>ENA-ORXT01000114-ORXT01000114.1-marine-metagenome-genome-assembly--contig:-NODE-114-length-129189-cov-19.887385_pt1 | contig 129189 bp, 124 predicted proteins | sample MGYA00237868_ERZ511482 | MGnify/ENA metagenome assembly ERZ511482 | reverse complement strand
ACGTACCAATGCCCAGTCGTGAACACCGCAACATCTGGGTCCTGCGGCGCGCCTGCGCGAAGGATTGCGCTGAGGCGCTGGTCGTCGACGAGATGAATCACTCGCTGGCGAGGTCTGGATCACCGAAGCCCTGTCGAGCTGCGTTCCACACATTGTCACCAACGGCATCGAGCAGAGAGGAACGTAGTTCGTTGACACCGCCGGGGATGAGCACGACGGCGTCACCCAGATCGAGGTAGCCGACATCGCCGCCATCGTTGAGCCCCCATCGATGGCGGGCGCTAGCAGGAAGACTCATCTGGCCCCGTGAGGAGATCTTGAGGTCACCGGTTGCTGACATGACGCCACCTTACAAGGCGTCCGTCAAGTATGCCTTGTAGGACTGAGAAAGCCGCCAGCGGACGTGCCGATCGCGGACGGTCGTTGATCGTGTTTGGCGCCGTTGATCTACGCAGGTTCGAACCGGGCCGTTACCATGTCACCATCGGTGAGTTCAGCGACCACGCTCTGTTCACCAAGGCTGTCCGCGGACAGCCTTCGCCCCGGTGAGCGACGCTCAAGCCACCCAGCGCAAGCAGCGATCGTCGTGAACGTTTCCGAGCGGATGGTCGAGCCCAGAGGCTTCGCTATGTGCTCCTGGAGACCACCGACTGTGCTGTGGACATGAGCGGTCCGGGCTCCGGCCTGCCGGTTGGCGGTGCGGCACGTTCGACTGCGAAGTGCTCAGGTCGGTGCGGCGGCTCCTTGATCGGGCGATCGCGCCGGCCCGGCGTCGGGCCCAAGGTCCGTACACGGACCACAACGTCCGAGCCCGCGGTTGTCGGTTACTAGAATCATGATTCGACCTGGAGGTTGGAGTGCGTCGCGATCCGACAATGCAAGACGTTGCCGACATCGTTGGCGTATCGAAACGAACCGTGTCACGAGTCGTCCGTGATGAAGGCGGGTGCACCGAAGAGACTCGGCAACGCATTCTCGATGCCATTGCTCATGTGGGTTACCGGCCAAACTTACTCGCCCGCGGTCTGACCACTCGTCGAAGCGGAACCGTGGGCGTCGTTTGTAGCGACATGACTGCGCCGTTCTTTCCGGCTGTCGCGCAAGGAATCCAGCGGATTGCTCGCGAGACCGGCCTGACGATGTTCTTCGCCAGCACAGAACATGACGAGGACCGGCAGGCAGAGGTCCTCAACAATCTGTGGTCGCACGCAGTGGAGGGTGTCATCGTTTTCCCGTCGGGCAACTCAGCCAATTCGTTGCTGAACTTTGCTCAGCGAGGGCTTGCGGTGGTTGCCGTCAACGGCCGCGTGAGCGGTCCGAACCTCGCGAGTGTTGCATTTGACTTCGAGTCTGCGGGCCGTACGGCAACGCAACATCTCATAGACACCCGGTCGGGACCGATCATTATGATCGACTCTGTGATGAAGCCAGATCACAACTGCACGCGTCGAGCGGGCTTCCGAGCAGCGATGGCCGACGCTGGTTTCACAGAGACCCTCGTCGTCGAGCAATCCCCAGATGCAAAGGGCGGAGAGGCCGCTATCGATGAAGTGCTGACTCTGTGTCCAGACGTGTCCGGAATCATCGCGTACAACGACCTCATGGCGATCGGCGCGATTCGTCGTCTCCAGGACTTGGGCCGCGATGTCCCGACAGACACGGCAGTCGTCGGGTTCGACGATCTAGACATTAGTTCGCTCGTGCGACCAGCGCTCACGACTGTGCGACTCGACCCGCACGATCTCAGCGTTGCTACGATGGAACGGCTTGCGGAACTGCGATCCTCAGGACGCAGCGACGGTGTGCAGTTGCTGACATGCAGACTTATCGTGCGCGATTCGGCCTGAAACGGCCAAGAGATCGCTGAGCTCTCTCTCGGTGCGGGGTACGCCGAATCCACGGTCGTACCGGAAGCGCACGACTCATCAACGGTCCATACCACCCCGTTTAAGCATCGCTCCACCGGTGACGCCACCGTTGACGTCACCGGTGGAGTGATATAAGGTGCGTCACGTTGACGCCGCACATGGCGTAGACATTCCTGGCGACATCCGTGGCCAGTCGGAATTCCTGAGGGGGAAACGTGAAGAAAAAAGTCACCAAAGTGGTCGCTGGCCTGACAGCAGCGGCCTTTGTCGCTGCTTCCTGCGGGAATGACGGAGGCTCCACAAGCGAGCCCGCCGACGAGCCAGTAGTTGCCGAGTCCGACAGTGGCGAGCCATCAACGACGGAAGCGGGCGCCGACGAACCAGCGGTGACTGAACCGGAGGGCGATGAGCCAGCGGCGACTGATGATGTGGTCGAGCTTGAATACTGGCTTTGGAGCAACATTCAGGAGCCGTTCTACAGAGAGTGCGCTGCAGACTTCACGGCGCTGAACCCCAATATCAGTATCAATCTCACCCAGTTTGGATGGGGCGACTATTGGGATGGTCTGACCGCAGGTTTTGCAACCGGTGATGTGCCTGACGTGTTCACGGACCATCTTGCCAAGTACCCAGAATTCGTGGACTCCGGCGTGCTTCTGCCACTCAACGACTTCATCGAACGCGACAACGTTTCAACCGACATCTATTGGCCCGGCTTGGCTGAGCTATGGATCGCGCCAAACGGCGATCGATACGGCTTGCCGAAGGACTTCGACACCGTTGCTCTGGTCGTTAACGAGAATAAGCTCGAGGGTTCGGGGCTGTCACTTGAAGATCTCAGCAACCTTGAGTGGAATCCCGAAGACGGCGGCTCGTTCGAAGCAGCGATCGCTGCACTCAGCATTGACGCCAACGGCGTACGCGGCAACGAAGAGGGATTCGACCCGAGCAACGTTGTGCAGTACGGCTACACCGGCAACTCCAGCTACAGCGACGCGTACGGCCAGACCGGATTCTCGCTCTTCGCTGTCGGTACCGGCTGGGAGTACCTCGACTCCAATCCGTGGGGCACCGAGTACTTCTATGACGATCCGCGGTTCACCGACACGATGCTCTGGCTCCGCGGTTTGATCGAGAAGGGCTTCATCCCCAACTCAGAGATTCACAGTGGCAGTGGCGCCGACACGCTCTTTGCTGACGGCACCGTTGCAACGATGACCGACGGTTCTTGGAAAATCGGAACCTGGACGTCGACCGACGGAGTCGCTGGCAAATTCGTTCCGACGCCGGTCGGTCCCGCCGGCTCGCGTGCGTCGATGTACAACGGTCTTGCCGATTCGATCACGACGTCGTCCGAGCACCCCGAGGAGGCTTGGGAGTGGGTGAAGTACCTCGGCTCCGAAGCGTGCCAGACCGTCATTGCTGGCGGGAAGGTCGTGTTCCCCGCGATCCCGTCGGCCACCAAGATTGCACAGGACGCTTACGCGGCGGACGGAGTGGATGTTGGGGCCTTCACGGTGCACGTCGACGAGGGCACCACGTTCCTGTTCCCGATTACAATCGAAGGGTCCGAAGTCCAGAACACGGTCGGCACGGCCCTCGACTCGGTGCTGCGCGGCGAAGGTGACGCACAGACCATTGTTGACGCAAACACTGCGATCAACGAATTCATCGGCGGTTAGGCGAACCGGTTGGTGACGCCTCGCGTCACCTGAGTTCCTTGAGAGTGAGTCACGTTGCGCTCCGGGTTCGGAATCCCTTTGCTTCGAACCTGAACCAAGGAACTCATGTCGGAAGCGGATCCGATCACTGTTCGTGGTCGGATCCGCTTGCGCATACTGGAATCTGACGATGTGTCTCGACAGACGACACGGCAAAGCGATCGTTGAGTACCTCATGACGACCGTCCTCCAACACGACCGAATCGACACCCAATTGAGCACACCCCAACACACCCGTCCGCCCAACATCTTGCTCATCACGTCCGACCAACAGCACCACAGTGCCTTGGGCGTGGTGAACCCGGTCTTGTCGACGCCAGCGTTGGATCGATTGTGCGCTGAAGGCACACGTTTCGACCGGGCCTACTGCCCGAACCCTGTGTGTACGCCGTCCCGAGCGAGCATCATCACCGGCATGTATCCATCACAACACGGGGCATGGACAATTGGCGTGAAGCTCCCCGAGGACGTCCCGACGCTCGGCGACCACCTCGCAGAAGTCGGTTACCACACAGGACTCATCGGCAAGGCCCACTTTCAACCGCTCGCGAGCCAACCCGGGTCGGTCTCAATCGAGAGTCAGCCAACGCTGCGTGACCTAGACTTCTGGCGTGACTTCGACAGTCGCTTCTATGGATTTGACCACATTGAACTCGCGCGAAATCATGCCGACGAAAGCCACGTCGGTCAGCACTATGCAGCTTGGATGCTCAAGCAAGGGTTCGACGATTGGGCCAACTATTTTCAGTCGCTCCCAGCACTCGACGCTCGCACCAGCGACGAGATACCGATGGCCACAACGCCCGATCCGACACGCGCCCGCGTCTGGAACTTGCCACAAGACCTGCACTACACAACGTGGACGGGCGAACGGTCCGTTGAGTTCATCACAGGAGCAGCTGAGAGCGACGAGCCGTTCTTCCTCTGGGCAAGCTTCCACGACCCGCACCCTCCATACGTCGTGTCCGAGCCGTGGGCCTCGATGTATGACCCCGCCGACATGGTTCCAGGACGCATAAGTCCCGGCGAGCACGCGAAGAATCCTTGGCACTTTGGCGAGACGCAGAAGGTCAATCCTGACTTTGGGAGTTGGCATGAGCCGTTCCTTGCGCACGGCTGTTCGAGCCATCTCCACAACGAGGACGATCTGCGCCGGGACATGGCCGTGTACTACGGAATGATTTCGTTCATGGACCAACAGATCGGCCGGATCCTCTCCGCACTCGACGCGCAGGGCCTCGCCGACGACACCATTGTCGTGTTCAGTACTGACCACGGTCACTTCCTCGGCCAACACGGCCTGGTCGCAAAGGGGCCATTCCACTACGAAGACATGTTGAAGCTGCCGTTTGTGGTTCGCTGGCCAGGCCGGGTGCCCGCGGGCGTCGTCAACTCAGCGTTGCAGTCACACGTCGACCTCGCTCCAACGTTTCTACGTGCAGTGGGCCAAGACGTACCCGGAGAGATGCAAGGAGTTGACCAGCTCGACGCCTGGACCGGTGCTGCCACGTCGGCACGCGATCACGTCGTGTGCGAGAACCGCCACAATCCGGTCGCGCCGCATCTGCGCACCTACGTCGACGAGCGGTACAAGATCACCGTCTACCGTGGCGAGACCTTTGGCGAACTGTTCGACCTGCACACGGACCCAGACGAACTCGACAACCTGTGGGATGACCCGCAATCGACGAGCCTCAAGGGCGACCTGCTTTTGAGGCTCGTCCAGAGCTCGCTGGTGACCGAGCCAACCCGCATGCCTCGAATCGCGATTGCTTGACCCTGTGCTCGCTGCCGGGACTCATCATGGCGCCTGCGACCAGAGCCTCCAACGGGTTGACTGGTAGCAGTCGATACTCAGGGGTCGGAATAGGAATCAGGTTTTGCGGCCGCCTGACTGATGCGCATCATCACCGGCAGAGCCGTTGAGCCCAGCTTGTGGCTCACGCAGCGGCGGAACTCCAGATGGACTGCTCGTTGATCGGCGTCTTCGTCGCCGGGTTGCTTCTTGGAGTCGAGGGCGTGTCGTCACGCTCCCATCTCGGTGTGTCGCTCGAGGTTTGTTCCCGAGTGCCAACCACGGCGACCTCGCGCAAGCCACAGCTCGTCCGCTGAACGACGAGCCTCATAGTCAGGGGCGCTCTTAACTCCACCGATCACGAACCAATTCACGAGCCACCGACGCGCGTCAGCTGGTGATGATGAGGGTGGCGTCTTCGGGGTTCATCTCCTCGAGCTCGCGGTGGGCGGTCTCGGGATAGGACGTGATCACGATGATCGTGACGACGACCTGGGCAAGACCCATCATTGCCATCACGGTTCCGTACGACCAGCCGCGGTCGATGAGCTGGCCGGTGCCGAGCAGGCCGCCGATGCCGCCAATCAGCGCAAGTGCGGTGATGATGCCCGCAGCGCGTGATCGGTTGCCGGTCGGGAACAACTCGGTTCGATAGACCGCCATTGCCGGAAACGCCATACTGCCGGTGACGCCCGCCAGGAACGAGAACCCCCACAGGATCGGCCCGCCGAAGGTGAAGGCCAAGACGATCATCAGCGTGGAGAACGGCAGAACCACGGCAATCAACGGCTTGCGGCCGCGCGTGTCGGCGAATCGTCCGCCGATGAGGAGTCCGAAAACAGCAGGGGTGCCAACGACGAGGGAGAAGATGCCGATCGTCGTCGCGCTGAACCCGCGCACGTCGCTCAGGTAGCTGTTCTGGAAGAAGCTCGCAGGCGAGATGAAGATGTTGCCGATGAACGCCACCGCTCCGAGCAGGGCCATGCGTCGTCGGTCCAGGCGGGGCGCCGACTCGGTCGGATCGCGCCGGGTTGCGGCGAATCGGCGAGTCTCGGGGAGTCGTCGAGCGAGGTCCAGTGCGACGATGCACCAGATCACCGACACGACGTAGACGTACCGCCAACCGCTGGGGCCCAGGTCCGCAAGCGCCAGAGATGACACGGCGATGCCAGCGCCGAAGCCACTCGCCATCGCCAGGATGCTCACCGCATACGCCCGGGTGTTCTTGGGCATCTCCTCGGCGGCGATCACGCCGATCAAGAACGACAGCGCGATGCCCAGCGGACGCCCGAGCGTCTGGGTTGCGACGAGCACGGGGAAGTTGGGAGCGAGGGCGCCGAGCAGTGACAGCAGTGGTGCGATCCAGGCAACGGCAACGATCACGCGCCGCCGGCCGATCCGGTCGGCGAGGACCGCAGCAGGGAGGGCGACGATGATGCCGGCGCGCACGATTGCCCCAGCGTTTCCGACGCCGGCATCGCCGACGCCGAAGTCGTCAGCGGCGAACTCGGCGGTCTGCGTGAACAGCGTGTTGATGAACGCTGCGCTCATCGATGCAGCGGCGAGCAGACCGATCACGAGCACCTGGATCGAGTCGAGCCGATCCGGAGGCGACCAGAAACCGCGAGGCGAGATCCGCCGCCGGATCACCTGGCCGACAGGCAGACGGAACAACCAACCGAACCAGGGAATGGTCAGCCGGTAGGTCGTGGTCTCGCTGATGGTGTCGGCACCGACCTCGACGACTCGCCGATAGCTGCTGAACGGGCCATGTTCCTGCACGAAGACACGGTCGTCCGCACCGATGTCGGGGTGCTGAGCTGCGTCATCGCTCAAGGTCTCGAGGACGAGGTCGTCGCGGGGTGCGCCGATGCGTGCGATGTGCTCATCATCGAGGGGCCAGGTTCGGGTGACCATGGTCCCTCCTGGTTGCACAGCGGGAGCATACTGGTGGCTGTGAATCCAGATCTGGCGAGTGAGAAGTTCGTGGTGCGCGGCAGTGGCCCGATCAGCGGGTCGGTGCATGTGCCGGGCGCGAAGAACTCGGTGCTCAAGCTGATGGCGGCGACGTTGCTCACCGACGGGACCTTCGAGTTGACCAACGTGCCCGACATCGTCGATGTCACGATCATGGGTGAGCTACTCGCCGAACTCGGTGTCGAGATGCTGCGACCTGCGCCGGGTCAACTGCTCCTGACCGACACCGGCGACATCACACCGGTCGCCCCGTACGAACTCGTCGAAAAGATCCGGGCATCGATCAACGTGCTCGGCCCACTCCTCACCCGCTGCGGCGAGGTCCGTCTCTCGATGCCAGGAGGCGACGACTTCGGCTCGCGCCCCATCGACATGCACGTCAGTGGCCTCGAAGCCATGGGAGCCGAGTTCAAGTTCAGCCACGGCTACCTCGAGGCGCGTTGTGAACGGCTGCACGGTGCCGACATCACCTTCGACTTTCCGTCGGTGGGCGCAACCGAGAACCTGCTGACCGCGGCAGTGTTCGCCGAGGGGCGGACCACGATCGACAACTGCGCCCGCGAACCCGAGATCAACGACCTGTGCAACTTCCTCATCGCGATGGGTGCGGACATCTCCGGTGTCGGGACATCGACGCTCACCATCGAGGGAGTCGAACGCGATGCCCTGCGGCCGATCAGCCACCACACCGTGCCCGATCGCATCCAGGCGGCGACCTACCTCGCGGCGACGGCGGTGTCGAACGGAGAACTCGACGTGCTGGGCATTCGCCCCGACGACATGACCATGCTGCTCGATCGATTCGCCGACATGGGCCTGTACATGAGTCCGGTGGAGATCGACGGTCACTCGGGCCTCCACGTCCACGCCCCCGACCGACTCCGCTCGATCGACATCGCCACGCTGCCCTACCCCGGCATCGCAACCGACTACAAGCCGCTCATCATCACGATGCTTGCGGTCGCTGATGGTGTGGGCATCGTGACCGAGAACCTGTACCCGGGCCGGTTCCGCTACGTCGAGGAACTGCAACGACTCGGCGCCGACGTCAGCACCACCGGCCACCACGCGGTCATTCGCGGCGTGCCCCGGCTGTCCGGTGCCGAGGTCAAGGCGCACGACATCCGCGCCGGTGCGGCCATGGTCGTGGCGGGCCTCGCCGCCGAGGGCGAGACGATCATCTCCGGGGTGCACCACATCGATCGTGGGTACGACGATCTGGTCGGCCGGCTCAGCGCCGTCGGCGCCAGCATCGAGCGCATCGCCGGCTGAAACCACGCCGGCTGAACCCACACGGTGGCGATCATGCTGCCAGCTCCGCGCTGCCGTCAGATCTCGATGCGGCCGCCGGAGCGCCAGTACCGCCCGTCGGCGCGGTCGAGCAGCCCCTCGTCGATCAGGTGGCGTCGCACGGTCGCCGAGTCCGGATGGAACACGCGCAGGACGGCGTTGACCTCGGGCTCGGTGTAGTGCGTGCCGAGGTCGAACTCGAGCGCAATGCGTTCCAGCACGATGAGGCGCTTCGCTCGATTCGAGGGCACCTCGCTCAACGTCCGTCCGTGGAAGAACCGTTCGAGAACATCGCGCTCGTCGTCGGTCATCCCGAACCCGACCCACGGGTCCATTGGCACGTCGGTCTCAGCGAGTTCGTTCGCCAAGCGCTGCAGGCTCGCGACCGACAGCGCATATCCCTCGGGCACCTGTTCGACGAGACCGACGTCGCGGAGCGCGCCCAGGGCCTCGATCACCTCACGCTGATCGACACCCGTGTGCTCCGCGATCTGTGCCGAGGTCCGGACTGCGCCAGCCAGGGAACCGGCGACCATCAGACGAACAGGATCCAACAGCATCGTCACGACGGAGGTCGAACTCACGAGCACGAGTTTGGCAGCCCGGCGTTCAGTTCGACGTGCCCGATTCCGACTCGAAGACCGCAGCAGCGGCGACGAGGTCTTCGAGTGCGTGCCCGACCGATTTGAACAGCGTGATGACATCATCGGCTCTGGGTGTCGGCGCTGACGCCACCTCCGGTGAGCAGAGTGCGAAGAGGTCGCCGTGGATGGCATCGGTACGAAGGGCGCCGCTGGTGATCGGCTGCATGATGTCGCCCGCTTCGGACAGCGCTCCTGACATGGTGTCGACGTAGACATCAGCTGCCCGGATGGCGTCGTCGTCCGCCTCGCGCATGGCAGGTGTGAAACCGCCGACCAGGTCGACATGGGTCCCGGGTCGGAGCCAGCGACCCTCGATGATGGGATCCTCGGCCAAGGTCGCTGCGGTCACGATGTCCGCTTGGTCGACGGCCTCGGCCGGGTCGTCGGTGGCGCGGGCGTCGAACCCTTCACTGACGAGCTCGTCGGCGAGTTGCTCGGCACCGCCATGACGATGATTCCAGACGACGATCTCGTCGATCGGAAACATCTCGGCGTACCCGCGTGCCAGATTCCCCGCCAGACGACCCGAGCCCATCACTGCGAGGCGCGACGACTCAGGTCGCGCCAACAGCGAGGAGGCGAGCAGAGAGGCCCCGGCCGTGCGTCGAACGGTCAGGGCGCCGCCATCGAGCAGAGCGAGTGGGACCCCGGTCGCGCCGTCGACGAGGAGGTAGTTGCCGTTGATCGTGGGGATGTCGGTCCCGCGATTGCCGGGGAAGACGGCGACCACCTTGACGCCGGCATACGTCGGGTTCCACGCCGGCATCAGCAGCAACGTCGGCGTGGCGTTGCCGTCGCCGGTACCGGTACCGGAGGCGGTGGTCATGCGGTGGTGATGGCGCTGCGGTGTCGTGATCTCAGAACCGGCTGCGAACCCGTCGCGGAGCGCTTCGACGACGGTGGGCCACGGCAACGCAGCAACCACCGCATCGGCATCGAACAGGTCGATCATCTCGTCAGCCTTGCTTTTCTGGGCCGTCCGGTTGCTCGGGTACCGCTGCGTCGACGCGTCGTTTCGCCAGGACGAGCAGCCCGGCAATGACGATCATCGGGCCCGCGACGAGCAGGATCTCGTCCCACCCGCCCTGGTGGGCCAGCACCGCGACCGTGGGAACCATGCTCACGCTTGGGGATCGTACGCCTCGCCTTGATTGAATGGTCACCACGATGCGAGACAAAGTCGAAGCCACCATTGAAGTCATTCGCCCGGCGCTCCAAGCCGACGGCGGTGACATCATCCTGCACGAGGTCCATGAGGACACGGGTCTCGTCGAAGTGGAACTGATCGGTGCCTGCGTGGGCTGTCCTGCGTCCACGCAGACCCTGAAGGCAGGCATCGAGCGAATCATGCGTGACCGGGTCGACGGCGTCACCGAAGTGGTCAACATCGCCGAAGAGGCTCTCGCCTGATCGGCGACCCGCCTGACCTGTGGCACGCCAACGCAAACCTGCACCGGAACTCTTCGCCGACGCCGTCAACGGCGACCGCGGTGCGCTCGCCCGGCTGCTGTCGCTGATCGAGCGTGGTGATGATGCGGCGCGCGACATCGGGCGCCTCGCCTACTCGCGCAGTGGTGAGGCGTACACGGTCGGCCTCACCGGGGCGCCGGGGGCGGGCAAGAGCACGCTGACCAGTGCGCTCATCGGGCACCTTCGCTCCCTCGAACTCGAAGTCGCGGTGTTGGCGATCGACCCGTCGTCACCCTTCACCGGCGGCGCGATTCTCGGCGATCGCGTCCGGATGCAAGACCATGCCACTGACCCGGGGGTGTTCATCCGGTCGATGGCAACCCGTGGCCACCTCGGGGGTCTCTCGCTCGCCACACCCGAAGCGGTGCGGCTGCTCGATGCGATCGGCCGTCACTGGATCGTGGTCGAGACCGTCGGCGTCGGCCAGGTCGAGGTAGAAGTCGCCGGCAAGGCCGACACCACCGTCGTGGTCGTCAATCCGGGCTGGGGCGACAGCGTGCAGGCCAACAAGGCCGGGTTGATGGAGATCGCCGACGTCTTCGTGATCAACAAGGCCGACCGCAAGGGCGTCGAAGAAACGGCTCGCGACCTCGGCCAGATGCTCGACCTGAGCGACATGCCACACGAGGCCTGGCGGGCGCCGATCATCCCCGCCGTCGCCACGACCGGCGAGGGAGTCAGTGACATCTGGGATGCCGTACTCGAACACCGTTCAGCGAGTGAAGAGTCGGGTGAACTCGAGCGTCGTCGGACGTTCCGTCTGCGCGAGGAACTTCGAGAGATCATCGCGCAGCGCCTCGGCCGTCGGGCCCGCGAGATCTGCACCGGCGAACGGTGGGACGAACTGACCGACGAAGTCGTCAGCCGCTCGACCGACCCGTGGTCCGCGGCCGACGAGATGCTCGCCGCCGTCGACGCCTGATCGACCTGGCCGCCACGTGGCCGTCGATCGACCTGACGTTCTCCGCACGATCGCAGCAACCATTCAGGCCTGACGGTGTGGATGGCCGACATCGACGTCTCGGTCGCCGCTCCAGCACTACGGTCCCATCGATGGGACCTCTCGAGGGCGTGACGATTCTGGAACTCTGGTCGATTGGCCCCGGCCCGTTTGCAGCGATGTTGCTGGCCGACATGGGAGCCAACGTGATCCGCATCGATCGCCCGGCCGAACCGGACTACGGCTACCCGCCCGACGAATACCGAACGCTGTACCGAAACCGTCGAGCGGTCACGATCGACTTCGATCAGCCGGAGGGCATCGAAGCATTCATGCGCCTGGTCGAGGCGGCTGACGGGCTCATTGAGGGAAACCGGCCAGGTGTCTGCGAGAAGCTCGGCGTCGGCCCCGACGACTGCCACGCCCGCAACCCGGCCCTCGTCTACGGGCGGATGACGGGTTGGGGCCAGGACGGCCCGCTCGCCGATCAGGCCGGGTTCGACCTCAGCTACATCTCGCTCACCGGCGTCGCCCATGCTGTTGGCACGCCCGACCAGCCGGTGCCTCCGCTGATCCTGGGCGGGGACTTCGGAGGTGGCGGTACGTTCCTTGCGATGGGCATGCTCGCCGGCATCATGTCCGCGACGAAAACTGGCCGTGGCCAAGTGGTCGACGCAGCGATGGTCGACGGATCGGCGAACCTGATGGCCTACATGTACGGCGGCCTACCCACCGGCTTCTGGCGCAACGAACGAGGGACCAACACCGTCGATGGCGGGCACTGGTTGTATCGGATGTACCGGTGTGCCGATGACAAGTTCGTCTCCGTCGCCTGCCTCAGCCCACGGCTGTATGGGAACTTCGCGGCGGCCTTCGATCTCGACCCCGACGAGTACGGCTTCGATCGGCCACGCACCGCCTGGCCGGCGTTGGCAGACAAGTTCGCGACGATCGTCGCCACCAAGACGCGCGACGAGTGGGTGGCACACGTGGAGGGGCGCGACGCGTGCGTGCAACCCGTGCTCGACATGCACGAGGCCCCGCACCACCCGCACCTCGTCGAGCGCGGCACGTTCGTCGAGCACGGCGGCGTCACCCAACCGGCACCCGCACCCCGGTTCAGCGACACCCCAACCCACGTGGCTCGCCAACCACCGGAGCACGGCCAACACACTGCCGAGGTGCTCGCCGAGTTCGGCTTCACCGCATCCGAGATCGACGCGCTTCGCGTCAGCGGAGTGACCACGAACCGCGAAGACATGTGAAGTCGATCGGCACGCTCCGGGTCGATTCGATCGGACGCCGAGCGCGAGGCTGAACCTTCGACGATCGAGAGGCCCACATGTCCACCACCGAACCGAAGCTTCCAGGCCGACTCGGGACCCCCGGTCTCGACATCAAGGACGATCCACGTGCTGATCCGAGAATGATCGCCTCGATGGCGCTGCTCGGAATGGATGTCGCGCCGCCACCGTCACCGGTCACCGCTGCCAATTCCCTCGAGGAGCTGCTGGCCTACTGCGTCGAGGCCGAAGCCGGCTTCGACGCCCTCGGCGGCTTCACCGTGTCGAACACGCCGCCGGTCACCGGCGTGTCGTCGCGCACCGAAGTGATCACGGGCGTCGACGGCAACGACATCAACCTCTACATCCACCGCCCCGACGACGTCGACGGCGCACTGCCGTGCATCGTCCACACCCATGGCGGGGGCATGGCCATCCTGAAGGCCTCGAATCCGAACTACGCGCGCTGGCGCGATGATCTCGCCGCCACCGGCATGGTCGTCGTGGGCGTCGAGTTCCGCAACGCCGCCGGCGCACTCGGCCCACACCCGTTCCCGGCGGGTCTGAACGACTGTGCAAGCGCAACCCAATGGGTCATTGCCAACAGTGACGACCTCGGTGTTTCCAAGGTCGTCATGTCCGGGGAGTCCGGCGGCGGCAACCTGTCCATCGCAACGGCGCTCAAGGCGAAGCAGGACGGCTGGATCGATGACATCGCCGGCGTCTACGCGCAGTGCCCGTACATCTCGGGCGCCTACGCCGAACCGCCGGCGGAACTGACCTCGCTGTTCGAGAACGACAACTACTTCTTGAACGTCGAGAACCTGGGAGCGCTGGCCAAGCCCTACGACCCCGACGGCACCAACGCGACCAACCCACTCGCTTGGCCGATGCACGCCGAGCCCTCAGATCTCGACGGGCTTCCACCGCATGTCATCTCGGTCAACCAGCTCGACCCACTCCGAGACGAAGGACTCGTGTACTACCGCAAGTTGCTCGCTGCCGGAGTGAGCGCAGTCAGCCGCACGGTGAACGGCACCTGTCACGCCGGCGACTGCCTGTTCCTCGATGCCATGCCCGACGTGTGGCACGCCACGGTGCGCGACATCAAGGGCTTTGCCGACTCACTCTGAGAAAGGCGGATCTCCGGCGACTGGGTGCTGCTGACCGAACCACGTCCTCACATCGCGCCGTCGTTGAACCGGAGGAGTCGGGCCGCAGCGTCTGGTTCCCATCGAATCGTGGAGATGGCTGCGTGATGCTGATGCAGGCTGATCCAACGCCACCACGGCGCATCGAGTGCAGCGCGGACGAACCAGCCGATGACGAAGTTGTGTGTGACCATGATGGTCGTTCGGTCGCTGGGCCCGATCTGACCCACCGCAGCGAAGGCTGTGTCGAGAGCGACTCCATCGAGATCCTGCTCATCGACCGGAATCTGCCGGAGCGAGTCGTGATAGCGGGTGGGAACGGTGGACCAATCGACGGGTAGCGGAGTCAGGTCGGCAGCGTGAGGACTGGTGGTGCAGGCCACACCGAGGAGGCGTGCGACGATTGTTGCAGTCTCGGTAGCTCGGCGCCGCGAGCTGCACAACACCTCCGACGCTCCGGAGCCTCGAAGTCGTTCTGCGACGACGAGTGCCTGCTGCCGGCCCCGATCGGTCAGGCCCGGGTCGACTCCGGCTCGCTCTGGCTCAGCATGTCGAACCAGATGCAGGGTCGCCGATGCCATCGCGGCAGTCTCTCACGGCGATCTGCGGCCCAGTGCCGCGTCGAGCTCGGTACCTTAGGGCCGTGGACGTGCTGCGCCAATGGGGTCTCGGTGATGCTGTGGCCGAGGTGGTCGAGTCGGGATTGACGAACCGGACGTGGCGGGTGGCTCACGGGGGTCAGGTGTGGTTCCTCCGGCGGTATCGAACGGGTGATTCAGTGGCAGTCCGCAGAGAACATGACCTGATCAGGCACGTCGCCGAAGCCGGCGCGTACACGCCCCGCCCGGTGCCCGACCGCGACGGCGAGACCGTCGTGACCGACAACGAAGCGCTGTTCGCACTCTTCGAAGCAGCCGCAGGACAGCAGCTCGAACCCCATGACCTGCATGCCGATCACGCTGCATCCGCCGGAGCGTTCCTGGCACGGCTCCACACCGCCACAGCGGACATCGCGGCCGACCACTTCCGGCAACTGACGCTCGCGTGGGACGGCGCGGCATGGGCCGACAGGGTGCGCACCACTGCGAAGCTGATCCCGCAGAACGGCGCGAGCGAGCTCGACCGGTGGGCATACCAGCGCTCGATGGAGCAGGCAGCCTGGCTTGAGCACCCCGGTTGCCCTCACCGATACGTGCCGGAAGGGGCGCCGCAAGTGATCCACGGCGACTACCAGCACGCCAACCTGTTCTTCGTCGGCGCCGAGGTCTCCGCAGTCATCGACTGGGACACCGCTGTCGCCATTTGTCGCGGTTTCGAGGTCGTTCGGGCCTGTGCATTCATGTTCCACCTCGAGGCAGAACGCACCCGGTCCTTTGTCGCCGGATACCGCTCGGTGTCGGCGATCTCTGCCACGGAACTTCATGATGGCGCCAACGCGTGGGGCTGCTTTGCCGACCATCACGTCTGGCCGACCGAGGAGCGATATCGGCACGGGAATCACGCCGCCCAACGGTTCATCGAGCGCCGACCGTTTGTGCCCTTCCGTCACGCCTGGACCGATCTCGGCCTCGACAGCGATCCGGGCTGATCGCCTAGGTTCGGAGCCATGGCTTATGAACTCCTGACCCTCGAACGTCACGACAACGGCCTTGCCGTCCTCACCCTCGCAAACGGCAAGGTCAATGCGCTGTCCGGCGCCATGGTCGCCGAAATCGGTGCGGCCGCACAGGAACTGACCGACACGCCGCCCGTCGCGCTCATCGTGTCGGGCGGTGACCGCATCTTTGCTGCCGGTGCGGAGATCTCCGAGTTCGGTGGCCCGGACGAAGCCGCCGTCATCGGCCCGCAGATCCATGCTGCCTTCGACCGCCTGGCGGCGCTGCCGTGCCTCGTCATCGCTGCGGTCAGTGGCTACGCGCTCGGCGGGGGATGCGAACTCGCACTGGCCTGCGACTACCGCATCGCGTCGGACAAAGCGGTCTTCGGTCAGCCCGAGATCCTTCTCGGAATCATCCCCGGAGGCGGCGGCACACAACGGCTGGCACGGGTCGTCGGGCCGAGCAAGGCCAAGGAGATCTGCCTCACCGGACGCATGGTCAAGGCTGACGAAGCGTTCAGGATCGGACTCGCCGACGAAGTCGTCGCCCCCGATGCGCTCCACGATCGTGCCCTCGAACTGGGAGCGACCCTTGCGAAAGGGGCAACGGTCGGCCAGGGGATCTGCAAGCGGGCGATCGATGCCGGCTTGTCGACGTCGCTCGCCGAAGGTCTGCAGATCGAACTCGATGCATTCGTCGAGGTGTTCCGAACCGAGGACAGCCAGATCGGCGTGAAGAGCTTTCTCGAGAACGGCCCGGGCAAGGCCGAGTTCACCGGCCGCTGAGGACAGAGCGACGTCACCTCAGGCACGAGTCGTCTCAGTCGGTCGACGCTTTCAGATCCCAGGCGGGGCGGGCGAGCCACACTGCTCCCGCGGTCATCGTGGCCATCACGATGCCAGCCACCGTGTACGCCGCTGCCTGGCCATGGCTTGCATAGATCGCCCCGGTGGCCGACGCCATCACGCCAGCCGACACCGCCTGGGCCGCACCGACCACGCCGTGCGCGCCGGCCTGCCGATCGGGCGAGACGACCATGCTCACCGCGACCCCTGCGCTAGAGATCGTGAGGCCGTCCGACACAGCGTGCACCATTGCCACCGCGAAGATGAGGCCGCCGGCAGGCAGGAATCCGTAGATGATCATCAGCCCGGACGCGAAGAACAGGCCGATCGGGCCGAGCTTGAACGGCCCCCAGCTCTGGGCCAGGCGACCGCCGAGTGGGCCGAGGAAGATGAGCGGCAGGCCGAACAGTGTGATCCCCAGGTTGGCGATCCAGTCGGTGGTCTCGAGGTCCTTGTGGACCACGTCCCACAGCGCGTCGAAGGCACCGATCATCGTGAACGCCACTGCGCCGAGCAACACGGCTGCGGCGAACTCGCGTTGTCGGAGCAGGTCGATTGCAAACCGACGTTTCGGCGGCTCGGTCGCCTCGGCGACGTCGACGCGAGCGACCATTGGGAGCAGAACCAACGTGACCGCAGCGACGACGAGGAACGGTGCTGGGATGCCGAACGGACCAACGAGGACTGCGGAAACAGCTGGCCCGATCGCGAAGCCGAACACATCGGCAGCGAGGAGGCGACCCATGTTCTGGCCGAGGTTGGTGGGGTCGGCCAGCACCACGATTCGCTTGATGGCTGGAGTCGCCGCGCCGATGCCCACGCCGGAGATGAAGCGGCCGGCCAGGATGGGTACGAGCGTCGTGCCGTAAGCCATCAGGACGAGGCCGATGACGTTCACGAAGACACCGGCCAGGACCAAGAGTTTCGCGTGGCCACGATCGGCGTACGGCGCAATGGTGATCTGCGCGAGGAACCCGGCGATGAATCCGAGCCCGATGATGATGCCGATCCAGTTCTCGCTGATGCCGTACTCGTCTCGGTAGTCGGCAGCGATCGTGAACAGCACGCCGTACCCGGCAGCGAGTGCTGCACTCAATCCGCCGAACGCGACCAGCAACGCGAAGGCGGACGGCGGATCCGGTCTGTTCGCCGTGTCCGCCGCCGATGGATGGTCCCCGGCGGCCCCGACGGAGGTGTCCGGTTGCATCCGGTGAGGGTAACGAACGGCGAACGGATCGATGGTGGTGATCAGCCGTAGGTGACGAGGCCGGTGTCGAAGATGCTCGGCAAAGCGCGATGCGTCGGCAGAGCTCGGGCCGACGCGCCCCACGGGCCGGCATCGGCGGGCTGAAAAGCCCCCGCGAACACACCGGCTTCGTCGGTCGGCTCGAGGGTGACGGCCTCGGTGCGCTCCTCATCGAAGGATCCATCGGGGCGCAGCGGTCCGTGCAACACCTGAACGACGAGTTCATCGCCGCGGAGCTTGCCTGCGTCGATGCGGGCAAGGACGATCCGCGCTGCTCCCGTGACGCCGTCGCTCACCTCGGAGCCGTCAGACACCAACTGGATCGAGACGCCATCCCACGCAGCGGCGACCCCGGCTTTCCAGGCCGCCAACTCGCGCGCCGCGGCAGCGTCATCGGCGGACACGAGATCTGATGTCGCGGCCGCCGGCTCGTAGAGCTTCGTGACGTAGTCGCGCACCATGCGCGCCGCCACGACGTTCCAGCCGAGGGTCTTCCAGTTCTCGATGATCTTGCCGACCCAGCCGTGCGGAACGCCACCGTCATCAGTCGCGTAGAAGAGCGGCACGATCTCATTCTCGATCACGTCGAAGGTGGCGGACGCCTCGCGGTGGTCGCGTCGAGCGGTGTCGTGGTCGTTGTCGAACGACGCAATGTCGAATCCGTTGTCGCCCGTGCTCATCTCGGCCCACCAGCCGTCGAGGATCGAGCAGTTCAGTACACCATTCAATGCGGCCTTCTCGCCGCTGGTACCGCACGCCTCATTCGGTCGGCGGGGCGTGTTCAGCCAGACGTCGCAGCCGTGGTACATCGTGCGGGCGATGCCGATGTCGTAGTCGGGGATGAACACGAAGCGGTGCCGGACGTCGGCGTCCGCGGCGAGCCGTGCGATGTCCTGGATCAGGCCCTTGCCAGGATGGTCCGCAGGGTGCGCCTTGCCGGCGAAGACGAACTGCACCGGCCGATCTGCGTCGAGCAGCATGTCCTTCAACCGGTCCATCTGCTCGAGCAGCAGGTTCGCCCGTTTGTAGGTCGCGAAGCGCCGCGCGAAGCCGATGGTCAGCACGTCAGGGTCGAGGAGATCGTGACCGAGCTTGTCGCGCACCATGTCGACCAATTCCTGCCGACCGGCCTGGCGCGTCGCCCAGATCTCGGCGTGGTCGATGTCGCGGACCCGTTCCCAGTCCGATTCTCCGGCCATGTGCCACTCCTCACCGATCACCTCGGTCAACAGTTGGTCGGTTCGATCACTCACCCAGGTACGGGCGTGGACGCCATTGGTGATGTGGCCGATCGGCGTCTCGTTGTTCGGCAGGTCGGGCCACATGCCACCGAACATGACGCGGGCGACCTCGCCGTGCAGCTTGGCGACACCGTTCGAGCGGGCAGCCAGCCGGAGGCCCATCACCGCCATGTTGAACTTTCCGTCGGGCTCATCGGCACGCCGGCCGATCGCGAACAACTCGTCGAAGGTGACCCCGCAGGCGGTTGCGAACTCGGTGAAGTAGGGCTCGAAGAGCTGGCGGGGGAAGCGGTCGATACCCGCAGGCACCGGAGTGTGGGTGGTGAAGACGCCGCCGCCACGCACCGCCTCGATCGCCTCGGCGAAGCTCAACCCTCGGTCGGTCCACTCGCGGACGCGTTCGAGGCCGAGGAACCCGGCATGGCCCTCGTTGGTGTGGAAGACCTGGGGGTAGATGTCGAGAGCACGGAGCGCGCGCACACCGCCGATGCCGAGGACGATCTCCTGGCGGAGCCGGTGTTGCTCGTCGCCGCCGTACAGGCGGTTGGTGATGGCCACGATCTCGGGCGGGTTCTCCGGCAGGTTGGTGTCCAACAGGTACAGCGCGATCCGTCCGACGTCGACGCGCCACACGGCGACCTGGGCCGTGACCCCAGCGAGGTCGACTTCGACTCGAATGCCGGTGTTCCGCACGCCGAGTGCTGCCGGATCGATTCGTTCGTTGCGCTCTTCCTGCCAGCCGTCACCATTGAGTTGCTGATGGAAGTAGCCCTCCGCGTAGAGCAGACCGACGCCGATGAGCGGGACGCCGAGATCGGACGACGCCTTCAGATGGTCGCCGGCGAGCACGCCCAGGCCACCGGAATACTGCGGAAGCGCCTCGGTGATCCCGAACTCCGGTGAGAAGTACGCAACGGACTGCAACGGTGAGGACTCGGCACGTTCGACGAACCAGGGCGAACCCTCCAGCACGGCGTCGAGTCGATCGCGAGCGCTCCCCACCGCTGCGACGAAATGCTCGTCGGCGGCAAGGTCGGCCCAGCACCCGGGCGAAGTCCGGCGGACGAGATCGACAGGGTGCTGGCCGGTTGCTCGCCAAGAGGTTCCGGTCGGCGAACCGTCGAGGCGATCGAACACGACGGCGAGCTCGCGGTCCCATGCCCAGTGCAGGTTTGCAGCGAGGTCGGGGAGAGCGCTCAGCGACTCAGGAATCTGGCTGACGACGGTGAATTCATGGAGCGGACGCACGAGCCGAGCGTACTGACCGACGGCGGTGACCGGACTCAGCTCGAGTGCTTGGAGATCGCCGTTTCATAGACGCGTGCGGTGGACCCGGCGATGGCGTGCCAGGAGTAATCCCGTTCGATCAGTTGGCGTGCGTTCCGAGTCAACTCGGCCGCCAGAAGGGGGTCGGTCAGCACCCGTTCGATGCACTCGGCGAGGTCATCAGGCCGACCAGGCTCGAAGGTCAGGCCGGCGTCGGTGCCTTCGATCAACTCCGCGAGGCCGCCGGTGCGCGCCACGATGAGCGGCGCTCCTGCGGCCAACGCTTCGAGCGCCACCAGTCCGAATGGTTCATAGAGCGACGGGATGACGACACATCCGGCCCGCTGGGTGAGGGCGCGTAGCTCGGCGTCGTCGACGAACCCCGCGATGCGCACGATGTCACTCACGCCTTCGACATCGATCTGGGCCTGGAGTTCCGGCTGGTAGCTGCCACGCCCGGCAATGGTGCATTCGACACCGGGGATGCGCGCCCGGACCGTCGCCATCGACCTGGCGAGCACCTGGAAGCCCTTCTCGAACTGCACCCGACCCCACGACAGGACCAGCTGCTGACGCTCGTTCCCGGTCTCGCCACGCGAGCCCCTGCCATGGTGCTCGCCCGGGATCGGCTTCCACAGATCCGGGTTGATGCCGTTGGGGACGCGTGCGACCTGCTCGGGTGGCAGTTCGAAGCCCGTGATCAGTTGGTCGACCATGAACTTCGTCGGCGAGACCAGCCGGTCGGCCTGGAAGGCGAGCCACCATTCGATCGAGTTGATGTCGGATGGTGTACCGGTCGGCAGTTGGCCGCCGTGACGCACCCGTTCGGTCCCGTGCATCGTGAGCATGAACGGCACATCGAAGATCGACGAGAGGGCATCGGCCGCCCAGCCCATCCGCCAATCGTGGCCGTGGACGACATCGGGTCGCCACCCGTCGAACCGCACCGGAAGGTCGGCACCGAGCTTGACAATGGCATGGTTCGCCGACGCAGTCCGCGACACCGGGTCGGTCTTGGGGAGCCACGGCAGGTCGGCAACGCCGCGCACCACGCGGACCGGACCACGGGCTTCGGCTTCCTGATCGGCTCGCGGATGAGCGGTGGTCAGCACGACAACCTCATGACCATGACCGACCAATGCCTGGCTCAACCCGGCGACGTGGGCAGCGGTCCCACCGGTCTCTCGGGGAGGAAAGTCCCACGACAACATCAACACGCGCACGGCCGCGCACCCTACTCTGGTGCGCGATGCCCCCATCTACGTCCGACGACGCACTCCCCGAACCGACCGCAGCAGCGCCGAGTTCGCCGCCCGCCCCGATCGGTGAGCTGGACCTCCACCTGCTCGGCGAAGGCCATCATCGGCGGCTCTGGGAGATGCTCGGGCCACAGATCATCGGCCCCGGCCCCGCCGGAGTGAGCGCCGTCCGGTTCGCCGTCTGGGCACCCAATGCCCGCCACGTCTCCGTGGTCGGCGATTGGAACGACTGGCAGCCCGAGCCGCTCACGATGATCGACAACGACGGGCCGACGGGCATCTGGTCAGCGGTCTGTCCTGCGGCGCGAGCCGGTCACTGTTACAAGTACGAGATCGTCTCGTCCGAAGGACGCACGATCCGCAAGGCGGACCCGATGGCCCGCCAGACCGAGGAACCACCGAGCGACGCCAGCGTGATCCCGATGCCGTCGTTGCACGAGTGGACCGACGACGGCTGGCTGGCACGCCGCTCCGCTGTGCTCGCCGGTGATGCGCCGATGCGGATCTATGAACTGCACCTCGCGTCCTGGCGGCGCGGCGTCGACACGTGGGACGACCTCGCCGCGCAGGTCAGTGATCACGTCGCAGGTCTGGGGTTCACCCATGTCGAACTGTTGCCGATCGCTGAGCATCCCTTCGGTGGTTCGTGGGGCTACCAGGTGTCCGGCTACTACGCGCCGACCGCCCGCTTCGGTGACCCCGACGGACTCCGCCGATTCGTCGACGCACTGCACGCCCGCGACATCGGCGTGATCGTCGACTGGGTGCCCGCTCACTTCCCGAAGGACGAATGGAGTCTCGGCCGTTTCGACGGCACCGCCCTGTACGAGCACCCGGACCCACGGCGTGGGGAGCACCCGGACTGGGGCACGTACGTGTTCGACTTCGGCCGCAACGAAGTGCGCAACTTCCTCGTCGCCAATGCCCTCTACTGGTTCGACGAGTTCCACATCGACGGCCTGCGTGTCGACGCCGTTGCATCGATGTTGTATCTCGACTACTCGCGCGAAGACGGCGGCTGGGAGCCGAACATCCACGGCGGCAACGAGCACCTCGAAGCAATCGCACTCCTCCAAGAGACCAACCGAGTCGTCTCCGAAGAGTTCCCGGATGTCCTGATGATCGCCGAGGAGTCCACGGCGTGGCCGGGCGTCACTCATCCGGTGGCAGACGGCGGCCTCGGCTTCAGCCACAAATGGAACCTCGGCTGGATGCACGATTCGCTCGGCTACCTGGCTCACGATGCGGTCCACCGTCAGTTCCATCACAACGAGATGACCTTCTCGCAGCTCTACGCATACAACGAGCGTTTCGTGCTGCCGCTGAGCCATGACGAAGTCGTCCACGGCAAGGGAAGCCTGCTCGGCAAGATGAGCGGCGACGACTGGCAGCAGTTTGCGAACCTTCGGAACCTGCTTGCGTGGCAATGGGCGATGCCCGGTGTGCCGCTGCTGTTCATGGGTGCGGAAATGGCGCCGTGGCAGGAGTGGAACGACGCCGCCGAACTTCCCTGGCACCTGATGAACCATCCGCCGCACCGAGGTGTCCACGACCTCATCCAGTCGATGAACACGACCAGCGACGAGTGGCCAGCACTGTGGTGTCGCGACACGGACCCCGCAGGCTTCCAATGGCTCGACGCCAACGACGCGCAACACTCGATCTTCGCGTTCACCCGCTGGGGCGACGACGGAGCCTCGGCGGTCGTCTGCGTCGTCAACTTCACGCCGGTGCCACGCCCCGGCTACCAGGTCGGACTGCCGTGGGGAGGCGAATGGCACATCGTGCTGGACACCGACTCGCCGCAGTGGTGGGGTAGCGGCCACCGCGGGATCGACACCAACTCGATCGCCGCAGGGGAGGAGCCCATCGACATCGCCATGGGGACCGACCAGCCCCACCAGGGTCAGTCGAGTTCGGCCATCGTCGACGTCGGCCCGCTGTCGACGTTGTGGCTCGCCGCCCGCAGCCCGGGGTGACACAACCCAACCCGCCGTGATGGTGGCACCCGGTGAGTTTTGGCCGATGTCCCGGCAGCGGTCACGGCGCTGACGGGAACCGACGCCCACCGCTGATCCGGGCTGTTGCCGGACCGGCCGAGCCGGTCAACGTGCGTCGACGAGTGCCTGGAGCGTGCGCAGGTTGCGCTTCCAGATCGGACCGAGCACGAGCTTGCCGCCGATGATCTCGCCGAGCCGACCACCCAGATACCAGGGGAAGTCGAGGTTCTCGGTCCAGGTGAACTTCGTTCGTTCGCCTCCGGCGAGAGGCTCGATCGAGAACACTCCGCTCCCGGTGACGATGCCCGTGTGCTTGACGCCCATGGCGCCGTCCTGGGTCGCCGTGGCAGGTGTCCAGACCGTGATCTCCATGTGATCGACGAGCTTGATCGGGCCGATCTTGGTGTCACACAGGAACTTCGTGCCGACCCCTCGTGTCTGCTCGGTCTCGAACCGGATGGCGACGGCATCAGCCATCCAGTCGACGTGCTGCTCGACCGGCTCGACGATCGCCCACACTTCGGCGGGCGTCGCATTCAGATCGATCGAAACCGTGACGTCGCTCATCATCGAGCGTTCTGGACCGCTTGGACGAGGGCGACACACGCGTCCTCGGGCGGCAGTACGTTGATCATCACACCGGTACCGCGTTCGAAGCCGGCTTGGGTGACCAGGTTGGGCCAGACATGAGCGTGCCAGTGGTACTGACCCGTGTGCTCGTGAGGTGCGGTGTGGAAGCCGAGGTTGAACGCGATGTCGCCGAGAACGGCGTGCAACTGACCGAGGGCATCGCGCAACGCGATGCCGACGCCGCGCAGGCTGTCGTCGTCAGCGTTCTGCAGGTGAGCCTCGTGGCGGCGAGGAACGATCAGCAGCTCGAACGGCGACGCGCTCCAGAACGGCGTGATCACCACGACGTCGTCGGTCGCCAGCACGACTCGGTCATCGGCTGCGATCTCGGCTTCGACCGTGGTGCAGAGCAGACATCCACCAGCGAACCGAGCAAAGGCACGCTCCTCGTCGAGCACCTCGCCGGGCACGAACGGCAACCCGAGGATCTGGCCGTGAGGATGAGCAATCGAGGCGCCGGCGGCGTGACCGTGGTTGACGATTGCCTGTGAATAGCGAACCTGCTCGAGGTCAGCGTGCTCGGCGAAGCGACGCTTGAGCGCGTACATCATCTCCGCAGCATGCTCGTCGTCGAGTTGGTGAAGGCCGCGATCGTGGTCGGGCGTGTAGACGAAGACTTCGTGGATGCCGCTCGCCTCGGCCTGCACGAAGACCGGCCCGAGGTTGCGAACGGCAAAGCCTTCCTCGCCGTCGAAGGCCGGGTACTTGTTCGGGATCACTCGCATCGACCAACTGCCGTCGGCCTCCGTTGTTTCGAGCGCCGGTGGTGTGGCTTCTTCGTTGCCCGGACAGAACGGACAGGGCCGCCCGGACTCCGAGATGGCGACTTCGTCACTGGTCACGAAATCGGTCGGTCGTTGGGCTCGCTCCGCAACGATGGTCACCCATCGCCCGGTGAGAGGATTCAGACGCATCTGGCTCATCGGTGGACCATGCTACGACCGAATTGAGCACGCCGGGTGACAGATGCGTATCAGGCTGAAGCGGCGGTCAGCGCCTCGGCGTAGCGCTGATCGAGCCGCCCCTGATTCCACCGGTGGGCGCCCCACCCGAAGAACGCGCCGACGCCGAACGCCAGTAGTCCGCCCACACCGTCGAGCCAGTAGTGGTTGCCGGTCACGACGATGCAGAACAGCGTCGTCAATGGGTAGAGCAGGACTGCTGCCTTGGTCCATTTCCGAGACAGCAGCGGCCAGACAGCGATCGCACACCAGGTCGACCAACCGATGTGCAAGCTCGGCATCGCCGCGTACTGGTTCGAGATCGAGGCCATCGTGTCGGAGTCGAACGACCAGGGCCCGCCGTACTCGGCGAGGGTGTCGACGAACCCGAACTCGCCACCACCACGCAGGCTGCTCGGAATGCACGCACCGCCGTACCGGGTCGGATCGACGGCGGGGCACGGCTTGTCGAGGAGTCGCGGTGGCATCAGCGGGAACCAGGCGAACCCGATGATCGCCAGGCTGGTCATCGCGGCGAGCGTGTTGCGCCACAGCGGGAACACATCGGCACGCTTGACGTAGAGCAGAACGAACACGCCGATGGTGACGGCGAAGTGGAGCGTCCCGTAGTACACGTTCCAGAACTGGATGAATGAGCGGTACGGCAGGAACCAGTCCTGAATGGTCTCTTCGTGATACAGGCCGAGCCACCGTTCGAACTGGATGACCCGTTCGGCATTGGTGAAGGCCTGATCGGGAATGCCGTCTGCGGCGATCTTGTTCGAGCCGAACAGGTTCCGCGTCCACGAATAGATCACGTAGAAGGCGGCGACGATGAGCGCTTCTTTCCACCACAGGACCCGGTGCTCGCGCTCGGGGACCCAGGAGGGCGCGGACTCTGTCTCAGCACCCTCCATGTCGCTCATCGTATGCGAATGTGACGTTTCTGTGACGTACCGCCCGCTGGTTGGTTCAGTCGCTCGGTGCGCAGCACTTGCCCATGAAGTCGTCGATACCGACGACCACGCGGGTGATCTTGCCGGCTCCGATGAGGCCGCCGGCATCGGTTGCGGAGACCTCGAAGGTGAGGCGGCGGCCGTCGATCTTCTTGAGCACTGCTTCAGCGGACACCTCGGCGCCGACAGGTGTGGGCTGCAGGTGGTCGAACTGGACCCGCATGCCGACGGTAGTCGTGCCAGGTTCGAGTTCGTTCGCCATGGCGTTCTGGCACGCCTCCTCGCACAGTGCGATGAGCCGTGGCGAGCCGAGGACGGCGACGGTGCCCGAGCCGAGCGCGGCCGCAGTGTCGCCATCGGTGACCATCAGCTTCGCGCCGCCGCGAAGTCCCTTGTCGAATTCCACGACCGAAACGCTAACGGTGCGGGCGGCGTCGCCAGCACACATGACGAATCTGTCACGCGAGTTGTGGGAACGGGTCCGGCCCCGTGCGAGTGGCCCGCCGGCTCGCGCCGTCCTATCCTCGACAGCGTGATCGATGCTGATGTCCTCGAACGAGTCCTTGCCGGAGCGGTTCGCACCGGCGCCGAATTCGCGGAGGTGTATGCCGAAGACAAGTCGTCGACCTCGGCGGGCCTCGACGACGGGCGCATCGAACAGGTCACGAGCGGTCGGGACCGAGGTGCCGGCATTCGCGTGATCGCGGGCGACACCACCGGCTTCGCGCACACCGCTGACCTGAGCGAAGCGGGTCTCAGCGCAGCCGCGTCGGCAGCTGCTGCGGCTGCCAGTCAGGGTGGCGGAGGCGTGCGCACCGTGTCGTTGACTCGGGCACCGAGCCACCGGCCCAACACGATCGAGCAGCAGCCTGCTGGCGTCGCCAAAGCGCGTAAGGTCGAACTCCTCCAGCGCATGAACGAAGCGGCTCGTACCTACGGTCCCGAGATCGTCCAGGTCTCTGCCGGCTACGGTGACAGTTCCAAGCGGACGCTCGTTGCGAACACCGATGGCGTCCTCGCCGATGACGAGATCGTTCGCACCTTGCTGCGGATCAGTGCCGTGGCCGACGGTGACGGCGGGATGCAGACCGGCTACCAGTCGATGGGTCACACCGTCGGCTTCGAGATCTTCGATACCGTCGACGTCGAAGAACTGGCGCGCGACGCAGCACGCCAGGCGATCACCAAGCTGCTCGCCCGCCCCGCACCGTCGGGTGCGATGCCGGTCGTGATCAAGAACGGTTCGGGCGGTGTGCTCTTCCACGAAGCGTGCGGGCACGGGCTCGAAGCCGACCTGGTCGCCAAGGAGTCGAGCGTCTATGCCGGCAAAGTCGGCCAGTTGGTCGCGAACCCGATGGTCACCCTGGTCGACGACGGCACGATGGTCGGGGAGTGGGGAACGCTCGGCTACGACGACGAAGGCCACATCACGCAGCGCAATACGCTGATCGAGGACGGCATCCTCACCGACTACATGTGGGACTACCTCCGGGCCCGCAAGGAAGGCCGCCCCGGGTCCGGCAACGGCCGCCGCCAGAGCTATCAGCATCTGCCGATGGTCCGCATGACGAACACGTTCGTCCTCGACGGCCCCGACACGCCCGACGACATCATCTCCTCGACACCGAACGGGGTCTACGTCGCGAAGCTCGGGGGCGGCAGTGTCAACACCGCGACCGGCGACTTCGTGTTCGGCATGACCGAGGCCTACCTGATCGAGGACGGCAAGATCACCGAACCGCTGCGTGAGGGCAACCTGATCGGCAACGGCCCCAAGGTGCTGCAGGACATCGACATGCTCGCCGACGACTTCGCAATGGGCAACCCGGGAACGTGCGGCAAGGACGGCCAGGGTGTGCCCGTCGGCGACGGGCAGCCGACGCTGCGCGTGAAGGAACTGACCATCGGCGGCACCGCCGCATGAGCGGATTCGAGTCCGAACTCCAGGTCATTGCCGATCGCGTCGTGGCGCAGGCCGCCCCGGGGGAGCAGGTCGAGGCATTCGTCACCCGCGGCGGCGACACCGATGTCCGCATCTATCAGAGCGCCGTCGAACACTTCGTGTCCGCCCAGAGCGAGGGAGTCGGCATCCGGGTCATCGCCGACGGACGCACGGGCTTCGCCTATGCGGGCACCCTCGCCGAGTCCGCGATCGCAGAAGTCCTCGCCGAAGCGCGCGACAACGTGCAATTCGGCGAACCCGACGAGTTCGCCGCTCTGGCCGAACCCGATGGCGTCGCGGTCACCGAACAATCGCTGTGGAACGACGACCTCGCCGAGTACCCGACCGACGCCAAGATCGACCTCGCGAAACAACTCGAAAAGCTCGCCTCCGGACAAGACCCCCGTGTTCGGGTCGACGACTCGAACTACTCCGACGGCCACGGAGAATCAGCGGTGGCGTCGACGACCGGCATTCGGATGTCGGGCCGGGAGAACGGCTGCTACGTCTCGGTCTCCACGCTCGCCGACGACGGTGATGGCGATGACGCGGAGACGCAGACCGGTTTCGGCTTCTCGGTCGGACGAAGCCCACTCGAGTTCGATCTCGACAAGGCCGCACGCGAGGCGTCGGAGCGGGCGACCCGTCTGCTCGGTGCGACCAAGCCGCCGAGCAAGCGCACCACGGTCGTCCTCGACCCGATGGTCACTGCCCAGTTCCTCGGGGTCATCTCGTCGACGCTCAACGGCGAGGCCGTGGTGAAGGGCCGCTCGTTGTTCGCCGATCGCGTCGGTGACGAAGTCGCCGCCTCGCAGTTCAACTTGATCGACGACCCGACGAACCCGAAGGCCTACAGCGCGACCGATGTCGACGGTGAGGGTCTCGCGGCGCGCCGCAACGTGCTCATCCGCAATGGTGTGCTCCAGCAGTTCGTGCACAACTCCTACAGCGCCCGCCGAGCAGGCACGGTTTCCACGGGCAACGCCACGCGCGGCGGCTTCGCCGGGACACCGGGTGTCGGCTGCCTCGCGCTGTCGCTCGAACCGGGGACGCGTTCCCAAGCCGAGTTGATCGCCGACATCGACGACGGGCTGCTCGTGCAGTCGGTGCAGGGTCTGCATTCGGGTGTCAACCCGATCAGCGGTGACTTCTCGACCGGCGCGGCAGGCCTGCTGATCTCGGACGGTCAGGTGGGTGCGCCCGTGCGCGAGTTCACCATTGCCTCGACCCTGCAGCGCATGTTGCTCGACATCGTCGAGATCGGCGGCGACATCGACTGGCTGCCCATGCGCGCCAGCGGCATGTCGCTCGTCATCCGCGACGTCACCATGTCCGGCGTCTGACCCCAGCCGGATCGCGCCGCAATCACGGCCGCGAACCGGCCGCGAACCGGCCGCGAACGTGTCCGACACACTGCGACCCTCTGTCGGTGGGCACTACGACGTCCGGTAGACCTCGTCGACCGAACGGCAGGTGATGTCGAGTGATGCGGCTCGGCTGCTGTCGAGGATCACCCGGGCTGCGCGCACCTGGCCGGACGACTCGATCGTGCCGGTCTGCAGGCGGTGCCCGCCGAGGCCCAGCCAGTTCGCGGTCGCCCGTGCGAACTCGGCGCGGCTGACGGCGTCGGGCCCCGCGACGTGCAACGGGCCGACGACCTCGGGGAGCTCCGCGATCTGTGCGATTGCTCGGGCGACGTCGGCGGCATGAACCGGGCATCGGAACTCGTCGGTGAAGAAGGTCATCGCCCTGCGGTCAACACCGGGCGACAGCGCCCGTTGCACGTCGAGTTGCACGTGGCCGAGTTGTTCGGTGCCGTACAGCAGCGAGGTGCGGATCATCGCGGCGGTCGGACATGCCGCCATCACCGCGGCCTCAGCATCGGCCTTGTCTCGCCCGTACTCGATGATCGGGAACGGCACATCGGACTCGACGTACGGTGCCGCCCGGCCGGCAAAGATCGCATCGGTCGACATGTGGACGAGCCGGGCGCCGCACGCGCTCGCAGCCTCGGCCACGTTTCGGCTGCCCTCGACGATCGAGCGGTGGTCGTCCTTGCGATAGGCGAGGTGGACGACGACCGACGGTTTCCAGCCCGTGATCTCATCGATCGTCGAGTCGCGGCGTCGGATGTCCATGGCAGACGACGACGGCGCAATCAACTCCCAGCGGTCGCTGGCATGACCGTTCAGCACGTGGCGCCCGAGGAAGCCCGAGCCGCCGGTCACCAGCATCAGTCGCCGCCGCCGGCCCAACAGCTTCATCACCTGACCCTACGCCCGACTCGCTCCGCCGCCCGCCCTCCGCACCCCAGCCCGACCCGCCGACTGAGGTGAGAGGTGAGAGGTGAGAGGTGAGAGGTGAGAGGTGAGAGGTGAGAGGTGAGAGGTGAGAGGTGAGAGGTGAGCGGTAAGACCACCCCGGGGACCCAGGTCTCACCGGAAGGTGCAGCCAGTGCTCTGGTGGCGGAGGTGGGTTGGGGGCAGATAGAACATCGGAGTGCCGATCCTTCATGCCATCGTCCTCGGGATCGTCCAAGGTTTCTCGGAGTTTCTACCGATCTCGTCCAGCGGCCACCTGCTGCTCGTGCCGTGGTTGCTCGGCTGGGACGACTTCAGCGGGGCGAACGGGCCCGAACTGAAGAAGGCGTTCGACGTCGCACTGCACCTCGGGACGTTCGTGGCCGTGCTCGGTTACTTCTGGAACGACGTCAAGAGCTACGTCGTCGAAGGCACCAAACTGGTGTTCACGCGGACCAAGCCGACCACGACCGACGGTCGGCTCGCCTGGCTCTTCGTCCTCGCCACGCTGCCGGCTGCTGCGATCGGTGCATTGTTCGAAGACAGGATCGACAACGCGCTCGGCACACCGTTCATCATCGCCCTGTCGCTCATCGGCTTCGGTGTCCTGCTCGGCTGGGCCGATCGGGTGGCCGGCAAGCGCAAGGTCGAGGACTTCCAGACCGCTGACGCACTCAAGGTCGGCGCCGCCCAGGCACTCGCCCTCAATCCGGGCACCAGCCGCTCGGGCATCACCATGACAGCGGCTCGCTGGCTCGGCTTCGATCGCGACGCGGCGGTCCGGATCAGCTTCGTGATGTCGCTTCCGGTGATCTTCGGTGCCGTCGTCTTCAAGCTGGCCAAGATGCTCAGCGACGGCGGTTATGAAGACCTGCTGGCACCGATGGCGGTCGGCATCATCACGTCCTGCATCTCGGGGTTGATCGCCGTCTGGGGCACGATCAAGTTGGTCAGCAGCCGGAACCTGATGCCGTTCGTCGTGTATCGCATCGCTGTCGGCGTACTGATGCTGGTCGTCCTCGCTGCCGGCTGGCGCGACAACGTCGCGGTCTGAATCGGCCTGACTCACCACCCCCGGCGGAGCGCGATCCGGCGGAGCGCGACCCGGACCGGAGTCGCTACGGCAAGAAGATCAATGACGCCAGGCCCGCCTGAGCAGCGGCGGCGACCATCGCTGCATCACGCTCTGGAACCGAGACGAACACGACATCGCCGGAAATGCTGACGATCTCGGCCTCGTCGGCGAGCACGACGCCCTCGGAACTCACCTGGACCTCCAGGCCGATCGCGGTATCGCGCACCAACGGGTCGATGATCGGCACCACCGCGGACCCAGGCTCGGCCCCCGCCGCCGGCCCCTGCGCAGCGGTGATGTCAGCGGTGGTCAGGATTGCGCCCTCCATCACCCGCTGGCGCAGCCGAGCCCCGGCGGGAAGGCTGGTGAGTGCTCCCGACGGGACCACTGCCCTCGGAACATCGACGGTTCGGACCGAGATTTCGCCGCCTGGGGCGAGATCGTCGACAGCGACGAGCACGCCCATGGTGACACCCCACGCAGCGCGCTCAGCCTCCACCGTGGCGAGCTGGCGGTGAGTCGCCATGCCCGCAGTCGCGGCGAGCAGGACGACGACGCCCCAACGCAGCCACGCATGGCGGGCAGAGAAGATGCGAGCCCTGGCGATGCTCTGACTGACGACGTCCATGATGTCTCCCTCGAAGCAGAATCTGAGGGGAGAGCCGGTCATCGCACGGTACCGGTGGAGATGCGCAGGGTCGTGCTCACACGTCGACCGAGATCAACAGTGCAGTGTCAACAGGACGGGACCTGCCAGGACAGATCAGGCAGGACAGATCAGGCAGGACAGGTCAGGCAGGACAGTTCGGCACGGTGGCCGCGATCAGTCGCTGAACGTTGTGGACGTTCTGCTTGACCATGGCGAACACGGCATCCATGGTCACAGGTGCGTGCCCGTCGACGCCGGCGTCATAGTCCGTGACGAGCGCAACAGATGCGTACGGAATGCCCGCTTCGGCAGCCAGCACCGCTTCGGGGTAGCCGGTCATGTTGACGACGTGCCAACCCATCTGGCGGAACCAGACGCTCTCGGCTCTGCTCGAGAAACGCGGACCGTTGATGACGACCATGGTGCCGGTGTCGCGGACGGTGACGTCATCGAGTGTGGATCCGGCGTCGGTCAGCGCTGCGCGCAGCTCGCCGTGATACGGCTCCGCGAAGGTCTGGTGGTGCACGGGGCCGTCGGCGCCGGGTGTCCCGTCGTCGGCGCCGACGTCGTGAAACGTGTCGGCGCGGCCGTTCGTCCGATCGACGACCTGGTCGAGGACGACGAGTTCGCCGGGGTGCAGGTCGGGCTGCAGCGAGCCGACCGAACACGGGGCGATGATCGAACGGATGCCGAGCGAGGCGAGCGCCCAGACGTTGGCCTGGTAGGGAACTCGATGGGCGGCATAGTCGTGCTGGCGCCCGTGCCGAGCGAGGAATGCGATCCGACGACCAGCGAGGGTGCCGACTGCAATCGGGGCCGCGGCGGGCCCGTAGGGGGTCTCGATCTCGATGTCGGTGGCATCGTCGAGGAGTTCGTAGAACCCTGAGCCGCCGAAGATGCCGATCTCTGCGCCGAGGTCAGATGCCCGATCGTCGAGTGGGATCAGCACGCGCGTTGGCTCAATCGGTCGATGTCGACGATGTCGACGATGTCGTGGAGGTCTTGGTTGACGACGAATCGCTCGTCGACGCCGCGGAGCTCGACGTGCCGCCGTTCGACGAACCAGAACTCGAGCCGGAGTCAGAACCAGCACTGGACCCCGAGCTCGACGAAGATTCGCCCGACGAGGATTCGCCCGACGACGACTCACCTGTCGAGCCAGACGGCACCGTTGACGACGACTTGCCTCGATTGTCGTTCTTGAAGAAACCACTGCCCTTGAACGTCACGCCGACCGGCTGGAACACCTTCTTCACCGCCATCACGTCGCCGGATTCCGGGTGAGCGACCTCGGTGAGGCTGTCGTCCGTGAACGACTGCTGGACTTCGATGGTCTCGCCGGTGTCGACGAACTTGTACACGTAGGTAGGCATGGCAGCGCACAGAATACCGACGTGCCGGGCTGGTCCCACGATTCAGGGATCGCGCGTGGAGTGCTTGCGAGGTGTCGATCGGTGCTCCTCGCTATGGTGGCCGCCATGCAGGTTCGCAGTGCCGTCATCCCCGCAGCAGGAATGGGAACCCGTTTCCTTCCTGCCACCAAGGCGGTACCGAAGGAACTGTTCCCGATCGGCGACCAGCCGGCGATCCAACTCGTCATCGACGAGGCGCTCGGCGCCGGAATCGATCACGTCGTCATCGTGAGCAGCCGGGACAAGCCTGCCGTCGAGGAGTACTTCGCCCCGAACGAGGCACTGCTCGCCAAGCTCGATGACTCCGGCAAGACCGAACTCGCCGAACGCCTGCGCGGCATCGGGCGCGATTGGCGGGTCAGCATCGTCTACCAGGACAATCCGAAAGGTCTCGGTCACGCGGTCGGGTGCGCCCGCGAGGCAATCGGTGAGGAGCCCTTCGCGGTCATGCTCCCGGACGAACTGATGGGGTCGTCCGGTCTGCTCGCGCAGATGAACGGTGTGTGTTCGTCGACCGGCGGAAGTGTCGTCGCCGTTGCGAGTGTCCCGCACGAGCAGGTGAGCAGCTACGGGGTGATCGATCCCGCAGGCGAGCTCTCCGCTGACGGCGTCATTCCGGTGAAGGATCTCGTCGAGAAGCCGGCAGTCGAGGATGCGCCGAGCGATTACATCATCACGGGGCGTTACGTGCTCACTGCTGACGCCTGGGCCGAGATCGATGCCCTGCAACCGGGCCGTGGCGGTGAACTGCAACTGACCGACGCCCTCAGGGCACAGGCTGTGCGCTCACCGTTCCATGGTGTCGTCTCCGAGGTCAGCCGACACGACACGGGGAACCCGCTCGGTTTCCTGACCGCATCGATCGAGCTGGGCTTGGCCAACCCGGCCCTGCGCAGCGATCTGCGCGCCTTCCTCGCCACGCTCGACATCTGAGTCGCGACGCTTCTGCCCGGCCGTCGCTGCGCGCCGCTATGACCGGATGAACAGCTCGGGATAGTCCTGGACCAGGCCATAGGGATCGATGTCGAACTCGGTCGTGGAGCCCGTGTCGAGGTTGGTGTAGGCGAAACGATGCTCGGCCACCCGGTGGTAGCGCTGGTGGACCGGCACGATCCCGAGCGTGTCGACGTCGACCACTGCCACGGTGATGTCCGCGGCATCGCCCACGTCGAGTGCGAGTCGCCGGATCGGCAGGGTGTTCGTGAACGGTGTGATCGTCAGGTCGATGTCGTGGCAGCCATCGAGGTCGGGCCGATGGGCCCCGTTCATCTCGCCCCAGCGGCCACCGCCGTCGGTGCCGAGCCACAGGTCCGGGTCGTCGAGGTCACGGAAGAGCAGGAACTGTCGCACCGCCCACGTTGCCGACAAGCGAAGGACATAGGAGACGTTCGGCCCGCTGACCTCGCTCGTGATCGTCCACCCCTCGTTCTCCCAGCGCAGATCGACCTGCTCGGAGCCGTCGCCGTCGACGCGGTTCCAGCGTGCAGTGAATCCGTCAGCGGGGAACGCAGTCAGTGCAGTCGACACGAGCGTGAGCCTACGGCGCACCGGTGTGCGTCGATCCCGCAGCAACCGCATTGGCTGTCACGGCTGTGCGTGCCTGCCTTGCCTCACAGTCCGTACGATCGAGACCATGATGCCGTTGGAAGATGCTCAGGCCTTCGTCCTCGAATCCTGCCCGCCGCGAGAACCGGTCACCCTGCCGCGCGAGCAGGCCGGCGGTCTCGTGCTCGCCGATGCAGTCGTGTCTACCGAGACCGTTCCTCCGTTCGACAACACTGCGGTCGACGGCTACGCCGTTCGAGCGGCGGACGTCTCGGAGGTGCCCGTCGAGCTGGTCGTGGTCGGCGAGCTCGCGGCAGGCGCGGCACCCGATCGGGCCGTCGGTGCGGGTGAGACGATCCGCATCATGACGGGCGCTCCCATGCCGCCCGACGCTGACGCCGTGGTGATGGTCGAGAACTCCGAACGCCTCGGCACCGACGAAGTTGGTCGAGAACGTGTCCGGTTGAGTGAGTCCGTGTCGGTCGGGACTGCCGTGCGCCGAGCCGGCGACGACGTCGTGATCGGCGAGGAACTCTTCGTCGAGGGCACCCAGATCACCCCGGCGATCGAAGGTGTCCTCGCCAGCGTGAACGCACAGCAGGTCACGGTGTTTCCGCGCCTCACCGTTGCGGTGTTGTCGACCGGCGATGAGTTGATCACCGACGGCTCGCCGCTCGCGCCGGGTCAGATCCGCGAGAGCAACAAGACGATGCTCGCAGGAATGCTCGCCGAAGCCGGTTGCGACGTCGTGGACCTGGGCGTCGTGCGAGACGACGAAGACGAACTGGAGCGGGTGCTGCGGGCGGCGTCCGTCGAGTGTGATGCGATCGTGTCGAGTGGCGGAGTGTCGATGGGCGACTACGACGTGGTGAAGGCAGTGCTGGGCCGGATTGCCGACATGACCTGGATGCAGATGTCGATCAAGCCGGCCAAGCCGTTCGCGTTCGGCACACTCGACGGTGTGCCGGTCTTCGGGCTGCCGGGCAATCCGGTGAGTTCGATGGTCAGCTTCGAGCTGATGGCGCGCCCGGCGCTGCGGCGGATGATGGGCCACAGCCAGCTCGCGCGTCCGAGCATCGTGGCCATCGTCGACCACGAACTCCGTCGACGTCCCGACGGCAAGGTTCACTTCATGCGGGTCAACGGCCAGTTCGCAGATGACGGCCGCTTCCATGTCGCACCGGTGAACGCGCAGGGCAGCCACCAACTCGCCGCGACAGCGAGTGCCGACGCAATGGCGGTGGTCCCGGACGGCGAGGGCATCGTCGTCGGCGACGAAGTCGCAGTGCTCTTGCTGCGCTGACCTCGTCGGAACGGATTCGAACCCGACATGGTCGGAACGAATCCGCCGAGAAGGTGGGGAGTCGCGCAGCTCGTAGACTGCAGACATGGCCGACGTCGAGCAACTGATCGATCCGTTCGGTCGGCACATCGAAGACCTCCGCATCTCGGTGACCGATCGCTGCAACTTCCGCTGCACGTACTGCATGCCCGAAGAAGGCATGCAATGGCTCGACCGGAGCGCGGTGATGTCGTTCGAGGAGATCGAGCACCTCGCCCGGATCTTCGTCGAACGCTATGGCGTCAAGAGCATCCGCCTCACCGGCGGCGAACCCACGGTGCGAGCACACTTGGACGTCCTCGTCGCCATGCTCGCCAAGCTCGAAGGTCCGAACGGTCCGATCGACCTGGCCATGACCACCAACGGAGCAACGATGCGCCTCGTCGCAGCGCGTCTGCGTGCGGCTGGTCTCAAACGGGTCAACATCAGCCTCGACACGCTCGACCGCGAGAAGTTCTTCGCGATGACGCGTCGTGATGAGCTCGACAACGTGCTCGACGGCATCCGAGCTGCCCAGGAGGCAGGGTTCGATCGAGTCAAGGTCAACGCCGTTGTCGAGCGCGGCACCAACGACGACGAGATCCTCGACCTCGTCGACTTCGGGCGTGAGCAGAACGTCGAAGTCCGGTTCATCGAGTTCATGCCGCTCGACGCCGAAGCGCACTGGATGAACGAACAGGTCGTCGGTCAGGACGAAATCGTCGAGACGATCAATGCCGTCCATCCGATCGAAGTGATGCCGGCTCGCGGCGCAGCCCCTGCGGACCGATTCCGGTTCCTCGATGACGGCCTCCACGGAGCGGGCAGCGCGGGCAGCATGATCGGCATCATCCCGTCGGTGACCAAGCCGTTCTGTGGTGACTGCGATCGGGTGCGGCTCACCGCCGAGGGCGACTTTCGCACGTGCTTGTTCGAAACCAAGGAGTTCGGTCTGCTCGACGCGCTGCGCTCTGGTGAGACCGACGATCAGGTCGCTGCGCGGATCGAGTCAGCGGTATCCACGAAGTGGGCAGGTCACCAGATCAATCAGGTGAACTTCACACGGCCGTCGAAGTCGATGAGCCAACTCGGCGGCTGACGGTCACAGCAGGTCACGTCAGGTCGGTGAAGGCCTGGAAGCGGCGGGCGACGACGTCGTCTCCGATGATCTCGAGCGTGGATGCGTCGCGGCTCGTGAGTCGGCGCCACAACCACATCAAGATGTCCTGCGCCTCACCGCGGATCGCAGCGTCGCCCTTGCGGTGCTCTCTGGTGAACGTCGCCTTGGGTTCTTTCATTGCTGAGATGAACCACTCCCCGGCACCGTCGGGCAACACGTCGTCGGTGCAGTGCAGGTGCACGGTGCCGCCGACTTTCATCTCACCCTCGGCTCGTTCTTCGGCCGCGAACCAGGTGAGCCACTCGTCGATGCCGTCGGCGCACACGATCGGGTCGAACCCGAGGTCGTCGCCCTGGGTGCGCCCTGCGTCCCACAGGTGGACCATCGTCTCCTGCACCATCCGCCGCTCCACCCAGGCAACCGGCTGGTTCGAGCCGGTCCAGGTCCAGACCTGTACCGACGCATCGGCAGCATGGAGCGCGTTGCACAGTCGCACGTGGGCATCGAACAGGAGCGTGATGATCGCGGCGTGGCTGTCGGGACGCGTCAGTTTGGCGATGTCGCGGATCTCGGTGCGGTCGGTGATCGTGTCGGCGACGACCTCGGCCCAGAAGTGCCAGACCTCGGCAACGTGGAAGGCCAGGTCGCCCAACTGCCAATCGCCACAGTGGGGGACCGAGACGGTCGGATCGGCCTGGCTGACGATTCGGATGAACTCGGTCCCGTCGAGGCGGAGATGCTCGATCGCGTCGTAGGGGAGCGGTGTCGTGCTCGTCATGGCCGACACCGTACCGACGGCACACATGAGCGAGGGAGATCGGCCGGGGACTACGGTCAGGCTGCGATGAGCGATCTCGAATTCACCCATCTCGACTCGGCCGGTCACGCACGGATGGTCGACGTCTCACCCAAGGAACCGACGCATCGGCGCGCCGTCGCACGCTGCAAGGTGATGATGCAACCCGAGACCACGTCGGCCATCGTGAATCAGGATGTCAAGAAAGGTGATGTGCTGGCGGTCGCCAGAGTCGCCGGAATCATGGCGGCGAAGCGGACCTCCGACACGATTCCGCTGTGCCACCCCTTGATGATCTCGAGCGTGTCGGTGAGCTTCGAGGTCGGCGATGATCACGTGGCAGTCGAGGCCCACGTCGACTGTTACGAGCGCACGGGCGTCGAGATGGAAGCGCTCCACGCGTGCAGCGTCGCCGCCCTGACGATCTACGACATGTGTAAGTCCGCCGACCGCGGCATGGCGATCACCGACTTGGCGCTGTGGGAGAAGACCGGCGGACGGTCCGGCTCGTACCGGCGAGCGAGCGACGCCGAATGACATCGGGTGTCATCACCAGCAAAGTTGTGACGGGCGACACGTCGAAGATTGCCCGGACCGTCACAAATGTCGTAGAATCGTCATACTTCTGAGAGGAGCGCCCGAAGGGGCGTTCACCCGTACTCGACAGGACCCGTTTTCACCATGGCACAACTCGTACTCCTCGTGGTCGCCGCAGCTTGGGCCGCTGTACTGATCCCTCCGATGCTTCGTTCGCGCGGAGACAATCGGCCGAACTCTTCGGTGACCGACTTCCGGCGTCAGCTGAACCGTCTGCAGAGCACCGCCACACCGCCCCGTGGTTCGGTCAGGGCCATGGGCCGTCCGCTCGCTCAATCACCGCTCCAGCGTCAGGCGGCCACGGGTCGTCCGGGCCAGACGTCGACGCGTGGAGGGGGTACGACAGTCCGCGATCGTCCCGGTGACGCACAACGCATGCGTGCTCACGGTGATCCGTCCGGTGGTCAGCGTCGGCCTGACGAGAGTCGAGCTCAGCATCGCCCCGACCAGAGCCAGGCTCGCCGCCGCCGGCAAGACGCACCGCCCCGCCGTCGCCCAGCGGAGTCGGCACCGGCGCAGCGCACTCACGATCGCACGACGGGCACGCGCCGCATGCTCGATGACGTGGCGATCGCCAAGCGCCGTCGGACCAACGTGCTGTTCATCCTCGTGGTGACATCTGCGTGCACGATGTTCCTGGCCGCCACGACTGACTCGGTGGCGATGCTGTGGGCCTTCGGTCTGTCGTTCGTCGCCACCTGTGGCTATGTCTACGTGCTCGCCCAACTACGTGAGCGCGAGCACCACGACGGTTGGCTCGAGCAGCGCTGACCGTCGCAGTACCGACCGCCGCAGCCCCGGCTGATCCCCGGATCCGACCGCTAAGCTGCGCTCACTGTTTCGGGGCTATAGCTCAGTTGGTAGAGCGCGTCGTTCGCAATGACGAGGTCAGGGGTTCAATTCCCCTTAGCTCCACTCCGAAGCTCACATGAACCCCTGGGTTCAATTGCCCTGAGCTCCACTCCGAAGCTCACATGAACCCCTGGGTTCAATTCCCCTGAGCTCCACTCCGAAGCTCACATGAACCGGTGCGGAGCCGGTTTCGCTGATCTTCTACGGTCACGGCATGACCACCCTTCCGCATCACGTCACCGAGAACCGTCGCTACTGGGATTCCATGGCGGACCAGTGGGTCGCCTCGGGTGAGCGGGCGTGGGCTCAGAGCGACCCGACGTGGGGGATCTGGGCCATTCCCAACGATGTGCTCCCGCTGCTGCCGGACACGCTGGACGGCGAACGTGCGATCGAACTCGGCTGTGGTACCGGCTACGTGTCGGTGTGGATGCAGCGGCGCGGCGCCGACGTCTACGCGCTCGACAATTCCTCGGAGCAGCTCGCCACGGCGCAGCGGCTCGCCGGGATCTATGACATCGACGACATCGAGTGGGTGCACGGTGACGCCGAACGAGTCGACCAAGCCGATGCCTCATTCGGCTTCGCAATCAGCGAATACGGCGCGGCGATCTGGTGTGAGCCGACACGTTGGCTGACCGAGGCTCATCGGCTGCTCCGACCCGGCGGCCGATTGGTCTTCCTCGGTCATCATCCGTTGGCGATGGTCTGTGCTCCCGTGGATGGCGATGGCAACATCGGCACCGAGCTTCAACGCTCGTACTTCGACCTCGGCGAACTCGATTGGACCGATGCGGTCGAGGAACCGGGCGGAATCGAGTTCAACCTGCCGCTCGGCGAGTGGATGGCACGGTTCAGATCGATCGGTTTCGACGTCGAGGACTACCAGGAGGTCCGTGCGCCCGACACTGCAACAGGAACCCAGTTCTGGATTCCGGCCGAGTGGTCTCAGCGCTATCCGTCCGAACAGGTCTGGTGGCTGCGCAAGCAGTGACGTCAGGCGGCCGACGGTGAAATCTGGGTCACGGCGGTCGTCTCACCTCTCACCGGAACGCAGGGCGTCGGCGAGTCGTTGACCCTCGCGTGTTCGCAGCGCCGCATTGATTCGCTGGCGTTCGAGGATCTGGTCGAGGGTCTTGGCCGCCTGCGGAATCGGGTGCGCGGCAAAGAACGCAGCGACGTCGTGGACCAGTTCCGGAGTGGTGAGCTGCTGCACCGAATCGACCATCCGCACGATCGTGTTCGACGGGAACGACGTGTTCGTCTGATCCCAGTGATCCTGAAGGAACTGCCATGCGACATGACCGTGGCGGCGGTTGGCCATCGCGATCCGCAGAAGGAACGGGGCGTTCTGGGTCTTGACGCGGCCCGAGAGCGCGAATTCACACGTTCGCAGGATGAGTGCCTCGTCGTCGAACTCGGCCAGCGCATAGAGCTGACGTAACTGTTCCTGCGGCGTCGAGGCAGTGAGGAAGCCGTTCTGGAGACGCGCGTAGTCATCGACGTCACCGTGGGCCGCCACGACCGAGGTCGCCGCAGCCACGAGCTCGGGGTCGGCGGAATCAGCCGGCTGCTCAAGCAGATCGCGGCACACGCCGACGATGAACTCGTCGTTGCCGAGCACTCCGGCCGTACCGATCAGGAGGCCGCGCAACTTGCCGGCGAGGTCGCTCTCGTCCGGATTCGGCTCACCGAGGTCGGCCAACGTCGGTTGCACGAGTTCGCGAACTCGGGACTGGAAGGCGGGAAGCGCATCGTCGTCGATCAATCGGCCGAGACCGCGAAGCGCGATGACCACGGCTTGCCAGACGGCGTGCTCGCGTTCGTCGACGAACCCCTCGAGCAACGTCAGTAAGTCGACCGACGACATCGAACCGGCCACCGTCGCGGCCCAGGCGTCGTCGACCAGGCTGTACCGCTCGAGAGTGTTCATGTCGCCGAGTGCGGCATTGAGTCGAGCTCGCAGCGTATCGTCGTACGCGACTCGGAAGAACCCGTGACCACCCGCGTTGACGACGACTGCGCCGTCAGCGTCGACAAGCGGCACCTTCACGCTTGCGTCTTCGAGCAGCACCGTGGTGGTCGACCCGCCGTTGCGAACATGGATCGGTGTCGCCCAGCGCTGCTCGTCAGCGCCGGTGGGAATCTGACCGAGGCGGAACCGCTGCTGGGACAGTTCGACGTGGCTGCCGTCGGGGCCGAGGGCGACGGTGACCAGCGGGAAACCCGGCTGCCAGATCCAGGAGTCCATGATCCGGCGGACGGGCTCGCCCGAGGTCGCCTCGATTGCATCCCACAGGTCGTTGGTCTCGGTGTTTCCGTGAGCGTGAGTGCGCAAGTAGTGGCTGACACCTTCTCGGAAGCGGCTTTCACCGAGGTACTGCTCGAGCATGCGCAGCAGCGCCCCGCCCTTCTGGTACGTGAGCACGTCGAACATGCCTTCGCAGTCCGCTGGCGAACGGACTTCGAACTCGACCGAGCGGGTGCTCTCGAGCGCGTCGACGTCGAAGGCCACGCTGCGCTCGAGCCCGAAGCTCGTCCACCGTTCCCAATCCGGTCGGTACGCGTCGCACGCCGCGATCTCCATGAAGGTCGCAAACGCCTCGTTCAACCAGATCCCGTTCCACCAGCGCATCGTGACGAGGTCACCAAACCACATGTGGGCGAGCTCGTGGGCAACGACATCGGCGACCAACTGCTGTTCGTTCTGCGTGCTTGTCGCCGGGTCGACCAGCAGCAGGCTCTCGCGGAACGTGATGCAGCCCAAGTTCTCCATGGCCCCTGCTGCGAAGTCCGGGAGTGCGGCGAGGTCGACCTTGTCGCTCGGATACGCGATGCCGTAGTAGTTCTCGAACCAGCGAAGGCAGAACGAGCCGACGTCCATTCCGAAGTCGGTCAAGTGGCTCTTGCCGGGCACGTGCACGACGCGCATCGGCGATCCGTTGACATCGACCGGAGAGCTCATTTCGAGGTGGCCGACGACAAAGGCGACGAGATAGCTGCTCATCACCATCGTGTCGGCGAAACGGATGACCGTCCGACCGTCAGCAGTCGTTCGCTCGACCTCGGGGCCGTTGGAGATCGCCTGCAGACCGTCGGCGATGTCGAGCGTGATCCCGAACACCGCCTTGAATTCGGGCTCGTCCCAGCAGGGGAATGCTCGACGGCAGTCGGTTGCTTGCATCTGCGAGGTGGCGATGACCTGTTCGGCACCCTCTGCGTCGGTGTACGTGCTGCGGTAGAAGCCGCGCAGCTTGTCGTTCAAGATGCCGCTGAAGTCGATGACCACGGTGCTCGACCCCGCGGGCAGTTCGTCTTTCAGGTGGATGAAGAGACGCTCGGTCTCGTCGTCGAGCGTGTGGTCGGCTGGTGTCCCGTCGACGATGCACGAGTGCACCTCGAGGTCGGCAGCATTCAACGCCAGGGTGACCGTGGGAACGTCGACGTCGACGTACACGGTGACCGCCCCCGTGAAGCTCGCATCGTCCAGTGATGGCGACAGGCGAACGTCGTAGCGGGTCGGAGCGACGCCGGCCGGGAGTCGGAAGGGGTCGAGCTCGCCACTGGGCGACTGTGCTGCATCACTGAGGGCTGCCATGTGGCGAGGGTACCGGCGCTAACGTGGCCGTTCGTGGCTGCCGTGACCCGTGACTCATCCCTGCCCGAGCCGTCTGGCAACACCCCTGCGAGGTTTGCCGTCGTCGGAATCGGTAACGCGCTGGTCGACGTGATCGCCCACGCGTCCGACGAGTTCCTCGATGTCAACGACCTCACGAAGGGCGCGATGACGCTGATCGAAACCGAACGTGCCGTCGAGTTGTACGCCGCGCTCGGCACCGCCGTCGAGATGAGTGGCGGTTCGGCTGCCAACACGATGGTCGGTGTTGCGAGCCTCGGCGGGACGGCGTGCTACATCGGCAAGGTCAACCACGACGACCTCGGCGACGTGTTCGGCCACGACATGCGAGCCGTCGGTGTGCCCTTCCGCGGTGGAGGCGTCGATCACGGCACGCCGACCGGGCGGTGCATCATCGTCGTCACACCAGACGCCGAACGGACGATGAACACCTATCTCGGCGTCTCGAGCACGCTGTGCATCGACGACCTGGACCTCGATGCGATCGCCGCCGGTGAGGTGCTCTACATGGAGGGCTATCTGTTCGACCGGGATGACGCGAAGGCGGCGTTTCGTCGCTCCGCTGAGGTCGCTCACGAGCACGGTCGCCGGGTCTCGCTCACGCTGTCCGATTCGTTCTGCGTCGACCGCCATCGCGCCGACTTCCGAATTCTCGTGCGGGACCACGTCGACATCGTGTTCGGCAACTCCGACGAGATTCGCTCGCTCTATGAAGTCGACGACCTCGATGAGGCGATCGCAGCAGTGCGTGCTGAATGCGCTCTCGCCGTGATCACCACCGGACCCGACGGCTGCGTGATCGTCACGCCCGACGACCTGATCGACGTCCCAGCTGTTCCCGTCGAGCGCGTCCTCGACACGACGGGCGCCGGCGACCTCTTCGCTGCCGGCTTCCTCTTCGGGTTGACTTCTGGTCGCCCGTTGGCCGAGTGCGGCCAGATCGGTTCGATCGCGGCCGCCGAGGTCATCTCCCACGTTGGCCCGCGACCGTTGATCGAACTGCACACCCTGCTGCCCAATGGCTGAAACGATCGACTCAACCGTGCTCGCCACGGCCCGGCGATGGCTGGATGCCGAGCCGGACGACGACATTCGCTTCGAACTCGCAGCGCTGATCAACGGCGTCGAACGCGATGATGTCGGCCAGGCCGACGACCTGACCGCACGGTTCGCCGGGCGACTGCAATTCGGGACCGCGGGCTTGCGCGCTGCGGTCGGCCCCGGACCGATGAGGATGAACCGGCTGGTGGTCAGACAGGCCGCTGCCGGTCTCGGCCGATGGTTGCTCGACACCGTCGACGGCGCTGCCGAGCGAGGTGTCGTGATCGCACGCGATGCGCGCCGAAAGAGCGATCTGTTCGCCCTCGACACCGCCCGCGTGCTCGCAGCGATGGGCATCAGGTCGATGTTGCACCCGGGAACCCAACCCACACCTGTCCTCGCCTGGTCGATCACTGGGATCGGTGCTGCTGCCGGTGTGGTCGTCACGGCATCGCACAACCCGCCGGAGGACAACGGGTACAAGGTCTTCCTGGAGACCGGATCACAGATCGTCACACCGATCGACACCGAGATCGCCGATCGGATCGGGGGATTCGACCCGCTCGACGTGCCGATTGCCGCCGAGGACGATCCGCTCATCTCGTGGCTGGACACCTCCTGGAACGAGGCCTACATCGCCGCAGCACCAACGGTCCGGTTGCGGCCCGAGGTGCCAGGCGTGTCGGCTGCCTACACGGCCATGCACGGCGTCGGCGGCGACACGCTGACGGCGGCATTCATCGCATCGGGTTTCGACCCGCCGATCGTCGTTGACGAGCAGCACGAACCGGACGGAGCGTTCCCGACCGTGTCGTTCCCGAACCCCGAGGAGCCCGGCGCAATGGATCGACTGATCGAAGTTGCCGACCGCCACGGTGCCACGATCGCGCTCGCCAATGACCCGGATGCGGACCGGCTGGGCGCCGCGATTCCCGATACCCGCGCCGATGCCCCGGGTCAGCGTGCTGACGGGTCGTCATGGCGCAAGCTGAGCGGTGACGAGCTCGGCTGGCTGTTCGCGGATCACATCCTGTCCAACACCGTGGGCGATGATCGGCTCGTGGTCACGACCTTGGTGTCGTCGTCGCTGCTCGCCCGGATGGCTGCGGCGCACGGTGTGCACGGTGTCGAGACGTTCACGGGTTTCAAGTGGATCGGCCGGATCGCCACCGAACGCGCCGCGCTGGGTCAACGGCTCGTGTTCGGCTATGAGCAGGCACTCGGCTATCTCGTCGCCGACCGACCGCTCGACAAAGACGGCATCACCGCCGCCATCATGTTGGTCGAGATCGCCGGCCTCGCCGCCGCCGACGGTGTCACGGTGCAGGACCGACTCGATGCGATCGCCACCGAGTACGGCCAGTACGTGACCGCTGAGCTGTCGGTTCGGATGCCGCCCGACGAGGGAGCGGCCTGGGTGCAACAGCTCGAGAACGATCCTCCGACCGAGGTCGGCGGCGTGCCTGTCGAATCGGTCAGCTCCTATCCGGAAGCAAACCTGGTCCGCTTGATGCTCACCGGCGGCACGAGACTGCAGATCCGCCCGAGTGGTACCGAGCCCAAGGTCAAGATCTACGGCGAAGCAGTCGATCTCGACCCGGCTGAGCTCGATAGACTCCTGCACGCTCTCGCCGATTGACCCCCGAAGTCGTCAGGCGTTTCCGTCAGCCGGCGGGTGCGCCGAATTGACGATCGCCGGCGTCGCCGAGGCCCGGCACGATGTACGCGTTGTCGTTGAGGCGGTCGTCGACCACGGCGGTGAAGAGCGTGACATCGATGCCGCATGACTCGACCGCTGCGATGCCCTCGGGCGCGGCGAGCGCAACGACCACGGTCAACGGCTGCTGAGCGCCGCGCTCGACGAGGAGCTGCAAGGTGTGGATCAATGAGCCGCCGGTCGCCAACATCGGGTCGACCACGATCACCGGTCGGTCACCGATGTTCTCCGGGAGCTTGTTGACGTACGGTTCGGGCTCGTGGGTCTCTTCGTTTCGAGCGATGCCGATGAACCCGATATCAGCGTCCGGAAGCAGGTCCTGTGCGGGACGGAGGAAGCCGAGGCCGGCGCGCAGGATCGGCACGATGACCGGTTGCACTGCGATGCGCTCCGCCGGAGCGGACGTCAGCGGTGTCTCGACGGTGCCGGTCTCGGTGGGCAATGTCTGAGTGGCCTCGGCAATCAGCAACGTGCCAATGCGTTCGAGATTCTGACGGAACAGTGCGTTCGGCGTGTCGACATCGCGGATGCGGGCGAGTGAATCCAGCACCAGTGGATGATCGACAACGACGGCTTCAACAGTCATCTGGGTGCTCCTCAGCTTCCGAGTTCCGACTCGGATTTGAGTACCGAGTACCGCGGCTTGATGATGCCGTTGATGATCTTGAGGCGTTCGGGGAACGGAGCGAACGCTGACTTCATCGCGTTCACCGTGAGCCATTGCATGTCATCGAGGCCCCAACCGAAGGCGCGGTGCAGCTCCAGCATCTCGTTGGTCATCGTGGTGTCGCTCATCAACCGGTTGTCGGTGTTGACGGTGACTCGGAACTGGAGTCGACGCAGGAGGCCGATCGGATGGGCGGAGATGGTCGGTGCCACGCCGGTGTTCACGTTCGAGGTGGGGCACACTTCCAGGCAGATCCGGCGGTCACGGATGTAGCTGGCGAGTTGGCCGAGTGTGGCGTTGCCGTCAGCGTCGACCGTGATGTCATCGATCAGCCGGACTCCGTGACCCAGCCGTTCGGCTCCACAGAACTGGACCGCCTCCCAGATCGACGGCAGCCCGAATGCCTCTCCGGCGTGAATGGTCGAGTGGAAGTTCTCACGATTGATCAGCTGGAACGCATCGAGGTGCCGAGTGGGTGGGAAACCCGCCTCGGGACCCGCGATGTCGAACCCGACGACGCCGTGGTCGCGGTGCCGAAGTGCCAGCTCGGCAATCTCAGCGCTGCGCGCTGCCTGGCGCATCGCGTCGAGCAGTGCGTAGATCGTCAGGTCGGTGCCCGCTGACCCGCGTTCGAAGCCGGCGAGGACGGCGTCGACCACTTCGTCGAGCGTGAGGCCTTGTTCGAGGTGGAGTTCTGGGGCGAAACGGACTTCGGCGTACACGACGTTGTCGGCGGCGAGGTCTTGGGCACATTCGAAGGCCACACGCTCGATTGCTTCTCGGTGCTGCATGACCGCGCCGGTGTGTGCGAACGTCTCGAGGTAGAGGACGAGATCGTTGCGCTTCGCGCCCTTGTTGAACCATTCGCCGAGCTCGTCGACATCGGTCGTCGGCAGGCCGTCGTAGCTGTACTGCTCGGCCAGCTCGATCACCGTCGACGGACGGAGCCCGCCATCGAGGTGGTCGTGCAGCAGCACTTTCGGAGCTCGCGCGATCAGGTCAGCCATCGACATCACACCACGCTACCGAGGGGACCGTCAGGGCAAAGGGCGCAGTGGGAAGTCAGCCGGACGCTGGAGCCAGTTCCACTCGGGATAGTCGGCATCGGCGTCGATGCAATGGAGACTGTAGGCATGACGGCTGACGCCTGACCGGTTGACGCCTGACCAGTGGGGGAGCAGGCCGTCGAGCACGATCATCGTTCCCGCCGGCACGGGGAGCGGTACGGCGCCGGCCGTGTCGGGACCCGGCGTCGGTTCATCGCTCAGCGACACCATCACCGTGCCATCAGATGCTGCAGGGTCGTCGAGTCGGTTGCGTTTGAACAACTCGCGCAACGGTCCGCGGTGGGAGCCGGGAACGGCCCAGAGGCAACCGTTGTCGATGGTCGCGTCTTCGATCGCGAACCAGAAGCCCGTGACGGTGATCGGCTCGGTGTACAGAAAGGTCGCATCCTGATGAACACCGACTTCGCCGCCGATACGCGGCTGCTTGAAGATGTACATCGACTGCAGCGCCAACGGGTCGGACATGCCGACATCCCGTGCGACCTGCCCGAGCGCAGGGTTGAACGCGAAGTCGGCGAACGCATCGTCGGAGTCGTGCTGAGCGTGACCGATCTTGTTGATCGACAGTTCCTTCGGCTGCGTGAGTTCGCCGCCGGGTCCGAACGCCTCCTCTTCGAAGAAGCACCAGGTTGCTGCGCCGCTCGCCAGGAACTCACCGTTGGACACGCGTTCCTGCTGATTGGTCGTGAACACCGATCGCTCTGCGGACGGCTCCCACTCAGCGACGATCTGGTTCGCCCTGGTGCGGAGTCGGTCGCAGGCGTCGAGCGACATGAAGTCGGGGACGACCAGGAACCCATCGGTGTCGTAACGGCTGATCTGTTCGGTGGTCAACACGACCACAACGGTAGCTGCCGGTAGCTGCGCCTACTGTTGCGACATGGCGACGTGGACCTGCCCCGACTGCAAGCGGACCTTCGGTGCCGTCGGCCGCAATCACATGTGCAACCCGGGCCTCACGATCGAGGAGTTCCTCGCTGACGCGCCCTCGTTCGTCGCGCCGGTGTTCCACGTGGTCCACGATCATCTGACCTCGGTCGATGCCGACGTCGACGGTGACCTCATCGTCGATCCGCTCGACGGCAAAGTGTTGTTCAAGAACGGACCGACGTTCTGCATCATCGACGTGAAGACGAAATGGGTGGCTGTCGGCTTCTCGCTCCGTCGTGCGGTGGAGTCCGGTCGGCTGTCACGCAAGACGTCGGAGCAGGGCGGCCGGTACTACCACGTTGTCAATGTCGACGACCCCGTTGCCGTCGACAGCGAGTTCTGCGACTGGCTCACCGAGGCCTATCACCATGGCTCTCAGGGGCGCGGCTCTCAGGGGCGCGGCTCTCAGGGGCGCGGCTCTCAGGGAAAGGGGGCTGATGCGGGTGCGGGCGGGTTCGACCCGATGGTGCCCGACGACATCGACTTCGAGATCGCTCCGCCCCGCTGAGCCCGTCATCTTCGGTCGGGAGACGAAACTCCACCGCAGCGTGCAGTTGCGTCTCCGGATGCGTGATCGAGGTGGCGTTCAGTCGCCGACGGTGACTTGCGCGACCATGTCGGGGTGCAGCGTGCAGAACAGGCTGTACACCCCGGGCTCGTCGAAGCTGACCTCGTAGTTGCTGCCTGGTGTGAGCAGGCCGGAGTCGAAGTCGGCGAGCGCCGGTGCTTCGGGTGTGCCGGCGGTGACGGTGTGGGGTACGGCGTCGACGTTGTTGAAGAACAGTGGTTGGCCTGGCCTGACCGCCAGGTCGCCGCTGTACAAGAAGTCGGTGATCAACGACTGTTCAGCGCCCTCGGGGAAGTCCGAGCCCCGGACCTCTCGGGTGTCACGGATCTGGGTTGCGTCAGCGACGGGGGCGATCGAGGAGTTCCACATCGAGAAGACTCCGAGTTGATTGTCGAAGCTGTCGGCGACCCAGGCGTGCAGCATCCAACCCAGTGCTGCGGAGAAGTTACCGCCCTGTTCCTGACACTCGTCCCGGGGCAAGAACGTGTCGCGCCCCTGTGAATTGCCGCGACAGAGGTTGTAGTGGATGTGCCAGTTGTCGAGCGGACCGGCGAAGGTCTCCGGGTGGTCGTTGCCGATGACCTGCGGCGGGATGAGGAAGGCGGTACCGACGAGGGTCATCGGTTCGCCGGTCCAGACGTCGTTGCGGCACTGATCGAGTGGGCCGTCGGCAACCGTGCCGTCGGCCTTCGCGTACAGCAGGATCTCCGGGCGGGCGGGGTCGAACCCGTCGTTGAGCCAGTCGACCTTGTAGAAGTGCGAGCCCATGTTGGCGGTTTGGATCTTGTCGCTGACGAACCCCTCGGCACAGGCTGTGTTCACGTCGCGATGTGCTTCAGCGAACTCGTTGAGATCGGTCAATTGGCCCACGAGTTCGGCGAGTTCGTCGGGCGACATCTGCAGTTCGTCGGGAATGTCGGCGCCGGACTCGTGCAGCGCGCGCAACTCCTGGAAAGAACATGGCAGGGCTTCGTCCTGGCAGCGGACGGTGCCGACAAGGGGCCCTTCGACCAGAGTGGGCACGACGCCACCGGAATGTTCCCGGAAGACATAGCGCGAGTACCCGGTTGCACCGCCTGCCTGGAACGTGAGGCCCTCCGGGAACTGGATGTCGGCACCGACCTGGTCGAACGCAGCGGCCTGGGCGATGTAGTCGTTCACCTGTTCGATCGTTGCTGCCTCGGTCGGATCGAGCGTCGTGGTCGGCTCGGCCGGTTCGGTGACAGCCGGTTCCGTCGGTGGTGGCTCGGCCGGCGCAGGAGTGGCCGGCGCAGCAGGGGGCGTCTCTGCTGGCGCTGCGGTTGCGGGGGCGGTGGCCGGAGCGGTGTCGGAAACGGTCGCCGGCACAGCGCGTTCGTCAGAACCCGATGAGCACGCGGCGACACCGACCGCGATTGCTGCGAGCGCTGCCAGTGTCCGTTGATGTCCCATGTTGCCCCGATCCGTCTGCGTCCTGCCTACCCGACAGTAACCTCGGCTGCATGGAATTGACCGTGCTGGGCAACACCGTTCGTCACTCGATCGACCACGTCGAGGTGTTCGCTGCACCGGAGAACATCTCCTTGGTCACCTTCACGAACGATGAGCTGAACTCGATGTGCCCGGTCACCGAACAGCCCGATCTGTCGTCCGTGGTGATCGAGTACGTGCCACGCGAGTGGTGCGTCGAGTCCAAGAGCTTGAAGCTGTACCTCTGGGGCTTCCGCGACCGGGCGGTGTTCGCCGAGGCGTTGGCGGCCGAGATCGCCGGCGAGATCATGCTCTCGGCCAAGCCCGAACGGGTCAAGGTCACCCTGACCCAGCGTCCGCGCGGCGGCATCGAAGTGACCGCTGTCAGCGAAATGGCGGACTGATCCCTCGGGGCCGTATCGCGCTCTACTGCTCTTCGTACGGTTGGCCCAGCGCTGCCGGGACGTGGGCGCCACGACCGACGCTCGCCACGACCAGGAGCGTCACGAGGAACGGCGCCATCTCGAGGAACTCGCTCGGGATGCCGGTGTTGAGGAACGCGAACTTCAGTGCCAGTGCATCGGAGAATCCGAAGACCAGGGCGGCAAGGAGCGCGCCGACGGGGTGGTGTCGGCCGACGAGCACGACGGCGAGGGCGATGAAGCCTCGGCCATTGGTGATGTTCTCGTTGAAGCGGCCCACGTCAGCAGTCCACCAGGAGCCACCGAATCCGGCGATGGCGCCGGCGATCGTGACGTTGATGTACCTCCGACGCAGCACGTTGACGCCGAGCGTGCCGGCTGCTTTCGGGTGTTCGCCGACCGCACGGGTACGCAGACCCCACTTCGTCTTGAAGAGGGCCCACGCCGTGATCGCGACGAGTGCAAGGGCGGCGTACACGTAGAAGGTCTGCTCGAACAGGATCGGGCCGAGGATGGGAATGCTGCTCAGACCCGGAATCTTCCACTCTGCGATGGTGCCGGTTCCGTTGAGTTGCGGGTTGCTGGTCAGCACACGCGAGTCGAGGAACGACGTGAGCCCGAGGACGAAGAAGTTGATGGCGAACCCGACGATCACTTGGTCGACGAGGAACCGGATGGCGAGCCAGGCGAGCAGGAGTGCAAGCAGCGCGCTGACCGCCATTGCGGCGAGGATGCCGAGCCAGATGTTGGTCGCCGAACCCACCAGCGCCGACGTGAACGCGCCTGCCAGGAGCAGACCTTCGATGGCGATGTTGATGATGCCGGATCGTTCGCACAGGATGCCGCCGAGCGCACCGAGGACCAGCGGGGTCGAGGCCTTGAGGGCGTCGTGCAGCGTCCCGGTGAGGGAGAACTGGCGGCCGGCCGCAGCCCACGCCATCAGCGTGACGATGAACAGGATCGTCGCAGCGGCGAGCAGAGCGTTCTGCAGTTTGGCGGTGCCGCGCGAGATCTGTACGCCGCCCAGCGCGGCGAGGACGACGGCACACAACCACGCGAGCGGAATGCCGGGCAGCCCGATCGATGAGTCGCCGCCGAGGGTGAAGGTCGATGTTCCTCCGTCGCCGCGAGCGAAGACGACCAGGGCGATCCCGGCTGCGATGAAGTAGCCGATGCCGACGTTGCGCGCCCGCTTCTTCTGCTCCGGTGTCCGACTCAGTGAGTCGAGCATGCCCAGATAGGCCGCATCTCCGGGGCGAGTGCCGGGCCCCGTCGACGGCGTCTGTGAGCCGGTCACGCTCATGCTCCCCACCCGCCGAAGCTCGGTCCCGCAGCGGCGCCTTCGGCCTTGATCCTGAAGATGGCCTTCATCAGTAGCGGCGCAGCGATGAACAGCACGATCAGCCCACGCAGGATGAGCACCAGGTCGACGGGCACGCCGGTATCGACCTGCATCTTCTGGCCTCCGGCCTGAAGCGCGCCGAAGAGGAACGCGGCGAGCACGGTGCCGGTCGGCGTCGACCGGCCCAGAAGCGCAACGGCGATCGCGTCGAAGCCGATGTCGCCTGCAAAGCCCTGGGTGGCCCTCCCTTGGGTGCCGAGCACCTCGCTCGCACCGGCGAGCCCGGCGAACCCTCCACCGATGACGAACGATGTGATGATCAGCACCCCGGGCTTCATTCCTGCATAGCGGGCGGCGTGGGAGTTGGCGCCCTGGGCCCGGATCTCGAAGCCGAGGGTGGTGCGTTCGAGCAGCCACCAGAAGAACAAGGCGGCGGCGATCGCGATGAGGAAGCCGATGTGCGCGCGCAGTTCGGGCCGATCGAGGAACCCGAACAGGCGCGGGAGTCGGCCCTCGGGCGTGACCAGTTTCGAGATCGGGTCGTTGCGGCCCTCGCGACCGAACGCGTCGGTCTTCAGGATCCACAGCACGAGCGAGCCCGCGATGAGGTTCAGCATGATCGTCGAGATCACTTCGTGGACGCCGGCGCGTGCCTTGAGGAGCCCTGGAATGATGCCCCAGGCCATGCCGAGGACCATGCCGGCAATGACGCCGAGGGGAACCTGGATGATGCCGGGGCCGTTCATCGAGAAGCCGACGAAGACCGCACCGATGCCGCCCATCAGCATCTGTCCGGTACCGCCGATGTTGAACAACCCGGCGCGGAAGGTGATCGCCACGGCGAGGCCTGCGAGCAACAACGGTGTCGTGGCCACGATGGTCTCGTTGAGCGGACGCCACCCGTCGAATGCGCCCTTGGGCAGGGCGAGGTAGGCGTCCTTGATCGTGGTCAGGATGCCGCCCCAGTCACCTTCGCGGATCTTGTCGATGTCGGACAGTGCAATGACGAAGACACCGACCACGAGCGCACTCACGAGGGCCAGCAGCGGCAGGACCACGGCGTTGGTCGTGTCGATGCGACTCCAGATCCGGCTCACCATGTTGCTCGGGCCCGAGCCGCCGGACGTATCGCCGGGTGACGGTGCGGCGGTGGTTGCTGTTTCGGTCATGGCATGTCTGCCTGGCTCGTCACCTGGGTCTTGGCGCCGGCCATGTACAGACCGACTTCGTTGTGGCTGGTGTCGGAGCGGTCGAGGTCGGCGACGATGCCGCCCCGGTACATCACGATGACCCGGTCGGCGAGCGCCATCACCTCGTCGAGTTCGGTCGACACGACGAGCACTGCAGCGCCTTCGTCGCGCGCCTTGACGACCTGGGCGTGGATGTACTCGATCGAACCGACGTCGACGCCGCGTGTCGGCTGAGACGCGACGAGCAGGCGGAGGTCACGGCTGAGTTCCCGGGCGACGATGACCTTCTGTTGATTGCCGCCGGACAAGGTGCCCGCAGGAGTCTGGATCGACGGGGTGCGGACGTCGTACTGCTCGACCAGTTCGGCAGCGACGCTGCGCGCCTTGGGCCAGTCCATCGACAGCCCGTCGCTGTAGGTGTCGTCGTGATAGGTGGTGAGGACCATGTTCTCGGCAACGCTGAAATCACCGACGAGCCCCGCCCGCTGACGGTCCTCGGGGATGTGGGCGACCCCTGCGGTGTGCACCTCGCGAGGTGTTGCATGGGTGATGTCGCCGCCGTCGAGGTGGATCGAACCCGTGATCACGTCGCGCAAGCCGGTGATTGCTTCAACCAGTTCGGTCTGGCCGTTGCCCTGCACGCCGGCGATACCGACGATCTCGCCTGCCCGAACGTCGAAGCTGACGTGATCGACGAGCGTGCGTCCGCCGGCGTCGACCACGTGCATCTCGGAGATGGCGAGGACGGCGTCGCCGGGCTCGGACACTGCCTTGTCGACCACGAGTTGGACGGGCCGTCCGACCATCAACTCGGCGAGCCCGACTTCGTCGATCTCTGTCGGGTCGGCCTCACCCACGGTCTTGCCGCGTCGGAGCACGCTGATGCGGTCAGCGACTCGGAGTGCTTCAGTGAGCTTGTGGGTGATGAACACGATGCCGCGCCCGGACTCCTTGAGCGAGTCGACGATGTTGAAGAACTCCTCGATCTCCTGTGGAGTCAGGACGGCAGTGGGCTCGTCGAACACGACGATCTCGGCGTCGCGGAACAACACCTTCAGGATCTCGACACGCTGCTGGATCCCGACCGGCAGGGCTTCGATCAACGCTTTCGGGTCGAGATTGAGGCCGTACTTGCCGGAGATCTCCTCGACCTGCCGGTTCGCTGTGTCGACGTCGAGTTTGCCGAACGGCCCGGTGGTCGGTTCGACGCCGAGCACGACGTTCTCAGCGACAGTGAAGACCGGCACGAGCATGAAGTGCTGGTGCACCATGCCGATGCCCGCCGCGATGGCGTCGCCGGAGGACTCGAAGACAGCGGGTGCTCCGTCGACGAAGATCTGCCCTTCGTCGGCGTGGTACAGCCCGTACATGATGTTCATCAACGTCGACTTTCCCGCCCCGTTCTCGCCGACGAGTGCAAGCACCTCGCCGGATCGGATCGTCAGGTTGACGTCGTCGTTGGCGATCACACCGGGAAATCGTTTGGTGATCCCCCGTAGTTCCAACTCCATGCAGGCGCGACGTTAGTCGTCGCCGAGCGACGTGCCGAAAACGCAGAACGGGGAGTCCCGAAGGGCTCCCCGTTCTCCGTCAATGTGGCCGAGACAGCCGGACTGGATCGGACCGAATCAGTGCGAAATCAGTTGACCGTGACGTTGCCGGCGATGATCTCGGCCTTCAGGGCCTCGACTTCGTCCTTCAACTCCTGCGGGACGTCGCCGTCCTGCGAGCCGTAGGAGGCCAGGCCGACACCGTCGTTCTCGAGCGTGCCGAGATAGGCGCCACCGGCTTCGCCGTTGACGACAACCTGCTCGGCAGCTGCGAAGACGGCCTCGTCGATCTTCTTGAGGACCGAGGTGAGGTAGACGTCTGCCTCGTTCGGGTTGCTCACGGTGAGGTCGTTGTCCACACCGATGATGCGGATGCCCTCGTTCTCAGCGGCGTAAGCCGACGAGCCGAGCCCGACCGGGCCGGCGACGGGGAAGATGATGTCGGCGCCTTCGTCAGCGAAGCTCGCTGCGAGTGCCTTGCCGTCGTCGAGGTTCTCGAAGTTGCCGGCGAAGGAGCCGTCCTGTGCTTCGACGTCCCAGCCGAGCACTTCGACGTCGGTGCCCTTCTGCTCGTTGTAGTACGCGACGCCGTTGGCGTAGCCGTCCATGAACACGGTGACCGGCGGGATGTTGATGCCGCCGTAGGTGGCGACCTTGCCGGTCTCGGTCATGCCTGCGGACAGGTAGCCGGCGAGGAACGACGGCTCGGCAGTCGAGAAGTTGAGCGTCAGCACGTTCGGGATCGGCTCTTCGTAGCCAAAGTCGATGATGGCGAACTGCTGGTCGGGGTTGGCCGCAGCGGCAGCCGCAGTGGCATCGCCGAGCAGGAAGCCGACGGTGACGATCAGCGAGCAGTCCTTCTCGATGAAGCTCTGGATGTTGGTCTCGTAGTCGGCGTCGGATGCGGACTCGAGCACTTCGGCGGTGAGGCCGAACTCGGATGCGGCGCGCTCGGCACCTTCGAAGGCGATCTGGTTGAAGCCCTTGTCGTCGACTCCGCCGACGTCGGTGACCTCGCAGATCGAGCCGCCGTCGGCATCAGCGGGCTCGCCGTCGTCGGCCGGCGCATCGGTGTCGGCCGGAGCGGTGCTGTCGCCAGCGGGTGCGTCGGTCTCGGTGCTTGCTGCGTCGTCGCTGCCACAGGCGGCGAGCCCGAGGGCACCCACCATGGCGACAGCGAGCAGCTTCTTGCTCTTGATCATGTTCTCCCCTTGAGAGTTGTCTGACGTCGTGACCGTCAGGTGTTCACGTGCCAGCGATGTTACCAAGCAGTACGCACCCGGTGACCGCCGCCGCGTTCGCTCCGGCGAACTTGCCGTCTGCGCTCGGCGAGCGGCGTCGGGGCCGTATCGTGTAGTCCGACATGTCTGCGCGTTCCCCATCGCCTCCGACGGCGTCGAAGTTGCTCCTGCGGCGGGCCATGGTGCTCGTCGTGTTGCTCGTCGTCGGTTACAGCGCGGTCAAAGCATTGGTCGAGTATGTCGGCGGCGACGATGACGTGGTGGTCAGCACCCCCGCAGCACCCGGCGCCGATGATTCCGGTGCCGCTGCTGATGATGGTGGTGATGATGGTGGTGGTGCTGGTGCTGGTGGTGGTGATGTTGCCGACGACGGCACCCCGAGCACGGATCAGATCGACGACGCGGGTGGTGACCAGGGCAACGATCCCGATGACGCCGAAACCGGCGACTCGACGCCCATCACCAACCCCCCGGCGGACGTCCCCGAGAACACCGGCCCGCCGGCGCCGGACAACAAAGCAACGGTGTACATCGTCGGCGACAGTGACGCCGGCACATTCGGCCCGTACCTCCAGCAACTCGTCGACGGAACCGCCGTTGCCGAGACCGCACTGAACTACAAGGTGTCCTCCGGCCTCGCCCGCCCCGACTTCTACGACTGGCCCGCCGAACTGGAGCGGGCGCTGCCCGAAGTGCAACCCGACATCGTCGTGGCCACATTCGGAGGCAACGATTCCCAGGGCCTGTCGGCATTCCAAGACGAACTCGAGTTCGTCATCGGCGACCCTCTCGACAACGAAGCGGAATGGTCGGCGGAGTACACGAAACGCGCCGGTGACGTGATGGATCTCCTGCTCGAGGACGACCGCACGGTCATCTGGGTCGGGATCCCGAACGATGACAATCCCGAGGTGACAGCGAAGTTGGCGATCCAGGATCGTGCTGCAAAGGCAGCAGCAGCGGAGCGCCCCGACGTGATCTTCATCGACACGTGGGCACGCTTCTCGGGTCGAGACGGCAACTGGGCCGAGTTCGTGATCGATCCGCGCGACGGCGAAGGCAAGGACGTCCGCGCCGACGACGGCTTCCATCTGAACACCAACGGCGCCGAGATTCTCGCGCTCGACATCGCCGTCGTCATCCAGGACGACCTGCGCGCCCGCGGCGCCGCGATCTGAGCAGCTCGTCGAGTTCTGTGTCAGCACACAGGGCCGAAGATCGCACATGTGCTGACGCAAACCGCAGTGAGCAGGTCTGTGTCAGCAGAGACGGCCGGCGGAACTCCAGCGTGAAGCGCCCCTACTGCTGTTGGCCACGGGCTTGGATTCGCTTGCGGCGAGCTTCGACCGTGTCCGGTGTGAAGCTCGTCCGGAGCCACGCCCGCCCGTCGCGCGCCTCGGCCTCCCAGGCATCGTCGTCGGTCGTGATCGTGTCGTAGGTGGCGCGGATCTGGCGCACGCCGTCCTGTTCGTTGCCGATGATGTCGTGTGCGATCTGGCGGGTGAACGGCAGCAATTCGTCGTGGTCGACGACGTGGTTGACCAGCCCGAACGCCAGGGCTTCTGTAGCCCCCATGAAGTTGCCGGTGAAACTCATCTCACGCGCCCTGCGGACCCCGATGGCCTGCGGCAGCAGCACGGTCAGCCCCCATCCGGGCATCACGCCGACCCGGCTGTGGGTGTCGCCGAACTTCGCCTGCTCGCTGGCGATGAGAAAGTCGCAGTTCAACGCGAGCTCGAAGCCTCCGGTGATGGCGACGCCGTTGATCGCACCGATCAGTGGTTTGGTCAGGTGCGGGAACGGGCCCCGTTCGCGCCCGGGCGACGTGGCGCCGAGGTTGCCGCCCGTGGCCCCGAGTTCTTTCAGGTCGAGGCCCGCGCAGAAGGCGGGGTCGGTTCCCGTGAGGATGATGACGTCGACGTCGTCATCAGCTTCGGCACGTCTGAGGACTTCGGAAAGCCGCTGCAGCACATCGCTCGACAGTGCGTTTCGTGCGTCGGGACGATTGAGCGTGACGGTCGCGATCCGATCCTCGTCGACGTACAGCACCACATCATCGGCCATGCCGCAGTGTTGCATCTCTGCCGGCGAAGCGGTCAATCGGTCAGATGACGCCTCGATGCCTTTTCCAGCGCGCCGACATTCGTTCACCGACGTGTGACATGACATGATCGGACGATGTCCCTCGTTCTCACCGACATCGCCGATGGCGTCGCCACGCTGACGCTCAACAACCCCGACGAACGCAACACGATGACCCATCCGATGGTCGAGGAGATCATCGCGGCGATGGACCGCTTCGAAGCGGACGAGAACGTCGGGGCCGTGGTCGTCACCGGAACGCCGCCAGCCTTCTGCGCCGGTGCCAACCTCGGGAACCTCGCCGAGGCGACCGGTGAGAGTCTCGGGGTGATCTACGAGGGCTTCTTGCGCATCGCGCGTTCACCGCTGCCGACTCTCGCCGCGGTGAACGGTGCAGCGGTCGGAGCGGGGATGAACCTGGCGCTCGGTTGCGATGTCCGAATCGTCAGCGATCGAGCCAAGCTCGACACTCGATTCTTGCAACTCGGCATTCATCCCGGCGGCGGCCACACCTGGATGTTCCGTCGCATCGCCGGCCCGCAGGCAGCAATGGCCGCAGTCATCTTCGGTCAGGTGCTCGACGGCCAGGAGGCCGAGCGCGTCGGCCTGGCCTACAAGTCGGTGCCCGGCGACGACCTGCTCGAGTTCGCCCACGAATTCGCAGCCAAGGCAGCAACCGCGCCTCGCCAACTGTCCATCGAGACCAAGCAGACGATCCTCGACATGGCCGACGTCGACAACCATCCCGATGCGGTGACGCGCGAGCTGAAGCCGCAGCTGTGGAGCACGAAGCAACCGTGGTTTGCCGAGCGGTTGGCGGCTCTTCAGGCGCGAATCTCCAAACGCTGACGCAGCGTGGTCGGCGCACCTCGAATCGCGCAGAATCGTTACACGATTCTCTCCGCCGGAGTCGGTGACGTGCACTAAGTTCGTCTGTGCAAGCAACCGAAACCATCGCGGCAGAGGCCGCAAAGCAGGAGGTAGCAATGAGCCAACGCAACCGGGACCTCGACGTTCCGATGCAGGTGAAGCAAGAGGTTCGAGCACGCGCTCATTCAGAGCGGCATCGAATTCGGGTGGAACTGCAATCAGCTGCGAAGGACATTTCCGGCGGTATCGACCCCGCTGACGTTCACGAGCCCGGTGAGGCGTGGAAGCCCATGCACCACCATGATGCCGAAGTGGCGAAGAGCAAGCTCGCCAAGCGCTCCAAGACCAAGCGCCATTGGAAGACCAAGATGTGGAAGCGTCGCACGCAACTGCGTCGCGACCGTGCCGCGGCCCTGCGCGAGGCCCGCAACAACGCCGGCGCCATCACCTACTGATCTTTCACGCTCTGAGGATCACGCTCTGAAGATCGCGTTCTGCAGATCAGAGCAGCCACGAGGCACGGAGTTCGTCACGCCGGACCTGCCATTCTTCGGCGGTCATCGCGTAGCGGACGTGGTCTTCCCAGACGCCGTTGATCTCGAGGTACCGCAGCGCGATGCCTTCGTTTCGGAGGTCGAGCTTGTCCATCACCCGGTGGCTGTTCGTGTTGCGCGGCACGATGCAGATCTCGACGCGATGGAGTCCGAGCTGCTCGAAGGCGAACTCGATCAGCGCAACGACACCCTCAGAGACGTACGCCTGCCCGGCGTGACGCCGGTCGATCCAGTAGCCGATGGTGCCGGACTGCATGGCGCCGCGGATCACGTTGTTGAGATTTACCTCGCCTGCGATGTGTTGATCGACGAAGAGCCCGAACTGGTAGGCCACGCCGTTGGCACGGTCGCGATCGCGCTGAGCGCACCGTGCCGAGAATGCTGAACGGTCCGTGGTCGGGTCGGGCATCGAGGGTTGGCGCATCGGTTCCCAGACCGTGAGCCAGTCGGCATTGCGCGCCCGCACCTCACTCCAGGGTCGGAAGTCCGACGCCGCGAGCGGGCGCATGAGAATTCTGCGGCCATACAGGCGCAATGGAGCGCTCGACCGCGACGGGTGCCTCAGTGCCATGGCGTGCAGTCTGTTGGTCGATTGATCACGGAGTTCTCGCGAGCAGGGTGACGTGGTCCAGATCCAGACGACGCATCACGGCCAGCACGATGCACAGCGTGCCGATCACGGTGTCGACGGCGTCGTGGGCGAGGCCGGGGTTGTGGCGACGCTCGACACGTGGCTCGGCAACGAGTGTCCTGAACACCTCGTCGGCATCGACGCGCCTGAGGCGGTAGTCAGCGGGAGGATTGCGGTGACCGACTTCGACCTCGGCCAACGCCACGGCGTGGCGACCGGTCACAGCGACCGACGGTGTTGCGAGGACGCTCGGCGCTGCGCTCACGATGTCATCGAAGTAGTCGTGGATGAAGCCGAGCGCATTGGTCAGGTCGGCGGGGCGCGGCGGGTCGTTGCTCAGTTCACCGGAACTCAGGGTGACGGGGCCGAGGGGAATGTTCCAGGTGTCGCCGCCGGTCATCGCGACGTCGACTCGGTCATCGTCGATGCCGAGCGTCAGGCCACCGGGTTCGGGATTGACCGATGGCTGCGCTGCCGCTTCAGTCATTCGGGGTCTCCGTGCCGACACTGTCGGTGTCGATGTGCGCGGTGATGTCGGGGGCTGGAGGTTGCAAGCCCTCGAGCACCCCTCGGTCAGCTCCGAGCCGAGCGAGCGTCCAGGATCCGACCGCATCGTCGCGGCCGGCCAGCAGGTGTGCGACGTGGGCATGCAGGCACTTGACGCCACGACGGGTACCTCCGACGCCGCCGGACGGGCGGGGACCGGTGTGATGGGGATCGATCGCAGCGTCGCGCTCGGCGGCATAGTTCGTATGGGCTGCCTCGATGTCGGCTTCGGGGATCTCGGCTTCGGCCGAGCGGACGCCGCCGGCAGCTTCGATTCGGCTCACCGCCCGGACGATGTCGCTGCCAACGAGGTAGTAGCGCGTGGGCATCGGCGTCGCGTCGTCGAGGAACGGAGCGTTGCGGAGGACAACAGGATCACCAGAGGCGTCACGGACAACGACCTCGAATGAGCTCTGCGGTGGCCGCCCGATGAGTTCCTGGACGCGGGCCCGGTCGTCCATCAGCTCCGTCGGCGACGCAGGAACAACAATGCGAGAAGGACAGCAATCACTGCTGGCGCGGCCCGCTTGACGATCGACGAGCCGCCCATCTCCATCAGGTCGATGGCTTCTGCTGCCGGGCCGTCGATCTTGCGCACGGTCGGCTCAGCGGGGCTGTCCGGCGCAGACGTGCTCTCGGCGCTTGGCGGAGGTTCTGCAGCGTCGTCAGCAGCGCTGTCGCCATCGGCGTCGATCATCTCGTTGAGGTTCTGGGCGAACTGGTCGATCAACTTGGCGCTGACGTCGCCGAGGATCCCGCGACCGAACTGAGCAATCTTGCCGGTGATGTGCAGATCGGTGGTGACGACGACCTTCGTGCTGGTCGGCGACAGGCTCTCGGCGGCGGCGGAGATGTCCGCCGATGCGTTGCCGCGACCCTTGGTGTCGCGGCCCTTGCCGTTGAGCTTGCAGGTGTAGGCAGCGTCGTCGCGCTCGACGAAGTAGGCGTCGCCCTTGAACTCGGTGGCGATCGCACCGAGCTTGACCTTGACCTTGCCCGCGTAGACCTCGCCGTCGTCGGTCTGACGAATCTCGGTGAGTTGTGCGCCGGGCAGGCACGGAGCGATGCGCTCGACGTCGGTGATGATCGGCCACGCTTCGTCGATCGGTCGATTGACGGTGAACTCGTTGATCAATTGTTCTGCCATTGGTGCAGATCCTCCACGGTGTCGATGTCGGCTGGTGAACCCGAGCACGGTACTTCAACGACGAGATCGGGCCGACGACGCATCAGAACTCGAGCGCCTTCGTCACCGCTCGCTGGAAGAAGTCCCCACACGGATGCGTGGAGCTTGACCGGGTTGCCGCGTCGGCCATCGTAGGTGGCCACGGTGATTGCACCCAACCCGTCGGCCACGGCCCGCCACCCTTCGGGTGTGATGAACGGCTGGTCGGCCAGTCCGACCACGATGGCGTCATGGCCTGCTGCCGTTGCGGCGTCGGTGGCGACTCGCAGCGAACCGGCCTGTCCGTCTGCCCAGGACGGATTGTGTTTCAGTTGGATCCGAGGGTCGTCGAGGAGCTGTGCGATCTGCCGGTCAGCGCTCAGCGCTGACGCATCGAGTGCGCCAGTGACGACGAACACCGGCCCGACGTCGGACTCGATCGCGTGGCGGAGCGATGTCTCGAGAATGGTCGGGCCAGTCGCCGTCAAGCGAGCGAACAGTTTGTGAACGGTGGCCTCGAAACGCGATCCGGCACCTGCCGCGAGCATCACGACTGCCGTGTCGTGGCTCGTCGCGCCTGATGGCGATGGGACTTCATCACGCACGCCGCCAGTCTCGCCGAACCACATCTGTGTCATTTGTGTCGGTCTGATGACGAGAAATGTCACGGCGACGTTGAACATGACGGTTTGATGACGATATGTTGCTCTTTCGTCACGTCACGTCGCTCTCTTGACCCCATGCTCGCCAGGACGGCGTTCCCGGGTATTTGCGACACCGCCGAGTGTGCCGAACTCTTCCTCATGACCTTCCCCTCCCACTCCGTGATGCGTCCGGCGCTGCGCGCGTTTGGCGCCGCCTGCGCCGCAGCGATCGCAACCGTCGCCTTTGCCGGAACCGCTGCCGCTGATGACGGAGAACTCCCGGTGAATGCGCTTGCCGCTGAGATCACCGCTGAGGCCGATCTCGCGATCGAGGCCTACGACGTCTACATCGAGACCGACGGTCTGGTCGACTACCTCGTGTACGCCAAGCATCGCGCGGCCACCGCTCGTCTTGCGGCCCGCCAGCTCGGCTACAACCAGTTCGCCATGATCGACGCCTGGTCCGATGCCAGTCTCGTCCATCAGCGAGCAGTGCTTGCGGCGATGAGCCAGGTCGGAGTTCCGTACCGGACCAATGCAAGCGTCGAGGACGAGGGTTTCGACTGCTCGGGCCTGACGTCGTTCGCCTGGGGCGAGTCCGGCATCGAACTCAACCGCATCAGCGGTGACCAGATCCGTTCGGCAGCCAAGGTGGACCGAGACACAGCCGAACCAGGCGACCTGGTGCACTACCCGGGACACGTCATGATGTACCTCGGCGTCGATGACGCTGTTGTGCACTCGGTCAATACCGGTCGCACCGTCGAGATCGACACGATCTCGGCACGCAAGGTCGACAGCGTCACCTTCGGCAACCCCATCGACTGAGCGGGTCGACCGAGCGCCGACATCCGGACCGCGTGGCCGACCCGATCCATCGACGTCAGTGGATGTCGCCGGAGCTGTCGCGCAGGCTGGGAACGTGGCGGCCAGTGCGCCGCGCGATGACTTCGGCGCAGATGCTCACCGCGGTCTCCTCAGGAGTGCGTGCACCGAGGTCGAGGCCGATCGGCGACATCAGTCGTTCGGCGTCGGCTGCGGTCACACCGGCTGCGGTGAGACGTTCCATCCGCTTGGTGTGCGTCTTGCGACTGCCCATCACACCGATGTAGCCCACCTTCGTCGCCAGCGCGCCCTGCACGGCGGGCACGTCGAACTTCGCGTCGTGAGTGAGGATGCACACCGCATCACGCGTGCCGAGTTCGCTGCCGAACTGATCGAACATCGGCGTGGGCCAGGTGACCTTCACCTCGTCGGCCATGGGGAAGCGGCGGCGGGTCGCAAAGACTTCGCGTGCGTCGCAGACCGTCACTCGGTAGCCGAGGACCTTCGCGACACGTGCGAGCGCTGCGGTGAAATCGACGGCGCCGAAGATCCACATCTGGGGCGGCGGGGCGTGTGACTCGATGAAGACTCGGACCGTCGGCTGGTCGACGAGATCTTCGGGTGTGATCTGCCCCTCGGGTCCGTAGCTGCGAACACCGGACCGGGCAGCTTCGAGTTCGGCGACGGCGTCGCGGGCCACGACTCGATCGAGTTCGGGGTGACCGAGTGAACCAACCGGGTCGCCCGACGGCTCGACGAGCAGCTTCGCACCGACATCGGGCCCTTCGATCACGGTGGCGAGCGCGACCGGCGATTCGGCGCGCAGCAGTGCTTCGTACTGCTCGAAGATCGTCACCAGTCGAGTTCCTCGATGAACAGATGGATCGTGCCCCCACAGGTGAGGCCGACGGCGAACGCCTCATCGTCGGAGTAGCCGAACGTGGTGATGCCAGCGGGCTCCGAGCCGTCGAGGATCGCCAGAGCCTGGCCGACGACGGCACCTTCGACGCAGCCGCCGCTGACGCTGCCCGCCACTTCGCCGGACTCGGTGACGGCCATGGCTGCGCCGGGGTCGCGCGGCCCGGACCCTTCGATGTCGACGACACGCGCCACGGCGATCCGTTCACCGGCACTGCGCCAGCGAGTGATGTCCTCCAAGAGATCTTTCACAGTCCGTACCTCATTTCGCTACCTGCCTCGCTGCTTGTCGCTCTCATGTCGTTGCTCACTTGCTGATCACCCGTGCGAGCTGCTCCATTGCGTCGATCGAGTGTCCTTCCACGAAATCGTCAACATACGGCAGGGCCGCAGCCATTCCCCGAGCCAAGGGTGCATAGCCCGGAGTCACCTTGAGGGGGTTCACCCACACGAGGCGATGCGTGACTCGCTGCAGCCGCTCCATCTGGTCCGCGAGTTCGACGGGATCGCCACGATCCCACCCGTCGGAGAGAATGACGACGATCGAGTTGCGAGCCAAGCCGCGCACCCCCCACTCGTCGTTGAACTGACGGAGCCCGGCGCCGAGCTTGGTCCCGCCACTCCAGTCGAGCACGCGCTGGCCGGCGTCGTGGAGAGCAACGTCGGGGTCACGGCTGTTCAACTCGCGCGTGATGCGCGTGAGGCGTGTTCCGAGGGCGAACGCCTCGACCTTCTGACGACCTGCGACTGCGGCATGAACGAATCGGAGCAGCGCCCGTGCGTATGGCTCCATCGACCCGCTGACGTCGAGCACGAGCACCAGCCGCCGTAGTCGCTCCGTCGGCGCTTTGAAGTGACGCTCGATCGGCTCGCCGCCCGCTTTGATCGAGGCGCGCACCGTTCGGCGGATGTCGGGCCGACTCGTTGTTGCCTTCGTCGGTCCGAAGCGCAGCGACTGGCGGGGTGATCCGACGAGCCGGAGGCTGGACATCATCTCCTGCGCGAGGGTCAACTCGTCAGGGGAGTAGTCAGCGAAGTCCTTGTTCCGCAGGATCTCGGTGGTGGAGAACCGCAGCTCGATCGTCTCGTCCTCGCTGCCCTCGGCGGATTCGGGCCCGTCTTGGGCGTCGTCGTCATCAGCGGTGTCGATTGCGATGGTGATCGTTTCCGGCTCGGCGACGTCCTCGTCGCCCGCGGTGCTTCGGCGATGCTCGAAGAACACTGCAAAAGCTCGGTCGAACAGGGCAATGTCCTCGGGCCGGCGGACCAGAGTCGCTCGCCCGGCCCAGTAGGCGCCGGAGCGATCCTCGAAACCCACGGCGCACAGTGCATCAGCGAAGGTGTGCGTGCTCCCGGTCGGCACACGCAGGCCGGCACCACGGAGCACGCGCGTGAAAGCGACTGCGATCTCCGCCGGGTCGGTCGTGAGTTCGACGGTCGCTCCCGCCATGTTGGCGCGCATTGCGGCGGTCGCCGCAGGGTGGGGGAGCGGCGCGCGCTCGGGGACCCTCGGCTGATCGCCCATCAGCCGTGGAGGAGGCCCTTCTCCATCGCCTGCGCCACGATCTCTGCGATCCCGTGCTGCTCGACACGTTGGTGGTCCTCGCGGTACTTGAGCACCGCACCGAGGGTGTGAGCGACCATGCCATCGTCGATCTGCTTCGCACCGAGACGCCCGAGCGCCGTGGCCCAGTCGATGGTCTCCGCGACGCCGGGTGGCTTGTACAGGTTCAATCCGCGCAGTGCTTCGACGGCGGCCGCGACCTGCGTGGCGAGCGCGCCGTCGATCGTCGGCACGCGCAACTTGACGATCGCGACCTCGCGTTCGAAGTCGGGATGTTCGACCCAGTGGTACAGGCAGCGCCGCTTCAGAGCATCGTGCACGTCGCGAGTGCGATTCGACGTGAGGACCACGAGCGGTGGTCGGTCGGTCGAGAACATGCCGACCTCCGGGACGGTGACCTGGAAGTCGCTCAAGACCTCGAGCAGGTACGCCTCGAACTCGTCGTCGGCACGATCGATCTCGTCGATGAGCAAGACCGGCGGCGGCCCCTCGGTCGGCTCGATCGCGCGTAGCAGCGCACGCTTGATCAGGAATCGTTCGCCGTAGAGTTCGGCTTCGAGAGCATCGGCGGTCATCTGCTGGGATTCCCCAGTCGCCTCCGCTGCACGCAGGTGGAGCAACTGCTTGGCGTAATCCCAGTCATAGACGGCCTGGGCTGCGTCGATGCCCTCGTAACACTGCAGCCGGATCAGCTCACCGCCCGTTGCGGCGGCGAGGCTCTTCGCGAGTTCGGTTTTGCCGACGCCCGCTTCGCCTTCGAGCAGCAGCGGGCGCTGCAGCGTCATCGCAAGGAAGACCGACGTGGAGATCCCGGCGTCGGGCAGGTAGCCCTGGGCTGACAGGGCGTTGCTCACGTCGGTCGGCGTCACGAGGTGGACGATACCGCAGGCGCTCGAAGCACCAGCGATCGTCCGCGATCGGCGAGTGGTGCGTGTTCTGAACGGGCAGACTTGCGGCCATGGTCGAAGTTCGAGTCTGGGCGCCGCAGGCACAAGTGGTCGAGGTGCAGGTGGCCGACGGTGAGCGGCTCGCACTGCAGCGGTCAGCCGACAGCGCCGACGGCGAATGGCTGGGCGCGGTCCCCGACGGGGTTCGCTATCAGCTGCTCGTCGACGGCGGTCCCGGCCTGGTCGACCCTGTCGCCACACAGGTCTGGTTCGCTGACGATCACCGGCGGACGGCGCCGAACGCGTGGGCCGAGGCGGTCCGTTGGCCGCAGCCGCAATCATCGCGGTGGACGAGCCGCCCGCTGGTCGTCGGTGAGGCACATGCACACGGTCTGACGAGGACGCGCGAGCGTCCCGACGCCGGCAAGCTGAGCGCCATCATCGACGAGCTGCCACGGCTCTCATCGATCGGCGTCTCGGTCCTCGAACTGCTTCCCATCCATCAGTTCGACCCCGCCGAGAACAACTACTGGGGGTACATGCCGCTCGTTTTCGGTGCCGTCCACCAGCTGTACGGCACGGCCGACGACCTCGCCGAGGTCGTGGCTGCGGCGCACGAACTGGACATGGAGATCTGGGTCGACGTCGTTGTCAACCACACCACCGAGGAGGACGAACACGGCCCGACCTTCAACCTGCGCGGCCTCGCGGACGCCGATTACTACGCTCACGATGCCGATGGTGGCTACATCAACGACGCCGGTTGCGGCAACATCATCGACGCCACCTCAGCGCCTGCGCAACGTCTGGTCATGGCCGGGCTCGATCGGCTTGCGGACCTCGGCATCGACGGCTTTCGATTCGACCTCGCAGCGGTGCTCGCCCGTGACCCGGAGTTCGTGCGGTCGATCGGTGACTGGGCAGCGGGTCGACGCGTCCGGCTGATCGCCGAGCCGTGGGACCTCGCCCGATACCTGCTCGGCCGCGATTTCCCGGACCGGCGGTGGTCGCAGTGGAACGGCAAGTTCCGCGACGACATGCGCGGATTCCTGCGCGGCGAAGGCGGGCTCGTGCCGGCGGTGATGCGACGCGTCCAGGGCAGCCCGGACCTGTTCGACGAGCCGCTGCGTTCGATCAACTTCTTGACCGCTCACGACGGATTCACGATGTACGACCTCGTCGCCTACGACCGCAAGCACAACGACGCCAACGGATGGGGTGGTACCGACGGCACCGACGACAACCGCTCCTGGAACTGCGGTTGGGAGGGCGAGGTCGGCGTTCCCGCCGAGGTCGAGGTGCTTCGTCGACGCCAACTCCGCAACGCGATGACGCTGCTGTTGCTGAGCCATGGCACACCGATGTTCGTCGTCGGCGACGAGTTCGGCCGAACGCAGGGCGGCAACAACAACCCGTACAACCAGGACAACGCGACCACCTGGACGGACTGGGCTCGACGTGACGACTTCGCGTCGCTCGAAGCGTTCGTCAGCGGTGTGGTGGCAGTGCGCGCTGCCCATCCCGTCCTGACGCAAGCGGAGCCGTGGGGGCGCGACGTCGAATGGTTCGGCGCGAACGGCCCGCCGGATCTGGCACCTCACTCCCGCTCGATCGCCTGGCACGTGGGCGGGCTTTACGTCATGGCGAACATGTGGTGGGAGGGAATCGACTTCACCGTGCAGGTGCCGGGTGCGTGGCGTGTCGCGATCGACACCGGTTTCGACACGACGAGCGAGAACGGTCTGGTCGATCGGTCCGTGGCGGCCGAACCCGTGGGCACGTCGATCTCGGTCGGCCCTCGCTCGATCATCGTGCTGACCGCTCCCTGACTCCCTGACTGCCTGAGTCCCTGACTCCCGGACTGGTCTGTCGGTGTCGTCGGAGGTGCTTGTTCTGCGCGATCATTTGCGACATGGCAGTGCAGCAGAACGTCGGTCAACTCCTCACCAAGCGGGCGTACCGCGCTCCCGACGTCGAAGCGGTCTACGAACCTGCGACCGACCGACGCCTGTCGTTCAGCGAGCTCAACCAACGGTGCAATCAGGTCTCGAACGCGCTTCGCTCGACCGGCGTGCAGCTCGGTGACCGTGTTGCGCTGCTGCTGATGAACGGCACCGAGTTCGTCGAGACCTTCTTCGCAGTCGCCAAGGTCGGGGGAGTGAACGTCCCGCTCAACTGGCGCCTCGTCGCAGACGAGTTGGAGTTCATCCTCGCTGACGCCGGCGCCACCACGATGGTCTTCGGGTCCGAATTCGCCGAGGTGGTCAACGAGCTGAAGGGTCGAGGGGACAAGACGGCGATCACGACCTGGATCGAGGTCGGAGCCGGTGTCTCGGTCGACGGGGCAGTCGACTACGACGACTGGATGGGTGCGGCGAGCAGCGACGAACCCGAACCCAGCGGGTCCGGTGACGACCTGATGTTCATCATGTACACGAGTGGCACGACCGGGCTGCCGAAAGGGGTCATGCATTCCCACGACACCGTGTTGTGGTCGATCCTCACCGCAGTCGCCACGGCGGACTTCCGGGACGGCGATCGCTATCTGATCTCGCTGCCGATGTTCCACGTCGGGGCCCTCAACCCGGTCCTGTGCTGTCTGTACGGCGGCAGCGCCCTGGTCATCCTCAAGGCATTCGACCCGGCGAAGTCGTGGGAGCTGATCCGCGACGAGAAGATCACCGTGACGCTGATGGTGCCGGTGATGCTGCAGTTCATGCTGGCGGTTCGCGACCCCGAGGTGCACGACGCGAGTTCGTTGCGCTGGGTGATGAGCGGCGCGGCACCGGTCGCCAAGACCCTCATCGAGCAGTACGACGCACTCGGTATCGAGATCCACCAGGTCTACGGCCTCACCGAGACCGGCGGCCCGGGCTGCCTGATCAGCTCCGCCGACGCGATCGAGCGTGCCGGCTCCACCGGGAAGGCGTTCTTCTTCACCCAGGTACGCGTGGTGAACGATGCCGGCGACGATGTCGGCATCGACGAATCGGGAGAGGTGCTGATTGCCGGCCCGAATGTCATGGTCGGCTACTGGAACCGCCCCGAAGCGACAGCAGAGGCGATCGTCGATGGCTGGTTGCACACCGGTGACGTGGCGACGATGGATGCCGGCGGCTTCGTGACGATCGTCGACCGGGTCAAGGACATGTTGATCTCCGGTGGCGAGAACGTGTACCCGGCCGAGATCGAGAGCGTCCTGCTGGCGCATCCGAAAATCGCTGATGCCGGGGTCATCGGCGTGCCGTCGGACAAGTGGGGAGAGTCGCCGCTTGCTGCGATCGTGCCGAGCGACGAGTCGCTGACCGCCCAGGACGTCATCGAGTTCTGCACAGGCAAGCTCGCCCCGTTCAAGGCGGTCAAGGCGGTCGAATTCGTGACCGAACTGCCACGGAACCCGAGCGGCAAGATCCTCAAGCGGGAGCTACGCGCGCAGTTCGCCGACACCACGACCGACTGACGGTCAGGCACAGCGCAGTACGGTCGCCGTCATGGACCTCGGAATCAGTGGACGTCGGGCAGCGGTGGCTGCAGGAACATCTGGACTCGGGCTCGGTGCAGCCAAGGCCTTGGCCGCCGAAGGAGTGCACGTCGCGATCTGCGGGCGTGACCCTGAGCGCTTGGCCGCAGCGACGGCCTCGGTCGGCTCCGGGTGCGTCGGAATCGAAGCAGACGTGTCGACGCCAGACGGTGCAACTCAGTTCGTCGATCTCGCTCGCAGTGCACTCGGTGGTCTCGACATCCTCGTGCCGAACGCCGGCGGTCCGCCCCCCGGCGACTTCGAGACGACACCGACCGATGCCTATCCGGACGCGCTCAGCTTGAACCTGCTGTCGATCGTGGCCATGTGCAAGGCAGCGGTGCCCGCCATGCGTGAGCAGCGGTGGGGCCGGGTCGTCGCGATCACGTCACTGTCGGTGCGCCAGCCCATGGCCAACCTGATCCTGTCCAACACGGCGCGCGCCGGTGCGACGGCGTTCCTGAAGACCTTGGCGCTCGAGGTCGCCGAGGAAGGTGTCACGGTCAACACGGTGCAACCAGGTGTGCATCGGACGCCGCGGCTCGATGCGCTGTACACCGGTGACCAGTTGGACTCGATGCGTACCGGTGACGCCGACGACTTCGGGGCCCACGTCGCGTTCCTGTGCAGCGAGGCAGCGACGTTCACGACCGGTGTCCAACTGCATGTCGACGGCGGCGCGTACACCGCCCTGCTCTGACGGTTCGGACGGCGTCGCACGTTCTGGCTGCGGTCAGTAGCCGAACGCCGCTGGCCGAGCAGATCGACGCCACGATCGCCTCGTACCAGCCGGGCCACGCCTCGGTCGGCACTGCGACCTGACCGGTCGCTGGTCAGAGAGCCGACGTGGTCGCAGCAAGCCCCGCAGATTCCGGACTGCGGTCAGCCGCCGCACCGTCGATCTGGTCGTCAGGGTCGTCCAGGCCGCCTGAGCGCTCCGCAAGGCGGGCCTCGATACGGTTCCACACGAGGAACGAGGCGCCGACGATCAGCCAACCGACGAGTGCGTCGATGATGTAGTGCTCGGCGAAGTAGGCAAGAGCGACCGCCATCGTGGCCGGGTAGGCGAGCAGCGCGAGGCGCATCCAGCGGTACCGGACGTTGGGCCAGAAGAAGACGACGACGAACAGCGCGAACGCCGAGTGCAGCGACGGCATCGCCGCGACCTGATTGGCCCAGTCGCGACCGGTGTCCCAGGCCTCGACGAAGCTCCCGAGTCCGACGTCGCGCCAGCCAGCGCCTGTGGATCGCGACAATGGCGGCAGTGCATCGAGGTCGAGGCCGACGCGATTCTTGCCGCCGGCCGCCATCCAGGGCGGTGCTGTCGGCAAGAGGATGAACATCACGCAGGAGACGAAGAGCAAGGTGGCGAAGCGTCGCATGTACCGGACCCACTGGTGCCGGTTCAGCAGCCAGAGCCCTCCGATGACCATCGGGGGGACGATGAAGTGTGAGTAGTACACGAATGAGCCGACGATGTCGTACCAGCGGACGTCGGTGACGGTTCGCAGCACGGTCTCGCCATCGACGACGCGGGTTGCGATCTCGGTGCGATGGAACTGGGCTTGGAGTTCGACGACGGGGTCGGCGCCGAAGAAGAGGAAGCGGTCGATGTCGCGGACCGATTCGACCTGGATCGGCATCCCCAACGTGTCGGCGATGCCGCGACTCTCGTCGTAGGCCAACCACATCGCGACGAACAGCCCGAGGTCGCCGGCGGTCCGCAGCCACTCGCGTGGCGAGCGACCCACGCTGGCCACGGTCAAGAAGATCGCGAACGACCACAGCACCGACACGCGGTCGATGATGATGCCGTTGGCGAAGAACCACCAGACATACGCGGCAAGGTAGGCCGCGATCAACGACCAGCGGATCTTGACCCAGTCGACACCCACCGCACGCAGGGCACCTGCGTACAGCGCGATCGCTGACGCGCCGGCGAGTGAGTACCAGAGCACACGCCACAGCCCCGTGTTCGAGATCGCCGACAGCATTGCCGTCAGACGCTACTTGCCGCGGACGCCGGCCCGGCCGCGTGGAATCAGGTTGAATCAGGCGGTGGCGGCGGCGAGTGCTCGGCGGGTGAGGACGCGCGCGAGGTGCTGGCGATACTCGACGCTCGCATTGAGGTCAGCTGTCGGGTCGGCCTCGGCTGCAGCTTCGGCAGCGGCGTCTTCGATCGACGCTCCGCCCGCGATCGCCGCACTGACGCTCGTCGCGAGAATCGGGACCGAACCCATGTTGACCAGGCCGACACCGGACTCGGTGCCGTTCCGCCACGCTGCGACTCCGACGATCGCCCAATCCTGAGCGCGCCGGTTGAACTTCTGGAAACTCCAGCCGGCTCCGCCCATCTTCGGGACTCGGATCTCGGTCAGCAGTTCGTCAGGCGCGAGCGCAGTGGTCAAGAATCCCTCGAAGAAGTCGCCGGCGGCGATTTCACGAGTTCCGTTCGGCCCTTGGGCCACATAGGTGGCGCCCATTGCCAGGGTGGTGGCGGGCAGGTCGGACGCCGAATCGCTGTGCGCGATCGAGCCGCCGATGGTGCCGCGGTGCCGGACCTGAGGATCGCCGACGTGGCCGGCTGCATGAGCGAGCAGCGGAGCGTGCTCCTTGAGCATGTCGGAGTTCTCGACGTCCATGTGGCGCGTCATGGCGCCGATCGCGATGTGGTCGCCGGCATCGCGGATGTAGGACAGGTCCGACAACCGGCCGATGTCGACAAGCACCGTTGGTTGTGCGAGCCGGAGCTTCATCAGCGGCAGGAGACTGTGTCCGCCAGCGATGAACTTGGCCTCATCACCGTGCTGGCCAATGAGGCTGATGGCCTCCTCAGCGGATTCGGCGCGGACGTAGTCGAATTGTGCGGGGATCACTGGTTGTTCTCCTGATCGTTGTTGCGGGCTTCTTGAATTGCGGTCCAGACGTTCAGCGGGCTTGCCGGCATCTGGATGTCTTGGACGCCGAGGCCCGAGAGGGCATCGACGACGGCGTTCATGATGCACGGTGCTGCACCGATGGTGCCGGCTTCACCGACACCCTTCACGCCGAGGCTGTTGGTCGGCGAGGGCGTGATGCTCTCGCCGGTCTGGATCGGCGGCACGTCGCTCGCCGCGGGCACGAGGTACTCGGCCAACGTGGAGGACTGCAGGTTGCCGTCCTCGTCGTAGCGGGCCTCTTCGTACAGTGCCTGAGCCAGACCTTGGACGACACCGCCGTGCACCTGACCGTCGACGATCAGCGGGTTCACCTTGTTGCCGCAGTCGTCGACCGCGATGTACTGCAACACCTCGACGTCACCGGTCTCGGTGTCGATCTCGACGGCGCACATGTGCGTGCCGAAGGGCCACGAGAAGTTCGGCGGGTCGTAGGTGACCTGCATCTCCAGGTTCGGTTCGAGGTCGTCCGGCAGGTTGTGGGCGGTGAACGCCTCGAAGGCGATCGCCGCGAGCGGCATCTCCTTGTCGGGCGAGCCCTTCACCTTGAACGAGCCGGCACTGAACTCGAGGTCCTCTTCGTTGGCTTCCATCTGGTGTGCGGCGATCTTGCGGGCCTTGTCGATCACCTTGTCGCAGGCCATACCGATCGCCACACCACCGACGGGAAGCGACCGCGACCCGTAGGTATCGAGACCCATGGGGGCAATGGCGGTGTCGGAGTGCAGGACGTCGACATCGGCGGGGTCGACTCCGAACTTGTCGGCCGCAATCATCGACCAGGCCGTTTCGTGGCCCTGACCGTGCGGCGCGGTGCCGGTGACGACCTGGATCTTGGACGTGGGCAGTACGCGGACTGTTGCCGATTCCCAGCCACCGGCCGAGTAGTTCAGCGAGGCGAGGACACGTGACGGTGCGAGACCGCACATCTCGAAGTAGGTCGACACGCCGATTCCCAGACGCTTCGTGGACTCGGGGGTGTTCTGCTCGGCCTGCTTGGCACGCATCGCTGCGTAGTCGAGCATCTCTTCAGCGACACGCGCCGCCTTGTCGTGGTCTCCGGAGTCGTAGACGAGGCCGGTGTAGGCCTCATAGGGGAACTGCTCGGGCTGGATGAAGTTGCGTCGACGCAACTCGAGCGGGTCGATGTCCATCTTGCGGGCGAGCGCATCCATGGCGTGCTCGATGGCGTAGGTCGCCTCGGGTCGACCGGCGCCGCGGTACGCATCGGTCGGTGTCATGGTGGTGAACACCGAGGTGCAGGAGAAATCGAACGCCTTCGGGATCTCGTAGACGCCGCCGTACAGGAAGGCTCCGAGCAGCGGCACGCCGGGCGTGACCAACTGCAGGTAGGCGCCCATGTCGCCGATCAGCCGGACGCGCAGGCCCGTGATCTTGCCCTGTTCGTCAGCGGCGAGTTCGATGTCCTGGATCTGGGCGCGGCCGTGGACCGTGGCCTGTGCGTTCTCCGAGCGCTCCTCGTTCCAGCGCACCGGCGTGCCGAGCGTCCGAGCGAGTTGCACGCAGAGCAGTTCTTCGGCGTACACGTTGAGCTTGGAGCCGAAACCGCCGCCGACCGCCGGGCACACGACTCGGAGCTGGTGCTCGGGAATTCCGAGCGTGAGCGCGGTCATCACCTTCAAGATGTGTGGCACCTGGGTGGCGGAGTACAGCGTCATGTCGCCACCGAAGGGCTGCGGCATCGCCACGACCGCGCGGGGTTCCATCGCCATGGGGATCAGGCGTTGCTGGACGTAGCGTTCCTTGACCACGTGGGCCGAGGTTTCCATCGCCTGCTGGCAGTCACCCTCGTTTTCTTCGATCACGAGCGGCCACGTGTAGCTGACGTTCGTGCCGAGGTCGTCGTGGATGACGACCTCGTCGGACAGCGCCTGCTCGAGATCGATGACGGCGGCATGGACGTCGTAGCCGACGTCGATGAGCTCGATTGCGTCGTGTGCGATCGAATCGGTCTCGGCGAGTACGCACGCCACCCCGTCGCCGACGTAGGCGACCTTCGACACGGCCAGCGGCAGGTGTGCCGGATTCTTCATGTCGTCGGTGACCGGCCAGGCGCACGGCATCGGGCCCGCCCACTGATCAGCGAGGTCAGCGCCGGTGTAGACGCTGTGCACGCCATCGAGCGCAAGGGCGGCCGACGTGTCGATCGACGTGATCGTCGCATGCGCATGCGGGCTGCGCAGCACAGCCATGTACAGCGCGCCGGGCACCACCATGTCGTTGGTGTAGATCGCTTCGCCGGTGAGGAGCGCAGGATCTTCCTTGCGGAGCAATCGCTGACCGAGCACGCCATTGCCTGCAGCGATTGATTCGTCGCTGGTTTCCATGTCGTCCGTGGTCAGTTCGTGTACATCTGTCATTGCTGGACCCCCATCCAGTTCGTTGATTTCCCCCGCTTGATGATGTGTCTGATCAGGCGCTCGCCGCGGCGAGAACTGACTTGACGATGTTGTGGTAACCGGTGCAGCGGCAGAGGTTGCCTTCAAGACCGAGTCGGACTTCTTCTTCGGTCGGGCTCGGGTTCTCGTCCAGCAGGCTCGTGGCGGCCATGACCATGCCGGGTGTGCAGTAACCGCACTGCAGGCCGTGATTCTCCATGAAGGCCTGCTGCATCGGGTGCAGCGTGCCGTCGTCGTCGGCCATGCCTTCGATGGTCTTGAGTTCCTGGCCGTCGGCTTGAACCGCCAGAATCGTGCAGCTCTTGACCGCTTCACCGTTGAGGTGAATCGAGCAGGCGCCGCACGACGACGTGTCGCAGCCGATGTTGGTGCCGGTCAGGCCGGCGTGCTCACGGATGTACTGCACGAGCAGCGTTCGAGGCTCGACGTCGTGTGTCTCTTGTGTGCCGTTGATGGTGATCGAAACTTCCATGCTCCCATCATGCCTCATCGCGAGGTGTCGAGCGTCACGGAACCGTCGCGACCCGAAAATTGGGGTGAGCGAGCATGCCGCGCCACGGCCTTCCGCGCAGCACAGCGCGCCGATCGAGAGCTTGCTCGATGCGCGCGCTACTTGCTGGCGTTGGAGATCGCGACGCGCGGGTCGCGATTCGGGTTGCCGGGATCCTGCAGGGAGTCACGGAAGGCGACCATGGCGTTCAGCCGCTGGTCATCGTCGAGCTCAGCGTCCATGATGCGCATGAGCGACGGCTTGAGATCGCCGAATTCGAGGACGATGTCGTGGGCCACTTGGTCACTGGCGGGGAGGTCCTCCAACGGTGTGTTGCCGTCGAACCAGGGGCTGAGGATGGGCTTCTTGACCGCCATGCGGGACTCTCATTTCATCAGTTGAGCAGCTCATCCTACTGGTCAGCTCGTCAGGTCGATGATGTCCTTGACCGAGAGGTAGATCAGGAACCCGATGATCACGGTGGCGAAGACGGTGTAGTGCCAGCGTTTCGGGTGATCGGCGCGCCAGAAACGACGGATCGAGTAGACGATCGCAACGATCGCCATCGTGCCGATGGCCAGGCCGATCGCAGGGCCGACCCCGCTCGCGACGCCGACAACCGGGAGCACGAACGGCAGGACCAGGTACATCACGACACACCGGCACGCTGTGATGACGATGGACTTCTGGAACGCCGACCGGGCCTCGGCAGCAGTGGAGGTCTTGCCCTCGGGGAGCCGCAGTAGCCGCCGCATGAACCGGTCCGAAGAAGCATTCGACTGGATGCGTGGCTCGTCGTGCCGCCCGGAAGTCGCCGTGTCGGCCGGCTCGGTTGTCGGGGTGTCTGCCGTCGCGCTCACTGGGATCAAACGGTACTCGCTGCTGACCCGCACGCCACCGTGCTGATCGCCGCGATCACTCTTCGGTGGCTCGGATTGTCGAAAGGACCTCGACCGGGTGATCGACGACCGCGGCGGCGCCGGCGTGTTGTAACTCCTCGGTCGACCCGAAACCCCAGGAGACGCCGACGCAGTCGATGCCGTTGGCGAGAGCGCCCTCCACGTCGTGCTCCCGATCTCCGAGCATCACGACGCGATCGTCGGCGGCGATCCCCATCTCGGACAGGCAGTAGTTGATCACGGCGGCTTTGGTGCGGCGGTGGTCGCCGAGCACGGTGCTCGCGCCGGCTTCGAAGGCGAAGTGTCCGCTGAGGCCGAAGTGGTCGGTGATCCGCCGGGCGTTGGCTTCGGGTTTGGCTGTTGCAAGGGCCAACGTCAAGCCATCGGCGCGCAGTGCTTCCAGCATCGCGGACACGCCGTCGTACACCTGGTTCTCGAAGAGGCCGACATCGTCGTAGCGCTCGCGGAACTTCGCAACCACCGGAGCCATTGCGTCGAGCGGGACGCCGAGGATCGGAAACGACACCTCGAACGGTGGCCCGATGATCGCTCGGACGGCGTCATCGGTCGGCGGGTCGTAGCCGCACTTGGCGAATGCGTACTGCATTGATCGTGCGATGCCGGGTGACGAGTCCGAGATCGTGCCGTCCAGGTCGATCAGGACGTGCGTGCGCCTCACCGCTCAGTTTCCGAGCAGGTCAGGCGCCGCGCAGGATCTGGCGGATCAGAGGTTCGTAGTGCTCGAGGGGGTTGCTGACGTAGTCGGCGTCGAAGGCCATCTGGTCGTACTTGGCGCAGAACTCCTCGGTCTGATCGAAGAACGGGCTGTCGCGGTGGACTTCCCGAGCGTCTTTGTCCATGCCGACGTGGTGCCAGAAGTAGTAGCCCTGGAACTCGCCGTGGTGCTTGACCATGAAGTGGTTGGCCTCGGAGACGAAGGGCTTGACGATGCCGGCTGCGATCGACGGGTGGTTGAACGGGCTGAGCGTGTCGCCGATGTCGTGGATCAGTGCACAGAACACGTACTCGTCGTCCTTGCCGTCCTTCTCGGCGCGCGTTGCTGTCTGCAAGCTGTGCTCGAGACGGTTGACGGGGAAGCCGCCGTAGTCAGCACCGAGTTCGCCGAGCAGCCCGATGACGCGATCAGCGACCATGCCCTGCGTGACCTGCAGCTGCGGAGCAATGATCGCCCAGTCTTCGGCTGTCGACTCCTCGAAACTCTTGAACGACGCGCGCTGGTGCTCGTCAGTTGGTGTGTCAACGGTGTCGGTCATGGTGTGCTCCTTTGGTGGAATCCGTGTGTCACTGCGCGGCTTGGATTGCTTGCCACACGCGCTCGGCGGTGGCGGGCATGTCGATGTGCTTGACGCCGAGATGGTTGACGGCGTCGACCACGGCGGACTGGACGGCCGGCGTCGACCCGATCGTGCCGGACTCGCCGATGCCCTTGGCGCCCAACGGATTGACGAACGTCGGAGTCTCCATGTGGACGACTTCGAAGCTGGGCAACTCGGCGGAGCTGATCATGCCGTAGTCGGCGAGGTTCGACGTGACGGGGTTGCCGTCGTCGTCGTAACGAACCTCTTCGAGCAAAGCCTGAGCAGTGCCCTGGGCGATGCCGCCGTGGATCTGCCCGTCGAGCAGCAACGGGTTGATGACTCGGCCGGCGTCGTCGCAGGCGATCTGGCGCAGGTGCTTGACCTGACCGGTGTCGGTGTCGACTTCGACAACGGCGACGTGTGCGCCGAATGGGAACGTGGCCATGTCGGCAACGAAGAGTGTGTCGATGGAGAGTTCGCCGCCATCGGCTCTGGAGGCCACGGCGAGATCGGCCCATGACTTCGACACCGCGGGCGTGCCGGCGACGTGGAACGCACCGTTGTCCTTGTCGAGGACGATGTCGGCTTCGTCGGCCTCGAGCATCTGCGCAGCGAGCTTCTGAGCTTTCTCGACGAGTTCGATGGCGCCCTGGTGGACGGCAGCGCCGCCCTGCTGGAGTGAGCGCGAGCCCATCGTGCCACCACCGGCGGGAACGAGGTCGGTGTCGCCCCAGACGAGGGTGATCTTGTCCATGGGAATGCCGGTCTCGTCGTGCGCGAGCATCGCCCACACCGTCTCGTGACCTTGGCCGTGCGGCGAGGTACCCGTGTAGACCGTTGCCGTGCCGTCGTCGTGGACCTCGAGGCGTGCAGCTTCCTGCTTCGGGTCGACTCCGCCGGTGATCTCGACGTACACGCTCACCCCGATGCCGAGCTGCTTGGCATCACCTGACTCACGCCGCGCAGCCTGGTCGGCGCGCAGATCGGAATAGCCGGCGGTGTCGAGGGCCTTGTCGAGTGCGGTCTCGAAGTCACCGACGTCGTAGACCTGGCCGATCGAGGTGGTGTGCGGCTCCATGAACTTGCCGATGAGGTTCATCCGACGGACTTCGGCGGGGTCCTTGCCGATCTCGAGGGCGTACATGTCCATCGCGCGCTCGATCGCCGCAGTTGCCTCGGGGCGCCCGGCGCCGCGGTAGGCGGTGGTCGGGGTGGTGTTGGTGACGACCGACGTGGTGCGGCACTCGATGTTCGGGATGTCATAGACCCCCGACGACATCGGGCGAGTCATGAACGGGGCGAGGATCGTGCCCATGCCGACAAAGGCACCGGCGTCCTGGATGGCGTGGAGCTGGTAGTGGGTGACCTTGCCCTCTTTCGTGCCGCCGATCGTGACGTACTGCAGTTGGGCGCGGCCGTGGCCGAGGTTCATCATCGACTCGCTGCGCGTCTCACGCCACTGCAGTGGACGGCCGATGAGCTTGCTCAGCGGGCCGAGGAGAAGCTCCTCTGCGTAGGAGTCGATCTTGGCGCCGAAGCCACCCCCGACGTCGGGGGTGATCAGGTGGACGACTGCTTCGTCACCGCCGTTGGCTGCGGTGAAAGCAGCTTTGGCGCCCTGTGCTCCCTGGCTGGAGATCCACTGGACGAGACGGTCGTCCTCCCACACTGCCGCTGAGGCGCGGACTTCGAGCGGGCACGGTGCGACGCGTTGGTTCATGAATCGGCCCGAGACGGTGACTTCGCAGTCGGCGAAGTACTCCTCGGTCGGGCTGTTCTCCGGCATGCCGAGTGCAGTGGTGTCGAACACGCCGTTGCTGCCGGCGGCTTCGTAGATGAGGGTGTCGGATGCCAGTGCTGCTTCGAGGTCGATCAGCGTCGGGAGGAACTCGACGTCGACGAAGACCATCTCGGCGGCGTCGGCTGCCTGTTGCCAGGTCTCGGCGACGACGACCGCAACGGGTTCACCGACATGGCGGACCTTGTCGCTGGCGAGCAACGTGCGTGCCGATGCCGGGTTGAACGGAGACGCAACGGGTTCGAGGCCGAGCGACTCGGCGGTGTGCACGGCAATGACGCCGGGCATCTCGAGTGCACCGTCGATGTCGATCGACTCGATCGTGCCGTGGGCGACCGCCGAACGGACGTAGACCACCTGCGCGGCGCCGTCGAGGCGCGGATCCTTGAGATCGTCGGCGTACTCGCCGCCCGTCGTCAGGAACTTCGGATCTTCCTTGCGCTCGACGCGATTGCCGAGAATGCTGCCACCAGCCACGTGATACCCCTGTCGTGGTTCGTTGGGCTCCCGAATGGGTGCCCTGCGTCCTGCAACCTAGTCGGTCGTCACGGGTGCGGGCCCAGCCGTGCGGGCAGCAAAGATCTCGGTGACGACGTTGTACGGCCAGCCATCGGGCAGGTCAGAGGGCAGCGGCGGTGCGGGGAGAACGGTTCGGCGTTCCTCGCCGGTCATCACGTAGCCGATCTCCTCGCGTGCGGCTTCGAGGACACCGTCGTCGGTTTCGAGACGGTCGACTTCGGCAGCGAGTTGACCGTTGACGTTGACGAGTGCGTCGAGCTGTTCTTGACGTTGGACGAGATCGGTGCTCTGGTCGCGCCATGTACCGATCGGCAGGACGAACACGGCTGCGGCCATCGTGGCGATCACCGCAAGTGCTGCGACGCCGGCGAAGAGTGCGACCTTGGGGCGCCGCGACACCCGTTTGTCGATCGGGATCGAGCGGGTGACGTCGCCGAGCCGTGACGCGCCATCCTTTGCAGCCGGCGGGACAGCCGGACGCGGAATGGAGGTGGTCTTGGAACGGCTCACCGTTGCATTCTGCCAGGTGGGCAGCGCTGTTGGGTGACAGTCGCGACATTCAACCTCGACAAGAACTCGAAGGTCGCGCAAGCGGCGCCTCCGTCACTGTCTGATCCGGTCCGGCCCAAGCCGGTCCCTCAGTCTGCTCGACTCACGCCATGACCGAAATCCTGCGCTGGTTTCGCGCCGGGCGCGATCTGTGCGCAGGATTTGCGGGCGGTCTCAACAAGATGGGTGCGATGACCTACGTTGCGGGGCGACGGCGTTGAAGTGACCGTGAGCACCGGAGAAGCGTGAGGAACCGTGAAGCGCAGTGGCGACACAGACGCGCGACATGGACTGGCTCCGCCGGAACACCCCGTCCGACGCAGCGGTCACCTTCACCGACATCACCTCGGCACGGAGTTGCCTCGCGATCATGGGCCCGCGTGCACGCGATTTGCTGCAGCCGCTCACTGATGCTGATCTGTCGAACGAGGAGTTTGCCTTCGGAACGGCGCAGGAGATCGACCTCGGCTATGCGCGTGTGACGGCGTTGCGCATCACGTACGTCGGAGAACTTGGTTGGGAGCTGTACATCCCGACTGAGTTCACGACCTACGTCTATGACCTCTTGGTCGCTGCCGGCGGCGAGTACGGATTGGCTCACGCCGGTTACCACGCAACCAACTCACTGCGGCTGGAGAAAGGGTTCCGGCACTGGGGTCACGACATCACCGATGAAGACACACCACTCGAAGCGGGCCTTTCGTTCGCCGTGGCGTTCGACAAGCCGGGCGGCTTCATCGGCCGCAAGGCACTGCTTGCGCAGCGCGCGGTGGGCGTTGCGCGCCGGCTCGTGCAGTTCAAGCTCGACGATCCGGAGCCGCTGCTCTATCACGACGAACCGATTCTGCGTGACGGCGTACTCGTTGGACACACCACGTCGGGAATGTTCGGCCACACGGTCGGCGCCGCCGTGGGGATGGGCTACGTGAGCCGACCCGGAGATGGCGCGTGCCGAGGTGATCGATGCGCGCTTCGAGCTCCAGGTCAACGGACAGCGGCACTGGGCGACGGCCGGCTATCGCCCCTTCTACGATCCGGGATCCGAACGCACCCGCCGGTGAACCGGCAGGCCGAGCATCAGGTCGGTGAGACCGGGTACCAGGTGTCGTCGTTCACGAGGACGGAGTCGGCCTCCGTCGGGCCCCACGAGCTGCGGAAGTACGGGTGGATCGCGCCGCCATCGTCGAGCGCTGGCTGCACCACCCGCCATGTTCCTTCGACGACGTCCTGGCGAGCGAAGCGTCGCAGCGACCCGGCAAGCGCGTCGCCAAGCAGCCGCTCGTAGGCGTCTTGCCGCTCGCCGAGCGCTGCGGCGAAGTCGACGTCGACGTCGATCTCCTCACTGTCCATGTCCGGACCCGGTGTCTTGGCTTGGAGCGCGAAGGTGACTCCGTCGCGCTTGCCGAGGCGAAGCCGGATCAGGTTGCGGCCGGGCGGCGGGCCGCCGGCTTCGTCGAACAACATGCGCGGTGGTTCGCGCAACTCGATGACTGCTTCGGTGGCTGACTGCTCGAGTGCCTTGCCGACCCGGACATACCAGGGCACGCCGGCCCAGCGCCACGAGTCGATTTCGAGTCGTGCCGCGACGAACGTTTCGACTTCGGAACCTTCGGCCACTCCCGGTTCGTCGCGGTAACCGACGTACTGGCCGCGCACGACGTTGCTCGTGTCCATTGGTCGCATCGCCGCGATGACCTTGGCCTTTTCGTCCTGGAGAAAGCCGGCGTCGGCGCCCGCAGGCGGCTCCATCGCCAGGAGTGCCACGACCTGCAACAGGTGATTCTGCAGGACATCGCGAATGGCGCCGACCGAATCGTAGAACGAACCGCGCCCCTCGACGCCGATCTCTTCAGACATCGTGATCTGCACGCTGCGGACGTAGTTCCGGTTCCAGACCGGTTCGAGGAGGGTGTTCGCGAAACGGAAGACGAGCAGGTCTTCGACCGCTTCCTTGCCGAGGTAGTGATCGATCCGGAAGATGTGGTCCTCGGGGAAGATCGAATGCAGCGTCTCATTCAATTCGACTGCGGAGGTGTAGTCGCGGCCGAACGGCTTCTCGACCACGATTCGGCCCCGAGTGTGGAGATCGACCGACGCCAACTTCTCCGCGACCATGGGGAACAGCGACGGTGGGATCGCCATGTAGTAGACGGCGACCTGGGAGTCGTGTCCGTCAAGCATCGTGCGGAGCTCGTTCCACGTCGATTCGTCGGCGTAGTCGCCCTGCACCAGATCGAGGCGTTTGCACAGTGCATCGATGGCAGCGGGATCAGGATCGTCGATGACGTTCTCGATCGACTCGCGGGCGTGTCGCCGGAAGTCTTCATCGGTCCAGTCACTCCGTGCGACACCGATGACGGGCACATCGAGTGCGCCGGCTGCTTCGAGCCGGTAGAGCGACGGGAAGAGCTTGCGCTTGGCGAGGTCGCCGGTCGCGCCGAAGAGCACGAGTGCGTCGGCGGTCGGCTGATTGGTGTTGATCTGTGCGGTGTCGACGTGGGTGGGGCCCGAGGTGACGGTCATCGCGTGGAACCCTTGCGCTCCTTGTGGCCGCCGAAACCGGCGCGCATCGCCGACAGCACCTTGTTGGCCATGCTGTCGCGACCGCGCGACGAGAAGCGCTGGAACAGTGCTGCGGAGAGCACGGGAACCGGGACGCCTTCGTCGATCGCGGCGCTGATCGTCCAACGGCCCTCGCCGGAATCGCTCACGTGGCCGCTGTACTCGTCGAGTTGTGGGTCGGCCGCATATGCCTCGGCGGTGAGGTCGAGCAGCCAGGACTGGATGACCGAGCCCCTGCGCCACACCTCGGTGATCTTGGCGAGATCGAGGTCGTACTGGTAGTACTCGGCCGAGTCGAGCGGGGCGGTCTCGGCGTCTTTGGCGTGCTCCTGTTTGCCGATGTTCGCATTCGCCAGGACATTGAGGCCCTCGCCAAACGCGGACATCAACCCGTACTCGATTCCGTTGTGGACCATCTTCACGAAGTGGCCCGACCCACTCGGACCGCAGTGCAGCCAGCCACGCTCTTCCGGTGAGGGCTCGCCCTCGCGACCCGGCGTGCGGGGCACGTCACCGAGGCCCGGTGCGAGGGAGTCGAAGATCGGCTCGAGTCGACCAACGGCGGTGTCGTCGCCGCCGATCATCAGGCAGTAACCCCGCTCGAGGCCGTGGACGCCGCCGCTCGTTCCGACGTCGACGTAGTGGATGCTGTCAGCGGCGCACTGCTTCGAACGGTCGACGTCGAGGTGGTACCAGGAGTTGCCCCCGTCGATCACGGTGTCGTCGTCGTCCAGCAGGGGGATGAGGTCGGCCAGCGTGTCGCCCACGTAGGCGGCGGGCACCATGATCCAGATCTTGCGCGGCGTGGCGAGCGCGTCGACCATCTCCTGGAGCGTGCGGGCGCCCGTGGCCCCTTCTCCTTCGAGTTCGGCGATCGGGTCCTCGTTCACGTCGTAGACCACACAGTCGTGACCGTCGCGCATCAGTCGGCGGACCATGTTCGCGCCCATCCGACCGAGGCCGATCATGCCCAGCTGGGTGCCTGACGCTGGGGTCGATCCGGAAGTCGCTTCGCTGTTGCTCATGGGGGACAGGTTGCCACGTCAGCGACCCAACGAGGCGATGGGGGCGACAGTTTGCACGGTGTTCAGCTTCGCAGTTCTGCCCCGGGTGAAGACTCGGTGTTGCGCTCGGCGTCGGCCTCGTGAACAGCGAGCTGTTCGGCTCGCTGGGCGCAGAGGTAGGCCTGCCAGCGGAGGTCCTCGGCCGTGCGGTGGAGCGACGCCTGGTCGTCGTGCAGTCGCGCGATCGGTCGGCCGAAAACGATGATGTGGCGTGCGCCGCGTTGCTGGTCAGGCTGGTGGTCGTGCTGGTCTGTGGTGTGCTCGTCGCGTTCGTGCTGGAGCAGGGCCGAGCGTTCGAGGTCGTCGGCGATGAGGCGCAGACGGCGAGCACGTCGGCGCAGGACCAGGGCAGTGACGGTGTGGGGACGGGTGCCGGGGGTGTCGGCAATGTCGGCGGTGATGGGGATGATGGGGATGATGGGCATGGCGCTCCGGGGATCGTGGCGCGCCACGGTGGAGCGCCCTCGTTCAGACAGCGGGTGCCGACGTGGCGGAATGGGAATTCACGATCCGGGCCGTCGGCGCAGGACACGCCGATGCGCGATCGCGGTCTCTGCGCTGAGGAACTCCTCACTGGCGATCTCGAAGCCGTGGGCGACGTAGAAGCCGAGCACGGTGGACCGGGCATTCGCCCACACGTGATCTGCGCCGTTGCGCTCTGCGCGCTCGATTCCCGCCCGCAGCAGCAGCGACCCGATGCCGCTCCCGCGGACGCTCGGGTCGGTCGCCATGCCGCGCAACTGGCTTCCGACGTGACCCGTTCCAGCGATGTCGGGCGACGCCGTTCGAAGCCAGGTCGAGATCGCAACGACGACGGCATCGTCGCCGGCAACGACACCGAGGTGCAACGTGGTCGCCAGGTCGTCGCCGGGCCAGACCAGGTCGGTGTCCGGTGTGGCGGCGCGCAGGACGCGGCGGCGAAGGTCGTGCGTCTCACTCGCTGCGAGTTCGGTGACGAGATCAGCCATTGATGTCGCTCATCTGCACGACACGGGTCGCGATCGTTTCGGCTTCTTCGTGATCATGGGTGACGAGGATCGCCGTCACGGACAAATCGCTGAGGAGCGCTGCGAGCTCGCTGACGAGTTGGTCGTGAAGTTCGCGATCGAGGCCGGTCAGTGGTTCATCGAGCAGCACGACGTCGGGCCCGGTTGCGAGCGTCCTGGCAACGGCAACTCGCTTGGCCTCGCCGCCGGAGAGATCGCTCACGCTGCGATCGGCCAGCGCTCCGAGGCCGACCCGCCGCAACCATGCTGCGGCCTGCTTGCGGCGACCGGCTCGGTTGACCCCTGCCATCTTGAGGCCGAAGGCCACATTGTCACCGACGGACAGATGGGGGAACAGTTGGTTGTCCTGGAAGACCATGCCGACGCCGCGTTGGTGCGTCGGCAGGGTGGTGATGTCGCTGCCGGCGAGTTCCACCGATCCGGCATCCGGTGCGATGACGCCGGCGACCACGCGCAGCAGCGTGCTCTTGCCGCTGCCTGACGCACCGAGGAGCGCAACGACCTCGCCGCGTTCGAGGGACAGCGATGCGTCGGCGAGCACGGTGACGTCGTCGAAGGCCACGGTGACGCGATCGACGTTCAAGTGGTTCATCGGGTGTCAGTCTTGCCGGTGCTGTCGACGACGACGACCAACAACACCGTCACTGCTGCGAGCATCGTCGCCAGCGCATAGCCCTGGGCCTGCAGCAGGGAGCCGGTGCGGCCGACGAGCTGTTCGATCGCGATCGGGATGGTCTCGCCGCCCGAGCGCGAAAGGAAGCTCGTCGCACCGAATTCGCCGAGCGACACCGCGGCAGCGAGGGCGGCACCGACGGCCAAGGGGCGCCAGAGGAAGGGGACGACGATCGATGACCACGCACGGGTCGGTGATGCGCCGAGCGTTGCCGCCGCTGCCCTCAGGTCGGGCTCGAGCGAGCGGAGCACACCGACCGTGGTCCGGACGACGAACGGCGTGGCGACGAGCGCGTGGCCGACCGGTACGAGCCACCATTGGGCCCGCCAGTCGAACGGTGCCTGGTCGAAGGTGATCAGCATGCCGAAGCCGATGGTCACCGCCGAGGTGCCGAGCGGGAGCATCAAGCCGATGTCGAGCAGCCGACCACCGCGTCGGCTCGCAGCGATCGCGAGGCTGGCGAGCGCACCGAACACCACAGCGAACAGCGTTGCCCATGCGGCGTTCTCGAGCGAGTTGCGAAGCGCTGCGATCGGGTCGAGGCCGAGCCGGATACCCGGACGTACTTCGGTACGGCCGAGCCCGGCCCACGCGGCAGTCGACCATCCCGACGGCGTCGTGAACGATCGTGTGGTCAGCGCCGCGAGCGGCGCAACGCAGACGACAGCGGTGGCCGTCGACACGGCGACGACACGCCGTCGTTCGGCGCCCGGCCGAGCCCGCCGGCGGATCGTCGCGTGATCGAGGTCGAGCGCGCGTCCGTGGCGCCGTTGGGCGAGCGACGACCAGCCGAGCACGATGCCGAGGATGACGATCTGCAGGATCGACAGCACCGCCGCTTCACCGACGTCGCCGAGCTGTGTTGCCCGACGCCAGACCTCGACCTCGATCGTGCGGGTGCCCGGAGCGCCGAGGACGCGTACGACACCGAACGACGTGAACGTGAAGACGAACACGATCGAGGCGGTGGCGAGCAATGCGGGGCGGAGCAATGGCAGCGTGATCGAGGTGAACACGCGCCACGGTGAGGCGCCGAGTGTCGCTGCGGCTCCTTCCATATCGGCCGGCAGTCGTTCCCAGAAGACGCCGACGGTGCGCACGACGACGGCGAGATTGAACACGACGTGCGCGCCGATCACCGCCCACGCGGTGCGATCGATCGAGTTCGGAAGCAAGGCCAGGAACGCTGCACCCATGACCACGGTCGGCATCACGAACACCGCCGTGAGCACCGCCACCAGCACGCGTCGCCCCGCGAATTCGAAGCGGGCCACGACGTACGCCGGGGCGAGCCCGAGTATCAAGGTCACGACCGTGGAGACCACGGCCTGCCACAGCGTGAACCAGACGACTGCTGACGTGCCACGCCGCTCGAGCGCTGCCGACACCGCCGTTGCATCGATGGCGCGCGTCAACAATGTCACGGTCGGCCAGACGTAGAACAGGGCCAGGCCGACCAGCGGCGCAACGGCCAGCGCCGCGATGACGCGACGGGGGAGCGCGTTGACAGAACTCGCGCCGCGAGCAGCGAGCACGGTCAGCCGAGCACGATCGATGTCCACTCGTCGATCCACTCCGAGCGGTTCATGTCGATGATGTCGGGGTCGATCGCCCGCGGCGTCTCGGGAACGACGGCGAAGTCGATGAATTCCGGCGGCAGTGCAACGGCCTGGTTGCTCGGATAGACGAACAGGTTGAGTGCCAGTTCGGCCTGGAAGGTCTCGCCGACGAGGAAGTTCAGCAGCTGGGCTGCTTCGTCGGGATGCTCGGTACCGGTGAGCACACCGGCGAACTCGATCTGGCGGAAGCACGTCGATTCGACGACGCCGGTCGGGGCATCGGTGCGTGCCGGCTCGGCGAAGATCACTTCGGCGGGCGGGCTGGATCCGTAGGAGACGACGAGCGGCCGTTCGCCGCCGCCGGCCCAGGTGAAGCTGCCGTAGTAGGCGTCGGTCCATCCGTCGAGCACCTCGACGCCGTTGGCGGACAACGCCGTCCAGTACTCCTGCCAGCCTGTGTCGCCGAACTCGTCGATCGTGGCGAGCAGGAACGCAAGTCCTGGGGACGACGTGGCGGGGTTCTGCACGACGAGGAGGTCGGCGTAGGCCGGGTCGGCCAGGTCGGCGAGCCCGGTGGGCGGGGCCAGGTCTGCCTCGGTGAACCATCCGATGTCGTAGTTGACGCAGACGTCGCCGAAGTCGACCGGCAGGGCCAGGCCGTCGGGGCTCGGCGCAGTGAGGTCGGTGGGGAAATCGACGTCGACGGGCATGGCTGGTGCTTCGAAGACGCCATCGCCGAGTGCCCGCGACAGGAACGTGTTGTCGATACCGAACATCACATCACCTTCGGGGTTGCCGACGGTGAGCGAAGCCTTGGAGAGCATCGTGCCGGTGTCGCCGCCGATGAGGATGTCGACGCCGATGCCGGTTTCGTCGGTGAACGTCGCCAAAGCGTCGTTCAGTGACGTGTCGGCGTCGGGAAACGAGTCGTAGGCGACGAGCGTGACCGTTTCGCCGGGCTCGCCCGAATCGGCGGGCTCGCTGGAATCGACGGTCGCGCCGGAGTCACTCGCTTCGCCTTGCCCGCAGGCGGCGGCAACGAGGGTGAGCCCGGTGAGTACGGCGATGGCCCGAATCGTGCGGGTGCGGTTGCTGTCGGTGGTGGAATTCATGAGCGGTCCTTCGTGGGCGACGGGGTGTGGGGAACGTCGAAGATCGTCAGGATCCCCGACTCGATGTGGACGTCGACATGGCCAGCGTGCTGGCCGGGGTGATGGCCAGCGTGATGGCCGGGGTGATGGCCGGCGTGATGGCCGGGGTCGGCGGCGACGCGGTTGCTCACGCCGTGGCCGGCCAGCGGTCCGAGTTCGGCGTCGGCGAGCGGCCACTGCACGCCGGAGATGCTGACGCCGGTACACGGACCGTGCATCGCGAGCAGCGACAGCGTCGACTCGGTCTCGAGATCGAGGCCCAGTCGGCCCGGACCGTGCAGGACGTCGAGGTGTTGACCGTCCCACCATCCGTCGAGCCGTGCAACCGACGCGAGTTGGTCGTGGCCGAGCGCGCCGATCGCCGCGACGCTGTGATCGAGGCGGTCCCCGCCACCGATCAGTGTCAGCCGCGCTGGTGACAACTCCGTTGCGAGCGTCAGCGCGAGTTCGGTGTCGGTGTGGTTCTTGTCGACGGGGTGACGTTGAATCGTCGTGTGTTGGTTCGCCCATGTGAGCGATGTCGGCGTGATCGAATCGAGGTCACCGACCAGATGCGTCGGGTCGAGTTCTGCGTCGAGTGCATGGTCGAGGCCACCGTCGACCGCGATGATGACGGCGTTGTCGGGAATGGCTGTGACGACGTGTGGTTCGAGGGGAGAGGCCCCGCTGATGACGACGATGTGTTGGTGCACTCGATTCCTCCGCCGGCATTACCCGGATCAGGTTCTCGGGTCGGTGACTGCGTGTCACCCTCTCAGCCCACCGAATCCGTGAGCTCCCCGTTTGCGTACCACCAGAGTAGCTAGGTGAACGTCCGAACGCACAGGGCGATTGCCGACACGAACAGCATGGCGATGATCGCAAGGTCGAATCCGCGACCGGAGATGCGATCGCGGAGGCGGGTGCCGATCGGAATCGTCGCCAAGACCGGAATGCAGGCGAGCAACGTCGCGATCGTCCTGCCGGACAACTCGCCGTTCGCTGCCAAAATCGCGAACTGGGTGATGCCGGTGAACAGAAACAGGACCGTCACGGACAAGATGTGGGCGCCACGCGCGAGCCGGAGGCTGTGGATCCAGGAGGTGACGATCGGTCCGCTGATGCCGATCGCACCCTGGAACAGGCCGCAGACCACACCGACGCCGGGTGACCACCTGCGAGATCGCTCCGGTGTGGTGTGGAGATCGGGCTTGAGAAAGAACATTGCGATGTAGATCGCGATGGCCACAAGCAGTGCAACGACGAGTGGCTCCTCCGGGGCTGTGACGAACAGGAACGTGCCAACTGCTGCGCCGACCATCCCGAAGACGCCGAGCCTCGGGAGGTCACGTGTGACGCCTGCATGCGCTCGTTCGCGAAATGCAAGGACAACGTTCGCGAGCAGGTTGGGCAGCGCGATGATCACCACCGCGTCTTCGATGTCGATGAACAGCGCGGCAACGGGGACGACGATCAGCGGGAGACCCATACCCGTCACGGCCTTGCCGATCGAGCCGATGACGACGGCGACCAGAATGATCGCCAACTGAGTTCCGCTCACCCGAGCAGTGTGGCACTCAGTCCAGTGAAACGAAGCGGGCGACGCCGTTCTGGAGGCTGAGCACGTACAGCTCGCCGTCCGGACCCTCAGCCCACCCGGTCATCGTGGCGACGGTCGGTGCGGTGAGTCGAGACACGCCCTGCTCACCGATCGCCCAGATCGGCCCCGTGAGGTCACCGAAGAGATACGCGCCGCGCAGTTCGGGGATCTGATCGCCGCGATACACGTGACCGCCCATCACCGCCACGCCTTGCGAGCGTGGGTAGTCATAGACCGGCGGCACCACTGCCTCGGGGGCGCCGCTGCGACGCTGGTTGTTCCCTTCGAACCAGTACCAACCGAAGTTGAGTCCGCTGGTGCCGCCACGCATGACGCTGATCTCTTCGAACTCGTCGTTGCCCACATCGCCGATCCACAGATCGCCCGTGTCGTCGTCGAGTGAGAAGGTCCACGGATTGCGGAAACCGCGAGCCCACACCTCAGGCCGGTCGGTGCCGGCTCCGGGGGATCCATCGGCGAACGGGTTGTCGGCAGGGATGCTGTAGCCGTCACCGTCCAGATCCGGCGTGATCCGCAGGATGGCACCGAGGAGTTTCGTGGTGTCTTGTGCATCGCGTCCGTTGCTGCCGCCGCCGTCGCCGGACCCGATGTACAGGTTGCCGGCGGCATCGAAGAGCATCCGGCCTCCGTTGTGTCCGACGCCTGGTTGTTCGATGAACAGCACCTCGCGTCGTGACTCCGCGATCGCCACGCCGTCCTCCAGTTCGAACGAGCTGACGCGAGTGTTCTGATCGTTGTCGGTGTAATTGACGAACATCCGCTGATCTCGAGGATCGAACGCCAAGCCGAGAATGCCGCGTTCGGAACCGGGCAGGTCTTCGAACGTCTCCGTCGTGAGATCGACGACGACCGAGGTGTCGTCGTCCATGACCCGATAGATCGGTCCCGGCTGCGTGCTGACGTACATCGCATCGTCGTCGGCGCGCCAGGCAACGGCGGTCGGCTTATCGACGTCGCTGACGTACTCGAGGTCGAACTCCATGCTGTCGAACTGCTCATTCGCCGGAGGTGGGTCGGGCGGCACCGTCGTGGTGGTCGTGGTCGCCTCCGTGACCGGCACCGTGTCGATCGGAGTCGTGTCACCCGTTGCTGTATCGATTGTTGCTGTATCGATTGTTGCTGTACCGATTGTTGCTGTATCGGTCGGCGCCGTGGAGTCCTGTGTCGTCGCTTCGTCGAGTGGCACGGTGCTGACCGGAACCGTGTTGACCGGGGCCGGCGTCGTCGCCGGCGCATCGACGGTGTCGATCGACGTGTCGCTGCCCGTGCTGCAGCCGATCAGTGCAGCCGAAGCGAGCAGCAATCCTGCTGCTCGACCAACGCTGCCTGTGCGGTATCCCTCCACGACATCGACTGTGCCACACGCTCACCCGGTGTCAAGCGGATTTTCTCTGGCTGAGGCCGCCCGGCGCTCACGCTGCCTGGTCGACCGACCGAGCGAACACCACCGAGCCGGCTCGCCCGATCACGGTGCTGACCGGGAAGGTCGCGCAGACAGCGCTGATGCACTCGAGGTGTTCATCGACGAGCTCGGCCATCGCCGCGCTGTCGTCGTCGAGCAGATCGAACCAGCCGTCGCGTGTCAGAGCCCCTTCGATGGCATCACGGAGGTCGGCTTCGGAGAGGTGAGGGAGGTCGGCGACCATCGCCGTTGTCGTCGCCCGCGAGCTGGCGAGACCCGGGAAGCCGGAAGCGCAGCCGCACGTCTCCGGCGTGCAGCACTCGGCGACGACCGGCGTGACCAGCTCGCCTTCGACGGTCCATCCGTAGTCGTCGGGCATCGTGCCCTGAAGTTCGTTCGTGGCCACCAGTACCAGCATGATCAAGTCGTCTCCGTGTCCTGTGATGTGCGCGGTCGGCGACCGCTGCTCGATGTCCCCAGAGTGACGGAGCCCTGTCACAGAGTTACGTGGGCCGGGCCGCCCCCGACGCCCAGGACGCCAACTCAGGAATCGGCACAAACTGCCGAGAACGACACACCGCGGATGTGATCTACTCGAACCAATGGCCCAGGAAGCAGAGTTCGACGACACGGAGCGGCGAGCGCTCTTCGGCACCCACGCAACCGAGTACAGCGACGGTCGACCCGGCTACCCCACCGAGGTGTTCGAACATCTCAGATCTGCATGCGGTCTTGGTCCCGGCAGCCGGGTGCTGGAGATCGGCCCCGGTGCCGGACAGGCCACGGGGCCGCTGTTGGATGCAGGGGCAGACGTGCTCGCCATCGAGGTCGGAGCAGCGTTCGAAGCGATGCTGACCGAACGGTTCCCAGGCCGTCAGCTCGAGGTGCGGCTGGGCGAGTTCGAGACGGTCGATCTCCCTGCCGAAACGTTCGATCTGGTCGTCGCTGCGACATCGTTCCACTGGATCGACCCGCAGGCAGGCCTCGAACGAGTCGCCAACGTGCTCCGGCCCGGCGGGGCGATCGCGCTGTGGTGGACTCACTTCGGAGACCCGGATCGAGCAGATCCGTTCCGGGACACCGTGCAGCCCATCTTCGAGCGTCTCGCACCGGAGCTCGCCGACGCAGTCGTGGGCGGGGCAGGGATCGGCGCACACCCCTACGCACTCGACGTCGATGCTCGCCTCGCCGAGATCGACGGGAACGCGGACCTGGCGCCGGGCGAGCACGTCCTCATTCCCTGGACGACCGCGCAGACCACCGATGAGATGCAGCGCTTCCTCAGCTCGTTCTCCAGCTGGATGACGCTTGACTCCGCCGTGCGAACCGAGCTGCTCGACGCCATCGGTGAGCTCATCGACACCACGTTCGACGGGGCGGTCGAGCGTCCCTTCGTGACAGCGGTCTACACAGCGCGACGGCGCGGACACTGATCTGCGGCGAGATCTGAGTCGGGCTGTCGGTCCCACCTCTCAACGGACCGGGTCACCTGGTGGCCCAGACCGCATACAGCGGATCGCCGGCGGCACCCGGGTTGCGATGGGCGATCACCGGCGCGTCGAATGCCGATGTCAGGTCGAAGTAGGCACCGACGATGGCGCATCGGCCCCGATCATCGGTCGACAACCAACCGCGGATCGCCTTGCTCGGAAAGCACCGATTCGAGAACGTGCAGACGAAGATGCCTCCCGGTCGCAGCACGCGAGCAACTTCGGCGAACACCTCGAGCGGTCGGATCAGGTAGTCAACCGACACGCAGCAGGTCACCGCGTCGAACGAAGCGTCATCGAACGGCAACCGTGGGTCGAGGTTCAGATCGTGCACGACGGTGTCGTGCGCAGCAGAGTTGGCGGCGAGCTCGATCGCGTTCATTCCGAGCGCGACGAGCCGTGCCGGTGCCGGGTCGAAGTGCGAGACCCAGGATGAGCACATGTCGAGCACTTCTCCGTCGAGGCTCAGTTGCTGGTACAGCTCGGTGACTGCGGTGATCGCCTGATCGTCGATGTGGGTGACGATCCGATCGTCGGCGTAGAAGCGGTCATCGGGTGTGTCGTCGCCGCGATCGAAGAAACCGGGCGGAAACGCAGATCGACCCATCGAGCTCGTCACGACAGCAGACCCGCCAACTCGTCGATGTCGCCGACTTGGCGTGCACCGAGTTCGGCCAACGCCCGATTGCCGGCGGGGGCACTCGGATCTCCGACGACGATTACGGCACCCGGCTCGCGCTGGACGGCTTCGAACGCCGCAGCCCAGACCGGGCCCGTTCCGTCGTCGCATGCGATGACGAGCGTCAACGTGGCGACCGCATGGAGCATTGCATCGCGCGCCCTGGTCGCCGCGCCCGACTTCGGTGCATCGGGCTCGAACGGACTCAACAGACACACCGCGCCCGCCTGGACCAGTTTACGCAGGCGCGGTTCCCGGGCGGTGCGGTTGATCCCTGCGGCGGTGAAGGCCATGAGCGCCGCTTCACATGCAACCGCCTCGTCGAGCACCGTCGCTGCGATGTCGCCCTCGGCGGCGCTGTCAGGGGTGGCCACCGCCCACCCGGCAACCACGGCCGCGGCAACGGCCCGGCGCCCGACGTCGTGCATGGCGGCAGGTGCAGTGGCCTCCGCAACGATCGAAAGGGTCGGCTGCTGGGCAGACGCCACACCGCCCGCGGCAAAGATGTGCGGTGGGCACCCATGAGCCATGCGATCCCGCAGCATCGGTGGGAAACGATCGTCGAGCGCCGAGATCAGATGGATACCCGCTTCTTCCAGGCGCTCGACCTCGAAGGCGAATGCCCGAGTCGCATCGAGGAGCGCGCGGAGGCGATCGCCACTGATCGCGTCAGTACTGCTCGTGTCGCTACCGGTCGTGTCGGCGATCTCGTCGCAACGAGCGGGGTCGGCGAGCAACTGCGCGATGTCCAGACCGAGCGCGTCGGCCTGATCGAGGACCGCCCAGAACTCGCGGGCCCTCAACGGGGCGACGTCGATTCTGACGAGCCGGTTGCTGAGCAGCAGCGCCGCCCGGACGGTGTCGGAGTTCATCGCGAGACGGTCAGAGTTCAGTCGGGTCTGCGGCCGGTGCTGACCGCGAGAACCAGAGGGTAGACCGGGCCGCTCCCGCTGCGCGACAGGAGCCGTCCGACTTCGGTCAGTGTCCAACCCGAGTCGACCAGATCATCGATCAGGAGCGCTGGGCCGGACGGTGGCGGTTCGCCCAATGTGAACGCGCCAGCGACGTTGGCCGACTGGTGCGGACTGTTCTGCATCTCGATCTGGGGTGGCCGATCGGCCGAGCGCTCGACAGCGGCGACGAACGCAATCCCCAGGCGTGTCGCAAGCCGTTCGGCGAAGTCGGGAACGAGCGATTGGGTGCGATCCGACGGCACCGCGGCGACCCACTCCGGTGCGGGCGACGGCCCCCACTCCGCCACTATCACCGCGACCGCCTCGACGAGCTCGTCGGCGAACCGGCCATCGCGTCGTCCCTGCTGCACGATCGGCCCCCACCCACTGTCGGCCCAGTGCGCGAGTGTGCGTCCCTGTTGGTTCCGCTCGGACATCGGGATGCCCTGCTTGCGCGGCTCGATCATCAGCGGTCGATTCCGGAGGAACGTCTCGGCCTCGGCGATCAGGGAGGCTGAGGTCGACCCGGCTAGCCGCTCACCCGAGCAGTTGTCGCAGATACCGCAGCCGCCTGCCATGTCGTCATCGAGCAGGTCGGTGAGAAATCGCATCCGGCAGCCGGAGGTCTCGGCGTAGTCGAACATCAACTGCTGCTCGAACCGGCGCGCGTCGGTCACGCCCGCAACGCGGTTGTGGGGGTAGGTCCATGCGGCAAGTGTTCGTTCATAGGACTGGCCTTTCACTCGACGTACGACGCCTTCGACGTCGAGTTGTTTGAGCACCAGTTCGATCTGGGTCCACTTCACGTCGACGTGGGCAGCGATGTCACGCAGCGAGACGGGCCCCGCTGCGTCGTCGAGAATGGCGAGGACGGCATCGACGTCTTCGGGATCCGGAAAGGAGGCGTCGATGAAATAGTCCTGGATGTTGATGTCTTCTTGACCGCACAGCAGCAGCGCCTGGCTGTGGGTGAGAGCTCGGCCTGCACGGCCGACCTGCTGGTAGTAGGCAACCGGTGAGCCCGGCATCTGGAAGTGGACGACGAAGCCGAGGTCGGGCTTGTCGTATCCCATGCCCAACGCCGAGGTCGCGACGAGCGCTTTCAGGTCGTTGGCCTGCAGTCGGCGTTCCAGGGCTTCGCGATCGTCGTTGATCGTGGCGCCGGTGTACCCCTCGACGTCGTGGCCTTGGCGTTTGAGCCAGCTCGAGACGTTCTCGACGTCGCGGATCGTCAGGCAGTAGATGATCCCCGAGCCGGGCAGCGTGGCGAGGTGTTCGGTGAGCCAGGCGAGCCGCTCGGCCTGACGGGGGAGCCGGACTGCGCTGAGCGCCAGGCCGTCGCGGCCCAATCGGCCCCGAAAGGTGGTGATGTCGGTGCCGAGCTGGTTGGCGACGTCGTCGACGACTCGGCTGTTGGCGGTGGCGGTGCAACCCAGCACCGGGACGCTGCCGTCGCCGAAGTTGGCGATCAGCCGCCCGATTCGCCGGTAGTCGGGGCGGAAATCGTGGCCCCAGTCCGAGATGCAGTGCACTTCGTCGATGACCACCAAACCCGGACGTCGACCCAGAATCGGCATCGCCTTGGCCGCGAAGTCGGGGTTGGCGAGACGTTCGGGCGACACCAACACCAGGTCGACGTCGTCATCTTCGAGCCGGCCGCTGAGCTCGTCGACGGTCGTGGCCGACGAGGAGTTGACGGTCATGCAACGCAACCCGAGGCGCTCCGCCGCGTCGATCTGGTTGCGCATCAGAGCGAGCAACGGTGAGATCAGCAGTGTGGGGCCCAGCCCTTGGCGGCGCAGCAGGTGCGTTGCCAGGAAGTACACGGCGCTCTTGCCCCACCCGGTGCGCTGCACGACCAAGACCCGATCGCGCCGATCGACGAGCGCCTCGATCGCTGCGCGCTGATCAGGGCGAAACGTTGCCTCCGGTCGCCCGGTGAGGGTACGCAGGGCATCGAGCAACGGATCAGCGGCACCCGGTTCGACCCCGTCGACTTCGACGGCCCCAGTGTCGTGCACCGGGTGCTCGTTCGGACTCTCCTGAGACGCCGCTGTCTGCTCCACCACCCCATCCTGCACCGCTGCGGTCACAGAGTTCGCAAATGTTCACCGGGATCCGGTCGGCCGACCTCCGGGCGTTGAGTAGCGTGCGACCATGATTCGTCGGTTGATGATCGTGACCACCGCGCTCGCCTCGGTTGCGCTCGTCGGTGCCACGACGCTCGCAATGGGGACCGCCGTCACCGGTCCCGCCGAGGTGATGGAGGTGGCGGATCGCAGTGCGACTCAGGTCGTCGTCAACCCGCCGCCGGCGACAGCGACGGCGCGCTACCGCGTCACGCTGACCGTCAACTGGACTGCGGTGACGCACCCGGGAACGCTGCCCGGCAACGCCCACTTCTCGCGTCCTGTACTCGCAGTGCACGGCGCCCCGAGAGCCATGTTCGGCGTCGGTGCCCTGGCGTCGCCCGGGATCGAACGGATGGCCGAAGGCGGCTTCATCGACACGCTGTCGGCCGAACTGAATGCGAACGTCCAAGTCGCGAGCATCGCGTCAGCGGCCGGGATTCCGGCACCGGCATCCGGCAGCCGGACCTTCGAGGTCGACGTCGATCAGGCATTCCATCGGATCTCGCTCGTCTCGATGCTGGCCCCGAGCCCCGACTGGTTCGTCGGAGCCGACGAGGCGACCTTCGTCAACGGCCAGTGGATCGACACCGTGGTGGTCCCGCTCGGCGACTACGATTCGGGAACCGACAGCGGCTCCGGGTTCACCTCGGGCAATGCCGACACGCAGCCAGCGCAACCGATTTCGGGTCCGCGTGATGCAGCGTTCGCCGCTGCTGCAGCGGAGAATCCGTTCGCGACCGTCACGATCACCAGGATCGGCTGACGGGGCCGTTCCCGTTTCCCTTCCTGATCCCACCGAGTAATCCCGTCCTGTAATCCCGTCCTGTGATCCCGTCCTGTGATCCCGTCCTGTAGAGGAATGTCATGACCGACTCCGACGATCGTTTTCCAACGGATCAGAGCGCACTGCAGGCATCGGTCGAGCCAGTTGACAGGCCGCGGTCGCCGGGCGAGTTGGTGGCCCTGGCGATCGGCGCGGTCGTGCTCATCGCAGCCCTCGTCGGAGTGTCCACGCTCGGCGGCGATGACACACCGGACCAGGTCTCCACCGGGACCGACCCCGTCGGGAGTGTGGCCGACGTCGCTGACACGATGCTCGACACGGTCGTCGACGCGCCGGTCGACGAGGTGGTCGACGCAGACGCTGCGCCCGCCGAGACGGCGCCCGCGGCGGAGACTGCGATCGAGACCGAAGCGCCTGCTGAGACTGCGATCGAGACCGACGCGCCTGCTGAGACCGATGCACCAGTTGACACCGAGCCCAGCGAGCCGGTCGCGGATGCGCCTCCGGACACCGAGGCACCGGTCGAGGCCACCGACGCGCCGCCAACGGCAGCTGACACCGCCACCTACCGGGTGACGCTCGCAGTGAACTGGGTTGCGGCAACGCACCCGACGACCCTGCCGGGCAACGCCCACTTCTCGGATCCGGTGATTGCCGTCCACGGCGCCCCGGGAACGCTGTTCGCCGTCGGCCAGCCTGCGTCAGCCGGAATCGAGGAGATGGCCGAAGTCGGCAGAACGGGGACACTGCTCGACGAGTTGAGCACTGCGGCGAGCCTGACCTCTGCAGACAGCACCAACGGGATCGACGCCCCGGCCACCGCCGAGCGGTCGTTCGACATCACGGTGACGCAGGACGCGCCGTTGGTGTCGCTGGTGACCATGCTGGCGCCGAGTCCCGACTGGTTCGTCGGAATCGCCGATCAGAACACGTTCGTCGACGGCCAGTGGATCGACGCCGTCACCGTCGAGTTCGGCAACTACGACGCCGGCACCGACAGCGGGTCGGGCTTCTCATCCGACAATGCCGACACCAGCCCGAAAGAACCGGTTGCAGGGCCACGGGACGATGCGTTCGCTGCCGCCGCGGCCGAAGCCGCATTCGGCACGGTCACGATGACCAAGACGGGCTGACGGACCGGTGTGAGCCAGACTGGCCGGGTGAGTGACGACCCGACGCCTCCCGACGACTTGCCGAGCGTCACCCCATCGGAGCGCGAGCATCCGAATCGTCGGCACATCATCGGGTCGACCAGCGAGAGCAGGTTCCCTGCTGAGGCGCTCGTGCTCGGCGTGGCCGTAGTTGCGCTGCTCGTTGCGGGTCTCGTGACCCTGCTGTCGCTCGGAGGGGGTGACGACGATCAGCTGTCGGGCGACGACCAGCTCTCGATCGGTGCTGAACCGGACCGGCCGAACCCGACCTTCGACGCGTCCATCAGCGATGACGATGAACCGTCATCGTCGGGACGCGACATCAGCATCACCGACGAGCCGATCGTGATCGACGCCGATGGCAACATGGTCGACCCCGACGGCGGCAACGGCGGTGCAGCACTGCCCAGCGCGGACGACGGGTTGGAGGTGCCCGACGACGCGTTCACGGGAACAGCAGCCGACGACCCCGATGTGGCGACCGGTGCCCCGGCTGCTGCCGACGAGAGCGGTGCCGACGATTCCCGTGACAGCGATGACGGTGAGAGCGATGACGGTGAGAGCGATGACGGTGAGGGCGACGACGGCGCCAACCTGCTCGGTGGCGACGACCCCGAGGACAAGCGGATGCCCGACCTGATCTGCCGAGGACTGCAGGCAGCGCAGGACGAGATCCAGGATCGTGGTGTGTTCGGCTCCAAGAGCAGGGATGCAACCGGCCAGGGTCGGCGACAGCTCTGGGATCGCAATTGGGTCGTCGTCGCCCAGGACCCCGAGCCGGGCGAGAAGATCGGCGAGTTCGAAGCGATCCTCTACGTCGTCAAGAACAGTGACGACGACAACCCCTGCGATTGACCCACAGGTTCCCGCCCCGGCTGGAACACCCTGCGGTGAGAGGTGAGACGACCCCTGGCAGCTGGCTCTCACACAGCCGCGACCGGTGTGACCGGAGGCTCGTTGCGGTGGGAGTGAACGCGTGTCAACATTCGGTGTATGACCACCGAGGCGGAAGCCGTCGCATCCCACTCTGACGTGCAAGCCGATCGATCTGTTCCGGCGCAGGAGTCGGGGCGACGGACGGTCATCGCGTCGATCGCGACCGCGGCGGCACGCCGGTGGCAGGTCACGTTCGGAGCGCTGCTCGTCGTGCTCATCGCTGGAGTGTCAGCGTACGGATTCGGGCTCGACCGCGAGGGCTTCCCACCGATCAACACGCCGATCTCGGTGGTCAGTGGCACGTACTTCGTCGACGACACAGAACAGGTTGATGCCGATGTCGTGCAGGTGCTCGAGTCTGCCTTCGGCGACGTCGACGGTGTCGTTTCAACCGAGGCGACTGCGCTGCCGAACGGTTTCTCCGTCGTTGTCGAGTTCGAGTCGGACATCGACTCCGACACCGGCACTGCTCGCCTCGTCGACCTCGGTGTCGAGGTGCCTGAGGGAGCCCAGATCAACTACAACCCGGTCAATGCCGCCAAGCTCGTCGGGCAGTACGACGTGTTGGTCTCCGTCTTCGGCCCACCCAACGCAACACCGAGCGAGCTGCAGGCGCAAGCCGAGGTGCTCAGCGAGTATCTCCTTGCCGAGTCCGACGTGGCGCAAGCCGACGTCCGGGATCTCGAGACCTCATCGATCAACCCGACGACCGGCGAGGACGAAACCCGGCTCACGCGCTTCACCCGTGTCGCGCTCGATAGCTCCGGCTACCAAGACGCAGTCGCCGTCGCGCTCGTGCGCAACGAGACGACCGAACTCGACGTGCTCGGATTCTCCGACCTGATCGACGGCCAGCTCGACAGCGCTGACTCACCGCTCGCCGACGGATACTCCTCAGCGATCACTGCTGACTTCGCAACGGGAGTCCGTCAGCAGCTGTCGTCGCTGACATCGAACCTGCTGTTCGGTCTCCTCGCTGTTGCCTTCGTCAGCCTGCTGCTCATCGGCTGGCGAGTCGCGGTGATGACGACCGGCTTCATGGCGCTCGTGATGCTCGGCGCGCTCATCGGCCTCTGGGTGTTCGGCTATTCGCTGAACACGATCACGCTGTTCGGTTTGATCTTGACCCTCGGCCTCCTCGTCGACGACGCGATCGTCATCTCGGAATCCATCGACTCCAGTCGTGATGCTCCGAGCCCGGAGGAGAATGACCGCCGCCTCGGCGTGGTGCGTACTGCACTCGAACGTGTTGGCTCGGCGTCGCTCGCCGGGTCGCTCACGACGGTGGTCGTGTTCTCGCCGATGTTGTTCGTCGGCGGCATCCTCGGTGAGTTCATCCGGTCGATCCCGGCAACGGTGATCATCACCTTGGTCCTGTCGTTCATCTTCTCGATCGTGTTCATCCCCGCTGTAGCGCGGGTGTTCCTGCTGCGTGGGCCTGCAAGCAACAACCCGATCGTGCGTGGAGAAAAGTCTGCTGCACGCGCCGCAGGTCGCCTCGCCGCGTACCCGTGGCGCAACGGGTGGAAAGGCCGTGCTGTCGGCGGCGGCCTGGTCGCCATCGCGCTCGCCGCGATCATGGCGGGTGGCACGATTGCCCAAACGCTGCCGTTCTCGATCTTCCCCGCCGGCAAGGATTCGACCGGCCTGGTGATCTCGGCCGAGTTCCCTCCGGGCACGAACATCGAACAGGCTCAGGCGATCTCCGACGAGGTCGATGAGGTCGTCGTCGGTGTGCTCGGCGACGAACTCGATCGTTCGCAGTACGTTCGCGGCAACGAGCGGGTCACCGAGACCTTCCTTGACCTGACACCGATCGGGACGCGGACCAAGTCGCCGGTTTTCGTCGAGCGGATCGAAGAGGGCTTTGAGGACATCGTGACGACGAACCCCGGTGTCCGGCTGACGGTCGGTCAACTCGAGAACGGTCCGCCGCTGCTCGAGTTCCCGTTCGCCACACAGATCGCGGTGACCGATGCAGGCGATGTCGAGGCTGGTCAACAGTTGGCCGAAGACATCCGCGACAACCTGCTCGGGCGAGAGTTCGAGTCCGGTGGGGCGACGATCGCGATCACCGACGCGCTCGTGTCGACCGACGGCAACATCACCCGGCTCGATGGCGATCGAATCATCGAGGTGCGGGCCAAGTTCGACGAGGAGCAAGGGCTGTCGGGCATCTTGAACGATGCCGAAGCGCTCGTCCGAGACGACTTCCCGGAGAGTGAGATCGAGTCGCGCGGGCTCGCTGCGTCGGCGGTGGAATTCGACTTCGGCCTCGAGTCCGACAACCAGGATGACTTCGCCGGCTTGATCGTCGCCGGCATCGTCGCGCTGATCCTGATGCTCATCCTGATCGCCGTGCAGTTCCGGTCGATCGCGCAGGCGCTGCTGATCTTCCTGGCGATTCCGCTGAGCTTCCTCGGCGTGTTCGGTGTCCTCAAGCTGACCGACAACCCGCAGTCGTTCTTGTCGGGCGTGGGGTTCATCGCCCTGATCGGTGTGGCGGTGAACAACACGATTCTGCTCGTCGACTCGGCGAACCAGCAACGCAGGGCCGGGGCATCGGCGGGCGAGGCGATCCAGCACGCGGTCACGGTGCGCTTCCGGCCGCTGATCACCACGACGATCACGACGGTCGTGGGCCTGCTGCCGCTCGCACTGAGCGACCCGTTCTGGGAGTCGCTCGGCTTCACACTCATGGGTGGCCTGGTGAGCTCGACCATTCTGGTGCTCTTCTGCTTCCCGGCGTTCTACCTCGGCCTCGAGTCGGTGCGCACCCCGCTGCGCAACGCCGCGCGTCGACGTCGCGGTCGCCCACTGCTGACCTGATCGCCCGCCGACATCGCCGAGTCGATCGGGGAGTGGTCCCCGTCGACGGCCGGACATCGTCGGCGTACCGTTTGTCGGGTGCCAACCGCTGAGGACTACCGAGCAGGGATCACCGATCTCGACAGTCGACTCGAAGCGATCGGCGCGATTCAGCGTGTGTGCGATCTGTACCGGGAGAACTTCGGCTACACCGGCGGCGTTGCCCCGCTGATCCGCGACGGACTCATCGCTGGTGCAGCGAATGCGAGCAGTATCGGCATCTCGTGCGACGCGTTGCGCAGCGAACTCGAACGGCGAGCGGGTCTGTGTGATCAGTTCACCTTTCAGATGCGGATTCACGAGTGGGCACTGACCGGCTGGGAGGCACAGTCGACGGCGTACTGGGGTATGCCGGTCGATGAGCGCCGGCACATGAGCCTGCCGAGCCGTCCGCAGCCGCCTGATCCGCCCTTCATCGGCGCTGAGGTGTCGCGATGAGTGACACCGTCGAGGCGCGGGTGCTCGAGATGCGCAACGTCGCGTTGATCTGCGACACGAAGGGCACCGACGCCGCCGGGTTCGAGACCTTCGTCACCGAGCTAGGCGCAGAGCTGCTGGTCGACTTCTTCGCCGCCGGAGCGGCACTGCGCGCCGGAGAGATCGCCGACGAACTGCCTGCTGTGGCGCGCGTGCTGCGGAATCGGGCGGACCGCGCCGAAGCGGCGGATCGTGGCGGTGACACGACCGGCTTCGATCACGACGTGCGCTGGATCGCCGACGCGCTGCAGGTCGGCCTGTCCGACGGCGTTGGTTCGTCCGGTAGCGACGCTGACCTGGCGGCGCACTTCGGGCGGCTGAACTACCTGGCCGAGGCCGACGCCGGGGGGACCTACTCCCAGGAGTATCGGGGCGGGTTCCTGATCAACGACTCAGATGCAGCTGCCGCGGGCAGACTGCTCGTCGAGACGCTGCTGCTGACCACCGCCGACGGTTCGCTGGTCGCAGAGGACGAGTTCCAGATCGTCTCGGTGAACGGTGGCGAGTCGTTCATCTTGGTGTTGCCGGGTGTGACCGACCTGAGCAAGCCGGACCTGGGGTTGAACGACGAGCACCGCAGCGTTCGCGACCTCGATCAGTACGCCTTGCCTTCGGCGGCGAGCACCAGCATTGCCGACAACGTGTACGCCCAGATGGTGAGCCAAGCGTTGCAGGAAGCCAACATCCCAGCCGGAGCCGACATCGCCATCGTGGGGCACAGCTTCGGCGCCGACACCGCACTGGATCTGGCGTCCGACGAGGCGTTCAACGGCGGTCGGCAAGGGTACAACGTCACCCATGTCGTGGCAGCGGGGTATCACTCCGGCCCCCAACTCGAACACGTACCCGATTCGACCGAAGTGCTCGTGCTGCAGAACCACCACGACCTCGCAGTGATCGGTGAGATCGCCGGCCACGCACCGAACCAGGCAATCGAAGAAGCCAAGGATCGCGACGTTCCCGGGGTGCTCGACCGATTGGGTGATGGCATCCGAGACGGTGTGTGGGGCCTCGGTGACGCCGTGGTTGATACGGGGCAGTTCGCAGCCGGGTCGGCGGTCAATATCGGATCTGACATCATCAACCACGAGACCAGGAAGTTCGGCTTCGAGGACCCTGTCGGCAAGGTCGACTGGGGCGACTTCGACGACATCTTCCTGATCGAAGACGGCGTGACGCGTCCGACCGACCAGCAGACGGTCGTGGTCTTCGAAGGCGACTGGAACGGCTTCGGCCATCACCCGGACAACTACGCCGACCACGTCGCGACGACCACCGACCAAGCAACGATCGACTTCTACGAATCCCTGGCAAGTGAGGGCTATACCGGCACGATGGACCGTTGGTCGATCGACGTGAGCGTGCCAAGATGACGAGGAACCACCATGACGTACCCACACTGCAAGGCCAGCCGTCGGAGTCTTCAGCGTGCCACACGTACCGGCATCGTGCTGGCCGTCGTCCTACTCACAGGAAGCTGTTCCGTGCTTGATTCCGCCAGAACGCCGAACATCGAAGAAGTCGAGCCGGCGAAGTACGAAATCGAGTTCTTGCGCTGTTCGGTCGAGACCGACGAGGAGTACGCAGCGTCGCAGGCAGAGCCGTCGATCGGCGGCGACACGTCGAGGGATGTTGTAGCGGAGTACCGCATCACGAACCTGGATGACATCCGTCGGCGCTTCAACATTCGCGGGATGCTGTCAGACTCCAACGGCAACAACGACCCCTTTGTCCCCAAGGACACCGACCGCCTTGATCCGGGTGAATCGAGCGTCGAGCAAATCCGTCTGCCAGTCACCGACCCCGACGATGCGCCCTACTCATGCGATGCAGAAGTGTGGGACAGCGTCATCGATGACGCCTTCCCTGACGACTAACGCCGCGTCAGGAAACGTGTGCCCGTTCGGAGACGCGCCGCCCATGCGGCGTCTGGTGGCACCCTCGGCACTCAGCCGGTCGAGCGTTGTGGGCGCCTCCGAGTGCGCAAGAAGGTGCCGTGAGCGGGCGGGTTGGACTTGCCTCAGCGATCGGTCCGTGTCACCGCATACGGCGAACTTCAACGCTTGTTGTGACACAGAAGCCCAGGTCGATGTTCGTGTCACAGGACACGTCGACAAACGATGTCTACGGTGACACAGAATGTGAGCCATCGAGGTGGCAGTGCGCTGACGACCAACCGAGTTGCCGACTGCTCTACGGTGCGGGCGTGCCCGACCTGACCAAGCAGCCCCGTCGTTCCCGTTTCGAAGCGCGACTGCTCGACGCCGGCGCCGCCGACAGCCACGAGGTGTGGGGCGAACGCAAGCATGCGGTGATCGGCGCGATGCGCGGCACGATCGTCGAGTTGGGGCCGGGTACCGGGGTCAACATGCGCTACTACGCACCCGGTGTCCGGGTGATCGCCATCGAACCGAATCCGGTGATGCACCCGCTCCTGCAAGCCAAGGCAGACGAGCATGAGGTCGACCTCGAGATCCGGCAACTCGACGGGGCGTCGATCGACGTCGACGACTGCAGCGCCGGGGGCGTGGTGGGCACACTGCTGCTGTGCGGTGTCGACGATCCCGCCGGGGTGGTGAGCGAGGCGCATCGGGTTCTTCAGCCGGGCGGCACCTACTTCTTCATCGAGCACGTCGCCTCGCCCGAGGGTTCGCGGACACGTCGGATCCAGCAGGTGCTTCGGCGACCTCACCGTTGGATGTTCAACGGCTGCGAGATCACCTGCGACACCCAAACGACACTGCGCAACGGTCTGTTCGAGTCAGTCGAGATCGATCAGGTCGATCGCGGACGCTCGGCACTGTGGGTCCGCCACCAGATCGTCGGTGTGGCGCGCAAAGCCGACTGATCACCGGCGGCCGTTCTGGCGCGAAGCCGGGTCGGTGGTCAGGTCAGGGTGGGGCGGCGGTCCGCCCACGGGTGGGCGGCCTCGAGTTGGCTCGCCACGGCGAGGAGGAGATCTTCGCGCCCGTATGCGGCGACGAGTTGCACGCCGACCGGCAGGCCATTGTCATTCCAGTGGAGTGGCAGGCTGATCGCTGGCTGACCGCTCGCATTGAATGGTGGCGTGAAGCCGACGAAGCTGGCAGCACGCTTCATTCCCGCCATCGGGTCGTCAGGTGTTGCGTCGTGAGCGCCGATCTCGACGGGCGGTTCGCTGAGCGTCGGGGTGAGGAGCAGATCCCAGCCTTGCGTCCACCACGACTGCAGTGCTCGTCGATATTCGACGACTGCGCCGAGCGCTGACCCGTACTCGACGCCCGACACCGCTTTGGCCCACTCCGCCTGTGCCCAATTGACGGGTTCGACGTCGTCGGCGGTCATCTCCCGGCCGAGCCACTTCTCCATCGCCTTGATGCCGAGCGCCATGTTGGTGGCCCACATGGCCATGAAGCGCGGGGTGAACGACGGGTCCTCGAGCACGGACGGATGGCCGGGTTCGACGTCGTGGCCGAGTCCTTCGAGCATCGTCGCGGCGGAGCGGACTGCTGTGACGCAGTCGGCATGCAGCGAACGGCCCTGCGGGTCGCCGTCGAGGAGGCCGATGCGCAGCCGTCCCGGGTCGCTGCCGAGTTCGTCCTCGTACGGGCGGGCCGGGGGAGCGGCGATGGCGGTGTCGCCGACGCCGGGTCCGTGGACGGCGTCGAGGATGCGAGCGGTGTCGCGGACCGAGCGACTCACGACGAGGTTGACGCTCAGGCCCGACTCGTCGCGGTCCGGTCCGTTGGTGATGCGACCCTGCGTGGGCTTGAGACCGACGAGACCGCTACAGGACGCAGGGATCCGGATCGATCCGCCCCCGTCGCTCGCATGGGCCATCGGGACCATTCCGGCGGCGACCGCCGCTGCCGATCCGCCGCTCGATCCGCCGGGGGTGCGGTCGAGGTTCCACGGGTTGCGGGTCGGGCCGTGAGCGATGGGTTCGGTCACGGGCAGGCTGCCGAGTTCGGGGCTGTTGGTTCGCCCGACGTTGATCAGCCCTGCGTCGCGGAACCTCGCCACCAGCGTCATGTCGTGATCAGCAATCGGGGGGTCGGCGGCGAGCGCGATGTTGCCGTTGGTCATCGGCATGCCCGCCTCTGGCGCCCAGAGGTCCTTGAGCATGAACGGCACGCCGAGGAACGGTGGTCGATCGCCGCTGCCGCTGCCTGCCGGCGCCGTGGCAGCACCGGTGGCATCGATGGCGTCGGCTTGCTCACGTGCCCGGTCGTACCAGTGCAGGACGACTGCGTTGATTGCGTGATCAGAACGTTCGATGCGTTCGATCGCGGCGTCCACCAACTCCCGAGCTGAGACCTGGCCGTCGGCAACGAGGCCGGCCTGTGCTGTTGCGTCGAGCCACTGGGTCTGATCGGCGATGTTTTCCATCTCGTGTTGTTAGCAGCTCACCAACGCGCCGCTCGGAGCCGGGAGGCGATGGGGATGGGGATGGGGATGGGGATGGGGATGGGGATGGGGATGGGGATGGGGATGGGGATGGGGATGGCGGTCGGGGACAAACCGGGGTCGGGGGATCGGGGTGATTGGTATCGTGGTGGGATGGGACTGCTCAATGCACGGAACCTCCGCAGGGCCAAGGAGCTACTCGAGAAGAATCGGCACAAGGTCGGCGACGTCGTCGGCAAGACGACCGAGAAGATCGACAAGGCCTCGGGCGGCAAGACCTCCAACTTGTCCAAGAAGGCAGAGGAGGCCGCCCGGAAGTACTCAGCGGGAAGCAGCGCCACGCATCACGGAGCGCATCCCGATGCGGTGTCGGACGGCTACACCTCTGGCACGGGCAGCACCGGGTCGATGTCGAAAGAAGAGATCGAGTTGCGACGGGCCGAGGCGCAGGCCAAAGCGGCAACAGCGGTCGCCGGCCTGGCGAATGCCGCCAACGGGTTCCTCGCCAAGGCGCAAGCCCGAGTCGATGCCGCAGGCGGGATCGACGGTGACACCGGTGCGGCGCCCATGCCGCCTCCGGACGCGTCGACGGCGACCGACGACCCGTCGCCGATGGACCCGCCACCCCTCGACGGTCCGCCACCATTGCCGAACAGCTGACGTCAGAGGACGAAGCGCATGTCGCTGAGCAGTGCGCCGGGCAGCCGGGCACTTGCAGTGCTGCGCTCGACGTAGGTGCTCGGGTCGATGAGGACTTCGGCATCATCGGTGAGGCCTTCGAGGCGGTCGCCGAGCATGTTGAATGCCGTGTCGTCGAAGCGCAACACACTGACCGGGGCGACGATCTCGCCGTCGTCCATCCAGAATGTCGCGAACCGGGTCATACCGGTCGTGCGGCAGGCGGACATGTCGCTGAAGTTCGTGTACCAGAGGTTGCCGACGAAGAGGCCGGTGCCGAGGGTGGCGGCGACATCGTCGGTCGGGATGGTGCCCGGCGCAATTTCCATGGATTCGGGGTACTCGCCGCCGTGCGCGCCGTTGGTGGGCACGCCGTACTCCTGTGCGGAACGCGGCGACACCAGGGTGTTGCTGAGCTCGCCGGCGACGACCAACGGCACCGCGTCGGGGCGAATGAAGCCTGACGACTCGAAGTTGGGGGCCACGCCACCGGCGGTGTTCTCACTGATCGACACCTGCGGCGACAACGTGGCGTCGCCTGCGAGCATCTTGAGGAACGGTGTCTGCTTGGTCTCGTGGGCTCGACGGCCGAAGGCGCCGTAGTACGAGAGGAGCGACATCACCTCCTCCATCGCCCGCGGTGCGAGATAGGTGCGGTAGTCGCCGGGGCTGAGCACCTTGGGGTCGCGGGCGAGCGCGGTGAGCTGCTGGCTCGACCAGTCGACCTTGCGGGCGAAGGCGTCGTCGTTCCAGTCGAAACCGGCGTAGATGTTCTTCGCTGCCTTGTCGGCCTCGAGGTAGAAGCACCAGTCGAGATTGAACGTGGACGACTGAAACCAGTTGCGCTGGCCGAGCGAGTTCGCGAAGCCGTGGAAGGTATCCCCGGACGCGTAGATGCCGACGAGGTCCTTGCCGTCGCCTGCGGACCGAATGTCAGCCAGTGCCTCATCGGGCGTGGGAATATCGCCCGTCTTGACGGTGTCGGTCGAAGTCGGCTCGGTGTTGTACAGCAGGTACGGGTCCTCTGGAACGAGGCGACGCTGATCGCGCAGTTGACCGAGCAGGGCGGTGACGCGCGCGTCGTCCATGCTCAGGTCGCCGGTCAGATTGATCGTGCCGCCCACGTGTCGCTTGCCTTCGATCAGGTCGACGCTCAACTTGCGCTGGTCGACGCTGCCTGCCTGGCGGACGTCGTTGTTGTTCAGTCGGATGAAGTCAGTCGCTTCGCCTGCGAGATTCGCGAGCAGCACCTCGTCGCCCTGCAGGGTGGTGGTCGCAGTCGTCACGAGTTCGTCGAAGTACGACTGGCGATCGTTGCTGGCGGTGGACTGGGCCGCAGCGCCGGGGTTCGTGAGATCGCTCACGATTCGCCGCCGAAGACCTCGATGTCGGAGAACTTGCAGGCCGGCGACGCGTGGCCGGTGCCGATCATCTGGTTGAGTTCGCCCTTGCCGCAGTTCGGGGTGCCCATCACGGTGAAGCTGTTCGCGTCGGCGACACCGGTCAGGTTGGTCCAGAAGTTTCGGCTGATGCCGCGGTAGCCCGGGTTGCGGACGGTGCCGACGATCTCACCGTTCTCGATCCGCTGCCCGTACTCGCAGTTGAACTGGAACTTGTTGCGGCTGTCGTCGATCGACCAGGAGTTGTTGGTGTGCATGTAGACGCCGTCATCGATCGAGGCGATCAGCTCCTCGACGGTCGAGTCGCCTGGTTCGACGTTCAGGTTGGCCATGCGGTCGATCGGGGGTCGGTTCCAGCTGGCTGCACGCGAGTTGGAGACGCCGTCGAGGCCGCTTCGTTGCTGGCTCACCGCCCCGCCGAGACCGCGTTGCAGGACGCCGTTCTCGATCAGGTGTTGCTTGGTGGCCGGTGAGCCGTCGTCGTCGAAGCCGTAGGAGGCGAGTTGGCCGGGCACCGTGGGATCGAACGTGACGTTCAGCAGTTCGGAGCCGTAGCGGAAACTGCCGAACATGTCGGGGGTGACGAAGCTCGTGCCCGCATAGTTGCGTTCGTCGCCGAGGATCCGATCGAGTTCGAGCGGGTGGCCGATCGACTCGTGGATCTGCAGGACCATCTGGTCGGGAGCGAGAAGGATGTCCATCACGCCGTCCGGACAGTTGGGTGCGCTGAGCAGTTCCAGTGCCTCGTCGGCCACGCGCGATGCGGCGTCACCGAACCCGAAGCGGCCGAGCACCTCGGCACCGCCCTGGCCGCAGAAGGCATTGGCGCCGAACGTACGCGTCTGGGTGTTGGTGCCCTCGTTGGCGGTGGCGCGCATACCGGGGTAGACGAACTCGAAGCGCTGTTGAACTTCGCCGCACTGGCCGTCCTTGCCCGCAGTCACGAGCACGGTGTCGACGCTGCGCCTCGTGAGGCCTGCGGCCCAGTCGACGATCCGGTCGTCGACGCCGAGGAGACGGGACTGCTGGTGAAGCAGTTCGAGGCGATCGTCCAACGGCATCGAGTCCCAACTGACTTCCACCGGCGAGTTGTACGTGCCCGTCGGGTGATGGGGCGGCGGAGCGATTGCGGCCGCTCCCTCGTTGCTGCCGCCGACCATGTGGCCGGCAGTGACCAAGGCCCAGTGGCGGGCGCGGTCGACTGCGCGGGCGAGCCCGGTAGCGGACAGGTCGGCGGTCGCTGCGTAGCCGAGGCCACCGCCGTCCCAGATCGAGATCATGACGCCGGTGTCGAACTCGTTGGAGATGGGTTCCAGGTGATTCTGGCGGACCCTGAGATGCTCGGATCGTTCGTCGAAGAGACGTGCGGATGCGTACTCGACGTCGGTCGGTAACGCAGTCCGGAGTCGCTCGGCAATCGGCGCGGTGTCGAGCAACGGAGCAGACAGCAGATCGGTCATGACCCTGATGCTACGCCCCCGCACGGGGAGGTCGTCATGGCGTCGGTGGGGAGCATCGCCATCACCGGGTGGGCGGTGCCGAGCGCTGTGAAAACGGGCGCCAAGCTGATCCAGTCGGCGCACACCTGGTGCAGTGTCTTGTCGCAACGACTGGCGACTCGAACCTCGGTCTCAGCGTCGGTGCCGATTCCGAAACAGGAGCTCGACTGACGAGCTGCTCATCGAGTCAGCGGCCGGCGCAACGGGCGATGATCGTGGCATGTTCGATCGATCGTTCGCCGGCGAGCGGGGAGCGGGTGCTGACGTCGAGGCGGTCGAACCCAGCCGCTCGCAGCTCATCGGCGATGGTTGCGGGGAAGAGCTCGTAGGCGGTGGTGACCTGGTGATCGAACGATGTCCCGTGCGATTCGGCCGAGCCGGCAGCGAAGAACGACACCAGCAGCGGAGCGCCGTCGCGCAGCACGCGCTGCCACTCGCTGAAGGCGGCCTCGGTCTCCGACGGTTGAAGGTGGATGATCGAGTAGCGGGCGACGATACCGGCGAGCGATGACGACCCGATGTCCAGTGAGGTGAGGTCGCCGACGCGGAAGTCGGAGTCTGGGAAGGCGCCTCGGGCAGCATCGACCATTGCCGAAGAGATGTCGTAGCCGACCGTGTTCAACCCGAGTCGCTCGAGATGATTCGTGATGTGGCCGGGACCGCATCCGAGATCGGCGACAGGCCCGGCATCGTCTTCAACCAACTCGGCGAAATCGCCGAGCCGATCGCGGTCGACCGTCACCCGGTCGAGGTCGTCGAGGAAGAGCGACGTGTAGAGCTCGGCGACGCCGTCGTAGTCTCTGGGCTCGTCGGCGGTCACAGGCGAAGGAGGTCTTCGACGAGTTCTTGGACGGAGAGGGCTTCGTCGAAGGTGGCGATGGCCGAAGGTCGGCCATCGAGCATCGCGGACAGCGCGCCGAGTTGTGCGATGTAGGCGTCCTTGGCCAGTGCTGCGCGGTCGGTGCCGAGCACGTCATGCCAGCCTGGCGTGTCATTGCTGTCCGTGTACTGGAGTCGGTACCAGTCCCAGATGCGCAGCGATCCTGTGGTGCCCCGGATGGTGAGATCGTTGACGTCGGGCCCTGCGCCGCCACTCGTGCCGAGCATCACCATCGAGTGGGCACCGGCCGTGAAGTGGGCTGTGGCGTCGACCTCGCAGAGCTCGCCGGACGGTCCATCGGGATAGGTGGTGGTGCCGGTCGAGATGCTCAGCGGACCGAGCACACGCTGCGTCACGAACAAGAAGTGCGAGACGACCTCGCGGATCCAGCCACCTTGATCGCGCAGCCGGAGCCACTGGGCTCGTGCGTGCCACGCCCGCGGCCACTCTGCGAAGTGCAGTTGCAGATCGCCGCGCACCACCTCGCCGATCTCTCCCGCCGCAATTCGCCGCCCGAGCTCGGTTGCCGACGGTGCCGCGCTGAACACGAAGTTCACGCCGGCCGGCAGGCCGCTCTTTTCCACCGCTTCGGTGAGGCGACGGCTCTCGTCGGTATCGATTCCGAGTGGCTTCTCGCAGAAGATGCCGACGCCGGCGTCGATGCACGCGCGGACGTAGCCGGCATGGAAGAGCGGCGGCACCGCGATGTAGACGGCGTCTGATGCTTGGACTACCGCTGCCGCATCAGGGGCGATGTGCACTGCGCGTGCCTGATCTGCGCACGCAACCGGATCAGGATCCCACGCTGCGACGAGATCGAAGTCGGCGTGACGATTGAGCAGCTCGACGAAGCGCGCGCCGACGGTCCCGAGTCCGATGATCCCGATGCGGTGTGCCATCGGCGCAGTCTGTCAGGACCGTCATGGGGGTTGGCGACGCCACCTCCTTCGTGATGCTCGCCGATCAGAGGCTCGCGAGATGCTCAGGGCGGTCGGAGGCGCAGTGGTGGGCGAGTGCACGGTGGGGGAGGGCATGGTCGACGAGGCCACCGACTTCCAGTTTCGTATCAGCGGTCGTCCAGCTCGTCATGCACACCGGCGCCACTCCCGACAACGGGACGGGTCCGATCGAGCGGCCCGTAGCGGTGCGCTGGCCTGATCACGGCCGGGCGATGGCTTGTCCGATCACCTCGACGATCGTGAACAGGCAGGCGGCGGTGAGCGCCCCGGCGGCGACGCCGAGCAGGTTGAACACGGCATCGCTGACCTCGACGGCACGAGTCGAGGAGTAGCGGCCCTGAGCGACTTCGAGGAGCATGCTCGCTCCCGCTACGACGATGGACGTGCTCGCCAGACCGATCCATGACCAGACCGCCAGCCCGGCGATGAGCGCGGCGACCGCCCACAGCCCGAAGTGGACGATCGAGTCGCTGCCGATGCCGCGCGCGTCGAGCCGTGACTCGGTGCTGCCGTCGGCGTCGAGTCGAGCCGTGATCCGCCTGACCGAATCGCCGAAGATCAGCCGGAGCGCCCGCGGCGCGCGATCGGAGAGCAGGAGCGCGGCGTTGGCGAGCACGATGCCGCAGCCGAAAAGGCCGATGGCCGCGCGGAGCAGGATCGGCGGACGGTGATGGAGGTTCATTTCGTCGCTGCGCCGCCGGGAGTGCTGGCGGTCGCAATCGGCCGGTCGGGATCGCTCGACCAGCCGGACCAGGACCCGACGTAGATGCGTGGGCGGGGGAGGCCGACAGCTTCGATCGCGAGTGCGTTGTGGCATGCCGTCACGCCGGAGCCGCAGTAGACGATGGCGTCGGGGTCGTCGCCGAGTGCCTCGAACCGCGTTGCGAGTTCGGAAGCGGGCCGCCATCGTCCGTCGACCAGGTTGTCGCCGAACGGGAGATTGATGGCGCCGGGAACATGGCCGGCGACGGCGTCGATCGGCTCGATTTCACCGCGGTACCGAGCAGGTTCGCGCGAGTCGATGACGACACCACCGGTCTCAATGTGTGCAGCGACGGTGTCAGCGTCGGCCAGGGCGCCGGCCGGCCAGTCGGTGTGTTGCCGGTCGGCGGGCACGGGCGTGTCAGGTGTGGGCCCGGTGGCGAGCGGGTCGGGCCAGGCATCGCGGTCGCCGTCGAGCAGTGCTGCGGGTTGATCGAGCACACGCAACATCCAGATCAGTCGCGCTGCGAACGCGCCGTTGCGGTCGTCGTAGGCAACGACACGGGTGTCGGCGTCGATGCCGAGCCGCGCCAGTAGGTCGTGCACCGATGCTGCGGCAGGGAGTGGATGGCGCCCGACGATCGGTGCGGGCGGGTCGGCGAGGTCGTCGTCAAGCGAGACGAATCGAGCCCCGGGCAGGTGGCCGTCGAGGTAGGTCTGGTGCGGGTCACGGCCGGTCATCGTGGTGCCGACATGGATGATGGCGAGGTTCGCTGCTCGAGGGTGTGCCGTGGCCGCGGCGTCAGGGGCGTGTTGATGTGCCAGTTCGTCGACGAGCCAGTCGACCGTGACGATCGGGGGGAGTTGCGAAGGCATCCGGAGACCGTATTCGGAACGGGTGAGCAGTAGCGTTCGGCTCATCGACATGCCTGTCCACTTCGCCCAGATCACCGACACCCACGTCGTCGCCGCTGACACCCCCGACGTGCTGTACGCCGATCACAACGCGCAGTTGGCCGAGGCAGTCGCGTCGATCAACGCCGAGGCGACGCCGATCTCAGCGGTGTTGGCCACCGGGGACCTGACGCAGTGGGGAACAGCGACAGAGTTCGAGCAACTGGCCGAACTGCTCGCGCCGCTGACGGTTCCGGTCCTGCCTGTTCCGGGAAATCACGACACTCGAGCGGGGATGCGCACGTGCTTTTCCGGTCACCCGTGGGCGGATGCCGATCACCTCAGCTGGGTCATGACGGTCGACGGTGTGCGCATCATCGGGCTGGACACGACCGTGCCCGGCGAACACGGCGGCGCATTCGACGCCGAGCGCGAGCAGTGGCTGCGCGGTGTGTTGGCGGACGCGACGGGGGAGCCGACGATGCTCGCGATGCATCACCCGCCGTTCGTCACCGGTATCGAGTGGATGGACCGTTCGGGCCTGGAGGGGGCCGATCGCTTCGCAGAGGTACTGCATGAGATTGGCGGAGTCGACCGGATCTTGTGTGGGCACGTTCACCGGCCGATCAGCGCTCTCGTCGGTGGGGTGCTGGCCGAGGTGGGCCCTGCGACGGCCGTTCACGTCGCACTCGATCTCGTGCCCGACGGACCCAAGCAGATCATCCGTGACCCGATCGGCTACCGGGTCTTGCGTGTCGACGACGGATCGGATGCTGCGTCGATCGTCGGGCATGTCCGGTGGATCGGCACCGGCGAGGCGCCGTTCATGCCCCAGTGGGCGATCGAAGAGGCGCTGGCCGCGGCACCTGACAGCGCCTCGTGATCGTCTCCCGTACGGTCAGGCGGACGCGCTGGGCTCGAGGCCGCGCGTTGCGGCGACGTCGTCGTCACGCAGGAACCAACTGCCGATCGCCGCGGGCAGGATCAGTAGACCACAGGTGAGGAAGCCCCACTGGTAGGCGCCGAGTCGATCGGCTGCTGCTGCGCTGTCACCGCCGACCGACGTCAGTCGGGCAGCGATCACTGTCACGGCGATCGCAACGCCACTCGTGTATGCGATCTGGCGCACGGTGTTGAACACCGACGTGGCGCGCCCGGTGTCGGCGAGTGAGGTCGTGGCGTAGACCGCGGTCTGGACCGACACGAAGACCATGCCGACCGATGCGCCGCGTCCGAACGAGAGCACGCCGAGCACACCGATCGGTGTCGTGAGTGTTGCCAGTGCGAACGACGCGGTGAAGCCAGCATGGATCAGTGAACCGATGATCATCAGTCGACGCGGTCCGATGATCCGATAGAGCCGTCGCCCGAGCAGGTTCGACACCAGGAACACGCCAAGGGCCTGCGGTGCTTGGGCCAGTCCGCTCGTCGTTGCCGAGAAGTCGCGCAGGGTCTGCATGTAGAGCGGTAACACGATGATCCAGCCGAAGAAGCCGGCGTACACGAAGGGTGCAGCGATGTTGACGGTCCGGAAGTGACGATCCTTGAGCAGTCGGAGCTTCAGCATCGGTTCGGCTCGGCGGAGCTCGACGATGATTAGGGCGATACCGGCGCTGAGGCCGACGGCGCCGAAGGTGAGGACACGGGTCGACCCCCAGCCCTGCTCAGGCCCGATGGTCAAGGTGTAGATCGATGTGCTCACCGCAACCGCTGACAGCACGAAACCTGCCGCGTCGAATCGTCCGGCCGGGCCGGCGTCGTCGGCGGAGTCGCCACGCAACCAGAGCAGCGCCAACACGATTGCGGCGGCGCCCATTGGACCGTTGATGTAGAAGATCCAGCGCCACGATGCCTGGTCGACGAGCACGCCGCCCAGGACCGGCCCGACTGCCGGGGCGATGACCACGACACTGAGCACGCCGATTGCGGCTTTGGCACGGTCGGCCATCGGGTACGCCCGGAACAGCATGGCGCTGCCGACGGGAACGAGGAGGCCACCACCGACACCTTGCAACACCCGAAGTACGACCAGCTGCTGCAACGTCTGTGCGGCGCCGCAGGCCAGTGAGACGATGACGAAGACGGCGAGCGCCGTGACAAACACTCGTTTCGACCCGAACCGGTCACCGAGCCAGCCTGCGACGGGGATGACGGCGGCCAAGCTCAGCAGGTAGCCGACGGCGACCCACTCGATGTCGGTCGACGCGACTCCGAACTCTTCGGCCAGTGTCGGGAGTGCGACGTTGACCATCGTGCCGTCCATCACCGTCATGAAGACGGCGAGGACGTTATAGACCGCACGATCGGCGATGCCGATTCCTGCATTCGCACATGGTCGCGCGAGGCATGAGCGGAGGCAAACCCAATCGGGGAGTGCTTGAAGTCAACGGTTGGCGGAGTCCACGTCAGAGCGGAGACCACCGCAGTAAAATGGGCGTCGTGTGCGAAGATGCGCGAACCCGATCGAGCTATGGAGAACTTGAAGTGAAGAAGCGAACGTTTGTGATCGCCGCGATTGTTGTTGCCGTGAGTGCGTGTGGGGGTGGAAGCGACGGTGCTTCCCCGACCTCGGTGGCTGACACGACTTTGCAGCCTGAGAGTGTTGCGTCGGATGTCCCTGAGGTGTCGGAGGTTGAGGCCGTCGTTGAGACCGAGCCAGCGGCGGCTGAGACGACTGTTGCGCCGGCGACGACCGAGGCGGCAACAACGACAACCACCACCACTACGACGACGACTGAGCCCGAGCCGGACAACGTCGACCTCGTGGCTTTCGGTGACGCCCTGTTCGGCGCCGACCTCGACGAGATCGCTTCGTCGATCGAACTCACAGCGCCAGGTTCGGCGGCCAGGCTCTACACCGAATGGCAAACCGATTTCGGACGCTCGGTCCTCGGCTCAGGACTGCCGCTGGACGACGCTGCAACAACGGCGAAACGAGGCGACGGGTTCATCAGTTGCAAAGACGAATGCACCACCTACGCCGACGTCACATTCGAAGACGGTCTGGTCTCCTCGTTCAGCGTCGAAGGGTTGGCGATCGAAGGCCGGCTCGGCGGTGCAAGCGAGCCAGTGTCAGACGGACCAATCTCGTCGGCGAAAGTCCTCTCCTCGTACCGGACCGTCATCCCAGAAGCGATCGGCGTGAACGTTGAGATTGTCGCCCTCGAATCGGTGGACCTCAACTTGTTCGGTGCCGACTACGTCGCGCCGAACGGACTGCAAGTGAGCCAAGTCGAATACTACGGACCCGACCAACTTCGAAGCAGCGCCACGGGATACGTCACGATCTTCTTCACCGACGTCGACCTCGGCGGCACGCTGTACATCGGCGGCAACAACGACGATTTCTCAAACGTCTTCGAGCTCGCTATCCCAGTTCCCGAGCTCTGAAACCCGGCCGGCGTGACTAGGCGCACGGTCACCTGGAGATGGCCGGGTCCGACGGCGGGTCAGACATCGAAGGCTTTTTCGAAGTGCTGTCGAATGAGGTGAGGCATTTCCTGAACCATCCTCCAATCGGCCTCGGTCCAGTAGTCAGGGTCGGGGTCGAGCCCCATCGTCGGGCATGGGCACTTGTGGTCATTCTCTGGGTGTCTATCCATATCAAGGTATGGGCCAGGAATGTCGAAGGTCGAAAGTTCTTGCCAATCGAACCCAGAACCTTGATGCCGGGACAGTCGCCTCCGGACGAATGACGTTGCCGGCGCTCTGTGTGATGTGGCAACCGTTGACCGATCCCTACTCGGCATGCTGGGCCTGCACCGAACGTCGTCCCCGGCCAACGAGCCGCGACGGCACCCGATGTTCCAAGACTTCGCCGAGTTGTACTGGCGGGTTCTGATTCCCTCGCTGATTGTCGGGCTTGCGGCGGGTGAACGTCCACCGATTTTTTGACGTTGTCCCTGGTCAGATCATGCGATCTACGATGTTCTTTGCGCCAAGACGGCGAGGATGTAGACACCCATGACCTTCGTCCGATATTCCATCGCGCGGACCATAGAAGTTCGAGGCCGGATGAACAGCTCCGGGCAGGGCGTGATCACTTCTGGCTGGGGGTACGACGAGACACCGCTGGACTCTCAGCAACAACTCGGCGGCGAAGATGTCTGTCAACGTTCGAGTGCCGATCGTCTACGGGCGGGATCGATCGCGACTGCAATGAGCGCTCAACGTTGCCGGTGTACCTGAAAATTATGGAGCACAAGGCGGAAAAATATTGCCGGCTATGGGCGGCTTGGTCAGGGTTCGCCGTGAATATTCTGAGCGGCCGAAACGGGATCGCGCTGACCTGTTTCGCCGCTGCGTCAGTCCGACAGGGTGCCCACGATGACACCGGTTTGGCCATCGACGGCTCTGTCTTCGGACACGACGATCACGTGGTTGTCTGAGCTCGCCGCAGCAGCTGAACCGGGGGACCCGACGTTCTGTCCGTAGGCCAGGGTTGTCGCTGGCAGAGCGACCCAGTCGTAGCCGGCGATCGGGGACGTCCACACCGTGAGCGCCTTGTCCGGTGCGGTCACTGCAGCAACGAGTGTGTTGCCGAGCGAGTAGATCGGCACGTAGGAGGGTGTGGGTCCGGGGCCGGGTTCATCGATCTGCGTCCATGTCGGTGCACCGTTTTCAAGGAGGTACATCTCGAGTCGCGATGAGCAGCTCCATTGTTGGTCGACCATGTCCTCCCCAGGGTCGCCGGTAACAACATCGTCCTGGCACTCATCAGAAGTCGTGTTGCTGAACAACAACGTGCCTTGGGGCTGGGACACGACGAACCCCCAAGCGGGCGGAGTCGGGAGTTTCGTCCACGATCGTCCGTCGCTCGACGTCCAGATCGTGAACACTCCACCGTCGAAGCCGTGCAGGAAACTCGGTGTACCTGCGACCAACGGCGCTCCACCCAGTTGCATTGCTTCGAGTTCATTGTCCGACTCGATCGCAGCAGCGGACCAATCGAGGCCGTCGACGCTCCACTCCAGGCCGGCGCCACTGCTACGCAGCAACGTGTCGCCTGTTGCAGCGAGGTCGACGAAGTCGCCCATAGGTTCGCCCCACGGCTCCCAGTCGAGACCGTCAGTTGACCGGTAGAGCTGAGCGTTTTCGACATACGGTTGGTCCTCGCCTTCGTTGGCGGAAGTTCGATCGGTGTTGGTTGCTGCCATGACGTAGAACGCAGTCGACGTTGCCGCTGGGAGCCCGACTGTTTTCGTGTCGAACAGCTCGAATGCCGGCTCCACCCAGTTCTCGCCGTCGGTCGTGAACCAGACTCGGCCTTGGTTTCGGCTGTCGTCGAAACCCATTCCGGTCGCAACGAATCCTCCAGGTCCGGACACGATGCCAGCGACTTGGGAGCGAGCAACTGATCCCAGCTCCACCGGCGTCGTCCAGGCGATCTCATCGTCTTCAGCGATGAAAGGTTCAGGATCGGCGGCGGGCACCGTCTCAAGCACGTCAGTCACAGCGCGCGTCGTCGCGACGAGAAGCTCGGCACTTTGGGGTGTCGTGCGGTCGAGCGTGACAACGGCGAGCCACGTGCCGATCCGGGTGACCTGCACTTGCGCTGCATCGGTTGACGCCATCTCGGCGACGGAAGGGGGCGCACGGAATCCGTCGAACAATTCGACGCGGACGGTGGCGGTTTCCGAGTCGCCGAGGGCAGCGAATTGGCCGGTTGCCTCGGCGGTCGGAGCGTGTGTGTCGAGCACGTTGCCCCCCGACTCATCGACGCGATCGGCGAGCTGCTCGACGGCTGCAACGACTTCGTTGAGGGTCTGAGTCCCAACCCTGGGTCCGTTCCCGGTGACCAACACCGGAGGGAGGTCACGGGCGATGGATCGGGCGATGTCAACGGCACTCCCCGCCGGGATCGTCGATGGATCTGCGACACGCGTGTAAGTGGTGGTGATGATCGCGTCCTCAGTGACCAGATAGGCCCCGCGCTCGTCGGGTTGGCCGTCGGGTCCGACGGCGAGGACGCCCTCGGTGGTCTGGAGTTGGAGTTCGTCAGCGATGCGGTCTGTCTCGGCGAGACGCTGAGCGCTGCTGTAGATCACCGCCTCGAATCGGTCGCCCGCAGCATTCAACGCAACGATCAGCGGCTCGGGACCGTCGGAGGCAAACACCAAGTCGTAGCCCTCCGGCAGCAACGGCTCGATCAGCCCTCCGAAGACCGTGGCCGCAGGATCGCGCAGTCTGCCGTCGTTCAGACCCGTTGTCGCCGTGGTCACCGATGGGATCGTCGATTGAGAGGCCGGGGCCGACGGCTGCGGTCCGCTGTTCCTCTCGGCCGCCACCCAAATGCCTGCAACTCCGATCGCAACAATGGCAGCTGCCGCTGTCAGCAGACTGCGCTGTCTCCGAGGCGCCGGGTCGGTTTCGAGGGTGTGGTCAACAGCGGTAGGCGAACCCGCCGGCTTCTGCGAAAGGTCCAGGATGGCTTCCGTTGCTCGGCGATCGTCGAACAATTCTGAGCGGATCGCTGAGAGATCGGCGTCGATCACGGTGTCATCGGGACGCATATCGGCGAACAGTGTGAGCTCATCCATGACGGTCTCCTTCTTCCACGGTCTGGGCCAGGTGGGTTCGGATTCGGTTCAGCCGTGACCGAACCGTGCCGGGTGGAATGCCAAGGACTGCGGCGGCCTCGCGACTCGTCATCTGCTCCCAGGCGATCAGGATCAGCAGGTCGCGATCCTCTACTTCGAGCATCGACACGGCGTCGACGACTCGGTTGAGACGAGCGTGGGCGTCGATGCGCTCATCGGCTCGAAGGATCGGGTCGATCGGGACTGCCAAGCCGACCCGAGTGGCCTCCGCCTGTACTCGCAGCCGCCGCTCTTCGGTCCGCCAGTGACGTCGGATGAGATTCGTCGCGATGCCGAACAACCATGCTCTTTCAACACCCCGTCCGGGGTCGAACTGGTCAAAGTCCTCACACGCCACGCGAAAGGTCTCAGCGACGATGTCGCGCGCCAGACTCGCCCCGACAGATTGCGTCCCGTGGTGTGGTGGAAGTAGGTCTGTGACCCTTGGTTCCTTCGGCCGAGGTTAGGCGGCCGGGAGTTCGGGACTGTTCTTGGCGGTGTTGACCTCCTTGAGGTGCTGGTCGATGTGGGCCATGGATTCTTCTGAGAGGTAGCGGCGTTCGGCGACTGCCCATTCGTCGTGCTGCTCGAGTAGGACGGCTCCGACGAGGCGGATCACCGACGCGTCGTCGGGGAAGATCCCGACCACGTTCGAGCGTCGTTTGATCTCTTTGTTGATCCGTTCCAACGGGTTCGTGCTCGAGATCTTGCGCCAGTGCGCCTTGGGGAACGCGGCGTACGCGGTCACGTCGCCCTCGGCGCCAGCGAGAATCTCGGCGGCCTTGGGGAATCGGTCTTCGAGCATCCCAACTACGGTGTGGAGTTGTGTGCGGGTGGCCTCGGCGTCGGGCTGGGCGTGGATCGTGCGGACGGTCGCGGCGACCATGTCTTTGTGCGCGTGGTTGACGGTTGCCAGCACGTTGCGGGCGAGATGCACCTTGCAGCGCTGCCACGAGGCGCCCGAGAACACTCGGGCGATCGCAGCCTTCAACCCGGCGTGCGCGTCGGAGATCACGAGGCGCACCCCGTCGAGCCCGCGGTCGCGCAGCGTGCGTAAGAACGCGGTCCAGAACACTTCGTCTTCTGAGTCGCCGACGTCGACGCCGAGCACCTCACGGTTTCCGTCGATCGTCACGGCGGTCGCGACCACGACTGCTCGTGACACGATGCGATGGTCGTGACGGGCCTTGATGTACGTCGCGTCGAGATACACATACGGCATCGCCAGATGGCCGAGGGTTCGAGTGCGGAACACTGCGACTTCTGCGTCGATGCCTTTGCAGATCCGAGACACCGTGGACTTTGACACCCCCGAGTCGCAGCCCAATGCCTTCACCAAGTCGTCGACCTTTCTGGTCGAGGTGCCGGTGACATAGGCGGTCATGATCACCGCCCACAACGCCTGGTCGACACGACGGCGCGGTTCCAACAGCGACGGGAAGAACGAGCCGACACGCAGCTTCGGGATCCGCAACTCGATGTCGCCGGCAGGCGTTGACAACGTCCGCTCCCGGGCGCCGTTGCGTTGATTACTTCGGGTGTCGGTTCGTTCGTGAAGCTCCGCGCCGATCGTCGCGGTCAACTCGTGATCGATCAGTTCTTGCATTCCGTTCTGCAACAGCAGCCGGAACAGGTCTTTCGTGTCGCCGTCGCCGAGCTGCGCGAGCAGGTCGTTCAAGCGGGCATCATCGTGGTGGGTCATCGCGTGTTTCTCTCTTCTGTGAGTACTTGGTCGTTCTCACCAAGAGTCACGCGATGGCCCACCTCAACAGGTGGACCCCTCCACTACTTCCACCACCTCACGGGACGCCAACGCCTCGTTACTCGGCCTGGCGAAGGACACCGTCGCTCGCGCCGTTCGTCGGCTCCGCGACCTCGGCGTGATCCAAGCCGAGCAACACCGCTCCGACAGCGGCGTCTTCCAGACCGGCTCCTACCGGCTCGACGTCCCGACCGTCTGCCTCGCCGTCGACACATCAACGACGACGAACCACCGACGACCACACCCGACAACACACCGTCGAACCACCACCAACACCACCAACACGGTCACCACGACCGACACCGAACAACTCTCCCTCACCTTCAACTCCTGAAGGAACACCCCCATGACCGAACCAACCGCCGACAACCACAAATCAATAACCCGTAGACAGGTGCCCGCGGGCGGTCGGGACCGATCATGATCCGGGTGACGACGCTGTTCGCTCGCACCGCGGAAGCAACGGCGGCCTACTACGGCGACTACCTCACCAAGAACAAACATGAACTCCCCGGCCAGTGGACCGGCAAGCAGGCACCCGACCTCGGACTCATCGGCGAGGTCACGCCCGATCGTCTCGAAGCGGTCCTGCTGGGCCGCCATCCATTCACGGGGGAGTCGCTCGGTCGGGACCTGCTCGACCGCATCGATCAGAAGGGGAACGTGATCAAGGCCGTCGCCGGATACGACGCGACGTTCTCGGCACCGAAGTCGGTGTCGGTGCTGTGGGGACTCACCGGCGACGAAGGCTTCGCCGAGTGCCACGACCGAGCCGTCGACGCGGCGATCGAGATGATCGAGAAGTACGGCTCGACCACCCGCATCCGGTCGAACGGGACACGGCTGCATCCCGAGACCCGCGGGCTCACGATCGGTGTGTTCCGTCAGTCGACGAGCCGAGCCGACGACCCACAGCTCCACACCCACGTCGTCATCTCGTCCAAGGTCCAGACTGCCGACGGCGGCTGGTACGCACTCGACGGGCGAGTGTTGAAACGGCATCAGCAGGCGTTCGGCTACTTCTACCAATCCGTGCTCCGCGCCGAGCTGACCGCCCGTTACGGCGTTGCATTCGATCCCATCGTGAACGGCCAAGCCGAGATCGCCGGCGTCCCGACTGAGCTGCTGCACCAGTTCTCCAAACGCGCCCACGACATCGCGATCGAGATGGACCACCGCGTCGCGGAGTTCATCGAGAGCAACGGCCGTGAACCGAGCCACCGCGAGTTCTCCGCCATGGAACGCGAAGCATCCGGCGACACCCGAGCCCGCAAGACCGGACTCGGTGCCACCGAACTTCGAGCACGGTGGACACGAGAAGCTGCGACCCTCGGCCACGACTCGGTCGCACTCGTCGACGCCGTGAATACGGAGGCGCAACGGCGGCCGCTCAAAGCATTACCGATCGCGGTTGCCGACGTCCTCGAACTGCTCGCCGAACGCGGGTCGACATGGAACCGCCTCGACGTATTGCGCGCCATCTCCGACCTCGCCACACCGCAACCCGGCCACGACGCCAACACCTGGGCAGCCGCGCTCGACCAAGCCGCCGACACCGTGCTCGATGCCTGCATCGACCTCGACCCCGCCGCACCAAACTCGCCCCGCCGATCATCCGATCGGCGGGCGCTGCATATCGAGCCCGTCGCACGTCAGGCGACGAGCGAGCACGTCCTGGCCCAGGAAGAGCGGATCATCACATGGGCGCTGGACGCTCAAGCGGGCACGCCGGAGCCGTCGACGACGGTCACCGACCACGCACTTGACGACGCTCAACACGGCGCAGCGAGCGCGGTCGCGGGACACGATCGGCTCGTGCTTGTCGTCGGCCCCGCCGGTGCCGGCAAGACCCGCATGCTCCAAGCCGCCGTCACCGATCTCCACGCACACACCCGACCGGTCATCGGATTCGCACCCACGGCAAAGGCAGCCCGCGTCCTGGAAACCGAGACCGGCATGCCAGCCGACACCGTCGCCAAGCTCCTCTACGAACTCGACCACCCCGATCCGCACCGGTCGTGGTGGGACTGCGGGCCGGGCACGACGGTGATCGTTGACGAGGCCGGCATGTTGAACACCGCCGACCTCCACCGACTCGTCGTCCACGCCGAACTACACCAATGGCGACTTGCGCTCGTTGGAGACCCGAACCAACTCCAAGCCGTCGGCCGCGGCGGCATGTTCCAAGAACTCTGTACCACCGGCCGCGCTGTCGAACTCGAACACCTCCACCGCTTCACCAACGAGTGGGAAGCCACCAATTCACTCCGACTCCGAGCCGGCGACCCCGAAGCACTCCACTTCTGCAACACCTTCGGACGCATCCGGGCCGGCACGTTCGACGACCACGTCGACACGATCACCGACGCATGGACCCGATGCCGCGTCGACGGCGAGACGATCTCGATCACGACGACTCGCAACGAACACGTCGACGCCATCAACCACCACATCCAACAACGCCGCACCGAAGCCGGCGAACTCGACCAGAACACGCTCGTCCAGATCGACGACGACTGGGCGATGGTCGGCGACATCGTCACCACCCGCCGCAACGACCGACGACTCCGCACCACCACCGGCGAACCCATCCGCAACCGCGAACGCTGGACCATCACCGACACCAACCAGAACGGTGAGATCACCGTGACCCGACTCGACGGACACGGCACCATCACCCTCCCCGCCGGCTACGTCCGCCACCACGTGCAGCTCGCCTACGCCACTACCGAACACGGCGCCCAAGGCGAAACCGCCGACCGCAGCATCACCCTCACCACAACGGCCACAACCGGCCGAGGCCTGTACGTCGGCATGACCAGAGGGCGCGACGAGAACCACGCCCTCGTCGTCACCGACACACCCGACATCAGCGAAGCCATCAGCATCCTCGAAGCAGCCATCGCCATCGACCGCGCCGACATCCCCGCAACCACCCACCGTCGAACGCTCGCCGAAGCCGTGCCGAAGTCGGGGCCCCGGCCTCGTGTCCAGATCCCCGAATGGTTCGACGAGTTGCGGGCGACGGCCGAGGAGAAGTTCCGAGCCGCCCAACACGCGCTCGACGAACGAAACACCGAGCGGGCCGCGGACGAAAGGCGAGTGGCTGAAGCAAGCCGCGACCTGCCCGCGGCCGAGGCGGCGCACGCCCCGTTCAACGAGAAGGTCGCCGCCGCGAAGCAGTTCGTGAGCGAGTCGCATTCAGCGCTGTGGAATGCCGAGTTCGAGCTGAGCAAGTCCAGCCGAGTTCACCGTCGCTCAGCGCGCCGAGAGGTCGAAGCCGCGACCGACGTCCTCGCTGCCGCCACTGACCGGCTGACGCGAGCCGAGGAACTTTCTGCACCGACCCGTGCGCCACTCGATGGCCTCCGCAGGATCATCGACGACCACCGCCAGTTCGACTCGACCCGCCGAATCCTCGATGAGTGGGAGGACCTCGGCGGAGCCGCCGAACGGGCAGTCGACTTCTGCGAGGTCCTCGACCGCTGGAAGGAGTGGGCGAACGGCCGCGACGTCAGGCCAGCAGACTTGGTGGAGATCGTCTCCGTTCTTGCCGACCACGATGAACTTCCCGGAACGGGTCAGCTCGGAGAATCGCTCGTTCGATGGGCCGACTCTCAAGGCGTCGAACTCCAACGGCCGAAGCCGCAGCCGCCGTCGATCGAAATGGGTATCGATCTCTGAGTCGGCGATGATGAACGCCGTCGGGAGCCAGTTGGGTGTGCTCTGAACTGGCGGGCTGCGAGACTTGCTTCATGCTCGAATGTCCGGTGTGCGGCGCCGACGAATTGAAGGTCCCTCCGTACGCAACGTGGCCTCCGCCGAGCGGTGTCATGCTCGTGCCGCCGTACGAGGATCTCCTCGGGCTTCCTTCGTACGAGGTCTGCCCGAACTGCGGATTCGAGTTTGGCAACGACGACAACCCAGGAACGGATCCGCCCGTTTCGTTCCGGCAGTATCTGATCGACTGGCGCAACGCAGGGTCCCCGAGATTCTCCGCGTCGTGGGAGCCAGCGCTCCTGGTCTCTGACTCCGGGCTGTGGCTGGGCCGAAAATCAGGTCGGTGGGTTGTGGGAAGACGGTCCTCTGGCCATCCAACTGATGTGGGCGCCGAGGCGATCTCGCTGCTCGTTCTCCTGGAACGCGACTGGGACGTCGCGAGGCTTGAGATCGAGGAGCTCGAACGCGAAACGCCTGCTCTGGGCGCGATCCCTGTGCGCCCCACTGTCAAGCTTGCGCTGACGGCCGAGGTGAGTCCGCACTGGACGGTCAAGTCTGTGGGGTGGTTGAAGGCTGGGTGCCCGCTGGACGGTCTGCATGATGATCTTGCAAGGGTGAGCAGGGACAAGCGCATCCCGCAGCGAGCGAGACACGATGCAGTCAAGCTCCTCAAGGCTCGGCCTGCGAAGCCTGCACTCTGAGAGCTTTCTCGCAGGATTGGGGTCAGCCTGACCGACGACCACGAGTGAGGGTACGTCGCGTGATCCGCGAGCTGTCGGGCTTCTGATCGCCTACATGGCTTCTCTGCGAGTCAGTGATGATGTCGGAGGCCGTTGATGTTGTGCAGTTGCGCAACTAGTAGCAGACTGAAGGCATGTCTTCAACCGAGCCTCTAGGCAAGCGGATCAAGGACGCTCGCCTCGGACTACGCATGACTCAGCGCGATCTAGCAAAGGCGGTTGGGGTGACGGTGCCGTACGTCTCCAAGATCGAGGGCGGCAAGGAGACCCCAACCGACGAGAAGTTGGTCAAGCTTGCCAAGGCGCTCGATCTCAACGCCGACGAGTTGATCCTCGTCGCGGGAAGGCTGCCTGCGGATGCCATGGACCTTCTGTCGGCCGACCCTGCGCGGGCGCTCGAGTTCTTGAGGACGATCAGGAAGTAGCGATGGCTCGGCGGACTCATCCCCGAAAGAACGACGCGCACCGGATTGTTGCGGCTGAGGTGCTTCGACGGCACGCTCAGCTGACCGGCCATCCGATCGAACTACCCATTCCGATCGAACTGATCGTCGAAATGACGTATGAGCTCTCGATCGATTGGGGCGACATCGATGAGCCAGCGGATCAGAAGATCCTTGGCGCTCTGTCACCGTCGACGCGCACCATCGTGATGAACACTCGGCATTTGCCGATGTTCGACCGATGGGTTGGTCCGGAGCGGTTCACTCTGGCGCATGAGCTCGCCCACTGGCTCTATGACGCAGAGAGTCCTGAACAGGGCGTGTTGGACTTTGGCGGGACCCAAGAGGTCTTCTGTCGGCGTGACGATACGAC
>ENA-ORXT01000113-ORXT01000113.1-marine-metagenome-genome-assembly--contig:-NODE-113-length-129847-cov-53.353425_pt1 | contig 129847 bp, 105 predicted proteins | sample MGYA00237868_ERZ511482 | MGnify/ENA metagenome assembly ERZ511482 | reverse complement strand
GGCGGACGCCGCTGATCGCGTTCGCGGAACGGTTCGTGAATTCCTGCGTCTTGCGGCTGTTCGCCCTGGCGATGTGCCGGTCGCGTTCGCGAAGAACAGGCCGATGCCGCCGCTGTAGATCGGGCGGCGTCGTCCAGGGCGTTTTCAGCGGTTTCACGCGGATCCACGAGGCCGGAGCATGGGCGAAGCAGGGCGAGGACGGTCCGGACAGGTCGGACGAGCGATCACCCCCGTGGGCGATCTGGTCCGGTCGACGTCGGCAACGTGAGCGGTCACCGAGTGCCGCAGACGGTTCATCGGTCGAGCATGCCGTCCGGAAGGGAGACGCAGCGCACGCTCCGGCGCGATGCTCCGCGTGCCCGGTCACGCGCCGGTATTCCGCCACGGGGCCGACGGCTGGCCCAGCGACTATCATGGGCGGAATGAGCGTTCCCGACACCCGGCCGACCCGACCGTGCGCGTAGCCACCTACACGCAGCCGACGGCCGTGACGCGCGGCTCGATCGCGGCGCTGACCATCCTGATCGCGACGATCCTGCTCGGCACCACCGCGGCCGGACGAGTCATCGAGTTCGCCGCCCCGGCGCAGTCCGGCCTCCTGACGTTCGTCTGGCTCGCCCTCTACGGGCTGGCCGCGCTCGGTCTCATGTTCGGTCAGGGCATCAACTGGATTTCCTGGCTGGTGCGCTACCGCATCCTCCTCGTGCTGCTCCTGCTCGGCTGCATCCTCTCGGTCGCGTGGTCGGTCGACTCGCGCATCTCGGCCGAGCGCGTCGTCCACCTCGTCGGCACGTCGCTGCTCGGCATCTATTTCGGGTTCACGGTGCCGCTGCTGAAGATGCTTCGGGTCATCGCGGTCGTGCTCGGCGGCATCCTGCTCGCCTCGATCGGCGCGGCGCTCGCGCTGCCCGAGCTCGGCATATCCGCGTACGAGGGGCAGCTGGTCTGGAGCGGCGTGCTGAACTCGAAGAACCATCTCGGCTTCTGGGCCGCAGCGGGCGTGCTGCTCTACATCGCGCTGAGTGACTCGACGCACTCCTTCCTGCTCAGGATGCTGTGCTATCTGATGGCCGGGGTCTGCCTGGCGCTGCTCGCGTTCAGCCAGTCGGCGACGGCGCTGCTGGCGATGCTGGTCGGCGGTTCGGTCTCGCTTTACCTGCACATCGCCAACCGCTTCCGCCTCGGTTTCGCGCGCATGGCGGTGATGGCCGTGCTGTTCGCGATTCTCCTCGGCTTCGCGGCGGTGAATATCGACACCGCCGAACTCGTCGGTCGAAGCGGCGACCTGACGGGGCGCGGCGAGGTGTGGGCCCAGACCTGGAAGCTCATCATGGCGCGCCCGCTGAGCGGCTACGGCTACGGGGTGCTCTGGTTTCCCACCGAGGCCACGCTCTACATCCAGCAGGGGCTGACCGACTTCACCTGGATCGTCTTCCACGCGCACAACGGCTTCCTGCAGGTCGCCTCCGAGATCGGGCTGCCACTCGCGGTGATCGCGCTGCTCATGGTCGCCCAGCAGATGATCGAGATCATCTATTGCCAGTACCAACGGCAGCAGGCGGGCACGCTGTTCGTGCTCGCGTTCGTGCTCGCCTACCTGATCGGCAACTTCTCGGAGGCGCGCTTCCTGATCTCGCGCGAGTTCTATTGGATCCTGTTCATCGCGCTGCCGATCAGCATGCTTCGCCAGATCAATGTCGTGGCGGAGGAAGAGGCGGTCGACGACGGTCCGCCGGACGCCGAAGAGCACGGCCTTCATTCGCCGGGCGAGGCCGCGCCGGACGCCGGTCCGACACCGGTCCGGGCGCACCGGGGTGAGCGGCGCGGGGCGGGCCAGCCTTTGCTGCCGGGAGCGGGGACCGCGCTGGTTGCGGCGGCGAACGGTGACCGCGGTCGCTCGCGTTCCCGCCGCTGGCAGGACGACGACGGCTGGGAAGACGGGCTGTTCGAGGCGGCCGACGAACCGTTCGTGGAGGGTTCGGAGGCGATCGATCTCGGCGATGCGGCTGCGACGTCGGCGCGCGATGCCGATCGATCGTCCGGGCAGTCCGAACACCCGTTCGGGGACGCCGATCAGGATGCCACCCAGGTGCTCATGCCCGAAGACTGGAACGTCGACGGTGAACGGTACACGCGGCTGAACGACGAGGTGATCGAGGACCGCTTCGACAAGGTGTTCGACGAGACCACCGACAACGAGGATGACGCGGACGACTGGGTCGATGTCCCGTTCGGCGGCGCCGAGCGGTGAACACGCGAAGGACGGAGGGCGCGACGTCGGCCCCTGTCGCCGCACCGCGTCGAGTGCCTGGCGTCGCGGCCGGCGGCGATCGCGCATGAAGGAGAACGTCTACTTCGACAACGCCGCCACGACCTGGCCCAAGCCCGAACCGGTCTACGCGTTCATGGATGCATTCTTCCGCTCGCACGGGGTGAACCCGGGGCGTGGCGGACATGCGCTCGCCGTCGAGGCCGAGGAGATGGTCATCGAGACGCGCGCGATGCTCGCGCGGTTCTTCGGATTCGCGGGCTCGCCGTCGCGGGTCGTGTTCGCGCAGAACGGGACGGACGCGCTGAATCAGGCGATAGGCGGGCTGACGTCTCCCGGCGATCATCTCGTCACCACGCGTCTCGAGCACAACGCCGTGCTCCGTACCGTGAATCATCTGGAGCGCGACGGCGACGTCGCCGTCAGCCGCGTCGCCCCGGACGCGGCGGGCTACGTGACAGCGGCCGACATCGAGGCGGCGATCAGGCCCGATACGCGGGCGATCGTGCTGAACCACGCCTCCAATGTCATCGGCACCGTGCAGCCGCTCGCCGAGGTCGCGGCCGTGGCACGTGCCGCGTCGCTGCCGCTGATCGTCGATGCCGCCCAGACTGCCGGTGTGCTGCCGATCGACATGGACGCGCTCGGCATCGCGGTGCTGACCTTCCCCGGGCACAAGGGCCTGTTCGGACCGTTGGGAATCGGCGGCCTGATCGTCGCCGACGGCGTGACGCTGCGTCCGGCGCGCTTCGGTGGCACGGGTGTGGACTCGATCTCGTCCTATCAGCCGGACGCCTACCCGCATCGCCTGGAGGCAGGCACGATCTCGGTGCCGGGCATCGCCGGCCTGCACGCGGCGCAGCACTGGTTCCGGGCGCTGGGCGAATCGCTGGCGGCGGGCGGGAAGGGCGAGCAGGGCGACAGGCCCGACGTCGGTGGTGTGGCCGATGGCGGTGGGGTGCGTGCAGATGTCGGGGAGAGCCGCGCCGCGAGCACCGACCTCGACGCCCACGCGCGCCACTGTCGTCGTGCCGTGGCACACGTCCACGCGGTCGAGCTCGGTCACCTCGCGCGCATCGAGGCGGCGCTACGCCGCTACGAGGGCGTTCGTCTGCTGGGGGCAGCGCGCGAGGAGGCGCGGGTCGCCACGCTGAGTTTCACGGTCAACGGGCTCTCGACCGAGCGCGTGGCGGACGAGCTCGATGCCGATCACGGCGTCTGCGCGCGGGCGGGCCTGCAGTGCGCGCCGCTCGTGCACGTCGATGCCGGGACGGCCGAGTCGGGTGGCACGGTGCGGCTTTCCCCCGGCTACTTCACCGACGAGGAAGACATGGGCCGCCTGCTGGAGGCGCTGGACGCCGTGCTCGGAAACGGACGCGCGGCAGGGGCGAGGGCGGAAGTCACGCCGCCGGGCTGAGATCGATGACGGTCATCTCGCAACGTGTCCCCAGCCTGAGCGCGGGCCCCCAGGTGCCGGTGCCCGACGACACGTAGAGCGTCGTGCCGTCACGCTCGAAGCGCCCGATCATCTCGGGGTACTGCCGCCGGACGAGCCAGCCGAACGGCCAGATCTGCCCGCCGTGCGTGTGCCCCGACAAGGTCAGCGGAATGGCGCGATCGCGCGCCGCGGCCCAGCCGTCGGGGCGGTGGTAGAGCAGCAGGTCGACGTGATCGGCGTCGTCGCCCAGCTGCGCCAGCACGGCGGGCAAGTCATCCGGCCGATCACGGTCGTCGAGTCCGATCAGGCGAAGCGGGCCGTGCACGACGGTCTGGTCGCGCAGCACGTGGACGCCGTGATGACGGATCGCGCGCAGGGCCGCGTCCAGGTCGACGTAGCGCTCGTGGTTGCCGATCGCGAGGTACACCGGACAGGCGAATCGGGCCAGCGCCGCGAGATCGGACGCGCCGACCCGGCTCTCGTCGAGCAGGTCGCCGGTGATCACGACGAGTTCCGGCGAATGACTCAGCGCCTGCTCGACGACGCGCTCGAGAAAGGCGCCGTCGCGTGAGCCGACGTGCACGTCGCTCAGTTGCACGAGGCGAACGGCGCGCGCGAGACCGGGCAGCTCGAGTCGCAGGGGCACGTCGTGCACGCGAACGGCCGCGCGGCGTGCATGCCAGGCGATCCCGATCCAGGCGGCGAGCACACCGACTCCGAGCGAACGATACCCGATGGGGAGCAGCGAGCCGATGATCGCGGCGAGGGCCACGATCGGCAGCAGTACCGCACCGAGTCCGAACGCCGCCATCCAGCGATGGCGCGAACGCGTCCTGTCGCCGCGAAGGGCCGACATGAAACGGCCGAACACCGACGGCGCCAACGCGACGGCGATCAGCAGCGGGGCGATTGCCGAGCGCCCGGCGAGTAGCCAGCTCAGCAGGGCAAGCGGCGGGGCGAGCAGGGTGAGCCACGCGAACGTCGAGCCCGCAAGACGCTGCAAGAGAACGGGACTCACACGGGCAGCTCGCCGCGCAGGCGGAGCAGCTGGGCCTTCATCAGCCCCGTCATCGCCAACGAGTCCGTGATCCGGCCGTCGAGCACCATGGCGACGGCCTCGTCGAGCGACACGCGACGCACGACCAGCCGTTCGGTGTCGTCGGGCGCGGGCGTGCCCGGCGTCAGTCCACGGGCCAGGTAGACGACGCCGAGTTCGTCGGTCACGGAGTTGGAAGTGTGCAGCTTCAGCAGGGGCGACCAGCGGCTCGCGGTCAGTCCGGTCTCCTCGGCCAGCTCACGCCGCGCGCAATCCAGGGTCGCTTCGCCCGCGGGTGCGCCGCCTTCGGGTATCTCCCAGCTCCAGGCGTCGAGCGGGTAGCGCCACTGTCCGACCAGCCAGGTGTGCGCCTCGTCGTCGAGCGGCACGACGCCGACCGCGCGATTCTTGAAGTGCACCATGCCGTAGATGCCGTCGCGCCCGGTCGGGGCGCGGACCTCGCGATGGGACACCTCGATCCACGGGTTGTCGTAGACCGTGCGGGAAGAACGGGTCGTCCAGCGGGCGACCCTCTCGTCGGGCGCGTCGTCGAGCGGACTGTCGTCGTCCCCTGGGATGGACACCCGGGTGTCGCTCAGCGCTCGAGTTTCTCCCGAAGGGCCTGCGCCCCCTCGATCGTCGACTCCAGCGCCTTGTCGGCCACGTCCCGCGCCATGTCCCCGGCGTCCCCCGCGAGCTCGCGGGTGCGATCGGCGGTCGCGTCGGCGGTGTCGGCGATGAGCTTGCCCGAGGCCTTGGTGCCGGCCGAGAACAGTTCGCGCGTGGAGAGCCGTCGACCGTCGAGGATCACCTGATCAGGTGCCGTGGCGACCGCGCCGGTCGTCTTGTCGATCGGATAGCGGCAGGCGATGGTGCCGCCGGCGTCCGCGTTCGTCGTGTACGTGATGTCGATGTCGCGCGCCCGCGCGCCGTCCTGCTGCTCGGCGTCGTCGAAGCCGGCGATGTCGCCGACGAGCTTGTTAGCGAGCTCCTGGCACATGGCGAGCTGTGGATCCTTCGGGCCGCAGGCGGCGAGGAGTCCGGCGACGAGCGCGATGGCGGCAAGGGGACGGGCGCCGGCGCGGTCGAGGCGGCGGTCGACGGAGCGAGTCAGGGGATGAAACAGAGGGCGCATCGGGAAGGGCTTCTTCAGTGGTTGCGCGCAATATAGGAGCCGCGTCCGGTGCTGTCCACGGCGGTGCAGGAAGGATCCCGACTCGTCAGGATTCGTCCGTAAGCGTGGCGCTGCCGAGCAGCGCGATCGGCTCGGCCATCACCGCGACGACGGGAAGGTACGTCCGAACACCTGCGTCCAGTAGACGCCGAAGTCTGCACTGTCGTCCGCCACGCAGGCGACGGCGACATCCTCGAATCGCGGGTTCATCAAGTTGGCGCAATGGAGCGGGCTGTCGACCCAGCCGCTCGTCGCGACGTCGATGGTCGGCTGTCCCGCCGCGATGTTCTCGCCGACGGTCTGCCAGTCGTAGCCGGTCCTCTCGACCCGCACTTCGATCGCGCTGCCATCGCTGCCCGTGTGCGAGAAGAAGTCGTTCGTCGTCATGTCTGTCGAGTGAACGAGTGCGGCGTCCTGCAAGCGCGAATCCCAGACCAGCGGCGCGGCCGCCTCGTAACGCACGCTCCCGCAGGATCGAGCCTCGGCACGCGCCGCGTTGATCAGCTCCAGCGCCCGCCCCAGCGTCGCTTCGCAACCGATGGGCGCCGCGTTCGTACCTGCCGTCGGTTCGGCCTCCGATACGCTCCCGCTCCCACTCCCGGTGCCGGTGCCGGTGCCGCTCCCGGAGTCAGGCTCGCCGGCCGGCTCGTCCGTCGTCGGGGGCGCCTGACCGTTGTCGGGCTCCGCCTCGGCCTCGTTCTCGCGCGTGGCGGTCGTCGACGCATCGACCGGCTCCACCGACTCCCGCCCGGGCACGTCGCGAGGCCCGTCCAGGGGCGCCTCGGTGCTGACGGAGCAGGCGCCCTGCGAGAGGGCGAGTGCGATCAGGGCCGACAGGAGAATCGGTGGAGCGGGCGCGATCGGGCGAGCGGCGAGCGATGACGTCATGGCGGGCAGACGGGCCGGGGATGGGGTGCTGCAGGGGGTATCGGCCGACAGGGTATCGACTCCAGCCATTTACCGAAGGTCGAGTCGCGATTCCCCGAGCCCGCGAGCCCGCGGGGTCGCCGGCCCACACGCTGGGGGCGAGGGCGCCCGACCTTTCGTTCCGCTCCGCGTCAGACGAGCCCCGCGCCGCGCAGCAGCGCCAGGCCCGCGGTGTAACTGAGCACGCCGAGTGCCGTCGTGACGGCGATGATCTCGGCGGCGAGCGCGCCGTGCGCCGTCATCTGGCGCGCCATGATGTAGCTCGCCGAGGCGGTCGGCGAGGCGGCGAGAAAGAACAGCACGCCCAGACGCTCGCCCTCGAGACCGGCGGCCAGGCCGAGTCCGACGAGCAGCAGGGGCGAGGCGACGAGCTTGAAGAAGGTCGCCAGCACGATGGTGCCGCGGTGCGCCCGCAGGCTGCCGAGATCGATGTTCGCGCCGATGCACAGCAGCGCCACGGGCAGTGCCATGCCGGCCAGGTACTCGCCCGTTCGTTCGAGCACGGCGGGCACCGGCAGCCCGAGCACGGAGACCAGCACGCCGCCCGCGATGCCGAGAAGGATCGGGTTGCGCACGATCTGACCCAGCGCGCCGCTCGACTCGAGCACCCAGACGGCGACGACGTTGTAGAGCGTCGTGACGACGGCGATGTAGAGCGCGATCAGCGGCAGCACCTGTTCGCCATAGGTGGCCACCGCGAGGGCGACGCCGAGGATCGCGAGATTGCCGCGGTAGCTGCCCTGCACGAACACGCCGCGTTGATCCTTCGGCAGCACCCGGCCGATGCCGAGCAGGCCGGCGATCAACAGCAGCGTGCCGCCCAGGCCCACCAGGGTCAGCCGGATGTCGAAGGCCGAACCGAGCGGGCTGCCCGCGATCGAGAAGAACAGCAGGGCGGGCAGCGCCACGTTGAACACCAGCGCGTTCGCGCGGGAGACGAAGTGATCGTCGACGATCGCGGTCGCGCGCAAGGCTCGCCCGATGATCAGCAGGAGCAGGACCGGTCCGGTGATGCCGAACGCGAACGCGAGTTCATCGATCACGAACCGTCGGGCAGCCTCGGTTCGGCGGTGACCGGCGACACGGTGTCGCTCTGGTCGGAAGCCGCGACGGAGGTCGGAACGTCGGCTTGAACGGACGCCGACGCCGACGCCGACGCCGACGATGTCGCCCTGCGGCGCGCGACGTCTCGGCGCAGGCCGGCCACGAGCAGCTGCGTGCCGACGAGCGACACGAGGCAGTAGGCGAGGAAGTAGTTGAAGCCGATGCCGAGGCTGGCCTCGAAGTCGACGAGGCCGCTGTTCTCCTGGATGCCGTTGCCGGCGAGGAAGGCGACGAAGATCGCGATGACGAACACGTCCGCCATCGACCACTTGCCGCTCGCGTTCGCGATGTCGGCCAGCCGCGCTCGCCAGTCCCTCCGAATCGGCAACAGCGCCGCCGCGAGCACGAGCGCCTTGAACAGCGGCACCACCACGCTGAACAGCACGATCAGCACCGCCACGAACAGGTGTCCGTTGGCGCGCAGCTCCTCGGCCGTCTCGACGATGCTGCGCGTCTTGTCGAAGGCGGCCACCGAGCCGCGCGCGTCGATGTTGTCGATCATCTGCTCGATCATCGGCTTGACGAAGTTCGGAACGCCGTCGCTCTCTTCGATGATCTCGCGCCCGACCTCGACCAGCTTCGATTTCTCGACCGTGCCCGAGACCGAGAGCATCGGCTGCGTCAGCCCGGGGATCAGCAGCCCGTAGGCGACGACCAGGAGCAGCAGGCCCGATAGCTTGAGCATCACGTGACCGGTTCCTCGACGTGGCGGAGCACGGCCATGCCGGCCAGGAACAGCACGATGATCGACAGCAGACCCAGGCGCGAGCTACCGCTGGTGGCCGCGACCACGCCGACGAGCAAGGGCCCGAGCACGGCCGCCGCCTTGCCCAGCATGTTCAGGAAGCCGAAGAACTCGCCGTCGCGCTCCGGCGGGATGAGGCGACTGAACAGGGAGCGACTCAGCGATTGCACGCCGCCCTGCACCAGACCGAGCACGATGGCCAGCACGTAGAACTCGAGTGTGGAGTCCATGAAGCTTGCCGCGACGGTAGCCGCGACGTAGGTCCAGAGCCCGATCCAGAGGCCACGCTTGGCCCCCAGGCGGTCGCCGATCATGCCGAACACGAGGGTGGCGGGGAAGCCGACGAACTGCACCAGCAGGAGCGCCGTGATCAGGCTTTCGGACGGCAGCCCGATCGCCAGGCCGTAGTCGACCGCCATGCGGATGATCGTCGCGACGCCATCGATGTACAGCCAGTAGGCGAGCAGGAACAGCCAGAGGTTCGGATGCTCGCGCAGGCGCGCGATGGTCTCGCCGAGTCGTCTGAACGCGCCGCCGACGCTGACCGTGCTGGCCGCGGCCGCGCGCTCGCGCACGCCCAGCATGAGCGGAACGCTGAACAGCGCCCACCAGAGGGCGACGGTGAGGAACGACACGCGCACCGCCTCGCTGGCGTCGGCCAGGCCGAACCACGCCGGCTCGAGCGTCATCGCGACGTTCACGAGGAACAGCAGACCGCCACCGAGGTAGCCGAGCGCATAGCCGAGGGCGGAAACGCGATGCCGGTCGGCGCGCGATGCGAGTTCGGGAAGCATCGCATCGTAGAAGACGTTCGCGCCCGAGAAGCCGAGGATCGCGATCACGTAGAGGGCGAGTGCCCACGCCCAGTCGCCCTGCGCGACGAACCAGAAACCGCCGGTGGCAGCGATGCCCAGCAGCGCGAAGCCGCCGAGGAGACGCTTGTGCAATCCGCCCGCGTCGGCGAGCGCGCCGAGGAGGGGGGCGGCGAGCATGATCGCGAAGCTCGCCGCGGAATTGCCTGCACCGAGCCAGAAGGTGCTCGTGGTAGCCGAGGCTTCGCCGCTCCAGTACTGCTTGAAGAACAGCGGGAAGAAGCCGGCGATGACGGTCGTGGCGAACGCGGAGTTCGCCCAGTCGTAGAACGCCCAGGAAAGCTGGGAGCGGGTGGGGCGTCGGGACATCGAAGGTCCGCGCGGCGAAGAGTCAGGGCGCGGATGCTAGCAGAGCCGCCGTCGGCGAGGCGGTGTACGGCCCCTCGGGCGGCTCAGCGACCGACGCGGAACAGCCGGGCGAGCGTGGTGGAGGCCGTGGCGGAACGCGCCCGCGCCGCGGAGACGAGGGGGTGGGCCTGTCCCGACTCGTGCCGCAGGCAGGCCTGGCGAACCATCTCGTCGGTGATCGGCTCCGCCGCGGCGTGGCGGTCCAGCAGGGCGGCGTAGCCGATGTCACCGGCTTCGACCCCGAGCGCGTCGGCGCCGGGAGTCTCGACTCCGGTGGTGGTGTCGAACGAAGCGTGCATGTCGGTCTCTCCTCGGTCGGGTTCCGGACAGCGAGAGGCATCGGCCGACGGTCAGGGCCATCGCCTTCCCGATCGTTGTAACCCGAATGCATGACAATCGGGTTGCATCCGGCGATGCCGTCCCGAATTTGCGCACGGTATCGCGGAAATTCGGCATCGAAAGGGACGTTCGTCGACGCCATGAACGGGGCGAGCCGGTACGGTGCCGGGCGCGAAGGCCACACGGCCTGCCCGCCGCGTCGATGCCGGTCCGGAACCGGGTCGCGCCTGGTGTCGTCCAGCCTTCGGGCCGGGGCGCTCTTTTCCGAGCGTCATGCCCAGCCAGTCGTCCACGCGGGTGTGGAAGCTCGTGATCGTCACCTCGACGCCGGTACCCGCTTCGCCGACATCGACGTGTGTCCGCGGTGCGGTGTATTCGGCACGGGTACCGATCGCGGGCGCCGGGGTCGCGAGCGTTTGGAGATTGTCCCGGACCCGCTCGCGAGCTGCCGCTCATCAGGGAGTAATATCGAAAGACGGGATTCGGAGGAGGCGACGATGGACCTCGCCGACAGGGCAACGATGACGGCGACCGAGTTCCTCGAGTGGACGGCGACCCTTTCGGAAGGGGAGCGCCACGAGCTCGTCGCCGGCGAGCCCGTCGCCATGGCGCCCGAGCGCAACCGGCACAACCTGCTCAAGACCGCCTGCTGCAGGGCGCTCGAGGACGGCGTGCGAGCGGCGGGCCTGGACTGCACGGTGCTCGGCGACGGGGCCACGGTCGTGGTAAGCGACGACGATGTCTACGAACCCGACGCGACCGTTCAGTGCGGGGAATCGGTCGATCTCGACGCGACAACGGTGACGCGCCCGACGATCCTCGTCGAGGTGCTCTCGCCGCCGACCCGAGGCGTGGATGCCGCCGGCAAGCTCTACGGCTACTTCCGGTTGCCGAGCGTCGAGCACTACCTGATTCTGGATCCGGCCAAGCGCGTGCTGATCCATCACCGCCGTTCGGGCGGCGGAATCGATACGGCGATCCTGCACGAGGGCGCTGTGCGGCTCGACCCTCCGGGGATCGAGTTCGACGTCGGCGTCTGTTTCGGAACGTTGGCCTGAGTCGGCGACCCGAACTCCGAGTGCTCGGTGCGGCAACCGTCGCAAGCGGCGCACGGAAGTCTGCACTCGCTTGCGGAGACAGCGAATGGCGGCGAGCCGGATCGCGCGGCTCGCCGCAAAGCTGCCCGGCGACGTCGGCACGGAGAGAAGCGGCGCGAGAAGCCCCATCAGGAGTGTCCGTTCGAGCTGGGCCCGGTCATGAACGTCGCGGCGGGCGGCGAGCTGGATCGCGACGAGATTCTCCTCGTGCTGGCAGCCTTTCTGCCGCACCTCGCGCAGGCGCGACGGCTCGCGCGTCCACTCGCCGCCCTGCACGGCCTGACCGTCGCCGAGGCGGAGATCGCTCGACTTCTCGACGCCTGCCACACCGACGCAGCGATTGCAAAGCGGCGCCGAACCAGCATCGACACGATCAAGGCTCAGGTCGCGGCGGTGTTCAAGAGGACCGGCGCGTCCGGGCGGATGCACATGTCTACGACGGGCGCTGTCGAACGGGCAGTCGCTCACGCCGGCCGAGCGATCGGCGGATCCGACTTGAGGATGGCCCGCACCAGCGTCACCCGCGACGTCGCCCGCGCCTTCTTCATCAGACTCCCCACCTGCGTCTTGACCGTGTCGATCCCCGTTCCCCGGGTTTCGGCGATCTCCGGGTTCGTCAACCCCTCTACCAGCAGCGCCGCCACGGCGCTCTCCGCCTCGGTCAGCGAATAGGCTGCCGCGAACGGCGCCACCGAGCAGCTGTCCGCGTTGCCGATGTCGATCAGTTGCACCAACACTTCGCCACCGCCACCGCCACCGCCACCGCCACCGCCACCGCCACCGGCGAGCTCGTCGAGGTGATCGCGAAGCGGCGAGATATCGATCAGGAGCGGCTCTGCATCCGGCACGCATCGCACCGCCAGCAACGACTCGGCGCGAGTGCGCTCGCCCTGCCGCGACAGCATTGCCCCCTCGAGCGCTGTGGCCAACGCCGCTGCATCGGTGGCCTCTCGGCATTGCAGTGCGCCCGAAGAGAGTCGCTTCAGCCCGTGGCCAGCGTCAAGGATACGCTCGGCCTCGGCGTTGGCGACTATCACCCGTCCAACTTTGTCGAGGACGCAAAGCCCGAGGCCGACGTGATCGAGCGCGGCGAGCACCGCGCGGTAGCGATGGCGCAGCTGTCCGAACAGCTGTCCCATCTCGACCGCCTTTCCGAGATGGGGTAGCACCCCTTGCAGTGCCTTGAAGACACCGATGGGTATCTCGTCGAGTTCGGCCGAGAATTGCACGGCAAGGTTGTCGAAGTATCGAGGGGTGTCGTTCAGGCGCACGGCCAACCGCCGGTATAAACCCAGATGCTTTCGCAGGAAGCGCGAATCGGGACGTTCTCGCAACGCGTTCGGCGATATTCCGAACGCCTCTGTGTCCGAAACGAGTCGATGAGACGGCTGACCTGCTACGTAGTGCTGGCCGACGGCATCGAGCGGCGCAAGATGCTCGAGCCAGTACCGCGCCCGCTCTTCGGTCATACCTTGCCGAAGCCGGTGGCCGAGCACGTCCAGGCGGTACGCGGACGGGTCGAGAGTATCGAAGCTGATCAGCGCCGCGCAGCCCACGCCGACGGCGTCGATGCAGCGATCGAGTGCCTCCGGCCACGTCTCGTCGTGGACTGACGCACTGTAGATCGCGGAGAGGACGCCGGTATCGACCGGTAGCCAGTGGTCCTCATTCATTCGCGCAGCTCTCTTTTCTGGCGGATCGGCCCTTTCTCGCCGGAGCCGCGACGCCTTCGCCGACTGACGAAAGTAGCAGACCCCGAAATTGTGGATCGACTCCCCTTTTCGGTCGACTCTCGTCGTACCTTCGCAAGGTTCAGGGTTGCCGTGCCGGTCTCTTGCTAGCGGGAAATATTTCTTGTTTGCTCAGCGAAAATGCAGCGATGTCACCCGATCGGGTGATGCTGTGGTGGGCGGTGTCGAATAGGATGACCGCCCGGCTACGGGCTTATTCATCGGCCTGATCAAAAGGACACGACATCGAAAGGAGAGTCGCTGATGATCATTCTATCGCACCGCTGCGGCGGCCGCCGTTTGCTGAAAAGCCTCGCCGCGGCTGTCCTCGCCATGACAGGCGCGATTGCCGTCTGGCCCGTCTTGGCCCGGTCGGCCGGTTACGCCGACGACGTTGCCCGCGACAGCCTGCGCTACTCGGCAACCGCACCGTGACCGTCGTCGACGAAGGCGTTCGGCTCTCTGTCGACGAGCCGGCGCAGGCGAACGACTCCCGCTACTTCGACGCAAGAGCCCTCGGGCGACTCGTTCTCGGCGAACGCGTCGATGGACGCCATCACCGGCGCCGTCGATACCCAGGGCGTCATCTGGCTCCAGGCGGTTCTCTACGCCGGGTAGCGAAAGGGATGGCTACCGCCACGGTGCACGGCGTCCCTCACGGACGGATGACGCACATGATCTCCACTTCACCCCGACTCCGCACCTCGAACGCCGCCGCCCTGGCGATGCTGCTCGGAGCCTGCGCGGGGACCCCCGTCACAGACCCGACCGCCACGGCCGACGAGCCCGAACGGCCCGAGGGCTTCGACCCCGCCGTCGCCGTGCCGATCACCACCCGCGAGCGACTACTCGACGAGCTCGGCGGCCGAACGCTGTACCTCGTCGGCGGCGACGTCGAGGTCGACCTGGTGTTCGGCGACGCCACGATCGACGGCAGCATCGTCCGCCCCGGCGAGGCGCCGCTGCCGGTGACGCTCGACTGGGAGTGGGAGGGCGACGCGTACTGCCGCACCGGCACGGTCGGCGCGCAGCCGATCGAGCGCAAGTGCGAGGGCGTGACGCTGTACCCGGGCGTCGGCGTCGAGCTCGACTATCGCGACGCCGACGACCCGATCGAGTTCTGGACCTTCGACGAGCGGCCGTCGCCGACGAACTGACCGTCCGGCCCTGCCCACCCGCAAACGCTTCGATGTTCTCACCCGAGCAAAGAGCCCATGACCTCACGACCGTCAGTCTGTCGTGGCGCGCTTTCCGCGTTCGTCCTCGTTTCCGCCGTCACGGCGAGCCATGCTCAGACGTTGGAGTTCGCGGACGACTTCTCCGCCGAGTCGCTGCGCTTCACCGTGGGCGAGACCGAGCGTACCCACACCATCGCTACCCCGATCTTCTCGCCGGAGTCCGACCGGCGGTTCATCCGTGCCCGTGGAAGCGCAGCGAGGCTCGACCGCGGTCGCCTACATCGACGACTACCGAACCTCCGCCGACGCCCCGCTGGTGGCGAGCGAGAGCATGCCGAACACAGCCGGTACCGACACCCCGGTCACCGACGACACCGGTGCGCCGACGACGACGGACGGCACGGAGACGCCTGTTACCACGACCGACGCCGAGCCCACGGCCTCGTCGGGCGGCAGCTCCGGAGGCGGCTGCTCGATCGACGGCGCGCGAAGCGACGGCCTGACGTGGTTGTTCGGTCTGTTCACCGTCGGTGCGCTCGTCGTGCGACGACGTCGCGCCGCATCTCTCTGAACGGAGCCCGACGGGGAACGGCACGACGGCCGTTCCCCGCGCCGATCCTTGCGAATCGCGGCCGGTTTCGCCGGCGAACATCGATCGCAACCACCTCTCGGGCGATGAAGCCCGATCACACAGCCTCCGACACCTGCCTTTCCGGATCCAAAGCCTCGAACCAAACCCAGGAGCACGACGCAATGACTCTCGTCACCACAGCGCGCCGCGACGCCTTCGCGACCCTTGTTCTCGCCATCGTATCCGCTGCCGCCCTCGGCGCCTGCGCCACCGCACCGACCGCCGACGAGGCGATCGCCGCCGGCGGTACCGCCCTGCCGAGTGGTGCCGAGCTGATCGGTGACGACGGCTACACGATGCTCGACGTGAACGGCAACTGGGCGACCTTCTTGGGACCGGACGGACGCAAGGTGGTTGCCGTCGAGGGCGCGGGGGCCGAGGAGCTGACCTGGCGCCTTGCCGAGGACGGTACGTTCTGCGAGCAGTACTACAGCCGTGGGGGGGAGGAGCGTTGCGGCGCATCGGTGGTCAGGGTGCGCGATGCTGACGGCGTGCACGTCGAGTGGGTCGACGGCGAGTGGTCGGACCTGCGTTACACGATCGAACGCGGTAACCCGCGTGGGCTGTAGCCTATGGGCGCCGACCGACCGATGGTCGTGGCGGTACGAGGATCGAGCCTCGGACGCGCGTACGTGCGTGGAGATTGCGCCGGCTTTCGTTCATCGCTCGCCATCACCCGTTCGGGTGATGTGTCGTGACGTTCCGAGCGGCTACTCTGCCCTTGTCACCACCTGCCGGAGCGGGCTCTAGCAATCGTTCGTACAGGAGCGCGACCGTCATCAGAAACCTTTGCCTGCTCGTCTCGCTACAACTCGCATCCGGCGCTGCCGTCGCCCAGAGCCTGACGGTCAATATCGACGTGTTCGGACTGAACGAGAATCAGTTCAACGCGAACGCGGCGCTCGAAGAAGCCTGCGATGCGATAGGCGTGGTCGGACCGAGCACAGCGGCAGCGGCTGACCTACTGAACACCTGTGCAGCTCTCACCCCCCTGGACGAGGAGGATGCGGCACTGGCCGCCGGGTTGAATCGACTCGTTCCTGAAGAGGCTTTCGCGCTCAGCGATTCGCTGACCGATGCGGCGGACGCGCAGGTGTCCAACGTGTTCTCACGCATGCAGAACGTGCGAGGGTCACGCGCTGTCTCCGCGAACACTCTCGCTCGCGCACCGTCCGCTCCCGCGAGCATCGTCCGGACGCTGGACGCGACGAAGTCGGACGCGGCCGACGGCTTCCCCGGCGGACTCGGCAGCGGGAGGCTCGAGTTCTTCTTCAGCGGCCACGTCTCTGACGGCGACGTCGACGGCGCGGGTGTCCAGCAGGATGCTGGCACTACCTCGAACGGCTTCACCTTCGGCGCGGACTATCGGCTCGCGGAGAATCTCGTGGCGGGGATAGGTCTCGGTTACGCCGCGAGCGACACGATGTTCGACGCCGTGCCGGGCGGCACCGATGTCAGAAGCTTCAACGCCACGCTGTTCGGCACCTACTTCCGGGAGGAATCCTTCTACGCCGATGTGGTGCTGGACGTGGGCCGCAGCCGAATCGAGCTCGTGCGCCAGATCAGCCTGCCGGACAGGCCGAACGTGCTCGCCCTCGGGGAAACCGACTCGTCGACGCTCTCCCTGACGCTGGGCTTCGGCTACGCGTTCCGGGTACGCGACTGGGATCTGGGACCGCACGCGCGACTCGGCTTGACCCGCTCGGCGGTGGACGCCTACGACGAGCGAGCCAGTGCCGATACCGCCGGGTTCGGTTCCGTCCTGAGCATCGGCTCGCAGGCCGTGACTTCGGCGCGATTGTCGGCCGGGGCACACGCCGCCTATCCGATCAGCACGGCGAGAGGGGTACTGACTCCACAGCTGACCCTCGATCTGGAATTCGAGACCGAAGGCGACAAGGACGTCATCGACGCGACGTTCTCGGTCGACCCGGGCGGCACGCGTTTCGCGGTCGATGGCACGCGACGAGATCGGCAGTACATGAACCTCGGTGCGGGCACGATCATGGTCTTCAGTGGTGGAACGAGTGCCTTCGCCTTCTACGAAACGCGACTTCAGCACGACTTCATAACACAACACTGGCTCAAGGTCGGTGCTCGTAGGGAGTTCTGAACGATGCTCGATCATCGAGAGTTCAAGCCGTACGCTGTCCTCGCCACGTTGACGATCGCCGCCTCGTTGTCGATCGGCGGTTGTGTCGACGGCTCCGCCCCGGTCGATGACGGTGCCGATGACCGACCGGTGCCGTCCTTCCTCGCGCCCCCGCCGCGAGTGGCCGGTTTGAGAGTCATCGACCGTTCGGTGCTGTTCGCCGAGGTGACGCTTCGCTACGCGGGCAGCGAAGAGACGGTCGTGGCCCAGCCGGCGCGGGACGGCGCCCGCTGGACGGTCGATCTGCGCGTACCCGGCGGCACCCCTTATTCGCTGGAGGTCACGTGGTACGACACCCTGGACGGAAGGCGGCTGGACCTGGTCAGGGCCGAGCACGCCTTCGACCCCACGTTCGACAGCGGACCGATCACGCTCGACTTCTCCGACTACGACTTCGACGGCTACGACGAGGATCTCGACGGCGAGACCAATCTCGCCGAACGCGAGGCCGGAACATCGCCGATCGGCGCGACGTCCATCGGCTGCCCGGTGATTCCGGAGGCGCAGTCGAACGTCACGGGCGAAGCTGAGCTGTTCTATACCGATACCCTCGATCTCGTCGACGACTTCGAGAGCGGATTGCCTGCGTATTCACTCAACCGGTTTCGGCTGAGCGGTCAGGACGACGGAATTTCCGCCACGGATCAAGGCGCGAGGCTTCGTGTCACGAGTGACGACTTCGACGGCAGCGGCATCGAGATCGGGACCGTCGAGGACACGTCGGATTCGGTGACCGCCCGCATCCGATTTTCCAACGAGTCCACCGAGATCGACAGCGCGAGCGACGACGATGTCCGGGTCGAGCTGCAAGGTGTCTTCTTCAGCACTCGAGATCCGAACGAACCGCTCGCCACGGACGACGACCCGCGAACCGGTGACGCAGACATTCGATTCGCGCTGAGAAACTACCTGCCGGGCGGTTTCAGTCGAATCCTGCTGTGCGCCAGCGTCCGTAACGCCGACGGATCGAGAAGCGACTTCGTCCCCGGAACCGAGGACGGAGACGGGGACGGCTGCGCCGGAGCGCCACCGCCCTTCGATACCTTCGAGAACGACCGAGAATACGTCATCGGCATCGGGGTCGATCGTGACGCGAAGCTGGTGCGGTTCCGCATCGACGACCAGACGCTGGAGTACCCGTTCGACGCCGACGTCTTCCCGGCTATCGAACCTCGACACGAACTTCGGGTGGGTGCCCGCGGACCGGGCAACCTCGCCCTCGTGGATCTGTTCGAATTCGCCACCGAGGACGCCGGCCCGCTTGCCATCGGCGACGTGGGAGCGTTCGACACCTACCTTCTGGACGACAACCGAAGCATCGCGAACGATCCGAGCAAAGAAAGAAGCGTCGATGACGGTCGACTGAGGTTGGTAAGTATTGGCAGACAAGCGAACGAGAGTGTATTCAACGGCCTGACGATCAATGGCAATACCGACTACCTCGAAGCCGATCTGACGCTGTCCAGTGAGTCCGAGTTGCTGGGAGAGGGCTCGAGCGCGACCGTGCGGCTTTCAGGTGTTCAGTACAACGACATCACCAATGGCGGCTTCAACGGAAACGAAGGGGACAACCGCGCCACTCTGGAACTGACTACTGGCCGGGGGCGGGTAGTCGGCCAAGCCTGTCTCATCCGTTTTCAAGCTGCGGACTCGAACGCGTGCCGCGTATTTCAGAATCCGGTTGCATTCTGTCGCCCGTTCTCGTCCGAGCTTGCGTTCGACACCGCTTATAAGGCCTCCCTCGACTTCGATCGCGACAACAAGTTGCTTACCTACACGCTGGACGGAGAGCAGATCACCCATCTCGTGACGACCAACGCCTACCTGCCGGCGAGCAACGCCAAGTTGGTTGACACTCGAATGATCGGCGCAGGCCAAGCGGTGGGATTCGTCGACAACCTGCGCACGACGCCGAGCGCTCCCTGACATCTGCCGAACTTCAAACCGATGCCCCGACTTCATGCCGCCGTGGGGACAGGGGTCCATTCGACATTCGTACGGTGTGATCTTTGTCCTGATTCTCCATCCGCGAGAACCCCTAGAATAGTTCGACTCCCGTGACCGACTTTCTTCCCCGATGAGTGCCGACTTTCCGGAGATCCCGGGCTACGAGATCGAGAAGTTGCTCGGCACCGGCGGTTTCGCGTCGGTGTACCTCGCGCGCCAGGTCATGCTCGACCGGCCCGTGGCGCTGAAGGTCATGGACCCCAAGCTTGCCCGTGACCGTGACTTCTGCGAGCGTTTCGTGCGCGAGGCGCGTGACACGGCCGGTCTCGGCACGCACCCGCATATCGTCACCGTCCACGACATCGGGCGCGTTCGCGACGTCTATTACATCGCGATGCAGTACCTGTCTGGGCCGAACCTGGAGGAAATCGTCGCCGCGAACGATTTGCAGCAGCACCCGCTCGAGATTGTCGCCCGCATCGCCGACGCGCTTGGCTATGCGCACGCTCGCGGCTTCGTGCATCGCGACATCAAGCCCGCCAACATCCTGTTCGACGAGTCGAACGACGCGGTGCTGTCCGATTTCGGTATCGCCAAGTCGCTCGATCGCGACACCCTGCTGACTGCCGCCGGTTCGATCATCGGCACCGCCCGGTACATGAGCCCGGAGCAGGCGAGGGGGCTGGACACGATCGACTGCCGCTCCGATCTTTACAGCCTCGGCGTCGTGCTCTACGAGCTGCTCGCGGGCGAGCCGCCTTACCGCTCGCGCGACCCGATGACGTTGATGCTCAAGCACGTCACCGACCCGGTGCCGGCGCTGCCCGAGGAGGAGGCTGTCCACCAGCCGCTGATCGACCGGCTGATGGCCAAACAGCCCGAGGAGCGCTATGGCTGCGGCGCGGAGCTCCTCGAGGACATCGCGCGGCATCTCGACGTGAGCGGGTACGCGGACGAGGTTTTCGAGGCTGATGTCCCGCGCTCGCGTATCCCGCTGCCGCTGGCGATCGGCGGTAGCGCGCTCGCCTCGGCGCTGGTCGGCGGCTACTTCGTGGTGTCCGGACTGTCGCCGACCGGCGGCGACACGCTCGACGCGTTCTTCCCGAATGCCGCGACCCTCGACGTGCTGGCGGAGGATGCGCGGGCACGCGTAGACGTTGCCGACGAAGAAATTCCGCGCGGCACCGACACGGCGGTCGACGTACCCGGCGATGTTGCCGTGGCGGACACCGTCGCGAGTCCTTCGGTCGCCGGCGGGTCGGACGACGGCGTGGCGACGATCGGGGCCGCCGGCACGGGCGCACGCGTCCGACCGGGTTCGGCGAACGACGAAGCGCCGGGTGGCGGTGTCGCGAACCTCGGCGCGTACGCACCGGGTACCGTCGTCTTCGATGCCGGCACGCCAGTTGCCGGGCCACTTTACATCGATGTCGTCGACACCGCCGCGCGCGACGCGGCCGGGCTCGTCGGCGCCGGCCCGGCCCCGGGTCACGGGTCGAGCGCCACGGACGTCGCCGCGATCGACGGCCCGGCGATGTCCGACGCGGAGTTGCAGCGGCTCGAGCGCTTGCTCGACGTGGCCGAGCTGCACGAGCTCGTCGGGCGCATCTCCGAGCCGCCCGGCTCCAACGCGATCGAGGCCTACGCGCTTGCGCTCGAGATCGATCCGGGCAACTCGCTTGCCCGCAACGCGCTCGCACGACTCGGGAGCGACTAGCTATGGCTTCCCGGCACCGACGCGGACCGGCCGCGCGCGGTGTCGCGGGTCTCGCGAGCGCGCTTGCGTCGGCACTGATCGTCGGCTGCGCGGCGACCCCTACGCTGCTGCCCGAGGGCGCCGAGCTCGACACCGAGGAGCTCCTGATCGTCGACTGCCTGCTGCCGGGCCAAGTGCGCCGTCTCGGCACGCGGCTGACCTATCTCTCTCCGCGCCGCCCGATCAAGACGACGGCCTCAGTCTGCGAGATCCGCGGCGGTGAGTACGTCGCCTATGACCGCGCGAACTTCGCCACGGCGCTGAAGATCTGGCTGCCGCAGGCGGAGGAAGGCGATCCGCTCGCGCAGACCTACGTCGGCGAAATCTACGAGAAGGGTCTCGGCGCGACGGCCGACTACGAGCTCGCCGCGGTCTGGTACCGCCGCGCGGCGGAACAGGGAGAGTCGCGCGCGAACCTCAACCTCGGCTACCTGTACGAGACCGGACTCGGCGTCGAGCGCGATCTTACCGAGGCGATGAACCTCTACCGCCAAGCCTCCGGCCTGGTCGACGGCGATCTCGAATACGTGTCGTCGATCGAGTACGCCGATCGGGAGGCGGCGAAGGTCGAGAGCGTGCGCCTGCAGGAGCAGGTGGGCGAGCTGCAGACGGCGCTCGACGACGCGACCGCGCGCCTCGTTGCGCGGCAGTCGACGGTCGAGCGCGAGCGAGCCGAGATCGAGGGGCTGCGCTCCGAGGTCGAGGCCGAGCGGCAGCGCGTGCTCGCGGCGGCGGAATCGGAGGCGCCGACCGAGGTGCGTGCCGATGCCGTAGTCGGCGATGCTGGCGAGGTGGACGCCGAGGCGGCGTCGGCCCGCGCCGAAACGGCGGAACGCGAGGCCGGCGAGATCGCGGCGCGAGCGGAGGCGGCCGAGCGCGCGGCGGCCGAGGCCACCGTGCGGGCCGACGCCGCGGCCGTCGACAACGCGCGGCTGACGGCCAAGCTCGACGCGGCCGCGGGCGCGATCGCCGAGCGCGAGCGCGAGCTCGCCGAGCTGAACGAGCAGCTCGCCGAGACGCGCGCCTCGGATGACATTTCCCGCGAGCGCCGCGCGGCGCTCGAGTCCCGGCTCGCCACCGCGGGCGACGAGCTCGAGCAGGCGCGTGGAGAGCAGACGCGGCTGACCGGACGTCTGCGCGACGTCGAGACAGAGGCGTTGCGACGCGAGCGCGGCGACGCCGCGATCATCGCCGCGCTCGATGCGACGCTGAGCGACCGCGAGCGCGACATCGCGCGGCAGTCGACGCGTATCGGCTCGCTGGAGGAAGCCGTGGCCACGAGCGAGGCGCGACTCGCCGCCGCCCCTGACCGGGCCGAGCGCGATCTCCTGCGCCGACGTGTCGTCGAGCAGCGCGACACACTCGCCGCCGCCCGCGCCGAGCAGACTCGCCTGACCGAGCGGCTGGCCGATCAGCAGCTCGGCGCCCGGCGCCAGAAGGTGGATTCGGACAGCCGTCTTGCCGAGCTCGAACGAACTCTCGCCGAACGCGAGGCGGCGTTCGTCGAGCAGCGCGAGGCGCTCGTGCGACTCGAGGAAGAGGTCGCCGGCACCCGCGTGCAACTGACCGCGCGCGACGCCGATCAGATCGCCTCCGTCGTCACGACCGGTCCGTCGATCGACATCATCGACCCGCCGATGCTGCTGACCCGCGGCACTCCGACGCTCGCCGCGGCCGAGCGACCGGCGCTCGAGTTGATTGGTCGCGTCGATCCTGTCGACTCCCTGCTCGCGTTCAAGATCAACGGCGCGACGCAGCCGGTCAGCACCGCCGGCGTGTTCCGCTACTTCGTCGCCCGCGAAGCCCGTGCCCTCGAGCTCCTCGCCGTCGACGAGGCCGGCGCCAGCACACGGCTGGCGCTCGATCTCGGCGATCGCGCCGCGCTCGCCTCCGGTGAATCCACGGTGGTGGGCAACGACGCCGACACCGGGGCATCGGGAGGCACCACGGCCGACGGCGGCGGCCCCGGCCCCGTTCCATCCGCTGACGTGCTCGCGGCCGAGCGTGACGCCACCGGCGCGGCCGACCCGTCGGGCATCGTGACCCGCTCGGCGGGCGGCTCGCTCGACGGCGCGGCGCTCCGCGACATCGATTTCGGTGGCTACTACGCGCTGATCATCGGCAACAACGATTACCAGTCGATGAGCGATCTGAACACTGCTGCCGACGACGCCCGTGCGGTAGAGAGCGTACTGCGCGAGCGTTACGGCTTCCAGACGGAGCTGCTCGTCAACGCGACCCGCCACGACATGCTCGCGGCGCTGAACCGCCTGCGCGAGACGTTGACACCGGACGACAACCTGATCGTCTACTACGCTGGCCATGGCGAACTCGACGACGTCAGCCGTCGCGGCTACTGGCTGCCGGTCGACGCGACCGCTGACGACACCCGCAACTGGATCGCGAATTCCGTCATCACCGACCAGATCGACGCGATGGACGCCAAGCATGTCATGGTCATCGCCGACTCCTGCTACTCCGGCACGCTGACGCGCTCGTCCGTCGCTCGCCAGTTGCCGGACATGAGCTCCGCACTGAAGGAGCGCTGGTACAGCGCGATGGCCGCCTCCAAGGTGCGCACGGTGCTGAGTTCCGGCGGCGTGCGCCCGGTGTTGGACGGCGCCCCCGGCGCCGCGCACTCTATTTTCGCGCAGGCCTTCCTCGACGAGCTCGGTGCCAACGGCGGGCTGCTCGAGGCCTACTCGCTGTTCGTCGCCGTGCAGCGCAAGGTTGCCGAGACCGCTCGCGAGCTGCAGGTCGAGCAGCGCCCGCAGTACTCGCCGATCCGCCACTCGGGGCACGAGGCGGGCGAGTTCGTGTTCGTCGCGAGGCCGCTGACTGGCTGATGACGCTCCACGTGCGATCGCGTGTACGCCGTCGCGCCGGGCGTCAGTCGATCCAATCGCCCTTGCCCCGCATCGCCGTCAGCCGCTCTAGCAATTCCAGCTCGTCCGGGCGATCGGCGTTCGGGCGCGCGATGTCAGCGTCATCCGGACCCGGCGCAGCGTGATGCCCCTGCTCTTCGGGTCGATCGGCGCTAGGGCGTGTGACGCTCGCATCGTCCGAACTCGGTGCGACCGGACGCCCGGGCTCGTGAGACGGCTCGGGATTCGGACGTGTGACGTCCGCGCCGTCCGGAATCGGCGCGGCGGAGCGTTTTTGCTCGTCGGTACACTCTCCCTCAGCGGCGGCATTCAGGCGTGTCGGCGCACTTGTCTCGCTCGGTACGACCGGCACCGGTCTTCGGCGTCGGGTACGGTCAGTGCCGCGCGGGGCCTGAAATCGGGATCGGGTGGCACTGCGCGCCGTCGGAGCCGATGCGGCGGCCCGACGCGCGGGCTCCGATGGCCTTGCTTTTACAGTCTTCGCGCTCGATGCACCCGCATTCGGCGCGCTCGCCCTCGCGCGCGAGCGGGTGGCGCGAGAAGTCGGGAGCGCCGACGAGGAACCGGTGGTCGGTGTACCGCGTCGTGTCGGCGTGTCGGACGCCGATCGTCGGTGTCGCGATGATCGCGCACGCAGGACGAGTAACGCGAGCGCCGCCAGCGACAGCGCGAAGGCCGCGACCGCGTAGAGCGTCTTCCGATCTCCACCGGACGACAACCCCGTTCCCGTCGCAGCGGTGTTTGCGGGCAAAGTCCGGTCGGACACGGCGACGGGGGGCTCGGTCGAGGACGTCGCGTTGGTCGCCACCGAGGATGCCGTCGGCGTTCCCTCCGATGCCACCTCGGGTACCGTTGCGGTCGTGTCCGAGCCGCGTGCGACGGACGGAGCAAGTCCATCGACATCGGCTATCGACGCGGCATCCGCGTCCGCATCGAGATCCGAGCGTGCGACGGGTTGCCGAACGAGACGCGCGAGCACGCTGCGCTCCATGTCGGCAGATGCCTCGAGCGACAAGCTTGCGTTGCCCGACAGCGAAAGCAGATCAGCACGTACCGCCGCGTCGGCATCGACGTCCGGTGAAACCAGCGTGATCGCGATGCCACGCTCGGCGGCGACCGGCAGGAGAAGCTCACGGTACCATTCCCCGAAGCGCGCGCCCTCGGGCGTGTCGGGCGAGCCGAGCCGTGCGCGCGCGAACATCACCACTTGTCCGCCCTCGCGCTCGCCGAGCTCGTCGATGGCGCGTTCGAGTCCAGTCGCGAGGCTCGCGTCAGCCGCGTCGTCAGGGGCGTTCAGGGTCGCGTCGATCTCGTCGAGCTGGGCCGCATCGAGCGGGCCGAGCGGGGCGACGCGCAGCACTACGCGGCCGAAGACGACGAGACCCAGTTCCCGATCGCGCGCAAGTGCCGTGGCGATCGCTCGGATCGACGCGTCGACGGCGGCACGATCGTCGGCACCGAGCGTCGCGTCCACGGCGATGACGACCGGGTATCCCGCCGCGCGCACGTTCCCGCACATCGCGATCAGCACGATCGCCAGAGCGGCGCGGAGTCGGGACGGCAAGGCCATGTCGGTTCCTGGCGGGTTCGCCCGGACAGAGTACCGCAGTGTCGGAGGGCTCCCGGCGGCGACGGGACAGTGCCGATGAAATTCGCGAGTTCGAGCGGCGCATCGCGATCGGCTGCACCGTGCCCGAGGACCGACCATTGCGGGCGCGAAGGCGCCTATGGCGTCTGGAAGGGCGTATGAATGGCAGCCAGATGGATCGCGCTACTCGTCGCGCAGCTGCCCGGCGACGTCCGCGCGGGCCAGTCGCCAGGCGGGCCAGACGCCAGCGAGCACCGCCGACAGGCAGGCCAGACCGACAGCCGACAAGGCGGCATCGGGCGGCAGATGACTCTGCATGCTCCAGCCGAAGGAGCGCACGTTGATGATGCGGATGAGGATCTCGGACATGCCCCAGCCGAGCGGCAGCGAGAGCAAGCCGGCGAGCAGTCCCATCAGCAGCGTCTGTACCGCCACGGTCGTCGCGATCTGACCGCGCGTCGCGCCGGTCGCGCGCAACACCGCGAATTCGCGCGCCCGCTCGAGGTGCAGGGCGAGGAGCGCGCTGAAGATGCCGACGAAGGCGACGCCCACCGTCAACCAGCGAAGGACGCGCGTGACCTCGAAGGTGCGGTCGAACACCTCGAGCGAGTCGTCGTGGATCGCGTCGTTCGAGCGGGTCGAGAGCGGTTGCCCGACGCTCGCGAGGCGCGACCGCAAGCGCGCGAGTACCTCGGCGGGTTCCGCACCGTCCGTCACCAGCAAGCCCAGTGACGAGATGCGGTCGTCGTTCCACCAGCGCGACCAGGCGGCGCGCGACATCGTCAGGCGGCCATGGCTCGAGCCGTAGTCGCGCACCACGGCCGCGACGGTGAACGGGCGCTCGCCGGCAGCGGCGGTGAACACGCCGATCGTGTCACCGGGCGCCAGGCCGTGCTTGGTGGCCAGTGGCTCGCTGATCAGAAGGGCGTCGTCGGCGAGCAGCATCGTCCAGGCCCCTGCCGGCCCATCGGCCGTATCGGCGGGAGCGCCGGCGTGCTCGCCCGCGCCGCGCGTCGAGCCCGTCGCCAGGAACTCGAAGCCCTCGATGCTGGCCGCGTGCGGATCGAGCACGAGCAGATCGATCTGCCCGACCGAGGTCGCCACATCGACCGCACGCGCGGTGCTGACGTCCGCGATGCCCGGGGTCTCCCGCGCCAGCGCGAGCACGCGCGGGTCCAGCACCGTCGCCGACCCGGTCGAGACGGTACTCGGTGCGGAGACATAGAGATCGCTTCTGAGCGTCGTGCCCAGCCAGTCGTCCACGCTGGTGCGGAAGCTCGTGATCATCACCTCGACGCCGAAGGTCGCCGAGACCGCGATGGCGAGCGCGGCGATGGCGAGACCGGTGCGGCTGATGTTGCGCTCGATGCCGCCGGCCGCCAGCGCGAAGGCGGTGCCGAGACGCGCCGCCGGCGCCGAGATCGCGCGGGCGATCCAGGCGACCAGCTGCGGCAGGGCGAGCCCGTAGCCGAGTATCAGCAGCATCAGCGCCGCGAAGCCCGCGACGAGGGACTGCAACGGCGCGAAGGCGATGCCCGCGCCGATCAGCATGGCGGCGAGCCCGGCGAGCGCGAAGCGCGGCAATGCGGCGCGGGCGCGGGACTCGGCGATGGAGCGCCGGCTGGCGGTGCCGGGGCTCGTGCCCGCGGCGTCGAGCGCGCTGACCGCGGCGGCAAGCACGCTTGCGCCGATGCCGAGCGCGAGGCCGCCGACGGCCAGCCATGGCCCGAAGGAGACCTCCTGCACGTGCAGCACGAAATAGAGATCGTTGATCGTGCGCGTGGTCAGGCGGATCAGCGCATGGGCGAGCGCCCAGCCGAGGGCGAGCCCGGCCAGCGCACCGGCGGTGCCGATCACCACGGCCTCGAGCAGCACCGAGCCGAGCAGCGCCCGTGCGGTGACGCCGGTGATGCGCAGGTTCGCGAACAGCTCGCGCCGCTGCAGCACGGCGAAGGTCATCGTGTTGTGGATCAGGAACGCGCCGACGACGAGGGCGAGCAGACTCATCGCGGTCAGGTTGATCTGGAAGCCGCGGGTCATCGCCCGCATGGTGCGTTCGCGCGAGGCGGCCTCGGCGAGCCTGAGCGTCGGCGGCAGGGCGTCCGAGACGCGCGCGATGTCCGTGTCGCCGTCGAGAATCAGATCGACACGCGTCATCGCGCCGCCGAGGCCGAGGATGTCCTGCGCGAGCGCGATGTCGGCGAGCAGCATCCCCTCGCTCGCGGCGGGGTTGGCCGAGGAGAACGTGCCGACCAGCCTGAGCGCGTGGCGCCGTCCGCCCGCCTCGACCGCGAGGGGGACGTCGAGCGGCAGGTCGAGTCGATCGCGCGTGACGCCGCTGATGGCGAGGGCGTCGTTCGCAAGCAGCAATTCGACGAGCGGTTCGGCGGCCCCTGCGGCTCCGGTCGAGTCCGCGGAGGCATCGCTCGCGTCGCCATCGCCGGCCGCGCCGCGGCCGCTCGGGTCGTCCGCGACGCCTTTCGACGAGTCCAGCGCGAGCCCGGCGCCGTTCGCCGTCCGCTCGAAGCCGGCCTCGGCGAAAGGGTCGAGTCCGAGCAGCGAGAACAGCTCGCCTCCGATCGCGACCTCGCCCTCGACCACCGGCGCCATGCGGAGGTCCGGCAACGCGCGTCGGAGAGCGGCATAGTCCCGCCCGTCGACGCCGTCGGCGCCGAGCAACTGGTGGCTCGTCCGTCCGTACAGCGCCTCGCTCGACAAGGCGAAGGCACGCTGCGAACTGGCGTTGGTGATCAACACCGCGGTGACGATGCCCACCCCGAGCACGATGCCGACGAAGGAAAGCGCGAGCTGGGCCGGGTGACGGGCGAAGAAGCGCAGGCTCGAGCGGGCAAGGTAGAGAGCGCCGGAGCGGTTCACGAGTCGATGTTCACCAGACGCTGCCGGCGGCGAGCGCCTCGGGCTGGAGCGCGCGCAGCACGCCACCGCTCAGCGTGAACGCGCGGTCGGCCACCTGCGCGACCTCGAGGCTGTGGGTGACGAGCAGCATCGCCGCCCCGTCGGTCTCGACCAGTTCGGCGAGCAGGCCGAGCACGCGACGACCGCTTTCGGCATCGAGGTTGCCGGTCGGCTCGTCGGCGAGCAGCAGCGGTGGCCGGTGGATCAGGGCGCGGGCGATCGCGACGCGCTGCTGCTCGCCGCCCGACAGGGTGTCGGGATGATCGTCGCCGCGCCCGCCGAGCCCGACCGCGTCCAGCTGGGCATCGAGCCGTGGGCGTCGGTCGCGGGCGGGTACGCCGGCGAGGGCGAGCGGCAGGGTGATGTTGTCTCCGACCGTCAGGGTCGGGATCAGGTTGAAGGCCTGGTGCACGAAACCGACGGCGCGCCGCCGAAGCAGGGTGCGAGCGTGGTCGTCGAGCGTGCCGAGCGACTCGCCGAAGACCGACACGCTGCCCTCGCGAACCGGTTCGAGACCGCCGATCAGGTTCAGGAGGGTCGACTTGCCCGAACCCGACCGGCCGATCAGTGCCACCGTCTCGCCTCGCGCGATGTCCAGATCGAGTCGGTCGATCACGCGATGTTCGCGCCCGCCCCGCGTCCAGCCGTGCACGAGGCCGGCGATGTGCACGGCGAACGCGACGTCGCTCGTGCTGTTCATGTCGCGCGTCACGCGTCAGGCATCTTCGCCGACCTGTCCGCCGCCCCGGTGGCCGCTCCAGTTGCCGCTCCGGTAGCCTCGCTGTCCGCCGATCTGGACGCTGCCCCGTCCGCTACCCCCGCAGTCGCGTCGCCGGTCGCGTCGCCGGTCGGGTCGTCACCCGCCCGGGCAAATCGCCCGAGGCGTTCCCAGAGCGAGGCCGCGCCCGCCTTGCCGAGCATCTTCACCAGGTGCTTCGGGTGAACGTAGGCCAGGTCGTGCAGCGTGCGGGCGTGGTAGCGCTCGGCCAGTGGTGCCAGACCGTCCTCGGGCACGTGCGGGGACAGTGGCTCGTCCAGAAAGGCACGTCGCCATCCGACCCGGTTGTAGAAGGCCAGCATGCCCTCGCTCCGGGCGATCGCGATGCCCTGCAGCGGTGGCGGCAGGGTGGCGAAGAAGTCGCCGTGCAGGACATCGTCGTCGAAATCGGCGTCGGCGATCGCGGCCGGCTTGATCCTGCCGATGCTGTCGAAGGCGTCGCGCTTGAGCCTTGCCTCCAACGCGTCCGCGTCCGCGTCCGCGTCCGGGCCCGGAACGCGATCGGCGTCGGCGTCGCGATCGGCGTTCGGGTCGGCGTCGGGGTCCGCGACGGCGGGCCGCGTCGCCAGCTCGGCGGCACGACGCAGCGGGTCGATACTGGATGAAGTCAAGGGCGCTCTCCCGCTGGTCGGGCCGGTGGCGCGACTCGCTGGGTAGTATAGGGTCGACGTGCCGGCGGTTTCCGGCCGGCGACAGACAGGCGGACGATGCAGGAAGAAGGACGGGTGCCGAGCTGGACGCTCGTGCAGCGACGCCTGCACTGGCTGGTCGCGCTGCTCGTCCTCGGTCAGTACCTCTTGCAGCGTCCCATGCGCATGGCGGTCGAGGCGGCGGAGAAAGGCGACGCGATCACGTTCATCCAATTCCTCGTCACCACGCTGCATACCTGGGGCGGTGCGGGTATTGCGGCGCTCGTCCTCTGGCGTCTCGTGCTCCGACGCCGCGCGCCGGTGCCCGTCGGCGCCGGCACGCTCGCGCCCCGCGCCGCGCTTCTGGTCGTCGTCCATCATCGACTCTTGTACGCCCTGCTCCTGCTGATGGCCCTCAGCGGCTCTGCCCATTACTTCCTGGGGTGGGAGGCGGCCGCGTGCTGGCACGAGATCGGCAAGTGGTTGCTGGCGGGCGCCGTCGCGGTGCATCTCGTCGGCGCGCTGCGCCACGGGCTGCGTCCCCGGGCCGCGTCCCGGTGAGGCAATCCTGCAACGGCTGCGGCGCGGGCTCCGCGAGCGGTCAGACTGATCGTCGAGCGAGGGGTGATCCGCAAGCATCTCGGTGCACACTGATACAATCAGGCGTTTGCCGCCGTACAGGCAGCCGACGACATTCATGACGACGCCGAGCGTCGCGGAGAGACGACAGCATGAGCGAGAAGAGCGGCACCAGCCTGACCGACACGAACGGTGAGAGCGGCATGATCAAGGTCATGGGAATGGTCATCTTCTCCCTGCTGCTGTTCGCCCTGTTTCTCGTGGCGATGGCGCGCCTGCTCGGCGTCGGTGTGGGTGACGACGCCAACGATCCGCTGATGCGAAACGCACTGATTTCCCGCATCGAGCCGGTCGGGGCGGTCCGGACGTCCGCCGATGACATCGAGCAAGCGGCCGACGCCGGTGGAACGACCGAGGTCGCCATGCGCTCCGGCGAGGAGCTGGTGCAGGGGGTCTGTGCCTCCTGCCATGCGGCAGGCGTCGCCGGCGCACCCATGCTCGGTGACGAGGAGGCGTGGGCGGCACGGCGCGAGGAGGGGCTCGACAATCTCGTCGCGAGCGTCGTGAACGGCAAGGGCGGGATGCCTGCGCGCGGCGGCAGCGACTACTCCGACGAGGAGATCAGGCTCTCGGTGCAGCACATCGCGCTTTTCGAGGACATCGAGGAGGCGCCTGCGGCGGAAGGCGAGGCAGCCCCGGCCGAGGACGCCGCACCGGCCGACGCTGCCGCGCCGGCCGGCGACGCGGCCCCTGCCGAGGACACCGCGGCGGCCGCGCCCGAGGCCGAAGGCGAGCCGGTGGCCGCCGACGCACCGGCGGTCGAACCGGACGCACCGGCCGACGCCGCCGTCGAGGCGACCGCCATGGCGGCCGACGCCGAGGCCGGGGGCGCGGCCGAACCCGCCGACGCGCCGGCGGCAAAGGACGAACTTGCCGAGAAGGCCGACGCGTCCGACGCGGGTTCCGCCGCGCCGGCGGTCGACATGGATGCCGCGGCATTGACCGCGATCATCGCGACGGGTCACGAGCCCGAGGGTCTGACCGACGAGATCAAGGGGCAGGTGAACGGCGTCTGTGCCGGCTGCCACGTCGTGGGTGTCGCCGGCGCGCCGAAGCTCGGCGACAAGGCAGCCTGGGGCGAGCGTGCCGAGGCCGGCCTCGCCGCCCTCGTGCAGTCGGTCATCGCCGGCAAGGGGATCATGCCCGCGCGCGGCGGCTCGACGCTCACCGACGAACAGATCCCTATCGCCATCCAGTATCAGATGGGCAAGGAGCAGTAGGACGGCGCAGGGATCGAGGCCGCTCAGTCGCGCCGCAGCGACTGGGTCGGCGCGATCGGCGTCGGGTAGCGTCGCACGATCCAGAACGAGGAGCCGACGAAGCTCAGGATCGTCGCGCTCTGCACCAGGAGCGCCGCGCGTTCGCTGATCAGGCTCAGGTTTCCGGCGACCACGACCACCAGCAGCGAGAACTCGCTGATCTGGCCGAGTCTCGCGCCGGTCTCGCCCGCCATGCGCGCCGTCTCGTGCTCGCGCTCGAGGAGCCTTCGAAACACGATCGGCTTCAACACGATGGAGAGCGCCGCGAGCGCGAGTGCCGGCAGCAGCACGTCCGGCAGCCGCCCGATGTCGACGCTCGCGCCGAGGGCAAAGAAGAACAGCACGAGGAAGAAGTCCCGAATCGGCTTCAGCGCCTCGGCGATGAACCGCGCGATGGGACTGGTGGCGAGCGTGACCCCGGCGATGAAGGCGCCGACCTCGTGCGACAGCCCGACGATGGTCGCGAGTTCGGCGATGCCGAGGCACCAGCCGATCGCCACCAGGAAGAGGTATTCCTGGATCTGGTCGAAGCGCAGGAAGAGCCGGGTCAGCACCTTGGTCGAGACCAGCCAGGCGACGGCGGCGAGCGCGGGCAGGCCGAGCACGAGGAGCAGGGTCTCCGACACCAGGCTGTCCGGGTTGCCGAGGCTCTCCAGGGCGAGCAGCACACCGATCGCCAGCATGTCCTGAAGCAGCAGGATGCTGACGATCAACTCGCCCATGCGCTGCTGATGCAGCGCGCTCGTGGGCAGGAGCTTCAGGGCGATGATGGTGCTCGAGAACATCATCGCCGCCCCGATCAGCGCGGCATCGAGACCCCGGAAGCCGAAGGCCAGGGCGATGACCGCCCCGCTCAAGGCGAAGAGCGCCGCACTGGTCGAGGTGACCACGATCGCCTCGCGAAAGAGCTTCCTGAGCTCCGCGGGTTCGAGGTTCAGTCCGAGCAGGAACAGGAGGAAGAGGATGCCGACGTTCGAGATGTCGGCGATCGTCTCCGGTTCGCCGACCAGATCCAGCGCCCACGGCCCGAGGAGGACGCCGAGCGCGATGTAGGCGACGAGCAGCGCCTGACGGGCGTACAGGGCCGCGGTCGCGATGACGGCCGCCCCCGTGAACACGAGGAACAGCGAGGAGACGATCGATTGCTCGTGCATGTCGTCACACTAGCACCGGACGCGGGCGACGCCGGCGCGTCGCCGTTGCATTCGGACGCAGGCAGGGTATTCTTGCGGGCTGCCCGAAGCCGTCCGTCAGGACCTGCCCGCATGAGTCAGCTAGTCGAATTCGTCGGCAACCATCCGCTGCTGTTCGTCGCGTTCGCCGCGACCCTCGGCATGTTGATCTGGACCGAGTGGACGCGCATCTCCGCGAGCGCCACGAGCCTGTCCCCCTACGCCGCCACGCAGCTGGTCAACGGCGGCGAGGCGCTGTTCGTCGACGTGCGCGACGAGCAGGAATACAAGAACGGGCATCTGCTGAACGCGAGAAACTTCCCGGTCGCGAAGCTCGAGGAGCGCATGCATGAGATCGAGAAGCTGAAGAGCCGCGACCTTGTCGTCTATTGCGACAACGGCATGCGCACTTCCCGCGCGACATCGAAACTCAGGAAGCAGGGTTTCGAGAAGCTGCACACGCTCGCCGGTGGCATCACCGCGTGGGAGAAGGCGAGCCTGCCGGTCGTCACCAAGTAGCGGTTCTGGAGGAGCGACGCCGATGAGCGCCACCATCGTGATGTACGAGTCCGACTGGTGCGGCTTCTGCCGCGCCGCCCGTCGCCTGCTCGAGACGAAGGGCTGGGAGTACGAGAGCCGGCTGGTGGACGGCAAGCCCGCGCTTCGCGCCGAGATGACCGAGAAGTCCGGCCGAACCTCGGTGCCGCAGATCTTCTTCGGCAATCACCACGTCGGCGGCTACGACGATCTGGCCGCCCTCGAGTCCGACGGCGACCTGGACGCGTTGCGCGAGAGCGCCGACGGTAGCGTCTGACGCGACCTTCACGGTCCGTCGACACCCCATTTTCGAATCCTTTCGGGCGGGATGACCCCCGCACCCGACCTCATTGCGGACGACATCGATGGCAGACGAAGAGCAGGGCACGAAGGAAGTCGCCGAAGGCGCGAAGGCTCCGGCCGAGAATTCGCAGGTCTTCAAGATCCAGCGCATCTATCTCAAGGACGTCTCCTACGAGTCGCCGCAGACGCCCGGCGTGTTCACGGGCAGCACCGCCTGGAAGCCCGCGGTGTCGCTGCACCTCAATACCGAAAGCACGAAGCTCGCGGACGATCTGTACGAGTCGGTGCTGTGCGTGACCGCGACGGTCAAGCTCGGTGACGACACGGCGTATCTCATCGAGGTGAAGCAGGCCGGCTTGTTCCTGGTGCGCGGCTTCGAGGAGGCGCGGCTCGGGCCCATGCTCGGGAGCTTCTGCCCGAACCTGCTGTTCCCCTTCGCCCGCGAGGAAATCGCCTCGCTCGTGCAGAAGGGCGGCTTTCCCCAGTTGCTGCTCGATCCTGTCAACTTCGAGGCCCTGTACGCGCAGCACGTGGCGTCTGCCCGTCAGAACGCACCGGCGCCCGACACGGCGCAGTAGGGGCGGCTCCCCGTCAGGGCGCGGCCCCGACGAAGTCGAGCTGACGCCAGGCCTCGTAGAGCACGACCGAGACGGCGTTGGACAGGTTGAGGCTGCGGCTCCCCGGCCGCATGGGAATCCGGATTCGATCGTCGACGCGTGGATCCGCGAGCACCGCGTCCGGCAGCCCGCGCGACTCCGGTCCGAACAGAAGGATGTCGCCCGCGCGGTAGCCGACCTCGGTGTGCGGTCGGCTGCCCCGGGTGGTCGCGGCCCAGGTGCGCGGCGGGGAGGCCGCGTCGTCGGTGGCGGTGCCCGACAGGCGGGTCGTCTTCCCCAGAGACGCCCAGCAGGTGTCGAGCGACGGCCATCGCTGCACGCGTGCCGCCTCGTGGTAGTCCAGGCCCGCGCGCCGCAGTGCCTTTTCCTCCATCGAGAATCCGAGCGGTTCGATCAGGTGCAGGGCCGCTCCGCTGTTCGCGCAGAGGCGGATCAGATTGCCCGTGTTCGGGGGGATTTCAGGGTGGAGGAGAACGACGTTCAGCACGAGTCTCTTGCCGCGGGGGCACGCCCGCACTATGGTTGATGGACGATGGACAGCGTGGCCGGTGGCGCGCCCGTTGCCGTCATCGGACAGGCGAGCGCGCCGGTCCGCGGCAAGGGTGGCGGACCATGAATTTCGACGACATCGACGACGACCTGCACGCCGACATCGGCGTCGGCATCGACCGCCGGCGGCACTACGCGTCGACGCGCGGCCCGTTCCAGGAAACGGCCGGCCTGCTGACATTCTACGGCGGGGGCGGCCGCGGCGCGATTCTCGACGATATCGCGGCTGTCGGCCTGACGACATCGCGCGCGATGCACGTGCACGGCGAACCGGGAAGTGGCCGTACCTTCCTGTCGCTGGTACTCGCCGATCGGCTCGCGGGCACCCACAACGTCATTCACCACGAGTCCGAAAGACCGGTCTCCGTCGCCTTGCTGCTGCGTCACCTCCTGATCGAGCTCTGCCCGAGCGAGTCCGCGTTGATCGGGCCCGCCGTCGAAGTGGCCGGGGAATGCCCATCGGTCGACGACGCGTCGATCGCCCTCGCCACCGGCCACGTCCTCACCCAGTTGCGGCACGCGCCGCCGGGCGGCAAGCCCTGTGCGTTGATCGTCGATGCCGTGGGCAGACCCGACGCGGCCCTGCTCGCGCTGCTCGACCAGCTGGCCGGCGTCCGGCGCGGGGGCAGATCGGCCATGCAGGTGGTCCTGTTCCGGAGCGCCGATGCCGAGGCCATGCGCGAGGCCGGCCTGCGTGACGACGACGGTCGTGCGAGCGACGGTCACTACTGGCTGCGACGCCTCACGCTTGCCGAGGTGGGCGAGTACCTCCGGCACCGCATGATGCTGTTCGACTTCAGTCGCCGGGCGCTGTTCTCGCGCGAGATGAGCTACTTCGTCGCCGACCGGACCGAAGGCCTGTTCGGCCCGATCGACACCCTCGCGCGGCACGCCTTCACGCTCGCCTCGCTCGAGGATGAACGCTCGCCGTCGATGGTGCATCTGCTGACCGCGGCGCGGCCGCCTCGCGCCGAGCGTCCGATCGAGCGTCGCTTCCTCGCCCGTCATCGGCGAGCGTTCGTTGCGCTGCTCGCCTGCGGCGTTGTAGGATCGACGGCGGCGCTGGTCCTGCTGTTCGTCTGACCACCGCATCGTTTCGTTCGCCAAGGATGGCGACGAAGCCGCACCCGCGTTCCGCGCGACGTGAAGGCTTCGGACACAGGGAGAGGTCCGCATGCAGTGCCCCCGACGATGTCGTTCGCGTTCGCCCGTGCGTGTGCCGGTCGACGACCGCCCGACGCCCCCATCGAATCGCCCGGCCCTCGTGGCGGGCAGCGTGCTCGTCGCCCTGGTCGCGCTCGCCGGCTGCCGGTCGCCCGGCGAGGCGACCAGGCCGGTCGCCGACCGATCCGGCGTCGGTGCGGATGCCGGCGATGCGCCGGCGGAACGTTCGCTCGCGGCCGAGACGCGCGACTGGGTGAGCGGGGCGGCGCCGGCGGTTACCCGTCCGCACACCGCGACGTCTCCGCCATCCCGTGCGTCTGCCGCCGGACGCCTCGCACCCGGCCAGTCGCCTGTTCCACCGTCGCGCATCACGGTCGAGGCGGCCGAGGTGCCGCTCGCGATTCTGCTCGCGGCCATCGCGCGGGATGCCGGCGTCGAGCTCGCGGCGCATGCGCTGCCGACGGGACGGATCACGGCGACGATGTCGGATCGGCCGTTGCCCGACGTGCTCGATCGCCTCGCCGACCAGCAGCCCTTCCACTGGCGCCTCGACGGTGATCGGCTCGTCGTGCGCGGCGATGTCGCGTACGCCGATTCCTACGCCGTCGACTACCTGAACCTCGATCGAACCACGCGGGGCAGCGTCGGCCTCGCGACCCGCGTCGGCAGCATCGCGGTCGGCGGACAGGTCGGCACGGGCGGCGGCTCCGGCGGCGGCTCGTCGGGCGCCATCGCCAACGGCTCGGAGACCCTCGTCGAGAACGTCGCCGAGCACCGTTTCTGGGAATCGCTGGCGCGCGATGTCGGGGAGTTGCTCGATCCGGAGTCGACGCGCTGGTCGATCAACCGCGATGCCGGGCTGGTCACCCTGGACGCGCGACCCGCGGCGCACGAGCGGCTCGCGAGCTACCTCGACGCCCTGCAGGCCAGCGCGCGGCGGCAAGTGCTGATCGAGGCGACCGTGCTCGAGGTCGCCCTGTCCGATTCCTTCGAGGCGGGGATCGACTGGCAGGTGCTCGCCGCGGGCGTCACCGGTCTGTCCGCGGCGCAGATCTTCGGCGGGCAGGCGGCCGTGGCTGCCGACACGGTCGCGCGCGTCGTGCCGCCGGCCGGGCTCGTCAGCCTCGTGCAGCGCAGCGGGGACGGCGAGCTCAGCGCGACGCTGTCCCTCCTCGAGACCTTCGGCGAGGTTCGCATCCTGTCACGCCCGCGCATCCTCGCCCTGAACAACCAGTCCTCGGTGCTCAAGGTCGTCGACAACCGGGTGTACTTCACGGCGCGCGTCGAGCGGCGCGTGACCGAGGAGGGCGACGAGATCACCACCGGCACCGAGATTCACACCGTGCCGGTGGGTCTGGTGATGAACGTCACGCCGTTCATCGGCGCGGCCGGTGACGTGATGTTGAACGTGCGTCCGACCCTGTCGCGCATTCTCGGCTTCGTCGACGATCCCAACCCGGAGCTTGCCCTGGCCAACGTCAGGAACAGCGTCCCGGAGATCCAGGTACGCGAGATGGAGTCGATGCTGCGGGTCTCGAGCGGGGACGTCGCGATCATCGGCGGGCTCATGCAGGAATCCACGCGCGAGGGTGATCGGCAGTTGCCGGGTCTGGCGCGGCTGCCGCTCGTCGGCGGGCTGTTCACCCGCGCCAACCGCGAGCGCAGCCGTACCGAACTGCTCATCGTGTTGCGTCCGACGGTGATGCCCGGGTGAGGGCGGCCATCGCGAGCACGCAAGGCGCCCTGCTCGACGACGACGCGCGCCTGCTGGACGCGCTCGCCGCCGAAGGCTTGCTCGGCGAGGACCTCCGTCGCATCGTCGAGCGCGAGCACGCGACCGGTACCACCTCGCTCGAGGATGTCTTGCTCGAGATGGGCGTGAGCGATCCCGCCACCCTCGCACGGCTCGCGGGCGGTGCGCGCACCGTCGATCTGGACGACGAGGCCTTCGTGCCCGACGCGCGCGCGGTCGCCTGTCTCGACGCCGCCGTCGCCCGACGCTTTCGCGTGGTGCCGCTCGCGTTCGAGCGTGCTGCCGGGCAAGCCGACGACGAAGACCGCGCGACGCTCGTGCTCGCCAGTGCGGGCGTGGCCGACCTGCCTCGGCGCGACGCGATCGTTCGCGCCCTGCCACCCACGCTGACGGTGCGCTGGTGCGTCGCGACGGGGAGCGGCGTCGCTCGAGCACTCGCTCGCTGCCACGGGGCGCCGCTCGGACTGGCCGACATCGTCGCCGACTGCGATGCCGGCGCCGGTGGCGACGCCATCGCCAGACTGGTCGACGCCGTGCTGTCCGAGGCGGTCACGCGCGGCGCGTCCGACATCCACCTCTCGCCGGAGGAACGCTTCATCCGGGTACGCCTCCGCGTCGACGGCGTGCTGGTCGGGCTGCGTGTCCTGCAGCGGCGCCATCTCGACGCCCTGACGGTGCGCATCAAGGTCCTGGCAGGCGCCGACATCGCCGAGACCCGTCGGCCGCAGGATGGACGCTTCACGCGACACGTGCACGGACGGCCGGTCGACTTTCGTTTCTCGAGTTTCCCGCTCCGGACCGGTGAAAATCTGGTGCTGCGCGTGCTCGAGCGACGTCGCTCACCGCCGACCATCGACGATCTGGTGCCGGAGCCCGGTGCCCGGGCGGCGTTGCGGGCCTTGATGCATCGTCCCGACGGACTGATCGTCGTCTGCGGCCCGACCGGGGCGGGCAAGAGCACGACGCTGTACGCCCTGCTCGGCGAGCGCGACACGGAGGCGCTGAACGTCATGACGCTCGAGGATCCGGTGGAGCATCCGGCGGTCGGCGTCCGCCAGGCCGGCATCGACGCCGCGCGCGGTCTCGACTACGCCGCCGGCGTTCGCGCGCTCCTCCGCCAGGATCCGGATGTATTGTTGATCGGGGAGGTCCGGGATGCGGCGAGCTGCGCGATGGCCCTGCGCGCGGCGATGACCGGACACCTGGTGCTGACCACCGTGCACGCGGGCGATGCGGTCTCTGCCATCGGGCGCTTGCGAGAACTCGGCGCCGAGCCCGGTCTGCTGGCGGATGTCCTCACCGGCGTCGTCGCCCAGCGACTGCTGCGCCTGCGCTGCACCCACTGCGACGGGCGCGGCGATCGGGATGGCGTCCCCTGCGCCCGCTGCGCGGGATCCACGTTCGGCGGACGACGCGCCGTGCTGGAGACACTGACCCTGACGCCCGGTCTGCGTCGACGACTTCGCGCGGCGGACGACGGCGAATCGCTGACCGAGGTGGCGATCGCGGAGGGTCACGTGCCCCTGCGAGACCGCGCGCGCCGATGGGTCAGGGACGGTGTCACGACCGAGGCCGAACTCGATCGCGTGTTCGGTCCACCCACGCCGGTACCGCGAGACGCCGTATCCGGCGCCTGACGGCGATACCCGATCACGTTCATCTACCGCACGGAGGCGGAGACCATGCTCGACACCATCGCGAACCATCCCGCGGCGTACCGACCGCCATTGCTGCCCGGCGGGCGCGGGCGACGAACGGGCTACACCGCGGGAACGCTCTCGCAGCCGCTCTTCCACCTGCGTCACCTGCTGGCGGCGGGCGTGCCGCTCACCGATGCGCTGACCGACGTCGCGGCGCTCGAACCACGCGGTGCGCGTCGCGCGCTGTGGTCGGGGGCAGCCGAACGCGTCGATGCGGGTGCCGGCCTCGCGCGTGCCTTCGTCGCCTTTCCGCGCGAGTTCGACGCCACCGCGCTCGCGCTCGTCAGAGCGGGGGAGGCGAGCGGGCGGCTCGTGATCCTGCTCGGGGAACTCGAGGCGCATCTGCGCTGGCGTCACGAGCTCGCCGCGCGCCTGCGGACGGCGACGCTCTACCCCGCGTTCGCGACCTTGCTCCTGCTCGGCGTCGTCGGCTTCCTGCTCGGGCACGTCGTGCCGCTCCTTGCCGACTTTCTGGCCGCGAACGGCGCCCCGCTGGCCTGGCACGGCAAGCTGCTGCTCGATCTGGGTGAGATCGTGGGCCGGCACGGGGCCGCCCTTGCCGTATCGATCGCCGTCATGCTCATGCTGTTCCTGTTCGCACCGCGCTTCGGCGAGGCGGGGCATCTGGTGCACGACGCGACGATCCTGCGTGTCTGGCGAACCGGACCGCTGGTCGCCGCGCTCGCCACGGCGAGATGGGCACGCGCGACCGCACTGCTCTACCGCGCCGGCGTCCCGCTCGACGAGGCGCTGGCGATCGCCGAGGGCACGCTCGGCAATCGCGTGCTCGAACGAGAACTGGCGGAGGCACGACGCGCCGTGCTCGCGGGCCTTGCGCTCGGAGCCGCGCTTGCCGAGTGCCGCTCGGTGCCGCCGACCTTCGCGCGCCTCGTCCGCGCCGGTGAGGCTGCGGGTGCGCTCGGGGATGCACTCGATCAAGGCGCGGCGCAGCTTCGTCAGTCGAGCGCGCACACCATCGCTCGCCTGGAGGCCCTGACCGGTCCGGCCTTGCTCTGCATCACCGGTGCACTCTTGCTGTGGATCGTCGTCTCGGTGCTCTCTCCGCTGTACGCGGGTGCCGCGTCGGGCAACTTCACGTGAGCCGGTCCACCGACTCGGCCGACGCCGTGCCCTTCTTCGACGCCATGGGCGAGACGACCTCGAGGCGCGGGGCGCGATCGTGGTCTGCGGGCTTGCCGGGGCGCGGGCGCACGGGAACGGGGATGCGCTGCGTGCTGGTGCTGCAGGGAAACGTGGCGCTGTGGACGCGCTGGCAGGACGGGCAACGGGTCGCCGAGCGCGTCGAACGACTGAGCGACGAGGCGATGGCGGCGACTCGCTGTCCCTGGCCGACGACGTCGACGCCCGCGGCGGTAGACGGCGTTCCACTGCCTGCAACCGTCGAACCCGTCGAGCTCGACGCGTCGGAACCGGTAGACGCAGCGGGGCAGCCGGAGGTACCCATGAGCGAGCGGGAGTCGGTGGAGACCTTCGTCGACGTCGTGGCGGACAGCCCGCTCGACGACATCGAAAGGGCGCTGTCGAGCGAGTCGAACGCCGAGGGCGCCTTGCGCGAGAGCGAGCGCTTCGGAGCGGGTCGGCTGCTGCGTGCCGTCCGACAGCGCGCGCTCGTCCGTCGCCTGGCCGGCGAGTATCCGGACGCGGCGATCCGTCTGGCGCCGGTCGAGGCGGCACCCGTGCTCGCGGTGCTGCTGCGGTCGGAATTGCCGGAGGCATGGACTCGACGGCTGCAGGCGCTGCAGCGCGGCGCGGTGACCGTGCGCGTGATCCATTCGGCGATCCGCCTGCGGCGGGTGGCCGCCGACGAGCGAGCGGGCGACGTGTTGCGCGTGTATCGCGGCGGCGGGATGGAGCGTCACGTGCTCTACCGTGGCGGCTGCCCGACGTTCACGCGTCTGATCGCGCAGGCCGACCGCGCCGTCGCCACCACGGCGCTCGACGACACGTGTGCGCATCTGCTCGCTCACCATGCCGTCTCCGATCCGCGCATCGTGCAGGACGACGCACCCGCCGAGGCGGTGAGCCAGGAGACGTACGACATCGCCGATGCACGCGAACTGGCGTCGCTGGCCCTCGGCAGCCGACCGGTCGGAGGTTCCCGAGACGTCCCGTCCGTACTCGACAAGTGGCTCCGCCACATCGAGCTCCGCCGATTGCACGTCGCCGCGGCGCTGACCGCCCTGATCGCGGGTCTGACGGTCATCGCGAGCGTCGTCTACGGGATCGGCAGCATGCAGCGGCGGGCCGAGGCGAGCCGTGCGAGCGAGGCACTCGCCGAGCGGGCATCGAGTCTGTCCGCCGCGCTCGATGCCCGCCATCCGACGCCGGCGGTGGCCGAGGCATCGCTGGTACGGATCGATCGTCGATCGGCGGCCGCGCCGGACCCGGCCGAGCTGCTCGGTTCGCTGGCCGGCGTGCTGACGGCGCACCCCGACATCCGTCTGGAGCGTCTCACATGGTCGAGCGGCGACGGACAGGACCTCGCCGACGACATGCCGCTCGACCTGCCGGCCAGCTTGCCGGCGCGACGGGTCGATGGCGAACTCGAGCCGGCGATCACCCGGGTCGAGATCGCCGGTCGAATAGACGTGTCGGGCGACGCCAGCGGGAAGGGCGGCAAGGTGCGCGAGCGACAGTCCCGGTTCGAGGCCTTCGTCGGCGCGCTCGGTGACGCGACCGCGTTCGATCAGGTCGAGGTTCGCCTGTCGCCGGCCACGGCGGCCGCGAGCGGTGACGCCGGGCAGCCATCCTCGGCGCGCGCCGGGTCCGGCGGTACCCACTACGCACTGGGGTGGCGTCACTCGAGCGCGGACGCACACCGATGAGCACGCGATTCGGCCGCCTCGTCGAGTCCCGACGCCGCGCGACATCGCGTCCGTTGGTCGGCGCGGCGCGCGCGCGCCGGGCCATCGCCGGACTCGTCGGCGTCGCGCTGGCGAGTGTCCTCGCGGCGATGTTCCTGAGCCGCGCCGCCGATGCCCGCGCGAGTGCCGAGCGCTCGCTCCGCATCGACACCCAGTCGCTCGAGCGTCGCCTGGGTCGACTGGACGCGCCGGGGGCGGAAGACACGCTGACGGCGCTCGCGGAGAGTCGCGACGGTGTCCGGGTGCGTCTCGTGGAAGCGCTGGATCGGGCACGAGAGGGCGCGGTGGGCGGCGACCTTCGACATCGTATCGACCCCTTGCCGACCGGCGTCGGCGAGTCCACGGTCATTCTTCGACTGACCATCGAGGGTCGTGTCGCGCACGGTGCGGCGTTATTGGCCTTGCTGGCCGACGTACAGACGGCCGGAACGCCGTGGCCGACCGAGGTGCGAGGGTGTTCGCTGGAACGCGTCGACGCCGGAGCGCCCCGACACGAGGCACTCGCCACGCACGTCCGCTTGCCGGCGTTGCTCGTCCGGTGTGCCGTCGACCTGCTGCACTGGCGTGAGCCGGCAAGCGCATGAGCCGCGCGAATCCGCGACGCTCACGCCTCGGGAAAGGCCGGCGAGCGCGCAGCCCGCAGGCAGCGCTCCTCGCGTTCCTGCTCCTGCCAGCGCCCTGTCTCACCGCGGGCGAGGGCGCGGCTCTCGACGCCGCTGGACCGGACGGCCGACCCGGAACCGATCGTCTCGAGACGTCGAGGCTCTTCTACACGGCCGACGAACGCCGCACGGGCCGTGTAGCGGGCCGTGTAGAAGGCTTGGTCGACGGCGACCGCGATGGCGACGAGGTGCCGGTTCGAACCGACGATGGTGCGGTCGACGAACGGCAGAGCGACGTCGTCGGCGAACCGTCACCCGCCGCGGAGGCGGGCGAGGTCGGGGCGGCGGCCGACGTGCCGGGCCCCGCAGCGAAGACCGGCTCCGCGGCCGTGCGGTTTCAGGCGATGCTGCAGATCGGGGAGCGCGTGCGGGTGGTCGTCGGTGATCGCCCGTGCCGCGATGACGGACGCGGTGCCTCCCTGGTCTGCGACGGGCTGTCCGAGCGTGTCGTCGCGCTCCGGCTCGATGTCGGCAACCGGACCCTGGTGGCGACCTTCGACGACGGCCATCGGCGGTCCTTCCCCGTCGGCTCGGCCATCCGCCGATGACGGGCCCGAGGGGAACCGCCGTCTTCGGTCTGCGGGCCGTCCATGGGTCGCGCCGACCCTCACGTTCCGTCCGGCCGCGAACGACAGGTCGATCGGGTCGACGCTCCCAGCGCGGTCTGCTCCTGCCGTTGCTCGCGCTCGCCCTCGCGACGGGTCTGGTGGGCTCGGCGTCGTGGTGGCTCGTCGGCCTGCCGGGGGGGAGCCCGCTCGACGGGGACGGGTCGCAGGCGCGGTTGTCGGCGGCTCGTCGCGCGCTCGTCGCCCATGCGACCGCCTACCCCGATCTCTACGGTCCCGGTGGGGCCGGTCCGGGTCATCTCGTCTGCCCCGACACGGACACGCCCCTCGATGTGGCCGCGACGCGGCGCCCCGGTCGAAGTCTCGCCGGTGCCGGAAACGCCGCGTTTAGAACGGACGGGCCCGACCCCCCGTGCGGCAGCGGAGCGCTCGCGATCGGCCGCCTGCCTCGTCACGTGAGCTTGCCGGGCGGGCGGCGCGCCTTTCACGTCGAAGCCGGACAGCGCTTCGTCTACGCCGTGTCCACCGGCTACGTGAACAACCCGATCGGTCGCGTGGTCAACCTCTCCACCGGCGTCGACGACATCGACGGAGACGTCGTCGCCGTGATCATCGATCCGGGCGGCGTGGCACTGAGCCACGCCGCGCTCGCCCGCGCCGACGGGCCGCGCGCCTTGCTTGCGCGCGTGCGCGAGATCGTCCGTCGCGCCGCCGGCAGGCGTGCTGCCCGGTCGTTGCCGCATGTGTTCGTGCATCGCGACCGCCTGCTCGATGCTGCCGCGATGCGCGTCGCCCACTGGTTCGTCGCGGCGGCCACCCGTGCGGCCGTGTCGCGTTGCGAACCGGCGGGCGATGCGACGGGCTGCCGACAACGCTGGCCGGACCCGCGCTGCCCGGATGCACTCGACCCGCACCGCTGGCTCGTCGGCGTTCGGCCGTCGGCGTGCGACGTGGAGAACGACGACGCGAAGGGGCCGATGTCTCCGCCGTCCGCCCGCGTACTCGAGAACACGCCGTTCGACCGTCACTGGTTCCCGCGCAACGAGTGGTCGCGTGCCATCGCGCTGTCGCGGCATGACGACTGTCTTCGGGTTCCGGACGACGCCTGTCGGCTGCACGTCATCGACCGCGTCGGCGACGCCGTCTCCATCCAGCTTGCGCCCGGCGGCGGGGAGAACGACGAGCGACCGTCGGCTTCGACGGATCGGCGTTCATGAGATGGCGCCCGGTGCGCGCCGCAGGATTCACCCTCGTCGAGGTGGCGATCGTCCTGCTGGTTCTCGGGGTGCTGGCAGGTGCCGCGCTGGCACCGGTCGGCGAGCGGCTCGAGGAACGACGGCGCGAGTCGACCTGGCAACGACTCGACAGTGTTCGCCGTGCCTTGATCGGCCATCTCGCGACGACCGGTGCGCTGCCCTGTCCGCTGCCAGCGGGCGGTCTCGAGCGCTCCGACGAGTCGGGGTCGATCCCGTCGACCACGCCATCGATGGACGATGTCCGGGGCGCGCGGTGCGCGCGCGGGGTCGGGCGCGTTCCCGCCGCGACACTCGGCGTCGCCGGCCCGACGGATGCGAGCGGCGCCTTGCTCGACGACTGGGGGAACGTCTTGCAGTATGCGGTGAGTCTTGTCTCGAGCGATCGGTCGGGCGATCCGGACTGGCCTGACTGGACCACGCCGGGGGAGCTGTCACGGGTGGGGCTGCATCACCTCGAGGCGACGCTCGTGCTGTGTCGCACGGCCGTAGCGGCCGAGTGTCCCCGGGCCGGTCGTCGCGCGGACGCCATCGTGTTCGTGGTGTTTTCCACGGGCGCGACGATCGTGCCGCGAGACGCCGAACACGAGAACCTCGACGGCGATCGCACCTATGCCGTCGCACCCCGTTCGCCGGTCATGGGCCAGCGCTTCGACGATCAGCTCGTCTGGGCGTCGCGCGACGAGCTGGCGTACTGGCTGCTGCGCACCGACCGGGCGCGCTAGCGCGCCGCGCGCGACCGACGCTTCGGTCTGCACCGAAGCCACGACCCCTCGTGCGGCCCCAGCATGGCCCGTCGGTCGACGAGAGGACACGCGCATGATGGATGGAACTCCGGGCACGATGCTCCTGGGCTGGCTGGCGTTTTCGGCCGCTGCGCTGTCGCCCGGCCCCGACATGATCGCGGTCGCCTCCCGTGCGCTGGGTGCGCCGCGCCGCCTGGCCCTCTGCACGGATGACCCGTTCGCGTCGTGGCGTCAGGTCCTGTCAGGCACCTTCGCGAACAGGCGATGGAAGTTCTCCGTCGTCGCCTCGGCCAGTGTCTCGAGCGGCATGCCACGCAGCTCGGCGACGAACTCGGCGGTATGTCGAACGAAGGCCGGTTCGTTGGTCTTGCCGCGATGGGGGACCGGCGCGAGGTAGGGCGCGTCGGTCTCGACCAGGATGCGCTCGAGCGGCGCGCGCCGGGCGACATCCTGGATCGCCTTCGCGCTCTTGAACGTGACGATGCCCGAGAAGGAAAGGTAGAACCCGAGCGCGAGCGCCCGTTCGGCGATACGCCAGTCCTCGGCGAAGCAGTGCATCACGCCCCCCGGCGCCTCCGCCCCGTGCGTGCGCAAGGTCTCCATGGTGTCGTCCGCCGCCGCACGCGTGTGGATGATCAGCGGCAGCGATGCACGGCGCGCGGTCTCGATGTGACGGTGAAAACGCTCGTGCTGCCAGGCGAGCGCGCCGCTCTCGCGCGCGGCCAGCGACCCTTCGAGCTCGCCCTCGAAGCGGAAGTAGTCGAGCCCGGTCTCGCCGACGGCGACCACGTCCGGATCGTCACAGGCGGCGAGCAATTCGTCGGCGCTCGGCTCGTGCCCGCCCTCGGTGGTCGGATGGACGCCGACCGAGGCGCTGATCGGCGCGTGCGCGCGGGCGAGGTCGAGGACGTCCGAGCGGTTCTCCCAGCTGGTCGCGATGCACAGCAGGCGCCCCACGTCGTGCTCGGCGGCGTTCTGTAGAATGCCGTCCATGCGGCCGGCGAAGTCCGGAAAGTTCAGGTGACAGTGGGAATCGACGAGCTGCATGCCGTTGCGCGTCCGGTGATCGGGCGCCGAGTCTAACCCCGGTCCCCCGCATGGACGAGCCCGCCCGCATCGCTTCCGTCTCCCGAGCGAATACCAACGACGCGTCGGTGCCGTCGGGCGATCAGGGAGCGATCGACCCCGTCGCCCATGTCGCCGAACTGGGAGTTGCCGCGCGCGCCGCCGCAGAGACGCTGGCGGCATCCGACACCGCGACGCGCGATGCCGCCCTGCACGCGATCGCCGCGGCAATCGAGCGCACCGCCGAGTCCATTCTCGCGGCCAATGCCCGGGACCTCGACCAGGCGCGGGCACGCGGTCTGGATGCAGCGCTGCTCGATCGACTGGAACTCACGCCGGCGCGCGTGATCTCGATGGCGAGCGGGCTGCGCGGGGTGGCGGCGCAGGCCGATCCGGTCGGTGCCCTGTCGGCGAGCGAGCGTCAGCCGTCCGGACTCGAGATCGCGCGCATGCGCGTGCCGCTCGGGGTCATCGCGGTCATCTACGAGTCCCGGCCGAACGTCACCGCGGACGCTGCGGCGATCTGCCTGAAGTCGGGGAATGCCGTGATCCTTCGCGGTGGCAGCGAGGCGGTCCGGTCGAACCGCGAGATCGCCTCGGCGGTCGCGGTCGGGCTCGCCGAGGCGGGATTGCCGGCGGCCTGCGTGCAGCTCGTCGCGACGACCGACCGGGCCGCGGTCGGGGCGCTGCTCGCGCTCGACGAGCACATCGACGTCGTCATCCCCCGTGGCGGCAAGGGCCTGGTCGCGCGCATCGCCGAGGAGGCCCGCGTGCCGGTCATCAAGCACCTCGACGGCATCTGCCATGTGTATGTCGATGCGGGTGCGGATCGCGCTCGCGCACTCGCGGTCGCGGTCGACGCGAAGACCTACCGCTACGGCATCTGCGGGTCGATGGAGACCTTGCTCGTGCATGCCGACGAGGCGGCCGCCTTCCTGCCGCCCCTGGCGGAAGCCATGGACGAGCACGGCGTCGAGCTCCGGGGCTGCGTGCGTTCGCGCGAGGTCGTGGCCGGCATGCGCGAGGCGACGTCGACCGACTGGGACACCGAGTACCTCGGTCCGGTTCTCGCCGTGCGCGTCGTCGACGATCTCGACGCCGCGATCGCGCACATCGCCCGCCACGGCTCCGGCCACACCGACGCGATCCTGACCGAGAGCCTGTCCCGGGCGCGCGCCTTCGTGCGGCGCGTGGACTCGAGTTCGGTGCTGGTCAACGCCGCGACCTGCTTCGCCGACGGTGCCGAATACGGCCTCGGGGCGGAGATCGGCATCAGCACCAACCGCCTGCACGTGCGCGGCCCGGTCGGCGTGCTCGGTCTCACCTGCGAGAAGTACGTCGTCACCGGCGACTACGCCACGCGCGGCCCCGGTGCCTGACGACGACGATGCGTCGAGCGCAGCGGCGCCCGGCAAGCGCATCGGTCTGTTCGGCGGCACCTTCGACCCCGTTCACCACGGGCACCTGCGTCCGGCCTTCGAACTTGCCGAGCGTTACGCGCTCGAGGTGCTCTACCTGTTGCCCGCGCACCGGCCGGCGCACCGCGGTCCGACCGGGGCGAACTCGGCAGAGCGCATCGCGATGCTCGAACGCGCCGTCGCCGACGTTCCTCGTCTTTGCGTGGATACCCGCGAAGCCCGTCGGGACGCCCCGAGCTATACCGTCGACACGCTCGCCGAGCTTCGCGCCGAACGCCCGGACGCGACCTTGCTGTTCTTTCTCGGACGCGACGCGTTCGCGACGTTCGAACGCTGGCACCGGCCGGACGCGATCCTCGCGCTCGCCAATCTGGTCGTGGTGGAACGTCCCGGGGCGCCCTTGCCGGAGGCCGCGCTCGCGCTGATCGCGCGTCAGCGAGCGCGCCACGGCGAGCGGATCCTCGACGGCGCGGCCGGCGTGATCGAGCGGGTCGACGTGACCCAGCTCGCGATTTCGGCGACCGATGTGCGGCGGCGCATCGCCGAGGGACGCGATCCGCGCTTTCTCCTGCCGGAATCGGTCAGGCTATACATTGGTGAGCGCGGCTTGTATCGGGACGGCAGTCCCTTATGATTCCGTTCGGTACACCACACACGACGACCGGCTCGGGCGACCGCTGCGGGCCACGAGGAGGCAGGATCATCACGGCAACGAACAGCGAATCGCCGATCGCGTCCCCGGACCTCGACATCGCCGTCACGGCGCTCGAGGAGCTGAAGGGCGTCGACGTGACCGTCATCGACATCATGGGCAAGTCGAGCATCGCCGACGCGATGATCGTGGCCACCGGCACGTCCCAGCGGCACGTGCGTTCGCTCGCCGAGAACGTCCGGCTATCGGCCAAGAACGCCGGGCGCGCGCCGCTGGGCGTCGAAGGGGACGACCGAAGCGACTGGGTGCTGGTCGACCTCGGCGACGTCATCGTGCATGTCATGACGGAAGAGAAACGCGAGTTCTACGCGCTGGAGAAGCTCTGGTCGATCGGTCCCGACGACGAGGCCGAGCGCGTGCAGGTCGCCCCCGACGAGCTGGCCGACTCGCCGCTCTGATCTCGCCGCGCCGACGTCATGCGCCTGACCCTGTGCGCCGTGGGGCGCAAGATGCCCGCATGGGTGACGGCGGGAGCGGGGGACTACGCGAAGCGATTGCCCTCGTCATGGTCGTTCGAGGTTCGCGAGGTGCCTCAGGCGAGCGGTGGCGACGTCGTCGGTCGCACGGCCCGTGAGGGCGACGCGCTGCTCGCCGCCCTCGAGCGTGCCGGGGCGCACCGCCGAACCGCCGCTCACGTCGTCGCCCTCGACGAGCGAGGCAAGGCGCACACGACGGCGGCGCTCGCCGGCCGGCTGGAGCACTGGCAGACGCTCGGCCGGGACATCGTCCTGCTCGTCGGCGGGGCCGACGGCTTGCACGCGGACGTGCTGGCCAGAGCGGACGAACGCTGGAGCCTCTCCCCGCTGACCTTTCCTCATCCGCTCGTGCGTATCGTCGTCATCGAGCAGCTCTACCGCGCGCACTCCCTGCTCGCCGGGCACCCGTATCACCGTGCCTGAGCCACCACCGGCACCGTCCCTGGCCACGCCACACCGGCGCCTGATCCTCGCGTCCGGCTCCCCGCAAAGGCTGGCGCTGCTGCGTCAGCTCGGGTACGAGCCGGACGTACGCGCCGTCGACATCGACGAGTCGCCGCTCACCGACGAGGCACCGGCGACACTGGCAAGACGTCTGGCCCGCGCGAAGGCCGCAGCTGCCGTGGCGCGGACGGCCGACACGGCGACCACCGGCGGGCGCGTCGGCCGGGTCTCGAACGGAGACACGATCGTGCTCGCCGCGGACACCGTCATCGATCTGGACGGGCAGGTGCTCGGCAAGCCGCGTGATGCCGATCACGGGGTCTCGATGCTGCTCGCCCTGGGCGGACGAGAGCACCGGGTGCTTACGGGGCTGTGTCTCGTCTACCCGATCGGACGGGCCGCGCGGACCGGCCGCGTCGGCATACGCACGCTGGTGGTGAGCACGCGGGTACGGATGGGCCGGATCACGACCGACGCCGCGCTGCGCTACCGGGACAGCGGGGAGCCGGCGGGCAAGGCCGGTGGCTACGCCATACAGGGAAGTGGCGCACGGTTTGTCGCGGGCATCGTCGGCAGCTACAGTAACGTGGTGGGACTGCCGCTCCACGAAGGCGGCCGGCTTCTCGCCGCCGCCGGTATCGAGCGCTGAGTCGAGTCCTCGCTGTCCGCGCCCTCGGGACGGTTCGACGCTCACACCGCCTGGCTGTCCCCGTCCGTCTTCGTCCGGAACCGCCTCCCATGACCGCCGAGCTTCTCATCAACGTGACGCCGCAGGAGACGCGGGTGGCGACCGTGGAGAACGGTCAACTGGTCGACATCCGTGTCGAGCGTGTGCAGAAACTGGGGCTGGTCGGCACGATCCTGCAGGGTACGGTGCGGCGGGTGCTGCCCGGCATGGAAGCGGCCTTCGTCGACGTCGGGCTGGAGAAGGCGGCCTTCCTTCACGTCTCCGATCTGGTCGGGGCCCGCGACGCCGACGAGAACGGCGAGCGCACCACCCAGCCGATCGCGCGCGTGCTGCGCGAGGGGCAGACCCTGGCGGTGCAGGTCATCAAGGATCCGCTCGGGACCAAGGGCGCACGCGTGACGAGCAATCTGAACGCGCCGTCGCGCTACCTCGTGATGATGCCGAGCGAGAGCGGCGTCGGCATCTCCACCCGGATCGATGACGAGACGGAGCGCGAGCGCCTGCGGTCCCTGGTGGAGGAACTGCGCGGCGAGGGCACGGCAGGCTACATCGTGCGCACCGCGGCCGATGGGGCCGACCGCGCGGCACTCGTCGAGGACATGGACTACCTCGGCAAGGTCTGGCAGGGCATCGCCACCCGGCGCGGATCGGCGCCCCCCGGCTCGGTCATCTTCCGCGACCTGCCGCTGGTGCAACGATTGCTGCGGGACAGCCGTGACGAGGAACTCGAGCGCATTCGCATCGATTCGCGCGAGACCTATCGCGAGTGCCGCGCGTTCTGCGAGGAATACGTTCCGGATCTGGCCGAGCGGATCGAGCACTACCCCGGCGAGCGCCCCATCTTCGACCTGCACGGGACCGAGGACGAGATCGAGCGCGCGTTGAACCGGAAGGTGTCGCTGAAGTCGGGGGGCTACCTGGTCATCGACCAGACCGAATCGATGACGACCATCGACATCAACACCGGCGGTTACGTAGGGCGCCGCAACCTCGAGGAGACGATCTTCAAGACCAACCTCGAGGCGGCTCAGGCGATCGCCCGTCAGCTGCGGCTCAGGAATCTCGGCGGCATCATCATCATCGACTTCATCGACATGAGCGACGAGGAGCACCGGCGTCAGGTGCTGCGAGCGCTGGAGAAGGCGCTGGAGCGCGATCGCTCGCGCACCTCGGTCAGCGAGGTGTCCGCGCTCGGGCTCGTCGAGATGACGCGCAAGCGCACGCGCGAGAGTCTCGAGCAAGTGCTTTGCGAGGAGTGCCCGACCTGTGAAGGTCGCGGGACGCAGAAGACGCGCGAGACGGTCGGCTTCGAGATCACGCGCGAGATCATCCGCCAGGTGCGCCAGTTCGAGATCGATTCCGTGACCGTGCTCGCCGCCGCCGAGATGGTCGAGTTCTTCACCGAGGAGCGGGCCGACGATCTGGCCGGACTCGAGGAGTTCGTCGGCGTGCCCGTCCGTCTGCAGACCGAGCAGTTCTACCCGCGCGAGCACTATGACGTCGTCCTTCGCTGACGACGCGCGTCCCGCCCGGGGGCGAAAGGCCGCGATGTCCCCTTCGGCGCCCGACGCGTGATCGTCGTCGCCGCCAGGACGTTCCTGCGCGTGGCTCTCGTGACGGTCGGCCTGCTGCTGATCCTGCTCGCGCTGCTGACGATCGCCGCGCGCCTCGCACTGCCGCTGGTCGCCGGGCAGAAGCACACGGTCGAGGCGCGGCTGTCCGATTACCTCGAGCGACCGGTCACGATCGGCGAGCTGGATCTCGCCTGGCGGACCGACGGGCCGCGGCTGCGACTCGGCAACGTCGCCTTGCAGGAGACCTCCACGCGCGGCGTTCGGTTCGACGAGCTGCTCGTCGACGTGGACCTCATGGGCAGCCTGCTCGGACGCACCCTCGTCGTCGACGAGTTGACCCTGGTCGGCGCCGACCTGACGCTCGACTACGCCGGCGGCGGACGCTTCCGCCTGCACGGTGCCGAACGGAGGGCCGTGCCCGCGGCGGACGAGCCGGACGAGGCGGACGAGGCGGACGAGCCGGACGAGCCGGACAAGCCGGCCGGGCCGGGTGAGGCGGACGAGGTAGACGAGCCGGAAGATCGGACGAGCCCGGCGCCCGGCCGTGACGAGCGGGGGCTGGATGTCGTCGGCTGGCTGCTCGACGCGGGCAAGGTCGGCTTGCTCGACACGCGCCTGACGGTGCTCGACGCGAGTGGCGAGCGCCGGCTGGTGGTCAGCGAGATCGACGTGAGCTCGGAAAGCGAGGGCGACGAGCATCGCTTGCGCCTGAGGCTCGTGCTGCCGCCGGAACTCGGCGGAACCCTCGAGGCAGGCATCGACCTGCGAGGCCGCAGCGGCGCACTCGCGCGCTCGGCCGGCAGTGTCTACGCGCGAGGGTCGGGCTTGCGTCTCGGCGTGTGGCGCACGCTGCGTGCCATGGATGCCGGAGGCGCGGACGGAGCGAGCGCGGCGACGGACGCTTCGCTGGCCGCGCTGGCGCGGCTGGACGGGGAGGCGCAGCTGGAGTTCTGGGGGAGCTGGAGCGACGGCGCGATGCGCACGGCACGTGTCCGCGTGGATGCCCGGGACGTCGCCTTGCTGCCGGGGCAGGGCGGCGAGGCCGGACAGCCCTTGCTCGATCTGCTATCCGCGGACCTCGCCTACCGGGACGACGCGCCCGGCTGGACCGTCGAGGCCGATCGGGTCGAGCTGGTGGCGGGCCAGACGCGAACGGTGCTCACGGACCTCGACGTCGGGCGTGGCGCACGCGCCGACGGCGACTGGCGCGTCGCCGCCGGTGGCGAACGTCTGCCGCTGGCTCTCGTCACCCACGTGGCGAACGCCTTGCGTGCGGCGAGCGCGCCGCCGGACAACGCGGTCAACGCGGTCAACGTGGACCACGCGGCCGGCGGGCCGTCCGCCCCGCTGCTGGACGCACTGGACGCGATCGTCGGACTGGACGCGAGCGGCGCGCTCGTCGACTGGCGAGCGCGCGTCGCGCTGGACGGTGGCGCCCCTGCGCTCTCGTTCATCGGCGACATCGACGCGCTCTCGCTGGCCCCGCACGGCGAGTTGCCGGGGTTGGTCGGGCTCGATGGTCGTCTGCATCTCGTCGACGGTCGCGGCACCCTCGAGCTGCGCGATGGCGAGGACGGCCTACGTCTCGTGCGCGACGCGTCCGAGCTGCTCGTCGACACGCTGGATGCCGCCGTCGACATCGACGTGCTCGCGGTCGATCACGTGGAACTCGCGGGACGCGTCGCGCTGGCCCGCGAGAGCCTCGACCTGGACGCCGACGTCGCGCTGACGCTGGCCAGCGGGCGCTCCCCGCACGTCGATGCCCAGACCCGATACGCGGTGGGCGACATCGCCGACCTGCCACCCTGGCTCGCGATCATCGGGGCGACACCCGCACTATCGGCGTGGTTCGACGAGGCGTTCGTCGACGGCCAGATCGAGAACGGCGAGTTGCACTGGTCGGGGCGGGTGGCGGACTTCCCCCACGAGAACGGCCGAGGCAAGCTGCAGGGCAGTTTCGACGTACGCGACGGTCGGCTCGCCTTCCTCCCGGGCTGGCCCGTGGCCGAACTCGCCACCGGACGGGTCGAGCTGGACGGGATGACGCTGGTCGGCACGAGCCGGACGGGACGGCTCGGCGAAGCCGTGGCGAACGAGGCACGCGCCACCATCCCCGACCTTCGCCGCGCCCGCCTCCGGTTCGAGGGGTCCGCCCGATCGGACTTGCAGGCGCTGGTCGACTTCGGTCGGGACGGCCCGCTCGCGAGCGTGCTCGGGGAGGTGCTCGCCGCCGCCTCGGGCAATGGCGAGGCCGGCATGGACTTCGCCCTCGAGGTGCCGCTCGCCACCGGTGCGGGCGGGCCGTTCGAGCTCGACGGATCGCTGTTCCTCGATGGCAACGACGTGACGTTCGGCCGTGCCGATCTCACGCTCGAGAGGACGCGCGGCTCGATCGGCTTCGACGAGAACGGGGTCCGCATCGGCAACCTGCGGGCGTCGCTGTTCGATCGTCCGGTATCGATCGACGGCGCGACGAAGGGCAGCGGCGCGGACGCGATGACGGAACTGCGCCTCGGCGGTGTGCTCGAGGCGGCCGATGTGCTCGCGCACTACGGCATCCCGCTGGATCGGTTCGTGAGTGGCGCCTCGCATTGGAGCGTCACGCTCGGCGCGCCTCACTCGAGCGCGAAGGTCAGGCGGGACGGCGTTCGCCTGCACGCCGCGAGCGATCTCGTCGGTACCCGCATGCTGCTGCCACCGCCGCTCGACAAGGGGGCGGGGGACGCGCTCGGCCTGTCCTTGTCGAGCGCCATCCGGGAGGGTGAGGCGACCACGCTCTGGCGCATCGCGCACGGCGACCTGCGCGCCGCGATCGAGACCGACGCGGACGGCTTGCGTGCGCTCGGCGCCCGCTTCGGCGACGGACCGGTGGATGCGCCGCCGGAGCCGGGCATTCGTCTCGACGGGCATGCCCCGCGGCTCGCCTTCGATGGCTGGGCGGAGGCCGTGGCGACGCTGATCGACGATCTGCCCGACACCGACGGCGAGCCCGTGCCGATCCTGCCCATCCACGCGGACCTGACCACCGATGCGCTCGTCGCCGGGGTCCGCTCACTCGGGCCCGCCACCCTGCGCACGACGACCGACGAGACGTACCTGAACGCCACCGTCAGCAACGCGCACCTGACCGGCAGCGTGAGATACCCGCGCGCACACTGGGATCGCGAGCGCGTCGCTCTGGTGCGACTCGCGTACGTCGACAAGGCGGTCATCGACGCGCTCGACTCCGCACCCGTGACCGACGTGCCGGCCGAGGCGCTGGACCCGCGCCTGTTACCGGCGATCGATGCGCATGTCAGCGTGCTCGGCTGGGACGCGCTCACGCTCCGCGACGTGACCCTCCGCGCTCGCCCGAACCCACGCGGACTCACCTTCGAGGCCGATATCGAAGTCACTGGCGGAACGACGGTCGCCGGCAAGGGCTCGTGGTTGCTCGGCGAGGGCGAGGTCGTCGACGCGAGTCGCGGCGGCTCGCACCGCAGCACGCTGGATCTCGTGGTGGCCGGCGAGGATCTCGGCGGGGGTCTGAGCGCCTCGGGCTTCCCCGACAAGCTCGCCGAAGGGCGGGGCGAGATCCGTACGACGCTCGGCTGGCGCGGACCGTTCTACCTGCCGGCGCTGGAGAAACTCGAGGGTTCACTGTCGCTCGACGTGGAGCGCGGGCGCATATTGCCGCTCGAGGTGGGGCCGGCGCGGCTGGTCGGTCTGTTCGCCCTGCAGTCGCTGCCGCGCCGGCTCGCCTTCGACTTCAGCGACGTCACGTCCGACGGCCTTGCCTTCGAGAGGATCGCCGGCGACATCGCCCTCGCGAACGGCGTCGCGTCTGTCGGGCTGGTGCAGCTCACGGGCCCGGTCGGTGTGGTCGATGTGGCGGGCACGTCCGATCTGGTCGGGCGCGAGCATGACCAGCGCATCACGGTGTTGCCCAGGGTCAGCGCCGCGCTGCCGATCATCGGTGCGATCGCGGGTGGCGCGAGCGCGGGCATCGGTGTCCTCGTCGCGGGGGGCTTCCTGAAGGCGATGGGGCTCGATCTCGACCGCATCGGCCTGCGCCGGTACGCGCTGCGCGGGAGTTGGGACGATCCGGTGCTCGAGCCGGTCGACGCGGCGCGACGCGACGGCGTGGTCGAGCAGCCTTGAGTGGCCGTCGTCGCGCGCTTCGCACGGCCCTGAACGACGACATCGCCCGACTCGGGAACGCTAGGGCGTGATGGCCGGCAGCACGCGCGCGCGCAAGGGTGGCATCGCCCCTTCGGAAGTGAACAGGAGACGGCTGCCGTCCGCCGCCACGGCGAGCGCCTCGGCCTGGTCGAGGTCGTGCCCGGACAGCGCGGTGCCCGGGCGCGACAGCGTCTCGCTCCAGTCCTCGCCGTCGGCGCGCTCGAAGCAGCGTATCCGCCGGTAGGTCAGCAAGCAGCCTCGTCGCCCATCGGCGGCGATGTCGAAGGCCGTCGGTTGCTCGAGATCGACGCCGGTCACCGAGGCGGCGAGTCGTTCGACCAGGCCGCGCGATACCGGGGCGAGCGTCGTCGCGCGACGCGCGAGCAGGGGCTCGTCGGCCCGGACCGGATCGAGGCGGCCGGGCAGCGGCAGCGTGTAGGCGCCACCCGCGACCCCGCGGCCATCGGCGACCGGTTCCTTCGGCAGCAGCCAGATGACGCCGCTCGACTCGTCGACCGCCACCGCCTCGACATCATGCGGTCCGTCCTCGTAGCGGACGCGCAGGCTCCGCTCCACCACGAGTGGCGTGCCGGGTGCGGCATCCGGGCCGCGCGCGACGGGTTCGGCGACGACGTGCAGGACGATCTCGTCGAGACGACGGGCGTTGTCGCCGCTGTCCGCGATCAGCAGATACGGCTCGCCGTCGATGCGAAAGGCCGCCATGTCTTCCCAGTCGCGATTGATCACGTCGAGCGGCCAGCGGCCGAGAGGGCGACCGTCGAACGTGAGCGCGTGCAGGGCTGGCGCATGTCCCCCGTCGTTGATCGCCCAGAGCACCCCGCTGTCGCGCCGCGAGATGGCGAGGCCGCTGGTCTCGACGAGCGCGTCATCGAGGAGGCGCGTCCCGCGTGACGGCGAGAGCGCCGGCCAGTTCGCCGACGCGGGCGACTCGACGGCGCCGAGGCCGCCCGGTGTCACGGAAGAGACGATCGGTTCCCGACGGTCGTCGAGCGCACCACCGGTCGGGGATGCGGGGTCGGCCTCCGTCGAGCCCGACGGCGTAGTGCCACAGGCCGCGAGCAGAAGGGCAGCCGTCGACAGCAGCCCGCGGGAAGCCGTGTTCATGGCGTATCCCGCACGAGACGGAACAGCTCGCGCGCCGCGGACGGCGGCTTCCCCGCCGCACGCTCGGTCAGGGCCTTCTTCTGCAGCTGGCGCAGACGCTGCCGATCGGCGTCGGGGTGAGTCTCGAGGTAGGCCGTCAGCGCCTCTGCCGGACTTTCCGCGCTGTCGTCGCCGAGCAGCCGATCACGCCAGGCCTCGCTCCGGTGATGCTGTGCATGCCCGACACGCGCCGCCCTGTCGAGCTCCGCGAGCGCCGCCTCGATCGGTTCGAGATCGTCCTTGCTCCGCAGGCGCTTGGCCAGATAGGACAGCTGTCGCTTGTGGGCGCTGCCGCGACGGATAGCGTTCAGCAGGTCGATGGCGTCGCGAACGTCCTCGTCGAGCGGAATCGTCGCGCGGACGCTCGGGGCGAGTTCGGCGAGCCGACGGCCGAGTTCACGGACGGCATCGGCCTCGCGCTTGCGCGCGCTGCGGCTCGGGCCGTCGTCGCCCTCGAACGCCTCGTCGGCGCCGTCGATCGGGTCCTGCGCGTCTTGGCTTGTCATCGGGGCATGGACAGGGGGAAACGAGAAGGCGTTGGCATGAAACCGGCAGCGCGTGAAGCGTCTTCGTGCTGGAAGCGGACGTGAGGAAAGGCGGTGTAAAGAAGCGTGTCGTCAAACATGGTGTCGACAGACGCGGCGAGCGCCGGCGCCGCTTCGGGGCGGCGATCATAGCCCCTCGTCGAATTGCCGGTCCAAAGCGGGAATCCGTCCGTTGTATTTCCGCGACACACGGAGTCTAATTCGATCGTGACTTATCGAGCCGCCAACGATCGAGCCCACCGCACCACGGCCGGACGCGCGCTTGCGCTCGCCTCGGTCGGTGTTCTCGCCGTGCTCGACATCCAGAGCGTGCAGGCCGACGTCACCTCCGTCGAGCCGCTGAGCGACCCGCTGACGAGCGGGTCGAGTCCCTTTGCGCTGGATGCGACCGAACTCGACCCGATCCGCTTCACCCGCCTTCCCGACGATCGTCGGATCGAGACGCGGGCGCGTCGTCCGGTCGCGGCATCCCCCGCCGGCACCCGCACCGAATTCTCGTTCTCGCTCTCGCCGCGGCGCCCGGACTTTTCCCTGAAAGGGGCCTACGGCCTCGGCGCGCTGTTCGGTGCGCCCGAGATCGCCGTCGCCGGGGTGCCCGCCGCGCCGTTCGGTCAGGATGGCGGCGAGCTGCCCGTGAACCTCGTGACCTCGCTCTCGCCGGGGCCGTCGATCGGTTCCTCGCTGCACGACGGCTTTCGCTATTCGGCCGGCGTCCGCATCGAGCACGAGGATGCGGACTTCGACGGGACCGCCTACGTCAGCTCCAGCCTGCTCGGGCTGTCCTACGGCCGCCTGGGTCGACTCTGGTACGGCGGCATCGACGTCAACCTCGAGCAGTTCGACGACGAACGCCACGGCAAGGACCGTCCGGACGTGCTGTCGCTCGACGTCACCACCGGACGGCGGCTGGGCATCACCGGTCTCGGCGAGGGTGCGCCGCTGTGGCTGTTGAGCGTGCAGGGAGACTTCGACCTGCTGGACGAAGAGGCTGACGACACGCTCGAGCCCGAGAGCGTCTGGTACCTGAACCCGAGTCTCTTCTGGGGCCACCCGGGGTTCACGTTCTCGGCCGGCATGCAGTTGCCGGTGCCGGTCGACTCGGCCGATGCCGACGCCCCGCCCGATGACGAAAAGCCCGACTATCGGCTTCGCGCTGTGTTCGAGAAACGCTTCAAGTAGCGCATCGCTACTGCGGTTCGGACGGCGACTCGTCGAGCAGGTCCGGATCGGCCAGTTCGATGTCGGTCACGCGGTTCTTCAGCTTGAGCAGGTTCATGCGCGCGACCAGCTCCTCGCGCTTGCGCTGCTCGAGGCGTACCGGCACGTAGTCCAGCGAGGGCGCGAACCAGGTGCGTGTGGAACGGCTGCCGTTGTCGGCGTTGCGCCCGCGCACCCGGATGGTCTCCACCTTGCCCATCTTCGTGTCGATCGTCTCCGTGCCTTCGTTGACGAAGCGCATGGTCTTGATCCGGCCGCTGTCGAACACCTGGAGTTCCAGCTCCTCGAAGCCCTGGCGCAGGTAGTTCATCACCGCGAGCGTCACCGACAATCGATCGAGCATCGGGTCGGCGAAGCGCTCGTCGGTCACCTCGCCGCGGTAGTTCCAGTTGATCGTCCGCGCATCCCAGTCGAAGGTCGCGTCGACGCGGCGACGTGCCTCGTCGTCCTGGCGATAGGAGTAGCTCTGCGGCTGCAGCTGCACGGTGCCCGCGTCGGCGGGATCGTCCGGAGACGGCACGACCCGGATCACGCTGGTCTCGCGGATCTTGCCCTTGCCGGTCAGCTTGAAGACGCCGGTGGGCTTGGTCGCCAGGCTGTACACCCAGTCGTCGCCCTCGCGGGCGAAGGAGAGACGTGCGCTGCCGGCCGTGATGAGGTTGTTGCCGACGTCGTAGACGACCTCGAACGGGGCGATGTCGCTCGCGAGAATGCGCGGCGAGAGCGGCGCATCGGCGGCCTCGGCCGCCGCGGCCGGGACCGGACAGGACGCGATCGCCGCCGCGAGGAGCAGGGCCAGGGCAGGTCGCGAAACCTGCGGCGTCGCGGGGCGAGGAGCGTGAACGTGTGGGTGCATGTGTGAACCTGTGCGAGAACGGAGGCGTGGCGTCGATGGAAGCGTCGCGCGGCGTGGGTGGCGCGTCAGGAAGGGGGCGCCGAGTACCGGCGCGGACCGCCGGCGGTCATCCGGGCGGGCATCGACGCCGCACCGGGCGCGGCGTTCAGCGATATCGACAGCGCCGCGATGTACAGCTCGTGCTCTTCGGCGAGCACACGGGCCGCGAGCGTCTCGGGGCTATCGTCCGGGCGTACCGGCACCTGCACCTGTGCGATGACCGGGCCGGCATCGAGTTCGGCGGTGACGAGATGAACGCTCGCGCCGTGCACGGTGTCGCCGGCCGCCAGCGCACGGGCGTGGGTGTCGAGCCCGGGATATTTCGGCAGCAGGGAAGGGTGGATGTTCAGCAGACGATCCTTCCAGGCGGTGACGAAGGTCGGCCCCAGCACACGCATGAATCCGGCCAGTGCCACCCGCTCCGGCGCGAGCGCGGCCAACCGGGCGTCGAGCGCCGCGTCGAAGGTGTCGCGATCGGGGAAGTCGCGCCGCTCGACGACCTCGGTACGCAGTCCGAGCGCGGCGGCCGCCTCCAGACCCGCGGCATCCTGCCGATCGGCGATGACGCCGACGACGCGCGCCGCGAGACGCCCGTCGCGGCAGGCACGCGCGATGGCGAGCATGTTCGAGCCGCGCCCGGAGATCAGGATCGCGAGGCGCGCGCTCACGGAGCGTCGGGGTCCGCCGCCGACAGTTTCCCGATGTACTCGACCCGCGCCTGCGCGTCGGCTTCAGTCACGCCGGCACCAGGTGCGGCGTCGGCGCGCTCGATCGTGCCGATCACCTGCGCCGTCTCGCCGAGTTCGGCGAGCGCCGCGAGCGTCCGCTCGGCCGCCTCCGCGGGCACGACGAGCGCCATGCCGATACCGGCGTTGAACGTCCGCAGAAGTTCCGCCTGCTCGATGACGGCGCCGTCGCGTCCATCGCCCCGCAGCCAGGCGAACACGGCCGGGAGCGTCCAGGCGCCGAGATCGACGCGAGCGACGGTGCCGGGCGGCAGTACGCGGGGCAGGTTCTCGGTCAGTCCACCGCCGGTGATGTGGGCGAGCGCGTGCAGGGGAGTGGCGTCGTTCTCGAGCAACGCCCGGACCGCCGGCACGTAGATGCGCGTCGGTTCGAGCAGCGCCTCGCCGAGCGTCCGGCCGTCCGGCAGGTGTCGGTCGAGGTCCACGCCCTCGATCAGGCGACGGATCAACGAGTAGCCGTTCGAGTGCGGACCGGAGGCCGCCAGCCCGATCACGACGTCGCCCGCGCCGACGGCGCTGCCGTCGATGATCTCGCTCTTCTCGACGACGCCGACCGCGAAGCCTGCCAGGTCGTAGTCGTCGCCCGCGTAGAGGCCCGGCATCTCTGCCGTCTCGCCGCCGAGCAGGGCTGCGCCCGCGATCTCGCAACCCCGGGCGATCCCGGCGATGATGCTCGTCGCTCGATCCAGTGCCAGATGGCCGCTCGCGTAGTAGTCGAGAAACCAGAGCGGTTCGGCGCCGGTGACGAGGATGTCGTTGACGCACATCGCAACGAGATCGATGCCGATCGTGTCATGACGATCCAGCTCGATCGCGAGCCGGAGCTTGGTGCCGACGCCGTCGGCACCGGACACCATGACCGGCCGGCGGTAGCGCTCGGTCGGGAGTTCGAACAGGCCGCCGAACCCACCGATGCCGCCGAGCACGCCGGCACGGTGCGTGCGGGCCACGTGCGGCTTGATGCGCTCGACCAGCGCGTTGCCGGCGGCGATGTCGACGCCGGCATCGGCGTAGGTCAGGGTGCGGCGGCGGTCCGAGGGACGAGCGGTATCGGTCATGCGGTCGGGCGGCTCCGGATCGTGCGCTCGGGTGGCATTGCCCCGGTGGGGACTGCACAATGTGGGGATGATACGCCTCCCCGCAATGGCCGCCGTGTTCGCGCTGCTTGCCGCGCTCGTGCTGTCGGCTCCGGCCACGGCGCAGGACACGGCCGCGCTCGAGACCCGCAACGACCCCTGGAGTCGCGAGGTCGCGGTCGCCGATCGCGGGCCGGAAGAACGGCGCGAGGCGCACGCGCTCGCCATGCGCGCGGTGCTGCTCGCCAACAGTGGCGACAAGACGTTGTTGAACCGTGACGACGTGCGGGCCGGACTCCGCGATGCCGAACGCTTCGTCGAGCGCTTCGACTATCGCATTCCCCCTCCCGGGACCCTGATCCCCGCCGACATGCCGCTGAGCGACGCCGTGCGCGCGAGCGGTGAAGCGACGCAGCTGATGCGGGTCGCCTTCGACCGCGTTCTGCTCGGCGCGCTGATCGAGGGTGACGGCGAGAACGCCGGCGCGGATGCGGAGGGCGAGACGGAGGCGGATGAGGCGACGGACCCCTTCCTCGCCGTCGACGAGGCGCTGGTCTGGTTGCTGATCGAGGACGGCCGACGCGAGATCATGGTCAGCGACCCGGCCGCGCTCAACGTCCGCGCGCGGGCGCGCGAGATCGCCGGTGCGCGAGGCGTTGCGCTCCGCTACCCGACCGGCGACGACGAGGACCGCGCGACGCTCGACGTGGAACGGCTCCGCGGCGGGAGCCTCGAGCGCTTGCGGGTCGCCTCGGAGCGCTACGCGGTGCCGGTCGTGATCGCCGGGCGGCTGTCACGCGACGGGCTCGGCATGTGGGAAGGACGCTGGACCAAGTTCGCCGGCATTGCCGTCGAGGAGACCGGATTCACCACGGACAGCCTCGACGAGGCGTTGCAGGAGGGGCTCGCCTGGTTGTCGGCCGCCGCGTCCGGCGACGACAGCTACCGCTACGGCGGCGACGCCGGGTCCGACACCGAAGCCCTGGTCTGGGTCGGCGCACTCGAATCGGTGGCCGCATACGCGACGGTGATGGATTTCCTGCAGGGCGTGCCGGGTGTCGGCACCGTCTATCCCAAGGAGGTCGACGAGCGCGGCATGACCTTCACCGTCGTGCCGCGAGGCGCCTTGCCGGCGATCGCTGCGGCGGCGAACTCGCTGTCGTGGCTGCGGCGGACCAACCCGCCGGTCGAGGCGCGTCAGGCATCGGACGACGCCTTCCGGCGCCCGGCCGCCGGAGATAACCGCTACGCCGGCGCGGCGGATGTGGACCCGCCCGACGTCGCTCCGCCCGATACTCGCGTCGATCGCGGTGCGAGCGGCGGGCGCGTCGGCACGCAGCGGCGCGAGCGCGCGACCTACCGCTCGCTTGCGCCCGACGCCGAGCTGGCGTTCGACTACCTGCGCTGAGTCCCGCCGCCGTGCACCCACAGCTGACGCTGTCGCTCGATGCGACGCCGGCCACCTCGTTCGACACCTTCCATGTCGGCGTGTCGAACGCGGTCGCGCATCGCAGCGTCAACGCCTTCGTCGAGGGCTCCTCCGCCGACCGACAGATCTTTCTCTGGGGCGGCGAGGGTGCCGGCAAGTCGCATCTGCTGAGCGCGGCCTGTCAGCAAGTGAGCGGGCGGGGTTACCGCATCGCCTACCTCCCCGGCGAACTGGCGGGACAGCGGGATGCCCTCGTCGGCCTCGAGCAGTGCGAACTCGTCTGCATCGACGATCTGCAGCGGCTCGGCCATGCCGCCGAGGTCGATCTCTGCCTGTGCATCGAGCGCTGCCGTGCCGCCGACACGATGCTCCTGTTCGCCGCCGATCGTCCCCCGGAGGAACTCGGGCTCGCCCGCGAGGACTTGCTGCGCCTGCTCGATCTGGGGCCGCGCTTCCGTGTCGGTGCGCTCGAGGGGGAATCGCTGCGGGAGGCCCTGAAGGGGGACATGGAACGACGCTCCCTGTCGATCGGCGACGATGTGCTCGACTACCTCTTCCGCCGCTTCGAACCGACCATGACGACGCTGCAGCCGGTGCTCGAACGGCTGATCGACGTCGCGGTGAGCGAGCGCCGCAAGCTCACCGTCGCCCGCGTGCGCACCGCCCTCGGCGAGTGAGGCGCGGCGTGCGGCGTCGGTGCGTCAGCGGAAGCCCACCGACAGGCGGTAGCGCACGCTGCCGTCGAACACGACGTCATCCGGCGGCGGCGTGCCGCTCGCGTCCGCGACCAGGCGGTAGCCGCCGGGCGCCTCGACGAACGGCAGGAGGTTCTCGCCGGTGGTGCTCAAGGTGACGCTGCGGCTGCCTCGGGCCAACCGTGCGTCGCCCTCCGGCACGCTCGCGATGTCCACGCTCCGACGCTCGCCATCGATCTCGGCCTCGATCGACAGGGCGATCGCGTCGAGGAATTCGAAGTCGTCCGGGAGGCCGTTCTCCAGCGCGTCGTCTTCGGGGTCCTCCGACGACGGGGCGATCGTCAGCGTGATGTCCGTGATCTCGATGCGGGTCAGGAAGTCGAACTCGTCCTCGGACGGAAAGCCCTGTCCGCCACGCACGTCGAGATCGAACGGCAGGATGGCCCCGGCCGGCAGGGCCGCGAGCGCGCTGCCTTCCACACGCGCCTCGGCAAGATCCTCGGTCACGGAGAAGCGGCCGAGGGTGGTGCCGTCCTCGCCGGCGCAAGCGGCGAGCGCGAGCACGCTCGCCACCGCGGCGAGTCGTCGAATGGGTGCTGTCACGGGAGAGGCGTCCGTCTGTGGAGTCGACCCTTCGTATAGTTCGCCCGGCGCCGCGTGTCACCCGCTCGGACGTGAAGAGCCGGCCATGCCGTCGACACCGGGCCGGGGCGCGCCGGGTCAGGCCGAATACTGCGCCGCGAGCGCGGCGGCGAAGCGTTCGATGTCGGCGGGGGGGAGGCGGTTGATGCCGGCTGCGGCCTTGCGCCCGCCGCCGGTCTCGAACTGGCGGCAGAGCACGTCCGCACCGGTGCGATTCGCGAGCGGTGCCCGCACGCTGACGACGTAGTCCCCGCTCGCGCTCTCGCTCAGCAGCGCGTGCGCGCGTTCCGGGTGGCGCTGGGCGAGCTCGTTCGCGTAGACGCCGCCGACGCGGCGGGCGAAGGGCTCGTTCGGGAAGACGTACAGCGCGGTCCGCGCATCCGCCTGCGCGGGTGTCGTCGCCTCGGCACGCGCCATGTCGTCGCGATAGCCCGCATCCAGCGTCTCGAATGCGTCGTCGTCCCGAGCGAAGTCGAGCGGATCGGTGTACGGCTTGACGCGTGCGTAGAGCTCGGCAGGCGGGAAGAACAGATCCTCGAGAGTCGCGCCGTAGCCGTTGTAGTTGAGCAGCGTGCCGAGCGTCTTCAAGGTCGCGAGCGCCGTCTCGTCGAGGGCGAGCGGTGCGGCGGCGGTCGCGGCCGCCGCGAACAGGTTGTCGCCGAAGGCGGCGGTGACGGCCCAGGCGAGATGCGCACCGCCGAGATGCGCGTTGACGATCAGCCCGGTGCAGGTCTCGGCGTCGGTGTCGATGTGCGCGGCAAGTGACGCGCGGTCGGGGATATCGCCCGCGAAGTGGTGATCGAAATATCGGGCGCTGACACCCTTGTCGAGCAGCGCGACGAGCGCCTCGCGATTCTTGTCCAGCGAGATGTCGAGTACCGTGAGTTCGTCGTTGCCGTCCACCTCGCGTCCGAGCACGGACTCCACCTGCGCCACCAGCGCGATGTCGCGCTTCACTCCGGTGACGAGCACGCCGTCGCGCGGCTCGGCGAGGCGGAGCTGGTGCAGCGCGCACAGTCCGTCGGCATCGCCGTTGAAGACGTCGATCGTGGTCATGAGGCGGTCTCGGTCGGGGCGGCGATCGCTCGCACGCAGTCGCGGACCAGCGCTGGCCCGTGGAAGATGAATCCGGTGTAGAGCTGAACGAGATCCGCACCGAGGTGAAGCTTGTGCGCCGCGTCGCGGCCGCGGGCGATCCCGCCGACGCCGATGAGCGTGGCATCGCTGCCCGCAAGACGCGCGGCGACGCCGGCGAGTCGGTCGTCGGCAAGCGGCTTCAGCGGTGCACCGCTCAGACCCCCGGTCTCGCGCGCGTGCAGATGGTGTCGGACCGGCTCGCGCCCGTTGGTCGTGTTGCCCGAGATCACGGCCTCGATCTCGTGCTCGCGGGCCGCCGCGCAGAAGGCATCGAGGCCGGCGTCGTCCAGGTCGGGTGCGATCTTCACCGCGATCGGCACCTGCCGTCCGTGCCGCGTGGCGAGCCCCGACTGGGTCTCCTTCAGTCGCGCCAGCAGCCGCTGCAGCGCATCGCCGTGTTGCAGTTCGCGCAGGTTGGCGGTATTCGGAGAGGAGATGTTCACCGTCACCCAGTCGGCGTGGGGGTAGACCCGTTCCAGGCCGCTCACGTAGTCGTCGTCGGCGTGCTCGATGGGCGTCGTCGCGTTCTTGCCGACGTTGATGCCGAGCGGCCCGTTCCACCGACGCCGCTGCACCTGCTCGACCAGATGATCGACCCCCTTGTTGTTGAAGCCGAGGCGATTGATCAGTGCGCCGTGCGCCGTGAGGCGGAAGAGGCGCGGCGTCGGATTGCCCGCCTGCGGGCGCGGCGTGACCGTGCCGATCTCGAGCGAACCGAAGCCGAGCGCGCCGAGCGCATCGATGTGGTCGCCGTTCTTGTCGAGCCCCGCGGCCAGGCCGACGGGGTTGGGGAAGTCGATGCCGAGCCGGCGGACGGGATGCGGCTCGAGGGCGTAGCGGCGACGCATGAGACGCCGCACGAGCGGCTTGTCGAGCAGACCGAGTGCGAGGTCGTGGGCGCGCTCGGGATCCATCTCGAACAGGATGCTGCGGCCGAGCGCAAACAGCGCGTCGGCGGACGGGTGGGCGCTCGGCGACAAGAGGTGACCTCGGGGCGAAGGGCGTGGGGACGCAGGGCGTGGGTCGCGAGCGCGTATGCTACCGCGCAACATGAAGCTCTACCCCGACAAGCTCGACGCCCATCTGACCAGGGCGGCGGCCGCGACGGCCTCTGGAGCCGCCACTGGCGGCACCGCACCGATCTTTCTGGTCCACGGCGACGAGCCGTTCCAGCTCGGCGAGATCGGCGACCGGTTGCGGCGCCACGCCCGCGACTGCGGGTTCGAGGAGCGCGAGGTCGTGATCGCCACCGAGGACGCCGACTGGGCGAGCTTTCGCGAGTCCGCGGACAGTCTCTCGCTGTTCGCCGAGCGGCGCCTGATCGAGCTCCGACTGCCGTCGGGCAAGCCTGGCCGTGCCGGCGGCGAGGCGCTGAAGGCCTATGCCGCGAATCCGCCGCCGGATGTGCTGCTCGTGATCTCGAGCGCGAAGCTCGATCGCTCGGCGAGCAACAGCGCCTGGTTCAAGGCCATCGACAAGGTCGGCGTGGCGGTCGCGGTGCAGCCGCTGCCGGCCGGTCAGCTCCCGGCCTGGCTCGGGCGCAGGCTTCGGGCCAGGGGCCTGCACCCGTCTCCCGAGGCGCTCGAACTGATCGCCGAACGGGTCGAGGGCAACCTGCTGGCCGCCGCTCAGGAAGTCGAGCGGCTGGCGCTGCTCTACCCGGTCGGCGAACTCGGCGCGGACGAGGTCGTCGCCGCCGTCGCCGACAGCGCCCGCTACGCCTTGCCCGATCTCGCCGTGGCAGCGCTGCAGGGGCAGGGCGTCCGAGCGCTGCGCATTCTTCAGGGACTGCGCGAGAGCAGCGTGTCGGAAGTGCTGGTGCTCTGGTCACTCGCGCAGGAGATTCGGGCGGGCGCGCGGGCGGCCGAGTCGATGGCCGAAGGCGTATCGCCGGACGCCGCGCTGAAGACCGCCGGTGTCTGGCAGAATCGAACCGGACCGCTGAAACTCGCGCTGGAGCGGCATGCCGCGCCCGCCTGGCTGTCCTTCCTGGCCGCGAGTTCGCTCGTCGACCGGCAGATCAAGGGGCAGTCCGCGGGCAGTTCCTGGGACACGCTCGGCCGGCTCGTCACTCGCCTGGCAGGCACCTCGGCGGATGACGATCGCGTGCCGGCGGATGCCTTCCTGCACAGCCCGGTCGCCGTGATCTGAGCCGAACCGCACGGGAACCGTCGTCGCCGGTCCATCGTCGAGGCGCGACGTCTCGACGCCGTGACGCCGACTCCTCGTCGCCAACCCCTTGTCGCCAACGCCGTACTCGCCGCCATGCGCTATCTCGCTCGACCCACCATCGCCGATCTTCTCGCCCGCAAGCCGGTCGTCGCCGCTGACGCGGCGGCCGCCGATACCGCCGCCGATACCGCCGCCGCCGATGCCGATGGAGGTGCCGATGGAGGTGCCGAGGGCGGCGTCGGCGCCAGTGCCGGCGCCGGTGCCACGCCGTCGCCAGCGGCGATCGGTCCGGACACCGAGCGGGTCTCCGTGCGTGGCTGGGTGCGGAGTCGACGCGATTCGAAGGCCGGTCTGAGCTTCGTGGCTCTCCATGACGGCTCCTGCTTCGGCACGCTGCAGCTCGTCGTGCCGGCGACCCTCGACAACTACGAGCGCGAGGCGCGCCACGTGACGGCGGGAACGGCCATCGAGGCGAGCGGCGTGCTCGTGCCGAGCCAGGGCAAGGGGCAGACGCTCGAGCTGCAGGTCGAATCCCTGAGCGTCGTCGGTGGCATCGACGACCCGGAGCAGTACCCCATCGCCAAGAAGCGACACACCTTCGAGTACCTGCGCACGGTCGCCCATCTGCGCCCCCGCACGAATGCCTTCGGTGCGATCTCGCGCGTGCGCATGACGCTCGCGAGCGCCATCCATCGCTACTTCGACGAACGGGGGTTCTTCTGGGTGAACACGCCGCTGATCACCGCGAGCGATGCCGAGGGGGCTGGCGAACTCTTTCGGGTCACGACGCTGGACGCGGCGAACCCGGCGAAGAACGACAAGGGCGGGGTGGATTTCGACAAGGACTTCTTCGCCCGCGAGGCCTACCTGACCGTGTCGGGCCAATTGAACGCCGAGGCCTACGCGCTGGCGCTGTCACGCGTGTACACGTTCGGGCCGACCTTCCGAGCCGAGAACTCGAACACCAGCCGGCACCTCGCCGAGTTCTGGATGGTCGAACCGGAGATCGCCTTCGCCGATCTGGCCGACGACGCCGACCTGGCCGAGGACTTTCTGAAGGTGCTGTTCCGTGCCGTGCTCGACGAGCGCGAGGACGACATGGCCTTCTTCGCCGAGCGCGTCGACAAGGAAGCGCTGACGCGTCTGTCGAGTGTGTCGGAGGCGACGTTCGAGCGCATGGACTACACCGACGCGGTGGCGCTGCTGAAGAAGGCCGGAAAGGCGTTCGAGTACCCGGTCGAGTGGGGGACGGACCTGCAGTCCGAGCATGAGCGCTGGCTGGCCGAGGAGCATGTCGGTCGCCCGGTGATCCTGATGAACTACCCCAAGGAGATCAAGGCCTTCTACATGCGCCTGAACGACGACGAGCGTACGGTGGCGGCGATGGACGTGCTCGCACCCGGCATCGGCGAGATCATCGGTGGCAGTCAGCGTGAGGAGCGCCTCGACCTGCTCGACCTGCGCCTGGCCGAGCAGGGTCTCGTCGGCGAGCTCGACTGGTACCGCGATCTTCGCCGCTTCGGCACCGCCCCGCACGCGGGTTTCGGCATGGGCTTCGAGCGCGTGCTCAACTACGTCACGGGCATGGAGAACGTGCGCGACGCCATTCCCTTTCCGCGAGTACCCCGTAGCGCGCCCTTCTGACACGCCGTTCGCCTCGTCCATGCCGGCGGCCGGTCTCGGGGGGGGGGGCTTGCCCGCGGCGCGCCCATCGCCGACACTCGAGTCGTGCGACAGGAGCGTCGCACCGGGGCGGCCGGCCCCGTTCAACGACACGGATCCACCGACACGGAGGTCGACCATGCACCAGCATCCCGGTATGAGCAGAGGCATTCCCTTGCGGAAAGCAGCCGTCCCCTCGATGCGCGATCGCCGCGCCCGTCGCCCCCCGCGTCGCCGGGCCATCGAGCCGGCGAGGCGAGTTTCGTCCGGAGCCCGCGGTTTCACCCTCGTCGAGATCGCGATCGTGCTCGTCGTCGTCGGGCTGATCCTCGGTGGCGTCTTCAAGGGGCAGGCGCTGATCGACAGCGCCCGTGTGCGGTCCCTGTCGAGCGAGGTCTCGGGCATCCGCAGCGCCTGGTACTCGTTCCAGGAGCGTTACCGCTCCCTGCCGGGCGACTTCCCGAACGCGACGACGCAGATCGACAGCGCCGCCCTCTCGGGCAACGGCAACGGACGCATCGACGACGGGCAGGAACGGGCCGGCGTCTGGCAGCAACTCGCGCTCGCGGGCTTCATCAGCGGCGACTTCGACGGTGCCCGTGCCGGCGTCGGTAGCTCGACCGACGTCGAGTGCGGCCCGAGCAGCTGCCCGAAGAACCCCTTCAACGGGTACTACAAGATCAGCTACAGCGCCCAGGCGGTCGACGTGGCGGAGCCTGCGCACGAGATCTACACGGGCAACCACATCCCCGTGGCGATCCTTTCCGAACTCGACCGCAAGCTCGACGACGGTCGTGCCAACGGCGGGCGCTTCCGCGTGCACCGCGCCTACGCGTCGGCCTGCACCCGGAACGGCGAATGGGACGTCACGTCGCGACACGCCGACTGCGCGGGCGTGCTGCGCGACTGACCCATCGGCCGCGGCGCGAGCCCGAAGGTCCCTGTCCGGACACCGTCCGGATCGGGATCGTGGCGGAACCGGGGCATGCCGTCCTCCTCGACCGGAGCGCGAGCCAGCGCCGCGCCTGGCGGGTCGACGCGAGCGGCGCGCCGGCCCGGCGGCCCGGGGGTGCATCGGGTGCCGGGAACGACGGCGTTCGGACGATCGGGGGGCTCGACGCCTGTCCCTCGATCATGGTCGGAGCCGGGTCAGTGATCCAGCATGGCCCAGAGCTTCCGCTTGATGTCGAAAAACTCGTCGGTCAGGCGCATCTCGTCCGTTCGCGGGCGGGGCAGGTCGACCACCTCGAGATGCTGGATTCGCCCGGGCCGCGCCGACATCACGACGATTCTGTCGGACAGGAAGATGGCCTTCTCGATGTCGTGGGTCACGAAGACCACGGTCTTCTTCGACTCGCTCCAGGTGGCCAGGAGATCGGATTGCATGCGCTCCTTCGTCTGCGCGTCCAGCGCGCCGAAGGGTTCATCCATGAGCAGGACATCCGGGTCGTTGGCATAGACCCGCCCGATGTCCACCCGCTTGCGCATGCCGCCGGACAGTTCCCGAGGCCAGCGATTCTCGAACCCCGCCAGTCCCACCGTCGCGGTCCAGCGTTTCTCCATTTCGCGTTGCTCGGAGGCCGATGCGCCGCGCAGACGCGAGCCGTAGGAGATGTTCTTCGCCACCGTCATCCACGGGAACACGGCATCTTGCTGAAAGACCATGCCTCGCCGGCGATCGGTTCCCTGGATGATGTCGCCGTCGAGCCTCATCTTTCCACGGCTGGGCTCGAACAGCCCGGCCATCATCTCCAGGAGCGTGGACTTGCCGCAACCCGAGGTACCGATGATGGAGCAGAAGCTGCCGGACTCGAACACCAGATCGATGTCCTCGAGATCCGTCAGCGCCTCGTCGGTGCCGATGCCGAAGGTGTGGGTCAGTGATTGGACCGTGATGTCCGGCATTACTCGCGTGCCTCCGACCACCGCATGAGCCTTGCCTGAACCCGTCGGAAGGTGCGATCCATGATGAATGCACAGGTGCCGATGATGATGATCATCACCTGATCGGTCAGGAAGTCGCGCCGCCCCTCTTGCAGGAGACAGCCGAGACCGTTCTGCGCCGCTATCGGCATGTTTCCGATCTGTCCGGGCGCTGGCTCGAGCAGGACTTCTGCGCCGCCTGCGGCTCGAACATCGGCCTTCGCCTCGAGGCCGTCCCGGACATTCGTTCCCTATCGATCGGGAGCTTCGACGATCGCGCCTGGCTCGATGCTCCGGCCCTGCTCGTGCGACACGTCTTCACCCGGTCGCGTCTCGCGGTCAGCCTGATTCCGGATCACGTCGAGGCCCACGAGCGACACTTCAGGGCGTGATCGGCGGCGTTCCGGCGCGGCCGGTCGGATCTGACATTCCCTGTCCCGAGGACTAGTCGAAAGAATAGTGAATGGATGTGACGGGGTCGCGTTTCACACGCTGATCGTGATCGGCGTCATGAAGGAAAGCGACGGGCCGGTCGATCCATGTCTGACCAGCCTTGCGATCGTCGCCAGGCACTCTGCGGGACGGAGATCGCGTCAGCCACATGCTCGATAGGGCGTCAGACCGCGTTTCGACGCGTGCGGACGGTCAGCTGATGCTGACTGCGCGCAGCGGGCGAGAGGATGGCAGCTCGCCGGCGCGCCCGGCGGCTCGGCCGCGCGTTCGCGCGCCGCTGGCGAGCGTGGCGATTCCGCTCGACGCGGATGCCGTCGAATCGGCCGAGGCACGGTTGGCTCGCCGTCGTGCGCTGATCCTGGATTGCGTGGCGCTGGTGCTCGATCAACCCGATCTGGCGCGCGCCCAGAACGCATTGGTGGACGTGTTACGGCTCCTGGCACGCAGCGATCGCGTCGCGTTGGCCATGATGTCGCACACCGGTCTGAAGCTCGTGGCGATCTCGCAGCAACCGCTGATCGACGCTGCCGCGGCCGAATCCCGACTGTTGGTCGATGCGATGGAGGAAGCGCAGGCTGCTGGTGCGATCGTGCGCTGGCCGGAGCCGGTCGAGAACGGGCGAACCGGGGACGGGACGAACGGGAATGCCTTTGGCGGGCGCGAGGCGCACCGCATGCTGTCCGGTCGTCGCGACGGCATGTCGGTCGTCAGCGTGCCGCTGTACAGAGCGTGCGAGCCGGTAGCGGCGATCCTGTTCGAGACTCGCGACGCCGGGCCGGATCGTCAGCAAGCGATCGATGCGCTGCCTAGCGTGCTCGAGCCGGACATGCTCGAGGCGCTTGCTTGCGCGCTGGCCGGTCCGCTCGCGTGGCGGGTGGACGCCGAGCGCGGCCTGCGGGCGCTGCTCGCGGACCGATGGCGCGCCGCGCTCGCGCGGTTGGGTGATCGCCAGCGCCCCGCTCGACTCGCGGGCACGCTCGCCCTTGTCGGCCTCCTCGCGGCCGCCGCGATCGTACCCATCGAGCGGCAGCTCGTCGCCGACGCGCGCGTGGTGCCGGTGGAGCGGCGCGTGGTGGGTGTGCCGCTGGACGGTTTCATCGACTCGATCGATGTCCGCATCGGTCAGCGCGTGCGTGCCGGGGACCGCCTGGCCTCGCTCGACACGCGGGAGCTGGAGTTGGACCGGGCGCAGGCCCGGACCCGACAGCTCGATGCCGAGGCGGCATCGCGGGCGGCGATGGCGGTGGGCGATCGATCGGCGATGGCCCTCGCCCAGGCCGATCTGACGCGCGCCCATGCCCGCCTCGAGCTGATCGATCGGCAACGAGCGCGTGCCGAGCTCCTCAGCCCGATCGACGGTACGGTCATCGCGGGAGATCCTTCACAGGCCCGGGGGCGGCCCGTGCTCCGCGGCGAGACGCTACTGGAGATCGCGCCCGATGCAGGACTCGAGGTCCACCTGCTGATCGACGAGAGCGACATCGCGGATGCGCGCGAAGGGCAGTCGGGGCAGTTGGCCCTGACGGCGAGTCCCGGCTCACGCCTCGCGTTGACGATCGCCTCGATTCATCCGGTCGCCGAGACCGGTGACGGTTCGAGTCGTTTCCGCGCACGCGCGGCGGTCGAGCTGGGCGGTGCAGATCTACGTCCCGGCCAGACCGGTGTCGCCCGGCTACCGGCCGGCACGACGACGTTGCTCGGCCGCTGGTTCTCCGGTTCGATAGCGCGATGGGCGCGCTGGCGCTGGGCGACGTTCGGATGAACGAGCCGGCGCTGTTCAGTTCCGACTGGCACCGTGCCGCGACGCTGGCACCGCGACTGGCGCCCGATGTCACGATCCAGCGGCATGTCTACCGCGGCCGGGTCGCGTGGATGGTGTCGCGCCCGACGGCGGCGCAGCACTTCAGGCTCTCCCAGGCCAGCTACGAACTCGTCGCCGAGCTGGACGGCACGCTCACGGTCGCCGCCTTGTGGCAGCGGGTACTGCACGCCCGCGATGAGCAGGCACCCAGTCAGGATGAACTGCTCGAACTGCTGGGCGATCTGCACGATGCGCAACTGCTCGTCGTCGACCGGCGTCTGGACGTCGGGCGACTGTTCGATCGGCAGCGCACCGAGCGGCGTACCCGGCAACGCGCGCGTTTCCTGAACCCACTGTACTTGCGTTTCGCGCTCGGTGATCCGGACGCCTGGCTCGAGCGGGTGGCACCGATCGCGGCGCCGTTGTTCAGCCGGCGCGCCTTCGGTCTTCTGTGCGGCCTGCTCGCGATCGCGGCACTTGCGCTATTGACGCAGGCGGGCCGCCTCGTTTCGGACGTTGCCGCGATCGACCCGTTCGATGCGCGCCACGCCCTGTTGCTGCTGGTGTTGTGGCCGTGTCTGAAGCTGGTGCACGAAGCGGCGCATGCGCTGGCGGTGAAGTGTCGCGGAGGCGAGGTGCACGAGGTCGGCATCGCGATGATGGTGCTGCTGCCGCTGCCCTACGTGGATGCCAGCGCCAGTGGGGCATTTCGAGAACGGCGTGATCGCATGGTCGTGGCCGCGGCCGGCATGCTGACCGAAGGCGCGATCGCGGCGCTGGCCGCCTGCGTCTGGGCCGTCGCCGCCGGTTCGGTTGCAGACGTGGCGCTGGCCGTGATGCTGCTGGCCGGCGTGTCCACCGTGCTGTTCAACGGAAACCCGCTGCTCCGGTTCGATGGCTACTTCCTGCTGTCCGACTGGCTCGAGATTCCGAACCTGGCCGAGCGCTCGCAACGCTATGTGGCCGCCGCCGTGCGCGAGGTGTTCACGGGCCGACCCCTGTCGGACACCGCGATCGGTCGCGAACCGAGCGATGCCGCCGAGCGACGCTGGATGCTCGGCTACGGCATCGTCGCCGGTGCCTACCGGACGCTGCTGATGCTGTCGATCGCGTGGATGCTGAGTCAACGATGGCCGATCGTGGGGCTGGCGCTCGCCGCGTGGGCACTGTATGGGGCCCTGGTACGCCCGGCGCTGCACGCCGCCCGGCTGCTGTTGCGTGATCCCGTGTGGAGCAGCGCCCGGGCTCGGATGACGGCGATCGGGCTGCCGGCACTCTTGCTGTTCGCGTTCCTGACGCTGCCGCTGCCCCACGCCACGGTGACAGACGGCCTGGTGTGGCTGCCGGACGATGCGCTCGTGCGCGTCGACGTCGACTGCGAGGTCGTCTCGGTCGGGGCGCTCCCTGGAGAGGATGTCGTGGCTGGCGAACCCCTGTTCGAATGCGATGACTCGGCGCTGGATCTGCGGGTAAGTGAAGCGCGGGCGACGCTCGATCAGCTACAGGTCGAACGCGCCGGTCTGATGCTTGACGAGCCGGTCGCTCGGGCGCGGCTCGACCGGGCAACGCTCGCCGGCCAGCGCGAGCTGAACGACGCGGTTTCGCGCCGCGCATCGCGTCGTGTGATTGCACGCCGGGACGGACGCTTCGACACCGTGGGGACCGCAGCGCTGGCTGGTCGCTACCTCGCACCCGGCGACATCGCAGGCTACGTGATCGACGTTCGGCAGCGCACCGTGCGTGTGGCTCTCTCCGAGGCGGACGCCGCCAGACTCGCGGAAGACGCGCAACGGGTGAGCCTCCACGTCGGCGGCGCCGCCGGACGGGCGGTGCCTGTCGAGTCGCACATTGCACGACGTCATCACGCAGCGACGCGCACGGTCGTCAGTGCGGGTCTGACGCGGGCCGGCGGCGGTGCTCTCGAGGTGGTCGCAGGCGGCGATGCGCGACAGGTCGTCGAACCGGTTTTCGAGCTCGAGCTGGACTGGCCGCTGGACGCAGGGAATGCGCGCATCGGGTCGCGCGTGACGGTGCGATTCGCGCACGCACCGATTCCGCTCGCCCGCCGACTCGTCGATGGCATGCGGCGAGCGCTGATGCAACGCGACCACGCGCTGCGCGACGCCCGGGGTGCTGCTTGAACATCGTTCCACTTCATTTCACGGCACCCGGCTTGCAGTTCGGTGTGCGACCCGAGGCCTCTGTTCCGACCTTCGAGAGCGACCGGCCGGGGGCGGCCGATCGCGCGCTCGTCGCGTTGCGCGCCCGCTGGAACACGCGACTCCGCGTGCGCCGCGCGCTGGTGCGCGAGGTACAGGTTGCACGGCGCTCGGCCCGCTCGTCGAACGCGGTCGAGGGCCGGGCGCAGGCTGCGAGTCCGGCGGCCCACCCTGCCGAGATCCGCCATCGACTGACCCGCTCGAACGACCGAAGCGGCGCGCGCATCGCAGCGTTGGCGCACGCCGCCGTCGTGGCCGAGCGAACGCTCGGGCTCGTGCCGCGCCCGTGCCAGCTGGAAGCGGCCTGGTGGATGCTCGACGGTCGATTCGTGGAGCTCGCCACCGGCGAGGGCAAGACTCTGTCCACCGCGCTGGCCGCGGCGGTCACGGCGCTGGCAGGTACGCCGGTACACGTCGTCACCGCCAACGACTACCTCGCCGAGCGCGATGCCGCAAGCCTCGGGGTCTTCTACGCGGCGCTGGGCCTCTGCAGTGCAGCGGTCGTCAGCGGCCTGGACGACGCCCGACGCCGTGCAGCCTACCGTCTGGATATCGTCCACGTCACCGGCAAGCAGCTCGCCTTCGACGATCTGCGCGATGGGCTTCAGGGAAGCGTGGGAGCCGGTCCGTTGGAGGCGCGACTCGCGGTGCTCGCGCACCGCGCAGCGCCGGTGTCCGCGACGACGGAAGCGATGTTGCCGGGCCTTTGCGCCGCCTTCGTGGACGAGGCCGATGCGGTGTTGATCGACGAGGCGCGGCTACCGCTGGTGATGGCGGATCGTCGCGACGACGATCCGGACGAGGACGCCGCGTCCGCGCTGGCATTGGCGCTGGCGCGCAGCCTGCGCGAGGGACGCGACTACGTGCGCCAGGGCGCGATGCGACGACCGACGCTGACCGACGAGGGGCGTGCGTTGCTGGCGTCGCGCACCAGGCGATTGCCGGATGCCTGGCGTACCACCCGCTATCGCGACGAGTTCGTCCGGCAAGCGCTGGTCGCGCTCCATTCGCTGCGACGCGACCGCGACTACATCGTCAGCGACGGCTCGATCGAGCTTGTCGATGCCGCCACCGGCCGCCCGGCACCTGACCGCACCCTGCAACACGGGCTGCACCGGCTGGTGGAGCTCAAGGAACGCTGCCGCACCACGCAGTCCACAGAAGTGCGCGCGGCCACCAGCTTTCAGCGCTTCTTCACGCGCTATCACCGCCTGGCCGGTACCAGCGGAACGTTGGCCGAGGTGCGTAGCGAGCTGCTGTGCTTCTACGGCGCGTCGACCGTCGCCGTCGCCGGACATCGACCGTGCCTGCGGCAGGGTCTGGGCACGCGTGTGCTCACCGATCGTGCCGAACAGCTCGCGGTGTTGCTGGAGCGGGTGCTGGCGATGCAGGCAGTCGGGCGCCCGACGTTGCTCGGCACGGCGAGCGTCGAGCAATCGGCTGCCGTCGCGCTGTACCTGGAGTCGAGTGGCATCGCCTGTCGAACGCTGGACGCCAGTCAGACCCGCGACGAAGCCGAGATCGTGGCCACGGCGGGCCAGGCGGCCCAGGTGACGGTCGCCACGCGCATGGCCGGGCGCGGGACCGACATCGTCCTCGCCGACGGAGTGGAGGGCTGCGGTGGCCTGCACGTCATCATCCTGTCGATCGCCGAGTCGAGGCGCTTCGACCGGCAGCTGGCAGGGCGTGCGGCGCGAGGCGGGGATCGAGGCTCGACCGAGCGACTGCTCTGCCTTGACGACGACTGCCTGTCGTCGGAATTGCCGGAGCGCCTGCGACGCCTGCTCGGCACGGGGTTGCAAGGGCGCGGCGCGATACGACGTTCGGCGCACGTCGTGGCGCTGGCCTGTGTGGCCCTGGCGCGCGCGCGCGTCGAACGTCGTCACGCGGGCGAGCGCCTGCGCCTGTTTCTTCACCAGCCGCATGCCGAGCGTCGACTCGCCTTCGCCGGCCCAGCGGATGCACCATCCCCATGAACCATCGTTACCTCTTCCGGCGGTCGTTGCTTTCCCTGGTTCAGTGCGCGGTGCTGCTGCCGTTGCTCGCCGCTGCGCAGTCGCCCCTGCCGGCTGATGTCGGTGCGGCGCCCGGGAACGGCGCCATCGGCGAACGGCACGAGTGCCTGATCGAACCGCGCACCCGCGCGGCGATCGGGAGCCCGGTGCAGGGCATCGTCGAGCGTCTGTTGGTCGATCGAGGCGAGACGGTGACCGCCGGGCAAGCCGTGGCCGAACTGGTCTCCGACGTCGACGAGGCCAGTGTGGAAGTCGCGCGCGCGCGAGCCGCCGCGACCAGCGAGATCACGGCGCGCGAGGCGGATCTGGCGCTCGCGAGGCTCGATCTGGTGCGTTCCGAAGACCTGCACCGACAGGGGCTTCTTCAGGCGCAGAAGCGCGACGAGGCCGAGGCGCGTCAACAAATCGCGGGTGCAGCGGTGGTCCAGGCGCTGGAGAATCTCAAGCTGCTGAAGCTCGAGCAGATGCGCGCCGAGCGGCAACTCGCGTTGCGCACGTTGCGAGCCCCCTTCGATGGCGTCGTGGTCGAACGGCATGTGTTTCCCGGCGAGTTCGTCTACGACAATCCGGTGCTGACCATTGCCGAGGTCGACCCCCTGCGTGTGGAGGTGGTCCTGCCTGCGCGGTTGGTCGGTTCGATCGCTGTCGGCGACGCTGCCCGTGTCGTGGCGGAACTCGACGGCGAGCGATCCTTGCGCGCCGAAGTCGACGTGGTCGACGGCGTTCTGGACGCTGCCAGCGGCACCTTCGGCGTTCGACTGACGCTGCCGAACCCCGAGCGTGCGATCGTCGGCGGGCAGAAGTGCCGTATCGACTTCACGACGCGGTCAGCGCTGGCGAACGGTGATGCGGATCGATGAGTCGGCACCGCGTCAGGCGGCTTGCGGAGGGCGCGGCGTCGGCATTCGGCGTCGAGCGGGTGGAACAGCGGCTGCTGTTTTCGGCCGAGATCGCCGCGCTGACCGGTGTCCCGGTGGTGCCCGAGCATCTCGGCTGGCACGTCGGTGCGGTCGTCGATGTGCGGTCTTCAGCGGCGAACGACGTGGCTGTGAGCGAGGTGCGAGCCGGCACACGCGAGCTGGTCGTGGTGGATCCCGGCGTGGCAGGTCGCGATGCGTTGATCGACTCGCTGGACCCCTCGCGCTTCGCGGTCCTACGGCTGGCGGAGGGCGACGATGCACTGCAGCGTATCGGGGACGCCTTGCAGGCACTCGGCACCAGCGGGGCGGTGCATATCGTGTCACACGGGGCCAGCGGTCAGCTCGAGCTCGGCGGTCGCACGCTGGATGCAGAGGCGCTGCTGGGCGAGGCGGCGACTCTGAATCGTTGGGGCGATTACCTGTCGGTGGAGGCCGACATCCTGCTCTACGGCTGCGACCTGGCGGTCGGTGCCGACGGACTGGACTTCGTCGACACGCTGGCGACCCTGACCGGCGCGGACGTGGCCGCATCGGACGACCTGACCGGTGCCGCGCGCCTCGGCGGTGACTGGTCGCTGGAAGTGCGCACCGGCTCGGTCGAGCATGCGCCGGCGTTCGGCGTGCAAGCGCGCATTGCCTTCGACGACGTGCTCGCGACCTACACCGTCAGCAGCGATGCGGACAGCGGTGCGGGCAGCTTGCGCGAAGCGATCGATCTGGTGAACGCCGACGGCGGTGGCACGATCGCGTTCGCCCGGTCCATGACGATCAACGTGAGCAACGCGCTGCCGGCGATCGTCGCGCCGACCGTGATCGATGCGCGTGCGGTGGCAGAGCCCTCGGGTGCTCCCGGCGTGACGCTGGCGTATGTCGGTGCAGACATGGCGAACGGTCTGACGTTCGAGGCCGGTAGCCGCGACAGCGTCGTTGCGGGACTGTGCATCATCGAGTTCACCGGCAACGGCATCGAGGTCTCCGATGTGGTGTCGGTCTCGATCGTCGCGAACTTCATCGGCACCGACGGCGATATGGATCTGGGCAACGCCGGTGACGGTATCCGGCTCACGGGGACATCGCTTTCCGTGATCGGCGGTTCGACTGCGCAGGATGGCAACGTGATTGCCGGCAACGGCGGCGCCGGTATCGCGGTGACCGGGAGCTTCGTATCGGCGAACCGGATCATCGGCAACACCATCGGCCTCGGCAGCTCGGGCCTTGTGGTGATAGGCAACGACGGTGACGGCATTGCGTTGACAGGGAGCTTGAGCAATGTGGTCGTCGGCGGCACCGACAGCCACGAGGGCAATCTGATCTCCGGGAACGCCGGGCATGGCGTACTCGTGACCGGCGAGAACGTGCTGAGCACCACGGTGCAAGGCAACGTGATCGGCGGTAGCGTCTCGGACGGATTCGCGCCCGGCAACGGGAAGGACGGCATCCGAATCGGCGGAGGTAGCGTGGGGACGCAGATCGGAGGCGATGCCGGCGCCGGGCTCGGCAATCGCATTGTCGGCAACGCCCTGGATGGCGTCGCGGTCTCCGACTCGGTCAGCACGCGCGTGCACGGCAACGTGGTGGGACTCGATCCGACCGGTTTGCAGCCGTTGCCCAACCTGGGATCGGGTATCAGCGTGAACGGCGCGGTCTCGGGCGCGGAGATCGGCGGCACCGGCACGGGCGAAGGCAACGTCATCGCCGGGCAGGCGAACTGGGGCATCCTGGTGTTCGGTGTGGACGTGGTCGGCACGCGCATCGAGGCCAACCACGTGGGTGTCGACGCCGGCGGCAGCGTCGCGATCGGCAACCTGTCCGGTGGCATACGGGTCGCCAACGGTGCTCGCGATACCCTGATCGGCGGCGCACGCGACTCCGGCGCCGGCAACCTGGTGTCCGGGCACGCGGGCGGAAGCGGTATCGAAGTGGCGAGCGCAGGCGCCACCGGCACCCGCATACAGGGCAACCTCATCGGCACGGATGTCACTTCCGACCTGGCGCTGGGCAACTTCAACGGGATCCGGGTCATCGGTGCGCCGGACGTGACCATCGGTGGCGCCCCGGGGCTCGGCAATACCGTGTCGGGCAACAGCAACTACGGCATCATCGTGTCCAACGACGCGAGTGATGTCGTCGTCGCCGACAACCGCATCGGGACGAACGCGGACGGCTCGGCGGGTAACGGCAACGGGCAAAGTGGCGTGCTGCTTGGCGAGGTTACGCGCGTCGATGTCGGTGCCGTCGGCGCAGGCAACGTGATCAGCGGCAACGGCCAGTCGGGAATCAGCGTCGCCAGCGTCGGCGAGGGTAGCGACTACACGATCGTCGGTAACACCATCGGACTGGACGTCACCGGACAGGCCATCGTCGCCAATGCCCGGCATGGTGTCCATGTTTCCACCGGTGACGGTGTGCTGCGCATCGGCGGGAGTGGGGACGGCGAGGGCAACGTGATCTCCGGAAACGCCGTGCACGGCATCCTCGTCAGCGGCGTGCAGACCGGTGGCAACCGGATCGAGGGCAATCTGATCGGACTGGACAGCACCGGCACCGAAGCGCGTGGCAACGGCAACGCCGGTGTGCGAGTGGCCTCCAGCAGCGGAAATGTTATCGGCGGCACCGGGGCCGGTGCCGGCAACACGATCTCGGGCAACGAGTTCTACGGCGTCCTGATCGGCGCCTACAACGACATCGCGAGCAACGCCAACCGCGTGCTGGGCAACCGCATCGGCACGGATGTCGATGGCGCATCGGCCCTCGGCAACCGGGTCGCCGGAGTGCGGCTGATCGACGATTCGGTCGCCACCGTCATCGGAGCCCCTGGTGCCGGAAACCTGATCTCGGGCCACGCCGGACGAGCCGGGTTGCAGGTGGACGGTGCGACCACGTCGAGCACGATCGTGCAGGCCAATCTCATCGGCACGGATGCCAGTGGCGAGCGTGCGCTACCGAATCGCTGGGGCATCCTCCTCACCACCGATACGCATGACAACCTGATCGGCGGGGACCGGCGCGCCGACGAAGGCAATCTGATCTCCGGCAACGACGACCAGGGCATCAGTCTGAACGCGACCGCCTTCAACACCGTGGCCGGCAACGACATCGGTGTCGACGCGCTGGGCGATACCGCGCTGGCCAACCTCGGTGGCGGCATCCAGCTGCAGGTCGCATCGACCGACAACCGGATCGGCGGAATGCGTGCCGAAGGGGCAGGCAACGTGATTTCCGGCAACGGCTTCCATGGCGTTCTGGTCGAAGGCCCCGACACACAGCGCAATCGCATCGAGGGCAACCTGATCGGTCTCGGCGAGGACGGCAACACCGTCATCGGCAATGTCGGTGCCGGCATCGCGGTCCGGGCCGGGGCCGCCGACAACGGGATCGGTGCCGGCGGCGGCGAGCTCGGCAACGTGATCTCGGGGAACGCGAATCAGGGTGTGCTGGTCAGCGGTGACGCGACCGACGACAACACGATCGCGGGCAACCTGATCGGGACGTCGCTGGCCGGCGACACGGCCAGAGGCAACGGCCAGGACGGCGTCAGGATCGAGAGCGGTGCCGCCCGGACGAGCATCGGTGGTAGTGGTGCCGGCACGGGCAACGTGATCGCCGGGCACGCCGCCGACGGATTCGCAGGCATTCGGATCGTGGCGGTTACCACGCAGGCCACCCAGGTGCTGGGCAATCTCGTCGGCACAACTTCCGGCGGCGATGAGGCGCTACCGAATGCGACGGGCATCGTCGTCAGTGGCTCGGCCGGTGTGCGAATCGGTGGTCCGGACGCGGCGTCCGCCAACACGATCTCCGGCAATCTGACGAATGGCATCGATATCGTCGATGGCGCGAGCGACGTCGAGGTCCTTGGAAACCGCATCGGCAGCGATTCGACCGGCAACGGGGCAATGGGCAACGGTGAGAACGGTGTCAGCATCGCCGGCGCTGCGGTATCGATAGCCGTCGGCGCGCCCGGTGCGGGCAACGTGATCGTGGCGAACGGCGAGAACGGCATCAGCCTGACGGAGACGGCGAATGCCGGCGGCTACGTCGTCGCCGGCAACCTGATCGGGCTCGGCGCCGACGGCGTCACTGCGCTGGGCAATGCGATGCACGGGATGAACGTCGGCGGCGGCGGCGGCGATCTGCTGATCGGTGGCGGCGCGACCGGTGCGGGCAACGTGGTGTCGGCGAACGGCGAGAGCGGTATCCGGCTGTCCGGCGCCGGGGCGGATGGTGCACGCATCATCGACAACGTCATCGGTCTGGACGCGTCGGGCACGCAGGATCGCGGCAACGGTGGTGTTGGCGTGTGGCTCGAAGACGTCAGCGGCGTCGTCATCGGGGGCGACGCCGGGTCCGGCAACGTGGTGGCAGGAAACGCCGGTAGCGGCGTGCACATCGCCGGTGCAGGCTCGGTCGGTAACCGCATCGAGGGCAACCGCATCGGGACCGACGGTCAGGCGTCGCTACACAACGACGGGGATGGCATTCGCATCGACGGCGGGGCCAGAGACACCGTCGTCGGCTCGACGGACGGGGGAGGTCTCGGCAACCTGATCGCGGGCCACCTGCACGGGGCCGGTGTGCAGGTATCCGACATCGCGACGTCCGGCACGCTCATCGCCGGCAATCGCGTCGGCACGGTGACCGATGAGCTTTCGAACACGGGGAACCGTGTCGGGATCGCTGTGGATCAGGCGAGCGACACCGTGGTCGGCGGGACCGCGGACACGACCGGCAATCTCGTCGGCGGCAATGTGGAGGATGGCATTCGCCTGTCGGCGGTGGCCGGTGCGCGCGTGCTCGGCAACCGCATCGGCGTGAACACGACGACCACCGCTGCACTGCCCAACGGCGCGTCGGGCATCCGCATCGTGTCCGGCACCGGCATCACCGTCGGCGGAACCATCATCGGCAGCGGCAACCTGGTCAGCGGCAACGCCGGCAGCGGCGTCGCCGTCATGAGTGGCAGCGGACACAGCGTGCTGGGCAATCGAATCTTCGCCAATGCCGGGCTGGACATCGATCTGGGCGACGACGGCGTGGATGAAGACGATCTCGACGACGCCGACGGCGGGCCGAATGGTCGGCAGAACTCGGCGACGATCGAGCAGGTAACCACGGATGGCGAAGGTTCGCTGAGCGTCGTCGCCCATTTTCAGGGTGCGGCATCGGTGTCGGTGCGCATCGAGATTTTCGAGAGCCTGCAGCCTGACCCGTCGGGTCACGGTGGTGGCAATCGCTATCTCGGCATGATCGACCTGGTCACCGATGCGTCGGGCCAGGCGAGAGGGACGCTCGTGATCGATGCCGACGTCGTGGTGGGCACCCAGATTACCGCTACAGTGACCGACGTCCTCACGGACGGCGCCTTCGGCAGCACGTCGGAATTCGCGGCCAACCGGATTGCCGAGGCGCCCGACACCGCACCGTCGATTCTGTCGAACGCCTTTGCGGTGGACGAAGGGTCGACCAGCGTCGGCACGCTGGACGCATCGGACGAGGAGGGTGATGCGCTCGACTGGCAGATCATCGGTGGCGCGGACGCGGCGCGGTTCGACGTCGATGCGGCGACGGGCGAGCTGAGCTTCAGCACCCCCCCGGACGCCGAAGCGCCCGGTGATGCCGGCGACGACAACGTCTACGAACTGACCGTGCAAGCGAGCGATGGCGGTGCCGCCGACACGGCGTCGATCACGGTACGCGTCATCGATGTCGACGAGTCGACGGTCTCCGACGTGAGCGACACGGATGCGGCAGCCGATCGGGTGTTCGAGGATGCGAGCGATGGCGATGCCGTCGGCGTGACCGCCTTCGCTTCCGACGCGGACGTTTCCGCGTCGGTCAGCTACGCACTGCCGGATAGCGCTGGCGGTCGGTTCGCGATCGATCCCGACAGCGGTGTCGTGAGTGTGGCCGACGCTTCGCTGCTGGACGCCGAGGTCGCCGCGACGCACGATATCGTGATCCGGGCGACCTCGAGTGACGGATCGAGCGACGACGCCGCCGTGACGATCACGGTCATCGACGTCGACGAGTCGCCCGTCTCCGATGTCGACGACTCGGACACGACGGCGAACCGGGTGTCAGAGGATGCCGCCGACGGCGATACGGTCGGGGTGACCGCCTCTGCAAGCGATGCCGATGTCTCTGCGACCGTCAGCTACGTACTGCTGGACAACGCCGGGGGACGCTTCTCGATCGATGCGAACAGCGGCGTCGTCTCTGTCGCCGACGCATCATTGCTCGACCCCGATGCCGATGCCGTCCATGCGATCGTGGTGCAGGCCCATTCCGACGATGGCTCGCAGACCAGCGCCACGTTCACCGTCGACGTCGTCGCGCGGGCCGAAATCGTCGACGGGCAGCGTTTTGCGGTCCTGGAGAATGCCGCGCCGGGAGGCGTGATCGGCCGGGTGGCAACGACAGCGGCGGTTGCGACGGACTGGCGCATCGACGCCGGAAACGAGGCGGCCAATGTCCGGATCGACAGAGACACGGGGGAGCTGTCGCTCACCGCAGACGCACACCTGGACGCGGAAACCGTTGCCGGGTTGACGCTGGTGGTTTCGGCCTCCGACGGTTCGGCCGATGCACGTCTGGAACCACGAGAGGTCCGGATCGACATCATCGACGTGAACGAGGCGCCGACGATCGAGGATCAGGCATTCGCCATGGCCAACGGCTTCTCCGGCGAGATCGGGCAGGTCATCGCGACCGATCCGGACACTGGCGACCGGCTGATCTATCGGCTCGAGACAGACGGCATGGCGAGCAACGGGCTAAAGCCCTTCACGCTATCCCCGGACGGCGCGCTGAGCGTGACTTCGGCCCCGAGTGCGGGAACATGGAGCGTCGCCGTCCGGGTCATCGACGCCGGTGGGCTGGAAGCGCTGGCGACACTTCAGATCGAGGTCGCTGCCGTCGGCCTAGTCGAGCCGGTCGAGCCGGTCGAGCCGATAGAGCCGATAGAGCCGGTCGAGCCGATAGAGCCGATAGAGCCGATAGAGGCGATAGAGGCGATAGAGGCGATAGAGCCGATCGAGCCGATCGAGCCGATCGAGCCGATCGAGCCGATCGAGCCGGTCGAGCCGGTCGAGCCGGTCCAGCCGGTCGAGCCAGTACAGCCGGTGAGCGCTGTCGAGCCGGTCCTCGGTGCGTCGCGACCGATGTCGACGACGCTGCCGATGTCGGGCGCTTCGGCCGCCGCGCCAGCGCCGCCCCTGGCGTCGGCGCCGTCGCCCGGCGAGCCGCCAGCCGCCGTCGTGTCGTCCACCGAGTCCGGCGAGGTTCTGGCTGGCGTCGACGAGGCGACGGTCACGGAAGAGGCGGAAACCGCCATCAGGTCCGACATGCCTGTCGTCGGCAACGCCTTCGCCAACGGGGTCGATTCATCCGGGACGCTCGATCCGCTTGCGCTGCGTACGGCGGGCCAGCAGGGCCTCGAGGGTGAAACGCGCGAGCAGCAGCCGGGCACGGGCGTGCGGGGCTACCGGGCCATCCTGACACTGCTCGATCCGGGCACCGACAGCGCGCGCGCCGATGTGCGCGCGCTGATGAACGTGTTCGATCCGATCCGGGTCGAGTTCTCGCTCGACACGGCCGTGTTCAACGTACTCGACCGCATGCGCGATGGTGTGGACCGCGAGAAGGTGCAGGAACAGCAGCGTGAGCTGCTGCTGACCTCCGGGACGGCGGTCATCGGTGCGGGTCTGTCGGCAGGATTCGTGACCTGGCTACTGCGCTCGGGATTGCTGATGGCCACGGCGATGTCGGCATCCCCGCTGTGGCGTCCGATCGACCCGGTACCGATCCTGGCGTCGAGTCACCGCGGTCAGGACGGCGGAACGGATGCGGATGCGTAGCCTGCCGATGCCGGCCCTGGCCACGATCCGTCAGGCGATGCGTGCCGTGGTGCGTCGTGCGCTCGCGCGGGTACCGCAGCCGCTGAAACTGGCCACCAGTCTCGTCGCGCTGCTGCTGAGCGTGTTGCTGGCGCTCGATCTGGTCGGCCTGGACGTCGATACCGACGCCGTGGTGGCGGATGCACGCAAGGCGACGGCAGAGTCGCTGACAGTCCAGCTCTCGATGCTCGCCAGCGACTCCGACTACGCAGGTGTCGAACGCGCGGTCGCTGCCTTCGTGTCGCGTAACGAGGACGTGCTCGCCGCCGCTCTTTATGCGGGCGACGACGATACGCTGGCCGCCTTCGGCGATCGCCGATTGTTGCAGGCCGCCTCGCCGAACGACGGATCGACACGCATGAGCGTTCCCATCCTGCGAGGATCGTCGCCTTGGGGGGAGGTACGCATCGTGTTCGTCGCGTCGTCCTCGGTCGCAGCCGGCTGGCTCTGGACGCTGGCGCTGGCGCTCGCATCGCTGGTGAGCTTCGCGTTGTTCCTCGACCGGGCGCTGGTGCAGCTCGACCCCGGCCGCTCGGTACCCGGTCGGGTCGAGTCGGCGTTCGACCTGTTCAGCGCGGGCGTGCTCATCCTGGACGGGGATCTGCGTATCGTGATGGCGAATGCAGCGGCCGACAGCCTGCGGGACGGATCGGAGCGATCGTTGCTCGGCACCTCGCTGGACGCCTGGCCTTGGATCGAGGAGGATGAGGACCCGTCCGCGCCATCGTCCACCGGGGCACCGTGGAAGACGACCCTCTACAGCGGGCTCTCGGTCAGCGATCGGGTGCTGCGGCTGCGTGGTGACGGAGGCGAGACACGTCGGTTCAGCGTGTCCTGCAGTCGCGTCGGCAATGAGGAAGACGGTCTGGTCGGCGTGCTCGTCACGCTCGACGACATGACCGAACAGGAGGTGCGCAACAACGAGCTGGCGGCGGCGTTGACCGAGCTGCGTCGTGCAGAAGAGGTGAACACGAGCAAGACTCTGGAGCTGGAGCGCCTCGCCACCACCGATCCGCTGACCGGTGTCGCCAACCGGCGCGTTCTGGTCGAACGGCTGGAGCACGAGTTCGCCAAGGCGCGACGGGAAGGGCTGTCGCTGGCCGCCGTCATGTGTGATATCGACCACTTCAAGTCTGTCAACGACACGCACGGACACAGTGTGGGTGATGACGTCATCGTCGCTGTCTCCGCCGCCCTGACGTTGGCGTGTCGCGACTACGATCTGGTCGGGCGCTACGGCGGCGAGGAGTTCGTGCTGGTGCTGCCGGGGCTGGATTCGATGGCGGCGAGCGAGGTCGCCGAGCGCGTTCGAGTCGCTGTCATCGCGATCGGGGCGCGCGAGGATCTGCCGATCGCGACGCTGTCGGCGAGCTTCGGTGTCGCCAGTCTCGAGCCGGACGGCACCGATGAAACCGCGGACGCGTCACGGCTGGTCGAACAGGCGGACCTGGCGCTCTATTCGGCCAAGCAGAGCGGGCGGAATCGCGTCGTCGTTCACGATCGCGGCGTGGTGTCGCTCGAGGTGCTGCCTGCGGTGGAGCCGGTCGCCGCCAGCGACGAGGATCGGGTCAAGGCCCGGGTCTACGAGCTGGAGACGCTGGTGCGTCAGCGAGGCGATGACATCGAGGCGTTGCGCGAGTTCGATCATCTGACCGGTGTGCCGATGCGTTCGATGTTCCTGCAACGCCTGGACATGGAACTGACACGGGGTGAGCGCCTCGGTTGTTCGGTCGGTGTGCTGTCGTTCGAACTGCGCGATCTGCACCGGGTGCTGTCCATCTACGGCCATGCCACGGTGGATGCAATGATCATCGAGTTCGTCGAGCGCATCGGGCAAGGCCTGCGTTCGACCGACCTGGTGTCGGACATCACCGGCAACCACAGCGTGTCGCGGATCATGTCGAACGAGTTCGGCGTGTTGCTCAGTGACCTGGCGGACGAATCCGGTGCCATGATCGTCGTGGCGCGATTGCGTCGCCTGCTGGGCAAGCCGTTCGCCATCAGTGGTGACAGTGTCTATCTCGGTGCGAATATCGGCATCGCGATCTCGAGCGAAGACTGCACCGATGCGGTGAAGTTGCTGGGTCAGGCCAACGATGCCCGGCAGATCGCCGCCGTCAAGCCCGACAAGGTGTCGCACGGGTTCGCCACACCGGGGCTGGAGGCGCGCGCTCGCGACTACATCCTGCTCGAATCGCAGTTGCACGAGGCGATCGACAACGCATCGCTGCAGGTCTACTACCAGCCGAAGATCGATCTGGGCAATGGCAAGGTGAGCGGTTTCGAGGCGTTGCTGCGCTGGCAGCATCCGGAGCGCGGCTTCGTGCGCCCGGACGTCTTCATCGCGGTGGCCGAGGCCAACGGAATGATCGATGCGCTTTCCGAATTCGTGTTGGGAACCGTGCTGGAGCGATTGCTGGCCTGGGACGCGATCGGTCAGAGTTCGGTGTCGGTGGCGATCAACGTATCCCCGATGCAGTTCAACTCGGCAGGGCTCGTCGACGAGACACTGTCGGCGATCGAGGCGTCGGGTCTGAGTGGCGAGCGTCTGCAGATCGAGTTGACGGAGACGTCGGTGCTCGACGAACCCGAGCGCGCACGGCAGGATCTGGAGCGTCTGCGGGCGGGCGGCGTTCGGGTGTCGCTGGACGATTTCGGCACCGGGTTCACATCGCTGTCGCAGTTGTCCAGCCTGCCGCTGGATTCGTTGAAGATCGATCGCTCGTTCGTTGCCGCCATCGAGTCCGATCCGCGCATGCACGCGATCGTCGCCTCGGTGATCGCGATGGCCCATGCGCTCGACCTCAGCGTCGTCGCCGAAGGCATAGAGACCAACGAGCAACTGGCGATGCTCGATGCGATGGATTGCGACCATGCGCAGGGCTATCTGATCGGTAGACCGATGCCGGCAGCGGAGGCGACCACGTTCCTGCTCGAGCAAGAGCGTGGCAGGCGACGCCGTGCCTGAATCGATCATGAACGCCCGGAGGGCGCGACGCCACGCAGGGCCGGCCTCGGTCTGCGATCACGCGCGAGAGACGTTGGTCATCCGCCTCGATGACGCCTGCGATCGGCGCGCCGGTCTGGTGATCACCGCGAAGAAAGCGGTCGACCGCTTGTGCGCCGGCGACCGGCTGGCGGTCGCGTCCGCCCGCTGCGACCGTCGGCTTGCCGAGCGCGTGATCGCGAGAAGCTGGCGGGTCGTCGCCCTGCACGAGAGAGCCGGATACCTCGGACCGAGACTGCGCAAGCCGATGGTCGGCCTTGCGCGACAGACAAGGCGATGGATTCCCTTGCAAGACACTGAACGAGAGACCGGCCGCTACCCGTTTTCGTTTACCGGCAGCGGCGGCGAATACTTCCGGATCTAGATCGTCAACGTGCTGCTGTCGATCGTCACGTTGTACATCTACTCGGCCTGGGCGAAGGTGCGAACTCGGCGCTACTTCCACGGCAATACCCTGCTGGACGGCTCGGCGTTCGAATACCATGCCCGGCCCTTGCAGATTCTCGCCGGTCGGATGATCGCCGTGCTGTTGTTCGTGGCCGTCACCTTCAGTGGAATCATCCATCCTCTGGCGCCGATCGTGGCGGCGGTCCTGCTCGCGTTGATCGTGCCCTGGGCAATCTGGCGATCCACGAAGTTCAACGCGCGAATGAGCAGCTACCGCAACGTGCGCTTCGGGTTCGACGGTGGGCTGGGAATGATGTATCTGTGTGTGCTCGTGCTGCCGTTCCTGCCGCTGCTCGTCGCGGGCGTGGTCGCAGGGGCGTTGTACCTGGGCGGCGTGGGCGAGTCGGCGGCTGGCGGGGCCTTCGCGTTCGGTGTTCTGGGCGTCTACGCGCTTGCACCCTGGAAACACAAGAAGCTCGCCGAATATCTGGCGGACAACCACGGCTTAAGACGCGCAGCGTTTGCAGCGTCACCGTCGACCGGTCGCTTCTATGCCATCTACATCCAGGCCTTCGTGTTGGCGATCGTCGTGCTCGTCGTGTTGCTCGTGGCACTCCTCGGGGCCGGGCTGGCAGCGGGGATCTCGGTCAGCGGCGCGATGGAGTCCATGGGCGATGTCGCGGGGGACACGGATACGATGGTGGGCCTCGTGACGGCGCTGCTGTATCCGCTGTTCTTCACCGTCGGCTATCTGGTGACCGCGCTCTTCCGGGCACGCGTTCGGAATCACCTGTACGCGAACACGGTCATCGATGGTCGCGTGCGTCTGGACTCCACGGTGCGAACCTGGCCGCTCTGGCGCCTGATGATGGGGAACCTGTTGCTGCTGGTGTTCACGCTGGGTCTCGCCTGGCCGTGGGTGCAGGTCCGCAAGGCGCGCTTCTTCGCGAGGAACACGGCGGCGCTGGCGCCAGACGGCCTGCATGCCGTCGTCGATGCCGAACATGCCCGACAAGGTGCCCTGGGTGAGGAACTCGGTGACGCCTTCGACATGGACATGGACGTCGGCTTCTGATGCCGGCAGGGTTCGCGCGTATCGAGGGTCACTGGTTCGCGGCGCGAAGTTCGGCGCGTCGTGCGGCGGTTCTCGAGCTCGACGGTGACGCGTACCGGATGACGATCGAGTCGATTGCCGGTGGCCGCCGATGTGCGCGTCGGGCAGGGCGTGCTGGCGACCATGGACCGGTTCTTTCTCGAAGAAAGCGCACTGGACCCTGCGCGGCAGGCGGAGATCACGGCTCGGTTCGAGGGACTCGTGCGCGCCTCACCGGATGAGGGATTTTCGCTGAGGCTGCATTTCCGGCAGATGGGCGGTGTACCGAACGCGTTCGCGATACCGGGTGGCGACGTCGTCGTGACGGATACGCTCGTCGAACTCGTCGAGCATCCCGAGGAGCTCGACAGCGTGCTTCTCCACGAAATCGGGCACGTGCACGAGCGCCACGGGATGCGTCACGCGATCCAGGCGTCGGCTATCACGCTGGTGGTGTCGCTCTTACTCGGCGATGTCGGCGGACTGGGGGAGTTGGCGACCGCGGTGCCGATCTTCCTGCTCCAGAGCAGCTATTCGCGCAAGAGCGAGAGGGAGGCCGATGAGTACGCCTTCGCGCGGATGCTGAAGACTGGCCGGGATCCGAAGTAATTCGCCTCGTTCATGCGGCGACTTGCCGCGGGAGGTCGACCGGACAAGCCATCCGACAGGGGCGCGGATCAAACAGAGCAGAACGACTGGATGTCCACGCACCCCGATACCGAGCGGCGGGCCCGGCGTGCGCTGGAGGTGTCGCGAGAGCGATCGCTGCGCTGACTTCGACGCGGGCCGGGAGACGAGACGCGTGTCCTGTGGCGCTCGGAGCGAAAGACACCCCTCACTCCAGCCCCAGCTCCCGAATCTTCCGCGTCAACGTGTTCCGTCCCCAGCCGAGCAGCTTCGCCGCTTCCTGGCGCCGGTCCTGCGTGCGGTCGAGTGCGCAGCGAATCAGGATGCGTTCCATGGTGGGCGTCGCCTTGCCGAGAAGGTCGCTCTCGCCCGCCTGCAGCTGACGGTTCGCCCAGTGGCGGAAGCCGACCTCCCAGTCGTTGTCGCTCGTCGACGCGCTGTCGTGCGAGGACGTCGGTGGCAGGTCCTCGATCTCGAGTTCGCGGCCGCCCGCCATCACGGTCAGCCAGTGAGCGGTGTTCTGAAGTTCCCGCACGTTGCCCGGCCAGGGCAGGGAGGCGATGTGGGCGGCGAAGCGGGTGGTCATGACCTTCGGCTCTTCGTCGAGCTCGGCGGCGGCGCTCTCGAGGAAGTGCTCCAGCAGGCGCGGAATGTCCTCGCGTCGCTCGCGCAGGGGTGGCGCCTCGATGCGGATGACGTTCAGGCGATGGAAGAGATCTTCCCGAAAGCGCTTCTCCTCGACCAGCGCCTCGAGGTTCTGGTGGGTGGCGGCGACGATGCGCACGTCCACGGTCATCGGCACATGCCCGCCGACGCGGTAGAACTGACCGTCGGCCAGCACGCGCAGAAGCCTCGTCTGCAGCGTCGCCGGCATGTCACCGATCTCGTCGAGAAAGAGCGTGCCGCCGTCCGCCTGCTCGAAGCGCCCGATGCGCGTGCTCTGCGCACCGGTGAAGGCGCCGCGTTCATGCCCGAACAGTTCGGACTCCATCAGGTCGTGGGGAATGGCGGCCATGTTCAACGCGACGAACGGGCGCGCCTCGCGCGGGCTGTGCCGGTGCAGGGCGCGCGCGATCAGCTCCTTGCCGGTGCCCGATTCGCCGTTTATCAGCACCGTGATGCGTGAGCGGGACAAGCGGCCGATCGCCTTGAATACCGCCTGCATGGCCGGGGCGTCGCCGATCAGTTCCGTGGCGTCGTCCAGCGAGATGTCGGTACCGGGTGACGCTCGGACGGATGCGCGGCCGACCGCCGTGCCCACGCGTCGTGAACCTTGCCTGGACGTCGCTGCGGTTCCGTTCGCTGCGCGCGTGCCGCCGGTGCGGACGGCCGACGCGACGATCCCGTCACGCGATTCCTGTCGCGAGGCACAGGCACGCCGCACCTGGTCGATGACATCGTCGACATCGAACGGCTTGGGAATGTACTCGAATGCGCCGCCCTCGAAGGCGGCGACGGTGCTGTCGAGGTCGGAAAACGCGGTCATGATCAGGACCGGTGTCTCCGGCTGGCTCGCCTTCAGCTGCCGCATCAGCGACAGCCCGTCCGAGCCCGGCATGCGGACATCGCTGATGATCGCGTCCGGTGGCAAGGCGTTGGCGCGGACGAGCTCGAGCGCCTCGTCGGCCGACTCGAAGGCGCTGACCTGCATGCCCGCTTGCCGAAGCGTCTTCTCGAGCACCCAGCGGATCGAGCTGTCGTCGTCGATGACCCAGACGTGTTCGTCGCTCATGCGGCAGGTGTCGGTGAAGGCGGAAGGGCCGATGCCGATTCGGGTGCGATGTCCGACGGGGGTTCGTCCGGGGGCAACACGATCGGGACGAACACCGTGAACACGGTGTCGCCGGGCTCGCTGCGGCATTCGATCAGACCGCCGAGCTGGTTCATCGTCGACTGCGCGATGGACAAGCCGAGGCCGGTGCCGTGCTCGGTGCCGGTGACCATCGGGTAGAAGATCTGATCGATCAACGGCGGCGGTACGCCGGGGCCGTCGTCGTGCACCTCGAGCGAGGCGACGAGATGATGGCGGCGCCCGCCGATCGTGAAGTTGCCGTGCACCCGCGATCGGAAGGTGATCGCGCCGCGCTTGCCGAGCGCGTTCAGGGCGTTGCCGACGACGTTCAGCAGGACCTGCACGAGCCGGTCGCGATCGGTCAGGCACTCCGGAATGCTCGGGTCGTAGTCGATCTGCAGCGCGATGCCCGAGGGGGCGCCCACGGTCGCGATGGTGCGCACGTGCTCGAGCACCTCGTGCAGGTTGACCCGTTCCGCGCGCGGACGGCCGACCGGTCCCAGCATCCGATCGATCAGACCCTGCAGTCTGTCCGACTCGCGGATGATCACCGAGGTGTAGTCGCGAAGGTCCGGGTCGTGCAGCTGACGGTCGAGTAGCTGGGCGGCGCCTCGCAGCCCGCCGAGCGGATTCTTGATCTCGTGCGCCAGCCCGCGGAGCAGTGAGCGGGCATGCTCCTGCTGCACCTTCATCGCCTCGTCGCGCGCGATGCGAGAGGCCCGGTCCACGGCGTACAGCTCCAGCACCAGGCCCGCCGGTTCGTCGTTCGGCCGTAGCGGGGAGGCCACGCAGTCGACGAGCAGCGGCTCCCGGCCATGCGGCTCGATCGAGACCTGCCGTTCCGTCCACGGACGATCGTTCGGGATCGCGTCCCGCAGGCGCGTGAACAGCGGATCCGGCACGGTCACGAGCCGCGTCAACCGCTCACCGACGGCGCGCCGCGCGCTGATGCCCAGCAGCTGTTCAGCGGCCGCGTTCAGGGATTGCAGGCGAAGGTTGCCGTCGAGACGGATGACCGCGGTCGCCAGCGCGTCGAGCAGCGGATCCGCCGCATCGGCGGCGGTTGGGGGGGCGAGGGACACGACGTGGTGCTGCAAGTTGCGCTCCCCCGCGAGGCGACCGGTTCAGTGGCTCAGCCAGCTGAAATGACCCACGGAATCAGATGCTTGCGATCACTGCCGATTCAGGGCGAGACAGGCTGGCGCACTATTGTAGTGCATCCCGGACGTCATGGCGCACCGACAGGGGGCATCCCGTCGCCAGCACGATACCGCACGGATCGTTCAGCGGTCGTCGTCCCCCGAGGCGACCGTGGTGCGCCGCACGTGCAGCGGCTGACTCTCCGACTCGGCGACGACGCCCCCGTCGACATCGACGAGTCGGATCCGCAGTTCGTGCGTGCCGCGCTCGAGCGGGGGAATCACCAAGGTGGACGACTCGCCGCTCGCGACCACCTCACCGTCCACGAGGGCTTCGGCGACGAGTCCCGAGGCGGCCAGCGAGCCGGGTGCGGTGCCGATCTCGACCAGCAGCGGTCCGGTCGGGTCGAGCAGCGTCGCGTCTGGTGGCGGGGAGGCGATCTCGACCCGATCCACCTCGCCGTCGAGCGTGGGCGCGAGCACCTCGCCGGTCGCCGGGGAGGACGGCGCCGGCGCGACCGACGGGGCGAGCGTGCCGTCCGTGGCGCCTCCGGTGCCCGCCGGCCGAGGCTCGTTCACGATACCTGCCCCGGGCTCGACGACACCGCTCTCGCGGACAGCCCGGTCGCCGGCGCCGCCCGGTGCGTCGGCCGAACCGCCGTCAGGTCCGGTCGAGGTCCCGAGCGCACGGGTCTCGAGGCGTTCGGCGTCCGGCGCCGGTCGGTCGGTGAAGACCACCGTCCCGTCGGGCTGCGTGGTGCGGTAGATCGCGCCGCGCTCGGCCTGCGCCGATGGGGGCAGGACGCCGAGGATGGCCAGCGCGACGCTGCCGGCCCGCATGGCCCGAAGGCGCGCGGCTCGATTCCGTGGCGAGGCGGGCCGCCGGGCCGGGTGGGCGGGAGGTATCGTCATGCGACCTGCGCAGCAGGATCCGGACCGAGTCGCGAGAACGCCTTCGGGCGCATCGAGCGCCCGACAGTCGGGCGTCCGCTCGACAGGGAGTCTCGTCTACTGTCCCGCGATGGACAGGACGACGTTGTCCAGTCCGCCCGAATCGGCGCCGATGTTGTATTCGCCCCGAATGCGGAGGCGCTCCAGGTTCATGAGCACCGCGGTGAATGTGTTGACGTCGATCGATTCGCCGTCGGCATCCACCCAGTTCGCTTCGGTCAACGGCAGCGAGTAGGGGGTGAACAGCATCTCCGGCGGCATGGGAATCCCCGTGCTGATCTCGAGTTCACCCGAGTTCAGGATCACGTCCGGTTCCTCCAACGGGCGAGCGATGCTCGTCGTCTTCAGTTCGAAGGCGAGCGTGCCGGCGTAGAAGTCGATCAGGTTACCCGTGAACTTCGACGGTGCCGAGAAGTACCAGGTGCCCCCGGTCGCATTGTCGTCCGCCGTGATGTGAGCGCTCGCGTCCGCGAGCGCAGGCTCGTGCGTGGGTGACGCGCTGCCGCCCTGCGCATCGCCTTCGATCAGCCAGCCATCGTCGTCCACATCGAAGCGGCTGACGATGTTCAGGGCCGCGACGTCGTCGACGGGCTGACTCACCACCGGGTCGGTCGTGTCGTCGGACGATTCGCAGCCCGTCACGCCAGCCGCGAGCAAGAGAATGGATACTCCGGAAATCACTTTCATGCTTACGCTCCGTCAGGGTGTCGACGCGTCTGCGCGATGGGTGTTCGACAGCACGCCGGAAGCCGGGTGTCCGTACGCCGGGCGCGCTCCGTGACGGAGCCGGGCGTCGGTCTTCCGGGAACCGCGGCGCCAATCTAGCAAGGAAGCCGGGCGTGCCGGACCGGACTAGCCTTAAGAGTGTTCACGTGCTCCAACGAGAAAGGGCCCCTTGCGGGGCCCTCCGTACTGCCGGTCCGACCCCCGAGGGTCAGAGGCTGTAGTACATGTCGAACTCGACCGGGTGGGTCGACATGCGAAGGCGCGTGACCTCCTCCATCTTCAGATCGATGTAGCCGTTGATCTGGTCATCGGTGAAGACGCCGCCCTTGGTCAGGAAGCCGCGATCGGCGTCGAGTTCCTCGAGCGCCTGATCGAGCGAGTGGCAGACCTGCGGGATCTTGTCCGCCTCTTCGGGGGGCAGATCGTACAGATCCTTGTCCGACGCGTCGCCTGGGTGGATCTTGTTCTGGATCCCGTCCAGGCCCGCCATCATCAGCGCGGAGAACACGAGGTAGGGATTGCCGGTCGGATCGGGGAAACGCGCCTCGATCCGACGACCCTTGGGATTTCCGACGTACGGGATCCGGATCGACGCCGAGCGATTGCGGGCCGAGTAGGCGAGCATGACCGGCGCCTCGAAGCCCGGGACGAGCCGCTTGTAGCTGTTCGTCGAGGCGTTGGAGAAGGCGTTGATCGCGCGGGCGTGCTTGATGATGCCGCCGATGTAGTGCAGCGCCGTCTCGGAGAGTCCGCCGTAGAGGTCGCCCGAGAAGGTGTTCTCGCCGCCCTTGAACAGGGACTGGTGCACGTGCATGCCGCTGCCGTTGTCGCCGACGATCGGCTTGGGCATGAAGGTCGCGGTGCGGCCGTACTGGTGGGCCACGTTCATGACGACGTACTTGAGGATCTGCACGCCGTCGGCGCGCTTCACCAGGGTGTCGAACTTGGTGCCGATCTCGCACTGGCCGGCGGTGCCGACTTCGTGGTGATGCACTTCGGGGATGACGCCCATCTGCTCGAGCACGATGCACATCGTCGCACGAAGGTCGTTGAGGGAATCGACCGGCGGGACCGGGAAGTAGCCGCCCTTGACGCGCGGACGATGGCCGGTGTTGCCGCCGTCCATCTTCTTGTTGGTGTTCCAGTCCGCCTCGTCCGAGTCGATCTGGTAGCTCATGCCGGACATGTCGGTCTTCCAGCGGACGTCGTCGAACACGAAGAACTCGGGCTCGGGGCCGAAGTAGGCGGTGTCCGCGATGCCGGTGGACTGCAGGTAGGCCTCGGCGCGGTGGGCGACCGAGCGCGGGTCGCGTTCGTAGCCTTCCATGGTGTCCGGCTCGACGATGTCGCAGCGCAGGTTGAGCGTGGACTCCTCGGTGAACGGGTCGAGCACCGCGGTGTCGACATCCGGCATCAGCAGCATGTCCGAGGCATTGATGCCCTTCCAGCCGGCGATCGACGAGCCGTCGAACGGCTGACCGTCCTCGAAGACGTCTTCCTCGAACTGCGACACCGGGACGGAAGTGTGCTGCTCCTTGCCGCGCGGGTCGGTGAAGCGGAAATCGACGAACTTGACGTCGTTGTCCTTGATGGTCTTGAGAACGTCGCTCGCGGACATGTATCGGGCTCCTCGGATGATTTGTGGAAGATCGAGAGGCAGCCGAAGCGCCTCGGTCGGCATGGTGGTGCAGGGCGCGTACCAACGCCGCATCGGCGCCAACTGCCCGGGAAACAACGGCTTGCACGATCGCCACTCGGTCGCGCCGCACTGGATTCGTGCAAGTCGCCGACCTGATGCACCGAATGAGTGCGCGAGCGGGTGTCGTTGATCGCGTCCGTCGCAGTCTAGCGCAACTGCCCGCGGGTTCGCGGTCGCGGTAGCGCGTCCACCGATCGACGTCGGGATGGATCCGCGCGCCGGTTTCGCGGTCAGCCGCCGCGGCCGGGACGCGGCAACGGGTATCGAACGACGTCACCTCGTCGGCTAGTCGCCCACGGGCGTCCGGGGCGAGCCGCGTGCCGGCCGGGTACACTGGCGGGCTCCCCGCGAGGCACGTGACAGGCAGATGGCAGAGGCGGTCGTCGAGAACGACATCGGCACGTTCCAGGGCATGATCCGCGCCCTCGCGGACTACTGGTCGGCACGAGGTTGCATCGTGCAGCAGTCCTACGACATGGAGATGGGGGCGGGCACGTTCCACCCGTCGACCTTCCTGCGCGCCATCGGTCCCGAGCCCTGGCACGCCTGCCACGTGCAGTCCTCCCGCCGTCCGACCGACGGTCGCTACGGCGACAACCCCAACCGCCTCCAGCATTTCCACCAGTTCCAGGTGGCGATGAAGCCCTCGCCCGCGGACATGCAGGGGCTTTACCTGGGCTCGCTCGCCGCCCTCGGCTTCGATGCGCTGGAACACGACATCCGCTTCGTCGAGGACAACTGGGAGTCGCCGACGCTCGGTGCCTGGGGCCTCGGCTGGGAAGTCTGGATGGACGGCATGGAAGTCACCCAGTACACCTATTTCCAGCAGTGCGGAGGGCTGGCCTGCAAGCCGGTGCTCGGCGAACTGGCTTACGGGCTCGAGCGGTTGGCCATGTACATCCAGAACGTCGAGAGCGTCTACGACCTCGCCTGGGGACGCACGACGAGCGGCGTCGTCACCTACGGCGACGTGTTCCACCAGAACGAGGTCGAGCAGTCGGGCTACAACTTCGAGCACGCCGACACGGCCTTCCTCGCTGGCGAGTTCGAGCAGTGCGAGGCCGACTGCGCGCGATTGTGCGAGGCGTCGCTGCCGATGCCGGCCTACGAACGCGTGCTGGCCGCCTCCCACGCCTTCAACCTGCTCGACGCCCGTCACGCCATCTCGGTGACCGAGCGCCAGCGCTACATCCTGCGCGTGCGCTCCCTCGCGCGCCGGGTCGCCGAGTGCTGGCTCGAACGGCGCGAGTCGCTCGGCTTCCCGATGCTCCGCGCCGCGGCGTCGGACGATGCGGCGGCTGACGATCGATCGGCGGACGGCCCGATGGATGCGGTCGCGACGGGAGACGGCGCCCGTGGCTGAGTTGCTGATCGAGATCGGCTGCGAGGACTTGCCGGCAGGTTCCGTCGTGCCGATGGCCGAGTCCCTGCAGCGCCAGCTGTGCGACGTGCTGGTGGCGGCGAAGCTCGTCGAGGCGAGTGGCCCGAATGGCCCGGGTGATCTGGCAGGCAGCGCGGTGTTCGCGACGCCGCGCCGCATCGCCGTGCGCTTTCCCGAGGTGGCGGCGCGTCAGCCGGATCGTGACGTCGAACGAAAGGGCCCCGCGCTGGCGGCGGCCTATGACGCCGACGGGCAGCCCACCAGGGCACTGGCCGGCTTCCTCGGCTCCGCCGGCGCGAGCGTCGACGATGTCGCGACGCTCGAGACGCCCAAGGGCGAATGGATCGTCGTTCGACAGCGACGCCCCGGTGCGTCGCTCGCCGACATCGTCGATGCGGCGCTGCCCGGCATCGTGCAGGGCATGCCGATGCCGCGCCGCATGCGTTGGGGCGCGGGCGAGGCGGAATTCCTGCGCCCGGTCGTCTGGCTGCTCGCCCTGCACGGGTCCGGGATCCTGCCGCTCTCGCTGTTCGATCTCGCCGCCGGGAACGTGACCTACGGCCATCGCTTCCATGCACCGGTGGCGATCTACCTCGACGATCCGTCCGACTACGAGCACGCGCTCGAGCGCGCCAACGTGATGGCCGATGTCGGGGTGCGTCGTGCCCGCGTCGTCGACCAGGTGGAACGCGTGGCGACCGAGGCCGGCGGCGTCGCCGTCATGGACGCGGCGCTCGTCGACGAGGTCACGTCCCTGGTCGAATGGCCGGTGGCGCTGGCCGGCCGTTTCGACGAGCGCTTCCTCGAGATTCCCGCCGAGGCGCTGATCCAGACCATGGAGGAGAACCAGCGCTACTTCGCGTTGCGCGACGCGGGCGGCGAGCTGATGAACGCCTTCGTGTTCGTCGCCAACATCGAGTCGCGAGACCCCGCGATCGTCGTCGATGGCAACGAGCGCGTCATCCGTCCGCGCTTCGCCGACACGATGTTCTTCTGGAATCAGGACCGTGAGCGCACGCTGGCGTCGCTCCGCCCCGCGCTCTCGCGGGTGCTGTTCCAGGAGATGCTCGGCAGCGTCGGCGACAAGGTCGAACGGCTGGAATCGCTGGTCACGGTGCTCGCGCCGATGACCGGCGCGGACGCCGACGAGACGCGTCTGGCCGCCGGGCTGTGCAAGAGCGATCTGGTCAGCGCGATCGTCGAGGAACTGCCGAAGATGCAGGGCATCGCGGGTCGCTACTACGCGGCGCGGGACGGCCATCCCCCGGCGGTCGCCGTCGCGATGGAAGAGCACTACTTCCCCAAGCAGGCGGGTGCGGCCCTGCCGTCGAACGCCGTTGCGCAGACGCTCGCGCTCGCGGACAAGGTCGACACGCTGGTCGGCATCCACGGGCAGGGGCTGGTGCCGAGCGGCGCGAAGGATCCGTTCGCGCTGCGGCGCGCCTCCCTCGGCATCGTGCGCATCCTGCGAGAGGGCGGGGCGAACGGTGGCGGGCTCGACATCGATGTCGCGGCCCTGATCGCCGCGGCCGCCCGTGGCTACGCCGGTCGGGTCGACGACATCGCCGAGCCGGTCATCGTCGCCTACGTCGTCGAGCGCCTGCGCGGTCACCTCGTCGAGCGTGGTGCGAGCGCGGACGCCGTCGACGCGGTCCTCGCCAAGGGGGTGTCCCACCCGCTCGACATCGATGCCCGTCTCGCGGCGATCGAGCGCTTCCGCACGACGCCGGCCGCGGCGTCGCTCGCCGCGGCGACGAAGCGCATCGGCAACATCCTCCGGAAGGCCGCGACGTCGATCCCGGATGCGGTGGACGCCGACGCTCTGACCGAACCGGCGGAACGCGCGCTGGCCGACGCGCTGGACGCCGTCCGCCCCGACATCGAGGAACGCTTTGCCGAACGCGACTACGCGGGTGCGATGGCGGCGACGGCCACGCTGCGCGAGCCGGTCGATGCCTTCTTCGACACGGTCATGGTCATGGCCGAGGACCGGCGCTTGCGCGACAACCGCCTCGCGCTGCTGCGCCAGGTCGCCACGCTGTGCGGGTTCACCGCGGAGCTCTCCCGGCTCGACGTGCGCGGAGACGGCGAGTGAAGCTCGTGGTCCTCGATCGCGACGGCGTGATCAACGAGGACCCGGGCACTCCGATCGCCGGCCCCGACGACTTCGTGCCGTTGCCCGGCAGCCTCGAGGCCATCGGGCGCCTGCACCAGCACGGCTGGCACGTGGCGGTGGCGACCAACCAGTCGGCTATCGGGCGCGGCGTGCTCGCGCTCGACATGTTGCACGCGATTCACCGGCGCATGCACGAACTCGTCAAGGAGGTGGGCGGTCGCATAGACGTCGTCGCGTTCTGCCCGCACAAGGCCGCCGACCGCTGCGACTGTCGCAAGCCGGCACCGGGGATGCTCTACTCGATCGCGAGCCGGCTCGACGTCGCACTGACCGAAGTCGTCATGGTCGGTGATTCGCTGCGGGACGTGCAGGCGGCGATGGCCGTCGCCGCCCGCCCGATGCTCGTGCGGACGGGCAAGGGTCAGGTCACGCTCGACGACAACCTCGGGCTCGAGCACATCCCCGCCCACGACGATCTGGCCGCCTGTGTGGACGCGCTGCTCGATCCGGACGGGGAGGGCGCGGCGTGAGCGGCCCGGCAGGCGGGCAGGGCCAGCTCGTCGGCATCGTGCGGAGTTCCGTTTTCTGGATCTGGCAGATCGTCGTCACGCTCGTGCTCGGTCTTCCGATCGTTCTGCTCGGCCTCGTCTCCTACGCCATCGCCTACCCGGTCGCGGTGTTCTGGATCAAGTTGAACATCCACGGGCTGAAGTGGATCTGCGGAGTGGGCTGGCAGGTGGACGGGCGCGAGAACATCCCCGATACCCCGTGCGTGGTGCTGTGCAAGCACCAGTCGACCTGGGAGACCTACTTCCTGGCGATGCTGTTCTTCCCGGCCGTCTACGTCGCCAAGCGCTCCCTGGCGCGCATCCCGATCTTCGGCTGGGGCCTCTGGTCGCTGAAGTTCATCCTGATCGACCGGAAGTCGGGCCGCTCGGCGATCTCGCAGATGGTCGAGCAGGCGCGCGATCGGCTCGCGCGGCATCGCTGGGTGATCATCTTCCCGGAGGGCACGCGGCAGGCCGTCGATGCCGTGCCCGACTACCGGATCGGCGGTGCGATCGTCGCGGCGCGCACCGGCTACCCGATCCTGCCGGTGGCGACGAACTCCGGCGAGTTCTGGCCGCGCATGGGCTTCGTCAAGCGTCCCGGGACGATCACGGTCAGCGTCTTGCCCGCCATTCCGTCCGACGGGCAGACGCCGGCCGCACTGATCGCCGAGACCGAGCGGCGCATCGAGGCGCGCATGGCGGAGATCCGCGGGCCCGCCGCGTCGCTGCCCGCCGAGGCCTGAGCCGGGCCCGTCGGCACGAAGCGTGAATGCCGTGTGCTTCCGGCGCGTGTCGCCACGGAGGCCCCGCCCCATGAAACAGACGCTCTTCCCGCTCGCCGCGCTCGCGCCCGGTGCCCTGCTCGTCGCCTGCGGCAGTGCCACCGGCGAGCTGCCCGTCACGCCGTCGGCATCCCGCGAGCCCGTCGTGTTCGCCGATCCGTTCGCCACCGTGCCGGAGAACGGCGCCGTTCCGACCGGCACGACTCAGGGCGCCGAGGCGCTCCCCGGTGCGACCATCCCGTCCCCGTCCCCGTCCCCGTCCCCGTCGACGACCGAGCTGCCATCGGCCTTCGCCGACGGCGGCACCGAGGACAGTGCCGCGTTCGCCGAGCCGGACCCCGCGGCCGGCACGCTGCTCGGGCGTCTCGGTCATGTCGCGCTGCGCGAACTCGCCGAGCCGCTGGTCAGGGGTGAATACGTCGCCGCCTATCTCGATCTGGACACCGCCGTCGCCGTCGTCCTCGAGGCGGCCGGTGACGGCAGCGACGCGGCCGTGCGCCAACTCGGGTGCCCGGGCGGCGGGCAGCTCGACGTGTCGACGGAAGCCGCTACCGGCAGCACGACGCACGCCGTCGTCTTCGAGCGCTGCGTCATCGACGGGTCGGTGCTGGACGGACGGCTGGTCAGGACCGCTCTCGCCGACAGTCTTCGAGTCGGGTCGAACGAGATGATCGAGTTCGACTACGACGGTCTGCGAGTGGTCGAGGGCGCGAGCAGCGTGACGATGACCGGCACGACTCGCCGGAGCCTGACTTCACAGGCCAGCACGACCTGCGTCGGGGAGCGCACCGAGTCGGTGCTCGCTCACCGAATCGAGACGGCGCTGATCATCCGGGACGACGAGACCACCAGCGCGACCGACGCGGATCACGAACTCCTTCGCGAAGTGGTGCCGAGCCGGGCCGGCACCGACGATTGCCGCGAGATACTCACGTTGACCTTCGACGACGACACCACGGTAACCGGCGGACGCCTGGGAGCGGCCGGGGTCGACCTGACCCGAGAAGGTCGCATCGTGCGCGACGCGCGCGGGGACCGAGAGCCGCGGGCGGAAGCCGCCTTCGAGATAGCCGTCGACGACGGTTCCTCGCTGTCGCTCGAGCTCCTGTCCGATCTGGACAGCACCGCCAGCGCGACCGTGCAGGCCGAAGGGGCCGCCGTCTCGTTCACGACGGACTACCGCTTCGAGCCGTAGTCGCGCGAGCCGGTCGCTCAGGCGGGCTCGGACGCCCGCGTGCCGGCAGCGTTCGTCACGGGCAGGCCGAACAGCGTGATCGCGTTCGCCGTGGTCACGCGGGCGACCGTGTCCGGATCCTCGTCGCGCAGCGCGCTGACCGCCCGCCACACGTCCACCAGCCATGCCGGTTCGTTGCGTTGCCCGTCGTGGGTGACGTCGCTCTGGTCGGGGGCGTCCGTCTCGAGCAGGATCGCCTCGAGCGGCAGCGAGGCGACCAGCGCGCGCAGCCGCTGAGCGCGCTCGAAGGTCACCGCGCCGCCGAAGCTCAGGCGGTAGCCGAGATCGATCAGACGGTGCGCCTGCTGAGGGCTGCCGTTGAAGCTGTGCACGAGGCCGTTGTAGTGGCCGGAAGCCCGCACCATGCGGATCACGTCCTCGACCGCGCGCCGCGCGTGCACCACGATCGGCAGGTCGAACTCGCGCGCCAGCGAGAGCTGCGCGGCGAACAGGTGTTGCTGGTCTGCCTTGTCGGCCCCGGCCGTGAAGTAGTCGAGGCCGCATTCGCCCACCGCGACCGGACGTTCGCGACCGAGCCAGGCGGGCAGCTCCGTCAGGTGCTGCTCGGTGTGCTCGTCGTGAAAGCAGGGGTGGAGGCCGTAGCAGGCGAAGAGATCCGGTTCGGGGGCACACAGCGCCTTGATGCGTGGCCATCGGCGCTGACTCGTCGCCGGGATCACCTGCGCGACGATATTCACGCGCCGGGCGGCGCCGAGCAGCGCCTCCCGATCGGGCTCGAGCCGATCGTCGTCGGTGTGGACGTGACTGTCGATCAGGGGCGGGGTGTCGCCGCCGGGTCCGGACGGTGGGGAAAGAATGCCCATGGGCGGGTGGCGCGCGGTTCCACGTCAGACAACGTGGCACAATCTAGCACCCACATCCCGGCGCGCCGCCCCGTGCGTCCGGGACGTAATGCGACGTTCGGGAGAGACCTTCATGCGCTGGAAGAATGCGCGGCGCAGCCGCAACGTGGACGATCGGCGCGGCGGTCGCGGCTCACGGATGCGCCTGCCCGGCGGACGTGGTGGCGGCCTGAAGCTCGGCGGCATCGGCGGTGTCGTCGTGCTGCTCATCGGTCTCTTCTTCGGCATCGATCTCACGCCGTTTCTCGGCGGCGCCGGCAGCAGCGGCCTGTCCGGCGGCGGTGCGCTCGGTCCGGCGCCGGCCGGCCAGGTGCGGAACAACGACGAGGCCACCGACTTCATCACCCGTATCCTGGGTGACACCGAGGACACCTGGACCAAGCTGTTCGCCCGCTCGGGAGACACCTACCGTCCGCCGGTGCTGACCTTGTTCGAGGATCGCGTCCAGTCCGCCTGCGGCTCTGCCACGTCAGCCTCCGGCCCGTTCTACTGCCCGGGCGACGACAAGGTCTACATCGACCTCGGTTTCTTCCGGGAGCTGCAGCGAATGGGCGCGGGCGGCGACTTCGCGCAGGCCTACGTGCTCGCCCACGAGGTCGGGCACCACATCCAGAACCTGCTCGGGGTGTCGATGGAAGTGCAGCGGCGTCAGCGCGAGCTGCCCAAGCCGCAGGCGAATGCCCTGTCGGTGCGTGCCGAGTTGCAGGCCGATTGCTATGCAGGCGTGTGGGCGCATCACGCGCACAAGGACCGGCAGCTGCTCGAGCCGGGCGACCTCGAGGAAGGCATGAACGCGGCGGCCCGGATCGGCGACGACGCGCTGATGAGTCGGGCCGGCGCGCAGGTGCGACCCGAGGCGTTCACGCACGGCTCCTCCGAGCAGCGTCAGCAATGGCTGTACAAGGGGCTGGAGACCGGCGACCCGCAGGCCTGCGACACCTTCGGCGCCTGACGGGGGAGGGCCGGGAGAGGACGTCGACGTGCGCATGGACCGCGAGACGTTTCTTGCCTGGCCGGAGAAGCGCATCACGTTGCTCGGCATGTCCGGCGTGGGCAAGACGCGTCTGGCGAACATGCTCCGGGATGACGACTGGTTCCACTATTCGGTGGACTACCGCATCGGCACGCGCTATCTCGACGAGCCGATCCTCGACGACGTCAAGCGTCGCGCCATGGAGGTGCCGTTCCTGCGTGAGCTCCTGCGCTCGGACTCGATCTACGTCGGCAGCAACATCACGGTCGATCACCTGAAGCCGCTCTCGATGTTCCTCGGCATGCTCGGCGATCCCGAGCGTGACGGGCTGGCGCTGGAGGAGTTCAAGCGCCGCCAGCGGCTGCATCTCGATGCCGAGGTTCGAGCGATGCGGGACGTGGGCGAGTTCGTCGACAAGGCGCGCGCGATCTACGGCTACCCACACTTCCTGAACGACGCGAGCGGCAGCTTCTGCGAGATCGACGACGAGGCGGTCATCGCCGACATCGCCGAGCGCAGTCTGATCGTCTACATCGAGGCGAGCCCCGCGGATGAACGCTTCCTGATCGAACGGGCGAAGGCCGACCCCAAGCCGCTCTACTACCGCGAGCCCTTTCTCGACGAGTACCTTGCGCGCTACCGCGAGGAGCGGGGCGTCGACTACGTCGCCGAGATCGATCCGGCGGACTTCGTCACCTGGGTATTCCCCCACCTGTTCCGGGCGCGGGTGCCACGCTATCGCCGGATCGCCCGGACTTACGGCTACACCGTCGCCGCCCGCGACGCGTTCGAGGTGCAGGACGTGGCGGGCTTCGAGCGGCTGATCGGCGACGCGTTGGGCGGGAACTGACTCGGTGCCGCTCGTTGCCCACAACGCGCTGCCCACCTACGAGCGTCTGCGACGCGAGGGCAACCGCGTGCTCTCGCCGGAGCGGGCGGCTTCGCAGGACATCCGCACGCTGCACGTGGGACTCCTCAACATGATGCCGGACGCGGCGCTCGAGGCGACGGAGCGGCAGTTCTTCCGCCTGGTCGGCTCGAGCAACCCGATCTCGCAGTTTCACGTACACCCGTTCACCCTCGACGCCATCCCGCGTTCACCGGCGGCAGCCGAGCACATCCGGCGGCACTACGAGCCCTTCGAGACGATTCGCGAGCTCGGACTCGACGCTCTGATCGTCAGCGGAGCGAACGTCACCCAGCCCGATCTCTCGGCCGAGGTGTTCTGGGAGCCGCTGCGACGGGTCATCGACTGGGCGGACGAGAACGTTACGTCGACGCTGTGCTCCTGCCTCGCCACGCATGCCGTCATGCTCGCGCGCCACGGCGTGCGACGTCGCCCCCTTCTCGAGAAGCGCTGGGGCGTGTTCCGGCACGAGGTGACGCTCCAGGATCACCCACTGGTGGCGGACCTGAACACGCGCATGCAGGTACCGCACTCGCGGTTCAACGACATCCCGCGAGCGGACTTCGAAGCGGCCGGCCTGCACGTGCTGGTCGAGGGCGATCAGCCCGGGGTGCAGATCGCGGTGAGCCCGGACGGGTTGCGCACGGTGTTCCTGCAAGGTCATCCCGAGTACGACCGGATCAGCCTCATGAAGGAGTACAAGCGTGAGGTCGGGCTCTTCATCGACGGGCGTCGCGCGTGTTACCCGCCTTTGCCCGAGCACTATTTCGACGAGCGTGCCGCGGCGGTGCTGGCCGAGTACGGACGACGCGTCGAGACGGCGCTGGCGAGCGCGGCGAATCCGCCGCCGTTTCCCGAAGCCCTGGTGCGGGAGCGACTGCACAACACCTGGCACGACAGCGGCGAGGCCTTGATCGGCAACTGGATCGGACTGGTCTACCAGATCACCCATGCCGAGCGTACCCGGCCGTTCATGGCCGGGGTGGATCGAGAGGATCCTCTCGGCTGGCTGGCGGGTGACACCTCGCGACTGGAGTGACGCTCGTCCTCCGGGGGGGTCAGCGATCGGGGTCGGACTCGGCCCGGGCAAGCAGCGCGAGTCCCGCCAGGACGCCGGCGAGCCCGGCGATCGTCAGCGCCCCCGGGCGCTCGCCGACGACCGCGACCGCGAAGCCGACGGCGGCGACCGGTTCGGCCATGCCGAGCGCGACGGCGGTCGCACTCGGTACGAGCCGTAGCCCGAGCCCGAACAGGTAGTAGGCCAGGCCCGTGCCCGCGATGCCCAGCCACAGGAGCACGGGGGCGTCGTGGGCGTCGAGCCGTGGCAGGCCGGCAAGCGCCAGGGCGATCGGGGCGGCGCCGAGGGCGGCGAGCCCGAAGACCGCGCCCGTCACCGCAACCAGCGACGGGCCCGACACGAGGCGCTTGGTGAACCGCGCGTACAAGGCGTAGCCGAGGCCCGCCACCAGGCAGAGAAGCAGTCCGACGGGGTTCGCCGACCCCGTGGTCCGGTCGCTCGACGCCAGCGCGAGTCCCGCGGCAGCGACACCGACGCCGAGCCACCAACGCGCGGGCGGCGGACGACGACTCGCGAGCGTCTGCATCAGGCCGGCCCAGATCGGACCGCTGCCGAGTGCGACCGCGGTGCCCAGCGCGACGGAACTCGCGCGGACGCCGGCGAAGAAGGCGAGGTTGTACAGGGCCATGCTCGCGGCGGCACCGATGACGAACCAGAGACGGGGAGGGGGCGAGTGCCGGCCCACGATGTCGGGCGTGAGAACCCCCGGCGATGCACGCGCTGCCTGTCGCGGAGGGGACGCGCCCATGCTCCCGGCACGTCGGTGGAGCCACAGGGCCCAGACGCCGAAGAAGGCTGCCGCCAGGCCGAGGCGAAAGGTGCCGATCCAGTACGAGGAGAGCTCGGCCGTCGCGAAACTCTGCGCGGTCCCGGTCGTCCCCCAGAGCACGGCGGCCAGGAGCACCAGGAGCACGCCGCGAAGCGGGGAGGCGTTCACGGCGGGCGGGTCTTCAGAACACCACGTTCAGCATGCCGAGACTGACCACGAGGAAGAGTACCGTCATGACGCCTCCCGCCCGCATGAAGTCCGCCACGCGGTAGCCACCGGGACCCATCAGGAGCGCATTCACCTGGTGGGTGGGAATCAGGAAGGAATTGGACGTCGAGATCGCGACCGTCAGCGCAAATACTGCAGGGTCGGCCCCTACCGCCACGGCGATGTTCACCGCCAGCGGCACGAGCAGCACCGTGGCGCCGATGTTGGACATGACCAGCGTGAAGAAGGTCGCGAGGAGGGCGATCACGACCTGCAGCACCCAGTCCGGCACGTCGCCGACCAGCGCGAGGATCTGCTGGGCGATCCAGGCGGCCGTACCGGATTGATCGACCGCGATACCGAGCGGGATCAGGCTCGCGAGCAGGAACACCGTCTGCCAGCTGACCGCCTCGTAGGCCTCGTCGATGGTCAGCACGCCCGAGAGCACCATGCCCATGGCCCCCGCGAGCAGCGAGACCGAAAGGCTGTCGCTGATGAAGAACAGCACGAGGGCGAGGGCGAAGAAGAACACGGCGTTCTTCACCTTGTCGGTGCGGATCGCCTCGTACTCGACATCGGTGGCGATGACCAGGTCGCGGTTGCGTTTCAGGCGGTGCAGGTCCTTCCAGCTCGCGTGCACGACGAGCGTGTCGCCCGGGCGCAGCGTCGTCTCGCGGAAGTCGCGCCGGATGACCTGCTCGGAGCGGAAGATCTGCAGGATGTTGGTGCCGTAGTTGCGGCGCGGCTTGATGTCGCCGATGGTCCGCCCGATGAGCCCCGAACCCGGGGGCACGACGATCTCGGCGATGCCGCCGTGCTGTGCGTTCAGTACGTCGGAGAAGCGATCGGGTTCGCCGAGCACTTCCCAGCCGTTATCGGCGCAGAAGGTCTCGATCTGGGCCGGATCCCCCATCAGCCCGAGTCGGGAGTTGACCCAGATCGTCTCTTCCCGATCGGGCGGCACCTTGACCACGTCGCCGCTGTAGAGCGCGAGGATCGTCGGTGTGTCGTCCGCGCGCGATTCTGCCTGCTGGATGCTGAGCCCCACCTGCGGACTGTCGTCGGTGACGCGCACCTCCATCAGCTCGCCCTTGATGCCGTAGATGTTCTCGAAATAGTCGGACGCGCGCGAGGTGCGTCCGCTTTCCATGCCGCGCCCGCTCGGCAGCACGAAGCGACCGAGCAGCACGAAGTAAACGACGCCGGTCGCCACCAGGGCGAGGCCGATCGGCGTCACCGCGAACAGGGCGAAGGTCTCCATCTGCGACTCGGGCGGCAGCGTCTTGTTGCTCGAGAGCAGGAGATCGTTCAGGAGGATCAGCGGGCTCGAGCCGATCATCGTCGCCGTACCGCCGAGGATCGCGCAGAAGCCCATCGGCATCAGGAGACGGGACATCGGCAGGCCGGTGCGTGCCGAGATCCGGCTGACGACCGGCAGGAACAGCGCCGCTGCCCCGATGTTCTGCATGAAGCTCGAGATGAAGGCGACCGTGCCGGAGACCAGCGGGATGATGCGCGGCTCGGTGTGTCCTCCCTTCTTCAGGATGAGGTTGGCCACGCGCGACATCAGGCCGGTCTTGTCGAGCCCCGCACCGATGATCATGACCGCGATGACCGAGATCACGGCGTTGCTCGAGAACCCCGAGAACAGTTCGCCTTGATCGATGACGGGGTCGAGTCCCGGCAGCATCGAGCACAGACCCAGGAGGACCATCAAGCAGATGGCCGCGACGTCGACGCGGAGGATCTCGAACGCGAACAGGACGACCGTGACGGCGAGCAGGCCGATCACCAGGATCATCTCCGGGCTCAACGCGAGCGGTTCGACCATCTCCCCTTCCGTCGTCCGGCCCTCCGGCCGGTGTGCGCCCGGGAGCGCGGAATCCGAACCGTCCGGCCCGGGTGTGTCACGTCGTGCCCGTCCTCTCGTCGGGCAGTCGTTCGTGCAGCAAGTCAGCCACCTCGTGCCCCAGCCTCTCGCCGCGCCGCTCGAAGCGGGTGGATGTTCGCCACGCCGGTCGGGGCGACAGCCGCCCCGGACCGGCGAGGTTGCGAAACCGGCGGTCCGGCTCCAGATGCTCGAGCATCCACGTAGCGTAGTCGGCCCAGTCGGTCGCGCAATGCAAGACCCCGCCGGTGGCGAGCGCGCGAGCGACCGTGTCGAGAAACTCCCTCTGGACGATCCGGCGCTTGTGATGACGCTTCTTGTGCCACGGATCGGGAAAGAAGAGCAACACGCGGGTGAGCGACGCCGGTGCGAGCATCCGCTCGAGCACCTCCATCGCGTCGTGCTGGATGATGCGGACATTGCTCAGCCCCTGCGACTCGATGCCGATCAGCGCGTGCCCGACGCCCGGCGCATGCACCTCGCAGCCGATGAAGTCGACGTCCGGTCGGGCGGCGGCCATGGCCACCAGGGCATCGCCGTTGCCGAACCCGATTTCCAGCCAGAGCGACGCGCGTCTGCCGAACACCGCCTCGGGATCGATGGGCGTCTCGACGAACGGCAGGCCGAACGTCGGCAGCAGTCGTTCCAGCGCTTCGCCCTGCGCGCCGGTCAGCCGACCGTTGCGGATCACGAAGCTGCGGATGGAGCGCCGCGTCATTCGAGCGGGTTCCTCGGCCTCGTCCGGAGCGGTGGAGGTCGGATCTTCGGTCGTGTCCTGGCGATCGGGGTCGATCAAGGAAGCTCCCTTGGCACCGGGCCCGAGGGCGAGCCCGGTGGTATATACTCCGGCCCGCGCTGATGACGTCCGCGCCGAAGTAGCTCAGTCGGTAGAGCAACTGATTCGTAATCAGTAGGTCGGAGGTTCGATTCCTCTCTTCGGCACCATCCGGCGCCTCGCCTTCGCGATCTCTCGAGCCGATCGCCGTGCCGTGTCCGCATGCGGTTCGGGGGCCGAACGCGCGGCGGTTTTCCGAACGATACTCCACGTGGACGACACGGTAGCCCCGCTGGCCGCCAGGTTGCCCGCGCCCGCCCGCCTTGTCGGGCGGCGTCCGACGCGCTCGGCATCATCGGGCCGACGCGGGAATCCCGTCCCCTCGATCGCGGCGCATCGACGTCGGCACGACACCCCGATCCGCCTCACGCATCGACCGCACGGGTTGCGACGCCGTCGGGCGAATGTCGCATCGAACGACGACGGGCACGAAGCGTCCCTGCGCCGAACGGTTCCGTCCGTGAGCGCTCGCGCGGCGTCAGCGGCGACGTCCGCCCTTCTTGCCGCCCTTGCGCGGTTCCTCGAACTGCACCTTGAGCGACTTGTCGCCCATGATCTTGCCGTTCAGTCCGGTGATCGCTGCACGGGCCTCGTGCCCTTCCATCTCGACGAAGCCGAACCCCTTGCACTTGCCGCTGAACACGTCCGACGCGAGCTTGATCGATCGGACCGTGCCGTACTCGGCAAACATGTCGGTCACGCTCTCTTCGGTGGATTCCATCGGTAGACCGCCTACGAACATCTTTTTCACGTAAGAACCTCGAGTGCTGAAATCGGACGGGACGGTCTTCGGACCGACACCGCGACACCGCGAGTAGCGCGAAGGCGCCGCTCACGATGAACGGGAAAGGGTCGTGCGGCGTGGGTGACGCCGGGCCAGACGGGTGGAGCGGCGAATCACGCCGGCCGAGGCTCGCCCGAGGGGCCTCGTGGCAGACGGCACGGCAACCGCCCGCGACTATAAATGACGCGAGTAGTGTAACGCTTGCGCGTCACGTTGACCAGTCAACTTGACAGCGATGAGTTGCTCCTTCGCGTCGCGAGTCAGTCGCTTGAGGGCGCGTTCACCGACCGTCGCGTCGCGGCGATCGACGGCCGACGCCGACCACACCAGGCGCACCGGGCGACGACCTCGCGTGTAGGCCGCGCCGCGCGGCGAACCGTTGTGTTCCTGCAGCCGACGTGTGACGTCGGTCGTGATCCCCGTGTACAGAGTGTCGTCGCGGCACCTTAGAATGTAGACATGCCAGCCGCCGCCGCACCCCTTGCCGATCTCGTGCTTTCTCCGGCCTTCGCCGCGCTGCCGCGCGTCTACGGGCAAGGGGCGAGTCGCTTCCTGCCCCGGCTCCGTGTCTGCGTGGTCGGGGTCGGTGGCGTCGGGTCGTGGGCGGCGGAGGCGCTGGTTCGATCGGGCGTCGGTCACGTGACCATGATAGATCACGATGACGTCTCCATCGGCAACGTCAACCGTCAGGTGCACGCCATGGGGGATACCGTCGGGCACAGCAAGGTCGATCTGATGCGGGAGCGTCTTCAGCGCGTGTCGCCCGTCTGTGAGGTGGTGGCCGTCGACGACTTCCTTGCCGAAAGGAACCTCGAGGAGCATCTCGAGCACGACTTCGACGTCGTCATCGACGCGATCGACAGCATTCGCTTCAAGGCGGCGATGATCGCTTTCTGCAAGCGACGGAAGATTCGCATCGTCACGACCGGCGGGGCCGGCGGGCGTACCGACCCGCTCGGTGTGGGGATCTCGGATCTTTCCCGGACCCGCGGCGACGCACTCGCGGCCAAGGTGCGTCAGCGCCTGCGTTCGGCCCACGGCTTCTCCTCGAACCCGCGGCGGAGCTTCGGCGTCGACTGCGTGCACTCGCGCGAGCAGCCGGTCTATCCCGACGGCCGCGGCGAGGTCACGCAGTCCCGGCCAGGGGTGCCCGGTGTCCGCCTGGATTGCGACATGGGCTACGGCTCGGTGGTGTTCGTCACCGGCACCTTCGGCTTCGTGGCGGCCTCGCGCGCACTGTCGCGGGCGCTGGACGCGCGCGCCAGAGCCTCGTGACGCCGTCGTGGGCTCGGTTCGTGCTTCGCGTCCCTCCTTCATGAGGGCCATGTCGCTATCCATCGCCGTTCTTGCCGCGCTACTCGGCAGCTGCGGGGGGGGAAACGCGGACACACCGGTGCCCGTGGTCAGCACGGACCAGCCGCCCGACGCCCCACCGGACGCCCCACCGGACGCCCCGTCGGACCGGCCGCAAGCCGACCCGGTGACGTTGCCGGCGCCGCTCCTCGCCGTGCAGCAGGACCCGGCGCGCATCGGCGAGATTCCGCCCATCGCCCTGTCCGAGATCGTCGCCTCATCGGGGCTCGAGATCGCCTTCACCGACCTCGAGCAACGCTCCCGAATCGATCCGCTCGACATTGCCCGATGGTGGGACGACATCCAGACCTGCGTCGAAATCGTCGCGCAGGCGCCTCTGGTGGTCATCAACGCCGACGCCATCGACCCGTTCCTGCCGGGCGACGACGTGCTTCCGGATCCCTTCGTCGGCATCACCGCCAGCGGCGGGCGAGGCAGCGACGGCACGCCGCTCTTCCAGGTGCGCAGCGACGTGTTCGACCGGGTCGGCGACGAGGCGGGATACCCGCTGCGTCTGATCATGAGCCGCTTCCTCTGGATCTCGGATGACCGGCCCGATCGCGAGTTCCCTTACCTCTGCGCGCAAAACGTGCCGGCCGAGCGTCCGTGAGAGGGCGTCCCTGAACGAGCCTCCCTGACGAGTCTCTCTCGACGAGCCTCTCTCGACGCGCCTCTCTGAACGAACCTCCTTCTGCCGATCAAACTGTCGACAGCGACGCGGCGAGCCGTTCCAGCCGCGGGCCGCAGTCGCCGGCCACCTTGAGCGTGGCCAGGTCGTCGGCCCGCGTGAGCCCGTCGTTGACGATGACGATGGGCTGGTCGCGGGCGGCGGCGTCTCGACAGAAGCGGAAGCCGGAGTACACCATCAGCGAGGAGCCGGCCACGAGCAGCGCGTCGCTCTGGCGCAGGTCTGCCATCGCCTGCTCGACGGTTGCGCGCAACACGTTTTCGCCGAAGAACACCACGTCGGGTTTCAGCAGCGCGCCGCAGCGCGGACAGTCGGGAACGTCGACATCGTCGGGCGAGAGCAGCTCGAGATCGGCGTCGCCGTCCGGCGCGTACGCCGCGTCCAGCGTCGCGAGCCAAGGGTTGGCGCGAAGGAGTTCGAGCTGCACGTCGTCGCGAGACAGCGTGTGCGCACAGGCGACGCAGCTTGCCGTCGCGAGGGTCCCGTGCAGCTCGACCACGCCCCTATGCCCTGCCTTCTGGTGCAGACCGTCCACGTTCTGGGTGATCAGATGGCGGACATGGCCCGCGCGCTGCAGCCGCTCGAGGGCACGGTGGGCCGTGCCCGGCCGGGCGGCGCCGAAGGCCGGCCAGCCGACCGAGCTGCGTGCCCAGTAGCGGGCGCGGGCGAGCGGGTCGCCGAGGAAGGTCTGGCCGGTGATCGGTTGACGACGCTTCCACCGGCCGTCGCGATCGCGGTAGTCGCCGAGTCCGGAGGCGGTGCTGCAGCCGGCGCCGCCGAGCACGAACAGCGACGGGTGATCGCGCACGAAGGTCGCGAGCTCGTGGTCGGCCGCGTCGTGCCCGTCGCTCGGTTCGCGGTCGTCGCCGCCGAGCGGGGTCAGTGGATCACCGGCGGAGGACCCGCCTGGCGCATGGCCTGCCGCCCGCTCAGCTCGCATCGGGGTCCGCTGCGGGCGTGGGGTTCACCGGGTCCGGTTCGGCGCGCGGATTCTCGAGAATGCCGTCGACATCGAAGGGGATGCGGGTCGGCCAGTTGGCGAGTTTCACCGAGCCGGTGACGCCGTAGTCCAGATCGAGCGAGCGGTCCTCGAGCATCGATCGGAGCTTGCCGACGAGGCGGTCGATGCCCGTGACCACGTCCACGAGGACTTCCGCCTCGCCGTTCGCCGGAATGGTCACGCGCTCGTCGCTCTTGCCGGACGCGATCCTGTCACCGGCAAGTTCGGCGACGAAGTCGAGCGAGCGGATCGGCAGATCGTAGTCGTTCGGGTTCTGCACCCGCAGCCGGAACTCGAGCTTCTGCCGGGTCAGGCTGACGTTCAACGGCCGGACGCCCGCGACGCTGACCTGGGGCGCCTGTGGCTTGACCGAGGGCAGGGCGGCGCATCCGCTGCCGATCAGCAGCGGAACGAGCGCCACCAGGGCGAGCACGGCATGACGAAGGATGATCACGAGTCAGAGGTCTCCATGACGGGCCTGCAGCACGGCGAGTGCGGCCGGGCCGGCGGTCTCGGTGCGCAGTATGCGCGGACCGAGCGAGGCGGGCTGCAGCCCGGTGGTCAGCGCGACCGCGACCTCGGAGTCGTCGAGACCGCTCTCCGGCCCGACGAGAACCACGAACTCACGGTCCGGCCGGTGTGGCACGTCTGCCAGCCGGCGTTCGTCGCCGGGCACGAGCACGCAGCCCTCGCTCGCCTCCCGTTCGTAGGCCGCGAGCCAGTCGGCGAGATCGGCGAGCGGTGCGAGCGTCGGCAGGTGCGCGCGGCCGCTCTGCTCGCAGGCGCTGACGACGATGCCTTGCCAGTGCGCATGACGCCTGGCGGCGCGGTCCGCATCGAGCTTGACCGCCGAGCGGCGGGTGCGCACCGGCACGATGCGCGAGACGCCGAGTTCCACCGCCTGTCGGACCGTCGCGTCCATGCGATCCCCGCGCGAGACAGCCTGGACCAGGGTGACCCGAAGCGGCGAGGCCGTCCCGTTCGGTGAGCGCGCGTGAATGCGCACGCGCGCCGTGCGACCGGTATCGAGCAGCTCCGCGGTGTAGTCCTGCCCGTCGCCGTCGAACAGGCACAGGGCATCGCCGGGCGACGCGCGCAGCACGCTCGTGAGGTGTCGAGACACCTCCCGGGTCAGGGCGAACTCTTCGCCGAGGACGAGCGCGTCGCGACCGTCGTCCCCCGCCTTGCCGAACGATGGGCCGACGAAGAAGCGCGGCACGCGCTTCACGGGTTCCCCTGCCGCGCGGTCTTCCCCTTCGCGTGAGTCCGTGTCGGGTGCGGTGCGGGTCATGGCGAGCCCTTGATGGCCGCGAGATGCTTGCGCCGTGCGCTGAAGCGCGCGAGCTTGGCGAAGCAGTCGGCGAGCTCGTCCGCGGCTCCCGCGTCCTCGAGCTCGAGTCCGGCGACCGGTGAACTCCTCGCGAGCTCGGTCAGGCGGGTGTGGCAGGCACGCCCCCGAAAGCGCTCGAGCAGCCGACCGGTGGTGATCTCGGGTGCCATCTCGCAATGCGCGACGAGTTCCAGCAACACGTCGGCCCCGGGCAGGGTGTCGTCGAACTCGAAGCTCTCCACGGGCAGCATGCCGACGACGATCGGGTGCTGGAGGATCAGCATCATGGCGCGAACGATCTGCTTGCGCCCGATGTCGTCGATGTGCGTCGCCCCGCCCGTGTTTCGCGCTCGTGCGTACCCGTCCCGCGCCGACTCGCCGGCGACGTCGCGCGCACGCGAGGACGGTACGCGAGCGGGCGACGCCCGCTCGTCCATGCCCATCGGCACGCCGACGATCTCCTCGAAGCGACGCACGGCGAGCGTGCGGTAGACGCCGCGCGGGATGGTCGCGAGCACGGGCCTCGCGCGCTCGGCGAGTTGCGCCTTGCCGCCGATGCCGCTCGTGTCGATCTCGCTCGCGAGGTGTTCGTACAGGAACTCGACGATCGGCACGCGCGCCTCGAGCAGCGCGTGAAAACCCTCTGCGCCGCGCGCCTCGACGATCGAGTCCGGGTCTTCGCCGTCCGGCAGGAACAGGAAGTGCGCGTCGTGACCGTCCTGCAGGCAGGGGAGCGTGGCGAGCAGCGCGCGGGCGGCGGCCGCCCGGCCGGCCCGATCTCCGTCGAAGCAGAAGACGATGTTCGGCACGACGCGGTACAGCGCCTCGCTGTGTTCTCGGTTGGCCGCGGTGCCGAGCGTCGCCACCGCGTTCTCCACGCCGTGCTGAGCGAGGGCGACGACGTCCATGTAGCCCTCGACCACGATCACGCTGCCCGATTCCTGCGCCGAGCGCCGTGCCTCGAACAGGCCGTACAGCTCGCGCCCCTTGTGAAAGAGCGGCGTTTCGGGCGAGTTCAGGTACTTGGGTTCCGCGTCGCCGAGCACGCGTCCGCCGAAGGCGATGACGCGTCCGCGGCGATCGCGGATCGGGAACATCACCCGATCGCGGAAGCGTTGGTAGGGGCGCCCGCCGTCCTTGCCGGCGATCAGCATGCCGGTGGCGAGCAGCTGCTCCTCCTCGCCGGTGACCGACGACTGCAGCGCGTCCCAGCCGTCGGGCGCGTAGCCGATCCCGAATTTCAAGGCGGTCTCGCCGGACAGCCCGCGTCGTTTCAGATAGTCGATCGCCGCCGGCGCGTCCCGCAGGCTCTGTTGGTAGAAAAGCGTCACCTTTTCCAGGGTCGCGTAGAGCGGACGGGTCTCGTCGCGCGCCTTCGCCGACTGCTCGTCGCGGGGCACGTCCATGCCGACGCTTTCCGCCAGGGCCTCGACGGCGTCGACGAAGTGCATGTTCTCGTACTCCATCAGGAAGCCGATGGCGTTGCCGTTCGCCCCGCAGCCGAAGCAGTGATAGAACTGCTTCGGCTGACTGACCGAGAACGACGGCGTCTTCTCGTTGTGGAAGGGGCAGCAGGCCATGTGGTCGCGCCCGGTCTTCTTGAGCGTGACCCGGGCGTCGATCACCTCGACCACATCGACGCGCGCGAGCAGCTCGTCGATGAAGTGCTGTGGAATCTTGCCGGCCATCTGCGATTCGCTGCGAGCGGCGCGGCCCCGGGGGACCGCCCGATCCCTAGGCGGCGCGACCCAGCGTCGACAGCAGCTCCGAGAGTTCGGCCGCCTTCGGCTTCACCATCCAGAAGCGCGACGCCAGGCTGTAGAAGTCGTCCATCAGCTGCTGGCCGAGCGAACTGCCGGTCTCGCGCACGTGGTCCTCGATCATCAGCTGCAGATAGTTGCGGTATCGCTCCATCGACTCGGCGTGCAGGCGGTGGATGTCGATCAGCTCGTGGTTGTAGCGATCGACGAACACGTTGTGACGATCGAACACGAAGGCGAGACCACCGGTCATGCCGGCGCCGAAGTTCACGCCGGTCTCGCCCAGCACGACCACGCAGCCCCCGGTCATGTACTCGCAGCCGTGATCCCCGATGCCCTCGATCGTCGCGATCGCCCCGGAGTTCCTGACCGCGAAGCGCTCGCCGCCGAGACCCGCCGCGTGCAGGCTGCCGCCCGTCGCGCCGTACAGGCAGGTGTTGCCGACGATGGTCGACTCGCGTCCCGTGTAGCGGGCGTCGGACGGCGGGCGGATGACGATCTTGCCGCCGGCCATGCCCTTGCCCACGTAGTCGTTCGCATCGCCGTCGAGGTGCAGGTGCAGACCGCCCGCGTTCCAGACGCCGAATGACTGCCCGGCCGTGCCTCGGCAACGGATCTCGATCGGGGCGTCCGCCATGCCGTAGTCACCGTGCGCCCTGGCGATCTCGCCCGAGAGCCGTGCGCCGATCGAGCGGTTGACGTTCTTCAGCTCGTACTCGAATGTCCCGCCGGTCTTCTTGCGGATCGCGCGCGCGGTGTCGACCACCATCTGCTCGGCGAGCAGTCCCCGGTCGTGCGGCTCGTTGCGTGCGACGGTGCAGAAGCGCGGCGCGGCGTCCGGCACGCCGCCGGTCGCGAGCAGCGGTGTCAGGTCGAGCCTCGACTGACGCGGCGTGTGCCCGGCAGCCGGGGTGAGGAACTCCGGCCGTCCGATGAGTTCGGCAAGCGAGCGCAGACCGAGGGTGGCGAGGTGACGGCGGACGTCCTCGGCGACGAAGTTCATGTAGTTCATCACCTTCTCGACGTCGCCGCTGAAGTGGCGCATGCGCAGCACCTTGTGCTGGGTCGCGACACCGGTCGCGCAGTTGTTGAGGTGACAGATGCGCAGGAACTTGCAACCCATCGCGATCATCGGCCCGGTGCCGAAGCCGAAGCTCTCCGCGCCCATGGCGGCTGCCTTGATCACGTCGAGTCCGGTCTTGAGCCCGCCGTCGGTCTGCACCCGCACCTTCGCGCGCAGCCCGTTGGCACGCAGCACCTGGTGCGTCTCGGACATGCCGAGCTCCCACGGCGACCCCGCGTACTTGACGCTGGTCAGCGGCGAGGCGCCGGTGCCGCCGTCGTAGCCCGAGATCGTGATCAGGTCCGCATAGGCCTTCGCGACGCCCGCGGCGACCGTACCGACGCCGGCCTCGGCGACGAGCTTCACCGACACCAGCGCTTCGGGGTTGATCTGCTTGAGATCGAAGATCAACTGCGAGAGGTCCTCGATCGAGTAGATGTCGTGATGCGGCGGTGGCGAGATCAGTGCCACCCCCTCGTTGCTGTGCCGGAGCCGGGCGATCATCGCGTTGACCTTGTCCCCGGGCAGCTGGCCACCCTCGCCGGGCTTGGCGCCCTGGGCGATCTTGATCTGCAGCACCTCGGCGCTCATCAGGTATTCCGGCGTCACGCCGAAGCGTCCGGAGGCGATCTGCTTGATCTTCGAGCGCTTGATCGTGCCGTGACGGGCCTTGTCCTCCCCGCCCTCGCCGGAGTTGGAACGGCCGCCAAGACGGTTCATCGCCTCGGCCAGCGTCTCGTGCGCCTCCGGGGAGAGCGCGCCAAGGGACATGCCTGCAGAATCGAAGCGGGCGAAGATGGACTCGACGGACTCGACCTCGTCGAGTGGCACGGGGTCGCCGTGCGGCACGAGATCGAGCAGATCGCGCAGCATCGCCGGTCGTCGCCCGTCGACGGTATCGCGGTAGGTCTCGTAGTCGGCGAACTCGCCGCTCGTGACCGCGGCCTGCAGTTGCTGGACCACGTCGGGGTTGTAGGCGTGGTACTCCCCGCCGTGGATGTACTTGAGCAATCCCCCCTGGCCCGGCGCGACGTTCCGGTCGAAGGCCGCGACGGCCAGGGTCTGGATGTCGAGCTGGATGTCGTCGAAGTCCATGCCCTGGATGCGGCTGGTGGTGCCGACGAAGCACAGGTCCACGACGCTCGAGGCGAGCCCGACGATCTCGTAGAGCTGCGCACCGCGATAGCTCGAGACCGTCGAGATACCCATCTTCGACAGGATCTTCAGCAGCCCCTTGTTGATGCCCTTGCGGTAGTTCTGCTCGAGCTCCGGTACCTCGGCCGCGGAGATCTCGCCGTGCCGCACCATTCCCTGGATCGTCTCGTAGGCGAGGTAGGGGTAGACGCAGGTCGCGCCGTACCCGACGAGCACGGCCATCTGATGGGAGTCACGCGCGGTGCCGGTCTCGACGACGATGTTCGCGTCGCAGCGGCAGCCGGCACCGATCAGGCCGTGGTGGACCGCACCGGTCGCGAGCAGCGCATGCACCGGGATCCGGCCCTCCACGACCTCGCGGTCGCTGAGCACGATCACGACCTTGTGATCGCTCGACACGGCGTCGATGGCCTCGCTCACGAGGCGCCGGATCGCCGCCTCCAGAGACTCGTTCGCCGGGTCGTACTGGAGCGAAAGGCGTGCATTGGCATAGGCGACTTCATCGTTCATCACCACCAGCGTCTCGAACTTCTCCCGAGACAGCACGGGCGATCGCGCCATCAGTCGACTGGCGTGCTGGTGAGTTTCGCGGAACAGGTTCTTCTCGCGCCCGAGACAGGTCTCGAGCGACATGACGATGGTCTCTCGCAACGGGTCGATCGGCGGGTTGGTGACCTGTGCGAACTGCTGGCGGAAGCTGTCGTAGAGCGAACGCACGTGCTCGGACATGACCGGGAATGGCGTGTCGTCACCCATCGAGCCGACGGGCTCCTGACCGCCCTCGGCGAGTGGCCGGAGGATCTGGTCACGCTCCTCGAAGGTCACGTTGAAGAGCTTCTCGTGCATCGCCAGACGTTCGTCGCTCATCGCCGGCCCCGCCTGGGCGGCGTCGCGCAGGCGCGAACGCAGGTGTCGCGCGTTCTTCTGCAGCCACTTGGCGTAGGGCTGGCGGTGCTTGAGCAGGTCGGAGATGTCCTGCGGCAGGAGCAGGCGGCCGGACTGGGTGTCGACCGCGAGCATCTCGCCGGGCTTGAGTCGCCCCTTGGTGGTGATCTCGCTCGGTGAGTAGTCGTAGACGCCGACCTCCGAGGCCAGCGTGATGTGCCGGTCCTTGGTGATCACGTAGCGGGCCGGGCGCAGTCCGTTGCGATCGAGCACGCAGCTCGCGTAGCGCCCGTCACTAAGCACGACGCCGGCCGGGCCGTCCCAGGGCTCCATGTGCATGGAGTTGTACTCGAGGAAGGCGCGAAGGTCCGAATCCAGCTCCCAGGTGTTCTGCCAGGCGGGCGGCATCAGCATCCGCATGGCACGGAAGACATCGATGCCGCCGGCGATCAGGAGCTCGAGCATGTTGTCGAGCGACATGGAGTCCGAACCCGACTGACTGACCAGCGGCAGGAGTTCGCCGAGTTCGGGCAGCAACGGCGACCGAAGCTTCCCGGCGCGGGCGTTCGCCCAGTTGCGATTGCCCTGGATCGTGTTGATCTCGCCGTTGTGGGCAAGGTAGCGGAACGGCTGGGCGAGCCGCCACTGCGGCAGCGTGTTGGTCGAGAACCGCTGGTGGAACACCGCGATCGAGGACTCGAGCGACTCGTCCTCCAGATCCGGGTAGAACGTTGCCAGATACTCGGGCATGACCAGCCCCTTGTAGAGCACGACTTCGCTCGACAGCGAGCAGACGTAGAACTCGCGTTCCCCGGCAAGCGCGATCTCCGCGCGGCGCCGGGCGACGAACAGGTGCCGGTTGAATTCGGAGGCGTCCATCTCCTCGGTGGCCGAGACGAACAGCTGCTCGATGCGCGGCACGCTCGCCCTGGCCTCCTCGCCGCAGGCCTCGAGATCGGTCGGCACGACCCGCCAGCCGCCGAACACGAGCCCGCGCTCGACCAGTTCGCGCTCCAGCGTCTCGCGCACCGTGGCGGCGGAGGTGTCGTCCCGGCTCATGAACACGATGCCGGTGGCGAACTCGGCGTCGAGGGCGATGCCTGCCTCGGCCGCCGCGCTCCTGAGAAACGCCTCGGGCTTGCGGAGCAGCAGTCCGCAGCCGTCGCCGCTCTTGCCATCCGCGCCGATGGCGCCGCGGTGTGTCATGCGGGCGAGGGCGGTGATCGCGGTCTCGACGATCCAGTGACTGGCGCGGCCGTCCATCTGCGCGATGAGGCCGAAGCCGCAGTTGTCGCGTTCGAACGAGGGACGGTAGAGACCGTCGTTGGCGAGCTCGTCGAGATAGGTCATGGCGGCAGGATCACGTAGCAGCGAAATCGAGGGGCGCTGACACGCTTGCCCGTCGCTCCGCACGATCGACGCGGCGGGGACAGGGCAGGGCGCGGGCACCGGGGAACCTTCGGGCAGAACAGTGTCGCGGCGGCGCGCGACCCCTTCGGCACGCCGCCGGCGCCTTCGCGATCCGCATCGATGCCGGGCCGGAGCCGGCCCCGTCGGACCGGGCAGCCCGTACGCCTGCCCTCGTGAGTATACCGACAGTCTACGAAAGTCCCCTCGCCCCCGGATCGCGGGAGGGGGCTCTGGAATCAGTTCTGTTCCCGAAGGACATCCTGGATACGGCCGATGGCGCGGATCCAGGGCTGGTTCGACTGCGCCTCGGCGGGCATGCGCTCGATCGCGGTCCGCGCCTCGCCGATGCTCGGGTAGAGACCGTGCACGAGCGCGTACCAGGTGCGTCCGTCCCGATCGAAGGTGAAGATCGAGTTGGGAGCCGGCAGGTCGTTGCGCTCGAGAAACGCTTCCACCGACGCCCGCTCGGTCGAGGCGCTCATCTGCACCGTGAACTGCTCGCTGTCCTGCACCAGCACCCAGTTGGGCGACTCGAGTACGCCGTTCACCGGCGTTGCAGGCTCCGGCTCCGGCGCGACCGGCGCCACGTCGCCGTCCAGCACGGCGAGTTCGTCCTCGGCGGCGGGCGTGACGTCCTCCGCCGCCAGTATCTCGCCGCTCCGGGCCTCGTCCGGCTCGCCGGCAATCGGGTCACCGTCGGCTGCCGTCGCGGCGGTCGTGTCCGGCGCGGAATCGTCCGGCTCGGACGACGCCTGCCCGGCCTCGTCCGTACCGGGGCCGTCCGTGGCACGGGCGGTCGTCTCCTCTGGCTCCTGCCCCGTCGGTCCCGCCGTCGAACCGGCGTCCGGCAGAAGGCTGCCCGCAGATTCTCTCGCCGCGCCGAGAGCCGCGGATCCGGACGGCGCGTCGGCGACGCCGGCCGCGTCTTCCTCGGGCGCGAGCGCGACGGCCGCCTCGTCTGCGGCCTCCCTCTCTGCCGACCTTTCTGCCGACCTTTCTGCCGATCTGGCCGCTTCGGCCGCCTCCTCGGCCGCCGCCTCGGCGGCCACCGTCGCATCGCGTCGGGCGGCTTCGCTCTCCTGGAGAAGCCGGAGCTGCTCGGTGTCACGGGCTGTCTCGACCTTGCGCTCCTCCACCACGCGGTAGCGCGCCTCGGTCTCTCCCGGCTCCGGCGCATCGCGGAACAGCAGCAGTCCGCCGACGATCAGGAGTCCGGCCAGGGCGCCGAGCGCCAGCTTCGCGAAGCGCGCCTCGAAGAAGCTGCCGCCGGCTCCTGCCGCGTGATGGTCGCGCAGTTCGAGTGGCAGATCCGCCTCCGCGTCCGCCGGTTCGTGGGCGCCGAGCGCGGAATCGTCGGCGGCACCGAGCGCCGCCGCCTGCGTGCCGGGAACGCCGTAGGCATCCTCGAGGGCGGTGGCGGCCAGCAGGTGCAGCGGGCCCGGTCGACCGCCCGCCTGCTCGTTCAACGCGGCGATCTCGTCGGGCGCGAGCGGCAGTTCGTCCACGCCGCCGGCCCGCGCGAACCGGAATCCGAGATAGGCGGCTGCGCGGGCCGGATCGAAAGGCCCGAGCGAAAGGCTGGAATACGGGAGATCGGCGCCTTCGGGCAGGAGATCCGGGATGCGATCCTCGAACTCCGGTCGGGCGGCGAGCGCGATGCGCAGCAGGGACTCGTCCCGGCTGTTGATGTAGAGCATGCCGCTGAGCAGGGTGGTCAGCTCGTTGGCCGCGAGCGCCTGCGCGTCGTCGAGCACCACCACGCAGAGCTTGTTGTTCCCGACCATCGCCTGCAGGCAGGGGATCAGTTCGTCGAGTGTCTGCTTGAGCTCGTCCGGGGGCTCGATCTTGAACGCCTCGAGCATGCCCGTGAACAGGTTGCGCGTGCTGAAGCGCGGCCCGCCGTCGACCGAGAAGCACTGGAGCCGCAGGCCGCTGTGGGCCGCGAGCTGCGCGAGCAACGTGGACTTGCCGGCGCCGGCCTCGCCGAGGATCAACAAGAGGTCGTCCCCGGTGATCAGGGCCTGGCGGACGTCGGCCAGCTGCTGCGCGGTGACGTCGTCGGCGAAGGCCGCGCCATCGCCCGCGCCGGCGGTATGCGTGACGAAGGGCTGCTCGCGCAGCGCGAGCGCCGACAGGGCAGTGTCGGACAACCGGGCGCTCCGGTCGGTGTCGGGGGCCGCGGGTGACGACATCGGGCGTTACGCTCGCGAGGTAGGCGGGGGGACGGGCCTACTATAGCTGCCCCGCCGGTCACCTGTCCCGCCAGCGAGACCGCGAGCCGCCGGGGGTCCTGCGCCCGACTGCGCGGCGCCGGTCCAAGGACCCGGACCTGGCGGGAGTCAGGCGGTGTGAAAGTGGTCCAGCGTCGCCATCAGTGCCTCCGTCGGCACCTCGGCCGTCACCCGCGCGCTGCCGACGCCGTCGACGAGCACCAGGCGCAGTTCGCCGTCGCTGACTTTCTTGTCCCGCCGCATGTAGCCGAGGAGCGTCTCGGGCGTGATCCCGGCCGGTGGCAGGATGGGCAGGCCGGCCCGTTCCAGAAGGCGGCCCGCTCGCTCGGCGAGCGATGCCTCGACGAGCTCGAGGCGGACCGACAGGTCGAGCGCCATGACCGTGCCCGCGGCCACCGCCTCGCCGTGCAGCCACACGCCGTAGCCCATCGCCGCCTCGATCGCGTGCCCGAAGGTGTGGCCGAGGTTCAGCAGCGCCCGACGTCCGTGCTCGCGCTCGTCCTCCTCGACGATCTGCGCCTTGATCTCGCAGGAGCGGCGGATGGCGTGGGCGAGCGCCGCGGGTTCGCGGGCCAGCAGATCGTCGACGTGGCGCTCGAGCCAGGCCAGGAAGTCGGCGTCGACGATCAGTCCGTACTTGATGACTTCGGCGAGGCCCGCGGACAGTTCCCGGTCGGCGAGGGTATTCAGCGAATCGGTGTCGGCGACGACCGCGACCGGCTGGTGAAAGGCGCCGATCATGTTCTTGCCGAGTGCGTGGTTGACCCCGGTCTTGCCGCCGACCGAGGAATCGACCTGAGCGAGCAGCGTCGTCGGCAGCTGCACGAAGTCGACGCCGCGCTGGTAGCTCGCGGCGGCGAAGCCCGCCATGTCGCCGACCACCCCGCCGCCGAGCGCGATCACGGTGCCACCGCGGTCGAAGCCGTCCCGCAGCAGGGCCTCGAAGATGCGATCGAGCGTGCCGAGGTGCTTGTTGGCTTCACCCTCCGGGAGGATGACGTGCGAGCGGGGCGTGTTCCCCAGCGCTGCCAGCGCGCGGTCCAGCCACAGCGGGGCGACGCGATCGTCGGTGACGATCATCGCCCGGCGGCGCACGTGCGGGACGAGCAGATCGCGCCTGCCGAGCAGTCCCTGACCCACGTGGATCGGGTAGCTGCGCGAACCGAGATCGATCGGAACGGTGTGCATGGCTCGGCTCGCTCGCGCGCTCAGCTGGTCGCGTCGCCGACCAGCTCGTGCTTCTTCAAGTGGCGCAGGATCCGCGCGACCACATGGTACATGCGGCGCGAGTCGGTCGAGATCTCCACGTCGGCGAGCGCGTGGTAGATCGGCGAGCGCTCGGCCATCAGCGCCTGCAGGCGCGCGGCAGGGTCGTCGGTCCGGAGCAGGGGACGGTTCGGGTCGAAGGCCACGCGGCGAAGCTGTTCGGCGAGATCCACCGACAGCAGGATCACGTGTCCGCGGGCGGCGAGACGTTCGCGATTCTCCTCGCGAAGCACGGCCCCGCCACCGGTCGCCAGCACGACGTCGGGCAGTCGGGTCAGTTCGTCGATCAGGCGGGCCTCCCGGTCGCGGAAGCCCGCCTCGCCCTCGTAGTCGAATATCGTGGGAATGTCGACGCCGCAGCGGGCGACCAGCTCGCTGTCGCTGTCGACGAAGCGGTAGCCGATGCGTCGCGCGAGTGCCCGGCCGACACTGCTCTTTCCCGCACCCATGGGACCGATCAGGAAGAGGCTGGACATGGGGCTCGGGCGTTACGGCTCGACCCCATGATAACCCGTCCCTCGCCGGGTCCGAACGAGAAAGGGCCCGCACGTGGCGGGCCCCGGTCTCGTGCTGCCCGAACCGCTGCCGGGCAGCGAACGCGAGGCGTGGTCGAACGAGCCCGTCAGTAGCTGACGGACGCATTCTCCTTGACGATCTTCGGCGTGACGAAGACCAGCAGCTCCGACTTCTCGTCCTGGTCGGTGGTGTGCTGGAACAGCCGTCCGATCAGCGGCAGGTTGCCGAAGAAGGGCACCATGTCGACCTTGTTCAGCAACGTCTGCTCATAGACGCCGCCGAGCACGACCGTCTCGCCGTTGTCGACCAGCACCTGAGTGCTGACCTCGCGGGTATCGATGCTCGGCACCTGCAGGGCGCCGGCGCCGAAGATCTGACCGACGGTGTCCTTGTTCACTTTCAGGTCCATGACGATGCGATCGTCAGGGGTTATCTGCGGGGTGACGGTCAGCCCGAGGACCGCCTTTCGGAAGGAGACCGACGTCGCGCCGGACGAGGACGCCTCGAGGTAGGGAATCTCGACGCCCTGCTCGATGTAGGCCTCGTGCTGGTTCGCCGTGATGACCCGCGGACTCGAGACCACCTCGCCGGTACCTTCGGCCTGCATGGCCGAGAGTTCGAGCTCGAGCAGCGTGCCGAGCGGCAGCTTGGCGAGTGCCAGTCCGATCGAGCCGGCCGCGTTGCTGCCTGGCAGGTTGACGTTGAACCGGCTGTTGTCGAGCGGATCGCCGTTCAGGAGGCCCGCGACGCCGTTGCCGTTGCCCGACAGCGCGAAGCCTTCGCCGGCACCACCGCCGGGGTTCGCGGTGTTGCGGTTGACGCCCCAGCGGACGCCGATGTCCTTGTTGAAGTCGTCCGAGGCGATGACGATGCGCGACTCGATCAGCACCTGGCGGATCGGCACGTCGAGGCGGAAGACCAGGGAACGGATCTCGGCGAGCTGATCGGCGGTATCGTTGATCAGCAGCGTGTTGGTGCGATCGTCGACCGTGACGCTGCCGCGCTCCGAGAGCATGCCGCCGGTCTGCGACTGGAGCAGGGTGGCGAGTTCGGCGGCCTTGGCGTAGTTCGCCTGGAAATACTCGGTACGCAGCGGCGCCAGTTCGGTCTTCTGCTTCATGCCCTCGAGCTCGATGCGCTCGCGGTTGGCGATCTCCTCGGCGGGGGCGATCATGATGACGTTGCCGGCCTGCCGCTTTCCGAGCGCCTTGGTCTGGAGGATGATGTCGAGCGCCTGGTCCCAGGGGACATTCTTGAGGCGCAACGTGAGCTTGCCCTGTACCGAGTCCGACACGACGATGTTCAGGTCGGTGAAGTCGGCCAGGAGTTGCAGTACCGAACGCACCTCGATGTCCTGGAAGTTCAACGAGAGCTTCTCGCCGACGTAGCCGAACTTCGCCTTGCGGTTCTCCTCGATGTCCTCGCGGCTCATCGGCTTGAGTTCGACCGTGAACATGTCGTCCGACTGATAGGCGAGCTGCTCGAAGTCCTGGGTCGCCGGCTGGATGACGACCTTCGTGCCGCGCTTGTTCGAGATCGCGTCGATGAACTGGACCGGGGTGCCGAAGTCCATCACGTCGAGCCGCTTCTGTAGCTTGGCGGCGAGTTCGGTGTCGGGGAAGTCGACGATGATGCGGCCACCTTCCTGGCGCATGTCGGTGACGACGCCTGCGGAGGAGAGATCGAAGATGATGCGTCCCTCGCCCATCGGTCCACGCCGGAAGTCCAGGGAGTCGATCGAGTTGCGACGCTCGACGATGGGCCCGGCGTCTGCCGCGTCCGCGGGCTCGGCGGCACCGAGCCGCACGGGATCGCCCGGTGCGCTGGCTGCCGCGAGCGCGTTCGTGTCGAGCGTCACGATCAGCGTGTTGCCCTTGACCGTCGTGCGGTAGGGCGTCAGCGAGGCGAGGTTCAGGACGACGCGGGTGCGCCCGCCGGCCTCGACCGCCGTGATCGTCTCGAGCAGACCCGAGGCGACACGTACGCTGCGCTCCTCGAGCCGGTTCTCGGTGTCGGCGAGATCGAGCGCGATGCGTGCCGGGTTGTCGATCGTGAATGCCTTCGGCAAGGAAGCCGGACCGCTCATCGTGAACGATATCTGCTGGCGGTTGCCCGACAGCGCCACGTGGTCGACGCCGAGCAGCGCGTTCTCCGCCGCCTCCAGCGTCTGACAGGCGAGCGCGGCGCCCGCGAGCAGGAGCAGGCCCGCCGCGCGCGTCATCCGGCGGCCGCTCTCGCGAATGGCGGCGCGGCCCTCGTCGCGGATTGTCTCGCGACCGGAAGGGCGCGTCATCATGCGGGCTTGCATTTTCACCGTAGTCTCCCTGTTCATCTCAATCGTCGCTCATCGCGAGCTGAGCGTCGCGATTGACCCAGCCGCTCAGGCCGTCCGCCACCAGCTCGACGATGTCGATGCGGGTCTCGGATACCTGAACGATCTTGCCGTGGTTCTGTCCGGCGAAGTTGCCGGGCTGCACGCGATGAATGGTGCCGTCGGGGTCGCGCACCAGTCCCCATGTCTGGGATTGCTGCTGCAACAATCCGACCATCTTCAAAGAGTCGACCGGGTAGCTCTCCAGCGGCTCGCGACGCCGCGTCGCCTCCGGACGAGGGCCGCTGTATTCGGACTCGGACGCGACCGGCGATACTGCAAGGTCGGTCTGCGGGCGGAACGGGTCGCGCACCTGGAAAGCGGTGTACGCGAACGTTCGGTAGGGCGGGAATTCGGGCAGCGGATCGACCTGACCGTGATGCTTGGCCTTGGTCTCCTCGATGAAGACCTCGAGGTCGGTCATGTCACCGCCGCAGGCGCCGAGGACAGACACGAGCGCGAGCACCGGAATGAGTTCTGGGTGTCTCATGGCTTACTCGTCCTCCTCGAGGTAGCGATAGGTCGTGGCTATCAGGTCCAT
>ENA-ORXT01000112-ORXT01000112.1-marine-metagenome-genome-assembly--contig:-NODE-112-length-130268-cov-38.339901_pt1 | contig 130268 bp, 99 predicted proteins | sample MGYA00237868_ERZ511482 | MGnify/ENA metagenome assembly ERZ511482 | reverse complement strand
GGCCAAACCGGCATCATCACTTTGGGTGCGGGCGACGATGACCCGACCAACGACGCTGGCATCGTGCCACTGTTGGGTTCACTGGGCGACACCGTGTTTGAAGACACCGATCGCGATGGTGTGCAGGGCGCACCGGCCGACGAGCCTGGTATTGCTGGCGTAACCGTCAACTTGCTTGACGGCGCTGGCAACCAGATCGACACGACCACCACTGACGCAAACGGCAACTACCTGTTCGATGAACTGCCTGCGGGCGACTACATCGTCGAGGTCGTTGCTCCTGCCGGTACCGAGTTAACGATCCAAGATGCTGGCGGCGATGATGCTGCTGACTCTGATGTGGACCCCGCAACTGGCCAAACCGGCATCATCACTTTGGGTGCGGGCGACGATGACCCGACCAACGACGCTGGCATCGTGCCACTGTTGGGCTCACTAGGCGACACCGTGTTCGAAGACACCAACGAAGATGGTGTGCAGGGCGCACCGGCCGACGAGCCTGGTATTGCTGGCGTGACCGTCAACCTGCTCGACGACGCTGGAGTCCAGATCGACACCACCACCACTGACGCAAACGGCAACTACCTGTTCGATGAACTGCCTGCGGGCGATTACATCGTCGAGTTCGTCGAGCCTGCCGACCGTGACTTCACGATCCAAGATGCTGGCGGCGATGATGCTGCTGACTCCGATGCCGACCCCGGCACCGGCCAAACTGGCGTCATCACCCTGGGTGCTGGCGACGATGACCCGACAATCGACGCAGGCCTCACGCCACTGCCGATTCCTCTTGGTTCGATTTCTGACACGGTGTTCGAGGACACCAATGGCGATGGCGTGCAGGGTGATCCTGCCGACGAGCCTGGTGTCGCTGGAGTGACGGTCAACCTTCTCGATGAGAACGGTGACCAGATCGCAACAACGACCACCGACGCAAACGGCAACTACATCTTCGGCGAGCTTCCGGCCGGAACCTACGTTGTCGAGTTTGTTGCTCCCGATGACCGGGATTTCACAACCCAGGACGCGGGCGGCGATGACGCCACCGACTCCGACGCTGATCCTGATACCGGACAGACCGACGACATCGTGCTCGGCGAAGGCGAGGACATCGTCACCGTCGACGCAGGTATCTTGCCACTGGCTTCGCTCGGCGACACCGTGTTCGAAGACACCAACGGCGATGGCGTGCAGGACGACCCGGCCGACGAGCCTGGTATTGCCGGCGTGACCGTCAACTTGCTCGACGACGCTGGAGTCCAAATCGACACCACCACCACCGACGCAAACGGCAACTACCTCTTCGATGAACTGCCTGCGGGCGACTACATCGTCGAGGTTGTTGCTCCTGCCGGTACCGAGTTCACGATTCAAGATGCTGGCGGCGACGATGCGGCTGACTCCGATGTGGACCCCGGAACTGGCCAAACCGGCATCATCACCTTGGGTGCTGGCGACGATGACCCGACCAACGACGCTGGCATCGTGCCACTGTTGGGTTCAATCTCTGACACCGTGTTCGAAGACACCAATGCTGATGGTGTGCAGGGCGCACCGGCCGACGAGCCTGGTATTGCTGGCGTGACCGTCAACTTGCTCGACGACGCTGGAGTCCAGATCGACACCACCACCACCGACGCAAACGGCAACTACATCTTCGATGATCTGCCTGCTGGCGACTACATCGTCGAGTTCATCGCCCCTGATGGCACCGAACTGACCACCCAAGATGCTGGTGGCGACGATGTCGCTGACTCAGACCCTGACCCCCAAACCGGCCTTACCGACGTCATCACGCTCGATGCGGGCGAAGACAACGAAGACGTCGATGCCGGCGTCGTGCCGCTGTTGGCTTCGCTTGGTGATCGGGTATTCGAAGACACCAATGCTGATGGCGTGCAGGGTGATCCTGTCGAAGAGCCGGGTATTGCTGGAGTTACGGTCAACCTTCTCGATGAGAACGGTGACCAGATCGATACCACCACCACCGACGCGAACGGCGTGTACGGATTCGATGATCTGCCTGCGGGCGACTACATCGTCGAGTTCATCGAGCCTGCCGACCGTGACTTCACGGCCCAAGATGCTGGCGGCGACGATGCTGCTGACTCTGATGCTGATCCGGTTTCGGGTCGCACCGACGTCATCACCCTCGAACCGGGCGACGACGATCCAACAATCGACGCTGGCCTCACGCCACTGCCGATACCTGTTGGTTCAATCTCTGACACCGTGTTCCTCGATGCCGACGGCGACGGCCTGCAAGGTGATCCTGCCGACGAGCCAGGTGTTGCCGGCGTGACGGTCAACCTTCTCGATGAGAATGGCGAACAGATCGCAACCACAACCACCGATGACAACGGCAACTACATCTTCGGCGAGCTTCCTGCGGGAACCTACGTGGTCGAGTTTGTTGCTCCCGACGGCCAGGAGTTCACAACCCAGGACGCGGGCGGCGACGACACCGCCGATTCTGATGCTGATCCTGATACCGGACAGACCGACGACATCGTGCTCGGCGAAGGTCAGGACATCGACAGCGTCGACGCTGGTCTCACGCCCGTCTCTGCCCCGGCAATTGGCTTGGCCAAGGACTTGACCTCAGGCCCGACGCTGCGAGCCGACGGCGACTACGACGTGTCGTACACGTTCATCATCGAGAACCTTGGCAACACGGTGCTTGACGGTGTGCAGTTGAGCGACAACGTTGGACTTGGTCTTGCCGGAACCGGCGCCACGCTGGTCTCGGGCCCAATTCCCAACGATGCTGGTGACTGCTCAACCGCAGTTGCACTCGGCACGCAGATCCTGGCGATCGGCGAGTCGTGTACCGCGGTGTGGGACTTCGTCATCGCGACCGACGGATCCGCAGTTGCGTTCGACAACTCGGCTTCGGTCGAAGGCACGCCTCCGTTCGGCACCTTCGTCGTCGACGTCTCCGACGATGGTGATGATGTCGACGCAAACGACAACGGAAACGCCGGCGACCCCGACGAAGACACACCAACGCCAGCGACAATTCCTGCTCTGGCAGCCCTGGGTGACACCGTGTTCGAAGACACCAACGCTAACGGCATCCAAGACCCAGGTGAGCCTGGCGTTCCTGGTGTCGTCGTGACGCTGCTCGACGAAGAGGGTTCGCCAACGGGCCAAACCGACCTCACCGACGCCGACGGCATATACGGCTTCGACGAACTCGACCCTGGTACCTATATTGTCGAATTCACCGAACCAGCCGGTCGTGACTTCACGCCGCAGGATGCCGGCGACGACGAAGCGGCTGACTCCGATGCCGATCCGGCCACTGGTCAGACGGATCCCGTCACGCTCGCCGCTGGCGACAACAACGAAGACGTAGACGCCGGTCTCACGCCGCCACCATCACCGGTCGGGTCAATCTCTGACACGGTCTTCGACGATCTCGATGGCGACGGCATCCAAGATCCAGACGAACCGGGCATCGCGGGCGTTACCGTCCGCTTGCTCGACGAAGATGGCAATGCCGTTGTAGGCGTTGAACCAACCACTACCGGCGACGATGGCACGTACATCTTCGCCAACCTCCCAGCTGGCGACTACATCGTCGAGTTCGTAGCTCCCGACGGTCGTGTGTTCTCACCGGCCAACGAGGGCGACGACGAAGCTGCTGACTCCGATGCAGGCCCAGACGGCCGCACCGACGTCATCACGCTCGCCGCTGGCGACAACAACCGTGACGTCGACGCTGGTATTGCTCCAGTACCGGATCGTGAGTTCCCAGCCATTGGTCTCGCCAAGTCGCTCTCGGCAGGACCGGTCGAAGGCGCCGATGGTGTGTTCACATTGACCTACACCTTCGTCATCGAGAACCTCGGTGATGTTGCACTCTCAGACGTCGGCATCGCCGATGACTTCGAAGCCGTCTTCGCTGGAGCAACCGTCGAGTCAGGCCCAACGCCTGCCGGTGGCGACTGCTCTGCTGAAGCAGCCACGAATTCTGCCAGCCTGTCAGTCGGCGAAAGCTGTACTGCAGTCTGGGAGATCGAGGTAAGTGGTATCACTCCAGGTGAGACCTACGACAACACCGCAATTGCGACCGGTACCTCACCAGAGGGCGAAGAAGTCTCCGACACCTCTGACGACAACACCGGGGTTGATCCCGCTGATGTCGAAACCGACCCAGACGGCGATGGAAACGCTGATGAGCCAGGCGAGAACGATCCAACTCCGGTGACCTTCCCTGCAGCTCCTAACCAAGCTGTCATTGGCGACAAGGTGTTCATCGACGCCAACGGCAACGGCATTCAAGATCCAGGCGAGGCCCCAGTCCAAGGTGTGACCGTCGAGATCCGAAAGACTGACGGCACTGGCCTCATCGAGGTAACGACCGACGAAGACGGTCTCTGGTCAGCCATGGTTGACCCAGGCGAGTACGACATCACGTTCATACCACCTGCTGGTTTCATCTTCTCACCACAGAATGCTGGCGACGACACCGAGGCAGACAGCAATGTCGACCCAAGTGGCGAGACCGGCACCATCACGGTGGCCGATGGTGAAATCAACAACTCCATCGATGCTGGCCTCGTGCCGCTCGGAACTGTGGGCAACCGAGTGTTCAACGATGCGAACAACAACGGCATCCGCGATCCTGGCGAACAGCCAATCCAAGGTGCAACGGTGCAGCTGTTCGTAGCGAACGCCGATGGCACCAAGGGTGCAGTGGTAGACACCATCGTCACCGGCGCTGACGGCAACTACCTGTTCGATGAAGTCCTTTCGGGGAGCTACATCGTGGTGGTCACGCCCCCAGCCGGGTTCCGTATTGGAGCACAGGACGCCGGTACTGATGACACTGTCGACAGCGACATCTCTCCCGTCACGGGCGAGAGTGCCGTGATCACGGTTGGTATTGGTCAGGAAGTAACCGATGTCGATGCTGGCCTGGTGCAAGACCCAACGACTCCGGTCAACCCGGGTGGCCCACAGCTGCAGAGCCCAACCATCACCAATGCACCTGGCCCGGTCGCCGCACCAGCGCCGTCGCCTGTGCCGTCGACACCGCCTTTGGCGGTGACAGGTTCAAGCAGCAACGTATTGGCGACCCTAGCTATTGCAATGATGGCTGTTGGTGGCACGCTGCTCATTGGTGCACGCCGCGAGCGCGACCAAGACTGACACCCACCCATACTCGTGACATCGGTCGTGTGATCGGGTAGCGAGCATGAACTCACCGAATGGCCCAGAGGTTCTCCTCTGGGTCATTCTCTGTTTTGTTCCAGCCTGACTTTGTCGAGGTGCAATCAGACTGATGCAGAATCACTGGGTATTCATTCGGTCTCGCCCCTCATACAAGATAAGGTTGGCGAGTAACGGCCAGCAACTGAAAGAGAGCCAGCCGTGCCAGCGACCGTTGTCGTCGGCACCCAATGGGGTGATGAAGGCAAGGGCAAGGTCACCGACCTCCTCGCCAAAGAGATGCAATGTGTGGTGCGCTATCAAGGCGGCCACAACGCCGGACACACGCTTGTGGTCGACGGCGAGTCATTTGCGCTTCAACTTATCCCGAGCGGTGTTCTGTATCCCCACCTGACCCCGATCATCGGCAATGGTGTCGTGGTTGATCCGCTCGTGCTTCTGCGCGAGATGGACATGTTGACCTCTCGACGGGTCGACGTCTCCAACCTTCGAGTTTCTGCCAATGCGCACCTCATCTTGCCGTACCACCAGATGCTCGATGTGGTCTTTGAGCGGCACCTGGGTGAGAACAAGCTCGGCACCACCAAGCGCGGTATCGGACCCGCCTACGCCGACAAGGCTGCGCGCGTAGGCCTGCGGGTACAGGATCTTTTCGACGAGTCGATCTTTCGGGCCAAGCTCGAAGTCGTACTGCACGAGAAGAACCCACTGCTCGCAAAGGTGTACAACAAGCTCGGGTACGAGATCGAAGAGCTTGTCGAGACCTACATCGGCGAATGTGCGCCTCGGCTCAAACCGTTTATGGCCGACACCATCGATCTGGTGCACACTGAACTCGAACGAGGCGGCAACGTGCTATTCGAGGGAGCCCAAGCAACGTTCCTCGACCTCGACCATGGCACGTATCCGTTTGTGACATCGTCGAACCCGACTGCCGGAGGAGCCTGTACCGGTGCCGGCGTCGGACCTCGTCATATTCAGCGAGTGATCGGCGTTGCCAAGTCGTACCTGACTCGCGTTGGGTCCGGCCCCTTCCCGTCGGAGCTGTTCGACAGTGTTGGCGACCACCTCGTTGATGTCGGTCACGAATTCGGGACGAACACCGGGCGTCGCCGTCGGACTGGCTGGGTCGACGCAGTCATGTTGCGTCACGCGGTTCGCCTGAACTCACTTTCAGAGATTGCGTTGACGAAGCTCGACGTCCTGGACCAACTTGAGTCAGTGAAGATCTGCGTTGCCTACGACATCAACGGCGAGCGGCACGAAAAGATGCCGTTTCACCAGAGCGATTTTCACGACGCCAAGCCCATCTACAAACAGATGCCGGGCTGGCAGACCGATCTAACCGGTTTCACGAACCGCGACGAACTGCCTCAGATGGCGCTCGACTATCTCCAGGAGCTTGAGCGCGAGATTGGCGTCCCAATCAGCATTATTGGTGTGGGTCCTGGCCGGAAGCAGATCGTTCATTTCAGCACCGCCGCCTAGCCCCCAGCTAGATGGCTACCAACGAACGGCCACCTATGTCCGACTCCGTCGAAAATGTTCTCGCCACCCGGTACGCCACTGATGCAATGGCAGCGATCTGGTCGCGGTCTGGCAAGGTTGTCCTTGAGCGCTGGTTGTGGATTGCGGTTCTCAGGGCCCAGCATGATCTTGGCTTGCAAGTGCCCGATGGCACGATCGAGGCATATGAAGCAGTCGTAGACCAGGTCGACCTTGGCTCGATCGACGCCCGCGATCGCATTGTGCGCCACGACGTCAAGGCGCGCATCGAAGAGTTTTCTGATCTCGCCGGGCACGAGCACATCCATAAGGGGATGACTTCTCGCGACTTGACTGAAAACGTCGAGCAGCTGCAGATTCGGCGCAGCCTGGAGCTGGTACGCGACCGGGTTGTTGCCGTGCTTTCGCGTATGGGTACGCTGGCCACCGATTACAGCGACCTGGCGCTGGTCGGGCGCTCGCACAATGTGCCAGCGCAAGTCACCACGCTGGGCAAGCGCATCGCGACCTCAGCCGAGGAACTTCTCATCGCTTTTGATCGGCTCGAAGGGCTTGTTGCCGGGTATCCGCTCCGGGGCGTCAAAGGACCGGTTGGAACCCAGCAAGATCTCTATGACTTGTTCGAAGGCGACGCCGACAAGGTGGTTGAACTTGAGAACCGCATCGCCAAGCATCTGGGATTTTCGTCAACCTTTGACAGCGTGGGCCAGATCTATCCCCGATCGCTCGACTTCGACGTCGTGTCGGCGCTGGTGCAGCTTGCGGCCGGACCGGCAAACTTAGCGACGACAATCCGACTGATGGCGGGCGAAAACTTGGTCACCGAGGGATTCGCTCCCGGCCAGGTTGGCTCGTCGGCGATGCCGCACAAGATGAACGCTCGTTCCTGCGAGCGCGTCAACGGATTCGTTTCTATTCTGCGAGGCCACCTGACCATGGTGTCGGGCATGGTGGGCAACCAATGGAACGAAGGCGACGTCAGCTGCTCGGTGGTGCGGCGGGTGGCGCTACCCGATGCATTCCTGGCAATCGATGGACTGTTCGAAACTTTCCTGAGCGTGCTTGAGGGTTTCGGAGCATTTCCCGCGGTTGCTGATCGTGAGCTGGCGCAATATCTACCTTTCGTAGCAACTACCCGGGTTCTGATGGCTGCAGTCAAGGCCGGTGCGGGGCGCGAGACGGCTCACGAGGTCATTAAGGAACACGCCGTCGCCACTGCGCTCGACATGCGCAAGGCGAGCGCTGATCTCACGCCACTGGTCGATCGTCTGGCGTCTGACGACCGACTGCCTTTAGGAGCTGAGGAACTCGAGGCATTGCTTGGCGACCCGCTCGCGCTCGCTGGCCGGGCGCCAGACCAGGTCGAAGCGGTCGTTCGTCGCATTTCGGCAGTGTGTGACCGCTACCCCGAGGCTGCGACTTATGTGCAGAGTGACATTTTCTAGCCAATCCACGACGTACGGGATCTCACAAAGTATTGGTTGAGTATCCGCGTTGGGCCGTGACACTGTCCTTATTGTGGCGCGCATGCCGGTGCAGAGACTGGACAATCATCAACGACTGACCACGATGGTCTGCGCCTCATGCGATGTCACGTGGCGCGGTTGCGCAGCTGACGAATGCTGGTCATGCGGCGACGCCACCAGCGTCGGCGAAGCAACGCCTCGCCACGTTCGGTACTCGCCAGCGGTAGCCGATGCAGAGCGTCTCGTAGGCTAATCGAAGGGTCCGCAGCGCCGACGTGCCGGACTTCGCCCCGGAGTGGCTATCGTCACAGGTAGTTCGATCCCCGGTATCGGGAGTTTCTCATGGTCGGCGGCTGCTGGGGGGTGGCCGCCGACCATGATCCATTTTCGGCTGGAGCGCAGTTTGGCACTACGCGAAGGGTTACGACGAGTAGTCGTAAAAGCCGACGCCGGTCTTCCGACCAAGGAGTCCACCTGAGACCATCCGCTTCAGCAGCGGCGGTGGGGCATAGGTCGGGATCTTGAACTCGGCGTAGAGAACCTCGGCCACCGACTGGATCGTGTCGAGACCGATCAAGTCACACAGGGTGAGGGGTCCCATGGGGTGAGCGCAGCCGAAAATCATGCCGTTGTCGATGTCCTCGCGCGTTACCTGACCAGTATCGAGCAACGAGATGGCTTGCAGCAGATAGGGCACAAGCAAACGGTTGACAATGAAGCCAGCGCGGTCCTTGCTCCTGATTGTTTCTTTCCCCAACGTGTCCTGAGCAAACTTTTCGCACACATCCACCACGGCCGGATCAGTCGTGATCGAGACGACGATCTCACACAGCTTTTGCACAGTGGCCGGGTTGAAGAAGTGCAGACCCAACACTCGGTCGGGGCGATTGGTAGCCGTACCGAGATTGACGAGCGGGATCGAGGAGGTGTTCGACGCCAAGATGCAGTGCTCGGGCGTGACCTCGTCGAGTCGCTTGAACAGGTCGAGCTTGATTCCCTCGTTCTCGATGATCGCTTCGATCACCAGGTCACGATCGTTCAACGAACCAATGTCGGTGGTGTAGCTGAGAAGCGCGCCGGTGGTGGCGCGGTCCTCGTCGCTCAGCCGACCCCGCGACACAGCCTTGTCCATCGAGCCGTCGATGCGCTTTTGGGCCGCTTCGGCCGCTGCGGCCTCGGGTTCCATGACAATGGTGTCGAGACCGGACTTCGCACATACCTCCGCTATCCCTGAGCCCATAGTGCCACCGCCAATGACGGCCACCTTCTTGATTTCCACGTGTTCTCTCCCACGACGTTGTACTCCGCCGCACTCTACAAAGACTGCGGCGGTGCGCCCTAAGGGGGCTAGCGGATGGGTGTGCCGATTTCTTGACAGCACCAGGAGTTCCGCGCCGGACCAGGCTACGTAGTTCGGTCGTCATCTGGTCACGGTCGTCATCTGGTGATGGTCGTCCGCTGGCGACTACGGTCATCGGCGTCGTCATGTGAAAGGAAAGCCAATGGCTCGACTCACCAGCCTCAGCCGTTCTGTCGAGGGGCGGGTCGTCCTCATCACCGGTGCCGGCGCCGGTCAGGGTCGCGCCACCGCCCACCTGTTTGCTGATGAAGGCGCGCATGTTGTGGTCACCGACCTTGGCCAGGGTGATGTCGACGCAGTGGTTGCCGAGATTGCCGAAGCTGGCGGATCAGCGGCAGGGTGGACGATGGACGTTGCCGATGCGGGGCGGGTTCAGACGGTCGTCGACGCTGCGGTAGAACGGTTTGGCGCGCTCGACTATCTGGTCAACAATGCGGGGATTTCACGATTCGCACCGATCGACTCCGATGAGTACGAGGACGAATGGGCGATCACGCTCGAAGTCTTGCTGACCGCTCAAACTCGCACCATCCGAGCAGCTCTGCCGCATCTCCGCAACAGCGACGCGGCCCGCATCGTGAACATCGCATCGACCGAAGGTTGGGGTGCCACCAAGTTCGGGTCGCCCTACACCGCCGGCAAACACGGCGTGATTGGGCTTACGAAGTCTCTTGCCGTCGAATTGGGTCGCGAAGCAATCACTGTCAACTGCGTGTGCCCAGGCCCGATCAACACGGCAATGACCGCCGAGATCGAAGATGAGCACAAAGTGATTTTTGCAAAGCGCCGCACCGCTCTTGGGCGATACGGCGAGCCCGAGGAAGTCGCGCACGCAACGCTGAACTTTTGCCTGCCCGCGAGCCAGTACATGACCGGTGTGATCATGCCGGTCGACGGTGGCTTGTTGATAAAGAACGCCTGACGCCATCAGCGCACTGCAAGCTCCCGAATGCGACAGGCGGCGCCCCGCCGACGTTCGTTGCCATTCGGCGCATAACCTTCGTGTATGACTGAATGTCCTGCTGTTGATGGATCAAGCCCACGGATGACTTCGTTCGACGAAGCACCGCCGATGTGCATCGATCCCGAGAAGACCTACACCGCAACGATGAAGACTTCGATGGGTGACCTCACCATCGCGCTCTATCCCGACATTGCGCCCAAGACGGTGAACAACTTTGTGTTCCTGGCCCGCTACCACTACTACGACGGTTTGATCTTCCACCGAATCATCAACGGTTTCATGTGCCAGGGTGGCTGCCCTCAAGGCAGCGGCACGGGGGGTCCCGGCTACCGATTCGACGACGAACTTCCAGACGCGGGCGACTATCAAATTGGTTCACTGGCCATGGCTAATGCAGGCCCGAACACCAACGGCAGCCAATTTTTCATCGTGAGTGGCGCCAGCGGCGTTGGCCTGCCACCGAGCTACTCGTTGTTTGGCAAGGTCGTCGGCGGTCTCGAGATCGTCAACGATATGCAAGCCGTACCGACCGCACCCGGTGACCGCCCCAAGACCGATCTCGTCATCGAAAGCGTCACCATCGCCGAGTCATAACTGACCATCGCCGACGCTGCTTGGTTTCGTCGCTCATGGCGCTGCAGCATTCTGTACTCATCACTGAGTGCAATAGTGCAGCAGCGCCTGCGGCCGTTGCCTAGGGCTCGGCCACCGGAGGCGGGATCAGGAGCACTTGGCCGATCTGGATGTTGTTGCCGCTTGCGTCGAGATCGTTTGCCTCGACGATCTGCGCAGGTGTGACGTTGTACAGGTCGGCAATTAGTCGGATGAACTGTCCGGCCTCGACGGTGTGTTCCAGGCTCGGGTCACCTGGTTGACGAGTCGATGCCACCGGCGTCGACCGGGGAGAAAGTTCGCCCGGCGCAAACCCGGTACCCCATGGCGGGATCACCAGAATTGCATTGACCGAAAGGTTGCCAGGATCGATGTCGGGATTCGCTTGGATGAGCGCGTCGAGTTTGACGGTGTACTCGTTGGCGATTCCGCCGAGCGTGTCGCCACTCTCGATCACGTGGTTCACGGTGACACCGTCGGCGCGTTCGGGTCCAAGGTTCTCGACCACCGTATTGTCTGTGGTAGCTCCCGGTATCAGGATTTCCTGGCCGGCCAAGAAGAACGATGGATCAAGCTGCGGGTTCGCTCGCAGAATCACATCGAGTGGCACGTTGAACGACGAGGCAATAGCGGCGAGCTTGTCATCGCTTTGGATCGTGTAAAAAAACGGCTCTTCGGGCGACTCGGGGATGGTCAGTCCCGGGCCCACGATCGATGGAGGGGTTGCCTGAGCGATCGGCGTCGGCGACTCTTCGATCGCAACAGTTGGTTGCTCGGACCCAAAGCAGCCTGCCAGGTACAACAGGAAAGCAAAGGTGAGTACCAACAAGATCGGCACGGCTCGGTTCTGGCGGACCACCACAACTCCAGGACAAGGGGTAGGCCAACAGTAGTAGCGCCGACCACCTGGATGATGTCACGCCCCAACGTGTGGACTTGAGCGCGAGGCGGCGGAGCTAGGTGAACAAGAACGCCACGACCGGCAACAACATGGCCAGCACGATGATACCGCACATGACCTGAAGCCAGAATCGCTTGCGGTCCTTCTTCGCCTGGTGGCGAGACGGAGCTGGATCGCGCTGCACTGGCGTCTTGGTAATGCGCGACGATTGCCGAGGTTTGGAGGGATCAGGTGCGTTTCGGGCCACGATGAGAGGGTAGCGACCGGCGAGCCTTGGCGGGTGACGCCGAGGCCGGAGCGCTTTCATCGGCGGCCCAACCGCCGGTGCATTCGTCGATCGCGTCGTACAACGCCAAGGCATCGTCGCTGAGATCGTGGAGCAGGTCATGCGCATGGAGGTAGTCGATGACCGAGGTCAGTGCCCGAGCACATCCGGTGGGGACATCGAGATGACGGGTGCGGCACCAGGCCACGATGTCGACGAACATCAATTGCCAAATTGCAGCCGCCGAGAACGCCCGCGCTGGCCCGGCGGTGGTCGCCTGTTTGGTGGCCAAGACAACCCGAAGTGCATCCGTGTCGATCGCGGTTCCATTTTGTAGCGAGGCCTGCAATACCTGTCGGTACAGGTCTCTGGCCTGACCGTAGAGCGGCGCATGGGTGCGATAGCGCGTGTCACGGATAGGCGCCGAGCCATTGGTGGAGACCAGCCGCAGCCGGCGATGTGGTGAGTCGAGGTCGAGAACCGTCATGTATCCACTATGACCAGGGGGTGTGACACTCAGAGGTTGCGCAAATAGGCGCAGCGCAAAGCTCATACAGCGCGCAACTCTTGAGGCTAGAGATCAGCACACTTGCTTGCTGGTCCATGAAGCCGGATTCGTCCCCGGCCGCATCTGTGACGCTCTCGTCGCGCTATGTCCTGCACCAACACAGTCGCGCGGTGCGCAGAAGAGTCGTCACCAATGTGAGTTCACCAGGCAAAGCAATCCAAGGTGCGATGCGGCTGCGAATAGCTTCTATGTCAGCCGCATCGCGACGAGTGATTGCCGCACTGGTTTGCGTTGCGCTCGCCATGACTGCATGTTCGTCGGCGCCTTCGGCCACGACCGAACCCGCCGCCAACCCATCGATTCCTGCACCAGAGCGGGCCTATCCCCAACAGATTTCCTATGGCGAACTGGCGGGGCAATACGGATGGCTAGACACTCCGGACCAGACCACCCCTGACTCGGGCTACCCGGTCGTGATTTTGGTGCATGGTGGATTCTGGAGCGAACCCTGGGACCACACACTGATGTCGCCGCTTGCGCAGGACCTCGTCGCCAACGGCTACGCGACATGGAACATCGAGTTTCGACGCCTTGGCGGTACGGGCGGGTTTCCCGAGACTTTTGATGATGTGGCCGCAGCAGTAGATGCGCTGGCCCAAGCCGACGACGCCAACTTGGACTTGGAACGAACCATTGTTGTTGGCCATTCGTCGGGCGGTCACTTGGCGCTCTGGGCGCTCGGGCGCGACGACAGCGCAGTGCAGCTCCGAGGTGCGGTTGGGCTCGGTGCCATCACAGATCTCGAAGCATTCCCCCAGGCCCAAACGTTGCTTGGTGGCGACGCCGCAACCTATCCCGATCGCTACCTCGCTGCGGCGCCGGAACTCGATCCCGAGCGGGTGGTGCTCATTCACGGTGAGAGCGACAGGATTGTGCCTCGAAGCTCGCTGGCCAAGGCTGAGCTCATTGGCACGCCAATCATCGACGTCAGCGACACCGACCATTTCATGCTGATTAACCCCTCCTCAGATGCGTGGCGAATCACCCGGGAACACATCAACGACATCATTGGACCAGGTGCGCAATGAGTGCAACGAACAACACCGAGAATTTCCAGCTTTCGGCGGCCGACGTCGCGGCCGACCACACCCGTGCCCCGGTCGACAAGGCTGTCCGAGAGTTGTCCGACCTATACAACGCGCTGAGCAAGTTCCCTTGCGACGGGAAGGCGCACTTGTTTTTTGCGCCACCAGCCGAGCGTCGAGTGCGGCGAGAGACTCGCGAGGGCATTGCGAAGCTCTATTGCGCGATGTGTCCTGCAGAACAGGCATGTCGAACTGCGGGCCGAACCGGCCGCGAACACGGCATCTGGGGTGGCGAAAACGACGAAGAGCGGGCCGCAGCGGGCTACACGCCGCTCTTCCCGCATCGCAAAGAGATCGCCCGAGCAGGCGAACGGGCCAAAACGGGCTAGCCGCAGGTTCTCAGGCCAGAGCAGACGCCATCTCAACGCATCTGTGACGATCTCATCGCGCATAGCGCGGAAATATCGTCACAGATTCGGTCGGCGTGGGACTAGATCTCGTAGACGTCTGGTGCGAGGTCGCCGTCGAGCACGCCATCGTTGCTGACCGATTGACCGTCGAGCCGTACCGAGCGGCCCGGAAGCGCCAGCGTGAACGTTTGGTTGCACGGACGATCTGCATGCAGATTCTCGCCGAACGAGATCGTGCACACGCCCGCCAGCAAACGTGACAGTTCCGGGTGAAGAAGTCGCTCGTCGAAGGCGGTGGGGGCGCCGCGTCCGGGGTTGAGGCCCAGGCTGAGACTTGCGACTGCGTAGGCGCTCGGATGATCCGCATGTTCGAACAGCGCCCGCAAGACGTCGGCATCGGGGTTGTCGCCTTCGATCGCAGCCACGTAATCGTCGATGATCCGAAGGCGCAAAGGTGAACTGATGATGCGGCGTGCTCCAAGATTCGCGTCGCCTGGCATGACGATGAGCTCGCCATTGACTGCACCCGAACCCGGAGTCACGTCGACCCAACCCGCGGGGAACTGCGCCGCCGGCTGGTCCGTGGTGAGCAGGCCATCATCGGACCGCACCCGACTGTCAGCGACGTCGACCGTCAGGTTCGTGCCATGGCGGTCGCTCATCACTAGTGATCGAGCACTTTGCAGCTGCGATCGCAACGAATGTACTCGTCGACTCAGGTTGATGTGTGGCGGGAATGCGTGCGGGGCACAGTCGACAAGATGCAGGACCTGGCAGCCCGGCGATGCGCCGAGGTCGTCGGTCGTGGTGATGACGACATCGGCGGCGGCTGCGATCTCGGTGAGCAATATGGAAGGCAGGCTGGCGCACGATGAGTCTGCGATCGTGCGAACTTCGACGGCATCGGCGCCGACGCGTGTCACCGCAGCTCGAATGAGCGATGATCGCTCTGGAGCAACACTGTCGCCGACCACGACCACGATGCGACATTCGGCGTCGATCTTGCACAGTTCGAGCTGATGACTCAAGGCGTCGAGCGCTTCCCACAGAACCATGCGCTTTGACCGTAGCGCACCAAATCAATCACCGAAGCGTGCGCAGCGATCAACGCCAGGCGCATGCCCGACCGCCAGCATGTGGACAAAGTGGGACATGTGGACAAGTAATGCTGAGCATCCCCGAATGATCAGGGGCTGCGAAGTACTTTTTCCCTATGGACGAATGCGCACGCATGAACTGTGACAGGTCGGCAGTAGCGCTGTTGACCTTTTCGCCCCCGGATGCCAAAGCCTGGCTGTACGACCTCGATCAGCCTGACCCGACCGGAGGGATCATGCTGTGCCGCAAGCACGCCAACGCCACGATCGTGCCGATGTCGTGGCAACTCGTCGACGTGCGCGATCCCGCATGGCCAGGCCCGGTTGGCTCCCAACCGACGTTGCAGGCAATGGCGTCGGCATCAGCCGAAGAGATGGCACCAGCACTGTCGCCTGCCGGTGAGTTGCCGAGCGACACCACCGCAATCGACGAAGAGTTTGCTGCACTGCACGCCAACTTGCCGGTGACGCCGCAGCGGTACGCTGAACCGCAACTGGCGACCGCCTTGGCCGCAGGACGCAGTGCCACGTCGGACCTGATGATCGACACGAGCACCGCCGACCCAGCAGATCCTTCGCTGTTCGAACTGCCGATCACCGATGTCCCCGCTGTAACACCACACCCCGGGTACTAGTCACCACTCAAGCACCGGTGGTGTGGAAGAGCAGCATCTGGGTAGGGACCCGGAACGGCTCGTTCCATATGCTGCGCTGACGGGATCTAGCCAGGAGTCGGCGTAGGCCGAGCGACCGGGATCTCGGGGTAGAGATCGAGCAGCTGTTGATGCAGCGCCGGGCGCTCTTCGATGAAGTCGTCGAAGCCGATCTCGAAATCGTCAGCGATTGCAACTCGCTCATAACGAAGCAAGTCGATCTCAAAGATCAGGTCGTTTTGCAGGTCGACCGATGCGACCAAGTGAAGGTCGTCGTCGGTGAAGCAGATCTCGAAGCCAGATGACGCCGCACTCGACTCGCCGGTTACCAAGAAACATTCGATGGGGTAGCCCCGGAGCGCATTCGTCTTGGCAACACTCCAGTTGTCAGGGTCGCTGGCGGCAACCAGCGACACCTCGCGATAGCTGGCCAAGTCGTAGAGCCCTTGGGGCGCCCAATCGCCTCGGATGAGTTGCACCGGATACGACAACACGTTCGGTGAACCTTCGGCCCTTGGAGTCGATGCGCAATACGGATCCAGAGGCACTCGGGAGATCGCCGCGCACAGCAGCACCTCCTCGGGCATCTGAAGTGCGAGGTGATTAGGCGCCACCACCAAATAGTCGCCCGTCAGATCGTCGACGACCTCGCGGTACACAAACGGTGAAGACACGGTGCTGTACATGCCTTCGGCTTCGAGGGCACCGGTATCGATGAGCCATTCGGCGCTGTAACGACGAGGAGGATCGTCGAGTTCTTGACCTTGCAGCGTGTCTGGAGCGTCCTCGTCGATGGCTGGTTCCGAGCAGGCCGAAACAGCAAGCAGGAGAAGGAGCAGCCAGGCAAGGAACCAGTACCGCACTCGGTGAGTAAAAGGGTCAACGGGCGCGGGTGAGAAATCCTCGGCTGCCCCATGAGTTACGCCGGTTCGGTGCTTTGCGCGCTGCCATCTTGCGCAACCTCTGCGTGATGTTGGCAGAGCCATACGCCGAGAGCCTACTGCTGGCGATCCCAGCTCGGTTGGCGCATTCGATGGTCCACCATTGCCTAGCCGGGGATCGAGGTGGCGCTCGACGTGGCGCTCGAGGTGGCGCTCGACGTGGCGCTCGACGGGTATGCGCTGTTCGCCTCATTTGGGGAGATCAGGTTGCATGTATGGCCTGGCACGCAAGACTTGGACGGTGAACAGCGATGCGGTCAACGATGATGACTTCCACGGCGCGACCGCCGATGGTGCGAACACGCAGGCTGATTCAGCTGTAGTAGCCGAATCGGTTGGTGACAATGACATCGCGTGGCCGATACCCGAGGTGACGATGTGGCCGTTGGCGGCCGCCCTCGTCGGGCTAATGGTGTGGGCATTCGGGTTCGATTGGGTACTTGTTTCGATCGTTCCCTTTTCGGTGCTGCTCGCCGTGATCACCGTGATCGACCTGCGCGAGTTGCGGATACCAGACAAGCTGACCAAACCAGCCGCCCTGTTGACGTTTCCGCTGCTAGGCCTGTCGCTGCTGAGCGATTGGGACGACGTGTCGCTCGTGCGGGCCTTGCTCGGCGCTCTCGCACTCGGCGCGTTCTACTTTCTCTTGTTCTTCATCTACCCCGCTGGCATGGGCTTTGGCGACGTCAAGCTGTCGCCGATCATCGGTGCGCAGCTGGCTTTCTTCGGTTGGATCCCGCTTGGTCGTGGTCTTCTGGCGTCGTATCTGATTGTCGGTCCGGCTGCGATTGCGCTGCTGCTGCTCGGCAAGGCCCGGCGCAACACTGGATTCCCTTTCGGCCCGTTCATGGTCGCGGGCGCCATGGTCGCATTGGTGCTCGAAGCTCGAGGTCGTTAGCAAGCAGCTGAAGCGCGCCGGTGTAGCGACAGGTTTTCTCAGCGCCCGGGCGACAGGCAGTAGCAGCGCAACCCGGTGAATGACGGGCACAGACCGGGTTGCGCTCTGGCAGTGGGAGCAGACCGGGCGGCGCACTAGCCTTCGGAGTGTCGCATCTAAAGGGAGAAAACGTGACCAAGGCCCCTGCACGAGTTGTTGTTACCGGCGCTGCCGGTCAGATCGGTTACCAGCTGTGCTTCCGCATTGCCAGTGGCCAGCTGCTTGGCCCCGATCAGCCAGTGATCTTGCAGATGCTCGAAATCACTCCTGCGCTCGAGGCACTCAAAGGTGTCGCCATGGAACTCGACGACTGCGCCTTCCCACTGCTCGCTGGAATGGTGCAGACCGACGACGCCAACGTTGCATTCGGCGACGCAACCCATGCCCTGCTCGTGGGCGCAATGCCGCGCCGCGATGGCATGGAACGCGCTGATCTTCTCGAAGCCAACGGCGGCATTTTCGGCCCGCAGGGCAAGGCCATCAACGACAACGCAAGCAAAGACATCAAGGTCCTGGTCGTTGGCAACCCCGCGAACACCAATGCGCTGATCGCAATGCACTCAGCACCAGATATTGCGCAGAAGCAATTCACAGCAATGACTCGTCTCGATCACAACCGTGCCATGACTCAGGTCGCACAAAAGACCGGCACGACCGTCAACGACATCAAGAAGATGACGATCTGGGGCAATCACTCTGCGACCCAGTATCCCGATCTGTTTCACTGCGAAGTGAACGGCACGAGCGCCGCAGCGCTGATCGACGACCCGGCGTGGCTTCAAGATGAGTTCATCCCGACCGTGCAAAAGCGTGGCGCCGCCATCATCAAGGCCCGCGGCCTGTCCAGCGCAGCATCGGCTGCCAACGCCGCGATCGACCACATCCACGACTGGGAGCTCGGCACACCCGAAGGTGATTGGGTGTCGATGGCAATCCCGTCCGACGGCAGCTACGGGGTACCAGAAGGCATCATCTCGTCGTTCCCCGTTACCTGTGCCGGTGGCGAGATCAGCATCGTGCAGGGTCTCGACATCGACGAGTTCAGCCGCGGCCGCATCGACGACACTGCTGCCGAGCTCGTCGCCGAGCGCGACACCGTGGCCGGCCTCGGCCTCATCTAGCTGGCTCTAGTTCGGCTTGCGCAGATCGTTGAGTATGTAGCGCGGGCAGCGCTTTGCGTGGAACGAGTCGAAAGGCTGACTTCGCCCTCGCTCTTGCCTGGGTCCTTCCAAAGCTTTGGGGGGACAGCCAAAGTTGGACTACGCCTAAACTCGTGCCATGAGCCTTCCTTCGACGTCGACTGTCTTTGCTGCGAGCTCGATGGTGTGCACCATTGATCAGTTGGCGAGCGCGGCGGCGCTCGACATTTTGCAGCGGGGCGGCAACGCGATCGACGCATCGATTGCAGCCAATGCGGTGTTGACAGTCACGGCGCAACATATGAATGGCCTTGGCGGAGACTTGTGGGCGCTGGTCCATGAGCCAGGACAACCCGTGCAGTGCCTCAACGCATCTGGGCGTTCCGGTAGTGGCGCAGACCCTCAGCGACTTCGCGACGCCGGCCACACCGAGATGCCATACCGCGGGTCGGTGGCGTCGTCACCGGTTCCGGGGTGCGTCGATGGATGGCTGGCCATGCACGACCGCTACGGCTCGATGGACATGGACACCTTGCTCGCGCCGGCTCTGTCATGCGCGGCCGACGGGTTCGCCTCTTCGTCTCAGCTCGCACGCGCAAGTGCAGTTGTTGCCGATGTAGCCGGCAACACGCAGCTGGTGAATCTCCAGCCGGGAGATAAGGTGCGACGCCCTCGGGTGGCCCGCAACCTGCGAGCACTGGCGACTCAAGGCCGATCTGGTTTTTACGGCGGCGAGTTCGGTCAGGCTCTCATCGAGACCGGCGCGGGCGAGTACACCGAAGCCGACTTGGCGCAGAGTTGTGCCGAGTGGGTCGAGGCGCCCACAGTGCAGGCGTGGGGTCACACGTTGTGGACGGCGCCACCAAACTCGCAGGGGTATCTTTCATTGGCGAGCGCGGTGATCGCAGCGGGGCTGGAACTGCCCGACGATCCGGCCGACCCGCAGTTCGCCCACTTGCTGATCGAGGCGTCTCGAGCGGCCGCGTTTGATCGCCCCGATGTGCTGCATGAGCACGCCGCAGCCTCAGATCTGCTCGATCTCGAAATGCTGGCCGCCCGGCGCGATCGCATCGATCCTGACCAGGCAGTGGCCTGGGGCGACAGCTACGCCGACGGCGGCACCATGTACATGTGTGTGGTCGATGCTGGCGGCATGGGCGTGTCGTTGATCCAATCAAATGCTGGCGGGTTCGGCGCACACATCATGGTTGGTGATACCGGCATCTTTCTGCATAACCGGGGTCTTGGCTTCAACCTCACGCCCGGTCACGCAGCCGAGTACGGTCCGGGAAAGAAGCCGCCTCACACGTTGTCGCCAGCACTCATCACTCGACCAGACGGGTCTTTGCGTTCGGTTTTGGGGACCATGGGTGGCGACGCCCAGCCCCAGGTCGTCCTGCAGATGATGGCGCGCATGTTGCACCTGGGCGAGAGTCCCGGCCAGATACTGAGCGCTGGCCGCTTCAATCTGGCGTCGCCGGACCCGAAGTCTGGATTCGATACGTGGTCGGCCGCAGGCGAGGTCCGGGTCAAACTTGAGCCCCACGCCGCCCATTGGGAAGCAGGCCTCGTGGCCCGTGGCCACGTGGTCGACGTGGCGCCGCTGGGTGATCTGTCGGGTTTCGGTCACGCCCACCTGATCGAGATTCTGCCCGGAGGTGGCCGTGCGGGCGCAGCTGATCCTCGTGCCAAAGCCTCGGCCGCACTCGGCCGCTAGCGGACCCCCTTTTGCTGAGGATCGGAGGGATCGCTAGTCGGCGAACGTCGTTTTGGCGAGAACCGGCGCCAGCGCTGACGCTAGCCACTCGAACGAAGATCGGCGTTCGATCAGCAAGCTGATGTCGCCGGTGAACTGAATGTGTCCGAGTAGAAACGCCTGGTGCGCGTCGGTATGGCCCTGCGCGACCGCGCTGGCGGTTGCTGCGGTCTGACGAAACGTCGCATCGGCTTCGGTGTGGCCGTGACCGCTGACTTCGATAACCGAAGGGTCGGTGGCATCGATCGTCACCCGGTAGCTCACGACGTCGTCGATTGTCTGATCGACAACGACTCGTCCGGCAGGCGCAGAGGTGGCCGTGGCTTTGACCGCTGCATCGGCAGCCGCAATCCAGTCTTTGCTGAGGTAGCGCACGCCCTGATGGTACAAACGTCGTGCGCTGTAGCCGCGGCCTCTGAACTAGTCCCAAGGCGGCAATCGCGGTCACAACACCACTGATAGTGGTCAGTTTTGGGAAGAATACCGCGGAGCGTAGGCATGTTTGCTCACGATTTCTGCGTCAGATAGTCGGCGCCGCCGATCTATCATGAACGTGGCGCCCCAAATCTGTCAGGCGAACAACATTATGTCGAAACTGCCAAAAAAATTACCAGCCACGTCCACATGCCGGCGCGTGCTAATCACGCTCGTCGCTCTCACCCTTCTTGCTGGTTCGCTCATGGCGGCTCCAGTCGGCGTGCAGTCTGCCCAAGCCCAAGGCACGAAGTCGCTTGAAGTATGGGGAATCTCCGGCGGTGTCGTCTCCAACCCCAAGCAGTGGAAGTTCACCCAAAGCAACTCGGCAAACGACATCGGTTCTGCGAGTGCTGCGGCGCCCGCCCTCGACGACTCCGCTTGGTCAAACGTTGACCTGCGCTGGCGTACGTTCCCTGGACCAAATATTGCAAACCACTTCCGTAAGGACTTCACCCTTGATGAGATCGGCGTCGAACTGTTCCAGATCGAAGGAATCCAGGTCTCGCTGCAATACGACGACACTGCAGTCATGTACCTCAACGGCACCGAGGTCTACCGCTCTATCCGAGGCAACCTCGACCCTGACTACTCGCCGCACGCACTTGGCGACAACCTGCCATACAACGTCGACGTGACGTGGGGCGGCGCCGAAAACTTCTATGTCGCGATTCCGAACATCAACGGCGCAAATACGTGTGAGTACAGCGGACCCGGGTGCGGCGCAAGCCCCTTCGGCGGGCCGAACCCGCCAGCCGTTCCGGTAGACCTTCTCGTCGACGGCGTGAACACGTGGTCGGTCACGACCTGGAATCAATCCGGCGGAGGCAGCGGCGATTCAAGCTTGAACCACACCTTTGAGCTTCTGATCGACGAAAACGCAGTAGCCCCGAACCCGATCTTCATCAACGAAGCAATGGCATCGAACAACGCAGCGTACGGCGTGCAACTCGATGACGACCCTCAACTCGAGTATCCCGACTGGTTCGAGCTACAGAACATCTCGAATGATCCAGTGAATCTGGCTGGCTGGACGATCTCGGACAATTCGGCATCGTGGGTATTCCCGAGCGTCACCATTCCTGCCAACGGCTATCTCGTTGTCGCAGCGAACGATGCAGACCGCACCGACACTGCGGTGCTGCAGACCAACTTCAAACTGTCCAGCGAGGGCGACACGCTCAAGCTGACGAACCCAGCAGGCTTCGTTGCCGATGACCTTGGCATATTGCCTCAACAGTTCACTGACAACTCTTATGGCCGACCCAGCAACGCTGGCATTACCACCTACCTGGCAACATCGACCCCCGGCGCATCGAATTCCGACGCCGGCGACGGATACAGCCCGATCTTGCGTCCGTTCGCGAACCGTATGTACAACACTGGCGAAACCGTTACGCAGCAGGTCAACGCATTCGACCCCGATGGCGATTTGCTCAGTTTCTCGATGTCACCAATGCCCCCAGGGCTCTCCATCGACGGATCGGGTTTGATCACTGGTACAGCATCAGTCGCTGGCACGTTCGCATCGACGATCACCGTGATCGACGCAGACAGCGACAGCGCGTCACAACTTGTGCAGTGGGTTGTCCTTGAGGCGCCCGCCGGCACGTCTCCGCTCGTGCTCAATGAGTACAACGCAGTGGCCGGCGATAGGGAGCTCCTCGGCGGAGGTCCTGTCGGCAACGGTGGCGACTGGTTCGAGTTCGTAGTCGTCGAAGACAACACCGACCTGCGCGGCTACCGCATCGAACTGTATGACCGCAAGGGCCCCGATGATCAACTCAGGCAGGCAGGCGCGGTGACGTTCGGAAACGACTCACGTATTGCCGCTGCACCTGCGGGCACCATCATCACCATCAGCGAAGAGGCACCACAAGATTTGAGCTTTAACGGCGCCGATGACTGGCATATCAACTTTGGCATCGATACCGGCGGCAATGGCAGCTTCTTCGCTCCTGCAGCTGCGAGCACGGTGTTCAACTCCACCCGATCGGGTCAAACCGTTCTGATCAAGGACGCAACTGGTGCGGTCGTGACCCCACTGTCAGGCGAAACCGAGGCGTGGGACGACGCTAATGGTGGCGTCAGCGGCGCCGAAGTGATGAATCTGTGCGCAAACCCCTCGGCCACCACAGCACTCGATCCGGTTGCCGACTATCGAGATACCGGCGCATCGAGCACCTTTGGGCAACCCAACACGTGCGTGTACGTCGACCCAAACAACGCAGCGAACACCATTTCGTTCAACCAGGATCTGAGCGCTCTGCGGTCTACCGCAAGCTTTGGTGCTGGCAATGGCGACACGAACTGTGATGGTCGCATAAACGTGGCCGACGCCCTGACCACTGCGCAATATGCGGTCGGAACTCGCACCGATAGCGGACCTTGTTTCTTCGAGCTCGGTGGACCTGATCACGACATGTATGCCGGCGCCTCCGACATTAACCGCAGCGGCCGCGTCAATGTCGCCGACGCACTCATCATCGCCAACTGTTCGGTTGGTAATCTGCTCGAGTGGTGCCCTGAGTAATAGTGCCCAACGTGGTCCATACGGCCCTCCCCAAGAGGCGGTGCTACCCCCCTCGAGGGTCTACACTGGCGGCTCGTTGCCCGACCCGTTTGCGACGAAAAAGGACGACATGACTGGACACCAACAAGGAAAGAGCGCCGTTCGCCTTTTCGTGTGTATGTGCTCAGTCTTCGGGCTGCTCTTTGCGGGGCTCGAAGTTGTCGCCCAACCGAACGCAAACGCCATGGAGGCTGCGCAAGTCAGCTTGGGCGACTACAACGTTTCTGACCTCGGCAGCGAATTCGAGATCACCGTCAATCTGATGCCAGGCACCGGCGACGACGGCAACGTCGAAGCGGTCGGAAGCATCGAATTCAATTTCACCTATGACCCTGCATTAATGCAACCGGTGCTCATCACCGATCCGAACGAGGGTCAGGTTGGGGCACCGACCTGTTTCCCACAAGGCAACAACGTCTCCGCGTCGTGCGGCCCGCAGAATCCCAACGGAACAATCCGCGTCGCGATATTCCGATCTCCGGGCGCCTGGGCCAGCGATACCGATGTTCTTACCATCCGCTTTGTCGCTCAGGGAAACACGGGCATAAGCGACCTCACAGTTAGCGAGCTCTTCGTGAGCAATCCGGCTGGCGACCAACTCACTGATGCAGTTGCAGTCGACGGTTCCGTCACGTTCGCACCGCCGACGCCAACACCGGTTCCTCCGACCCCGACGCCGGTTCCTCCGACACCAACACCGGTTCCTCCGACACCGACGCCGGTTCCTCCGACTCCAACTCCGGTTCCTCCGACACCAACACCGGTTCCTCCGACACCAACACCGGTTCCTCCTACTGCGACGCCGGTTCCGCCTACTGCTACTCCGGTTCCTCCGACACCAACACCGGTTCCGCCTACGGCTACTCCGGTTCCGCCTACTGCTACTCCGGTTCCGCCTACGGCTACTCCGGTTCCGCCGACACCAACACCGGTTCCGCCTACTGCGACGCCGGTTCCGCCTACTGCGACGCCGGTTCCGCCTACTGCTACTCCGGTTCCGCCTACTGCGACGCCAGCTCCGCCGACGCCAACCCCTGCTCCGGATGAAGCAGACCTCGTTATTCAGCAGTCCATCGTTGGCGCAGGCGCCGATGGCGAACCAGTCGATCCTGGAACCGAGGTCACGTTCTTGGTCGAAGGTGTGAACAACGGACCTGTGGCCGCGAACGATGTCCGAATCACCGGCCAGCTGCCGGCCGGACTTTCCTACGTCGCGGCGCCAGCTATAACCGGTTGGACTTGCGCGCTCGACGCAGGAAATACCAGCTTCACCTGCGACAAGATAATGCCGCTCGCCAGCGGCGAGTCCTTCGCCTTGAGCTACGTCGTAGTGGTCGACAGTGATGCACCACGAGGTACCACTCTCGACAGCGTCGTCAGCGTCGTATCAAGCACCCCGGACCCGTCTCCGGCCACGTTCTCCTCGCCAGTCGTTGTCTCGCAAGTTCCGCCAACAGCAACGCCGATTCCAGCGACCGCGACGCCGGTTCCTGCAACTGCGACGCCGGTTCCTGCGACTGCGACGCCGATTCCAGCGACCGCTACGCCGGTGCCTGCAACTGCGACGCCGGTTCCTGCGACTGCGACGCCGATTCCAGCGACCGCTACGCCGGTCCCTGCAACTGCGACGCCGGTTCCTGCGACTGCGACGCCGGTACCGCCGACGGCTACTGAAGTGCCTGCGACTTCGGTACCTGCTACATCCACGCCGGTTCCGACGGTGATCCCCGGGACGGCGACGCCGGTTCCAGCGACTGCGACGCCTGTTCCGCCGACTGCTACTGAAGTGCCTGCGACAGCCACGCCGGTCCCCGCTACTGCGGTACCTGCAACCGCAGTGCCAACCACCGCTACTGCGGTACCTGCAACCGCAGTGCCAACCACCGCTACTGCGGTACCCGCAACTGCAACCGCGACGCCAACCACCGCTACTGCGGTACCCGCAACTGCAACCGCAGTGCCAACCACCGCTACTGCAACCGCGACGCCGGTTCCAGCGATTGCAACGCCCACTGCGGTCGTTCCAACGGCAACCGCAGTGCCGACTGGGCTCAATCTGCAACTCACCGACCCCTACGTTTGTGGCGTTGGCTTCTTCGGAATCATCGGAGGCGGTAACGGTCCATACACGATTGGCTACGAGCTCGCGCCGGTCAGCGGCGGTTCCGCGATCAACCTGGGAAGCTTCAGCGTGCTCACGTCGGGCTCCTACGTCAACCCGCGTGGCTATGTAGCTGCGCTGGCAGGCATCAACGACGACTTCAACGTCTCGGTCACGCTGACCGATGCGACCGGGCAGACCCAATCTCTGGCGAATCTCTTTGTCGCCGCAGTGCGGTCTGACTGCGCACGACAAGGAACCGCGAGCGCAGCGCTCGCCTATCCGGGGCCCTTCTCGAACCCATCACAGCTTGGTGGAACAGCCGGCTCTGCCGCAGCCAATGGCTCTAGCTCGTCGGCCGGCTCCGGTGCAGCATCGGGCGCACCATCTGCGCCGAATAGCCCACAGACCTCGGATACACCAACTGGATCCAACTCAACTGGATCCAACTCAACTGGATCCAACTCAACTGGATCCAACTCAACTGGATCCAACTCAACTGGATCGAGTTCATCTTCTTCGCTGTTGGCGATCACTGGTTCGAATACATCAACGTTGGCAACTGCCTCGATGGCCTTGCTGGCCGTTGGTGGCTTGCTCATGGTGTCTTCTCGCCGAGAAGAACGCAGCGCTCGCTAGACCAGTCCACCTCCCAGAGACGTTGTCGACTCGGCAATGAACCACCGATGAGCGCCCCCAGAGGCAGAACTACCGTTGTGCGACTCGTGTGGGTCCAATCAGTCTCGGCGCGCCAGAGCTGATGCAGCCATCGGACGAGACCCCCCACGCGGGAACCTCGCACCCGAACTGGGTCGAAGCGTGGCTGTTCGATCTGGTTCAAAGCGACCGTTCACTGGCCGCATCGATCGAGCTGCTCATTTGGCCCCAACTCAGCCGCGCCGCGATTCATACCTCGATCGTGCGGGCGGGCAAGCCACTGATTTCGCTGGTCGATCTCGCAGCGACAGCGCCAAAACCGCCAAGTCTCGAAGTACGAGCTCCCGGCTTGTGGATCGATGTGGGTGTGCAAACACCGCTGGACCATGTCACCGTGGATATCGAAGCGTTCGCGGTCGCGCTCGATGACCCCGACGATGTCTTTCGCGGGGCCTACGGCATTCGAACTGCCGTAGGGACTGAGCTCGAATGGGAAACAGCAGATGATCCGCGACCGGGTGTCGCGGTTGGCTCCTACGAAATTCCATGCACCGTGCACGGTGAACTGCTCATTGGCGACGATGTCATCGAGGTCGACGGATGGGGCTGGCGCTCACACCGCTGGGGCGTTCCATCGAGCGACGACCGCACCAGAATCCGCGGCAAAGCCGCCGGAGGCCAGTGGATACATGAGCAGACGACCGATCGCGAGCTTACGATGCACGTGGTGGGGGCTGCGCCGGCCCCGGATCCAACAGGTGGCGATGGAGCGCTTCGTCAGTTCTTTGCTGTCAACGACGCAGGTGACTGCGCGTGGGTCAGGCGACTTGACGGTTAGAGCACGAAGCCGCAACCTCGATCGCGATCTCAGACGGTGTCGACGGGGCGGTGGCGGGGTGTGGTTGCGTCTCGCAGTGGAGCAGAGCGAACTGCCGACATGATCCACTTGCGGCTGCTGGCCGGATCGATCACGTCGTCGAACTCGAAGTAGCTCGCGGCGGACACGGCCTTTCCGCGTTCGTACATCTTGTCGACCATTTTTTCGTAGAGTGCTTCTCGTTCGGCCGGGTCTTCGACGGCCTCGAGTTCTTTGCGATAACCGAGCACCACGGCTCCTTCGAGCCCCATGCCACCGACTTCGCCGGTGGGCCACGCCACGGTGAACAGCGGCTGCTTAAAACCACCGCCCGCCATTGCTTGAGCACCCAAGCCATACCCCTTGCGAGTGATGATCGTCATGAACGGCACGCTCAAGCTGCCGCCGATCACGAACAGGCGGCCCGCTCGACGCACCATGCCTTCGGCTTCGCTCTCGGGGCCAACCATGAAGCCTGGCGTGTCACACAAGAAGACAATGGGAAGTCCGTGGGCTTCGCAGAGCTGCATGAAGCGCGCCGATTTGTCGGCGCCGGTCGCGTCGATTGCACCGCCCAAGTGATGAGGGTTGTTCGCAATCACGCCAACCGTGCGCCCTTCGATCCGTGCGAGCGCCGTGATCATGCCGTCGGCCCACTTCGGGCGCAGCTCGAGAACCGAGTCGGCGTCGAAAAGCCCGTCGATGACGTCGCGCATGTCATAGATCTGTTTGCGGTTCTCAGGAACCACGTGGCGCAGCGCATCTTGATCTGGTGCCTGCCAGTCGTCGAGCGGCCCCTGGAAGTAGCTCAGGTACTTCTTGGCGACTGCCACGCCCTCGGCTTCGTCGCCGACCCTGATATCAACTACTCCGTTGGCCTCTTGTACATCGATAGGGCCGATCTCTTTTGGTGAGTACACACCGAGCCCGCCGCCTTCGATCATCGCGGGGCCCGCCATGCCGATATAGGAGTCCTCGGTGGCGATGATCACATCGCAACAGCCCAGAATGGCGGCGTTGCCAGCGAAGCAGTAGCCCGAGTTGATGCCGATCATGGGCACCTTGCCCGAGAGCTGACCCCAGTAAGCAAAGGCCAGACAGTCAAGGCCCGCGAATCCAACGCCATCGGTGTCGCCGGGACGGCCGCCGCCGCCTTCGGTGAAGAAGACCACTGGCAGCTGTTGGCGAGCCGCCAACTCGAACATGCGGTCCTTCTTGCGATGGTTCTGCCCGCCTTGGGTTCCCGCCAGCACCATGTAGTCATAGGAGATCACTACGGTCTGCGCGGCTTCAGGACTGAAGAGCTCACCGTTGACCGACGCCACACCGCTCACCATTCCGTCGGCAGGGGTGTTGTCGATCAGATCTTGCAGCTCGCGGCGACGCCTTTGGGGAGCAATCACCAACGGGCCGTACTCGACCATGCTGCCTTCGTCGATCAGATCGGCGATGTTCTCTCGGGCCGTGCGCTGGTTCCGCTTGTGGCGTTTCGCAACCGCTCCGGGGCGGCTCTCGTCGTAGCCCTTGGCGTGGCGAGCGTTCACCTCGGCCAGGTCGCTTCGCTGTTGGCTCGGGGCCTTGGGCTGATTGTCAGCGACGACCGGGGCGCTGACTTCCTGAGGCGTCAGCTCGATGAGTTTCTCGCCTTTGGCGATCGTTGCTGCTTCTTCGACACGGATCATGGAGACGACGCCAGACTCCGGAGCCGTGATCGGGTGCTCCATCTTCATCGATTCGATGATGATGAGTTCCTGACCTTCGTGGACCTCGTCGCCGACAGCAACGCGGATCTGCCAAATGGTGCCTTGTAGTGGGGAGCTGATGGAGAGCGGAGATGCCATGGGCCCAATCATCGCCGCCGAACCACGCCGCGCGCCAACCCGCATCATCGACCCAATGCTGCACCTGCCATGAAACTTAGAGCTGGCGCCGATTGGCGCAGCGCGCAGCTCATAAGCGCGCAACTCTTGGGGCTGCCAAGAGATCAGCGCACCTACCCGCTAGCCCACTAAGTTGACGGGATGGATGTTGAGCGCGCAGGACTAGCCATTGCATTGATTGTGGTGCTCGGCCTCGACACTGTTGCATGCCTCGGGCCAATCCCATACATAAGAGCCGACTTCGAGCGACTGCGCGTGACCCCGACGGAGATGAAGCTCATTCCCGTCGCCAAAGCGCTTGCGGTACTAGGACTGCTTGTTGGGCTGTGGATGCCATGGGTCGGCGTGCTGGCATGTATCGGCATGCTCATCTACTTCGGCTTCGCATTCTGGTACCACGATCGTGTCGGTGACCCATTCGCAAAGTACCTGCCCGCCATCGGCTTCGCCGGCTTTGTCGCCGCAGCGCTCTACTTGTCCTACCTGCCTGCGGCCTGACAAATAGACCCGCGTACCCACAGTGCCCTGCAGTGCGGTTTCGATACGCAGAAGCCATCTAGTGCAAGCTTTTGCGAAGCTAGATTGCCTGAGTGGGCGGTTTCGGTACGCAGAAGCCAGCGAGCTCTCAAGCTAGGCGTGGGCGCCGGCTGGGGCCAATCTGTTCAGCGCCATTACGACGACGAAGGCGACGACGGCCAGCACGATCGGCAGCCACGCCTCATCGAACGACGCGGGCCAGTCGATCCGAGTACCGTCGACAAGCTCATCGGCCTCGCTCTGGATTGCTCCCACACCGTTGGGCCACGGCCACAACACTCGCAACGAACCTGCCATCAAACCAATCAGCGCAGCGAGCAGCGTGTCACGATGCCGGGCCAGAACCCACGACAGCAGCGTGCTGAATGCGGCGAGCCCAGCGAGAGCTCCAAGACAGAACAGCGCCAAGTTGGTGATTTCGCGTTCATGAACCGCGTTGACGAAGGCGGCGTACATGCCGACCATCAGCATCAAGAACGAGCCGCTGATGCCGGGCAAGATCATGGCGCAGATGGCGATCGCCCCGGTGAAGAAGAACGCGATAGCTGAAGGAGCTGTCGCAGTCCCAGACTGGAGTCCCAGCACAAAGAATGCGACGACTGCGACCGCAACCAAGACTGCCATGCGACTGCCATCTCGGTTCGTCAGCAGTTGCCAGGCAACGAGGATTGATGCAACCACCAGCCCGAAAAACAACCCGGCCAATGCTTCGGGTTCGTCGGTGAGAAGCCGATCTATCACCGACGAGAGCACCACGATCGCGGCGGCAATACCGCCCAGTAACGGCAGGATGAACGGCCACTCGATCGCCTTCAGCTGCTCGAAGAAGCCGGAGACGTCGCCCCGTAACAAACGCCCGAGCGATCGCGCACCGGTGCGGATCGAAGCAATCAGCCGCTCGTAGATGCCGAGGATCAGCGCAATGGTCCCGCCGCTGACGCCGGGAACGATGTCGGCCGCACCCATGGCAAAACCGCGTGCTGCGTTGGAGATCAGATCTTTGGGGTTCACAGGCTGTCCATGGTTGCCGCTTTCACGCCGTCAGTGGCTGATGCTGGGGTACTCCGTGGTGGTGTGGCGAACACAAAGAAGATGAAGCCAGCAATGGTAGCTACCGACAAGATCGTGAAACCGAGCTGAAAGTCGCCCGTGATGTCGGCCAGCGTGCCCGCAAGTAGCGGTCCAGCAATCGCAAACACTGTGATGATCAAGCTCGACAAGCCCATGATCGGGCCAAATGAGGTGGTGCCGAAGTAGTCGGCGCGAATAGCTGCCATCTGAGGGCCACGAGCACCCCAGGCCAGTCCATGCAGGATGACAAACACCGCAATAAAGAACCAGTTGGTGGCAAATGTGAGCGCCAACAGACCCAGGCCGTGCATGAGCATGGCGACACCAGCGATGAGTCGTTTGTTGAATCGGTCGCCCAAATAGCCGCCGGCGACAGTTCCCAAGAGCTGGACCATGGGAACGAGTCCGGCCACGACCGCGGCCCGAGTCGGCGAGAAGTCACGGTCTTGGACCAAGTACAGCGGCAAGAGCAGCATCACGCTGCTGACAACCAAAAGTGCGGTTCCATGGCCAAAGGCGATCATCCAGAACGAATGGGTGCGCACCGCTTCGCCGGTCGTGAAGTGGTTGTCCTGGACACCGGCGGCTCGCTGTTTGTCGGGCAGCGCTTGCGGGTCGAGACCGTCGAGCGGTTCACCGAGATCTTCGCGACGAACGCCCATCACGCTCGCAAGTTGCCAGATGATCGCGGCCAGGGCCACCCCGGCAAATGCGACGGTCCATCGCCAGCCAAAGTAGTTGAATCCAAGCACCATCACGGGCCCGGCCATACCGCCGAGTGCGAAACCCATCGTGCCAAATGACAGTGCTCGGGCTCGTTTACGTTCGAACCATGAGACGGTAGACGCGGTGATCGTCAAGAACCCAGCCAGGGTCACGCCTGCCATGATCACCATGACTGCGGCTATGAACATGGCCCGATTCTGCATCTGCGAGAGCGCAAGGAAGCCAATCATCTGGACCACAGCGCCCACGCGCATGATGGTGCCGATGTTGTATCGCTTGAGGGCCACGCCGAGGGGCACGCCGAGCAGGGCGCCTTCGGCTCGCGTGATCGAGAAGACGAGCGCAATAAACCCGTTGGACCAGCCGAACTCGCCATCGACGTCCTTGAGTACTACTGCCAGATTGCTGTACCCCTGGGTCCAGACAATGGCAGTGCAGGCCCATATGGTCGCACCGGCCGCAACGACTTTCCAGCCATAAAAGTCGCGCAGCGTATTTTGCACGAAAGCGACCGGATTCACTCAACCACCATAGGTGCCTCGCCTAAAGCGCCTGTCATCGTTTCCTGTGACATGCGCCCTGAGACGATTGCGCGACTGCGCACGCTCGGCGAGATTGACGGGTCGGTCGAACTTGTCAGAACACTTACAAACGCGTGCCGATCGCTTGACTCGCGACCGAGATGATCATTTCTGTACCCACAAAACACCGGTCACTACGCCGGAGAAACGGATAGCAGAAATGAACACCCTAGGAATCAGGAAAGCAATGGCTGCAGGCCTCATTGGTCTCACCGCACTCGGAGGCGCAACCGCAATTGTGCCAAGTATCGCCGACGCACAGGACGCGCAAGTTCCTCCAGCTGAAGAAGATCGCGAAGCGAATCGTGAAGAGCGCCAGGCAAACCGAGCCGAGCGAAGATCAGAGCGCATCAGCGTGCTGACCGGCGTGCTGGGCATCAGCGAGGACGCACTCCAGGTTGCTCGTGAATCCGGCCAGAGCATCGCTGATGTTGCCGCCGCACAAGGCGTACCCGTTGACGATGTGCTCGATGTGATCGTTGCGTCTCGGACCGCTCGCATTCAAGCGCGGGTCGATGCTGGCGACCTGACCCAAGCAGAAGCCGATGAGCGCATCGCCGGCCTCGTCGAGCGAATTACCGAACGCGTGAACACTGCACCGGGCGAGCGTGGACCCGGCGGGCGCCACGGCCACGGTCCCCGTGGTGGCGATGCGGGCGCTGACGCCTAAACCCGTAAGTTCGTAACCGTAGAGACTTTCAAATTAGGAGCCTGACGCACACCCTGTGTATGTCAGGCTCCTTTTTGGGTGTGTCAGCCTTTTTGGCCGGCGAGTTTGCGGTTCTTGTTCTTGGACTTGATGAAGTCGCGGTTGGTCCAGGCAATGAGATCGAGTGGGATCTCCTTGGGACATGCATCGTGGCACTCGCCGTGGTTGGTGCAGCTACCGAAGAACATCTCCATGGTCTCGACCATTGCTTCGGTGCGCATCCAACGCTCGGCCTGGCCCTGCGGTAACAGGTTCATGTGCTGAATCTTGGCGCTCGTAAACAGCTGGGCAGCGCTATTTGGACACGCCGCCACGCACGCACCGCAGCCAATGCAGGCCGCAGCGTCGAATGCCTGATCAGCTGCTTCTTTTGGCACTGGAATCAGGTTGGCGTCGGGGGCTGCACCCGTGTTCACCGAGATATAACCGCCAGCCATGACGATGGCATCGAGCGCCGCCCGGTTGACCGCTAGATCTTTGAGGATCGGGAATGACTTGGCACGGAACGGTTCGATGACGATCGTGTCACCGTCGTTGTACTTGCGCATGTGAAGCTGACAGGTAGCGGTGCCCTTTTCGGGGCCGTGTGCCTTGCCATCGATCATCAGGTCACAGGTACCGCAGATGCCCTCGCGGCAATCGCTTTCGAACGCAATTGGCTCTTTGCCACTGTTGTTGAGATCCTCGTTGACAACGTCAAGCATCTCGAGGAAGGACATGTCGGTGCCCACGTTGGGAGCCTCGTAGGTCTCGAAGCGACCCCGAGCATCGGGGCCGTCTTGGCGCCAGACCTTGAGCGTGATGTGAAGTGTTTGTTCAGTCATGAGTGTCTCTACTTGTAGGAGCGAGTGCTGGGCTCGACATAGTTGAATTCAAGTTCTTCTTTGTGGCGGGTCTGCACCGCGTCTTCGCCATTCCACTCCCACGCGGCAACGTGCTGGAAGTTTTCGTCGTCTCGTTTGGCTTCGCCCTCGTCGTCTTGATGCTCGACTCGGAAGTGACCGCCACAGCTTTCTTCGCGTGCCAAGGCATCGCGAGCCTTGAGCTCGGCGAGCTCAAAGAAGTCGGCGACACGGCCAGCCTTTTCGAGTGACTGGTTGAGCGAATCGCCGGTGCCGAGGACTCGCACGTTCTTGTAGAACTCGGCCTTGAGCGCTGGGATTTCGCTGATGGCCTTTTCGAGACCGTTTTCGTCGCGCTCCATGCCGATGTAGTCCCACACGAGCTTGCCGAGCTCACGGTGGTAGTAGTCGACGGACTTAGTGCCCTGAGTCGCCAACCAGCGGTCGGTGCGATCCTGCACCTCGGCCTCGACTGCACCAAAGGCGCTGTCGGTGGCGTCCATTGGGGCGTCGCCCAGCTGATCAGCCAGGTAGTTGCCGATCGTGTACGGCAGCACGAAGTAGCCGTCGGCCAGACCTTGCATAAGCGCCGAAGCACCCAATCGGTTGGCGCCGTGGTCAGAGAAGTTGGCTTCGCCGACACAGAACAAGCCGGGCACATTGGACTGCAGTTCGTAGTCGACCCACAGTCCACCCATGGTGTAGTGGGTCGCAGGGTAGATGCGCATTGGATTGTTATACGGATCTTCACCAGTGATGCGTTCGTACATGTCAAACAAGTTGCCGTACTTGGCGGCGATGGCATCTTTGCCCAACCGGCCAATGGCATCAGCAAAGTCAAGGTACACGCCATTTTTGAGGGGACCGACGCCCTTGCCCTGGTCAACAACCGTTTTGGCGTTGCGGGATGCAACGTCGCGTGGGACCAAGTTTCCGAACGCCGGATACTTGCGCTCGAGGTAGTAATCGCGCTCGGACTCAGGGATGTCGGCGGCCCGGCGGCTCTCATCGAAGCCGTCGGGAACCCAGATGCGACCGTCGTTGCGCAACGACTCAGACATCAGCGTGAGTTTGGACTGGAACTCGTCGCTCGATGGAATACAGGTCGGGTGAATCTGGGTGTAACAGGGGTTGGCGAACAGTGCGCCTCGGCGGTGCGCCCGCCACGCCGCGGTCACGTTGCACATCATGGCATTGGTCGACAAGTAGTACACGTTGCCGTAGCCGCCCGTTGCCAGCACGACTGCGTGAGCCGAGTGCGAAGTGACTTCGCCGGTCACCAGGTCACGCACGACCACGCCGCGAGCAGCGCCATCGTGCACCACAAGATCGAGCATTTCAGTGCGGGTATGAAGCTCAACCGTGCCCGCGCCAACCTGGCGCATCAGCGACGAGTACGCACCCAGCAGCAATTGCTGACCGGTCTGGCCGCGGGCGTAGAACGTGCGAGATACCTGGGCGCCACCGAAGCTGCGGTTGTCGAGCAAGCCGCCATAGTCACGGGCGAAGGGCACACCTTGAGCAGTGGCCTGGTCGATGATGTCGACGCTGACCTCGGCCAGCCGATGCACGTTGGCCTCGCGACTGCGGAAGTCGCCGCCCTTGACCGTGTCGTAGAACAGCCGGTAGACCGAGTCGCCATCGTTCTGGTAGTTCTTGGCACCATTGATGCCACCCTGGGCCGCGATGCTGTGAGCACGGCGGGGCGAATCGTTGTAGGTGAAAACCTTGACGTTGTAGCCGAGCTCGCCCATGGTGGCCGCCGCGCTCGAACCAGCAAGGCCGCTACCGATCACGATGACGTCGAACTTGCGCTTGTTGGCGGGGTTCACCAGCTTCATATCGAACTTGTGGTTCGTCCATGCTTCGCCGATGTTGTCGCTAGCGCCCTCGGGGAGATTGCTTCGTAATTCTCCGACCTTCAATTTCGTCATTCGGCTGCCTCCGGGTTGTTCGCAATCGCAGCGTCGCTTCGCTCCGGCTGCTCTGCGGATTTTCTTGTCTTGCTGCGGCTCATTCGGCTGCCTCCAAGGCTCGCTCTTCTTCAAGCAGGACTTCGAGTGGAACTTCTTCTTCGATCACGCCTGCCTGCACCATGATGGGGAAGCTGAGGTTGCCAAGCAGGATCAAACCAGCAATTCCTAGTGCAATTGGTCGGCGGGCTTTGTTGAACTTGGGGCTGTTCAAGCCAAGGCTGGTAAACATCGAGAAGATTCCGTGGAACAGGTGGAAGGCCAGCGCGAGGTTGGCAACGATGTAAAGCGCTGCGACTGGCAGGCGTGAGAGCGAGCGGTCGGCATTGCCATACGGATCGCCTCGGACCCAGTCGTCGTCGAACCAACCCCATGTGAGGTCGGCCAAGTGGTACAGGATGAACAGCGCGATTATCGGTCCGGTCCAGCGCATTGTGCGACTGGCGAAGTTTGCGGCGGCGTAGTCGCGACCTGATTGGTAACGACTGTTGCTGACCTGGTTCATGCGCGATAGCGAAACCGCCGAATGAATGTGCAGCACGAACATGCCCAGCAGCCCAATACGCAGTAACCACAGCAGGTAGGTGCGCGGAATGATGTGGCCACCAAGGTCGCGAAGCGCCTCGGCGTACTCGTGCACCTCGACCGGGCCTTCGTACAGGTGCAAGTTGCCAACCATGTGCGCGATGACGAAGCCGATGAGACCAAGGCCGGTGAGGGCCATGACCCACTTCTTGCCGACCGCGGTCTGATAGAGGTTCAGCGGCCATGGTGCGGTAAAGCGAGGTGGCTTGTTGAGTGGTTTTGGCGTGCGCAATTTGTCTTGCGGACGCTGCGTGACGGCCATGTGTCCAACCTTGGTGTTCAAATGGTGCTGCCGAAAATCTCGGGCAGTGCCCGCCCGGCAGCTGTGTAGTACTCCTGCACGGTATCGGCCCACGAGATGTGTGGCGAAACTCATTGGAAACTGACTGGTCACCGTCGTTGCAACAGTGGGAACATCTGGGGGACCAGAGGGGTTTGGGTTGGCATGACGATCACGATGTACGGCGCCGATTGGTGCGGCGATTGCCGGCGCGCCAAAGCATGGTTCGAGGCCAACGGACACCGCTATTGCTATGTCGACCTTGTCGAGGACCCCGAAGAAACCCAGCGAGTTCTCGAACGCAACAATGGAGTTAAGCGCATACCGGTGGTCGTGTTTGCCGATGACAGCCATCTCGTCGAGCCAAGCAACGACGAGCTCGCGGCAAAGATGGCGTCGCTTGCAGCAGCCGAAGACTCGCCGGCGGTGATCGAGAACAGTCATCTTGGGCGCTTTGAGCTGCTCCACAATGGCCAGGTCGTTAGCTTCGCCAGCTACACCGAACGCAGCGGCGCAGTGGTAGTACCCCATGTCGAGACGGCTCCCGAACAGCGGGGCAACGGCTTTGCGGCCCAACTTATGGAAGGCCTGTTGGGCATTTTGCGGGCCGATGGTCGCACCATTGTTCCGTTGTGTCCCTTTGCCGCCAAACACATCCGCGACAACCCACAACACGATGATCTGGTGAGCCGCTCATAAGGACGTGCCTGGCAGCCGCCGGTAGTCCTTGCCAGGGTGACGTCCCCCTGGGTGGTCACACCAACCAAACGACAAAGACGTGCCGGTGACACATCCGCACTGGGGCTACGTGAGTTTGCGGGCTGCCTCGTAGCCCATTGCGAGCAATATCGCGGTTCGGATGTCGGGGTCGGTGGCGTCGAAGCCAGCCAGCACCTGCTTGTCCCAGGTGCGGATTCTCACGTTGCCGACTGCAGTCACTGTTGCCGTGGCGTTGGCTCCGGTCAATGAGCTGACTTCGCCGAGCAGTCGGTATTCGCCGAGCCGCACCACGAAATTGTCGCTCACATGCGCGTCGACGTCGCCCTCGAGAATGAGGAAGAGCTCCCGGACTTCCTCGTCGCGCGTGATCAGCACTTCATCATCGCGGGCGATGTGTTCTGTGCCGGCGTTCCACAGCGTGTTGAACGCCACCAGGTCGAGCTCTGGAAAGACCAGCGTGCGGATTGCCATCGATTCTTCGTCGAGGTCGATCGCCCGGCGCTGGCGCAGCAGTGAGCCGACCATGTAAAGGTGCACCAGCAGCACGGGGACGTTCCACCACACCGCAGGCCACAGCTGATCAACCAGACCGTGGGCCATGAAGAACAGCGTCGAGACCATCCACACGAGCCGCAGTCTCAGCATGTCCTTGAACAATCCCGACACGGTGTAGACGAGATAGGCCGTGTTGAGGAGCACCCACCCCAGCGTCACTGACACGTTGGCGACAGTAGCGGGCCAAATCTAATGATGCCGAATGTCGCTGCGGTAGTGATTTGACGCAACTTCGTCATCGCCATCACGCAAGTACAGATGCAGGTCGACCGGACCTGGTGCTGCCGGCACGACCCAGCTGATTGATCCGATGCGGGCGACACTGTCTGCACCCGCTTGACCGCGCCACGCCCAGCTGTGGCTGCCGCCAGCCCAAGCAAGTTCCGCGGCGACGGTCAGATTGGTCTGTGGGATGCGGTGATCGTTCACCACATGCACGTCGACGAGCACAGGTTCGTCTGGTGTGAGTTCGACCGGGAGCCTGTCGGCCACCACGATCATTGGTTGGCACGCAGCTCGCACGGCATCGACTGCCTGTTTTGGCTGGCGGTCGTGGTCGTAGATCGCGAACGAAATCGCGGGCCGGGCGTCGGCCAGCGCCGAGAACGTGAAGCCACCCGTCGGCTTGTATTTGAGTCGGCGCAGCGTCTCGATCTGACGACGCAAGAGTGTTGCTTGATACGCCTGTGATGCTTCGATCCACTCGTCGATCGTGGCGGCATCCGACGTCGGCAGATATTCGCGAAAGCCATGTTCGCCGAGCCCATAGCGCTCAGCTAACAAGCCAAGGTCGGCTGGCCAGTCCAGAACTTTGATGTCTGCGTTCTGCGGAATTGATTGCGAACCGAAAGACGAGACCCACCGGACCATGCGCGGAATTCGGCGGGCAAAAGTTTCGAGGTCGCGCCCGGTGCCGGCGTGCCAACCGAACCGCAAATGGGTGTCGGTTCCGTCGAAGCGAGGTGCGCTCGGCCACGACCCGGAACCTTGCACCACGGGTCGGCTCCCATCGGCGCGATTGAAGGCGCGGCCAACCAGGCGGTCGAGAACCGACTTGGTCCACGTCGGCGTTTGCTGTTTGGCTGCGCGAAACACGGTGCGTCGACTGGGAACCGCCGTGAGCGGATGGCGCCCAGTGCTCGTGCCGGTGGGGTCATAGTGAGCGCACCACACCACGATCGACGGGTGCGAGCCCAGATCATCAACCACGCGGTGCGCCGCATCGATCGCGATGGACTGGATGCTGCGTTTGACCTCGCCTCGCATGGGCAGGTCCTGCCACAGCATCATTCCGGCGCGATCGGCCGCTTCGTAAAGCTCGGGTCGACCAATGTGGCTTTCGACTCGCAGCAGGTTGAGCCCCAGATCCTTTGCACGCTCGATGTCGCCTGCGATCAGTTCTGCAGTGGCATCGGCCGGTAACGCAGTTGTTGGCCAGAGGTCGGCGCCCTTGGCGAAGAGTCGTTCGCCGTTGACCCACAGCACATAGTTTTTCATGCGGAGCTGACGCAGGCCGACGGTGCGTTCGGAGATGCCGCTGATCGACCCCTCGACCTCGACGCTTACGGCGACGCGGTACAGCGGTTGGTCGCCGAGCTCCCACGGCCACCACAGGGATGGATCTGCAATCGAGACATCCCACTCGAGCACGGTGGCACCGCTTGCAAGGTCGTGATTACGCCTGGACACAATCGGCGGAGCGCCGCCGGGCGGGCGCAACGTTGTGGTGATCGTGACTGAGCGTGCTTCGTTGGACAGCAGGTGGCTGCGCAGATGCAGCCGGGCCGACGTAGCGGTCGCCTCGGTGCAGACCACCCGGTTCTTGGTCATACGAACTGGCCCGGTTGAAACCACTCGGACTGGCTTCCAGATGCCCCCCAGGTTTTGATGGCCAACGATGTCGGGGTCGTCGAAGATGCCGTTGAGCGTCCGGGCGGGTTCGTCGATTGAGGGCTGGCTCGACATGACCTCGACGACGAGCACGAACCGGCCGCTGGTGTTTGCGTTCACCTGTTCGGTGATGTCGAATTGATCAGGTGTGAACCAGCCATCGGTAGGGCCGAGGTAGGACCCGTCGAGCCACACGTCCGCGCTTTGCCAGATGCCATCGAAAACGAGCCAGTGGCGAGCGTCGGGGCCCGAGTCTTGCTCCAAGCCGAACTCGGTGCGGTACAGCACCGACCGGCGCGACGCGAGCTTCGGTTGCTCTGACCAATGGCCCGGGACACTGACCGCAGGCCACTTGCGATCGTCGAACTCTGCCTCGATGCACTCGCGGCGAAGTTGGTTATCGGTCGCGTGGGCGCGCCACGGTCCAGGGAGAGCCGTCGAAACCACACGGTGATCGTATTCGGTCGATGCGGTGCCCGCCCTCTTGAGCCGAAGAAGGGACAATGACGAGCCGTCGACGAACACAAAGGGTGGCCGATTTTCTGGCAGCGCGCACGTGGCGTCGAGGTCTGCCTCGGGATCGGTGAGAAACGCCTGCGCTATTTCCTGAGCACATGGATCGCTAGTGACTCCATGACCGAGGTCGTTGAAGCCGACGAAGGTGCCGTTGGGCAGCCCTGCCACGATTTCTTCGCCGCTCGAGAACGGCGTGATTGGATCCATCCTTCCGGAAAACACAATGGTTGGTGTTGTGGGCACCACTTGGCGCATGGTCGGAAGGGGTGCTTGACCGACTTCCATTCGTCGACAGATTTCTGCAGCGGTTTCGCCGCGACCGTCGGGTGCGTCGTCGACTCGATCGAACGCTTCGATCCCGATCTGTTGGGCTTCGACCTCAGCCTTGGTCGAGGTGGGGACGACGTCGTGCGGGGCACAAACGTCGCCGGGTTTTCGTCGTATGCGCTGTACCACTCATAAGGGTTGTTGCATCCCAGATCCGGTTCCGCCAATCCGGTGCCTCGTTGGTCGAACACGATCACGTCGCGCTCAGAAACAAACGGTTCGACAATGATCTCCTAAGGCAGCTTGACCTCGAAGACCTCGACGACGCCTCCGGATGGACCGCCATGCAGGTAGATCAGTGGATCCGGCGCCGGGTTGTCGCCGGTCGCCCGGAAGATCAGCACCGGCACTTCGATAACGATCACGTTTTAACTGTGCAATTAACTGTGCAACGGTCGTTCGAGCCAGCCGCACTCCGGCCGCACGGGGAGGGGATCGGTTTCGACGAAGTCCCAGCCGTCGTAGCTAAAGGTGCCCTCGACGAGGCGAGGGAGTAGTTGTTCGCCTTTGTCATGACTTCGATCGACAATGAACGGATCAGCAGCGGGACCGTGACCCGTAGCGGGCTGGTTGCTTGATGGTGCGGCGGGTGCGTCGGCCGGGCCTGTGACCGCTATGTCGATGCCGGATGGATCTACTGCACATCCGCCAGCAAGCGCGCAGCAGACGGCGATGAGCGCAAACGCAACGCGAGCCTTGGAAAGAAGTGCTGTTCGTTGTGTCGGCAGAGCACGTCTTTCTGTCGGCACAATCTTGATGCGAACAACGAACTTGTCCTCCCGCTTCACGTGGGTGGTACTCGTGCCCTAACTTGGCGAGCAATGGATCTTGCTGAGAATCTCGGACAATTGAAGACATCGGGCTGGACTTCTGTCCCGGTAAAAGACGAAATTCGCCGTAATGCGATTATGCGCATACAGAACAACGAGCCGCTCTTCGAGGGCGTGCTCGGCTACGAGAACACGGTGGCGCCGCAACTCGAAAACGCACTGCTGGCCGGCCACGACGTGGTATTTCTGGGCGAGCGTGGCCAGGCCAAGACACGCATGATCCGTTCGTGCATTGGCCTCCTCGACGAATGGATGCCGATCATCGCCGGCAGCGAGATCAACGACGACCCGTTCAATCCGGCGTCGAAGTACGCCAAGGACCTGATCGAAGCCGAGGGCGACGACACCCAGATCAGTTGGGTGCATCGCAGCAAGCGATTCGCTGAGAAGCTCGCCACCCCCGATACCTCGATTGCTGACCTGATTGGCGAAGTCGACCCGATCAAGGTTGCCGAAGGTCGTTACTTGAGCGATGAGCTCACCTTGCACTACGGCATGGTGCCGCGTTCCAATCGCGGCTTGTTCGCAATCAACGAGCTTCCCGATCTCGCCGAGCGCATTCAGGTTGGATTGCTCAACGTGCTAGAAGAGCGCGACGTTCAGATTCGCGGCTACCGCATTCAGCTGCCGCTCGACATCATGATGTTCGCCTCCGCGAACCCCGAGGACTACACCAATCGCGGTCGCATCATCACGCCGCTCAAGGACCGCTTCGGCACCCAAATTCGCACGCACTATCCGCTCGAGATCGACACCGAGATCGACATCGTCGAACAAGAGGCCGAGGTCTTTCGCGCCGAAGGAATCGAAGTCAGCGTGCCTGACTTCATGGCCGAGCTGGTGGTGACCATGAGCCACCTGGCTCGCGAGAACCCACACGTTAATCAGCGGTCAGGCGTGTCGGTGCGCTTGAGCATCGCCAACTACGAAACCTTGGTTGCGAGCTCGGTGCGGCGTACCTTGCGCCAAGGCGGTGCCAAGGCAGTGCCCCGCATTGCCGATCTCCCGTCGCTCACGCCCTCGACCATGGGCAAGATCGAAGTCGAGTCGATGGACGACGGCCGCGATGCCGAGATCATCGCCCACCTGTTGTCGGCAGCCACTGTCGTCGTGTTCAAAGAGGCACTCGACCACACCGAAGTCAGCGACGTCCTCACCGCCTTCGAAGAAACCGACGCCGTTGTGCAGACTGGCGACGACATCGCCGATAGCGACTACCTGGACATGGTCAAGAACATGCCAGCACTCGGCACCGCCCTCACGGCCCTGGGCTATGCGCCCGACGACCTCAGCGACCCGGCACTGGTGGCGAGCGGTGTCGAGTTCATCCTCGAAGGCCTACATCTGTCCAAGCGCCTGAACAAAGAATCCCTAGGCGCCAGCGCCGTCTACAGGGCGCGGTGAGGATTTTGTTTGCTTGCTTCGCTGCGCAAACAGCGCTGGCACGCTGCGATTAGCACGCGTTTCGGTGAGTTCTGTGGGTTGAGAGTGCCCTTTAGGGCGCTTTGGGTACGCAGAGCGTGGGCTCGGTGAGTTCTGTGGGTTGAGAGTGCCCTCTAGGGCGTTTTGGGTACGCAGAATTCGCGAGGTCCTGGCTGGCTGATCTAGGTTCCTAGCGCGGCTTGCTTGGAGCCGTCGGAGGAGGCGACCAGACATGTTTCAGCAGGGTGCGACGAAGGTCGCTCAAGGACCTAGCTTGCGGAGCCCGGAGTAATGGCTGAGTGGTTTGACGGGTATTCGGGGTTGAAGTTCGAGCGCCGCGACAACGGCGTTCTGTGGATCACGATCGACCGCCCCGAGTCCTATAACGCCACCGATGCCGGCCTGCACCTGGGTCTGAGTCGCATCTGGCGAGACATCGACGACGACGATAAGACGCGCGTTGTGGTGATCACCGGAGAGGGCAAAGCGTTCTCTGCCGGTGGCGACCTGGACTGGATCAGCTCGTTCGTCGGCGACTCGAAGCAGCTCCAGCGTGTCATGCGCGAAGCAGGCGATGTCGTCTTCAACATGCTGCAGTGCAGCAAGATCGTCATCTCTGCCATAAACGGCGTTGCGGTAGGGGCGGGTTTGGCAATTGCGCTCATGGCCGACATTTCGCTCATGGCCGAAGAGGCCAAGATCACCGATGGCCATGTTCGCATGGGTGTCGCCGCTGGCGATCATGCCGTGGTCTGTTGGCCACTGCTGTGTGGTCTGGCCAAAGCCAAGTACTACCTGCTCACCGCAGATTTCATCGACGGGGTCGAAGCTGATCGCATCGGCCTGATAAGCAAGGCGGTGCCGGGCGATGAGCTGCTCGACGAAGCCCAAAAGGTTGCTGACAAGCTTGCGACCGGATCTCAACAAGCCACTCGGCTCACCAAACGAGCGCTGAACTTGTGGATGACCCAAGCTGCGCCCGCGTTCGATGCCAGCTTGGCGTTCGAAATGCTCGGCTTCATGAGCCCCGACGCCGCCGAAGGTGTAGCCGCACTTCGCGAAAAGCGAGAACCCAACTTCGACTAGCAGCGACCGACGAATATTCACGACTGCTGGGGTCGTAACCGGTCCGCGCTACTTCAGTTCTCGCAAGCTAGGGAATGCCGGAGCCATGAGCGCAGGGGCTCGAAATGGCTTCCACCGAGCGGGATCTCGGCGGACGCGATCACCAATGATGAACAGAACTGCGGGGTCGATCCCCAAGGTGAGGTGCGTGCTACGCACTTCGATGTTCTCATGTCGTGGTTGCAGATCGTCGACGAGCGAGCGAGACCACGAGACGACGCGGTCGTTCTTCGAATAAACCGAGGTCGTCGGCACCTCGAGCGCCCGCAATCGACTTCCGTTGTTGAGAGGACTACCCAGGGTGATGACCGAGCGCACATAGTGCGGCGCGAACTCCGCGAGCCGATGGGCGTAGAGCCCGCCCAAGCTCCATCCCACGATCGATAACGGTTCGCCGTGCCGTTCGACCAGATCGAAGAAGCGGGACCGGATGGCTTCTGCCAGTTGAGGGCTTGGGCGATTCCGTCCGAGGTTCCAGCGATGCACACGATGACCCTGCGACGCCAACGCGCCACGGATAGGCAGCGTTGACCCGTCGCCGGCCGCCAAACCTGGCAGCACCAACACACCAACACGTTCGGACACTCGGCCAGGCTACTGAACCCGGCCCGTCGTTGTCGGCTCGTGGGGTTTTGGGCGAACGGCTTAGATTAGGAATGGTCTCTAGGTACATCGGTGTCCCTCTACGATTGGCCAAGCAATTGCACGGGAAGGCTCGTTCATGAGAATCGTTGCGCGCCGCTGCCGCAGCTTTCTTCGGGCCGCGCTCGTGGTCCTGTTGTTTGCCGCGTCTGTCCTTGCTGTGTCGCCGCCGTCCGATGCCCAAGTCGCTCCTCGGGTGGTCATTAGCGAAATTCACTATCACCCCCAAGCGGTCGGAACCACCTTCCCGAACTTCGACGATCGTGAGAACACCGAGTTCATCGAGCTGGCGAACCTCGAGGCCACCGCAGTAGATCTCAGTGGCTGGTGCTTCGATCAAGGTGTCGTCTACTGCTTCGAAGCAGGCACATCGTTGCCGCCGTCGACGACAATCGTGATTGTCGACGACGCAGCAGCGTTCGAAGCGGTCTACGGCTTCATGCCGGCGGGTGTGTACAGCGGCAAGATGTCGAACTCGGGCGAACAGATCCGGCTTGTCGACGAGACCACCGCTGCAGTGGTGGACATCACCTGGGCCACGAGTGACCCGTGGCCGGTCACACCCGACGGCAACGGTCCAAGCCTTGAGCTGCAGTCTGCAGCTGGCACTATTGCAAGTCCCGCCAACTGGGCCGCGTCGAGTGCCATCGGCGGCAGCCCAGGCTCGGCGCCAAGCCTGGTGAGTGCCTCGCCGCCGCTGGTGACGTCGCACGATGCAGCGGACCTTGTCACCGCCAATCAGTCGATCCCGGTGTCAGCGACCGCAGTGAATACCAGGGCGATGACGCTGGTCTACAACGTTGATTACGGCACAAACCAGACCATTGCGATGGCTGATGCGGGCGGCACGTGGCAGGCGACGTTGCCAGCGCTCAGCTCGGGCGGGCTCATTCAGTACCGGTTCGAGGCGAGTGGTCCTGGCGGCGTGATGACGAGTCCGCGAGCCGACGACGCCATTGCCTGGTGGGCGGTGGCGGTGGCATCGCCGCCAGCGTCCTCGGTGCCCGTCATCGATCTGTACTTCAGTCCGCAGGTGTGGACAAACATCGAAAACAAGACCTGCCCATGTGCTGGTGCTGTTGCCTACGAGGGTCAAATCTGGACCGACGTTGCCGTGCGACGTGCCGGCAATACCAGTATCGACTTGCCCAAAGGCCACATGCGCCTGGACTTCCCCGACGGACATCCATTCGAAGCATCGTTTCTCGACGGTCCCGTCGACGAACTCTCGCTAGATGCGGGTTACCCCAACTTTGACATGATTCGCGAGCAACTCAGCTGGCAGATGATGGAACAGATCGGCTTCCCCAAGATCGAGAGCCAGCACGTGCGGGTGCACCGCAGTGGCGACTTCCACGGTCTGTACCTGCTGCGCGAAGAACAGGACGGCAACTGGCGATCCCGACACGATCTTGACCGCGGTGCTTTCTACAAGGTCGACGGCGCCCAGGACAGCTTCGGATTCTCGGGTCAGTACACCAAGAAAGAAGGGCTCGACGAGTCCGACGCCGACCTGCAGGCGCTGGCGGTATGTGTCAATCAGAGTGGCGCCGTGCTGCGGGATTGTTTGAGCGATACGACCGACGTTCCGCAGATGATTAACGAGTTCGCCTCGCTGGTCGTCAGCTGGCAAACAGATCAGCGGGAGTTCAACTTCTTCCTCTACCGCGACAACACGCAGAACATGTTGTGGCGCATGCTGCCCGACGACCTCGATCGGTCGTGGGGCGCGCACGTGCCTTCGGATCTCGGCAGCCCCGATGCCTCGTCGGGCAAGGTGTACCGCCGCTGTATCGGCACCGACCCGACACCCGCGAACGAGATCTGTCGGGCATTCATGAATGTGCCTGAGTTCAAAGAGATGTACCTGCGCCGCATCCGCACGCTTGCCGACGAAGTACTCGATGATCCGCAATGGCAGACGAGCATTGCAACTCTGGGCGACTATCTGGCCGACGAGTGGGCCGACGACGAAGCCCGCTGGAATCGTACTTCGCTGTCGTTCAACCAGATCCTGACGGCGTTGGATCAGTGGGTCGATGCCTACGTTGCGCACCTGCAGGCCGGCGGCCACGAGAGCAACGTGCCCGGCGCTCAGTCGACGGCTCCGCAGGTTTCGATCACCGGCTACCGGTCCGACCCAGGCGACGGGCTCGGCTACGTGCTGATCACCAATCCCTCGAGCACTGAATCGGTTGACCTGTCGAACTGGCAGTTCGACGGTCTGGCCGAAATCTCGCCCGGGCTGGTCGTGCTACCAGGCTCGACCGTGGCCGTGTCGACCAACGACCAACAGTTCCGGGCTGCGAATCCAGGCTTTACTGGCGTCCGAGCAGAAACCCAAGGGACACTTGCCGGTCAGGTCTCGCTGCTGCGGCGCGACGGCTCAACTGCGGCCACGATTGGCGAACTGCCAACCTCGCCGCTCGTGCTCAACGAGTGGAACGCCGTGTCGAGCGCGAACACGCTGGCCAACGGTGACCTCACGCTTGGGACAATTCCGGGCAACGGCGGCGATTGGTTTGAGCTGGCCGTCATCTCAAATGGTCTCGATGTGCGGGGCTGGCGACTGGTGATGTCAGACAACGATGGGCCGACCCAGCAAGTCACCGACGAGTTCGAGTTCGCCAATGACCCGCTGCTCGCGAACTTGGAAGGCGGCACCATCATCACGGTCAGCGAGTCTTTTGTCGATGACGTGATCTTTCTGCCAGCGCTCGATGACTGGCATATCAACCTGCAGGCCAACAGCGCCGACGAGGGCAACTACTTCACACCATCGAGCCAATCGAACTTCGATACAAATCATCAGAACTGGCAGCTCAGTATCTTCGACGCCGCCGGCACGCTGGTGTTCGGCCCAGCGGGCGAGGGAATCGGTGCAACGTCGGGAATCAATTCGTCAGAGATCGGCGAACTACAAGTCGACCCATCGTCGAGCGTGAACCCGCTAGTCGACTTCGGCGACGGCGACGGTTCTACCTTTGGTCTGGCGAACTTCGACGCAAGTATCGAACAGAACTTCTCGGCGCTGCGGTACCCCTACGTTGGACTCGACGTGAACTGCAACGGCTCGGTCAACGTGGCCGACGCGTTGCGGGTCGCCGAGTACTCGGTCGGCAACCTGACCGCATCGAGCACGTGCCCACTCGCCGACCCGCTCAACCAGATCTACGTTGGTGCAGCAGACTCCAACAACAACGGCACCGTCAACGTTGCCGACGCCCTCCTGATCGCCCAATGCTCCGTAGGTCTCTTCAACGCCGCCTGTCCAGGCTAGTTCGGATTCGCTCGCGCTCATCCTTCTTAGCCTGCTGGTTGCTGGGCCCGGACCGCTCCGCTACCTGCTCCTGGCTGCTGTTGGTTTCAGGTCGGGCGTGTCGGGACTGTAGAGTCCGAGCCCAAAACCAGGATCGACGGAGGAGGTCCGTACTACCCGATATGGTGCGGGGTAGTGGCTGATCCAGCAACATTTTCAGACGATGCCATGCCGTTCATGAACCAATTGTTCGCAACGGCCATGCGCATGACCCGTAACCGCTCCGATGCCGAGGACTTGGTTCAAGAGACCTTCCTCAAGGGCTATCGAGCCTACGAGCGCTTCGAGGCGGGAACCAATTTGCGGGCGTGGCTGTTTCGCATACTCACCAACAGTTACATCAATACGTACCGCAAGAAGCAGCGCCGCCCGCAACAAAGCGATCTCGAAGACGTGCAGGACCTGTATCTGTACCGCCGTCTGGGTGGCAACGAGTTGGCCAAGATTGGCCGTAGCGCCGAAGACCAGCTCTTTGACCGCATCACCGACAGCACCATCACCGACGCGCTCGATGCCTTGCCCGAGCAGTACCGCACGGCCGTGATGCTGGCCGATGTCGAGGGATTCGCGTACAAAGAAATCGCTGAAATCCTGGACATTCCGATCGGCACCGTAATGAGTCGCCTTCATCGTGGAAGAAAAAAGCTGCAGGAGCAGTTGTACGAATTCGGCCGTGACCGAGGCTATGGAGACGCCGTTGTCGACGAGTCAGCTGACGCTGGCGATTCTGCTGAATCTGTCGAAGACGCACTACCAGTCGACGAAGCAGCCACAACGTAAACCTGCACAACCAACGCTGAGCCCGAGTGTCGGCTCAGCAAATCCTGACCAAAAGGAGCCATCATGAATCCTGGTGATTGCCAACCATTGCAATGCGACAAAGCGATGAACTGCATCGACGGCGCCCGCAATCCAATGGCGACTCCCCTCGAGAAGGGCCAACTACGTGGCCAACTGACCGATTGCCAACCCTGCTTGGGGGCCTTTGACCTCGAAGTCCGACTACGAACCACCATGTCGCCTGCGCGCTCTGAACTGCCGAGTATCGATTTCCGCATGCGAATCACGCAAACACTCGCTTCGGTCGACTTGTCTAAGCTCGACATCACCGATTTCTGATGCTCTGCTCGACGGCTAATTCGACGCAGGGCACCCCGAGTGGGGCCCGGCGGCTCGCTCCACTAGGATCACACTCATGATCGCAGCAAATGTTTGGCACTGGTGGCTGGCGCCGATTCTGACCGTTAGCGCAGTGGGCTTCATCCTTGCCTCGGTTGGTGGTTACCTGTCGCAGGTCACCAAAGACCGATACCCGCGCCGCGAACCGCGACGCGACTAACCGTGTCTTCTGCAGTCGACTGGGAGCTCGCCGAACGGGTTGCCGTCAAAATAGCGACCCGCAACGAAGTCGTCGACGACTACGCGCTCGCCAAAATGAGCGATGACTTCGATCACATGACGCCCCGTGCTGAGAAGCTCGTGGGCGAAGAGACCGGTCTGTGGTCGCTCCAGGGCGAAGCCCGTTCGCGTCTGGTCAGCCGTCCCGATTGGATTCGGGCCAATATTGCCTCGTTCCAGCGGCTGCTCAAGCCCGTTGTCGACAAGCTCGACGACGTGTCCGACGGCCCCATGGGCACCGCCGCTCGTAAATTTTCGGGCGCTCAGGTGGGATCGGTACTCGGTTGGATGTCGACCCGAGTCCTTGGTCAATACGACTTGTTGTTGACCGAAGACGAAGATCCCGATGACCAAGACATGGTCTACTACGTGGGTCCCAATGTGTTGGCGCTCGAGCGGCGCAACGGCTTCACGCCCGATCAGTTTCGGCTGTGGCTCGCGCTGCACGAGACAACCCACCGTGCCCAGTTCACCGGCGTGCCGTGGCTTCGTGACTATTTCGTGTCACTCGTCAACGAGACGCTCGACAACGTCGACCCCGACCCGGGTCGATTCAAAGACATCGCCAAAGAGATCATCGAAGCCAAGCGCAACGGCACCGATCCAATGGCCAATGGTGGCCTGCCGGCATTGATCGCGGGTCCCGAGCAAAAGGTCGTGCTCGACAAGATCGCTGGCATGATGAGCCTGCTCGAAGGCCACGGCGACGTGACTATGGACCGAGCAGGCATTGGCATCGTGACCGATGCGGACCATTTTGCGAACACCTTACGAGTGCGCCGAGAGTCGGCCAAAGGGCTGACCCGCATCGTGCAAAAACTTGTAGGACTCGAAGCCAAGTTGAACCAGTACGCCGCAGGCGAAGCGTTCATTGCTCATGTCGAAGAACATGGTGGTGGCAAACGAGCCATCGACAAAGCGTGGAGCAGCGCTGAATCGCTGCCGACCATCATCGAGATTCGCGATCCACAACAATGGGTCGAGCGGGTCGCCACCGCTGCTGCCTAGAACGGCGATGAGACGTGGAGCCTGCCGGAACGCCAGCGTCGAGCAGGAACGCGCCCCACGGCGCCCAGACCAGCAGCGCGCAGTCTCTGATCGACGAGTTACTGGCAAAGTGCACCTTCCCGGTGGCACACACCGAACTGCACTGCGCGGTCTCTGGCGGGGCTGATTCGTCAGCATTGGTGATTTTGGCGGTAGCGGCGCAGTGCCGAGTCGTGGCCCATCACGTCGATCACGGACTGCGTAACGGATCTGGCGACGAAGCAGCTGTGGTCCGCACGCTCGCGGCGCGTTTCGGCGCCGATTTCCGAAGCCATGTGGCAGTAATTTCACCTGGCTCGAATCTCGAGGCTCGGGCTCGCAACGCCCGCTATGACCTGTTGCCGGTTGAGGTTGCCACCGGCCATACCCTCGACGACCGAGCCGAAACAGCGCTGATCAACACGCTCAGGGGTGCCGCCCGAAGCGGACTCTCGCCGTTGTCATCGCCGTACCGACACCCGATCAGTCGGCTTCGGCGGGCAGACACCCATGGGCTCTGCCGGGCCCTCGAAGTCGCCGTGGTCTGCGATCCATCCAACGATGATCCTCGGTTCGTGCGCAATCGCGTGCGCCATGAGCTGCTGCCGTTAATGAACGATATTTCGAACCGAGACGTTGCCATGTTGCTCGATCGCCAAGCTGACGTTCTGGGCGACGAGGACCAGTTTCTCGACGAGTTGGCGGCAGAACTCGACCCGACCGACGCCAAAGCCATTGCTGCTGCACCGCCAGTATTGGCGCGTAGGGCACTGCGCCGCTTCATTACCTCGTCGTGGTCGCGACCCCACCCCCCGAGCGCAGATTCGGTGAATCGAGTACTTGCCGTGGCGCGCGGTCTGACCGCGTCGTGCCAGGTCGAGGGGGGCCATAGTGTTCATAGAACCAACCAGAAGCTGAGGCTCGAGTTCCCGATGGCTAGTGTGGCGTCTCAATGAAGCGGTTCACCCCAAAAAAGATCTGCGTTGCGCTCGCAATCGTCGGCATTGCCTGTTTTGCCATTTACAGCACGGCATTCGGCGATTCTGATGCCGATCGAGCGGACTACGACCTCGGCGGATACCTGACACTGATCGACAAAGGAGAGATCGAGACCGCGGTCATTCTCGATCGATCATACGAGATTCACGGCGAGCTCACCGACGGCACCGAATACCGGCTGACGTTCCCACGAGAGTTTGCCGACGAGCTGACAGTTGCGCTGACCCAAGCACGCCCGGTGGTCGAGGTGACCACCGATTCGCAGACACCGAACCCGTATCGCGACCTGCTGCTTCGCCTGCTGCCGATGCTGATCCTCGTCGGGATGTTCTTGTTCGTGTTTTCCAAGATGCGCGGCGGCGGAGGGATGTTCAGCTTCGGCAAGGCCAAAGCTCGTCAGTTCTCTAAAGATTCCCCTCAGATCACGTTCGACGACGTAGCGGGCGCCGACGAAGCGGTCGAAGAGCTACGAGAGATCCGCGATTTCTTGAAAGATCCAGCCCGGTTCCTGGCGCTGGGTGCAAAGATCCCCAAAGGCGTGTTGCTCTACGGCCCGCCTGGAACCGGCAAGACACTGCTTGCTCGCGCCGTTGCCGGAGAAGCGGGTGTGCCGTTCTTTTCGATCTCTGGTTCTGACTTCGTCGAAATGTTCGTCGGCGTCGGCGCAAGCCGAGTTCGCAACCTGTTCGAACAAGCCAAAGAGGCGTCGCCGGCAATTATCTTCATAGACGAGATCGATGCAGTTGGTCGCCATCGAGGCGCTGGTATGGGCGGCGGTCACGACGAGCGTGAACAAACGCTTAACCAGATGCTGGTCGAAATGGATGGCTTCGACGCCACCACCGGCGTGATCCTGATCGCGGCCACCAACCGACCTGACATTCTCGATCCGGCCCTCTTGCGTCCTGGCCGTTTCGACCGCCAGATCGTAGTCGACAAGCCCGACCTCCCCGGCCGACAACAGATCCTTCGGGTGCATGCCCAAGGCAAACCAATCGGTGCCCAAATCGATCTCGACACGATTGCTCGACGGACACCCGGCTTCACCGGCGCCGACCTACAGAACCTGCTCAACGAGGCTGCACTCCTGACCGCACGCGACGGCCTCGTCGAAATCGAGAATCGGCACGTCAGTGCAGCAATCGATCGGGTCATTGGTGGCCCCGAGCGCAAGAGTCGGGTCATGAGCGACCACGAACAGAAGGTCATAGCGTACCACGAGTCTGGCCACGCTTTGGTTGGCCACGTGCTGCAACACACCGACCCGATCCACAAGGTTTCGATTGTCTCTCGCGGTCGAGCGCTTGGCTGGACACTTACGTTGCCCGAGCGCGACAAGTACCTGAACTCACGCTCTGAGCTCCGCAGCGAACTCGCGATGTTGCTCGGCGGACGCACTGCCGAAGAGATGATCTTCGGTGATCCAACAACCGGTGCAGCCGATGACATTGCGCGTGTCACGAAGTTGGCTCGTCAGATGGTCACCAAGTTCGGTATGAGTGAGAAGCTTGGTCCACAGACTTTCGGCCGCAGCGCCGACGAAGTCTTTGTTGGCAAAGAGCAAGGCCAATCCAACGACATCTCGGCCACCCTGGCCGACACCATTGACGCCGAGGTGAGTGACCTGATTCGGGTTGCGCATCGCGAGGCGTACGAGATCTTGCACTACCACCACGAAACCCTCGACGCCATGGCGATGGCGTTGATCGAGCACGAGACGCTCGACGAGGACATGCTCAAGGAGATCTTGGGCGAGGCCGGCACATGGGACAGTGACCCGACTCGATCGACTCGATCTTCTTCCCCGTTGGCCAGTGAACCTTTTGTTTCCGGCGAGTACCGTTCCGAGGAACCTCCCCCGACCGACACCTGACTCGATGGCTTACCGGCTGACAGTGAGGCCGGATCGCAGCCCCTGAGTAAAGGAAGTCGTCGTGCCTACATCGTCAAGCCCGGTAGATCTCGAGCGGATCGCAGCTGCGGTCTCCGAGATCCTCGCGGCCATCGGCGAGGATCCATCGCGCGATGGACTCAAAGACACGCCCAACCGAGTAGCTCGGATGTATGCCGAAGTGTGTGGCGGTCTGCACCAAGACCCCGAAGCACACCTGGTGACACAGTTCGAGGCGGGCCATCAAGAGATGGTCATCGTCAAGGACATCCCGATCTACTCGCTGTGTGAGCACCATTTGGTTCCGTTCTTCGGCGTGGCCCACCTGGGTTACATACCCAACAAAGAAGGACGCATCACTGGGTTGTCTAAGCTGGCACGGTTGGTCGACGGGTATGCGCAGCGGCCCCAGGTTCAAGAGCGGCTCACATCTCAATGCGCCGACGCAATCGATTCGACCCTCGAGCCCAACGGCGCCATCGTGGTCATCGAAGCCGAGCACCTGTGTATGGCAATGCGAGGCATCCGCAAACCGGGATCGAGCACGATCACGTCGGCTGTGCGTGGCATCTTTCGCGAAGATGTGGCAACCCGGATGGAAGCCATGCGCTTCCTCACCGGCCGCTGAATCGAAACTACACCGAGCCGCCCGATGAGATGCGAGGTCATGGGTGTCGTAAACGTGACGCCCGACTCGTTCGTTGGCGAGGTTCGTACTCCTACGGTCGATGGTGCCGTGGAGCGCTGTTTTCAGCTGGCCCGCGAGGGCGCAACTATTCTCGATATCGGGGGCGAATCGACGCGCCCTGGTTCTTCGTCTATCCCGATCGACGAGGAATTGCGGCGCGTGATGCCCGTCATTGAAGCGCTTGCACCGCGCCTTGATCCAGCGGTTCGCATCTCTATAGACACACAAAAGGAACAAGTCGCTCGCATGGCCGTAGCGGCCGGCGCGCACATCATCAACGATATGAGTTCGTCGCTGGGTGCGCTGGCGGGAGAGCTGGGCGTGGGTTATGTCGCAGCGCACATGTTGGAGTCACCCGACACGATGCAGAACGACCCGGTCTACGACGATGTCATTGCCGACATTCTGCACGAGGTGTGCCAGACAGGGCGCGCGGCGTTCGATGCTGGAGCGTCGACCGTCTGGATCGATCCCGGTATCGGGTTTGGCAAGACGATGGAGCACAATCTGATCTTGCTCGCGCAGATCGACCGATTTGTGGCGAGTGGCTTCGCGGTGCTGGTGGGTGTGAGCCGCAAAGGTTTTATTGGCAAGCTTCACACCGCAAGCGACAGCGGTGTTGGCCTCGACGACGCCCGTCCGACCGGAACCGAGGACCGGCTTGAGGCTTCGGTGGCCATGGCAACGTGGAGCGCATTGCTTGGTGTCAGTGTGGTGCGAGTGCACGATGTGGCTGCCACGGTGCACGCGCTCAGCGCTCTTGCGCCAAAAAGTGCCTGAGTTGAGGTTTCGGCCCCACAGAGGTGGTCGCACGGCCTTTGCCGGTCTAGGTTGAATCTCCATGGCTGAAATGTCGATTTCGAGCTTGAGGGGCAAGTGGGCACAAGGCATTCAGCCGCGCCACTTCACCTGGATTCTCAAGGACCAAATTGCGGTATGTGAGCGCCTGGGCGGCAAAGGTTCCAACCATCGCCCGGTGCGCCGCCAAGAAGAGATCGTGTGGGTGCTAAACAACAATTTCGACCTCACGATCTCGATGATTCCCGGCAACCACAATCTGCAGGCGTACAAAGAACTTGGACTGGCCCATCGCCACTGGCCGGTTTCTGATGATCAGGATCCAACGATCTTGCTGCCTCGGATCTACGAACAGATGGGCATCGCGCTCGAACACCGCAAGCGGATGCTCATGCATCGCTTATCGCTGGGCGACACCGTGATGGGCTTCTTCGGCGGCTTCTTGATCTGGGGTGACTATCTTCAGGAACCGACCGAGACCTTCGTCATGGTCGAGCGCCTCTTCGGGCGCCAGATCGGGCCCCGAGGTCGTGAGACGATCAACACCATCTACGGCTCAGAGTTCCGCAAAGCAAACCTGCCGATCGAAGACCCAGAGTCCGACGCCGACGCCGACGCCGACTCAGACGAAGCCGTGAGCGACTGACGTCGTCAATGGAAGCTGATCGCATTCTGTTGCGGAACCTGCGAGTGATGGCGTTTTGCGGTGTCCTCGACGAGGAACAAGCCCGTCGTCAGCCGTTTGAGATCAATGCCGAAGTCGTTGTTGATCTGCGAGCAGCTGGCCAGTCCGATGATCTCGACGACACCATCAACTACGGCGAGTTGGGCGAGAACATCGCTGCTTTGGTCGAGACCAACCGGTTTGCGTTACTCGAATTTTTTGCGCAAAGAGTCGCCGACCTGTTGTTAGCCGACCCCAGAGCAACCGAAGTCACCATCGAGATCCTGAAACTTCGACCACCAATGGCTCAAGACCTGGCCGCGTCGGGCGTACGCATCTCCCGTAGTCGCGCCTGATTGGGTCAGCGGTGAGTCGCCGAGCGTTTCTCGGGTTGGGCAGCAATCTCGGCGAGCGCCGCAACTACCTGCGCACAGCTGTCGAGGCAATGCCGGACCTGGTTCGGGTGTCATCGTTGTATGAAACCGACCCGATTGGCGGTCCCGATCAGGGGGCGTTCCTCAACTGCGTCGTCGAACTCGACACCGATCTCTCGCCACGCGACCTCCTCGAGTTGTGTCGCACGCTCGAACAAGCGGCGGAGCGAGTGCGAATCGAACGATGGGGACCCCGTACCCTCGACGTCGACGTGGTGTATATCGAGGGCGAGACTGTCGATGAACCCGATCTGATCGTGCCGCATCCTCGGTGGCGAGATCGGGCCTTTGTCATGATCCCGCTTGGAGAGCTCGCCCCCGATCTACTCGAAGGGTGGACCGACCCCGCTCAGGGCGAGGTCCGCAATGACGGACCTCTCTAGCAACCCCTCGACGGGTCGTTCGATTCGCATCGTCGGCCCGGGGCGGGCGGGTCAATCCTTTGCCCACGCACTGACGGTCGCTGGCGTAGCCGTAGAGCTACTCGGGCGGTCGGACTCACTTGCTGGTGCGGCGCACGGGGTCGATGCGGTCTTGCTTGCAACCCAGGACCGAGCGATCGCCGAGGTTGCGGCCGCCATCGAACCGGGCGACGCGGCAGTTTTGCACTGTTCGGGTGCCACTGGGCTCGCCCCGCTTGCGGCTCACGAACGTCGTGGCTCGATCCATCCGCTCATGGCGCTGCCTGACCCCGAAACGGGTGCAGCCCGACTCGCCAGTGGCGGATGGTTCGCGGTCTCTGGCGACCGCGCCGCCGACGATCTTGTCGACGTGCTCGGTGGTCAGAGCTTCGTGGTCGCCGACGCAAACCGGGCGTTATACCACGCCGCCGCTACGGTCGCCGCCAACCACTTGGTGGCGTTACTCGGGCAAGTCGAGCGACTCGCCGAACAGGCTGGCGTGCCGAAACAGGCATTCTTCGACCTAGCCCGAGGATCCCTGGACGACGTAGCTGCGACGAGCGCGGCGGCTGCGCTGACCGGTCCAGCAGCTCGAGATGACCAGGCGGTGCTTGATGCACACCGAGCCGCATTAGCTCCCGAAGAACGTGCGCTCTACAACGCGCTTGCTGCCGCCGCCGCCGACCTGGCCCGAGGACCTGGCTCCTAAGGGGGCGAGCGGATAGGTCTCCACATCTGTAGGTAGCCCCACGAGTTGAGCCGATGTGGAGCTTCGCACTGTGCCTATTCGCGCAACCTCTAAACTGGGCGTGGATCCTGAACCAAGGGGCCCTGCCAGCGCGGCAACGAGTCGCGAAGTGCTCCGCAGTGTTCGCTCGCCGTTGAGCTGAGTAACCTCTCGGCAGTGACATACCCGAAGGGCACGCGGTGCACGTAACCACGACAATTGCGCAGACCTGGGAGCTGCTCGACGCCGCTCGGGCCGAAGGGAAGTCGGTGGGCATGGTCCCCACGATGGGCTTCTTGCATGCCGGTCACGCAAGCCTGATCGAAGCATCGGCAGCCGAGAACGACGTGACGCTGACGACGATCTTCGTCAATCCGTTGCAGTTCGCTGCTGAGGAGGATCTGGGCGACTATCCCCGGGATCTCGACGGTGACTTGGAGTTGTGCAACCAGGCTGGCGCGTCGATTGTGTTGACACCTTCGGTCGAAGAGATGTATCCGCAACCCATCATCACCACGGTCGAAGTGAGCGAGCTCGGACAGTCGATGGAAGGGGCGCAGCGGCCTACCCACTTTGCTGGAGTTACCACCGTCGTCGCCAAGCTGTTTCACATTGGCGGAAGATGCCGAGCCTATTTCGGCGAGAAGGACTATCAGCAGCTGGCGATCGTGCGCCGTATGGCATCGGATTTGTCGTTCCCCGTCGAGATCGTTGGCTGCCCGATCGTGCGCGAGAGCAACGGCCTAGCCATGTCGAGCCGCAACACGTACTTGACACCTCGGGAATTTGTGGCAGCCGGGGTGCTGAACCGCGCTCTGCGATCCGCAGTCGAGCTGGCACTCGAAGGCGAACGCGATGCCGATGCGTTGCGCACTCACATCACCTCGACGATCGCGACCGAAACGTTGGTGTCAGAACCCGACTATGTCGCCATCGTCGATGCAGCGACGCTCGAGCCCGTCGAGCGGTTGGTGGGCGAGGTGCGTATCATTCTTGCTGCCCAGGTCGGACGCCCGCGCCTGCTCGACAACATCGGCGTCGCTATCGGCGGCTGAGCACTCCGCTAGTTGTTGGCGTCGAGGAGCGAGCGCAGGCGTCGTTGGCCGGCTTCGGAGAGTTCGCTGGCAGCGATTTGGTCCTCAAGCTCGGTCAGCATCGATTCGATGGGTTCGGCCGGACCGGGCATCGAGCGCCGGATGCGCTCGCTGTCGAGCACAAGAAGTGTCCGAATCAAAGCTGCAGTGGCTTCGTAGTCGTCCTTGGCGTAGTGCATGGTTTGGGCAAAAGCGGTAGATAAGTAGTCGCCGTGGGTAGCCACCGGAGCCCGCACCGAGACGCCATTCAGTTTGGACTGGGGCACTGCTTCGGGACACTCCCAGAGGCGCACCAAGACAATGCCCATGTGTACAACCAGGTCGGCCGCAGTGCTGGGATCGTTGATGCCAGGTGACAAAGCCCGCACGGCGATATCGGACATCTGCAGCAGGCCGAAGCTGACGTCGTTGTCGACCAGGCGCGAGGTACCGATCGTGAACGATTGCTGGACCTGTTCGTCGATATCGTCGGCTCCTGCGGTGGGGTCCAACGCGGGGCCCGCTGGGGCGTGCTCGACCCAGCACAATGGTTGATCTCGGACTACGAACGAACCCGTGGCTGTAGCGATGACCACCGTGCTGTCATCCGGCAACAGTCGGGTTATCGACTCGATATCGATGTCTTGAATCCAGCCGGACACCGATGCACAGATCGTTTTGGCACCCGGTGGAGGCCGCTCAGCGCCCGACGAGGTTGCTGGAGCTGCGGTCGGGTCGTGCAGCGCCAGGCGATCTTCAAGCTGGCCAATCGCTGTGAGTGAGTCTTCGACAAGACCGCGAGCGACCGAGTCGACGCGCATGCCATTGGACAGGTGATCGACCGCGTGTACCACCGCAACCAGCGAGACGATGGTGAGCACGACTGCGGCGAGAACCGAGATATTGGGGCTGAACGAGCTGGCACCTCCGTCTTCTACTTCGCGCAACACCACCAGGCAGAACACGGCGGTACCAAGGACCATGCCGATTGTTCGCTGTTGGGTTCGGTCGCCGATCCAATTCGGCAGCGTTCGTGGCGAAAACTGAGATGAGGCGAGCTGGACGGTGACGAGGACGAGCGACAGCAGCAAAGTGACAGCAGTGATGAGCCCACCAGCGATTGTCGACAGGATCGAGCTGGCGGAGCTGGCGGTGGTCAACAAGATGGCTGGGAGCGAGTCTTCGCCGAGGCTCTGATCGAGGCCGAGGGTGAATTGTGACAACAGCAGGGCGCACGCCACGTAAACCAGCGGCAGGACGACGATGCGTTCCTGCAGACCAGCCCAAGTTTGGCGAACAAGTTGTTTCACTAGGCACCAATCACGAACGTTGAGCCGTGCTTCGAGGCACGGTGCGCGGATGGTCGATTCTACTGCTGGCTACGAAACGACGGTTGCGCCATCTTCTCCCACTTCGAACACGGAAGCCTCGACGTCGGGTTGCCGCTCAATCTGGGCGGCAATCGATTGCGCTAGCGAGTCGCCTTCGAGCGCGCGTTCGAGCAACCGAAGACCGAGCTCGGCAGAAACCACAACGGTGTCGGCGCCGAGTGAGCCGAGTGCGCTGAGAATGGCGCTGATCGACGGCAGCGACGGCAGCCAGGCTTGCACGGCGACGTCGCGAGATGTGAACCAGGCCATTTGTTCAACAAGGTGAGGGCGTTCCTGAACGCGCTCGTCGCTCGGTTGGAGTGGACCTTCGGCGTGCTGGCTATCACCCCACGTCTCTTCGGAACGGTCATAAAGCGTCACCGTGACGCCAGACGCGGTGGCGAGTTCGGCAACGTGAGTAAAGACTGGGTCAGACGTGGTGACCGATTCGTCGGTGACCACCACAATGCCAGAGCTGATTGATGAGGTCGTGCCAGGGGAAGTGGAAGCTGTCATAAATAGGTTCTACCCGGTTTGACACTGCGTCAACCAGCGCTGTGGCCTTTATGTCAATCAGAGTTCTCTGCGTCGAGGATCTTCTCGAGGGCCAGCGATACGGCGGCGGTTCGCAGGTCGACGCTGTCGGATTCGGCGCGGTCCCACATGTTCTCGTTTGCTTCTTTGACCCGTGAGATCAGATCTTCGCGAGCTTGTTCGGCGCTTGACTCGTCGTCGCTGCTCTTACCAGTGTTCGTGCGCCACTCGTGGAAGGAGCCCACAACGCCGCCACTGTTCACGGCGAGGTCGGGCACGACGGTCACGTCGAGGTGTGCCAGCCGGCGAATGCCATCGAGTGACGCAGGAGCGTTTGCTGCTTCGAGTACGACAGATGCCTTGAGGTTGTCGGCGATGTCGGCATCGACCACACCCTGCAGCGCAGCAGGCACGACGATGTCGGTGTCACACGTCAGCACGTCGAGGCTACCGATCCGATCGGCGTCGCTGTCGGCGTCGGCGAGCGATACACCGTCTTCTTTCTGCTCGGCCAGCGCCTGGACATCGAGGCCGTCGTCGGCGAACACTCCTCCGCTCGAGTCCGACACCGCCACGATTGGGTGGCCGTCGTCAGCGAGCAACAGCGCAAGCTCGCGACCAACTGCGCCAAACCCTTGGATTGCGACCCTCGCGTCGGTCGACAGGTCGAGTTGGTCTCGGGCAACGCGGGCTGCTTCGAGACAACCGCGGGCGGTGGCTCCAGCCCGAAGTTCGATACCGCCAGCGTCCATTGATTTGCCGGTGGCGATTGCAGCGTTTTCTACGCCTTGCTGGGCGCTCCAGGCGTGAGTGACTGCGTCCATATCGACCGACCCAGTACCAACATCAGGACCAAGAATATCGGTGTAGGGGCCGATGAACAGCCCCAGCCCTTCAGCGAACACCCGAGCCAGTTCTATTCGGTCGTCGTCGTCGAGCGTGCCCGCATCGACCGCTATACCGCCCTTGGCTCCACCAAAAGGAAGCCCGGCTAGGGAGTTCTTTAGCGACATGATGGTTGCGAGGCCCGTGACCTCTTCGACGTTGACCGAGCTTGCATAGCGCACGCCGCCCTTGCCTGGCCCACGGGCGAGGTTGTGCTGCACCCGCCACGCCCTCACTGTGCGGGGCTTTCCTTGGATGGTTACGGGTAACGAGAGCTCAAGGGTGCGTTGTGGCTCCAACAGTCGGTCGATGTCGTGCTGGCTCAACCCCAGGTGATGGGCGCCCGAACCGAGAGCGTGACGGGCGATGCGGAGCAGTTCATTCATGCGCTGGTGATACCCGATAGCGCTGCACACCAAACGTATCTGGCCGAAACGGGCGGCGGCTGCGGTTGGGCCACACATGCCAGCTAGGGCCGTTGGTGAGTCGATCTGGCCGCGATCTTCTACCGTGCTTCTGGTGACAACTGCAGTCAACAGCTCTTTTGAACAATTCGGGGCGGGTTGTTCATTTCCGATAGGAGAACTCCATGAGCAACTCTGCGTCTGATTCCGCTGCGCGCGGCCCGGCAACCGAAGAAGAAGCGATCTGGTTCAAGGGTTGGTTTTCTGCCATCTTGGACAATGTCGAAACCGTGATTCGCGGCAAGACCAACCAGGTGGCGCTCGTTTTGTCGTGCTTCTTCGCCGAGGGCCACCTGTTGCTCGAGGACAAGCCGGGCACGGGGAAGACCTCGCTCGCTAAAGCTCTGGCGGCATCGATCCAGGGCGACTGGAGCCGCATTCAGTTCACGCCGGACTTGATGCCATCAGATGTCACCGGCGGAATGGTCTTCAACCAGCAGTCGGGTGTGTTCGAACCGCATTTCGGCCCGGTGTTTGCCAACGTGGTCCTTGCCGACGAAATCAATCGGGCGTCTCCTAAAACTCAGGCGTCGTTGCTCGAGGTGATGGAAGAGCGCCAAGTCACCTTTGGTTCCGAGACGAACGCGGTGCCGCGTCCCTTTGTGGTTATTGCTACGCAAAACGACCTTGAGCAGCTGGGCACATATCGGTTGCCGGAAGCTCAGCTCGATCGCTTTTTGATGAAGACCTCACTTGGCTATGCAAGCACCGCCAGCACCGTCGAGATTTTGCGCAACAACGCGGGCGGCATTACAGCAGAGCAGTTGGCGCCGGTGGTTTCCACCGTCGATGTGCAGCGCATGATCAGCATTGTCGACTCGATCCACGTCGAAGATTCTCTGCTTGAGTACATGGTTCGGTTGGTCGAAGCGACGCGTGACTTGGATCAAGTCGAAGTCGGTTCGTCACCCCGAGGCGCTATTGCGCTGATGAAGGCCGGACGTTCAATCGCAGCGGCGCGCGGGCGCGTGTTCGTCGATCTAGACGACGTGAAATTGGCGGCACCCGAGGTGCTGGCACACCGGCTGGTCTTGAGTGCCGAGGCTGAATACGGCAAGGTCGATCCCCGCGAACTGATCGCAGAGGTCATCGAGTCAGTGCCGCTGCCCGACCTGGCCCGAGCTGGCAGATAGCACCAGGCATTATCGTGCTTGCGAAGAAGATCCCGATTCAACCCGCAGGCTGGGTGGTCTTTGCCGTCGGCGTTGCAAGCCTCATTGGCGCCTTGCTCCTCAATTGGCGAGAGCTGTTGGTGCTGGCTATTGGTTGCGGCGCCATCTTGTTGGTGTCGATGGCCTTCGTCATTGGGCGAAGCGAAATTCGCCTCGAGCGGCGCATGACGAGCGATCGGGTCACCAGTGGCGACGATGCGATAGTCGAGCTGGCAGCGACCAATACCGGGTCGGTGCGTACGAGTCGCCAAACCATCGGCGAAGCAATTGATGGCCAGCTTATTCCGGTGACGCTGCCACCGATGCGGCCAGGTGCCGAAACCGTCGTCAGCTGGAAGCCATCGACCGCTCGGCGCGGCAAGTATCGGCTGGGGCCGGCGCGCATCACCAAGGCCGATCCCTGCCGCCTGCTGCAACGCGACGTTGGCCAGACTGGCGTCGATGACTTCTGGGTGCAACCTCGGGTAGCTCCACTGCCCATGTTTGCTGGCGGACTCACAAAGGATGTCGACGGACCAACGTTTGATCACTCGCCGGCTGGCGATGTCGCATTTCACGCCATCCGCCCCTATACCCAGGGCGACGATGTCCGCCACGTCCACTGGATGGCGACGGCCCGTGCTGGCGAAATGATGGTGCGCCACTACGTCGACAACCGGCTGCCGTACGTGAGCGCGGTCGTTGATACCAATGCAGGTGTATGGGCAACAGAGCAAGACTTCGATGCCGCCATCGATATCGCAGCATCGATTGGCGTGGCATCGATCGCCGCAAGCCAGCCCGGAAGTGTTCACCTGGGCGGGCGCCAGCTCATGGGAAGCCAGCGTCGATCAACCCGTCAGCTACTACTCGACGATCTGACCTTGGCCGAGACGATTGCAGATTTCGATCTCGCCCAGGCGATCGGCCCAATCATCGGCGGCGAGCGCAATACCACGATCGCAGTGCTGATCACTGGTGCGGGTGCACTTGCGTCGTCGCTGGTGGTGCCTGCGACTCGACTGGCGCAGACATGTGCGGTCATGGTTGTTCGAGTCAGCGGCGAGGAATTGGATCCCGATACCACCGCGATAGCCGGACGCGGTGTGCGGTACGTGGCCGTGGCCGATCTCGATGAGTTCGTTGTGACCATGCACCAGCGAGCCGCGGTTTCCTGAATCCCGCGCACTGTCGGCGGTGACCACGCTGAACAGATTTCTTGCGCCGTCCAGTGTGACGCAGCGGCTGGAACTACCATCTGGTGGTGGCGAACGCCGACAATAGTGCTCAGGCTCAGGGTGCATCGAAGCTGACCATCGACTTCGCGGGCGAAATTCACGAGCTTCACCCGGGCGATGAGTTCACGTTTGGGCGCGGGCGCACGAACGATCTCGAGGTCGACTCGAACCCCCGATTGCACCGAAAGTTCGGCTTCATCTTCTTCCGCGACGGGAACTGGTGGCTTCGCAACAACGGCAACCGGTTGGCCATCACGCTGCTCGACCGGGCGTCGAACTCCAGCGCGAACCTGACGCCTGGGCGTGAGATCACGCTCACATTTGCCAGTTCGACGATCACCTTCAAAGCTGGGTCCAGCACCTATGAGCTGCTGGTTGAGCTGCACAATCCCAACGAACCCGACGACGACGCTGACTCGACCGAAGCGCAGGTTGCTAGCGGCGCCACCGACATTTTCGCTCCCACAATCGACCAATCGCACTTGCCGCTTGTGGGCAATCAACGGTTGCTGGCAGTGGCGCTTGCCGAGGGAAAACTCCGCAACCCTCATAAGCCGGTTACCTTGCCAACGAACAAAGCCATCGCCCACCGCTTCGGATGGTCGATGACTACGTTCAATCGCAAGCTTGACCGACTCTGCAAGAACTATGCCCTTGCTGGCGTCAGCGGGTTGGTCGGCGGTCCCGGACAGGTTGCACTCGATCGCCGAACAAAGCTCGTCGAACACCTTGTTTCGTCCGGTTCGATCACCCTGCTCGACCTGGACCTCCTCGACCAGTAACCCGTCTGTCCGAGCTACATTCCCAGGTCGGCGAGTTGCTTTTCGATCGCACCGGTCATGGTGGTTTGTGACTCTTCGATGCCGGTACGCATCGTGTTGGTCAAGCTCACGACATCAGCCAAGGCGCTGTCGTACTCGGGCCCGACCCATGACTCCTCGTCGCCGAGGCGGGTGAACTCGTTCAGGTGTTCGTCATAGAGCTCGGTGACTCGTGTGTACACCTTCGTGCAGTTGTCCTTGAGTCCAGTGAGCACGCCATCATCTGCGGTTTCGATTGACTCGTCGACCTTGATGTCGGGCATGGCCACCACCACGGTCGGCGGCTCCAGATCGATCGGATCACCGCCCAGGTTGGTCGCGATGTAACTGCTTGCGGCGCTGATGACTTCGGCCATCGACTCCATGTTGTCGCCGCACGCCACGCCGAAGTCAACCGCGTTTTGGGTGCAGGTGGTTTTGAAATCGCGGGCACGCATGCCGTTGTACAGAACTTCGGCGGTCTCGCTCACGAGTTCGTTCAGTTTCAGCTCGACTTCATTGAAGATCTCAATGCCCCGTCGGCCGTAGGCATCGATTTCATCTCGCTTGGTCTGCTTGACAACCACTGTGGTCTCCTTCGTTAGGTGTTCGTTCACAACGTACGAAGAAGTCCCCGGTGGCGGTAGGGGGAGCCCTCCCCCTATCGCGAGGGGGACCCTCGTTGCACCATGTTTCTACGCAACCCGTGTGCGCCCGAGTGGCGTCCGGCATCACACAGAGAAGACGAGATTCATGGTCGAGGCCTTTCGACGCCCCATCTTTGACTACCCAGCCAGCCTCAGGGCGGCGCGCAAACTCTGGGACTTCAACGATGCACTCAAAGAGGCCGAGGAAAGCTTCGTGGCGCTTCGAGATACCGCGCTGGCACCGGACAGCTTCGAAGGGTCTTGGGGGGTTGAATTTCGGGCCCGGGCCGACGAAGAGAACCTCAACGTCCGGGCGACGCGCGGCAAACTCCGCACTGACGCCAACGAGTGGGGGACAGCCTGGCAAACCGCAGTCAATCAGATGAACAATGTCTGTTGGGCCGAAACCTACGTGGCCGCAAAGAAGCTTCTCGAGGAGAAGAAGCGCCAAGAGGAGGAGAACAAGAACTGGGCGTCTCGGGCGTGGGGCGCGACGGTTGACTTCTTCGTCGGGAGCGACGAGGTCATTGGTTCGGTGCCGAACGCCGACCGGGCGTCGCTTCCGACGGGTGGCGGCTTCCCTGCCTTCGCGAACTTCGCTCACTTCCGCGTTGGCGACCCATGCACGATTTCGTACAGCAATGAAGAACCGGGGCCAAGCACAGAGACCGTGACCGGCGAAGCGAACGGCGAGGCACAGCAGCGTCAGCACTCGCCTCAGGATCACGAGGTCGACCCCGATGGCGAAGCGCCCGATCCTGTGCCCGAACCAGTGACCGTGGCCAACAACCGCGGTACCGAGGGCGGGGGCGCAGAAACGTGCACCATTGATTTGCAGAAGGTCGGGGATTACCTTGAGGCCTACCGGACCCAGATTGACGACTTAGTCAGTGCCTGGGACACCGTCAGCCCAGCGCTCGACTCGGCACAAGCCGACTGTCAAGACTTCTTTTGCCATAATCACTCGCGCCAGACGGTTGCGGCTCTGTTCGGGTGCTTCGAGCACTTCTACGCCTCGGTCGATGTCGTGTATCAGTCAGTTGTGCCTAACGGCGACGGCACGGCGAGCATTTCGGATGCCGTCATAGAGCGCCGGTTGCAAGAGAACGGTCTCGATGAGGCACCCGGCGTGCTCGACCCCAGCGAGACCGAGCTGGGGGGAATGGCCGAGAACTCGGGCCTGGTCGACGATCCGATCAATGCTGCGACCGGCAACTTCTTTCACCAAGAACTCGATCTGGCGATGCCTGGCTTCGCCGACGCCATTGCCGTGCGCCGCACCTATAACGCTGGTCTTCCCGAGCGCGGCGTGTTCGGTCGAGGTTGGTCCTCGGTGTTCGACATGGAACTCACCGAGCACGACTCTGGCATGGTCTCGGTGCGTCTCGACGACGGCGCCATCCTTGCCTTTCCCTGCGCCCAGGACGGCACCTACGTCCCCCATGGTGCCCGTCAAACCCGGCTCTACCGCGACGGCCAGGAATGGGTGGTGCGCAAAGGCTTCGAGAGAGAATGGTTCTTCGATAGTGCCGGTCGGCTAAGCGGCGGTCGCGACGGTTACGCCCGCTGGTCGCTATTGCGCGACGCCACGTCGATCACGCTCACCGAGCTTTCGAGCAATCGGTCTATTGCATTCGTCGTCGCCCAAGGCTTGATCCAGTCGGCGTTGACCTCAGACGGAAGATCGGTTACCTATCACTACCTCGACAGCGATCTCGTCGTAGTGGAACGCCCGACCGGGTCGATGACCTACGAGATCAATACCGACGGGTTGATCGCTCGGATTCTCGACGCCGATGGAGTCCTGGTTGTCGAGAACACCTATGACGCGCTGCGACGAGCCGTCAGCCAGCTCAGCCCATTTGGCCGCATGAGTCTGTACGAGTACGGGGCCAACGGCCTGTTCCGGTCGACCGACGAGCACGGCGGCCCCGCCAACGTGATGATTCACGACCGGCACGGCAACTTGACGTCGATGCTCGCGGGCGATGGCCTGGGCATGCGGTTGAAGTGGGATGACCGCAACCGCATGGTCGAGCGTCGCGACCGCAACGGCAACACCACGGCCTACACCTACTTGCCCGACCCTGCACGCGATCTACTCGTGAGTCAGACCGGACCCGACGGTTCGGCTGAGCATCGCGAGTGGGACGAGCTCGATCGGCTGATCACGCTGGTCGTTGCCGATGGTGGCGTGTACGAGTTGACCTACGAAGGCGAACATCGACTGCCGGCAAGCGTGACCGACCCGCTCGCGGGCGTGACTCGCTACGAGCGAGACGCCAACGGTCAAGTGCTCACCGAGACCGATGCCGATGGCGTCGTCGTGTCCTATGAATGGACGGCCGACGGGCAGGTCCGACGGGTGACCGATGCTGATGGCGAGGTCGCGGCGTTTGACTACGACCTCGCAGGTCGGCTGACACGAACATCGAGTTCGGGCGGTAGCGCAGAGTTTGCCCACGACTCAGCTGGACGCGTCGTCACTATCGACAGCGTTGATGGCGTGCACCGTGCCGTGACCTACAGCGCAGCCGGTCGCCCCACCGCATGTTGCGATGACCACGGTGAGCTCATCTGGCGTATGGAGTACGGCCAGCATGGTCTCGCCTCTCGGCTCGAAGATGGCAGTGGCAAGTCGATGTCGGTCGACTACGACGTCTACGGCAATCACACCAGAGTTGTGGGGGTCGACGGTGTCGAGGCGCACTTCGGCTACGACGAGGTCAATCAGCTTCGGTCACTTGAGATTGCGGGCGTCACCGTTCTCAGTCAGTCGTTCGACGGCAACGGCAACCGCGTCAGTGTGACCGACGCCGACGGCCTCACCGCGACCCGGACCGTCGACATGCTCGATCGAACAAAGACCGTGACCGATCCGGTCGGTGTCACCACAACTATGACGTGGCACGACGGTGGTCAGCTCGCATCGGCAACCCGCTCTGATGGCGTGACCTACCGCTACGACGTCGATCAACTCGGCCGCATCATCACTGTGGTTGGGCCCGATGGCGCGACCGGTCATTACGAATACAGCGCCGCAGGACGGCTGGTCGCTCGCACCACTGGCGCAGGTCGCCGCACCGAGTACACCTACAGCGATTCGGGAAAGTTGGCATCGTCGATCGATGCAGACGGCATCGTCACTGCGATCTCTGCCGAAGACGCTGAGGTCACGATCACCAGCGGCGACGACATGGTGACCTTCACGCTCGACGAAACCGGCCGTATCGCGTCGTGGGATCAGGCCGGCGGCTCCAGTGGCGACGTGGTGTGGGGTCACGAAGCTTGCTCGGTTTCCTATGCCGACACGTTGCCCGCGATTGTCGAGCTCGATCGATCAGGCTTGGCGTCGCGGGTCACCAGCCCTGCTGGTGCTGTGACCGACATCGAGCGCAACTTGCGCGATCAGGTGGTGGCAACGGTCAGCGGTACCGAACGCACCGAGTTCAGCTACGACGCGTTTGAGAACTTGATTTCGGTCACCGACGAGATGAGCGATCCGGTTGCGCACGACTACAGCCCTGGCGGCCGAATCATGGCTTCGCAGTGCGGTGACGAAGCCCCGGTGCGTGCGACGCGAGATGCCGCAGGCCGGGTCACCAGCATTAGCTCTGATGACCAGCTGCTGGCGACCTACTCCTATGACAGTCACGGCCTGATCGTCGAAACTACGAGTCCGGACGGCACGGCATCAGCAGACATCGATTCCTATGGCTCGCTAGTCGCCATGCACGATCTCAACGGGCTGACCACCACCTATGCGCGCGATCTCGATGGTCTGGTGACGGGCGTCTCGTGTTCTGATGGCACCGCGTTTGCTTTCGAGAGATCTGCGGCGGGGCGCATCGCCTCGTACCGCACCGGCCAAACCGTGATGGCGGCGCCATTGCCATGGGATCACGGCGTCTCGAAGGACGCAGCCGGGCGCATCACCGTCGACCGGGCGGGCCGAACCCATCGCTACGACGATGCCGGTCGTTTGGTCGAATCCATCTCAAGCGATGGCAAGCGCTGGGCTTTCGCCCACGGCAACAACGGCATGATCGAGTCCGAAGTCAACCCGCTGCTCGGCGATCGGTCGTTTCGATACAACGCCGGCGGTCAGATCGCCGAGATCGTCGACGCCGCAGGCACAACTACCTTTCGTTACGACCGCCGAGGCCGTCGTAGCGGCGAGATCCGACCCGACGGAACATCGACTGAGTTTACCTGGGACGCCATCGACCGTTTGGTGTCGATCACTCGGATTGGTGCAGATGGCTCCCGCCGCGAACGCACGATCGCGTACTCGGGATATGGCCGAGCCGAGCGAATCGACGACCACCAGATCGCCTGGGATGACGCGCTGACGCACAAGCCGCTTCGTGTCGGCGATGCGACCTACTTTCGCTCGGGCATGTTCACCGCCGAGGTCGGGGCATCGCAAGATTGGGCTGACGGCACGGTCGACGATCCTTTTGGGTACTCCGGCGAGTCCGGCGTTCGGTTGGGTTTCCGGGGTGAACTCGAAGTCGATGGCCTGGTGCTCATGGGGGCGCGCGTCTATGACCCCATAACTCGAACGTTCTTGTCGAAGGATCCTGCATCGTTGGTGCTGACTTCGCCGAGTGGCAACAACAGCTACCAGTACGCATACTGCGATCCGGTCAACAACATCGATCCGACCGGTCGCACCGTGCTGAGCTTGGACGCTTACGACGAGTGGGTCGACCGTCAGCACAGCAGTCGCTTCGGCAGCTTCGTCAACGCGGTCAAAGAAGATCCTTGGGGCGCGGTGGCCGTCGTAGCGGTCGTCGCGGTTGCGGTGGTCGCGATTGTGGTCACGGGTGGCCTTGCGGGTCCGGTCATCGTCGGCGGTTTGGCAGGAACCATGCTTGCGGCCGGGGGCACGGCGGCGTTGGTGACCGTCGGCTTCACCGCGGCGTCGCAGTTCTACAGCGAGGACTATGACCTGCAGGGGATGGCCGCCAACGGCGCGGTCAGCTTTGTTGCTGGTGCCGCAGGCGCGGGTGTGGGTGGCTACGCCTCTGCTGGGTTCGCACGGTTCGCAGGGTTCGCTGGCGGAAGGGGTGCAACAACCGCTTCGACCGTTGCCATGCGAATGTCAACCGCTGCTCAGAATCCGCTGGTGAGAAGCGCGATCGAAGAAAGCACAACCGGCCTGATCGAAGGGTTTGGCAACGAGTTTGTCGCGCAGGCGACGGCGGGCGGAGGTTGGGACTTCGGAAACCTCGATGTGGGCAACATGGCCGAGCAGGGACTATTGAGCGGCGGCATCGGTCTCGTCTCTGTCGGTGTCGAAAATCGCGTCGACCGGATGATCCCGACTTCGTCGAATCCTGTGATTTCTCGAGCCCGGCAAGCAGTTGTCGGCGGTGCCACCGAAGGCATTGTGTCGACCGGTGAAGCGGTCGTGACCGGACAACCGGTCACGGTCTCGAGCGTTGCGAACGCCGTGGGCCAGGGCGCGGTGACCGAGCTCATCATGGGAAGCGTCGACATCGACGGGGATGCTGCGTCGGCGGGCACACCCGACGGTGGAACAACCGGACAACCAGACCGACCGGTTGCTGCCGGTTCAACAACCGGTGATGCTGGTGGTTCGAGCGGTGGTACAGGTCGAACCGCTGGTGGCGCGACCACCTCGGGAACAGGTGCGGGTAGCGATCCCGGCGCCGCTGGCGGCGGAGGTCGCGAGGGCGGTACAGCCGAAGGTGCGTCGACTGCCCCGACCACCGGCGACGCGCCCGATGGCGGTGAGCGCTCTGGCGAGCGAACAACAGCCTCCGAAGCCGCCGAGCAAGGTCCTGCTGCTACTGAACAGCCGGGTCCGGCAGAACAGCCGGTTGCGGAAGAGCCGGTAGTTGCGGAACAGCCGGTTGCGGAAGAACCGGAAAATAGTGGGGAGCCGGTTGCAGAAGAGTCGGTAGTTGCGGAACAGCCGGTTGCGGAAGAGCCGGTTGCGGAAGAACCGGAAAATAGTGGGGAGCCGGTAGCGCAAGAAGCCGTTGCTGAGGAGCCGGTAGCTGAGGAGCCGGGAGCGGAAGAAGCTGTGGTTGAGGAGCCGGTAGCTGAGGAGCCGGTAGCGGAAGAGCCGGTAGCTGAGGAGCCGATAGCGGAGGAGCCAGTAGCTGAGGAGCCGATTGCGGAGGAGCCGGCGGCTAGCGAGCCAACGGTTGAAGATCTTGCGCCCGAAAACCCGCTGGATGTGGATGCAACGGGCGACGTGGACATCATCCACATGCAGGACGATCCGACCGCCATCGAACGGCTTGGCGGCGATCCCGTCGTCGAGGCTCGTACCAGCATGGTGCAAGGTCCCGACGGCGAAGTCAATCGAGTCACCTGGGGCATCGATGCTGACGGAAACACCGTCGTCGCAGAGTTCGAGTTGTCCGAAGTATTTGAAGGAGCAGACCGTTCCTCGGCCGAGGACACAGCCACGAGAACTCTCGATGGAAAAGAAGCTGGCGATCATGGCGGCCACATTGCTGGTCACCGGTTCATGCTCGATCAAGGTCAGACGAACATGTTTGCTCAAAACGGCAACTTCAACACTGGCGCCTACGCCAAGCTCGAGAATGAGTTTGCTGACATGATCGACAGAGGAGCCACAGTCCAGGGCACCGTGAGATTCGACAGCTTCAACGATGCCGGGCGTCCCAGCCAGATAATCATCGAGTACACCGCCTATGACGCTGACGGCAGGGTCATCCACACCAGGGGAGTGAAAGAATCGCTTGAGTTCGATAACGAGACAGGGCAGACATATGATCGGCTGTACGGCGATGAGATCGACGAAAGGATTGCCTCGTGACTTCTGAGGCATCACACCACGCTATTCGTGACGTGGCCACTGTTCTGGCGACCGATCCAGTTCACGACGAATTCGACTGGACCGAGTTGGCGCTCGTCGTCGATCGTCGTCCATTCGAGCCAACGGTGTACGCACTGAGCGGGTACCTGTACTTCGCAAACGGCGAATGGACACCCACGCAGATTTCAATTGACACGGTCGAGCCCGCTTTCGCTGCCCTGGTCTCGTCCATGCAGTTCGATGAAGAGGATCCGGGTTGGGTTCAGTGCCTGTTTCAGATCCAACGGCCATCAGGCAAGACTCGCCTTTTCTTCGAACACGAGAACGAAACCCGGTGGGCCTTCAACACCGCAGATTGGGACGCGTTTCCCCTTGAGATTCGCCCAGAATTCGACAAGCCAGCTGCAACCACCGACGCAATCTGACCGCACCGCGGGGTAGTGGTGAGAACCAAGGGGGAGACCTCCCCCTATCGCGTGACGCGGCGCGTCTTTAGTTTTGAACCTGCCAGCACCCGCTATCAGGACGCACCGTGGAGCTACTTCTCAGACTTGTCACCGGCCCCGGCGGAGGCGACGACGTCGCGCTGACGGTCGACAAGGAACACACCGTCGCCGAGGCCATCGAGGCGCTCGCCGAATTCAGCGACATACCAGCGCGCGATGCACTGTCGGTCGCCCGCTCCGGCGTGTGGGAACAGTTTCAGCCGGATCAACCACTCGGCGATGTTGGGCTGGTGTCGGGCGACATGGTTGCGCTTGGTGCGATCGGAAACCAGCAACGCTGCCGACGCGGCACCGGTGTGGTCCGATTGGCGGTGACCTCGGGACCCAACGCAGCTCAGTCATTTGACCTGCGCGCTGGGGAACACTCACTCGGCCGTTCCAGCGACGCCTCGATGACGCTCGACGATCCAATGATCTCTCGCCACCACCTCTCCCTCGTGGTCAGCGAAGAAGGGGCAGTACGCCTGCACCCGAACCTCGAGGCCGCCAACAAGGTTCGACTGAACGGTTCTGCACTGACTGAACCGGTCGATCTCGGGCCAACCGACGTCATCCAGATCGGAGCCAGCCGGCTGCGAGTACGCGATGCCGTTCAACCCGAAGCGCGCGCACGTGACTACTTCGGTGGTGTGCCCTTTCACCGCACGCCTTACTTTCGCACTCCAATTCCGGCCCGTGCCTTCGACCCAATGGGCAAGGTGCCGGTCAAGCCGACACCGAGACGATTCCAGATCATCGCCGCCATGTCACCAATGATCATGGGCGTCTCGATGGCGTTGCTGCTCGGCAGCTACCGCTACTTGATGATGGCGGTGTTCTCGCCGCTCGTTGCGATCGCCAACTGGTGGGACCAACGCAAACAGGGCGGCATCGACTACGACGAATCGATAGTCACCTTTGGCCAGGCGCTCGACAGTCGCCGGGCCGAGGTCATCGAGGCCCGCCAGGTCGAGCGCATGTATCGAGTGCTTAATAGCCCCGATCTTGAGTTGCTGGCTCGGCGTGCCGATAGCAAACACAACGAACTGTGGCAGCGCGATCGCGACGCCGATGACTTCTTGACGCTGCGGGTCGGTGTTGGCGAAGGCGAGGCGTTACTGACTATCAAACCCGAAACTCGCGGCGACGACGAGTACTTGGAGCAGGTCACCGCGGCGTTCGAAAACGCGACGGTGCTTCCTGATGTGCCGATCTCCATCCCACTGGCCGAACTCGGCGTCGTAGGACTTGTCGGCGAACCGGCCGAAGCGACCGAGCTTGCAGCCGCACTATTACTGCAAGCCTGTTGTTTGCACAGCCCCGAGGATCTCGTTGTGCTCGGAGCCTTGGGCGAAGACCGCCAAATGCTCGACTGGCTCAAATGGTTGCCCCACACCCGTGCGTCGAGCTCGCCGATTGGCGGCGACCAACTCACAAGCAACGCGGAGTCCGCCGACCGGCTACTCCGTGCAGTGGCCAAGGTGGCCGAGTTGCGCGTCGGGTCCACCGACAGTCGCCTCGATCGTCGCTGGCCTTGGCTGGTCGTTGCGATCGATCAAACGCTCGAACCCGATGCCAGCGTGGTCTCGCGTTTGCTCGACGCATGTCCTGAAGCAGGCATTTCGATCATTTGGCTCTCGGCATCGCACACCCGTGTGCCTCGCCAGGCCCGCGCCGTGGTCGATCTTCAGCCATTGCGAAGCGCAGCGCTGTCGACCTTGAAGTTCGTCGAAGCCGAACGAGCAGATCAGCGACTGGATCCGGAACGGCTTCGGGGAGATGTTGCTGCTGGTGTGGCCCAAGCACTGGCGCCATTGCGCGACGCGACCGCTGCCAATGCCGTAACGGCGATCCCCCGAATCGTGCCGCTGTTCGCATCGCTTGGTGTGTCATCGATGTCCGAGGAATGGATCGCCCAGCAATGGGATCTCGACCGCGGCTATTCGCTGCCGGCGCCGATCGGAATGACCGATGCTGGCCCCATCAAGCTCGACCTTGTCGCCCACGGCCCCCACGGGCTCATTGGTGGTACCTCGGGTGCCGGCAAGAGCGAACTCGTGCAGTCGCTGGTGGTCAACTTGGCCGCTTTCAATTCGCCCGAGCGCATCAATTTCTTGTTCGTCGACTACAAGGGCGGTGCGCTGAGTGAGATGTTCAAGGACATCCCGCACACGGTCGGTGCCGTGACCAACCTGGACCAGCTATTGGCATTGCGGGCGCTCACATCGCTGACCGCCGAGCTTGATCGCCGCATGGAACTCTTCAAGGGGCGGGCGCCTGACATCAAAGACATGATCGCAAAGTTCCCCGACGAGGCACCCCCGTCTCTGGTCATCGTGGTCGACGAATTCGCCGCACTGGTGCGCGAACTTCCTGAGTTCGTCGACGGCATCGTCAGCATCGCTGAGCGTGGTCGAAGCTTGGGTATCCATCTGTTGATGTCGACCCAGCGTCCGTCGGGAGCAATCAACGAGAACATCCAACAAAACACCAACCTACGTATCGCGCTGCGCATGCTCGACAGCGGCGAATCGAATAACGTGATCGGCGCTCCCGATGCAGCGATGATCCCCGGCCCACTCAAAGGACGCGGTCTGGCCCGCTTGGGCCCAGGCGAACTGATTCCCTTCCAATCGGCGTGGAGCGGCGCCCCGCTGCTGGTCGAAGAAGGGCCGCCACCTGCGTCGGTGCGACCCTTCACGGTTGGGCCGGCCGTCCCGGGACGAGCGACACCATCAAGTGGCGGTGGTTCATCGGAACCCAACCGCACGCAGCTCGACGCAACCGTCGACGCCATCATCGCTGCTGCTGATCGCCTGGGCCTGGGTCGGGGGCGGGCGCCGTGGAAAGAAACACTCAGTTCGTTCATCACCCTTGGCGAGCTGCTCGACGACGATCGCTCGCGCGACTTCGACGTACTTGGCACCAAAGTCACCGTCGGCGTCGTCGACGACCCGGCAGCCCAGGATCAGTATCCGGGAGGCATCGACTTCGAAGACGACGGCGCAACGGTGATCTTCGGCAACGGCGGGTCGGGCAAGAGCACCTTGCTCAAGACGATCGCTGCCTCGGCTGCAGCGCGCGATTCGGAGAACGGCGGCGGAGGGCTCACGATATTTGCGCTCGACTTCGCGTCTCGCGAACTCGGTCTTCTGAGCCGACTTCCCCAAACGAGCGCAGTGGTGACCGGCGACGACCTCGAAGGCGTCACCCGGGTGCTTGCATTGCTCGACCACCAGATGGAGGCACGACGCAACGCTCTTGCGGCTGCGTCGGCGGCGGGTGAACTCGCGCCGGAAAATGTCAGCATCCTGGTGCTGATAGACGGCTACGAGAACCTCGTTCAAGCGTGCGAGACGGGCGCCCGAAACATGCAGCAGTGGCTTGATATCTCGAACCGACTGATCATCGATGGGCGAACCTACGGGATCAACGTGGCCTTTACTGCCACCCGTCGCGGCGCGGTGCGGTCGAGTGTGCTGTCATCGATTTCGAGTCGCTACGTGCTGCGCCAGTCCGACGACGGCGGCTATATCGACCTGGGCGTGCCCGGCAAGATGGCCAAGGGGCTCGAGCTGAGGCCCGGCCAGGGCTTCAACGGCGCCAACCAGAGTATGCAGTTCGCCATCGTGGCCAGCTTGGCAGACGATGGTTCGATCGACGACCGAACCGCCATGATCGAACTCGGCGCTGGTCTGATCGGTGGCGTCGCACCCGAACTCGTCACCCAGTCGCTGCCGGTAGATGTCCCGGCGCTCGACCTGGACCCTGGTCACAGCCAGGCGATCGCAGACAAACATGTGCGCATCGGTATTGCCGATCAGACGTTGCGGCCGGTGGACCTTGACCTGACATTCAACAACGTTGTCGTGATTGGTCCGCCTCGCTCGGGTAAGTCAACCGTCTTGGTCACCATTGCCCGGCAACTCATCGCAGCAGGCGTCCAGGTCTCCGCAGCAGGCCCCCACGGGTCTCGCCTGGTCGGCCTGGCTGGTCTCACCAGCTCGGCGTTTGGTCGATTGAACGATCTCATGCCGTTCTTCGAGGAGTTCGCAACCACCGTCGAGACGTTCCCTGGCGTTGAGCGGGCCTTGCTCTACGACGACGCAGACATGGTCGATGATCGCAAGATGTACGAATCTGCCCAGAAGATCCTCGATGGTGGGGTGCGCTACATCGGTTCGGTCTCGGGCCTTCGTGGCTTGGCGTCGAACCCGTTCTTCGGCGAACTGAAAGCGGCCCGCACCCAGATTGTGCTGCAGCCAGTGGATACCCGCGAAGTCCTCGAGTTGACCAACGTGCCCGCGAACCTTCGCCCGGGAATGTCGATGCCACCGGGCCGCGGCGTGATCGTGGCTGATCGGGTCGCCACCGTCGTGCAGACTTCGAGCGACGAAGTGCTCGCATTCAGTAGTGAAGTGGTGCCGCCAAGCGCGGGCCTGACACCAATGCCAGAGCGTCGCCCGATGGAGCGGCCTCGACCTGTCATCGACGTGACCACCACTGCTCAGGTCCAGGCGCAGGACCCGATCACCACGAGCGCAGTGCCTGCTGCGCCGAAAGCGTCGCCCCCTCCGACTCTCGCCGACTCTTCGGCTCGGGGCAGCGGTGTGCTCGAGCTGGTGCTCGAGACGGGGCAGCGCATCCGGCTCGATGAGCCGATCATTGTGGGGCGGCGCCCCGGCGAAGACGCGTCGGCGCGTTCGCTGACGCTGGCCGACCCCTGTCTGTCTGCTCGGCATCTGCTGATTGATCCGTCAGACGGTCAGTTACAGATCGTCGACCAACAGTCACGCAACGGCACGATTGTCCGCAACACTGCCGGAGCCCGCAGCTTGTCGCCAGGCGTGGCGACCACCGTCGACGAGGGCGACGAGATCTATGTAGGTGAGCTCGTTCTACGAGTGGCTCGGGCGCTCAGCGTCCGGAGCTAGCCAGGAGCGCTGGTGCAAGGTGCGGGACCGAGTGTCCTGATGAACAGGGTCGGGTACGTTGTCTAGGTGACAACCCGGGCTGCGAACACGTTGGGTCTGCAGTCGTGAGCAACCCGACGATTCCTGGCTACGAGAACCTGATGCTGATCGGGTCCGGTGCGTTCAGCCGGGTCTATCGGGCCGAGCAGACCAAACTCAAACGCGATGTCGCCATCAAGGTGCTCAACTTCGGGTTGAACGACCAGGCAGATCGCGAGAGCTTCCAGCGCGAAACCGAGCTGATGGCGCGCGTGTCCGCGCATCGTGACATCGTCACGGTTCACGACACCGAGTTCACCTCCAATGGTCAACCCTGCATCGTCATGGAGCTGTATCCCGGTGGGTCGTTGGCTGACTTCATCGCCGAGATGAAGCGGCTCAGCCCAACCGAGGTTCTCGAGGTCGGCGTCGGGATCGCCTCGGCCCTCGACGCTTCGCACGACGCAGGCATCGTGCACTGTGACCTGAAACCGCAGAACATCCTGGTGTCTGAACGAGGCGAGCCTGCGCTTGGTGACTTTGGCATCTCGACCTTCGCCGAAGAACGAACCCGTGGCGAAAGCGATGTCGGTGCCGGATTCACGTTGCCGTACGCAGCGCCCGAGATCATCGAGGGTGAATCGCCGTCTGTCAGCACCGACGTGTACTCACTGGCGGCAACTCTGTACACCGCGCTCGCCGGGCGCCGACCGTTTTCCAATCCGACGGCTGACCCCGAAAAGGTTTCGGCAGCAGAACAAGCCCGCCGCATCTTGTTCGAGCCGGTGCCGTCGTTGGTCGACGAAGGTATCCCGGCCGAGATCGACGAAGTCATTCGCGGAGCAATGGCAAAGAAGGCCGAAGACCGCCCTGAGTCCGCAACCGAACTTGCGCAACAGCTGCACGACGTTGGTCAGCGCTTGGGTCTAGGGACGTCGGCGCCTCGTATTGCGGGCAGCGGTGCGCTTCGCATGATCGACCTGGGGACTGCGGCTGCGGTGGACACATCGCCGGTCGAACCCGTCCGCGATATCACGGGCCCGTTTCGGCGTATCGAACCCGCAGCGGCACCCCGAGAGCAAACCGGCCCGCTACGCCCACCCACGCCACGCACCGGCGATGCGTTCGTTGTCTCCGAAGGCGGATTCGACCCACGCGGCGATGCCACTGTGCACCGGGCCGATATCCAGCGCGACCTGGCAGCGGTCGTTGCGAAGCCGGCCGAAACTGAATCCGGTATCTCCTTCAAGCGCAAGCTGATCGCGGCCGGTGTGCTGATCGCAAGCCTGGTTGCGATTGCTGCGGTTGTGTTCGTGGTGACACGGGGCGAAGAAGTCGCCGTGGCCGAAGATGACCCACTGCCCGTGCGGACACCTCCACCTGCGGTCGAGCTGGCGCCGGGCACGCCGGTCGACGTCACGCTGGAACGACTCGGCGTGACTGGCGTGCGAGTCACGTGGGAACCGAGCGACGCTGCAACCGAAACCGACGTCATCTATGAGGTGCGCCGTCAAGATGTCGAAGGGTCCGAGGTCTCGCGCACGAGCGAATACCAAGTGGTTCTCGGCAGCATCGCAGTCGACGAGGCACCGTGTGTCACCGTGGTTGCGTTGCGTGGCAATCGTCCGTCGGAGCCAACCAGGGCTGCCTGTCTGGCGCCGAATACCGGAGCAACGATCGAGGTTCGCCCTGCCACCTGCGTGCAGGCAAACTGCGATGTGCGAGTGGTGCTCAACGACTTCGCAGCCAACTCGCGTGTCGCCGTGCTCGTGCTCGACCCCGAGGGCCTCGACCTCAACGGGTTCGGCGCGGTGTACGAGGCAACCGCCGAAACCGACGACCGAGGAAAGATCGACGACTGGCGACTCACGCTGCCGCCGCTGCTCGGCCCTGGCGACTACACGCTGGTCGTTGCCGACGACGTCGGCGAGAAGTTCAGCGCCCAACTCATCGTCACCGCCCGCGAATAGCTCTGACTTCTTCGCTAAGAGATCAATCCGGGATTCTTTGTTGACGCAACTGGCGAGGAGTCGGTGCCCGTAGGCGACGTTCGCTCTCGCCTAGGGGGAGGGCTCCCCCTGGCTAGTACTGGTCGGGATCGATACAGTTACGGGCTATGGGATTAGGGACCGAAGGCGTGGTTGAATCCCCCGTGCCTACGCCCGCGTCGGTGCGTCGCCCACCTACGGCCTTGCGGCGTCGAACCGCGGTTCTCATTGTCTTGTTGGTGATTGCAATGATCGCTGGCGTTGTATTTGTGGCGCTTGGCGCCGATGGCCGAGAAGTGTCGCGAGCGTCGTCGAACGACGGTGGCGCCTGGCTCGTCAATCGGGAACTCGGTGTGATCGGCCATAAAAACAAGGCCGCGGCCGAACTCTCCGCGTTCTTGCGGGTATCGGACAGCCCCGCGGCCGACGTGTTTCAAGCCGCAAACGTGGTGGTCGTCCATGACAGCGAGTCCAATCAGCTGTTCGAGGTCGATGATCGGTCGTTTTCCGAAGACCTCGAACCAACCCAATTGCCAGCTGGCACTCGCGTGCAAGCCGTCGACAACGCAATCCTCATCATTCGCGACGACCCGCTGACGGTTTGGCGCGTCGAGGCGTTGCGGCTGCCCACGCTCACCTCGCTCGACGTTGTCGAACCGGTCGCCGCATTCGATGGCCCGGGCATGGTTAGCGCCAGCAGCGACGGCACGTTCGTGACCGTTGCTTCGAGCGAACTGCGATGGCACCACCTCGACGGATCGACCACGACCGCTGGTCGCGTACCCTTCGCGGAAGCGGTCGCCAGCCTCACCACGGTCGACGGCAGCGCCATTGCTCTCTCGACCGCAGGCGACCTCGCTGTCATGGGCACCACCGGAGTCGAGCACGAAATCCTTTGGGCTGATCTCGGCGCGAGCGACGAGTTGGCCGTGCTTCAGCAACCGCAACCGACTGCACAAGATCGGTTGGTGCAACCAGCCCGCTCGGTTGCTGGGATGACCGCCGCGGGTGACATCGTCGAAATCGACCTCGCCGGCGACGCTCTCGAAGTCACCCCGCTCGCCTCGCTCGACGGCACCAACCCGCTTGCGCCGATCGTGCACCGAGGCTGCATCTATGGCGTAGTCACCTCGCCACCCACTTTTGGATCGGTGTGTGACCAGTTCCAGACCCGACGACTCGAAGGTGCGAGCCAAGAGCTTCGGCTTCGGCTGGTCAATGGATGGGTTTGGGTCAACGACCTCGACGACGGCGGCACCTGGGTCACGACCGACGACTTTGAGATCGAAGAACTCGATGACTGGGGTTTGGCGATCAGCGCGCTCCGCGAGGAGCAGGAGGTCGACGGCCCCGACACCACTGGCGCCGAAGACGAAATCATCGTCAATGACCCGAACGCCGCCGGCAGCGTGCAAGACGACGACGAGTTCGACCCCTCACAGGAAAACAAGCCGCCCGCGGCCGTCAACGACACTGCCCGCACCCGCGTCGATCGCAGTGTGGTCGTGCCGGTGCTGGCCAACGACAGCGATGTCAACAACGACATCCTTGCGGTCTCCACCGCAACGCTGATCAGTGGCGATGCCGTCGTGGCGATCACACCATCTCGCGATGCCTTGCAGGTGACGCCTGCGCCCGGCTTCAGCGGACCAGTGCAGATCGAATACACCGTTTCTGACGGTCGCAGTCCAGCGGTATCGGCGCTGGTCACCGTCGACGTTGTTGCCGACGAAGCAGCAAATACCGCCCCGACCGTGGTCAACGATGTTGTCGCCACCGCGCCCGGCCACGCAACCACGATCGACGTATTGCGCAACGACAGTGACCCCGAAGGCGACGCACTTTCGCTGGTGTCGATCGAGGCGCCGTCGGGAACGCTGCGCTGGGCGCCCACCGGCCAAGTCACCTTTACCCCCGACAGCACCACCGAAGCTGGCTGGATCGAACTTCCCTACGTAGTGCGCGACGATCTCGGTGCCGAGAGCGCGCCGGGCAAACTTCGGGTCGAGATACGAGATCGAGGCGCAAACCAAGAACCAGATGCTCGCAACGACCAGGCAACCACGGTTGTGGGCCGCCCGGTAGCGATTGGCCTGCTCGACAACGACAGCGACCCCGACGGTGACCCGTTGATTGTGGGTAGTCGGCCCTCGATGCTGTTAGCTCCCGACGGCTCGAACTGGCAGACATCGGTCAGCCCCGACGGCGAGTTCGTCTTCTCGGCCGACACTGCCGGCACTTATCTGTTCTCCTACACCGCAACCGATGCAGCCGAGGGCGGAAGCGAGCGCGACACGGCCCGCATCCGGATCGATGTCGAAGAGGCCGTCGTCAACGTCGCACCGATCGCGGTTCGAGACGATGTCGTCATTCCCGTCGGCGAGTCTCGCATCGTGTACGTGCTCGACAACGACGGCGACCCCGACGGCGACGTCATCGGCATCGTCGACTGGCAGTCGTCGCCTGGGCTGCTCATCGCAGAGTTCGCTGACATCTCCGGCCACGTTGGCTTCCGGGTAACGGTTGCCCCCGACGCGCCGGATCGCCCGAGCTTCACCTACTCGATCTCTGACGGCTTGAGTGATCCTGTCTCGGCGACGGTCGTTGTTGCCGTGGTCGACGAGGGGCCTCGAGATCAACCGCCGTTCGCCAACGACGATGTCATCGAGGCGCGCGCAGGTAGCACCATCGAGGGTCTGTCGGTGCTCTCCAATGACTTCGACCCCGAAGGCGGCGCTCTCAAGATCGTCGGCGTTGGAGATAGCGACAACGCACGCGTCGAGATCGCCGTCGACGAGCAATCACTCATCCTCACCATCCCGGCTGAGACCACGTCGAGCTTCAGCATCCCGTACGACGTCGAAGACGAAGCCGGTAACCGAGCTTCGGCAGTGGTGCGGGTCCAAATGATCAGCCCGAATGCCCCGAACCGACCGCCGACAGCACGAACCGATCTGGCCCGAACCGTCGTCAACACGTCGGTCAACATCTCGGTCTTACGCAACGACTCCGACCCCGACGCCGACGCCATCGTGCTCGAGGGCCTGGCCGAGCAGCCGGAGCACGGCTCAGCAACGATTGGTCCCGACGGATCGATCACGTATCGACCCGACCCGACGTTCACCGGCACCGACCTGATTCGCTACGCGATCGTCGATGCCCGCGGCGAGCGTTCGATTGGCGATGTGTTCGTTGGTGTGATGAATCGTCAGGGTCTCAATCTGCCTCCGATCGCGAACGACGATGCGTACTTCCTGGCCGGAAGTCCAACCTCGATTCCGTTGGCGGTGCTCGACAACGACTTCGATCCCGAGGGTGATCCGCTACGGGTGATCGACGTCACCGCCACCACCCACGGAAGCGTGTCGATCGACGAGTTCGGCCGGGTGCAGTTCACGCCGCCCGCCAGCCTTGCCACAACCACGACGGCCACGTTCCAGTACACGATCATCGACAACGCGTCGAACCAGGCGCGGGCCACGGTCGCGGTCACGATGGAGCCCTACGATGAGGTTGCGCCTACCCCGACCCCGGACCCAGTCGTCATTGAACCAACGCCGACGCCCGAAGTCACGCCGACGCCCGATCCAATCGAACCCGAACCCGAGCCTGAACCGCTGCCGCCGGTCGAAGTCGACAACCAGCCACCGGTAGCGGTGAGCGATGACCGTGGACCAGTCAAAGAAGGCAACCAAGTACGCATCGAAGTACTCGGGAATGATTTCGATCCCGATGGCGACAACGAAGACTTGATGATCGTGAGTCTCGACGGCGACGGTCGCCTCGAAGGAGAAACGGTCATTGTCGACGCGGGCGACGAAACGGTTCAGCTGACCTACACCATCGAAGATGCAGGTGGCGCGCAAGCAACAGGCACCATCACTGTCGTCGTGACTGCGAATCAACCGCCACAGGTTGCGCCGTTCAGCGAGTCGACGTCGTTCCAAACAGCAATCAATCTCGACCTGTCGGGCCAGGCACTCGACCCTGACAGCGACGAACTGTTCTTCGTATGCTGCGATGCAATCCGCGGCGGCGCCATCGACGCAGTAGTCGCCGATGCAGGCGTGCTCACGCTGCGGTTCACGCCCGACGACGGCTTCTTCGGTCAAGCTGGCTTTTCTTATGTGGTCGACGATCAGCGTGGTCATCAGGTCGCGGGTTCGGTTCTCATCGACGTGCTGCCGCCGGAGAATCAGCCGCCGTTCGCAGTCGACAACACCGTGCAGCTGCCGCAAGGCGCAACGATCTCGGTTGAGCTCACTCAGCTCGGCGGCGACCCGGACAACGACCCGTTGCAGTGGTCGATCGTGCAGGGGCCCGGCGACGGCATTGCGCTGGACCTCAACGGTTCGACCGCACTGTTGACCGCAGATCGTGACATCGCAGTCGGTAGCGAATCGGGCTTTGTGTATCAAATCTCCGATGGGGCGTTGACCGCATCGGGCAGCGTCAGTATCGCGATCATCGAGGGCGCGAACGAAGCACCGGTTGCGGTGGACTCAACGGCCGAGGTCGCAGCGGGTGCGAGCTTGACCATCGACCTTGCAACATCGGTACAAGACACCGATCCTGGCGATTCGCTCACGTTCGAGTTGAACTCGCTATTCGCTGATCCGCTCGAAATCTCCCTCGAGGGTTCGGTCTTGCAAGTCAGTGCTCCGGTCGACGCTGGTGGAACATCGGCTCGGGTCGCATTCGTGGCGACCGACAGCCGCGGCGCTCAGGCAACTGCGTCGATCGACATTTTGGTCACGGCTCCGAATGCACCACAGCCATCGGCCGAAGACGACAGCGCCACCACACTGCCGGGTCAAATCCTCGATATCGACGCCTTGATCAACGATGTCGATCCGCTGGGCGAAGGCCTCACGATCGTGAGTGCTTCTGCATCTCAGGGCACCGCCGACGTAACCGGTGGCGGCCAGTTCATCCGTTTCAGCCCAGGTGACTTCATCGGGTCGGCATCGATTGCCTACACAATTCGCGACGCTGCGAACCGAGAGGCGTCGGCATCGATCGACGTTGAGACCGTCGGCCCGCCCGAACGCCCCGCTCCGCCCGACGTGACCGCCGACAGCGAACAGGCCACCATTGCGTGGACCACACCGCAAGCCAATGGCAGTGCGATCACCGGCTACTTCATCTCCGATGGCAAGGGCGAGACGCAGCAGATCGGTGTCCAGAACAACTTCGTATGGGAAGGCTTGGTCAACGGCCAAGACTATTCGTTCACGGTCACCGCCGTGAACGATCGAGGCAGTTCTGAACCAAGTGAACCCTCGCTCACTGTTACCCCGAACCAGGTGCCCGAAGCACCCGCACCTCCGTCGGTGACGTTCAAAGATGGATCTCTCGTCGTGCAGTGGGCCGAGCCCGTCAACGCAGGCACCGAGATCCTCGGCTACGAGCTCGAGATCGGTGGAAGTGCGTCAGGCACCGAACAGATCGGGACAGACACCGAGTTCGAGTGGAAGGGCCTCACCAACGGAAGTGAGTACACCTTCCGGGTGCGCGCCGAGAACGCAGCTGGATTCGGAAAGTTCGGCGCTGCGTCGCCGTCTGAGCATCCCGAACGCCCACCAGCTGCGCCCGGCATCGGCGTGACAACCCGAGGCAATCTGAGTGGCTCGCTCGTGGCGAACTGGACGAAACCAGCCGATGGCGGCGGCGACATCATCGAGTACCGAATCATTGCTCCCAACAACACCGCCACGGTGTCTGGAGCCGACACACTCACCTATGACTGGCAGAACTTGCCGAACGGCGAACCCGTGGCGTTCCAAGTGCAAGCTCGGAACCGGGCCGGTTGGGGCGAACCGTCTGAGCTGTCGAACGCGACTGTTCCCTGCGGCGTTGCGGACCAGGTGACCAACGTGGTTGCGGCCCGTGGTGACTTGCTGGCCACGATCAGCTTCGACGAGCCAAACGCGAATGGCTGTGAGATCTCGCGCTACGTGATCACGAGCAACGACGGCAGCGTCCAGAACTCGACCGGCACGAATCACACCTACATCAACCTGGTCAACGGCACCGACTACCAGTTCACCGTGGTGGCAATCAACGAGATGGGCTCAAGTGTCGAAAGCGCACCATCGAATACGGTGCGGCCCGCTGGCCGTCCGATCTGTCCGCAGCCTGCGACCGTCGAGGCAGTTGTGGGGGCGCCCCAAGCGATCGAGGTTGGCTGGAATCAAGCTGTCGACAACGGGGCCCCGATCCTCGACTACGAGGTCGACTACGCCGGTCTGGGTTTCCGTAGTCAAGCCAGCGCAGGTACCGAAGCGGTGTTCAACGGGTTGACGAACGGAACGACGTATGACTTCGCGATCCGCGCCGTCAATGATGTCGGCGTCTCGCCCACCTGTTGGACCACCTCTGCCACCACGTGGGACTTGCCGTCGCAGGTCAGTGCGCTGCTCGGCTTTGACGCCGAGACCGTCTTGTTGACCGCAACTCTGACCGGGGGAGTCTCGTCTGTGCCTCCCGTCGACAGCTGGTCGGTGCAGTGGACCCCGACTGCCGACGGTGAAGCGGGCACAAATGCGCTGCCACCGATCGCCGAGCTACCGATCTTGGCCGACGGTTCGTACGGCGTCGCCGTCGAGGTGTGCAACGCAGTTGGTTGCGTGCAAGTGACCGAGTGCTGCGAAGACATCACCCTCAAGGCGCCGCCTGACCAGATGAGCCCAGTGACCTGGGACTACCTGCACATGCCCGACGACAACTACAGCGTCCGGGTCGACGCCAGCTGGACCCCACCAAACGACAACGGTGCAGAGATCGAGGGCTACCTCTATGAGTGGCGGCGCTTGGGTGCGTCGGGTGACTGGCGGGACTTCGACGGCAGCGCAGGCGCGAGCGAGTTCAACGACATCATCGATTATTGGCCCGGCTACAGCAGCCATCCGAATTCAGCATCGGGCGGAACGACGATGCTCTATGAAATGCGTATTGCGGCCGAGAACAGCGAAGGCCAAGGCGACTGGAGCGAGTGGGCAACATATGTCCCACCGCTGCGGTCAGGCCGGACGCAGGTCGATGAGGGCTCACAGGTACCGTGTGAATCTGGCGATCCAATCTGGACCTGCCGCAAGATGATCGTGACCGTTTGGGGACTGGGCCAGAACCAGACCTACAACGTGGTCGCCGAGGGCAGCCATCCAGCTTCGGGTGACAACTGGTGCGGCAGCCGCTCTGTCACAACGAACCAGTACGGCTACGTGAACGCCGAAGTCGACTGTTGGTACGGCCGCTACACCTATGACCTGCGGGTCACGATCGACGGCGTCGTCTCGCCGTGGAACACCTGGGATGCACCATGATCGCCACTGCCAGCGTCGATGACGCTGGCGTCGAGTATCCCGCAGCAGTAACCAAATCCGACGTGCCAGCAGGTGCTGAATCGCGGCCGCGTTTCCCACTGAGCGGTGACCAACTGGCGTCGTCGGCGATCGTCGTGGTGGCCATGACGGTCATTGCCACGCTCGGGTTCCGCACGATCTTTGCGGGCCCGAGCTTCTTGGCGCAGTCGGTGATTGGTGCTGCGTTGGGTGCGCTGACCGTCGTGGTTGGCCGTCGCTTCCATCTGTTGTTCGGCGAGATCGTCGGCGCCGCAGTCATGGTGCCGCTCATTGCTGGCCCCATCGCTGCCGGCGGCATCGGGTTCTACCGAGGCCTCATCTTTGGTTGGGCCGATGTCTTGTCGGCGACGCCACCCATCGATGCCACACCCGAACTGAGAGCACTGCCATTCATCGTTGCGTTCGTCGGCGCCGTGGTCGGTGTCGAACTTGCCCGGGTTCGCGAGCTTCCCGGGGTTGCCGCAGTTGGCCCGATCGCTGCCATGGCGGTGACCGCGCTGTTCTCCGAGCAGACCCGATCGGGCGCGTTGGCAGTTGGGTTGGTATTGCTCATCGGCATGTTGCTCATCACTCGGTTACACCACGGCACCGTCACCCAGACCGGTGTATTGGTGCTGGTGGTCGTCCTCGGGCTGGTTGCGGCGATGGCGTCGACCGCGATGCTGTTGTCGGTCACCGACGAAGCCCGCCGATTCGACCTGCGCGACTACCAGGAACCGCCGTGGGATCCGCTTGCGCTGGCCAGCCCACTCACCGAGTTGAAGTCGGGCCTGAAGGCGGCGCAGACCGATGAGCAGCCGGTGCTGCGCATCAGCGGCGACGCGCCAGTAGCCCGGTGGCGCACTGCGTCGATGCCGGTGTTCAATGGCGTGTACTGGAGCGTGGCCGAAGCCGATGCACCGAGCGAATTCGTGTCGATCGATACTTCGTTGCCCGAGATCGAGGGCGAACCACGAGCGGTGTCGTCGGACCGCTTGGACTTCGACGTCGACATCTTGCGACCAATGGGCTACTGGTTGCCGACGGCGGGCGTGCCGGTTCGTGTCGACTTCCGCGATGACACCGATGCCCGCATGAGCCTGGCCACGGGCACGATTGGTATACCGCTGCAACTCGAACCCGGTAACTCCTATGAGCTGACCGTGAGCCCGTGGGTCGAGTTGTCCGACGACGAGCTGGGCCAAGTGCTGTTCGGCGCGGACAGTAGGGCGGCCGAGCTCGAGTTGTTACCGCCGCTGGTGCGCAACCTTGCGGCGGACTTTTCGACCGGACTCGATCAGCTCAGTGGACGGCGAGTGGTAGCCATCCGGAACAACCTGAAGCAAGGCAGTTATGACCTGTCCGAAGCGCCGGGGCATTCGTTTGGGCGCATTGCCGAGTTTCTGCAATCGGTCGAAGTGACCGGCAGCCAGATGGTCGAAGAAGACCTGCGACCGCTTCAAGGTTACGAGGAGTTGTACGCCGCCTCAGCCGCCGTGCTCACCCGCCTGTCTGACATCCCGGCGCGGGTGGCAGTTGGCTATGTGATTCCCGAAGACCGATGGGTTGACCGCAGCGCCGAGGTGTATCCGGCCGACCTCAACGCGTGGCTCGAGGTCTACGTCGAAGGAGTTGGTTGGGTACCGATCGATGTCACGCCTGACCGGTCGCGAGAACCCATCGAGGTCGACCCTGGCATCAAGACCGAGGGCGCTCCAATTGCTGATCCGCCCAAGGAACCACCCATTCCCGAAGACGAAGTGCAGCCCGAGATCGACGAACCCGACGATGATCCGGAACCCGAAGATGAAACCCCTGACGAAGACGAAGAGATCATCGTCGGCCGGTCCTACGGTCGTATCGCTGCGACCGTCGTGCTCGCACCGCTGGTGGCCCTGCTACTTGGGCTCTTCGTCATTACCGGCATCAAGGCGGCCCGCCGCCGCAGGCGCCGTTTGGGCGCGCAACCGTCGGAACGGATTGCGGGTGCCTGGGCCGAACTCGTCGATCGTGTCGACGAAGCGGGAGGTGAACTACCAGCTCGTGCAACGCCGGGCGAGGCGGCGCGCTATTCGCGGTCGATTGAGGTGCTCAACGAAGACAACATTGCCGCGCGCGTCGAACAGCTCGCACGTCAGGTCAGCGCGTCGGCATTCCACCCGGTTCCGCCGTCTGACGAAACCGCCGCCCAAGCATGGAACACCTACGACGAGTTGGCTGCTGCGTTGTCGTCTTCGGCTGGTGTGGGCGAGCGAGTGAAACGGGCAGCGAATCCGCGGCCGTTGCGCGAGGATGCTCATGCAGGTGCCCGATGATGAAAGAAAGCGACCAGGTCGACAGAGCGACCGACGAGGCCGAGGTCGACGGCGACGACGATGAGCGGACCCGTCCGGCCTCGCCAGGCGCCATCGCAGCCATTCGCGAGCAGGCCGAGCGGCTCCAAGGTGATCAGCAGGCGAACGCCGAGTTCGACGCGGCGGCGCTACACGATGTCACTGCGCCGCTCAGCGAGACGGGTCGGTTGGCAACCGAGGCGGCGATTGCCAAGGCAGCATCCAGCTCGCCGTCGCCCGACGACACGCTGCCGGTCAGCCGCATCGAGGACCTTGATCACGTCGAGTCCGATGGGGTCGAGCCGGGTGACGACGGTGATCCAGCCGGTTCGATGATTATTGCTGATCCCACCGCAAGCCCGCTCCCGGTCAGCCCGCTGCCCAAACGCGAGCCGCTGCCTGTGGCGCGCCGCACCGAGCGAGTCAAGACATGGACCCTTGAAACCGATGGCCAATCGCCGAGCAGTGAAGCCTCGGCTGCCCCAGTGCCCGAAGCCGCACCGTCACCACCGGCGACAACCGAGATGGCGGCAACGCAGCCAACACCGCCCGCAGCCTCGCCGGTCGCCCGGCGAGCAGGGCCAGCCCCGGTCAGTTTGATCGAAGGAAAGGCAGCACCTGCTAGTCGTTCGTTCTGGGACCCGGCCGAGATGTCATCTGGTCAAGCGGTCAAAAGTAGCAACATTGGGGGCCGGGCGTCGCGCTTCCCTCTGTGGTTTTGGGCCGGCCTCGTGGTTCTGGTCGTGCTCGTCGCCATGGCCATTCTTCTGGCGGTCGCATCGAGTGGAGGGGCCTCATGACCGTGCTCGAAGACGACTCGACATCAGGGAGTCCCCGGCTGCTGATCGACCAACCCGGGCCGCAAAATCTGGTGGTCGTCGATTGGGCTGCGCTGTCGCGCCAAGGACGTAAACGGGTGCGCAACGAAGACTCATGGGCCCAGGGCGGTCCGGTGTTCGTGGTGGCCGATGGCATGGGTGGCCTCGCCGACGGCGACCAAGCCTCCACGGTTGGCTCCCAGGCGGTGTTGCGTCGGTGGATGGCTGCAGACAAACCCAGCATTCAAGAGGTCGTGCGTTCGGCCAACGCCCAGGTTCGAGCCGTCGTTGGCGGCGAGGGTAGCACCAGTGGATCTACGCTCAGCGCAGTGCGCATCGGCAACGACAAGGCACTGGCGGTGCATGTCGGCGACTCGCGCATCTATCGCATCCGCGGTGCTCAGACCGAGCTTCTGACCCGCGATCACAATCTCCGTAGCGAGCTGCTCGCGACCGGGATCGTGCCCCAGTCTGTGAGTGCGCTCGGCCCGCTTCAAGCACTGACCAGCTACTTGGGCATGCCTGACCAAGACCTTCAGATCGACGTGCGCTCGGTTGGGCTCCGTGCCGACGACCGGCTGCTTCTGTGCACCGATGGGGTCTACGGCGAGTTGAGCCATGTCGAGCTAGCGGAACTTGCGCAGGCCGGCGGCGCAGCCGCAGCAGCGCATCAGCTCACCGGCGTCGCAGGATCCGACGACGCCACCGCCGTCGTTATCGACATCGGCCAGGCCGACCGCCGCTAATTGTTACGTCCCCAGGGGACGTAACAATTCGATGTCGGGGATGATGATGCCGCCTGCGGTGACGTTCGGCAGCTCCGGCATCGTCTTGACCGGGTCGTTGTTGGGCTCGAACACGGCCCACGAATCGGTCTGCTCGTCGGGTGAAACGGGTGTGCGGGGCTGACGGCGCTTCTTGCTCATAGTGTCTAGACGGCTGGGCCCGTGTCGCGTTACAGCCCTGTCGCAGCCGGCAAGGCCACGGGCGTGCTGGTGGCGAGTAGCCTTGCGCCATGAGTGATACGACTGCGGCCGATTGGTATCCAGACCCCTACGGGCGGTCTGAATTGCGCTATTGGGACGGCGCGGTCTGGACCGATCATGTGTCGTCCAACGGCCGCCAAGGAACCGATCCCATAGCTACTGCTCAGGTCAAAGAAGTGACCAACGTGGGTAACGACAAGGTTGCGCAGCAGGTCGACCGCCACTTCAACAGTGCCGAAAAGCGCGGCGCAACCGCAGACCGGAGCGCAGCGGCAGCCGCAGGCAATCCCGTTGCTGCATCGGGTGACCTGCTGAGCCAGCAGCTGTTCGTGGTGAACCAGAAGGCCAAGTTGATCGAGATCAACAACGAGTACGCCATCTTCGATAGCAACGGCGGCCAGATTGGTTCGGTTCGCCAGGTCGGCCAGAGCAAGGTCAAAAAAGTCATGCGGTTCGTGTCGAGCCTTGACCAGTTCTTCACCCATCATCTCCAGGTTGTCGACCGTGCGAACCACGTGGTCCTCAAGCTCACCCGCCCCGCCAAGTTCGTGAAGTCGCGAGTGGTGGTCGAAGACGGTGCCGGCAACACCATCGGCGAGATCGTGCAGAAGAACGCGATCGGCAAGATCAAGTTCGGCTTCCAGGTCAACGGCACTGAGTTGGGTTCGATCAATGCGGAGAACTGGCGGGCTTGGAACTTCAACATCCAAGACGCCAACGGCAACGAGATCGCTCGCATCACCAAGACGTTCGAAGGTGTACTCAAGACGGCATTCACCACCGCTGACAACTATGTGGTGCAAGTGCATAATCCGCTCCCGGACCCGCTGCGCCAGATGGTGGTGGCAGCTGCACTGTCGGTCGACACCGCACTCAAACAAGACCAGCGAGGGTTCGGCTGATGTCGGGTTACTTCCAGCCGCCGCACGGCGAAGTCGTCGATGCGGTTGCTCGAGCGCTGGCCGAAGACCTGCAGCCACTGGGCGACATGACGTCGGGCATGCTCGACCCGTCGATCACCGCGACTGCACAAATGAACGCCCGCAAGCCGGGCCGGCTGGCCGGTTGTGCTTGCGCCGCCGAAGCCTTCCGCCAGGTCGACGATTCGATTCAGGTCACTTGGCATTTCGACGACGGCGACGTGCTCGAATCCGGCTCGGTAATTGCCGATGTCAAAGGCCCGCTCGCCACGATCTTGACCGCCGAACGCACTGCGCTCAACTTCATGGGGCACCTGTCCGGCATTGCGACCCGGGTCAACGAGTTCACACAGATCGCCGACGGACGTATCGGAATCTGGGACACCCGCAAGACCACACCCGGCCTGCGCAGTCTCGAAAAAGCGGCGACCCGCGCCGGCGGTGGCCGCAATCATCGCGGCAACCTCAGCGGCTGGCTGATGTTTAAAGACAACCATTTGGTCGGCATGTCGATTGGTGAAGCGATTGCGCAAGCCCGTGACCGCTGGCCCGGCCGCCCACTTCATGTCGAATGCGATCGCCTCGACCAGGTCGAACAGGCAGTTGCCGCGCACGCCGACCTGATTCTGCTCGACAACATGTCACCTGACACCGTGCGCGAAGCAATGGCGCTGATCGGCCCCAAACGCCCCGATGGGCGACCCATCGTCGAGGCATCAGGGGGCATCACGATCGAAACCATCGACAGCTATTGCGATACCGGTGTTGACTTTGTGTCGTCGGGATCGCTGACAAACTCTGCACCAGTGCTCGACATTGGCATGGACATCGAGATCGACGCCGTCTCCCAAGGGCCTAGCGGCCCGTGAGCGGCAACCTTCGGATTGCTACGAACACGGGTCGAGATGGCGTCGACCCGATGCGGACCGGCTCGACGTTGCGCTCATCTCCTAAGTAGCGGATGCTTCGATGCTGTTGGCGATTGATGTTGGGAACACGCAAACCGTTATCGGCGCGTATGACCACGCCGGAGATCTCTCGAAGGCCGATGGCGGCCTGATTGGTCCATGGCGATTGTCGACGGTTCATACTCGCACCGAAGACGAAGTCGGCATGTTGATCGGGGGACTGCTCGGGACCGCTAACTGTTCACTGAGCGATATTGACGGCGTTGCAATCACATCGGGTGTACCGGTGCTCACGTCGACGTTGCGTCACATGGTGCGCAAGACGTTGGACTGTGACCCAATCGTGATCGGCCCGGGCGTCAAGACCGGCCTGTCGATTCGTTATGACAACCCGCGCGAGGTCGGCGCCGACCGCATCGCCAACGGTGCCGCGGTCTTTGATCTCTACGGCGGGCCGTGCATCGTGGTCGACTTCGGCACGGCAACCACGCTCGATGTCATCTCGGCCGAAGCCGAATACCTCGGCGGTTCGATTTCGCCTGGTGTCGAGGTCAGCCTCGAAGCGCTCGTCGGTAAGGCGGCCGCACTCAGCACGGTCGAACTTGTGGAACCGCGCAGCGTCATTGGCAAGAACACCGGCGAGTCGATTCGTTCGGGTGTGCTCTATGGGTACGCCGCCCAGATCGACGGGCTCTGCGCCCGATTCCAAGAAGAGATCGGCGAATGCACTGTTGTCGCCACCGGCGGACTGGCCGGAATGATCGCTCCGTTGACAAAGGTCGTGGACGAAGTCGAACCATGGCTTACCCTTCACGGGCTGCGACTGATCTGGCAAAAGAACCAATGACTGACACCCCCACCGAAAACAGCGACGACTCGGCAACCACCGACGACGACTCGACGCCCACCACCCACACGAGCGGCCCGATTCCATATCGCTTCGAGCGTGACACGTCGAACCAATCGATCATCGATCAGTTCGGCGATCTCGAAGACGGCACCGAATCAGGCACGATGGTCTCGATCGCGGGTCGGCTCATGCTGCGCCGCGAACAAGGCAAACTGGCCTTTGGTGTGCTGGCCGACTCGACGGCGCGCATCCAGTTGTTCGCCCGTTCGAACAAGACGCCTGACTTCTCCGACTTCACCAGCCTGAGCTTGGGTGACTGGATTGGCGTCAAGGGCCAGGTCATGAAGACCCGCCGGGGCGAGTTGTCGGTGAGCGTCGACGAGTGGCAGGTGCTGGCCGAGACCCAGCGCCCGTTTCCCGACAAGTGGCACGGCATCAGCGACCCCGACCTTCGCTACCGCCAACGATATGTCGACCTGTGGGTCACCGACGAAGCCCGCGCCACGTTCGCGGCCCGATCCAAGATCATGTCGCTCACCCGCCGGTGGCTCGAAGATCGCGACTTCATCGAAGTCGAAACGCCGGTCTTCCATCCAATTCCTGGTGGCGCCGCGGCTCGGCCGTTCACCACCCACCACAACGCCCTCGATACCGAGCTGTTCTTGCGCATCGCCCCTGAGCTGTATCTCAAGCGCTTGACCGTGGGCGGCTTTGAGCGTGTGTTCGAGATCGCCCGTGTCTTCCGCAACGAGGGCATCTCGACGCGCCACAATCCAGAGTTCTCGATGCTTGAGCTCTATCAGGCCTATGCCGATTACGGCGACATCATGGAACTCGTCGAGCAGCTGGTCGAGCACCTGGCACTGGAGTTGCACGGCACGACTGAGCTCGAATGGGACGGCAAGCCACTGAGCCTCAAAGCACCGTGGCGCCGGGCATCGATGATGGATCTCATCACCGAACACACCGGCCAGACCTTCAATCTGGATCAACCGGTCGACGAACTGCGCGCTGCTGCCACCGAACTTGGTGTCGAGGTCAAGGACTACTGGGGCCCCGGCAAGCTGTTGCTCGAGATCTACGAAGAGACGTGTGAATCGAAGCTGTGGAATCCAGTTTTCGTGACCGACTATCCCAAAGAGGTCTCGCCGCTGTCTCGCGACCATCGCAGCCTCGATGGCTTCGTTGAACGGTTCGAAGGCATCGTCGGCGGCCGCGAACTCTGCAATGCGTTCAGCGAACTGCTCGACCCCGTTGAACAACGCCTGCGTTTCGAAGCCCAAGAGGCCGATGGCGAAGCCGGCGATGACGAGGCCATGTCGGTTGACCGCGACTACATCCGGGCCCTCGAATATGGTCTGCCGCCTACCGGCGGCCTCGGTATCGGCATGGACCGCCTGGTCATGCTGCTGACCAACCAAACCAACATTCGCGACGTCGTCCTCTTCCCAACGCTGCGCCCCGAAGTCTGGTAGCTCGGACAGCGTTTGCGGAGCTTGCGGAGCAAAGGCGTACTACCACCGCTCCACTTCGCTATTTAGCGAGCGGGGCGACTGGCCGCCGATATGCAACACCGGCATTACCGACCAGACTCCTAGGGTGGGGGTGTGGTTCGGCCAACGCTTCCTGATGTAGCGGTTGGCGTGTGGGAGAAGCTCACGGTGCGCGCTGCGATTGTCGAGGGAAGCCGACGAGCGAACCGGTTCGGCACTTTCGGGTCGGGTTCGCTCATGTGTTTCCCGCCCACGGCGCTGTTTGGCGAGTCATCGATCCATATTGGTCGCGACACCATGATCGGCCCTCATTGCTCCGTCACCGTTGGCATGGTGCCCGGCCAAGATCTGTTTGCTGATCGCATGCTCACGATCGGTGATCGCTGCGTGATCGGTCGAGGCTCGGCCATTGCGGCGCATCTCAGCATCACGATTGGCGACGATGTGTACTTCGGTCCCAACGTCTACGTGACCGACCACAATCACACCAACGCTGATCCGACGCTGCCGGTCGGGCGTCAGGCTGCGCCCGAACAAGAAGTCACCATCGGCGCCCGTTCGTGGCTCGCCGTTGGTGTCGTGGTTACACCCGGCGTGACGATCGGCGAAGGAGTCTCGGTCGGCGCGAACTCCGTCGTGACCCGAGACCTCCCCGACGGATGCACCGCCGCAGGCGCCCCTGCCCGAATCCTCAGCTAGTTGCCCCCGGTACGCGCAACGACGCAGCGTTGAATCCCCCAAGGACATCAACACTGCGCCGTTCGCTTGCTCGACGCTCAGGGAAGAAGCGTCATCTGGGCCGCCGCCTAGAACTGGTCACCAGGAATGAACTGGTCACCAGGAATGAATTGGTCACCAGGAATGAACTGGTCACCAGGAATGAATTGGTCGCCAGGGACGCTGAGGAGTGGGTTAACAAGGTTGAAGTTCATGACGGGTTCACTTTCGTGGCTGGGCTGGTATGTAGCCATCTTGACGCCGACCCCTGGCCTTGTAGGTCGTACAGCGCACACTTCTGTAGTGGTGTGCGCCACAGCACTACCGAATGCCGATTACCTCGTCGAGGACACCTCGGCCTGCGACCGTCATGGGTAGGGTCGGGGCGTGCGCGTCTTGGTGGCAGGAATGGGATCGGCCATCGGAACCGGTGTTACTCGAGCCCTCGAGAAGAACGACGACGTCGAAGCAATAGCCGGCTTCGATCTGGAGCCACCCCGTCGCTGGATGCGCCGGGCCGACTTCCAGTTCGCCCGACCCGGCGACGGTGACCGGGTGACCCGCATTGTGCACGAGTTTCAGCCGACGATCGTGGTGCATGCCTGGGTCTTTGAACCTCGGGCCCGATCGTCGCCTGGTCAAGCCCGTGCCCGCACGGTCGCAGGAACCGAAACGCTGCTGGGAGCGCTGGCCAAAGTCGACACGGTCGAGCACATCAGCGTGCGATCCGGCATCTCGGTCTACGGCAGCAGCCGCGAGACGCCCGAAAGGCCAACGACCACCACGCTGGCTCGCCCCACCTCAACCTTTGGCGACATGCTGGCCCGAGTCGAGGAACGCTGTGCCCAGTCCGCATCGGACCTCGACGCCACGATGTGTGCGGTTCGACTGGCGCCGATCATGGCATCGCATCTGCCCAATCCGCTTGGTCGATACCTGCGGCTTCGCGTCGTGCCCGTGCCGATGACCACGAAACGGTTCGGTGTGGTCCACCTGGTCGACGCCTCGGCCGCTATTGCTGCGTCGGCCACCCACAAACACTCCGGTCCGCTCAATGTGATTGCATCGGGCGCAGTCACCCCGATCGAAGCCGTCGCGGTCGGCCGCCGAATCCCGGTGCCCGTGCTGCCGTTTGCGTTCCGATGGGGACGCTCGTTGGCCGAAGTGCCAGGTACCCCGCTGCCCGAACACATCGCAGAGCTGCTCAGCCGCGGTGGCGTGGTCACGCCATCTGATCTGAGCCACCTGGGCGTAACGATCAAACGAACAACCACCGATGCGCTGCAGGACTTGTACTCGGCCGGACGACTGATCGACGTGGCACTGAATCGTCCAATTGATGCGAAGGTCCGCTGATGCCGAGCGTGCGCGCAGCCGATGGCACTCGCATCTTCTACGACACGTTTGGCAAGCCCGATGGCGAACCGCTGGTGCTCATCATGGGGCTGGCGATCGACCGTTGGGGCTGGATACGTCAGCGGCCAATGCTGGCAAGACAGTTCCGGTGCATCTCGATCGACAACCGGGGCGCAGGACTCAGTGACAAACCTCAGGGCGACTACGACCTGTTCACGATGGCGGCAGATGTCGAAGCGGTGATGGATGCCGAAGGCATCGAGTCAGCTCATGTCATGGGCTACTCACTTGGTGGTGTGCTCGCGCAGGTGCTCACCGTCTTTGCGCCCCAGCGGGTGCGCTCGCTGGTGCTCGCGTCGACCGCATGTCGAGTCAAGGACTGGCGCCGCGAGGTCTTTGGCGATTGGAGTCAGCTCATCGAAGCGCGCGGTGTCCGAACCTTCAGCCAGGAGAACCTGCGTTGGGTGGCGGCGGCCCGCCACCTTCGCTGGATCACGCCCCTGGCGCCAGCATTCGCTCCGCTGATGGTGCGCGCCCCTGCGCACGGCATCATCGGCCAGATCCATGCCATCGCCAGTATCACCGAACAGATGCACGAACTGCTGCAAGACATCGCGGTTGAAACGCTGGTGCTCGTCGGAAGCCAAGACATCTTGACGCCGGTTGCCGACAGCGAGGAGATCGCGCATCGCATCCCTGGTGCACGGCTACAAGTGATCTCAGGCGCCGCCCACGGTGCCGTCGTTACCGACGCCCGAGTGTTCAATCAAGCAATCGAGGCCTTCCACGAGTCGCTGCTGGTGGCCACCCGCTGAGTTTTGCCGCACCCTCGCAACACGAGGTACCTTGCCGGCGCGTCGACCTCGATATAAATGGAAACACTGCCGGAACCTTCTCGGGTTACCCCCAGTCAAGGGACTCGGCTATGGCGACGAGCATGGCGGCGTCGGCTTCTGCGGTTGGCAGGTTGTCTCGTTGGCCTTCGAGTATCACGCCGACGTTGGTGTCGGTGTTGAAGAACATCAACACGCCGCCGACGGCGCCTTCGTCACCGCAGTTGAAGTTTCCGGACAGGCCGAGCACACCCTGTGAGACGGGCACGATGCCGTCGGTGCCGTCGAACTGTTCTTCGCATGAGTCGACTGCGACGGTGTCCTCGTAGCGGGCGAAGAACTCGCCTTGGGGCCGCTCGGTTGGGATTGCAGTGTCGATCGCCGGCGTTAACCGAGCAATAACGACAACGACCAACCGGCGAGTCTGGGTGTTGCTGTCACGATTTCGTAGTGTGGACCCAAGACGGACAGCTACCCAAGGAGTTACAGATGGCAGGTTCATTCGTGATGAACGAGGCCGAACGCCAGGCATTTCTTGCCGACGTGCACGTCGGAATCATCTCTATCACCGAAGCGGGACGCGCTCCGCTTGCGGTTCCGGTTTGGTACTCCTATGAGCCAGGTGGCGACATTCAGGTGGCGATGCAAGGCGACTCGCGCAAGATGGTCGGCATCGAAGCCGCGGGCCGCTTCAGTCTGTGCGCCCAAGACGAAACGGCGCCCTACAAATACGTGACTGCCGAAGGCCCGGTCAGCAATGTGCGTCCCTATGACATCGAAACCGACCTGCTGGCCATGGCGACCCGCTATCTGGGCGAAGAAGGCGGACGGGCCTACATCGCGAACGCTGGCACCGGTGGCAACGGCGTGATGGTGTCGATGACTCCCGAGCACTGGCTCAGCACCGACTACGCCAAACGCAGCTAAGGGGCCAGCGGGTAGGAGAGCTGATCCATTGGCAGCCCCACGAGTTGCCCGTTGCATGAGCTTCGCGTTGCGCCTTTTCCCCTAAAGCCTCACGCCGCGTGCACCGCCCGGGTCAGACCCGGGTGTGCACGCGGCGTGCGGGAGGGAGAAACAGCTTTTGCGCCAGTGCGAGACTGACTATCTGCTACCCGCCCAGGGGGGCGCGGGCTCGTTGCACCAGGTGCGATGCAGCAGCTCGCAATGCAGTTGCGCCGGGCGATTCGTCGAGGTCGCTCAGTGCGCCAGCCGCCTTATCGGCCCAGCTACGGGCGGCATCGAGCGCATCGGCTATGCCCGGGCTCGTACGAACCAGAACCAGAGCCTGATCGCGCGTCTCGGGCGTCAGCCCAGCTTCGATCAGGGCCCGTAGCTCGTCGCCGGAGTCGCCGCGGAGCGCCCGAAGCACGGGCAGCGTGAAGTTGCCTTCGAGGATGTCGTTGCCCGCAGGTTTGCCGAGCTGCTCAGAAGTCGCAACAACGTCGAGGATGTCGTCGACGATCTGAAATGCCATACCGTAACTATGGCCGAACTCGGTCAACGCTTCGATCTCGTTGCGAGGAAGCTCGCCGGTGATGCCGCCGATTCGGCAGGCACAGGCCAGCAGCGATGCGGTCTTGCCATTGATCGCGGCGTAGTAGTCCTCGGCGGTGCGATCGAAGTTGTCGGTGTCCTGCAGCTCACGAATTTGACCATCGGCAAGTTCGGCGATTGTCTCGCCCAGCAACCTGGCAACTTCGGTACCCAGGTCAGCGGCAATGATCGACGACTGGGCCAACAAGAAGTCGCCGGTCAGGATCGCGACCACGTTGCCCCAGCGCTGGTTGGCAGCAGTGGCGCCTCGGCGAGTAGTGGCTTCGTCCATGACGTCGTCGTGGTACAGCGACCCCAGATGCACGAGCTCGACGGCAACCCCGCCCATGATCACCGCAGCGTCAGCAGCGCGAACTACGTCGTGCCTGGTGGCGGCGGCGGCAATCGCAAAACCAGGACGCACACGCTTGCCGCCGGCCTTGGCCAAATGGGCTGCAGATTCGGCCAACATGTCGAGATCGCTGCGGACCGAGTCCATCAGAACCTCTTCGACACGTACTAGGTCGGCTTCGAGAGTGGGGAGAACGCTGAGCGGATTGCTCGAGGGCATACCCGAGACGATACGACACTTCCGCTCTCGATGCGTCTCCGAACGACTCGTTGCGATTTCTGTCACGCTTGCCGATTCGGCCCCGACTTTCGGGAATGTGACCGCGTATGCGACGGTTGCATGCCCTACGCACTAGTTTTTCCAGAACTTCCTAGGTGTTTGAGCCGTTTCCTTGCCCGACCAGTGGCCTGTCCACGCCTGTGGTTACACTCAAACAACCTTTGACGAAAGGCACGAGCAAGTCTCATGTTCGAAAGATTCACCGACCGAGCCCGCCGAGTTGTGGTGCTTGCGCAAGAAGAAGCACGCTTGCTCAATCACAACTACATCGGCACCGAGCACATTCTGCTCGGCCTGATTCACGAAGGCGAAGGCGTTGCTGCCAAGGCCCTCGAATCACTGGGCATCTCCCTCGAAGCAGTTCGCAATCAGGTCGAGGAGATCATCGGCCAAGGCGGCACGTCGCCGAGCGGGCACATCCCGTTCACACCGCGCGCCAAAAAGGTGCTTGAGCTGTCACTACGCGAAGCGCTGCAGCTCGGCCACAACTACATCGGCACCGAGCACATTCTGCTCGGCCTGATCCGCGAGGGCGAAGGCGTTGCAGCCCAGGTACTGGTAAAGCTTGGCGCGGACTTGTCACGGGTGCGCCAACAAGTCATCCAGTTGCTCTCCGGTTACAGCGGCCCTGGTGGCCAAACCGGTGGCGATCCCGAAAAGGCCGGTGCGACAAGCGGCGGCGTCGGCGGCGAAAGCCCTTCGGGTTCACTGGTGCTCGACCAGTTCGGCCGCAACCTGACCCAACTTGCTCGCGACAAAGAACTCGATCCGGTGATCGGCCGTACCCGCGAGACCGAACGGGTTATGCAGGTTCTGTCACGCCGCACGAAGAACAACCCGGTGCTCATCGGCGAGCCTGGCGTCGGCAAGACCGCCATCGTCGAAGGTCTCGCCCAGAAGATCGCCAGCGACAACGTGCCCGAGACCATCAAGGGCAAACAGCTCTACACGCTCGATCTTGGCGCCCTTGTTGCGGGTAGCCGCTACCGCGGCGACTTCGAAGAACGCCTCAAGAAGGTCTTGAAAGAAATCAAGACTCGCGGCGACATCATCTTGTTCATCGATGAGATCCACACGCTCGTGGGTGCTGGTGCTGCCGAGGGCGCCATCGATGCTGCTTCGATTCTCAAGCCCATGCTGGCTCGGGGCGAGCTCCAAACCATCGGCGCCACCACCACCGAGGAATACCGCAAGCACCTCGAAAAAGACGCAGCGCTCGAACGCCGCTTCCAGCCGATCAAGGTCGAAGAGCCCACCGTGGCCCACACGATCGAGATCCTCAAAGGGCTGCGCGATCGCTACGAGCAACATCACCGGGTCACCATCACCGACCAGGCGCTTGTTGCTGCTGCCAATCTGGCTGACCGCTACATCGCTGACCGCCACCTGCCCGACAAGGCCATCGACCTCATCGACGAGGCTGGTTCCCGGCTGCGGATCAAGCGCATGGAAACTCCGCCCGATTACAAAGAGATCGAAGACGCACTGGCCAAGGTCACCGAAGACAAGAAGGCCGCTGTCGAGGCCCAAGACTTCGAACTCGCGGGTTCACTGCGAGATCGCGAAAAAGAGCTGCTGGGCGAAAAAGAACAGCTCGAAGTCGAGATCAAGGCCAAGGGCGTCGACCTGTTCGACGAGGTCGACGAAGAAGCCGTGGCCGACGTGCTGTCGGTTTGGACCGGTATCCCGGTCTACAAGCTGACCGAACAAGAAACCGCCAAGCTGTTGCGCATGGAAGACGAGCTGCACAAGCGAGTCATCGGCCAAGAAGACGGCATCAAGGCCGTCAGCCAGGCCATCCGTCGCACCCGCGCTGGCCTCAAAGATCCCAAGCGCCCGAGCGGTTCGTTTATCTTCCTGGGCCCAACGGGTGTCGGTAAGACCGAGCTAGCCAAGACGCTCGCCGAGTTCCTGTTCGGCGACGAAGATTCGCTCATCACGCTCGACATGTCCGAGTACCAGGAAAAGCATACGGTCAGCCGATTGGTCGGCTCACCCCCTGGCTACGTCGGCTACGACGAAGGTGGCCAGCTCACCGAAGCGGTTCGCCGCAAACCATTCTCGGTGGTGCTGTTCGACGAAGTCGAAAAGGCGCACCCCGACGTGTTCAACACGCTGCTGCAGATCCTCGAAGAGGGTCGCCTGACCGACAGCCAAGGCCGCTCGGTCGACTTCCGTAACACCGTGCTGATCATGACCTCGAACCTCGGTACTCGTGACCTGCGCAAAGCGAACTTGGGCTTCACCAAGAACGACGAAGCAGTCAGCTACGAGCGCATGAAGGAAAAGGTCAACGAGGCACTCAAGGACCACTTCCGCCCTGAGTTCTTGAACCGCATCGACGAAACCATCGTGTTTCATGAACTCACCCAGCCTGAGATCGTGCGCATGGTCGATCTGATGATCCGCCGGGTTCGTTCCCAGCTCGAAGAACAGGGCATGGGCCTCGAACTCACCGATGGCGCCAAGGTCCATCTGGCCGAAAAGGGCTACGACCCGACATTGGGTGCTCGACCGTTGCGTCGTGCAATCCAACGTCTGATCGAAGATCCGTTGTCCGAGCAGCTACTCAACAAAGAGTTTCACGCCGGGCACATGATCATCGCCGATGTTGGCGCCGATCCCGACAAGCCAAGCGACAACAAGATCGTGTTCAGCTCGGTCGAAGGTTTCGAGCCACCCGTGCTCGAAGAAGTCGCCGTCGAGCACTAGAACACGTACAGAAATCTGACGAAGCCCCGGTTGCGACCCATCCGCCGCCGGGGCTTCTGCGCGTCCAACTGAAGCGGGGCATACCCCACTTCACCAGCCAAATGGTTGCGGCGGCGGGGTAGATTCGCGGCGTGCCAGGTCTGGGGGTGAAGCGAGTTGTTCGCGCAGTTGTCATCAGTGCGCTGATGCTCGTGGTGGCGGCATGCCAAGTCGATGTCACCGTGGACCTCGATGTTGCTGCAGATGGTGGGGGAATGGTCGCGGTGCAGGCCGCCTTCGACGCCGACGCCAACAGCTCGCTCGGAGGTATTGCTGACCAACTGCGCACTGGCGACGCTGGCCGAGCCGGCTGGGACATCTCGACGATCGATGCCGACGATGGCGATGTTGTCGTGACCGCCACCAAGACGGTGCCGGACCGAGACCAGTGGCAGGCAGCGCTCGACGAGATTGTGGGGCCGGGGGTCTTCAACAACGTTGCGGTCACAACCGATGACTCGTTCGCCAAAGCCCGCCAGACTCTTGAGCTCGAACTCGATACCAGCCAAGGCTGGGACCTGTTTTCCGACAACGGTGTCGCGGCTGCACTTGGCGGCGAGCAGTTCGGTGCGCCGGTTGAGTCGCTGACCAATGGCCGCACGATCGACGACATCGTCGCCGTGCAGATCACGATCACGCTCGTCTCTGACCCTGATGGCAGCGCGGCGCCGGCAACCGGCCGGTTCGTTCATCGGTTCGACAGCGAGGAGTCGCTCCAGATCCGGCTTGGTTCCACTGCCGAGGACTCGACGGCAATGCTGCTTCGTTGGGTGGCGCTTGCACTGTTCTCGCTGTTCGTGCTCGCAACTGTGTTGGCCATCACCGGTGTTGTGCTGCAACGGCGTTCCGATCGGCTGCGACCGGCCCCCACGCCAGCGTCGTTGGCATCGCGCGTGCCCGGCGCCGCTGCGGCAGGCACTGATGCCTCGGCGTCGACCGCAGCGGATCCTCGACTGAAGAGTGGCGACAGTGTCCGTTTGGTCGTGGTGGAACCGCTGTCGGTGCTCTATAAGCAGAGCCGACCGTTCGACGCCTATGTGTTGCCCTTCGTGCGCGAGCACAGAGGTGTTGCCCGAGCCGACACCATCTTGGATGGCTATCGCAGCGTTGTCTCAGGTGCCACCGACACCGAGGCGTTCTGGCAGCTTTGCGACATCGACGTCGACCCGGCGACGCTCGATGATGCCTTTGTCGCACTGCGTCGGCTTCGAAGCGGTGCTGCCGCCTTTCTCAACGAGATGCAGGAGCGTCGCGTCCCAGTTGCGGCCACCACCAACGATGCCTCGGCGTGGTCGCACGCAATGCGAGATCGGGATCGGCTGCGCAGCGTGTGGCCTTGGCTGGTATCGGCCGAGGCGAGAACGACGACTGCGAATGTAGCCATGTTCGAAGTGTTGCGCCGCGAGAGCGGTGTAGCCCATCGCCATTGCTTGTACGTCGATACGAACCTTGACAGCCTCGATGCAGCGAAGGAGCTCGGGATGAAGACCGCGCTGTTCGACACTGGCGACCTGGACCTGCCCGAGATGATCGGCCATCTCGTCATCACCGACTTCAAGGCCCTGTTCAGCTCCAAATAGCCTCGTTGCCGGCCACCCTCGCCGGCACTGTCCTACCCGTCTGTCAGAGTGGACGGATGGCCAAAGCAAAAACAGTGTATGAATGCAGCACGTGTGGCGATCAGGCCCCCAAGTGGGTTGGCCGCTGCGGTGGTTGTGGCCATTGGAACACGCTGGTCGAGTCGGTCATTGGTGGTGAGGCACCCGGCGGGGGCCTCAGCGCTGCACCCTCGCCGGCCCACTCGGCGACCCATCGCCCGGCGGTACTGCTGGCCGAGCTCGACGAACGGGCGTGCATACCATTGCCCACCGGCATTCCCGAGTTCGATCGTGTACTAGGCGGCGGTCTGGTCGCAGGTTCGATCACGCTGGTTGGTGGCGAACCTGGCGTGGGCAAGTCCACGCTGCTGACCCAGGTGTCGGCGGCATGGGCAGCAGAGCACTCGGCGGCGCTCTCGGTGTCAGCCGAAGAATCACCGCAACAGGTCTCGGGTCGTTTTGCTCGCTTGGGACTGAGTGGCGATCGGGTCCATGTCGGTGGCGACTGCAACATCAACGGCGTGCTGGCCGATATTGCTTCGCTGAAGCCAGGCCTGGCCATCATCGATTCGATCCAGACAGTGTTTGACCCTGACCTTTCATCAGCCCCAGGGTCAGTGGCCCAGGTGCGCCAGTGCGCCCATCGACTCGCAATTGCAGCTCGCGAGAACAACTGCGCGATCGTGCTGGTTGGCCAAGTCACCAAAGACGGTTCGCTCGCGGGACCCCGGGTGCTCGAGCATCTGGTCGACTCGGTGCTGTCGTTCGACGGCGAGCGCGAAATGGGTTTGCGAGTGCTTCGAGCCCTCAAAAATCGCTTCGGCCCCACGGGCGAACTCGGCGTGTTCGAGATGACAGGCGAGGGCCTGGTCACCGTCGACGATCCGTCAGGCCGCATGTTGGGCGACCGCCAGGTCGACGCTGCTGGATCTGCGGTAGCCGTCACGATCGAGGGTCGGCGAGCTGTCGTACTCGAGGTGCAAGGCCTGTTGATCGGTTCCGACGTTCCGAATCCACGGCGATCCGCAACTGGGTTCGACCAGAAACGCATGACCATGTTGCTTGCAGTCATGCAAAAACAGCTGCAGCTGAACTTCTCGAACCACGATGCGTACTTGTCGGTTGTGGGTGGCCTCAAGATCAGCGAACCCGGTTCCGATGTTGCGGTGTGCGCGGCCCTGACCTCGTCGATGCGCGACGTCATCATTCCTCAAGACATGATTGCCGTTGGCGAAGTCGGCCTTGCAGGCGAACTTCGGTCGGTCGCCGGTATCGAGCGCCGTCTCATCGAAGCTGCCCGGCTTGGATTCCGTCGAGCGGTCATTCCGTCGTCGGATCAGGCCGTCGACGCGCCGATCCAGACCATCCCGGTGTCGAACCTGCGCGAAGCGCTCACCAAACTTGGCCTGTCGCGCTCGGGCTCAGCCGATGGCCCCGTACTCGAAGCCGTGCAGTAGCTAACGAGAGCGGATGGTGAGTTGCTCGCGGTTGGTGATGCGATAGCCGGGTTCGGTTTGGGCAAGCCAGCCAAGCTTGATGAACTGGTTGATCGACTTGTTGACTCGCTCACGCGACGCGCCGACCATGCCAGCCAGCTCTTCTTGGGTCAGCGGCAACTCGAACTCGTCTTCGTCGCCCGCCATCTCCAGCAGACGCTTAGCGGTGCGTCCGGTCACGTCGAGAAACACCGAGTCGGCAAGTGCGTTGTCCATCGCCCGGACCCGCTGCGACAACATCGTGACCACACCCCACAACAGGCTCGGCTGGTTCGTGAACAGCTCGCGGATCGGTTCATAGGGAAGCTCGATCAGTTCCGACGGTTCGAGCGCCCGGGCGTCGGCCGATCGGCCTTCGCCGTTGTCGAACAGACCCATTTCGCCGAAGAGATCGCCGTCTTCCATGAGCGCAACCATCGACTCGCGCCCGTCGAAGGACCGATTGGCGATGGCAATCCGGCCCGAGATCACTACGTAAAGCGCGCCCGACTCATCGTCTTGATGAAACAGCACATCGCCTCGTGCAAGCGAGCGCTTAGAGCACGAGGCCGACAGAGCGGTGAGATCGGCTTCGTCGAGGTTGCCAAAGAGCGGAGTGTCAGCGAGAACGGCTGCTTCGGTCATGGGGGAGGACCTTTCCGCGTTGGGTCGAACGCATTGGTACGGTGGCGTGCTCTGAGAGTACTTGGCGACCGTATCGCTCAAACCCACTGCGGGTGCCAAATGTCACAGATTCAGAAGAATTCCCTCACACCATAGATCGCAGCCAAATGCCATCGACAGTCGAGACAACATGGACCATCGTTGTTGCTGCTGGCACCGGGTCGCGCTTTGGTGGCTCGACACCCAAACAATTCCTCGAAATCGCAGGAAAACGTGTCGTTGACTGGTCAGTCGTCGCCGCAGCCTCGGTCAGCGCAGGCGTTGTTGTGGTCGTGCCACAAGGCTCACGAGCGAAAGTGTCAGCCCACGGTCTCGACTGCAAAGTGGTCGGCGTTGGCGGCGGCGCGTCGCGCAGCGAATCGGTTCGGTGTGGATTGGCCGCAGTTCCCGACAGCGCCACGATCGTGGTGGTGCACGACGCAGCCCGTCCGGTCGCATCGCCCGCATTGTTCGAACGGGTCGTGCAGGCAGTTGCTGCAGGAGCTAATGCAGTCGTGCCGGTGGTCGACGTGGTCGACACCATTCGTGACACGGCCGGCAACCCGATTGACCGCTCGCAGCTCCAGGCGGTGCAGACACCCCAAGCCTTCTCGGCGGGTGCGCTTCGAAACGCCCATGCGACGGGCGATGAAGCTACCGACGATGCCACGTTGGTTCGAGCCGTGGGCGGCAGGATCGTGGCCGTCGCTGGCGAACGCTGGAACATCAAGGTCACCGAGCCCGACGACGCTCGGGTCGTTGCGGCACTGTTGGCGGACCGCTGATGGGCATGCGTATCGGGCACGCCTTCGACGTGCACCCGTTTTCTGTTGACCCAGATCGCCCCATGATTCTTGGCGGCGTGGTCTTTCCCGGCGAAGTCGGTCTCGCAGGTCACTCCGACGCCGACGCCATCGCCCATGCGTGCATCGACGCCATAGTGAGCCCGGCTGGCCTGGGCGATATCGGACAACTCTTCCCCGATACCGACCCCGCTTTTGCCGGTGCTGACAGCATGGTGTTGCTGGCCGAAGTCATCCGCAAGCTGCACGAGATTGGGGGCACCGTTACCAACATCGATGTCACGGTCGTTGCCGAACGACCCAAGCTCGCGCCTCGCAAAGCCGAGATAGAACAGCGACTCACCGAGGCAGTGGGCGCACCAGTAACCGTCAAAGGCAAACGAGCCGAGGGTCTTGGTTCTCTCGGACGCGCCGAAGGTATTGCCTGCTGGGCTGTCGCCCTGCTCGAGCTGCCCTGACCACCCAAGGATCTGCCATGAGTTCACGCCGCAAACCATCGTCTGATCGCCGAGGTAACAGCCGACGCAACGAGAGCGGTGGTCGTCGCAGCGGCCAACGCGGCACGACCCCAATCCGCGATCGCCCCAAGGGCGGATCCGGTTCAGGCAGCCAAGGCCGCGATAACCGCGGCGGAGGAAGCAGCAGTGGCGGCGGCTCTCGGGGCAAGGGCCTGGGTGGTGATCAGGTCGAAGGCCGTCACGCAGTGCGCGAGTTGCTGTTGGCGGGCACCCGTCGCACTCGCGAAGTGATCTTTGCCGCCGAGATGGACGACGCCCAGATCCTCGACGAGATTCGAGAACTGGCCAACGACGAACGAGTCACGCTTCGAGAAATCTCTCGTAACAAGTTCGAGGCCATGGCGCGCACCGATGCCCCTCAAGGTGTCTTGGCCTTTGCTGCGCCGCTGCAGCCTGTCGAACTTGAAGAACTTGCCCGAGAGCAGTTCAACATTCCGCCGTTTCTGTTGGTCCTCGACGGCGTTACCGACCCGCAGAATCTGGGATCCATCTTGCGGGTCGCCGAGTGCGCTGGCGTCACTGGAATCGTGCTGCCTCGCCACCGGGCCGCTCGCATCACCGCTTCGGTCACCAAGACGGCAGCGGGAGCTATTGAACATCTGCCAATGGCACAAGTGTCGGGTATCCCGGCTGCGCTGCAACGACTCAAGGAACTCGAGGTGTGGAGTGTTGGACTCGACATGGTCGCCGACACCACGGTGTTCGAGTTGAAAGTTGCGACCGAACCCGTTGCTCTCGTGGTCGGTGCCGAAGGGTCAGGCATCTCGCGACTTACTCGCGAACGATGCGATGTCGTGGCCCGCATCCCGTTGGCTGGCAGCCTGGGCTCACTCAACGTTTCGACCGCGGCCGCAGTGGCTTGTTACGAAGTGGTACGTCGTCGCGGCGAAGGCTGACGGGCCTGGCACTCAACCAGGCTCAGCCAGCCAGCACGCCACACATGTATTGATACTGTGTGCAACTTGTTTCCGATGCAGCTGACTGACTGAGCAGGATCAGGGCGAGAGCAGAGTACCGTCGCGAGATGGTCACCCCAGACGAAATCGGCGGCGAGTACCGACCAGAACGTGGTGTCTTCGTCAACCGCACGCTGAACATGCGCTCGGTTGAGCTTGTCGGCTACGACATGGACTACACGTTGATCCACTACAAGGTCGATGTGTGGGAAGCTGCTGCGTTCGATGCCGCTCGCGACATCTTGGCCGAGCGCGGCTGGGACGTCGCTGAGCTGACCTTTGATCCCGAACGCTTCACCATTGGCTTGGCCTTTGACCTCAAGCTCGGCAATGTGGTCAAGGCCACTCGGTTTGGTTACGTCGTTCGCGCCCAACACGGCAACGAACTGTTGACATTCGAAGAGCAGCGCGACGTATACCAAGAAGACATTGTCGAGCTGTCCAACCCGCGGTTTGAGTTCATGAACACCCTGTTTGAGCTGTCCCGGGCGTGTCTGTTTTCGCAACTCGTTGCGTTGCACGACGCGATGGCGCTCTCCGGAGTGCGCACTTACGCCGAGCTTTACGACGTCGTCAACGACGCCCTCGGCGAAGCGCATATGGCTGGCATCTTGAAGGCCGAGATCGTGGCCGACCCCGATCGGTTCGTCGAGCCGGATCCCCAAGTCGTTCCCACGTTGCTCGAGCAGCGCCGGGCCGGCAAGAAGCTGGCGCTCATCACCAATTCTGACTGGGCCTACACGTCGAAGATGATGACCTACGTGTTCGATCAGTACTGCCCCGAGGACATGACATGGCGTGATCTTTTCGACGTCGTGATCGTGTCGGCCAACAAACCTCGTTTCTTTGCGGCTCAAGATCCGATTTACCGGGTGGTCGACGAAGATGCCTCATTGTTGCTTCCGCACAACGGGCCGCTCGAACAAGGCCATGTCTATTTCGCTGGCAACGCCCGCATGGTCGAAGAAAGCCTCGATGTCTCGGGCGGCCAACCCCTCTACGTCGGCGATCACCTCTTCGGCGACGTGCACGTCACCAAGGATGTTCTGCGATGGCGCACCGCCTTGATCACTCGCGCACTCGCGCCTGAGATCGCCGACGCGATCGAGTTCGACGAGCAACAGCACGAACTCGAAGATCTGATGGCCGAGAAAATCGAAGTCGATCGCCGGCAAGCTCAGTTGCGGTTGGCCAGGGTCACCGGCTCTGGCAAAGCCGTGGCATCAGAGCTCGGCCAGGTCACCGCTCGCGCCATGGAGCTCGATGAGCAGATCGCGCCGTTGGCTCGGGCTGCGTCGGGGCTCGGAAACCCGATCTGGGGACCGCTCATGCGAGCTGGCAACGACAAGAGCCTGTACGCCCGCCAAGTCGAGCGCTACGCCGATGTGTACACGTCGCAAGTGTCGAACTTCAGGTTCGAGACCCCGTTTGCCTACCTGCGCGCCGCCCGAGGTTCGTTACCTCACGACCGAGTGACCCACCCCCACAAGGTGTAGCAAAAAGGTGTAGCAAAAAGGTGTAGCAAAAAGGTGTAGCAAAGCAGTACTGAGCCCGAGGCGAGACTCGAACTCGCCACCTCCTGTTTACAAGACAGGTGCTCTACCGGATGAGCTACTCGGGCAACTTTCACAGCGTAGTGGCTCTGGCGGTAACGCCACCCGAGAAAACGCGCACCCGAAGATAGTTGCCGAGGGTCCTTGCAATGGGTGCTCGAACCGGCAACGCTCACTGCGTGCCCTTGTCTCCTGTTGAAATGTCACTCATTGAGTTCGAACGAACCTGGTGGTCCGACGACCAACCCAAAGACGCTGCCATCGCCGAGCAGTTTTCATTGACGACCGCGGAGTATTACGAGCAGTTGCATGCTCTGATTGACTCTGATGAAGCACTCGCCCATGACCCATTGGTCGTCCGTCGACTGCGCCGCATGCGCGATCGCCGCCGTCGCGAACGCTTTGGCGACATGGCCGATAGCGCCGGAAGCTAGTTCCGGACCCTTCTCATGAATTCGTCGGCCCGTGGAGCGCTCCTGTTGGCTGTCGCGGTCCTGCTTGGTTTTCTCATCCTACGCGGTGCGGAAAACTCAGCGCAGGTACCGATAACCGCTGGCGCACAGGTCCAGGTAACACCCACCGCCGATGTCGAAGTCGCTCCCGACGACTCGGTCAGCGTTGCCGGCCCTGGCGAAGTCATCGATCCAGCTGACGCGCGCCCGAACAACGAAGTATCGGTTCTTGTTGCCAACGGAACCAACGAATCGGGTCAGGCGTCGCGGTTGACGTCGACGTTGCGCAATCAGGGTTTCTTGACTGCCGAGCCTCGCAATGCTGATCCCCAGGCGGTGTCGTTCATTTACTACCGGCCCGGCTTCGTCGCCGAAGCAGTCGTGGTCGAAACGTTGCTGTCAGGCGTGACCCAGATCGAAGCAATGCCGAGCCCCGACCCGTTCATTGGCGACAATATCGACTTGGCGCCAATCGACGTGCTGGTTCTGATCGGCGACGACGAACTCGCCACTTCGTAGCGCCATCCGAACCGCGCCGCTTTGGCCGTTCGGATCCCCGGCACAAGGTCTATGGTCGTCGCAATGCGAGTGGTGATTGCCCCGGACAAGTTCAAGGGCACTGCCACCGCAGCTGAGATAGCCGATGGGGTCGCAAAAGCTCTCCGCTCTCAGGGACACGAGGCTGTCACTGTTCCCATGGCCGACGGCGGCGACGGCACACTCGACGCACTCGGCGGCGCAAATCGGACAACAACCGTTACCGGACCCAATGGCGAACCGGTCGAAGCGCCATGGCGTCTGTCGAAGAAACTTGCGATCATCGAGATGGCCTTGGCTTCGGGACTGGTGCTCGCCGGAGGTCCCGCAGAGAACGACCCACTCGATGCCACTAGTCGCGGCACCGGCGAACTGATCGAGACTGCGGTTGCCCGCGGTGCGAAGCGAATCATCGTTGGGCTTGGGGGCTCGGCTACGACCGACGGCGGGCTCGGCGCGCTAGAAGCAATCGGTTCACCAGCACGTCTTCGAGGGATTCAGATCGAGATCGCAACCGATGTCAACACGCGCTTCGTCGATGCGGCTCGGGTCTTTGGGCCACAAAAGGGCGCGACGCCAGCACAGGTCGCGTTCCTCGAGTCGCGCCTGCGCGGACTCGCCGAGCGCTACCGCGACAACTATGGCGTCGACGTCGAGTCGGTCGTGGGTTCGGGGGCAGCTGGCGGGTTGGGCGGAGGCCTCGTTGCACTGGGTGGGACCATTATTGGAGGCTTCGATCTGATCGCCGATGAAGTAGGCCTGTTCGAGCAGATCGAGCAAGCCGACGTGGTGGTCACCGGCGAAGGCCAGCTCGACGCAGAGTCATTCAACGGCAAGGTCGTAGGCGGTGTGGCCGAGATGGCGGCCGAAGCCGGAGCAAGGCTCATCGTCGTTGCCGGAGCCATCGATGCATCGGGCCGCGATCGTCCCGAGACGGCGAGGGCCACGGTCGTCTCGTTGTCGGAGCGATTCGGCCATGTCGAGGCAATGACCGATCCCTCCACCTGCAGCGCCATCGCCGTCACCGAAGCCCTCTCCTGACGTTTGTAACGATTTCGGTCTTCATATCAGACCAAAATCGCCAGCAACGTCGCGAGAAAAGTCGATGGCCGCGATGGCGCGAATTGACGTCTGTACCTCTAGAGTTAGCAGTCTCGTATTGAGAGTGCTAACTGCCTAGGGAGGCCTTTGCACATGGCTAAGTCCATTACATTTGACGACGCTGCTCGTCGTTCGCTCGAAAAGGGAATGAACACCCTTGCTGATGCGGTCCGGGTCACACTCGGTCCAAAGGGCCGCAACGTCGTGCTCGACAAAAAGTGGGGAGCCCCCACGATCACCAACGACGGTGTGTCGATCGCTAAAGAAATCGATCTCGAAGATCCGATTGAGCGCATCGGCGCTGAGTTGGTCAAAGAGGTCGCCAAGAAGACCGACGATGTTGCTGGCGACGGCACCACCACGGCCACGGTTCTTGCCTGGTCAATGGTTCGCGAAGGCCTCAAAAACGTGACCGCGGGTGCGAACCCAATGTCGGTCAAGAAGGGCATCGAGCAGGGCGTCGAAGCAGCGGTCGCCTCGATCAAGAAGAGCGCCAAGCCCGTCAACGACAAAGAGCAGATCGCACAGGTCGCATCGATTTCTGCTGCTGACCGCGAGATCGGCGACACCATCGCTGCTGCTATCGACAAGGTCGGCAAAGACGGTGTTATCACCGTCGAAGAAAGCCAGACCTTTGGCATGGACATGGATCTCGTCGAGGGCATGCGCTTCGACAAGGGTTTCCTGTCGCCCTATATGGTGACCGACCCAGAGCGTATGGAAGCCGTCCTCGACGACCCGTACCTGCTGCTCGTTGGCTCCAAGATCGGTGCCGTGCGCGACATCGTTCCCGTGCTCGAAAAGGTCATGCAGGCCGGCAAGCCACTCGTGATCATCAGCGAAGACGTCGAGGGCGAGGCCCTGGCAACACTCGTGGTGAACAAGATTCGCGGCACATTCAACTCAGTAGCTGTCAAGGCCCCAGGCTTTGGTGACCGCCGCAAAGCAATGCTGCAAGACATGGCGATCCTCACCGGTGGCCAGGTCATCAGCGAAGAAGTTGGCCTCAAGCTCGAAAACGTTGGCCTCGAAATGTTGGGCCAGGCCCGCAAGGTCGTCATCACCAAAGACGAAACCCTGATCATCGAGGGCTCGGGCAAGAAGGCCGACGTCGAAGGCCGCATCGCCCAGATCAAGTCCGAGATCGAGAACACCGACAGCGACTACGACAGCGAGAAGCTCCAAGAGCGCCTCGCAAAGCTGAGTGGCGGGGTTGCTGTGCTCAAGGTCGGCGCAGCTACCGAAGTCGAGCTCAAAGAGAAGAAGCATCGCATCGAAGATGCGGTCTCGACCACTAAGGCTGCCATCGAAGAAGGTGTCGTCGCCGGTGGTGGCGTGACGTTGCTTCGGGCTCAGGCTGCGGTCTACAAGCTCGTCGAAAAGATCGAAGATCGCGACGTCGCAACCGGTGCTCGCATCGTTGCTAAGTCGCTCGAGGGCCCACTGCACCAGATCGCAATCAATGCCGGCATGGACGGCGGCGTTGTGGTCGACAAGGTACGCAACCTCAAAGGCAACAACGGCCTGAACGCTGCGACCGGCGAATACGAAGACCTTGTCAAGCTCGGCGTGATCGATGCTGCCAAGGTGACCCGTTCTGCGCTGCAGAATGCTGGTTCCATCGCTGCGCTGTTCCTAACCACCGAGGCCGTTATCGCCGACGTGCCCGACGAAGAAGGTGCTGGCGGCATGCCAGACATGGACTTCTAGTCAGTCCAACCCAAGACATTCTGACCGAAGGGGCGCCGCAGCGCCCCTTCGTCGCGTCTGGGCTCGCGACGCGACACGCGCCTACGTTTTTGACTACTAGGTCCGAGGGCGCACGCTGCTTGGGTCGATGTAGGCAGCTCCGCCATCGGGAAGAATTATGCGCCAACGATCCTCGGACAGATCAACGACGAGCGCCAACGGTTCGGTCGGATTCGTTTGCGTCGACGGTTCACCTTCGACGTCGAGATACAGCGGAATCGGACCTTGCTCACTATCGCGGTTCTCGACCACGAGCCAGCCACTGTCGGCTGGGAGCACGTTCGCCCCGAATACCCAACCTTCGATCACCTGGCCGTCAGCTCGGTGGCGCACTCGGTACCAGCCCGTTGGAGTGATTGAAGACTCGATCTCTATGGGCTGGCCAAAAGATGCATCGATTACAGCCATCACACTTCCCGCAGGTGTTGGTTCCTCGCGGACATTTACCAGGCCACCCACAACCTGAGCACGGCGCAGCGGTGGCGGCTCTGGCGTAGGAGTGGCGGCGGGAGTAGGTGTTGGCTCCGGTGTCGGAGTAGGGGAGGGTGTAGGTGTGGCCGTGGGCGCAGTCACGACGTTGAGGCCAGCGACTTCCTGTCTGTCTGCCTGGTACCGTCCGCCAGCGAATCCAGCAGCTAGCGCGAGCACGGTCACGAAACCGAGCAGTCGCATTCGGCGCAGTGGCGTCTCAGTCAACGTTGCCATCTTGTCCATCCAGAGTTGCCGGATAGTCGGACAGGCCAAGGTCGATAGGTGCCGCCTTCTTGGCGGCCTCTTCAGGTTCGGTTGAGAAATCCCCGAGTCCTAAGTCGATGCGCGAACCGCTGCGAGATGTTTGCGGATCCTCGTCGCTCGGCGCCTCGGCTTGGGCGCCAGCAACTTCTTGCAGCACCACCGGGTCGAATCGCTCTGGCAAGGCAAAGTGGGTGAGTTCCGGCACCCCATTGGCTATCAGGAAGCCACGTCCCACGGGGAACCGCTCGGGGCGGTGCAGCGGCAGCATGGTTCGCAGAGCATCGCCATCATTCGGATTGGGTTGCAGCGTTGCCCCGCTTTGGTTGCGCCGTAGAGGACCAACCCAGCTGTCGAAGTCTTTCGGATAGTCGGGGCGACAGGCCGCAATAATGTGGCGGCCATCGATGAGTTGATTGGCTACCGATTGGATTACCGCTGCTTGATCGGTCGGAATTGAGTCGGCATCGTCGACGAGAACAAGCACCCGTTCTTGCTCGATCAGTGCCTGCAACTGAGCTGCCGTGGTGGGTCGACCGACGAGCGCACTGATGGCTGGACAGCTACGAAGCGGCGAGCGGCGGTGAGCGACGCCAACAATGGTAAGCGCGGGATCGAGTCTGCGGGCGGTCATGGCGACTGCGACTAACAGCGTTGACTTGCCCGAGCCGGAGCCGCCGACGACAAGGGCATGTTCGGTTGCGGCCAACGAGAAACAAACGGTTTCGAGTGTGGTCGCATCGACACCGATCGGGAGCGACAGCTCGTCGACGGCGACATTACCAACGCTGTGCGAGAGGTCGCCTTGCTCATAGTGATCGAGCAGCACTCTCACCGAAGCTGGTAGGCCTTCGGTCGAATCTGGCCAAGGCTTTTCTGCAAGGAGTCGGGCGACGGATTGACTCGCATCGCCGCCGTCGTAAAAGCCAGCCTGGACGAGTTCGCCGACCTCTGGATTTAGGAATCGCCCAGGGCCGAGAGCAGGAACATCTCGTGGTCGCAATCCAAACGCCGAGTATGAGTTCGGGTCAACCAGGCGGAACAGCAACTTGTGCTCGACCAGGTTTGCCAGCCGTAGCGGCACTCCTCGTTCGCTTTGGGCGCCGAGTATCGAGAATACGCCGACGGCTGGGCCGTCTCGGATGATCTGCGCCGCGTGCGAGATCGCATCGAATTCGCCGGCCTCGTCGAGCGCCTCGCTGAGCCCGGCGTAGTTGTCAACGAAAAACAAGGTGAGCGCAGCTCGTCGCTCGCCAGCCGCCATACGGTCTCTTCGGCTTGCGATCTCTGCGTTGAGCAGGCCGATGAGCCGCAAGGTCCGTTCGAGGTCAGCGCCGTCGACAACATCGCCACAGTGCGGGAGGTCGGCCAAGGGCGAAAGCGTGTTGGCGCCGTATTGCAGCCCATATAGGTGAACCGAGGCCGGCGAATGCTTGCTAACAAGACCGAGCGCGATGGAACACATTGTGTTGGCGGTCTCGCCTGAGTTGATGCCGTACATGATCGTGTTGCCCTGCTGCGGGGCCCACAGATACGGCTCTTGACGCTGGCGATCCGGTACGTCCATCAGCCCGATCGGCGTTGCAAAGTCACTTGGTTGACCATTGTCTGCTGTTGCGAGCAGGTCGACCGCATTGATCTCTTCCGGCAATGGGTCAGGCCATGGGATACGCGGCTGCACGTAGCCGCCGAGCGCAAAGGCGTCGCGAATTGCGCTCACCACAAGTTCGATATCGGTCGCTGGCGAGACTGACTCAAGGTTCGGGGCGTTGTTGTCGCCCGAGTCTGTCGACAATAGTTCGAACGGACGAGCTTCGATGTTGCGTTGCTCGGCAGGCACGTACGCACCGGTTACGAGAGCTGTCTGAAATTCGGTGATTTCAGACTGCCCAAATCGCGCAAAGGCCCGCCCTGGTTGGCGTCGCGACAAGAGCGCGGCCTGGCCCGTGCCGATGACGTCGTCGCTGTCGCCGTCGTCTTGCACACGCAGAGCGATGCGCAGATTGGTATTCGCCCGGACCTTGTTGTCGAGGACACCCGACGGCCGTTGGGTAGCGAGGATCATGTGAACCCCAAGCGAACGGCCGCGCTGTGCGATGTCGACGAGCGAGTCGAGGAAGTCGGGAAGTTCAACAGCAAGGGTTGCGAACTCATCGACGATGACCACCAGCCGGGGGAGCTGTTCGACGTCAGGGTTGGCGAGGTACTCGCCCAAGTCAGTGGCGCTGTGCTTGCGCAACAGTTCCTCGCGTAGGCGAAGTTCGGCCTTGAGACATCGAAGCGCGCGCTCAGCCAAATGTTCGTCGAGGTCCGTGACCACCGAGACAACATGAGGCAGGTCAGCGCACACGTCGAAGGCCCCGCCACCTTTGAAGTCGATCAGAACGAAGTTCAGATGATCTGAATCGACCTCCCAGGCCATCGACGCAATCATCGTGCGAAGCAGTTCGCTCTTGCCCGATCCTGTTGTGCCAGCAACGAGCCCATGGGGACCGTCGGCGCCAAGGTCGATTGTGAGCGGGCCGCTGTCGGTCACGCCAACAACACCTCGCGGTGTTGGATCCGTGGGCAGGTTCTTCCATCGGCCGAGAATTTCGTCGCCTCGTGGCACACCGATCAAGTCGGTGAGCGTGAGCGCTGTCGCAATGCCGGCGCTCGCCCCGGCAACTTCGGGGTCGTGATAGCGCGTGAGTGACCGAGACCATGCGCCAGCGTCAACAGGGCCAACCCCTGCCGGGATGATTGGACCGATCTCGAGGCCAAGGGCCGGGCGTCGAGCGCTCGTTACGGCCGTCTGGTCAATCTCGACAACCATGCCGCACGATGCAGGCACCATGTCGCGATTCTCTGCGACCACGATCGCGTGCACCGACCCGTGGGGGTTCCCCATCGCTGCCCGAAGCGGGGAGGCAGTTGCTGAGGCCATGGTGTCGCTGTCGACAACACAAAGCATGACTGGGCCAGTCGGTAATTGATCGCTGCCGAATGCGGGGCGATCGGAGGGTGGCTCCGGTAACAACCCGTCGAGTTCGTCGATCTTGGTTGCAACCTGTAGATCGGCTCCGCCTGAACGCAAGTGCGGTAACCATTTCGCAAAGTCCCAATCTTGGGTGCGGTCGGGGTCAGCCGCCAGCATCACATCGACGTCAGCAGGGCCATGCAGCGTCGTTGCTTGCAGCAGCAACGAACGTGCCAGCGCAAGAGCGAGTGGCCGTGGCCCAACCACAGCAACCGACCGGTCGGTGAGCAGATCAACTTCCACGGGCAAGTTCACCCCGTGCGAGGCCTGGTCAACGAGTTGCTTGGCTTCGTCGAAGTTGTCTGAGCCCGGCCCAGACATGGTGAGCACAATTGGCTGGTCTGCAAAACCAGCACTGAGTTTCAGAAAGTCGTCGTGCTCGGGCCGGCGCGCCCAGAGCTGCTGGTCGGCTTGGTGAGCCCATCTGCGCAGCAGGGCCACATCGGGCGATACCTGGCGAAGCCGGCGTTGCTCAGCCTCGACTTTTGCAGCTAACTCTTCTCGCAAGCTTGCAAGCGTCTCTGCAAACTGGCGCCCGAAGCGCCGTTCTTCTTTACGGACCGTTCTGCGACCTTCGGCCCACTGCGCGAGCATCATCACCGGGCTCATCAATACGAATAAAGCGAAGATTGGCGACCAAAGAAACGCCATCACGATGCCGATCGGTATCGGCGCGAGAAGCATGGCCCACGACAGTGCCTGACGGCCGGGCACCGCTGGCGGCCGAGACTGCAGGATGAGGTTCACGTCGGCAACAGGCGAGGCAGGACGCGGCGGGCGATTCCACAACATGTCGCCTTGGAGAATGGGCTCGTCTGACGGGCCAGCAAATGCGAACGCGGAGCCACCAGTCACGACCAAGCGATGGCGGGCGTTTGTTACGTCATCGACTGCTTGTCGATCAGCGTAGACGTAGCGACGGTCACCGGATTTCACTCGTGCACCGTCGGTCGTGACCCGGACATACAGGTCAGGGTCCTCGATCGGCGCGGGATAGAGGCCTGGTTCGTTGCGCCCAGACAGAGCGTAGTCGCCGGCATCGAGGGGCACCGAACCCGAGGCATTCCAACCACCCACCTGACCGAGGATGGCGGATGGCTTGGGTCCGAGGATGGTGGTGGGTCGCTTGAGGTCGGCACCTGTCCATTCGAACCGAGCGCCAGACGTGAGGCCTATGTCGCGAACGGCTGTGTCACCGGCATGTTCGACGTCGTCGATCAACAACGGTCCAGGGGGCAGACCGCACGCTACGGCAAGTTGGGCGACCGAGACGTGCTGAAAGTGTTCGAGCTCGAGATCTGTCGTGATCTCACCGATTGTGACCGTCACACGCATCGTGCGACAACGCTACACGGACGGTTCGCTCAGCAGTGCCAAGGCTCGCTGGTGGGACGGGGATCTATCGGCTGGGTCTCTGGGAGCGTCACAGGCACCTAACTCACAGACCGGGTCGTCTGGGAGTTGATTGAGTCAGCAGTATCGACAGCACTGCGCGAACATCTCCAACGGTGACGACATCATCGAGCACTTCGTTCTCTAGCTGGACTGACACGAGTTCTTCGATCGACTCCAGAAGGTAGAGCATGTCAAGGCTTGACAGCGCGAGGTCATCAATCAAGCGGTCGGCTTCGCTAACTGTGCTGCGCTCGATCCAGCGAGCAAAGACCGCACAGAACCGCTCTGAGCTCGACACTAGGTCAAGCATCTGATCGCGGTTGCTCATTGGTTGTCTACGCGGCCGGCTTCTTCGATCAGCAGGCTGGATAGCGAGACGTCGCCGGCAGCTTGCCGCTTCTCCCATTTTGATCGGTGCACCGCGAGTACCAGCAGGTCCTGCCAACGGCCTTCAATCCAATGATGGTCGACCAATCGACCTTCGATATCGAACTCGATACCAGACCCACTGGTGAAACTCTCGAACACGACGTCGGTCACATCGGCGTACAGCTTGCGATAGGGGAAGGCCCGAAAGACGTGGTCGATGAACAGCGGGAGTGCCTCGAGCGGCCACGCACGGTTGTGAAGGTCGGGTCGGATTAACAGCGCCAGTCGAGCATTCATGTTGGCCTGGTCGGCGCTATGAATATTGACGATTCCGACGAGCGTGCCATCCTGGGTCGACTCGATCGCGTATTGGCAGTCGACGCCTGACCACAGGGCCTCGCCGTAGCGCTCTGGGGGCACTGTATGGCCGCGATGGCGAAATCTCTGCGTCATGACCGGGTCCTGCTCCATGAAATAGAGCGATGGGTAGTCATCGGTGTCGAGCGGACGCAGGCGCACATGTTTGCCAGTTACGGTCGCTTCTGCATCGAGCGCCTGGCGCGTCGGTGGAGCTGGCGTGGTCGCTGCACTCGGTGTTGCCGAGCCGTACTCCCAGCCGCCCTTAATTCCATCAGTCATGAGTCAACCTTGCCCCAAAGATAATGCCCAAGCAAGATGGTAAGGCGGGGGACCTATCCCCTCTGTTGTGGTTTGGGTGTGTTGGTCTAGTGTTGTTCGGGCCACAGGTCATGGGGTTTGTGGTGAGGGCTTCTTTAGGAGGAGTTGACATGATTGGTGCCGATCTTGGGCAAATGGATGATCTTGCGCAGCGTATGCGTACGACGACTACGGCGATTGGTAAGGCCCAGTCGACTACTGATGGGGCCACTCGTAATGTGGTTGGTTCGGTGACGACGGATGCTCGGGCTGCGTTGCAGCAGATTCAGGGTGAGCTTGGTGAGTTGCGTTCTTCGGTTGCTGGTTCGGTAGCGACTGCCAATGCAACGAATTGGGTTGGTGCGAACGCGCAGACTTTTCGGGCGTCGGCTACTGAGTTTGATACGGCGATGCAGCGTGCTGAGGCTGCGACTACTGATGCGTTTACGAAGTTTCAGGCGTCGATTCAGCAGATGGCTGATGCGCTTGAGTCTTATCAGGCTTCGTTTAGTGCTGCTTTGACGAATGCGCAGAGCTCGACGACTTCGATGGAGACTGCTGTGATTGCTCAGCGAAACCATCTTGATGATGCAATGAACCGGGGCATGAGCACCTGATCTAATCAGGATTGTTGTTGCTCGGTTTTGTTGATGGGGTTTGTTGATGCCTACTGCTGGAGAGTTTGAGGAAGCCGCTCGCCGGTTCGAGGAGGCTGCGAGCCTGGTTGAGCTGGCTGGCCGGCGTCCCTCTCGCAGTATGGGCCCTACAACGATGTGGGGTGGAAGGATGGCTCGTCAAGTGAACGATGTGTTGCAGCGTTCAACTGCTGATACGGGTCGTGCTGCTGCTCAGTTGCGTTCGGTTGCTGCTGAGTGTCGTCGTCGGGCTGGTGTTGCTGGTTCGGTGGCTTTGAGTTGGGATAGTTACGACGCCGATTACAGCAAGTATGAGGCTCGCTTGGTTGAGTTCAACGATGGTGTTACCGATGTTGAGCCTGTTGCCCCGCAGGCGCCTGATGCTGGGCCGGGCTGGGTTGAGTTCTAGTGGGAGCTTCGAGTCCGCCTCCGCCGCCGCCACCTCCTCCGCCGCCGCCGAAGCCGCCAAAGGGTGCTGCGGCGCCGAGGTCGAAGTCGGATCTGAAGGCGAAGATGACGCGGCCGACGTCAACGCCGGTTACAGCGGGCCGACCAGCCGGTGTTCAGGGCCCGTTGATGGCCAACGGCAGATTCAGCCCCGCGACTACTCCAGGAAGCCCATCGCTGTTTGGTCCTGCGCCTGCGCCCGCTCCAGCAAAGGGTGCTCCAGTAGCGAGCCCTGTAACCGGGCGGCGTGTGGGTGTTCGCGGCCAGCTGGGAGCTAACGGCGGGTTCAGTCCGGCCGCGAGTTCTGGGTTTGGGCGGCCCGCTGGGGTGTCGGGTCCGTTGATGGCTAATGGCGGGTTTAGCCCGCATCCCGCGGTTGTCATTCCTGCTCGCCCAACCCTGTTCGCAAGACCCAAAACAAACCGTGAGATTTTCGGTGGCAGCGGAGGTTCACAAGCTTTTGGGGCAACCCAAGCTCGCACCACTGCTGGCGCAGCAGGCGCTGCTGCGACCGGTGATGTGGGTATGAACCCGGACAAGGTTCGTATTTTGGGTGGGTCGATGAAACGCTCGAGCAGCGGGTTGGACGACAGCGACAATGTCATTGGCCAGGGTGAAACTCTTGCCGGGCTTGTTTCGGGTGTCCGTGACATGGTTCGAGGAACCAGCGAGGTGTTGACCAGCGCGGCGAGCCAGATCATTGATCGTGCGAACATTCTTGATGGGGCCAGCGTCAACCGGACGGTGAACAACATTGGTACTGGGGCGCTTTCTAATCCGGCCAGAATCGATCTTGGTAAAACTTCTATCGCTGCCAAAAAGACTGGTCGCACCACTGGCGGAAGCGGCAGCGGCACTGGGGTTAGCGGTGCTGGCTCGACCGGGACCACCGCTAGTGCTATTAGTCTGCGCGAAGAAATCCGTCGTTTCAGCGAAGCTAACCAAACACAACAGGCAGCCACCACGGCGGGCACGACACCGGGGCGCCAACCAAACGATCAGGGTTCGGTTGATCTCAACAACGCCATCCGCGAAGTCGAACGACAACAATCGGACCCGCTCGGCATTGCCCCAATTGCGGCCCGAGTCCAGCAACTCAACGAAAAAGCCGAAGCCGGCGATATCAGCGACAACGATCCCCGCATCGACCAAGCCGTTGGTGACCTACGCCGACAAATCGCCAAACACACCCCCGACGCCGCGGTAACAGCAGTCCTTGTCGACATCCTCGCCGGCAAAACCGGCCAACAAGCCATCGCAGCCAACTCACCTTCCGAAGAACCAGCAGCGACAGCCTCGAACGCCGACTTCAGCGGCGCCGACCGTGTGCTCCTCAATCGGGTCCATGATGCAGTTACGGCGATACGCAGAGCCAACGGTGACCAGGACCTTGGTGAGAGCGAGCTATTTGGCGGTGTTAATTTGTCAGGCCTCGACACCTCCACCGCGAATTCTCTGGTGGTGACAACGGCTTTCGAGGCAATGTTCGGTGACGTGCGCGAAGTCTCGGTCGAAGACTTCAACGGAGTGGCCGCCGGTGAGAGCCGAGACGAGGTCCGCGACTGGCTGACAGCGCAAGGGCTGTCGCCGCTCGAAGTCAATCGGCACTACGACGCCATCGTGCGATCTGCGAACTACTACGCAGCTGAACGTGACATTACCGACGGTGGAACCGAGGTTAACCGCGACGCCTTCATCGCGAACACGATGACCAACACCATCGGCGAAGTGGTACTTGTCGACGGCGAGACCGCTGACCCCGACAATGTTCAGACGGCTCGCGACTGGACAATCTATGTCTACGTCGAGCCCGAGGCAATCGAGCACTTCAATCAGCTAGTCGCTGCAACTGAGAAACTTGTCGAGGGCTTCGAGGGGGCGTCGCCTCTTGGCGAGCTGAGAGCAGATGAGCAGGTGACCTACGTTGACTCTTGGGTCGGCAGGCGCACCAACTATCTGCTTTTCGACGACACCGGCGCGAACCTGTTCCTGCCACGCCAAAACGACATCATTGGAGTAGGCGGCAGCGAGGAACTTGAGAGTATGGTCCGCGACGCCTACGCGTCGAGTGCGGTCAGCGTTCAACTCCAGTCCTTCAGCTCTCGGAGCGAGGAAGTCGCGGCCATTCTCTACACGCACACCCTGGCCGATGCCCCACCGTCTGAGTCCGCCGATCGTGTTTCGGCGATGACCGGCCTCTATGGCGTCGATGCAAGCGGCAACCTGGTCGACGCCGACTCGCCCCAGGCAGCGTTTGTACTGTCCAAGGCGCAACTGTTCGCGCAGGCGGGTGTGGTCGACGAGTCCTATGGACCCGAAGCTGGCCTGATCAGGGCGCACAACGACTTCATTGTCCCCGACGGCACCAACCATTGGACGCAACCGCCAATCTTCGGCTCCCTTTGGCGAGCTCAACTCACGGCCGCCGTGGTGAACGAGCTTGTGGTCGACAGCTACACCGGCAGCTTCGACGACGGCGACCTCGAAGCCACCGGCCAAACCCTGCTGGATCACGAGCGAGACTTTGCCGTGACCGCCTTCGCGGGCACTCCTTCGGAGTGGCTGAGTCGCTCCTTCGATGAGCAAGACCCAGCCAAGCGTCCGAACCCTGAACAGGATCCACTGATATCTGAGCCCTATGCGTTGGCGCTTGGCCTGATCGCTGCCGACGAAAGCGGCTTCGGTCGTGTGTGGCACGCGGAACGCATCGGCGACATCCTGGACACCACCAATGGACGAGACTGGCTTGGCTACAACCCCGATCAAGTAGACCGGCCGACGCAGCAGCAGCTGATCGACACGCTGATCTGGGGCCGTGAGCAATACCCACCTGCAGAAGGTTCAGATCTCAACAACCTGCCAAAGGTGTACTGGCAAGCCCCTGCGTTCAACGACTACGAGGGCCGGAAAGTAGTCGCCGACGTCAGCGTAGATCTTGCAAGAAACCAAGCGGCGATCAGCGGTCAGATCCTGGATGTTGCGACGGCTGAGCACCTCGTCGAACTGATCGGAACCGGTCAGATCCGCGATGTGGTCGGATTCAACGAGCACATCAACTACGCCCGGCGCGACCAAATCGTCGCCATCCTTGCGGCCAACGACCAGTGGGACATCAGCGAGTTCGAAGGCGATGGTTCTGGCCTGGACAACCCGCTGATCAATGGCGAGTTCGCCGTGCTTATGGCTCAGGCGGCATCGCCCGAAGCGGTGCTGACCGAGGAACAACGCGACACGCTTCGAGCGATTGGTGCCACCGATGCATGGCTCAAAGACGGCGGATTGGGCTCTGCGCTGGGCGATGGCACTCGCATGGTGTACCTCGAAGCCGCCCTCGATCAGGGTTGGGACGCAGCCGTCTTCGAGGAGAGCTCGACGCTGTGGCAAAACAACACCATCAACTTCCACTTCGCGCGAGAGAGCGCTGATGCGCTGAAGGAGCAACAAGAACACCTCAGCGGCCTCGAGAATGGTTCAACTCTGGGCTATATCGAGGCGCTGCTCGGTTTCGGTACCGATCTCGAAGGTGTCACCGGCGGCCATCCGGCCTTGCGCGACCCGCTGATTGGCAGTCATCTGAGCGATCTGGTGGCAAGTATCGATGGGAAACGCGCCGATGGTTCGGCCATCCGAGCGATCCCCCTGCAGCTCACCTTTGAAGGTCAAGCACCAGTTGATACCTATCTCTTTGCGATCGAGACAAACAACGGTGGAATGCTCTACTACGACTTTGCGGGTGAGCGATTTGACAGCGTCGAGGACTGGCACAACAACACCCGGCTTCCGCCCGCCCGGTACACCTATACCGGCCTGTCGGTTTCTGACGACAACGATCGCTCCGACTCGCAGTTCATCTCGCCACTCGGGCCAGAGGCTGACTATCAGTTCGTCACCGGCAATACGAAGTCGGTCGCCGACACGACGTGGGAGAACATCTCGCCATTCCTGCGGCCGGTGGGCGCTGTTGTCGGCGGCATCCTCATCATCGTCCCTGAGCCAGCAACAACAGGGGCTGGCTGGGCCATCGTGGGTGCGGTTGGCGCCAGCCAGGTGTACGAAGGCGGCAGCAACCTCTATCAGATCGGTGCGCACGGTGGCGACTGGACTGATTTCTCTGATCCCCGTGTCAAGACCGATGTCCTTAACCTCGGCGAAGGCCTTCTTAGCACGGCATCGGTTGGTTCCCGTTTCTTGGGGGCCCGAGGGCTGATCAAGCCGGCCGGTTTCGTGCAGACAGCAGCCGGAGTCGGCGGCAAGGTCGAGGACGCTTACGACGTCTATGAGACCGCAGCACTAGCTCACATGCTGTACACAGATTGGGACAGCCTCTCCGCTTCGCAGCGGGCACAGATGGCGGCCGTGCTCGGCCTCAAGTTCACCGGCGACGGGCTTGTCGTCTATGCGGGAAACAGGTCGGTCTTCGGAACCGAGGGCGACGGAGCCACCCCAACGGTCACGACGGGTCCATCTGGTGTGGCGACGGTTGCCCCACCGCGCAGCGTCGTTGAAGTCAACATTCGGCGTCGACCTGGTCAACCGCCCGACCTTGTGCTCGAACCAGTGCTGTCACCTGGTCGCATCGACCATGCGCTGCATGGCAACATCAACGGGTACGGGCAGGCGACAGGCGGTCACTACCAAAAGAGTGGCACCGTACTGATCACCAACGAGATTGAAACCGATGCCAATGGCGTGCTTCGAGCCGAGTCTTCGATCCGAGGGCCCGGCGGCGGATGGATCCCGCGACTCAAGCCCAATGGCGACCCAGCGGTCGTTACGTTCTTTCCGCAGTGGTGGACTCAGCGCCAGACAACGCTGGCGATCGACGAGGCATACAAGAACTCCCACGCCGTGCCTAATGGTGATGACCTCCCGATCTTCTGGCGAGGTACGACCGCCGACGGTATTGAGATCCAGGGCCGCTATAAGGTGTCAGGTGAGTGGGGACCTGGTTGGAGCAATGCATACCCACTATTCGAGGACTAGGGATGCTTGAAGCGAAATTTCAGTACGTATGGCAGGTCTACAAGGGACAGAACTTCAACCGTCATGACGATCCTGGCCGGTGGGCTTTGGTCTATGCAGGTGGCGTAGCCGCGGCGGAACTAACCAACTTCTTACTCGTTGACCTCGAGTACCGTCGCGACGGGGTGCAGGAGTGTGTGGAATTCCTGCAGGTCGAACTCGAAGGTGGTTACGAGCCCTGGACTGGTTCTCAAACGCCGGGTCTGATCGCTTCAGGACCTGACGGAGCGCTTTTGGCGGGCAACCGTCATGTGATGTTCACATCTGGCATCGAGGAGAATGATCGGGTTGTCATGACTACCGAGGAGGCGCTGCGCGTGCTTAGAGACGTGCTGGCCGTTATGGATCACCCGGACTACCGCAACCCAGATGCGCAACCGTTCAGTCCGCTCACCGTCGAAGTGATCGCAACGGGCGAAGCCTCGATCGAGGAGTATTGGCGTCGTGGTGGTGTCACCCCGATCATGCCGGAGAAATACCAGCGCTAGACCGGCGTGGCGTGATGACCACACCCGACGGCGATGCGCTACAGCAGATCCACCACGATGTCGCCGTAGTAGAGGACCGCGACACGCTGCCCCTTCTTCAGATCGCCCTGGATGGTTGTCAGCTGTGCTTCAACCCGCGGGCCGTGTGGTGATTGGAAGCTGACACTTGTTGATCTGGTCGACCTATTTGCGGCGTAACCCAACTTGGTAACAGTGCCAAGCATCACATGACTCGGTAGCTGAGGCTCGTTGCGCCTTCGAAAGCCAAAGAAGGTAGCGAACGGCAAGAGAATGATCGCGCCGAACGACAGCAGCATGATCAAGAAGACGACGAAATTCTGGGCCCAGAAGAACTCCCAGACCTCAAAGCAGTAGTACAAGAACAGTGCGGCGCCACCGATGCCCGCAAGGACGACGGGCGTCCACCACCATTCGCGCCATCTCTGAACCTGAAGCGGTCCGGTGCCATCGAGGAATGGAATGGATCGCTCGTGGATTGCGTGCTCGCGTCGCACCTCAGGGGAGACCACTATGTCTCCTCGGGTCATCTCCACCTTGGGCACACCTGAACAATAGCGGGGGCGCACGTGACCTACGGACGAACTTGAACTCGCAAGCCTGGGCGGCGCCATCTTTCCGGCGTCGAGGCGCCTGTTCTGACGAGCTAGTCGCTGCGGCCATTGAGCCCGTAGTAAATGACAACACTGCGGTCTCTTGCTACGGCGACCGTCGGCTGCACGCAGTGATGCCGCCGCCTCGATGGCATCATTGCACCATCGGCTCGAGCTGCGGACGGCATAAATCTGGTGCTGCTCACGGATGTAGGCTAAGCCCACATGCCTGATGCGCTGAGAGATGTCATGCTTGCCGACTTTGCGTCGCGCGTTGCTCGGCTGGAGCCGCTCAGTCCTGGTATTGGGCAGCGCCCGATTCCGGCACTTGGTCGTCGTTCACTCGTTGATGCGATGCACTTGGACGACATGTGGGAACTCATCGATCGAACGCTCAATAGACACGAGGAAACTATCCAGCACGAGATGGCTGGCTATGAAGCATTCCTTGTCGAGGGGCTCGAGCCAGATCGGTTTGTCTGGTTGCGACATGCTGTCCTAGGTCGTCGCACGACAGGTCCTATGGCTGTGAGAACGCAGGTGAAATTGATCGACAGTCACAGTGGACTTCTGCTAGCTGACGAACACGGCATGTCTGGGGTTTGGACCGTCGAACCGGCAGCGGGTCAGGCGGTCGTGCACGGGGGATTCGCAGCGAAGCCGGGCGGACTCGTCCGCTTGCACCTGTACCGCGGTGATCGTGTGTTCAGCCTCGACGATCTCATCGACCCCGTGGGTTTCAAGGTTGGTCCACGGAACGCTTCTCGCATCGCAGCGATCCGTGCCTCAATGCTTCGTAGTGGGACTGAGCAGCGACGGCGGGTCGACTTTGTCGGGGAGCCTGCTTAGCATCGCAGGGCAGCGAAGATCCCGGCCGAGAAGCCGCCCGTCGTCAGTCGTCGAGCCAGTTCGATGGCCCACCCGACGCATTCAATCTGTCACCCCAGGCAGGGGACCTAAACAGCGGCCAGGGCAGCCGCTGGCGGGCAATGGAAGAGGATTGGGCCGATGCGCTTCGGTCCGGCAGCGGGGTGTCTTTCGACGTGCGCAAGGTCTACAAAGTGGCAACACCGGGCTAAGACCCGACGGCCATAGGGTCGACTGGACGTTTGACGGCGTGCCAGATTTCGATTACTTCCCCAATAGCTAGAGAACTCCCATGACAGATGAACTCGACGAACTCCACCAGACGATTGCGCAGTCATGTATTGATTTGCTCACTGCGGCGGACGTCGACTGGTCCGAATGCAGATTGATGACGCAATATTTCCCGGACCCTTCTATCGGCATGACTTTCCGATATCTCGATGGTGGGAAACTGGAAGGCCTTCACTGGAGAGACCATGAGACCCTCGAGAGATATCAGGGACTCTTCCAGGATACTTTCGGCACGGATCTCGCTCGTTTTCGCATCGAAGTGAACCCTGAAGGGGTTTACTCGGTGACCTACTTTTACGAGAACGTCGATGGCAACGTGACCTGGGTGTGGCCCGATGAGGATGGCTACCTCACCCCAGCCGAATTACGCGAACGCCGCCACAGAATCGCCTAGCTGGCCACCGCCCGCGGCCATACCTGGGAATGTCACCTCAGGCAGGGGACCTAAACAGCGGCCAGGGCAGCCGCTGGCGGGCAATGGAAGAGGATTGGGCCGATGCGCTTCGGCCCGGCAGCGGCGTGTCTGCCGATGTCAAAAAGGTCTACAAACCAGACAACACCGGGCTAAGACTCGACGGCCATAGGGTCGAGTGGACGATTGACGGCACGACATATCGCCGGTACTTCCCAAATGGCTAGAGAACTAACATGACAGATGAACTCGACGAACTCCACCAGACGATTGCGCAGTCATGTATTGATTTGCTCACTGCGGCGGACGTCAACTGGTCCGAATGCCGGCTGATGACACAATACTTCCCCGCACCAGCGATCGGGATGGCCTTCAGGCATGTTGACGACGGAATAATGGGAAGTCTGCCGTGGGATGACCATGAGATCCTTGAGGCCTATCAGGAGCAGTTCCAAGACGCTTTCGGCATGGACATCGCTCGTTTCCGTATTGAAGTGAGCAAGGACGGGACCTACTCGGTCACATACTTCTACGACAATATCGACGGAAGCGAAACCTGGGTGTGGCCCGATGAGGATGGCTACCTCACCCCAGCCGAATTACGCGAACGCGGCCACAGAATCGCCTAGCTGGCCACCGTCCGCGGCCATACCTGCGTGCTGCGGTGAGCCGAAAAGTAGGATCATCACTCAACCGATTCGTATTCGAGCGATCGCAGGTAGCGCAGTGCCTGGGAAGCTGACGTTTTAGGTCGATGACTGCGTTGACCTCCAACCGGGCGATGAAGTCGAACCCAGCCTTGCCGATGCGACCAACGCCGGGCTCTACCTCGTTGTCGACGAAGACAAGGTCAACGCTGGAATCAGTGCGATCGGACTCGTTGCGACGGGCGCAATTGCGCTGCGAACTGGAACCTGAGGTGTTCGCCAGTTTCAGGCCAGCTGGGAGCGCCGCGCATGCGTGATCTTGACGGCAGCCTGGTGAACATCAACGATCGTGGAAGCTTCCACATTGGCCACGTCAGCGGCAGTGAACATCGCAG